>Ga0256407_10000103_pt1 | contig 208875 bp, 179 predicted proteins | sample RumenRJG_04DNA_FD_193489 | JGI IMG/M metagenome (GOLD analysis project Ga0256407, IMG submission 193489) | Bovine rumen microbial communities from Lethbridge, Alberta, Canada - RJG_04 | ecosystem: Host-associated > Mammals > Digestive system > Stomach > Rumen | place: Canada: Alberta...
AGCCTTAACAACGGGAATTAAATCCTTAATCCAGTATCTGCTGTCTTTTTCAGATAAATCCTCGTCAATAACAAACAGTTTATCATTCAGTGTTGCAAAACCGTTCTTGACCTTAACAGTTTCCTTATAATCATGCTTTTCTATTTCCCTCATCAAAGATACCGTAGATAAGTTATTTGTGAAATAGAAACAGTTATTGACGGTAAATGTTTTCAAAGGACGTGTTGCGATGTAGTCAATATCCTTATATTCTGAATTGAACCTGTACAGTGTTATACCTTCATCCTCTTCCTTACCGTTGTCAATTTCGGTAATCATAGTAAATGTAGTTGAATTCGGGAACACTTTTTCATGACCCAGTACGATGACATCAGACAGCTTGTTATTGTCTATAAGATATTTTCTGAATGTTTTTCCCGCCAAACTTGAAGTCCATGAACTTGGTGTAATATAGATAAGCTTACCGTTTTCTGACAACATGCTTATCCCGGCTTCAAAAAACGCAAGATAAGTGTCAGCCATTCCGTCACTTGTAAAGGAAAACGATTTTATAATTCCGTAATTTTCGCCGAAATCATGCACATTTACATACGGTGGGTTTCCTACTACATAATCCATATTTTTATAGTATTCAACACCTTCGGTAAGTGCATCTGCATTAATGATATCCCACTCAACACCGGTAACACCATATTCAGAAGCAACCTTGTCCAAATTTCTGATTGTTTCTTCGTAGCATTCCATGTCAATCTCGATACCATGTATATATGTTGACAGTTCTTCCTTTAGTTCTGAAACACTGTTAAAAATATTATACTTAAAAGCCTGACAATATCTTCTGACAACTTCTGTAAGAAATGCACCTTTTCCACAACTGTTGTCGATTATATGCCTTAGAAGTATATCAGAAGGATTTTTGTAGCCGACCTTGTCAAGCATAAGCTTAACCATCCACTCAGGGGTAAATACCTTTTCGTTATGCATGTATTGTTATATTAATTTAGGCAGTTGTTCTTTATGTTGTATGAAACTGTTTCCGAATGACAGATATTCGTAGGCTATTTTAGGAATGTATCTGTTTATTTTATTTTCCAAAGAATTATACTTATTATGAAAATATCTGATAAAATCCTTATATGTCCTAAAAGTCAGTTCAGACAAATCAGATACAGTGTATAATATATGGTTCTGTGTATCTTTGTCTCTTATGGTTGAAAAATAGTTAATGTATTCTTTTATAACAGAATATCTTTGGTATATGTCGGTCTGTTTAAGAAAATCTACTATTTCACTTATATTGAAAAAATGTCTGTCCGTATTTTCCAACTCTCCCTTTATCTGTGACAGATGCGCATTAACCTCAAAATCAGTCAGATAATAAATTGTGTAGGATATGTATTTGTCAATCTGAGAATAATCACCTTTTAAAACATTCTTATAATAGCCGGTATCAAGGATTTTCTGTTTCAGACTTCCTTTCCCCTTAATTCTACGGTTGTAGTCCTCATATGCATGTGTAAGTTTATGCATAATGTCAACCGTTATATTTTCCGATGCTACATTAACAGTCAGCATTAACGGTGAAAATTTCCTTTTTCCGTTGCATAGTATAATTTCAGATTCGGGGTTATAAGAAGCACATGTATCTGAATATTCATCTGAATATAGAATAACAGAAAACGAGTTTATCCAACTGAAATTATTAATTGTCAGCTTAATAACCTTTGATTCGCCGTTTTTTATCTGTTCTTCCTTAATCCTATCTGTTATCCGCTTTGCTATGTTATAACATCCACCGAAAACACCATAGGATTCATTGAGTTCAGACTGTGATAATTTTGAATTATGCTCGTTCAGAAATTTCAAACCTTTTCTGTAGTAGAACTCGATGAACACATGAGTTGAGAAACTGTCAGCCATGAAGTTAGATTTCAATATCCTCAATAATCTTTATCAGAGCATCCATACCTATAGTATTTGACTTAATAGTATCGAAGATATGCTCACTCCAACCGCAGATATTAAGAATACGCTGGCTTCTGTGAAATACGGAGTTACCCTTAACCTGTCGTAAGTTACATACGATAAAGTTACACGTCGGATTAATTTTCTTGAACTCCTTGAACAGTTCCTGAAATCCGTAACTACGTTCTTCACTTGATTCGCCGTACCATGATGTAGAGGCGTTTTCACCAAGCTGACAGTCAGAGAAAACTATGACATTGTCAATCTTCTTCTTTTCACGTATCGCTTTGCGCATAAACTGATACATTCCTGATTCAGTACTACCACCGCAAATACCACCGGTACTGTCGAGGTAACTGGCAAAATCAAGCATTCTCTTTGTACGGTCAACACTTACATTTATCAGTCTGTCACCGAAAAGGCCGATATATATGTCCTTCTGCTTCCAACCTAACATAGCAGCAAACAGATGGCCGATTGAAGAGGTGTGTGTTTTTGAGAATGCTGATACACGTGAATGATTAAAATTGTCGCTCTGCATAGAACCGCTGTCGTCGCAAAGTAGGTAAATATTACCATCTAATTCAGGAATATTCTCGCATGCATATTCAAGAGCATCTTCAAGTGCGTTAAGTACCTTTTCCTTGATATCATCGAATTCCTCCTCAGAAACCTTCATTTCAGTTTTTTCACTTTCCAGTGCTATAGAAGAAATGGGGTCTTCTGTTTCATATTTCATTCTCTCGATTTCACTATAAGCAGTAGCGAATCTGAATGGAAGGAGTTTTGAATTAATAATCTTTTCCTTTGTTGTGAGTTGTGAAATAGCATCATCGATACGGTTTGGTGCATATATGATGATATTACGCAGGTTACGCAGCAAATTAAATATAGGCATACCCTTTACGTTGTCAAGGACAGCTGAAATAGCCTCTTCTTTGGCTTTGGCCTTTTCTTCTTCGGTTTCAGCCGATTGACCTGACTTTGACATTTCCTTTTCAAGGATTTTGCTGTCATACAGCCCTTCAAGCGATTCTCCGTTCATGAGACGCTTGTATGCTTCACTGTTTTTCTCAGAAGGTGTAGGATGCAGTAGGTTTACAAGGTCGATAAGGCTTACCTGTCTCCTTTTCATCTTGTACTTGTCAATCTGATAGGCATCAAAGTTTTCGAGTGCAGCCTTAAATCCCTTCTTCATGGAATTAGGTATCTTACGAAGGGATTTGTTGGACAGTTCCATGTCATTCAGTTTACCGTAGCATGACAGTATTTCGGACAAATCATCCGGACGAACTATTAGTTTTTTATAGAATCTTGCAGCGTACCCTTGCCCTGAGATATACTTCGCCAAAGCAGCACCGAGAAGATGGCTTGAAGAGCGCATCTTACCCTCGTTTCTTGTATATAGTGCCAGCTTAGCAACAAAAAGAGGGTCAACCTTCTCGATACACTTAAGGATTCTGTCAATTATTTCAGATTCCTGCTCATAGTAGGAATCTTGTATGAACGTCGTTAAAACCGTTTGAACAAGCTCTTCTTTGGGCGATAATTCAAACGCTCTCTCATTCATTTCGTTAATCACTGTTGGTTTCACGCTCTCTTTCTTATCGTTAAACTTTGCCATAGAATCACTGTTTAATTTGTTGTTATTAAAAGAAAAATTATCTCTGTCTGTATGTTTTTCGACTGCAAAGATACAACCTTTTTATAATATACCAAAATTTCTGAAGTTAATTTTTGTTAATTCAGTTATAAACCTATATTTTTATCTATTCTTTTGTTTGGGTTAGGTGACAGAACTTCATCTAATTTAAGATATTTGCATATGTATTTAGGAAGTGTTTCGCTTAATTTGTGTTTGCATTTAGAGCATTTATTTTCAAGCCATTTTATAAATGCCTTATACTCAGAAAACGTATATCTTCCGTATTTATTTGCATAGGTCAGTATCTTATTCTGACGTTCCTTGTCTGTTATTTCAGACAGTTTATCAGCGGCGGTAAATATATCCTTATAATTCTGATATGTTACGGTATTCTTGATAAAATCCATGATATCATTAACCGTTCCGAAACTTTTTATGTTACAGGAACCGAGTTCTCCGCTTATCTGAGACAGATATGCACCTCTCTCGAATTCATTTAGAAAATTCAATACATATACAACCCTTGCCTCGTCAATATCCTTATAAACAGTTAAGGTCTGTTTGAAATAATTTGATTTTTCGAGTTCGTTTCTTAGCGTTTTTCCTTTCAGTCTAAGTTTATAGTCCTGATAAGCATGTGTAAGTTCATGCATAATAACGCCTAAACCTGTATTTTTACCAGTGTTTATCCTTATTTCGATTTCATCGAACTTATTACCCGTGAATTTGCTTTTTTCGGGATTATACTCACCGGAACTCGAATCAGATTCCGTATTTCTTATTATATGTACTATATTGACGAACTGATTGAACAACGGTACGTACAGTTCTTTTGAATCAGGGTATGCAGATATTTCGTTAGCTATCTTCTTTGCATCTTCCTCGCATGACTTGTATACTCCGTAGTTCTCGAAAATCAGTTCAGTACCCTTTATAAGATGTTCTCTTATAAACATCCTGCCAGGTCTGTAGAAGTATTCCAGAAAAACATGCGATGCCAAATCCGATAGTATATTATCTGTCATTTATCTGTTTTTTCGGCAAATATACTGCTTTATTGTGTATATGTAAAGTTAAATATTGTCAAAGTTTGGAAAATGCATGATATTTATATTAAAAGTTTTTTTGTTATGGAATTAAGACAGATAACAGATATAATTTTCAGACTATACTTGTATGCAGATTTGACGAAGAAGATACACTATTCGACTGACAGTAATCATGCACATGAGATGTGTGACAAAATCAGGAATACGATAGTTGACTTTGCAGATGAGCTGGCAGAGGAAACATTCGGATATTACGGAAAGCCTTCATACAGTGACTTGCCCAGTATTAACAGCCTTGAAATTAATGAGACGGATGATTTGGGCGAACTGTGTTCAAGGGCTTCAGAAACGGTTGACATACTCCGTACCGAGTTCAATAAAAACGAAAAACTCTCAGGAATTGTTTCTGTGATAGATGACTATAAGGGTGATATGCAGAAGAATATATTTCTGTGTTCATTTGACAAGGTTTCAAGTTATAAGGAAAAATAATCAGTTTTAACAATATAGTTTCCGATGGGTTGTAATTGTGGTTCTAAAAAGTTGGCTACACAGCCGAAGAAGATAATAAAAACACCGTCACATACGGTAGTGAAAAGCGGCGGTAATACATCCGTTCGTAGGGTAATAAGAAGGGTTGTACGTTAGTCTGTACAACCCATTTTTTCGTATTATTCAGTAATCGGACTTGCTGTTAAGTCAAGTGTATCGACTTTGTATTTACACTGTTTTAGTATAGCATTTGCAGTTTTAGTGGCTTCCTCCTTTGCGGTCTCCTTGAAAATTTCTGATATTTGTTCATCAGTCAGAAACTGTTGTGTACCATTTAGTGAAACTGAAACGACCCTTATTTTCTTTCCGATAAGCGTATCATCATCATATTCACTTTCAGTTACGAACTTAGGATTTGATTTCCTGATATCATTAACTGAATAGCCGTTTCTTATTAACGTTTTCGTAGCATTCTTGAGTTCATTAATGTATCTGTCAACAAACGTTGCAGATTCATCACCGTGAAGTCCTACGGTAGGATTGAATTCGGAACCGTCGTATTTGTCACCGTCATCGATATAGTTCTGAAGCCATAAGTATTTTGTTTTTACTTCAGTTAACAGCGTTTGTCCGTCGTATTCCTTATATTCGATTTTAATATGAGGGAAGATAGTCGCAAGTTGCTCTTCCGGTTTTAATTTTTCTTCTTTTGTTCCGTCAGACCAAGGTGCCAGTCCGCATTCGTCCTTATCCTGTATGCTCGAAATGGCGTAGATTATACTATTCTGAACGAAATAATACCATTTATAGAAATCCTTATTGTAATTAGCCATATTTTTTAAGTTTAAGTATATATAAATAATAGATGTTTACCTTCTTATTTCAAAAGAATATTGTATAACATTATTGGTTTCATCAGACCAACACACCGAAATATATGTTTCACCCATTTTAAAAGTACTTATCATTCGTGTACCTCCCTCAGATGCCGAGCCTACCGCTTCTTGGTCAACCATTTTATACCCTTTACTTGACAAGTAATTAAACATTTCTTGCTTATCCGTCGGTTGCTCCATTCTATTCATTGCATGAAGATAGAGGTTGTATGATGACTCTTTAAGTATTTTATTTACGCTTTCTTTTACGATTCTGCGTAAATTTGACTCCGTAAGTTTTATTTGTTGTTTCTTCATAATATTCAGTTATTTAACAATAAATAGCATTAGAAGTTTATTTGTTACGTAAAAAAGTAGTATATTTGCACGTGATAAGGATAATTATGAATAAGATGAGACACAATTTAAGCGAGAGTTATCTTCAGTCGCTGACTGAGCAACAAAGAATTGACGAGATGAGCCAATGGTCTGCAAGTGAATGGCAGCAGTACTATTGTCCCAATGGTACGATAACATTGGATGAATTCTTTGATGAAATATATAATAACGTAGAAAAAACTATTTCAGAGAAATATGGTGGTGATAGTGTCTGCTGATGTACGTAATAGCATAAGTGAATACACGAATGCTCTGACGAAATATCCTATAACAATTGAAAGGGCGCGTCAGAAAATTGGCAATATGAAATCTGCATTACAAGCATTGGGTACTGCCATTTCAACACTGTCAGTATGCATGAACAAGGATTTGTTGCAGTCATTTGATAGCAATGGCAATCCAATGAATAAGAATCTGAAACGTTTCAACTACAAGGATGAAAGTGGTTTCCAATGGGCATTTGCTTGTTTGTATGATTACGATAATGACACTATCACCATTCTGAAAATGATGGCAGCGTCATTGGTAAAGGAGTGCATTAGTGAATCGGTACGTCCGATATTGGAGTTCAATGATAGACTAATGGCTATAAGATAAATTAACTGAAATTGTTATCGGGGACAAGTAGTATATCATTCCATATAATTATCAGAAAAAAAAACGCCGGAAAAAATACATTTCTCCGGCGAAAAAAAAATAACAATCTAAAAAAAATGGAAAAAAATTATCTCTTATAGAATTCATCCCAAACTTCATCAGTCAGTCCACTGTCAAGGATTACAATCTTGTTCTCGTTATATCTTCTTACCATTCCGTAATTGTGTAATACCGTTAAATCACCGTATGGAGCATTATAGTTTAACATGTAATCGTAAATATCATACAGTGTACGGTTGTTTTCAATCAGTTCATTAAGCCTGTTATCATCCATTTTAGGTAATGTAACTCTCCTCGTATACATTGAAGCTGCCTTTGCGATAAACATTACGAAATCATTCCAACTTATTCCTAGACACTGTTTGAAATCCTCTTCCTTCGCAGGTAATACATATTCAGCCAGGAGCCATTTACCGTCAGGGTCGTTGTCGTAAACCTTTGGAAAACAGTCAAGTTCTTCCTTGTAATAATCCACCTCATTATCGTTCTGTGCTATGCCGGCATTGTTTTTTGCAAGTTTTACACAAAGTTGGTCGTTATACTGATAGACTACTCTCGATGAGCCGTTGCCTATTCTTATTCCTAAATGTTGGTCACAGTATTTTAACCGTTGGGAAAAATTCGGAAGGGATGACAGAGTCTGAAAAGAAAACTCTCCGTCCTTTGCCTCAGTCAGCCTTATTATATCTTCGTTTGTCCTTAATACGAGTTTTGAAGGCTGTAGGTTTTCTATGGGTTTCGGCTTAAGTATATTCCATGTATTTCCTCCGTCAAGAGAAAACTCCCAGAATGTTTTTGACATGTGTCCTGTGCGTTTTGATATTTTCTCAAAGGTTTCTGAAGTAATAGTTCTGTATATAACTGATTTTCCGTTTCTCCTTGCACCTCCGTTCAGTGTGTCTATGGCACGTCTGAGTTCCTTTTCGCCTGCTGCACCGCTTCCGAAAAGATTAAGTGTCGATTCGATTGAATCGTTTCCGAAATTCTTGATTTTATATATAATCAGCTTATTGTCAGGTACTACGATGTTCTTGTCTGTTACAAAATTAGCACCGTTATTGTCAAATGTAGATACCTGTGATACGACATCCTGATTAGAATGTCCTCCGTTATCGGCGAACAGCGGATTGTCACCGAGATGCTTTCTTACATTCGAGCGTGTATTCAACGGTGTTATGCTTCCATCATAACGTCCTTCATTTATGACTTCCCTGACAATGCTTTCAATAAGTTTTTTCAAGTTTTCCATAAAAATTATCTGATATACAATAAATATAGACTGAAAAGAGAAAAACAGTGCATATTTATTATTAAATAAGATTATAGGAAATGGGTAATTATAACGAATACGGATATGACGAGGGCATGTATACACTTACAATACCTGAAGAAGCAAGGGACAAGTGGAGTGCATGGAAGAAGGAAACCCGTGAATGGAGGGAGTATATAGAAGGTCATATTGATGACAAGCATGCCGAAACGCAGTCACATGTTACAAACGAGGCCAACCGCGAGATAAACGAGATTAAGAATTCGATAGTATCTTCACGCGACTATGTTGTTGACGTAGTAAATACACGGTCTAATGAAATTAAGAGCAAGATTGACTCAAGCCGTACAGTGATTGACAATATATGGAATGCTGTCAAGAATTTCTAAAGTAGAAAATAAGAAGTGATATAAACAACGGAAACTGAAATGCCTAGAACATACAGACCATACGAATATGACTATGATACGCCTTATTACGGACGAACGACTGTTATTGAGAATTATCTGAACAAGAAGTTCAGTGAAATATCAGTTGACCCGGATGAGATAAGGGAGGTTATCGAGTCCTCAGTAAGCGAGTCACTTGGTGATGTAGACTGCAAGTTCTGTTCTGTACATCATCATATAGAGCGGGCCAAGAATGAGATAATCGAACATGAGGGTTGCGGATGCAACTGTAATCTGGCTACAAAGGAGGATATAGCAAATGCAGTTACACAGATAAACACGCATACAGATGAGAAGTTCAATGACGTGGATTTCCTCAGTCATTTCGAAGACCTCAATCAGAAATTAGCAAATTTGAATAATCATTAAAAAGAATTACAATACGATGGCATATAACAAATCAAACCCATTTGACTGGGGAAATACGGAACCTGCAACGGTAACAAAGGAGGAAGGTGAAAAGGATAAGTTCAACACCATCCCTACACAGAGAAATGCTTCCTATACAGAAGTTCCTGAGGAGCAGTTCATAAATACAGCATTAGACAGCTTTGTGGAAAATATTGAGGCTCCGACTCCGCAACTTAAGAAGATTTGCGGAATCGAATGTCCGAGTGCATAAAAAGAGAAAACCGAGGCTTAAAGCTTCGGTTTCTTTTTTCAACTGACAAAGTCGAGCAGTTCATTAAAGAGTGCGTTATCTTCTTCTATCTTTTCCTTTTTGTCAAGGATTATGTTGTTTTCCAGTTTAGGCAAATCTTCTATTTTCGTTGCTGTTCTGATATTCATCTTTGCTATTTCAGACTTTTCCATTTTTATCATGGGTTCTTTGCCTAAAACCTTGCATATCTTATTCTCTATATAGTTCAGTTCATTCAGAATAGCAGAAGTTTCCGATACATTTCCGCATGGCGGTACTTCCTTCTCAGATATGAAACCGAGTTTGTTCTTTGCCCTTGTGTATGCAACATATAGAAGGTTTTTCTCCTGTATCTTCTCCCATTCATGGGTTGTGTTCTTGCATGGCATCATCGAGTGGCATAGTATGTATACATTTTCCGACTCAAGCCCCTTTGCCTTGTGTATAGTTGACAGACATACCCCTTCACTGTCATCCTTGAATACCTTTCTGATATGTTCGATAAGTTCTGATTTCGTACTTACGCATTCGGCTAATATGTACAGTGAGTTTATTGAATCATATGTGCTCATTATATATGAGGATAATGTGGCATCTTCAATGTCAAGCCCTCTTGTCATAATTAGTTTGTTCCTGTCATTGAAAAGTCTGTCATATAACCGTGTAAATACACCGTCACCGTTAAGGTTAACATCAAGTTCTTCCGCGTCAATTGACTCTAACATGGAAATAAGATTCTTACTTATATCCTGTCCTTTGATATAACAGTTCACTCCTCTTCGGATGAGTTTAGTATAGAGTTTTACAAGTGGTGCTTTTGAGCGTGACAGTACCATGTCACCGTTTTTAATCATTCCTACGCTACAGTCGTTTATTATCATTCCCTCTTCGGCATCATCCCTGCATTTCATTTCCGGTACGAGTGTATTTGCAAGCCTTGTAATGCTTTTTGCACATCTGTATGATACAGGTAATGGGAATACCGTCGTATTAGGAAGGTTGCACATGAAATTGAATGCATCCTCAGAAGCACCGGCGAAACTGTATATTGCCTGTGAGCTGTCACCTAATGCGATGAACCTTGAACCCCGTTTAAGGCATTTAAGGAAAAGCTGTATTGACAGAAGTGACAAGTCCTGACATTCGTCTATGACAATCCAGTCGAATTGAAGTCCTGACGGTCTCAGTGACAGTTCATAAGGTAGCCAAACCATGTCCGTATAGTCGATTGAAGAGAAGTTTTCCTTACCCCATTCAAGGCATTTAAGCGTTACTTCACATTCGTCATAGAAAATCGGTATATCATATTTCGCAGCAACGGCCTTTATTTCGTTAACTGACTGTGCAAGATTGAAGCGTGAGTAGTCAATAAGTAATGTTATGTTATCTATATACTCCTGAATCATCTGTTTCGGTATTATATCTTCCATATCAGTAAGTTCAGACAGACTGTTCTTAAGGAAGGTACGGTATTTGTATTCATTTATCTCAATATCGTTTCCGAGATTCCTTCTTACGATAAGATACCCCAAACCGTGTATTGTCCTTACGGTACAGTTGTTATATCCCTCTAATTTTTTAGACAGTTCTTCAACAACACTCTTGTTGAATGCTATAAACAGGCATTTCTTGCTTTTTGGTACGAGTTTCATGGCAGAAATACCGGTTGTTGTTTTTGCCGAACCTGCACTTGCCTTAATAACAGCATTTCCGACCCCGTTTGTAACGAAGTCGAAAATCTTCTGCTGATATTCAGACGGTATGAAACCGAAATCTATGTTTTTATTCCTTTTGCTTTGCATTTCTTTTCTTTGAATATTCGTCAATTCCTTCCACTGTAATTGTAAGGTCTTCCTCGTTGAAAAATTGTGCAAGGAGACCCACGTGTTTTAACCGTGGGATGAATTGCACCCTCTCTTTTCACTTTTTATTTTAATCAGTCTGTTACATATAGTAACTATTCTCAAATGTTTGTAACCCACACCGTCACGTTCCTCTCCATCTAAACTCATCAGACGGAATGAACCACTGCTTCGTTTAGCCTTTATCAGATATGTGTTACTTTTGTACTTAACCACGTCCCATAAACGATAACCCTTTACACAGTATGCACTCTGATTACGTTTAAGTTTGCCGCCTTTACAGATATTGAACTTGTGTATCTGTCTGTTATGTCTACGTACCTGCCTTAACTCCCACATATCACAGCATAACTTCGCATTAAGATTACCACTTATCACTTGTGCATCGTTCGTATGACTTTTCTCTATACCGTACTTTATACGGTTGTACTTCGTTATATACCCATACGTGTACCGAACAGTGATGTCACCGTTTTCCTCTTTTACAACCTCGTACAGACGGTCTTTGATTAGATTCATACCGGCTGCATCACGCATGGACTTACCGCGTTTAATGTTAAGCTCTATCTCGCCCCTATGATATGCATCATGACATGTATGACATAACGTAACCAGATTATTCGGTGCATTACCGCCGGTCTTTCTGCTTTCAATGTGATGTACATTCAGTATTTTATCACCGGACTTACCGTGACAGTGCTGACATTCGTGATGGTCTCTGTACAGTACATACTCGCGTGTATTATATGACCCCTCCTGTTCCCCGTGCTGATAGTCCGTCCCTTTTATATCAGGATTAGCAAGTTTTTGAATATCGAACGGTGCAACTTCCAAAATTATCGAGGTTATCGGTAGAAGTTTCCTTACGTACTTAACGACTTTGGCATGGAATGCCACTTTGTTAAGAATGGAAGGCGCTAGCCATCCCTTTTTCTTAGATGTTATACGGTTATTGAATCTTTCGGGTCTGTAACGTAAACGGTTCCGGCGTGTTTTACGTAGCTCCTTTCTTGTGGCAATCAGTTTAGTAGTGTCCCCACGCAGTATTGCCTCTGCTGAGTAAAGTACCTTGGTTTCCGTTGTAGCAGAAACACCGATGTGTCTGGTTCCACAGTCAATACCAAGTGATACGTTTTGGGTATGCCTTGGCTTGTCAGTGGTAAGTTTAATGGTGAACGGATATACGGACACAACGGTTGCTTCCTTCTTTTTGAGGAGGAATCTTACTCTGTAATGCCTCTGTGTAGGCATTAAAGGTGTACCGTCTGTGTCTAATACGTAAACCATTGTTTTTGTTTTTTAAAAATAACCCTGTTAGGGGTAAGTCTCCAACCTAAGTTGGGTAAGGCTCCCATCGCCAATGTTATTCCGTGGTTTCCTTTATTCGTCAGCAGCACTGTCCCTACCTCTCAGGACTGTTTAACCACTGACCGCAGAGCGGCAGACTTGGAAGTATATCCACCGGTGCCTATGCATTCACGGATAACGGAGTTCAAGGGGATAAATCCCTATCACCAAGGCTAATCAATAAGGGCTTGTTTTCAGTAAGGCACGCTTGCCTCGCCTATCAAGCCCACTCCTTTTAGGGGTGGGTTATTGACGTAGCCTTCGATGAGTTTCTTAATCTTTTCGGCAAGTGTTTCTTCTTTTGAGTCTGTTTGATTAATGAATTCTTCGACTTCGTTTATATAATTGTCAAGGTCTTCTTCATTTTCAATATTCATATACTCAAGGAGTTTATTAATCTTTTCTCCAAGTATCTCACCTTTTGAGTTCCCGATAGTTTTTTCCAACAGCTGATTTCTGTTAACTGGTGGTGTATATCTTATATCCTCAAAGGTTATTCCTGAGCCGTTTAGCAGCATGATTATCGATATTAGGCGTGAGTCAACCTTGTTGACGGTTACTTCATCTTCAAGCCATTCCTTCAAATCTTCCTTATCTTTAACACTTAGAATATTTGCGATTTCAGCCGTAGTCAGTGAATATTCATCCTTAAGATTTAGAATATATTTTCTGATATAATTCAATAGTCTGCTGTTAATTACGTCCACTTCGTTGTCGAAGATATCCAAAACATTTTTGTCCATATAAAATTAATTAAAAGTCGTTTATTTCTGATAGTCTGTTTTCCTGTATTTCTCAAGTTCTTCCTGATATTTCCTTGTATTTACATATCCGCAGCAGTTAAGTTCCCTACAGAAGCCTGAATATACACAGTTCGGAACCATTTTGTCTGCCATTATGACATCCTGTTTTGCTATTTCATCCTTTACCATCTTCCATGCTTCCCTTGTTTCCCTTGAGGCACAGTTGCAAAGCCTTTTCCGTGATATGTTAATCAGGGTCTGTGCATTAACTACAAAGTCCTGGTCATTTGGTGTACCTTGCGGAAGTTCGTCACGCGAACAGTTCAGTTCCCTTCTGTCCTCCCTCTGTGAATGTATAAATGGTAGTGTATGTTCATGTCTCAGAAGGTGTACACCTACAAACTGTCTCAGGTTCTTGAATGAAATAAGATATTCTACGAGTTTAATCGGTGAATGTTCAGCTAACAGTATTTTTGCCTTCCAGTTATCTGAGGGTTCCTTGTCTATAGGTTCTTTTCCTATTGTTCTCCTTGCAGCGTTTAATGCACGTTTCCATGGTGTTTCCTGTGTTACGGTAACTGAAAGGTCACTCCTGTTCTCCGATTTCTCCTTCATCTTCCGGTTTGCTGTAGATTCCATTATCCTGTGCGTAAGTATAGTTTATATTCATTGACTTGAAAAGCCTTGTTATCGATACCTGATTCTCAACACCTTCAAAAATCGGACGGTCATTTAGTTTCAGTACGAATTCACCTGTAACCCCGTTAAGGTCTATATGGTATTTAAGTCCCTTGAATGCATTTTCGGTCAGTTCGTTTTCCTCGTCAAAAATCTTTTTCAGTTCGTCAAGTTCTTCTTTCGTAGTATCTTCGATTCTGACACCCTTATATTTCTTTATTATGAATTTGTTAAGGGCATTTCCGCTTGATTCGGCATTCTTGAAAATAATATAGTCCTTTACTTCTATGTCCTTATAAAGGTATGTACGTCCTTCCTTGAATACGACCTTCAGTGTTTTCCTGTCCGTGTAAGTATCATAGCACACACTGTATACTACATTACTGCTGTCATACCATACATGGTCTTTGTTGTCTGAGTATTTGTTGTAAATTGCCGACATAATAGAATAATAATTTTTTCGTTTGCAAATATACGTCATAAAAACGATAAAACAAAGTTATATATTGAAAAAAGTTATGCCAAACCATATATTAAGAAGAAAGAATAAGCGAATTATCTATGTTAGAGGCTAATTTTACGAGTGAAACGGCAAAAGTGTTTCAGTATATAAAGGATAAGCTTATCAAAGAATATCCTACTGATAATATTTCAATTGACTATTTTTTCCTGTCAGTGCTGGAAAACACTGATTCGGTAGCATATAAGATACTGTCAAAAACAACCATTACAAGTACGCTTGACAGTATTCACAGGTGGTTTAAGGATATGATGTCCAAGGTACATAACTCAAATACCGGTGTCACTACGATTAAGTATGACGTACTGTATGACCGGGCGATAGAGAAATCAAAGAAGGACTACGGTTCGGACGAGATTAATTCAGGTCATCTGCTGCTGTCAATACTTAAGATTAACGATACGATAGCAGCACCGTTCAAGGAGGTCGGCATAACACATTCACAGCTGCTTACGAACCTTAATTCGATGTTTCCGCAGAAGGAAAACAGAAAAGGAAACAATTTTACCGTAAAGATGCAGGTTACAAAGGGTGCTGTTGAGGAGATGCTGATTAACATGAACGAGCAGGCAGCGAACGGTAAGATAGATGACGTTATCGGTAATGATGATGTAATCAGGCAGATATTCAACATACTTACTAAGAGAGACCGTAATAATGTGATAATAGTCGGTGATTCCGGAATAGGTAAAACAGCCACTGTATTGCACATTGCGAATCTTCTCGTTGACGGAAAAGTACCAAAGCCTTTCAGAAACAAGAAGCTGATGAAGCTTGATTTCATGTCATTAGTATCCGGTGCCGCATTAAGGGGTAATTTCGAGACGAAGTTCAATGCCATAGTAACGGATGCCGTAAAGAAGAACGGCTATATTTTCTTCCTTGACGATATACAGTCCGTATTGTCCGAAAACAGCAAGTTTTCCGAGATAAACACCGATAATATATTAGACCCTATACTTTCGGAACGTAACATAGGCTTCATATGCACGTCAACAGAAAAATTCTATAATACATACATAGCAAGCAGACCTTCGCTTAAACGCAGGTTTCAGAAGATAGTGATGCACGAGAAGGATGACAGTGAACTTAGGACTATCATTAATGTATGCAAGCGCAAATATGAGAACTACCATAATGTTTCAATAGATGAAAATGTAGTGGAAACATGTATAAAACTCATAAGGAGATATGCAAAGGACGCAAAACTTCCGGACTATGCCCTTGATATCCTTGACGAGGCGGCTGCAATGAAGACAATTGACGTGGTTGAGGATGAACGAGTGTTAAGATGTAATGCAAGGCTAAGTGAAATCGGTGAAAAACTTGGAATGTTAAGCGGAAGCACCGATAGCGGAAGTGATGAGGAGTTCGAGGAACTTAAGAAGGAGGAAATATCGGTTAAGTCAGAGCTTTCGCAGATTGAAAAGGAAAAGGCTTTCAAGAATACTGTAAAAGTAGTTACGGAAGATGATATACGCGAACTTATATCACTTAAGACAAACATACCGGTAACAACACTTACGACTGATGAGGTAAGCAAACTCAAATCACTCGCAGACAGACTGAAGAAAAGCGTGATAGGTCAGGATGAGGCAGTTGACGAGGTATGCAGGATAGTAAAGAGACAGCGTATCGGAATGAGCAGCAAGAACCGTCCGTCGGTACTGTTCTTTAGCGGAAGTACGGGTACAGGAAAAACCTATCTTGCTAAGAAACTTGCGGAAGAGGTGTTCGGTTCTGAAAAGGATATGGTAAGGCTTGATATGAGCGAGTATTCCGACAAGATGAGCGTGAACAAGCTTTACGGTGCTGCAAGCGGATATATAGGATATGACAAAGGCGGTATTCTTACCGAGGCGATTAAGAAGAACAATCACTGTGTACTTCTCCTTGACGAGATGGAAAAGGCGAATGAGGACGTGCATAATGTATTCTTACAGCTTTTCGACGAGGGCAGACTTACGGATAACATGGGAAATATTGTAGATTTTTCAAATGTCATAGTCATAATGACATCTAACGTAGGTGCAAAGGACATAAGCGAGAAGGGAAAAGGAATCGGATTCATAAAAGATACAGATACCGAAAACCGTGAAATAATAGAAAAGGCGATGAAGAGGGTTTTCAAGCCTGAGTTCATTAACCGCATAGACTGTATTGTGCATTTCAACAGACTGAGTGAAGATAACATAAAGCATATCATTAAAACTGAGCTGGATAAACTTGCAGACAAACTTAAGTCAATTGACTATAAACTCGGGGAAACTTTCTTTGATGATGACTGTATAGCATACCTTTATAATAAGGTAATTGACAAACCCGAATACGGGGCACGGCCCGTAATCTATACGATACAGCGTGAAATAGAGGATAAAATAACAGATTATATCATTGAAAACCAACCGGTTAAGGGTTTTGTGTTCGAAACAGCGGATATTCCTTTGGTTTTTGACTGAAAAGGAGTATATTTGCAAAAAAATCTGAAACTGTATATTTATTTTTATGGAACGGAAGATTGTTATAACAGAGGAAACGGAACAGAAACTGATAGGTGATATACTCACGGAAGGGTTTACACCTGACAGGGAGAAGGTTCTTATAGTAAAGGAATTCCTTGATGACGGTTTTTCACCGGTTGTTATTGACGATATTGACGCAAACGGATATCCTAAGAAGGTTAAGATGGTTAACATGGTTAGCGGGGGACAGCCATTGAAAACAATGAGAATGAGGGAACTTCTGCTAATGCTTATGGATAAGTTTGCTCCTATGATAACCGATGAGAGTGACCGTAAGAAGTTTCTTGAAGAGATTGTAAGGGAATGGTATAGTGGGAAACTGTCAAAAAACGGCCTGTTGGCTGTTAACTTCATAAAATGAATGCAGTTTTTCCATTGAAAAAATGTGAAAACGGCGCAGTTTTTATATCGAAAAATGTGATTTCTGTGCTGTTTTTCCATTGAAAATAAAAAATTAAATTTTAAGATGAGACAAACACTAATTAAAGCGTTATTAACACTAACTTTCATGATTTGCGGCTTGGAAATCTTTTCGCAAAGTACACCGGCAGAAAACAGATGGGACAATTTAATAAAGGCAATTAGCGCAGTTGAGAGCAAAGGAAACCCAAAAGCAGTAGGAGGAATTCATGTAGGAATACTACAGATTTCACCGGTATTAGTAAATGAATGTAACCGTATAAACAAACTAAAGAAAAACAACAGACGGTTTACATTGGATGACAGGTATAGTGTAGAAAAATCAGTTGAAATGTTCTGGATAGTCCAAAACTTCTATAAGCCTAAGCATGAAGTGACCGATTCACAACTCATGGAACATATGATAAGGCTTTGGAACGGAGGTTGCGGGTATATGAAAAACCCACGTGCAACAGACGGTTATCTGAATAAAGTATTAAATGCATTAAGGAGAATTGAAAATGCCTCTGACTAAGAGGTGTTTTTTTTATGCCTTTAGGGAAATCCATATTTGTCCTATGGAAAATCCCTAAATAACTGTTTTTCAGTTGGTTCTACAAATTTCTTAAACTATTTATTAATAAAAAAAGGAGGATTTACCCATGAAGAAAGTTTTAATTAATCTGTTTATATGCCTTATGGTAATATTCACGTTTTCATCCTGTGTAACAAGCGCATTAGGTCAGGAGGTAGTACTTACTACTGAGGATGCAAGCGTAGTTGTTAATTTAGGTACACCGTACTATCTTGACGGAAGTATATATTATTACATCTATAATAACAGATACTATTATCCGAGATACATTGACGGAAGGGTTTATTATCATTCATATGCGAGACCGTTACCTCATCACTATCATATGCACGGAAACACACCACATTATCCGCACAGAGGACATACGGATGTATATAGGAGATATCCGACACGGCAGACACCCGGTAGTATAAACAGAGGCTCAGTCGGAAATTATAACAGAGGAATGCATAATCCGGTACCGAGAAGCGGAGGGAATATGTCAGTACCGAGAGGGAGGAGATAAGGGCAGGTTTTTATAATCTGCCTTTTTTTTGTTATATATTTCGATATTTATATGAAATAAACATTAATTTAAAATGGATAACAGTATAAACGAAAACATTAATCCTTGGATTTATGACTATTCAGGGGATTCAGGAACCGGTATGATTAAGCCGATTTCCGTTGAGGGTGTTGATGAGGGGGAATTGCATGATGCAATAAATACTGCTGTTGACAACCTTGTGGACGGTGCACCGGAAGAACTGAACACAATCGGGGAACTTGCAAATGCGATACTTGATGACGAGGATATAGAGGAAGAATTGCGTGAAGAAATAAACGCTAAGTTAAACATTTCAACCTATGAAGCCGATAAGGTTAACTTTGTAAGAAAGGAAGATTTGCCGACAAAGGTATCTGATTTGGAGAATGACCTTAATTTCACTACTGATGAAGCAGTTGAAGGGAAACTTGAAACCTATTTCAACAATGCCGCCTATAACAGTGATGCCAAACTTATCGAGTTCAAGCATAATGATAACACTCTTGTTACTATTGATGCTTCTGTTTTCATTAAGGACGGTATGATTGATGAGGTTAAGATTGTTGACGGTAATCTCGTCATAACATTCAATACCGAATCCGGTAAAGAACCGATTTCAATACCTTTGACTGATATTTTCAATCCTGACAACTATTATACGAAGGATGAAACAGACAGTCTGCTTGCTGCAAAGGCTAACGTTGCCGATGTATATACTAAGGATGATGTTGACAGTAAATTGTCTGAAAAAGCAAACACTGCTGATGTTGAAACCGCACTGGCCGGTAAGGCAAACACAGGTGATTCATATACTAAGTCTGAGGAAGATAGTCTGCTTGCTGCTAAGGCTAATGTAGGCGATTCTTACACTAAGGATGAAACAGATACAAAGTTGTCGGAAAAGGCTAATATTTCTGATGTATATACTAAGGGTGAAACAGATGCAAAACTTGAGACAAAGGCTAACGTAGGTGATTCATATACTAAGGACGAAGCAGATGTTAAATTGTCCGAAAAAGCAAACGTAGCCGATGTATATACTAAGGGTGAAACAGATACTGCTTTGAATGCTAAAGCTGATACTACATTTGTAGAAACAGAACTTGCTAAGAAGGCAGATGCAGAGAATGTATATACAAAGGAAGAAACTGATAATAAATTAGCAGAAAAGGCTAATGTAGGTGAATCCTATACTAAGGCAGAGGAAGATGAACTGCTTGCTGTAAAGGCTGATTCAGATGATTTGGCTGCTGTTGCAACAAGCGGAAGTTATAATGATTTGGAAGATAAGCCTGAAATTCCTGTTGTACCTACTAATGTAAGTGCATTTGTAAATGATGCCGGTTATCTTACTGAGCATCAGTCACTCGAAGATTACCCTACCAAGGAGGAAATGGCCGAGGCCGACAATACGGTTAAGAAGGATGTATTTACGAAGATTTGGTCTAACCCTACTAATGTGGATAATGGTTATTTCCAGACAAAGTATGTGAATACAAAGGGTAATGAGGCTATGCTGTGGAACGAGTCCGACGGTGGCGGTGCATTGTTCAAGAATAAGGTTGCAAACATAAATTCATTCGTAGGTGTAAATGAGGATAACGCTGACGGTGTTTGTGTACAGATTTATTCAAAGGATGCCACTACTAATCAGGGTTCAAGGCTTAATGCTAATCCTAACGGTATCTACTACGGTGTAGGTACGAGTGCTTCAATTGTCCCTGAGAAGGAACTTGCCGTTAAGGGTGATATAGCAGAGGCAGTTGAGGATTTGGCAAAGAAGAGTGATATACCCGTAAATGTTTCTCAGTTGAATAATGATGCCGGTTATCTTACACAACATCAGTCACTAAGTAACTATATTAACAATGTTGACTATAATTCAGAAGCCAAGGCTATTCTTTTCAAACATGATGAAACTGTTCTTGATACGATTGATGCAACACCGTTTATAAAGGACGGTATGATTAGTAACGTAGAGATTACAGACGGAAATCTTGTCATAACTTTCAATACTGATTCAGGTAAGGAGCCTATAACAATTCCTCTGACTGAAATATTCAATCCTGAGAATTACTATACAAAGGATGAAACAGATGTCAAGTTTGCAACAAAGGAGGAATCAGAAGCCGGTGATGAAGCTGCTAAGAAGGCTGTATTCACTAAGATATGGTCTAATCCTACAAATGTGGATAACGGTTATTTCCAGACGAAGTATGTAAATGCTGATAACAGTACTGCTATGCTGTGGAATGAATCCGACGGTGGAGGTGCACTGTTTGACAACAAGACTACCGGTGTTAAAACATTCGTAGGTGTAAATAATGGTGAAGGTAATATCTATGCACAGATTTATTCTAAGAATGCAACTACTAATCAGGGTTCTAGACTGAATGTTAATCCTGACGGTATTTACTATGGTGTAGGTACAAGTGCTTCGATTGTTCCCGAAAAGGAACTTGCAGTTAAAGGTGACATTCCTGTTAATGTTTCTCAGTTGAATAATGATGCCGGTTATCTTACACAGCATCAGTCACTCGAAGATTATCCTACAAAGGAGGAAATGGCAGAAGCCGACAATTCCGTTAAGAATGCAGTATTCAGTAAGATTTGGTCTAATCCGTCAAATATTGAAAAGGGATGGTTTAAAACTGTTTATACAAATACTGACGGCAGTTATGCACAGATTTGGAACGAATCTGACGGTGGCGGTTCACAGTTCTATAACTCATCTGAGAATATCATTACCTATGTAGGTGTTAATTCAGAGGGAAGAAACGGTGTATGTGCACAGATTTATTCAAAAGATAAGGCTACAAATGAAGGTTCGAGACTGAATGTAAACCCAACCGGTATCTACTACGGTGTAGGTACAAGTGCTTCAATAGTACCTGAAAAGGAACTTGCTGTTAAGGGTGACATCGCAACTGACAGAGCTGAGGTTGACGCTATTATAGCAGAAAAGGATGCTAAGATAACCGAATTGAATAATAATCTTTACAACCTTAAAAAAATTGTCGGCAATATGGGTGGTGATGTTACTTATGACTTGCCAAATGAAGGTAAATCATTCAATACACTTATGCAAAATAACGGTACAGTTAAGATGTCTGAAGATGTTACAACAGGTAGATTCGGCCCCGGTGTGATGGCAAGTAATACGGTCACATTGAATCTGAACGGTCATACGCTTACTGTTAATACTACAGGCGATGCAGCAAGTATTCTTGCAAGGGGTACAGAGACAGTAACCATAAAGGGAACCGGTGCAAACAGTAAAATAGTAAATGAAACAGCAGATAAGATTGTTTGGTGTTCCGGAAGTGCAACTGTTAATATCCAAAGCGGTAATTTCATAGGACAGGGCACTGACGGTTCTGAGGTAATCTATTGTGAAAGCGGTACTATTAACATTACAGGCGGTACATTCAGAAGTAATTGTGCTGACAAGCGTTATCTGCTGAACTGTAAGGACGATAACTTTGCAGCAGGTACGGCTAAGATTCTAATCAGCAGTACAAGTACTACTTCCGGCCCTAAGTTCTATGACTTTGACCCAAGCAATAACCCCGAAGGTGAAGGTACAACTTACGTAGCAGAAGGAAATCATGTGATTTCTTCAACAGTTACAGAGGAAGGTGTTGAATATACCGTTTATACTGTTGTTAAGGACTGATAAGTGTTTTTTGTTCATATTATAATTTCAGAACCATCGATAATTGTTTCAGTTATCGGTGGTTTTTTATTTGGGAAGTATATTTATAAGAAAATTGAAGGTAAATGAAACAAACTATAAAACTGTCTGAATCTAAACTCAGACACATGGTAAGGGAGGCTGTTAAACAAGAAATTGACAGAACTATAAACGAGGTTGGTAATGGGCCGGATTTTCAAAGGAAACTTGGTGCGTTGCAAGCAAGAAAGGTTATTAATGCCGACGGTGAAACTTCTGATGAACTGTTTGATAATCAAGCAAAAGAAGGGGGAAAAATTTATAACTATGCCAAGAATCAACGTTCATATTCAGGAAAAGACAGCGATGAATTTGGAAATACAGTAAATCCTTTGTATAAGGAATACACTAAAGGTTATCATGAATATCTTAATGCACATCCGGAAGAATTGTCTAAACGTCATAACAGATTGAGAGAACTTGGTTATTACGACGAGTCCATTGACAGAGTAATAAAGGAATCGATTAAACATATTATCCGAGAGCATGAAGAGGATTGGTTCAATGAGGATGATACGGCATTTATAGGCAGAACAGCAGCTTACTATGAGGATGATGATGATAGTATGTTTGTACCGGAAATGTGGACATATGACAACACACCCGATTCAAAGGATTTTGCCGGTGATGTTTTCAGATTGTCTGAAGAAGGTAAGAGCGAACTTAACTGGTGGATAAGATGTCAGAGATTTAATGAATATCAAAGGAAAAATGCATTTAACCCTAACCTTAAAAATCCCGAAGAAGAATTTGAATATCTTGTCAAAAATTTTGCTGAGGAACAAATAAGATAATTGACTGTTAATTTCATTATATCAAAAAAAGTGAATCGTGAACTACCACTGAACTAAAGATTCAGTGGCATCCTTTCCCTTTCGGGTTAGGATTTTCCTGCTTCATCGAGAATACTTGCTTCAAGGTTTCCCTAAAAGTAGCGGCACTCTCTCCACCGGCGCGTTTAAATTTAGTATACGGGACACCACAGCACCCATGGAAGTCTCGTAGAAATTCATCACGTATATTCAACGATGCATTACGGTCTCTGTCTATAATACAACCGCATACCGGGCATACCCATTCACGGTCTGACAGCTGTAACGCACTGTTTTTACTACCGCATTCATGGCAGGTTTTCGAGGATGCAAACCATTTATCCACCTTATAAACAAAGGCATCGTACTTCTCTGCTTCCTTCTCCAACCAACTGACGAATTTCCCCCAACCTAAATCCATGACACTTTTACCTAAGTTCAGAGTACGGGACATGGCCTGAATATCCAAATCCTCTATACTTATCACATCGTACTTACGCACGAAATACAAAGCCAACTTTATAATGAAATCCTCACGCCTTCTGGCTACCTTGCCGTGCAATCGGGCAAGCCTCTTTCTGGCTTTCTTGTAATTCTCAGTCTCCACCTTCTTCTCCACTCCGTCCACAATTACTTTCTTGTAATGTGTCTTCCTGGATAATACATGGCTTAGCTTCTTGATATGCTCCTCCTCCTTACGGTAATTGTGCTCATACTTGATTCTCGTATCATCACTACTTTCAGAGGAAACGCAGAATTTAGGAAGGGACATATCCAAACCCACTACGTTCGGGTCAGATATGCTGTTATATCTGTTAAGCAACGGAAGTTGCTTTTCACATTCTATGTTAAGGGAAACATGGAATTCCCCTGCACTGGTCATTGATACTGTTACACGTTTAATCGTACCGTTATCAGGTAACGGCCTATGCTGTACCACATTGACCCAACCCAACTTGGGCAGTTTTATTTGCGTGTTACTCTCGTTAAAACGTATGTTACTGCCTTGGTTCGATGTCTGGTAGGCAAATCTGGACTTACGTCTCGACTTGAGTTTAGGGAAACCGACTTTTCTGCCTTTACGTTTACCTTTTTTTGACTTGAAAAACGTATTAAGTGCATTGACGAAATTCATTCTGGCACAGGACAGTGCCAATGCATCGGCCTGCTTCATCCATGGCTTGCCATCGAGTTGTATTTCCTTTGCTGTCGGTATAGTATCATCGAATTCCCCTTGCGGTTTACCGTTTTCGACCCATTTCCGGTAGTTGTCCGTGTACGTAGTCAGACAGGTGTTATACACGACACGGCAACATCCGCAAGTCTGTAGAATGGCTTGCTGCTGCTGTTCGTTTGGGTATATTCTGTATTTACGTACAATAGTCATGGTTTTTAACGGAATTTAACGCAAAATTTGTTTATGTCTCTGAAACGTAGTACATTTGCATCGTAAAACGTAACAGAGGTTATATATTATAAATATAGAGTGAAATGGTTTTTTAAATCAATAGTAGATGTGGATTCATCCCCTAAACTGAAGATTTAGGGGAATTCTCCAGTAAAGTTTATTAAATTAGATTCACTTTTTTGTTTTATTCCTCAATATTTTCGTATATGTTGTTTTTCTCTTCCTCCTGTTTTTTGGTTTCCTCGTTTTCGGCAGTTACATTCTCTATGGTATTGATTTCCTTTAGGATTTTCGACAGACTTGTTGTTTCCTTCTGATATACTTTATTATCCTTTTCGTGGTCAACGAGTATCTGTTCTACTTTTACATCCCTTATAATCTTTTTGATACCTGCTTTTGACAGTACTTCATCATCAAATATAACACCCTGTTTAATAAGTGCGAAGATAATCTTCTTGTCTGTCACTAAGTCACCTACTGTTTTACCTTTGTATTTACCTGACGTAATTTCCGAATTGATATTAAGTGTCTGGTTCATTTTTTTGCGAAAATTGAAAAAATATTAAATGTTAGCTAACTCTTTGTTTAATCCTGTACTGAACAATGATAATTATATTATAAAAAAGTACCTCCTTCCTAACGTCACAGATGTGCTAAGAATATATGCCTTGTACGTTGTAGTTTAGGGGGTACTTTCTTTTAAGCGTATCAGGCAGCCTCAGTTAATTTTTTGCTATAGTTTTTGAACATTTCCTCTGTTACGGTAAGTTTAACCCTTTCCTTCTGGTAGCCTCCGTATTCAAACATAATGTCGGCAAGGAGTTTGTCAATAACACCGCGAAGGCTTCTTGCACCTGTTTTTGCCTTGTATGCTTCTTTGGCAATAGCCCTTAATGCACCCTCCTCGAATTCAATTTCAATGTTGTCAATCCAAAATAGTTTCTTGTATTGTTTGATAATTGAATTCTTCGTATCTGTAAGAATCTGATACAGCTGTTCCTCAGTAAGATGCTTTACATGTGTAACGAGAGGGAATCTTCCTATAAGTTCAGGAATGAATCCGAATTTCTTAAGGTCATCTGAAGTTACCTCAGCAAGCAAGTCCTCTTCCTCTGTGTTGGTTTTATCTTCAGTTGAAACAGTATTGAAACCGATTCTTTTCTTGTTCTTGCGCTTTTCGATAATTCTTTCAATGCCGTCAAAAGCACCGATACCGAAGAAAAGGATATTAGTAGTATCAACCGGAATACATTCCTGTTCAGGATGTTTTCTTCCTCCGTTTGGCGGTACGTTAACAATGCTTCCTTCTACAAGTTTAAGTAATGACTGCTGTACACCTTCTCCACCGACATCCCTTGTAATTGAAGGATTTTCGGACTTCCTCGTTATCTTGTCAAATTCATCGAATACGATAATTGCATGCTGCGTTGCCTGAATGTTGAAGTTGGCATTTCTCAACGCACCGAGAACAGCGTTTTCAACATCATCACCGACATATCCGGCAGAACTTAATGATGTTGCATCCTGTATATAGAAAGGTATATTCAAATGTTTGGCCAACAGCCTTAGCATATAGGTTTTTCCACTTCCTGTATTCCCCATTATGATACAGTTTGTTTTTTCGATTTCAACTCCTTCATAAGGGTTGTTTTCATCATTTCTGGTATATCCGTAGATATTGTCCATGAAACGCTTGTAGTGGTTGTACACTGCAACTGAAATGTACTTCTTCGCCTCCTCCTGTCCGATTACATACTGATTAAGGTAGTCATACAGATACTTCGGTGTTACCTTGTCCATAATCTCCCTCATCTGAGCCTTAATCTCGTTGATTTCTTCCTGAGTAAGTTCTTCCTGTTGTTCTTTTTTTGTTTTTGCCATTAGTAAAAAAGTTTTTTGTTTGATTTTCGACTGCAAAGGTACGAAATGTTTTCCTAAACACCAAATTTCCCTATATTTATTTTTATAAAATTTTGTATTTTTAACATTTAAGCATGCCGGCATATAGTATTTTATCAGAAATTAACGGTTATCACGGTACTTCACATGATTTTGAGAGATTCAATCATAAGAAATACCTCAATACGGGTGACGGTTCACAGTCGTTCGGATGGGGAACCTATATTACCGACAATCCTGATATCGCCGGAGAATATGCCGAACGTGACAAGGAATCAAATACAGGCACATATACGAAAAACCATGACAGGATAACAGCCGAAAAACTCACGGAAATAGCCGAAGACACAATAGAAGATACCAACATCGTCAATGACATTGTTCACAGCCTGCGTATGGTTATGTATGTGACAAAAACGATTAATAATAAGGTTATAGAGGATGAATCCGAGAAGTTCGTTTCAAAATATCCGGAACACAGTGAGGAGATAACACGGTTCTTCAGTACACTGTCAGACTTGGAACCTGATTACTTTGAGGCTGATTCCTATGTATATGAGGTTGACATACCTGATAACAACGGTACTAACTACATTCCATGGTTCGGTACATTATCGGAAGATATAATAAATAATGTAATGTCAGGTTTCAGCAGACTTGCCGTAAGATATCCTGAACTTGAGGGATATGAAGATACACTGTACAACTCAACTGGCAGCGGAGAGGAACTGTACGGTATGTTGGTCAGTCTGTTGGGTACGCCTAAGTCGGCTTCGCTGTTTCTGTATAATATGTGCGGTATTGAAGGTGTCGTATATCCTATAGGCACTGTATACGGCTTTGACGGTGAAGAGGGTAATAACTATGTTATTTTCAATGCTTCTTCAGTTAAAATAATCAAGAAAAGTGTAAATGAACATAAAATGCATATTAATGAATGGAAGCCTTCATTTTATGATGAGTTACCCGAAACAATAAGACTGTATCACGGTACTGATGTAATGGCACTTAATGACATTATAGAGGACGGTGTCATATCTGCCATGAGAAGCGGTAAGAGAAGCGAAACATACGGTGTTAACTGGTTCAGTACAAAACTTACGAATAATTTCGGTCAGGGTACGGTTTTCTCAATAGAAGTACCTAAGAGCGACTTTGAGGAATATAAGTTCAAGTTTATGAACAATACCGAAGTTATTTCCGAAACAAATGAAATACCAGTACAGGACTATAATCTGAGAATAGAGAAGATAGGCGGTTGGGATGAGGAGAAATTCAGAAACCTGTTTGAAAGATGTAACGGGGACATATTCCTTTGGATTGAGAAACTTGATAAAATCAACCGTGAGTTCAATGAATATATGTTCAGTGTAGACTATCCGGTAGTAATGTATCTGATAAGACAGCTGTTTGGTGAAGAAGTATTAAGGAAAGAGGGTATAATAGAGTCAAGGCAGTATATTACCGAGGTGGATGCTGATGACGTAAGCCTCTCTTCATTCAAGGTAAAGGAAGAACTGAATGAGCATTTCTGGATTAATAACAGACTCAATTCAAGGGTAAGGGAAAAACTTCTTGACATAGCAGAGGATTTCATAGATGAGCTGTCAGTGCCTGATTTCAAGGAAAAGGATATCGTATTCACGGGGTCACTTGCCAACTACAACTGGTCACGCTATTCTGATATTGACATACATATAGTTGTCAGTTTCAAGGAAATATACAGGAAAACCGAATTCATAGACGATTATTTCAAGTCAAAGAAGGAGATTTGGAATCAGACGCATGAGAAACTTAAGATTTACGGTTATCCGGTAGAGATAAGCGTAGAAGATGCAGATGAACCGGGAGTATCATCAGGTGTATATTCACTGAAAAAGAATAAGTGGATAAAGGAACCGTCGAACTTTGATGATGCAAAACTCAACGAGAAGTACATAAAGGAGTTTTCCGCGAAGATAATGACGGAAATCGACGACATCGAAAGGAAGATACACAAGACAAGGGGTAATTCGGCACTCGAAAAACTCAGTGACAGAATAATGGGTATCTTCAAACGTCTCAAGAACATCCGTAAGGAGGGACTTTCAAGAAGCGGTGAAATGTCAAGCGGAAACATCATATACAAACTTCTCAGAAGAATGGGTTATCTTGACAAGATATGGGACATAATAAACAACACTTACAATAAAATGAATACGATAAAGTAGTTTATCGGAAATGGGAACTATTTATATTAAAATAAGCTTATTAGATTTTTGAAATAACATGAGTAATATCTATGACCAGCAACTTGACAGAATGAAGACCCTTATGTCATATGGCATTAACGAGTCATCTGCAAGGGATTCACAGTCAGTAGTTGAATATAAGACTGAAGGTGCTGACGGTAAGACCTACGGAATTATCCGCGAGGGTAAGAAATTCTATATCAAATGTGCACCTAAGAAGGACACGAAAGTACTTGCAGAGGATTTTGACTATATCGGCGGTTTCATGAACAAGAAACAGTACGAATATCTTACATATCCTATTGCCTCAAAGCAGCTTGAACTTAAACTTATGTCGGTAAACGAGGCATGTGCCGTAAAGAAGCCCGTAATGGTTGAAGGCTGCAAAACCGAAACCTCAGAATGGCAGATTAATGAAACAAGGGAAATGAGAGCCGAACTTGACAGATATGCCGAAATCGTAAACAACGTGGACTGCATCATGGAAGGAAAGGACGGCGGTTTCACTATGAACCATGAACTTCCGGAGGCTCCTGCAAAGAACCCTTCAGACAAGAAAGTTAACGGCCCGTTCACTGAACCGGCAACAGCAAAACTCGACAAGGACTTGAAGGCTACACAGACAAATCCTGAAAAGGCAGGCGCACCGTTCAATCAGGACGGTACTGTATCAAGCAAGGATATGCAGTCGGACAAGAAGCCACAAGGCGGTGACGGTGACGTATATACAGAGAAACCACAGTATGTTGAGACAGGTGTTGCAGGACAGAAACCAAGCGGAGGCAAGGTTGTAAGAGCAGAGGGTAAGGAAGGACGCACGGTAATCCTTACAGAGGAACAGGTTCTTGCATGGAACAAGTCAAAGGACTTCATGGATAAGTCAAACGGTACTGAAATAGGAAGTTCAGCACCTTATACTGAGGAAGTTCCAGACGGACAGAGTAATCAGGGTGAATCAAGTGCCGAACCTATTCATGAGGAAGCACCCGTAGTACACAATACGGACAATCAGAATTCTCCTGAACCCGGAACAGGTGACAAGGGTGACGGACAGCCATTTACCGAAAAGGTAAACGAGGAGGTCGTTGACGTTGATGACGTGGCCGGTATGGAAGAGGATGATGTTCCATTCCCCGAAGTAGAGGATAACGACGGAACATTCGAGGAAGATTTCAATGAATGGGATAATGACGGTGAAGATGAATTTGAAATCGGTATTGAAGATGACGGGGATGATGAGGATATCTATGAGTTGGAGGATGAGAATCCCTATGAATGCGTAAACCGTGTAGTGAATCAGGTTACTGAGGCAGTTCTGAATGATTTCGGAAAACATCCTGCTTACCGTAAGAAGCCTATGACAACACCCCCTAATGTTGAGATTGACAAGTTCGGAAGAGACTGGAACGACGATTCGGCAAAGGGTGACAAACCGTTCGGTATGCAGATAGGAAGTTCAGCACCTTATACGGAGGAAGTTATCGACAAACTTACCGACATGGTTATGAAACGTATTGAAAGCAGTAAAAAAAAAGTCTGAGTGAACGTAAGGTGTTAAAAGTGCCAAATCAGCCGGAAATGCCGGCTGAACCTATGGCAGAACCTCCTGTTCCCGCTGACGGAATGAATGACATGCCGCCTATGGATAACGGCCCTATGATGGGTGACGGAGGTAATCCGTATGATACGGATTTCGACGCAGGTGTTGAGGCTGACGAGGAAACAGACCCTAAGAAGTATATCCAACAGCTGACAGGCAAATTAAGTCAGTCATTACGTTCGTATAACGAGAACTTACCTCAACCTGATGCTGATTTGGATAAATACGTGGCCGGTATGATAGTGAAACAGGCAGTGGAAGGACTTTCTTTGGAAGACAGGAACGACATACTGAATAAGATAAATTCCGATGATGAAGGTGATATGCCGCAAGGGGATATGGAGCAGAATGATGTGCCGCAAGATGATGAAAACGGAGGTCAGATGCCGCCTGATAATATGGGAGAAAGTTTTTCAAGGGAAAGAAGAAAGAAGATAGACGAGATTTTCAATCAGGTAATGAATGGAAACAATGATGATGAAGATGAAGGATATAATGAGATAAAAGGAAAATTCTCATATAAGAGAAAACCGTTTGTTTCACCTGAATTCAAAGATAAATAAGATTTTTTCATACATTCCTCCGAAAAGAGGCAGGGATGATTATTAGTACTAACCATGAGAGCAGTCAAATAAGGCTGCTCTTTATCATTATAAGGAAGTTCCTATTTTTTTGTTGACTTAATAACGGCTTTGGACTATTTATAATTATAAAGAAATACAGTGCTTAAGGAATGAGAAAAATCAAGATAACAGAGGAGCAGAGACAGTATGCATTAAAGGAAGGACTTGTTATTGACGTAGACAGTAATGCAACCGGTGGTGATGATGTAAAGGCTCTTGAAAAGGCAAAACAACAGGCTGTAAACGCCGGTGCAGACCCTAATAAGGTAACATTTAAAATACCCCCAAAGACCAACGAGAGTAGGGTAATAACAAAAAGAGAACTGATTGAGAACAGGCTGAAACATTTCAAGGAGAACTCGAAACTGTATTCTGTAAGCGGCTTCACGAAAAAAATAAACGAAGATTTGACGAATAGGCAGAAAAGAAATATTTTAGGTATTACTGATGATGACGAACTGAATGCAGCAGCAGAGGCAGAGGAAAAAGAGGAACTTGAATACACTATATGGAATGCCTTAAAGGAGATGACAGGCGGAGACCCAAGAAAAACAACATTTTCTTTCGCAGATTTATGTGATATGCTTAACAGTAAATTCGGAATGAAATATGTCGGAAGTAATGATGAAAACGAATGTCATGAATTCAGTGACGGGGTTAATAAACTTGAAATTTTCCCGAATGTATATTATCCTGAACAAGGTACATTGAGATTTTTTAATATGCACGTTTACTAATATGTTGAAAATACCTGAATACATACTTGATTCACTTGAAAACGACAGAACTTCCTTGGGAAAACATCCTGCATTCCCGCCTGAGGAAGAAGAGAAGTTTATCGTAAATGCCGTTGCGGACAGATTTACCGAACTTACGGAAAATATGGAAATAACGGACGTTGAACAACTTAAGAACGAACTTGGAAGGCTTATAGTCAAGTGCAAGAAAATAGAAAGAAAAAGTTCTGATGCCTTGGAACAGTTGTGTATCAGCATAGTAAGTGAACTTTTCAGTATTCCGGAAGATACGGTCAAGATAGAGGCAAACCTTGTTGACAGCGTAAACACCGACAATCAGAGAATGCTTCCCGAAAAGACACCTGATTTCAGTTTTGACAGTATAAAGGACATGAACCTGCTGTCAAAGGAAATATACAAGAGAAGAATGCTTAATGCACTTGTAACCGGTGCTGCAATGTACTATTCCGATAATATATCATATTATATAAGGGATTTGTTTGAAATAGATGATGAACTGCCTTCACTGTATAAGAAAATAGTAAGATATAACGAAATCCTTATATATTTGGAAAAGGACACACTGAATAAGGAGGATAATGATAATATAACAGACGGTGGAAAGGTTGACGTTGAAATAGGCTCTCTGCATGCAATGCCGGTAATAAAATCCGAAGGACTTATATTTCCCGTACTTCTGAATGAAACCATAAAAGGTGTTCTTGAACTTGCCATATCACACGGTTTACCCGAAAAAAGGGAAAAGGCAGAATATGTGATAAAAAAATCCGATTTCAGACTTGCTGAACTGTGGGATATGAGACTCGGCTATGTATTGTGGGAGATAATAGCAGAACAGATTGAGGATATGGATGTCATTGAACCTAATTTTTTCCTCATGACGCTGTCAGAACTCCCGTGCGATAAGTTCAATGACTGCCTTGGGGAGATTTTCGGAAAGACGAAGAGGGGAAAGAGAATACTCGACAATATAATAAGGAAAATCATGTACGAGAAAGAACGTGATGACTTTGATGACTTCATTGAAAGGGGTAAGGACGGACATCAGATTGAAGACGGATATTATACAAGCGAGGAACTTATAGCCGATTCTGACCTGCACGAATCAAAAAAGCAGAAAAAGAAGAAGAAAGTCAGAAAAAATGACGAAGGTAAAACAGTTCCGGAATTCTGTGACAAATGCGGTGCAAAAGTAGGTGTCTATATACAGGGAGAACCGATTTTTAAATGCTCAAACAAGGAATGCGGAAAATATTTCGGAACAGTTCCTTTTCCGGATTAAACAACATAAGGCGGGCTGACTTAAGCCCGCTTCTTTGTTTATATGGTGTTAAGTACACTTTTCCATTCACTTATAAATTTAGGCATAAAGAATTTCCGTGAAAATGCTTATTTTCTGTAAATATACTTTTTTTACCGTCATTTGCAAAGAGTATTAACAGTTAATAATATACAGTTAACACCTTTTTAAGAAATTTTAATGCTTTTTATTTGGTTATTAGTAATAAATGTGGTATATTTGCAGTATTAAAAATATTTATAAATGAAAAATTTAATAAATTAAAAGATATGGGAGTAATTAAATGGACTTACGAAAAATGCTATGAGGTAGCAAGAAAATACGAAACAAACAAAGATTTTAGGGATAATGAACCTTCTGCTTATTCAGCTGCTTTAAGGTGGGATTGGGTAAAAGAATTTACATGGTTTAAACAACTCTGTACACCTGTTAATTATTGGACTTATGAACGTACCTATGAAGAAGCAAAGAAATACAAGTGTAAAGTCGATTTTCAAAGGGGTACAAGGGGTGCATATAAAGCTGCTTTAAGAAATAATTGGCTTAATGACTATACATGGATGAAAACGCCGGAATCACATAATAAGAAATGGTGTTATGAAACGTGTATGGAAGCAGCAAAACAGTTTACTATTTATACGGATTTTGCAAATGCATATCCAAAGGCATTAGACGTTGCAAGAAAAAACGGATGGGTTGATGAATATACATGGTTGGAACGTAAATCAAAACCAAGTGGCTACTGGACTTATGAGCATTGTTATGAGGAAGCTAAGAAGTATAAATCACGTGTTGAGTTTGAAAAAGAAAGTGGCTCTGCATATGGTGTTGCAGTTAAAAATGGTTGGTTGGATGATTATACTTGGATTCCGAAACGCAAAAGTCCTGAGTGTAAATGGACTAAAGAAAAGTGTTTTGAAGTTGCTAAACAATTTAAAACCAAACAAGATTTCAGATATAGTAGACATGATGCTTATATGGCCGCTGTCAGACGTGATTGGATGAAGGAAATGGATTGGTTTGTTCCGAAGGCAATTGAGGAAATGGCATTATTTAAGAAGATGCATTGTGTTTATGTTTATAAGGATGATGAATTAAATGTTGCTTATATCGGTTTGACAATCAATCTACACACAAGACATTTGAGACATAAGAAATGCGGTAGTGTGTTCAAGTTTTTTACTGAGGTTGGTAAGGAAATACCTGAGCCGATTGTTTTAAAGGATAACCTTACACCCGAAGAAAGTAGATATTATGAAGATTATTATCTTAAGGAATTTCAGGAGAAAGGTTATCAGACACTTAATAAAGGTTGTACCGGAATATATTGTGGCTCATTTGGCGGTGGAAGGGTAATTTATACAGAGGAAAAGGCAATGGAAATTGCAAAAAAGTATAAAACTATTAAAGATTTTCGTGAAAATGAACAATCTTGTTATGCTAGGTCAAAACTAATGGGTTGGCTTAAAGATTATACATGGTTAAAACGTGCCCATAAAGTTTGGACATATGAAATGTTTAAAGAAATTTTAGACAAATATGATGACTATTGTGAATTTCGTAAAAATGAACCAGGAGCTTATGAAGCAGCAATTAGAAATGGATGGATGGATAGATTAAAGCGATTAGATAAAAAGGCTATTAATTGGACAAAGGAAATGGTTGAGGAGTTGGCCAGAAATTACACAACTAATTGGGATTTTAGAAAGAATGAACCCCTTGCATATAGTGCTGCAATTAGGCACAAATGGATTAATGACTTTACATGGTTAGAGAAGAGACAGAAGGAATTTGGGTATTGGTCAAAAGAGCGTATTATGGAAATAGCCAAAAACTACGAATACGTAACAGATTTCAGAAAATATGAAAAAGAAGCATATAGCCAAGCGACTAAAAAGGGTTTAATGAAAGAACTGACATGGCTTAAGTATAAAACCATGCCAAGCGGAACTTGGACAAAAGAAAAAGTTTTTGAGAAATCACGTGAATTTACCACCATTAACGAGTTTGCCAAAAAAGCAAACGGGGCTTATACAGCAGCCTGTAGAAAAGGTTGGATTTCTGAAATAACATGGTTAACCCGCATTAAACAACCGACAAATCAAAAACCAAAAAAATAACTTTTTGGGTAACACTTGAAAAATAAGTACTATTTATGTTAATTTCATAATAATAGTACTTATTTTTTTGTATGAGTAAACAGAGTGAATATCTAAAATGTTATAATGATAAAACGAGAATATACTTCATAGAGAATTATCTTTATACGTTCAACGCAATGGAACGTAGTGAAGTTCCGTTTATCTTATTCCCAAGGCAAAAGGAATTCTTAAAAAGCTGTGCTGAAAATTCAAATACCGTTGCAGTAAAACATAGACAGAGTGGCGTATCAACAATATCAGCAGCATGGTCATGTGGTCAGTGTACATTTGCCAGTAAAAAATCACCTGAAATAATTTTGTGTATTGCAAATAAACTTGAGCAAGCAGTCGAATTAACTAATAAAATTGTAAATTTCCTTGACCAAGTACCAAGATGGATGTGGGGTGGTGACTATTATTCACCTGACCCGGACAGTCCAAAGAATACAAAGTCGATTTATGTAAAACGAAATAAGAATTATATAGAATTATTTAATGGTTGTAAGATTTATGCACGTGCCTCAACACCGCACGCAGCAAGAGGAATTAGTGCAGTCTCTATTTTGATAATCGACGAATGCGCGTACATTTTATCAGATGCCATGGCATCTTATACAGCAGCAGTTGCAGCACAAAGTACAGTTTCAAATCCTAAATGTCTGATGGTCTCTACACCAAACGGTAAAGACCAGTTGTACTATAAAACATATAGTCAGGCAGTCAGGGGAGAAAACAATTTCCATGCAGTTGAATTCAAATGGTTTCAAGACCCCCGTTATAACAGAAATCTTAGATGGTACAAGAAGGATGAAAAAACCGGTGATATAAAATGGGATGAAGACCCTGTTATTGACAGAAAGGGTAATATAGAATACAATGAAGAGCGTTGGAGGAATCTTGAGAGGGACGGATGGACACCGACTTCTCCTTGGTTTGAAAACATGTGCAAGTCATTTAATAATGACCAGCAGAAAATTGCACAGGAGTTGTTGGTTTCATTCCTCGGTTCTTCTGATAATGTTGTTGCACCTGAAGTAATAGAAATGCATCAGAAGCAGAATGTTATTCCCATTACACCTGACTGGCCACTAAGAGACCAGTTGATAAGTGATACTTGGATTTGGAAAGACCCGATTCCGGGGCATAGGTACATATGTTCAGTAGACCCTTCCAGTGGTTCCGGTACTGACTTTACTGCAATTGAGGTAATTGATGTTGATGCAGTAGATGAAAACGGTACACCGTTCTTTGAACAGGTACTTGAGTATAACGGTAAAATAAACGGTGAGGAAGTCGGTGAGTTGGTAAACAGATATGGAAGGGTTTATAATAATGCATTAGCTGTTGTCGAAGCTTTGGGCGGTTACGGTGATGCAGTTGTATTAACCCTTATGAATCTTGGTTATCCTAATTTGTATTATGATGAAAGTACCCTTAAAAACTACACTTCAGCCATTACAGCATCTAAATTCAATAAAAAGGCGGGTGAAGCATTACCGGGATTCAGAAGTAACGGATTAAGAATACAGATGATTTCAAATTTTGTTGAAATGCTTAAAAATGATTCATTCAGGGTAAGGAGTATGAGGGTTATCAGTGAATTGGAAACATGGATATTCAAGAATGGCCGACCAGACCATCAGGATGGTATGTGTGATGACCTGCTTACCTGTCTCGCAATGGGCTTGTTCGTTGCTGTATTCTATATGCTAAGAAATGAAAGAAAAAAAGCAAAGGATTCTCAGATTGTCAAGTCATGGTATGTGAATAATGCTAATAATTCGGATTTCCGTTCATCAAAACTTGAAAACAGGATGATTATATCTTCCCCAAGGAAAATGCCTTTTTACAGTAATTCGCAGATTGAGAAAAGGGAAAGGGCGAGATTCAATGCCATGCTTCTTTTAGGCGGTTTTAAGAGACATTAACAGTTTTTATTTTGTAAATTGCCTGAAAAGGAGTATCTTTGCAGTCAGACATATAAAGAGAATTAAAGGAACAGTGTAATATTGTTGCGAGAAAATTCTGATACTTAGGAATTAACTGTTATATTTATAATTAAACTTTTAAAAAACGATGAAGAAATTTTTATTTTTGTTTATAATGCTGATTTCACTGGTATCTTGCGGTGGAAGTTATGTCGAGCCTGTTAACGTAAGGGAGAACCTTCCTTCAACGGATGTATTTGTACAAGGCAGCCTGTTGGGTGACTTTGAGACAAGAAGTCACGGATATGGTGATGCATGGCCGAAGGTAAATGCTGAGGAAGGTTGGGAAGCCGCAAGGTTTTCAATCAGAATTGACGGTAAGATACCCGGTGTGATAAATCAGCCTTCAAATAAATACTGGGGCGGTTTCTCAGGGCCTAATCTCGGTAAGGTTACTATTGACTATCCTTACGGCCATTACGATGACAGGGGCTTTGACTACTATAAGGTTGACAAGGCAACGGGTGAGAATACAGGTATGTTCCGTTATGTATTCGATTCAGATGGAATTGTTACGGAATCCGCTATAATTGAGAAACCTGATATGCGTGAAGTCCTTACACTTCTTAGGGATAACAGTACTAATGCAAAGGAGAGGGCTATGTTGGATGAGGTATTATCTTCTTCTGAGCCACTTAAGATTATATGGTATGTTGTAAAGGAAGTCGGTATGAAGAACGGATGGCACGTTAACGGTGTACTTACACATGATACCGTTAAAAGTGTTGTAGATATACCGGGTATAAATGAAGAAATTGAAAAGGATGTCAAGGAATATCAGTTTGAGGAGAGTGACAATGACCCTACAAAGGTAAAGGATAACATTGAGGTTGACATACACTTGCAGGAGCATAAGGACTGGAATGAAATAAAAACTTCAATTCATATCAGGGAATATGCCGGTTCCATTAAGGTTAACATACCTTTGGATTATGAATACATTGTAGAACAGGATGATTTCGATATCAGGGTTTATTCCTATTATTACAAACAGTATGAGGTAATTCCCGTAATTGAACATAACGATAAGGGTATAACAATAACCATAAACGGAATTGATGAGGAATTCATTAATACACTTAAGGCAAAGTACGGTGACGGACTTACTGTAGAGGTACACAGTTACTGTACTGTAATTGACGAGGCATGGACTGACATAAAGAGGTCTACAGTAGTAACGGAATATGATGCTAATGTGGAAGGACAGATAACATCGGCATATAAACCGGAAGAAATTGTGATTATAGGAAATTGACGGTATAGACATCCCATCGGTACATATTCAATATGCTGATGGGATTTTTTTTGTTTTTATGCAACTATTTATTATTAAATACAAATAAGAATAGAATATGAAGAATAGAATAAGAATAACAGAGAGTGACCTTCATAGAATTGTGAAAGAGTCTGTGAAAAGAGTATTGAGGGAATCAGCACATAGAACTATTGACAAAAAACAACGTCTAACTGAGGATATTTATGTTGGAAATGGTGGTGGGTATTATGGTGGTTCTGCCATCTTTACAGTTAGAATGGAAGGTGATATGCCGACAAGTTATGAATTTAGTCCAAAAGGATGGGACTTTGATACAAAATCACAATTAGAGGCTGCTGCTGTATGTGCTTCTGCAAATAAGGGATTTCTTGAACAAATGAAAAACTCAGAATTGACACAATTACCGGTTGTTCCGACTACCGAAGATGATAAGGCAAATGCACTATATTGGCTAACCGGTGGCAATGCTGAATGGAATCACGGATATTGGGCAGAAGGCGGTGTTCATTGGGGGGAAGCAGAGGAAATATTATTAAATGACACTGATATAATGGGACTATTGGATGATGCAATCTCTAATTCAAGCAATTTTTATGAATTAGTCATAAATCTTAAAAGAGGTGAGTATATGCAGTATGCAGCAGATGTCATCCCAACTAACGACTATGATGAGGATGAGTATTAAACCGCAATTAAACCAACTCTAATCTCAGACCATTTGTGTACTAAGCCGATAGACTTTAAAAACATATATGAGCGAATCCATCCGGTTCGCTTGTTTTTTTTTTATTCAACTATTTATTATTAAATACAATAAGAATATAATAATGAAGAATAGAATAAGATTAACAGAATCAGACCTTCACAGAATTGTGAAAGAATCAGTAAATATGATATTATCTGAAGCCAATAACCATTTAATATCAGTTGGAGGCATAGAAGACACTCCATTTACACGTAATAACAATAAAGGCTCTAATAGCATTAGAATAAATGGTGTGTTTAATACAACCAATTATAGCAATAACCCATCACGTGCGGCTATTGAGATGATGCAAGACAAATTACCATTTGATGAATTTATCGATTATTGCGAACAACGCGGAATTAACCCATATGATTATATTGATACTAATGATTTTGAGGTAGAACAATGGATAGAAGATTACATATAGGTTTAATTGAGCAGACCATTTACGAACAAGTCCAGTAGACTTTAAAAACATATATATTTAATACACCCGTTTCCGAGTGTATTTTTTTTTGTTGACAATGATTCATTTATTCCCTATATTTATTATAAATAGGATAGAACTACAATGCCAACAAAACCAACAATATTTCAGAGGCTTACTAATATACTTTCAAACAGTAATAATATACAGGGTGCTGTTAAAAAGGTAAATTCCTACGGTATAAACGATTCTGATATATTATTCCGTACTAATAACAAGGAAGAGTATGACAGTAAGTTAAAGGAACTCAGGCAGCAGCATTTGCTTGCTAAGCAGTGGAAGAAGGCGAACTATGACCTTACCAACAAGTCACTTGCCGGACTGAATGAAGTAAAGATGATGTACCGTGATGCAGACCTGATGGACTGTTTCCCTGAAATCGGTACTGCGCTTGATATAGTATCTGAGGAGGCATGTTTCGTGAAGGAGTTTATGGTTAACGTGACTTCCAAATCCGAACGTGTAAAATCAATTTTACAGGATTTGCTTGTAAACCGCTTGCAGATTAATATTATGCTTCCTATGGTATGCAGAAGTATGGCTAAGTACGGTAACACGTTCATGCTTCTTGAGATAAATGAGGAAAACGGTGTTGTGAATTGGAGACAGTTACCGGTTTATGAGTTGGAGAGGTATGAAAACGGTATGGAAAATCCATATGCAAATGCTTATGTTAATCTGAATAATATAGACCTTAATCAGACGGATTCCACTAAATTTGTTTGGGTAGGTCAGACTGAATTCACGCCTTACAGAAACTGGCAGATAGCACATTTCAGACTGCTTTATGATTCGATATTCCTGCCATACGGTACGAGTTTTCTACAGAAGGCAAGAAGGCACTGGCGTATGTTGTCCATGATGGAGGACATGATGCTTATATACAGAATGGAACGTTCAATTGAAAGACGTGTATTCAAGATAAACGTAGGTACGATTGATGATAAGGATGTTCCTGCTTATGTTGAGGACATTGCAAACAACTTCAAACGTACACCTATTATAGACCCTCTGACAGGACAGTTGGACTTGAAGAAAAACATACTTAATGTATCTGAGGATTTCTTCATACCTGTACGTGATGATAATGCAAGCAACCCTATAGATACGTTGCAGGGAGCACAGAACATGACTGCGATGGATGACATAAAATTCATACAGAATAAAGTATGTACAGCACTGAGAATACCCAAATCATATCTGAATTTCGAGGAAACCACCGGTGACGGTAAGAACCTTTCGTTACTTGACGTAAGATTCATGCGTACAGTAAACAGAATACAGCAGTCGTTGTTAATGGAACTGAATAAAATCTGTATCATACACCTTTATCTTTTAGGATTTGAAGATGAACTTACGAATTTCACTCTTACCATGAATAATCCTTCTTCACAGGCTGAAATGCTTGAGCTGGAAAACATGGCAAAGAAAATAACAACAGCAAAGGATGCTATTTCTGATGCCGGTAACGGAATACAGCTTATGTCATGGACGAGGGCATGTAAGCAGATTCTCGGTTGGTCTGATAAGGAAATTGAGGAAAACTTGCAGGAAATCAGACTTGAAAAGGCACTTGCGGCAGAGTTGGAGAAAACCGCACAGATTATCAAGCGTACTAATATATTCGATAAGGTTGACAATATATACGGCGAACCCGGTGCTGAATACTCGGAAGAGCCTGTAGGCGGTGAAGACGGTCAGGGCGGTATGGGCGGTGGAGCCGGCGGTATCGGTGGAGGTACTATAGGAGGCGGTGATTTCGACTTCGGTGACGAAGGCGGTGACGAAATGGGTGCAGAAGGTGAAATGGGCATGGATGCAGCAGCCGATGAAATGACTCCTGAGCAGGGAGGAGCACCTGAAGCAGGAAACGAGCCTATACCTCCTATGGGAGAAGATTATCTCGGAAGGCTGTTCAAGAAGATGATTAACGAACAGCATGAGGTGCAGAAGGATATAGCGAGAAAGGGAAAGAAATACAGTGACAGACTGAAGGAGCGTAAGGAGAAATATGATATATCAAACCGTATAAACGAGAACGTACCGATATATCAGAAGAATTTCCTGATAAATGAGGATTTAAATTCGATGATTAAGCAGCTTGATGAAATTAACGCTAAGAAATAACATATTTATTATAAAATAATTTTTGTACGATGAGTGAGTTTAACGATACATACCACAAGGCCGGTGTTCTTATGCAAAGTGCCTTGAAGAAATATGAGAAAGGTGATATTGAAGGGGGAAACAAGGACAGACAGATGGCAAACGACATGTATGACCTTGCAGAAAAAGAAGTCGATTCGGAACAGGGCATGACAATGCTGTATGGGGAAAACCGTAACTTCGGTATCATATACAAAGTATTCGAGAGTAATGCACCGAAGCTTTTCAAGGAAAAGAACGGTAAGGTGAAACTCGGAAAAATACTGAATCTCATAAAGGAAAACAAGGTACTTAAATCGGAATTCGACATTTACAAGTCTCTTGTCTATCCTGATTCAGTCTGTGATTCGGAAACTTATGTAAACGAGGCTGTTTCCGTCATACATCCGCTTAAAAAGGAAGATGTCGTAAGAAACAACGAGGAACTGATAAGGACATTCCGTAAACTCGGTTTGGATGAAATGGTTGAAATTTCAGACGATGACATGAAACTCATGGAATCAGTTGAGTTTGTCACATTAAACAGAAAGAACCTCAATAATGCCAACGAGTTTGCAAAGGCAAAGAAATGCCTGTCTGAGCATATAGATAAAAACTGCAAATACACTGAGGTAAACAGTAATTCAGTCGATGAGGTACTTAGGGAAGGTATTGACAGTGTTAATGAGAAATATGTATCAGACCTTACGGATGAAGAGAAGATGCTTGTAGAGAAACTTAACGGAATAACCTCAAAGGAAGCATATTTCGACATAGCAAAGAATGATACGATAAAGATACTGAATGAAAGGCTGAATGAATGTGATGAGGAAAACTATACGGATTTGGAGAAGATAGTTGAAAACGTTGCCATGAAGACATATGATGAAGACAGGTTTATTTCAGACGCGGCAGAATTCAGGGAAATAAAAGATACACTTACCGAATCTGAGAAAACAGATACCGATTCAGTTGAATCACTGTCAATAGAACTTGCAAGAAACTGTATAGGTGAAAGTACACGTAACAGAGACTGGATTATAAGTGAACTGTCATATATTACAGATGATGAGACAGATGCAAGTAAGATAGTGGAAGATATTGAAAGAATGGCTGATAAATATAAACCGGAAAATATGGGTGGTATTATAAAAACAAACCTTAAAGCCGGTAAATATAAAGGTTGGTGGAAGAACATGTAATTTTTTCTTATAAAACACTCCGTTATTCGGGGTGTTTTTTTTGTCTGAATGAGCCGTTAACGGGCAGTCATTGGTTTGGTGGCTCATTTTTCATTTGTTAATGGACTAAACAAAGTAAGAAATGTTATATCCTTTGGGTCAAACGTTTCCAATAATGCTTCTGCTGAATCAGAAATAGTCTTTCCACTTGTTACTGTATCATCAAGCACAAGTACTCGCTTTCCGTTAATGTCATTGGCTAATTCCAAATTACTTTTCACTTCATCAGAGATGTACATTGACTGAATTACGTATTGTCTATATTTTTCTTCAATATATTTGTATGAAAAAACCCCATCGTTTTTACGGTTCATTTTCATTATTGACCTTTCTATTTCTTTCTTACAATCCCTAAATTCTTCGTCTGTATTAGTCATTTGGGCAATAAGGTCATCATCTATCATATAGTCAAGAACATAATTTGCATCATACTTTTTAAAGAAATCCTTTATTGCTTTCTCATGTGGAATAATTCTTTCAACTATACCAAAAATCCTATTATTAAGTTGATTATTAGATGGTGTTGTGATTATCACATCAAAATTCTCATTCAATTCTTTCGTGACAGCAACAAATCTGCGTAATAACGCCATTAAATCATAATGTTCATCTCTAAACCCCCAATCTTTATGTCCCTTTAAAGCCTTTATTAATGGGTTTGAATCATATCTGTCATTTGTCTTCTTTCTTGTGAATACAGAAATAACTTTATAGCCGTTGACATTATTGTAAATTGGATATGGATTCCAAGGGTCATTAGTATCAACATATTCTTGGTGATTAGGATTAAAGCCAACAGTATGCGGAATAGAATCAGTATCTATATCTATTCCTTCTATTACTTTCTGAACAGCCTCTTTTACAACTTCCTTCAGCTCATTTTCGGTTAGTCTTATCTGTTTCTTCCCCATATACAGTACAGTTTATCGTTCATAATTATCCAAACCACGTGCAAATATACTACTTTTTCATGTAACAAATAAACTTCTAAAGTTATTTATTGTTAAATAACTGAATATTACAGTAAAGAAGAACATACTACAAGCAATTGAATGTCTTAAAAATGCTGTTGCTACCGATGCTCAACTCTACTAAAGAGCCATTAGCGAGCCATTAACAGAAAGTTCAACATACTGAAAATAAATCTGTTGACAATGTTAAACAGAATTATCATGAGCCTTTAACAATTAAAGGTTCATTTTTTTTTAGTATTTTTTTGGAATTTATTAATAAAATAGTATATTTGCAATATATTCTAAATTTTTAATGATTAAGAGAACAGCAAAGGAGTATAGTATCAGTGATGAAACTACCGGTCTTAAGACAAAATACGGTGCTTTGGACAAGAAGAATCCGGAAGTGATTTATATAAAGTCACGTGCTACGATAACACCGAAGGTAAGGAAAAGGGATTTTTCAGACAGTATATCCAAACTGAAAAAGGTATTTGAGGATAATGTGAAGAAGACAATGGCACATCTGACTGACTATGACAAACGTCATATATGTACGTTGGAAATAAGTGAGAACGGTATATCATACGGAAAGAAAAGCCGTGTAAGATATGATATATTCATAAAACCAAAAACAGTGAAGCCACTTGAGGAATACAGGGATGAAATTCAGAAACTTTCACATATTTTCAATACAGACCTTAAAACACTTCTTAATGATAATAATATAGATGTCCGGTAATATATTTATACGGATATAGTCATATTTATTAAAAAAGATTTTTTTCAATGAAAAAGATACAGAATAAGGAACAGCTTGTAGAAATTAAGAAGGGACAGACAGGTTACGGACTGCTTATAGAGAATGACGGTCATATCACAGGAAAACCGGATATGATAAATCAGATTAAGGAGGATATTGACAATAACCATAAATTTGTCATACCTGATGACTTTATAGTGTCGGCAGTATTTCAGAAATACGGTATAAAAAACGCAAACGGAAGAATCTATCCTGAGGATGTACTGAGAAGGGAAGTACAGAAATATTTGGAGACGAGAGTTGCCATGCATAATGCAATCGGGGCCTTAGACCATCCATCTTGTCAACTTGCAGATACACAAATATTTACAGAAAAAGGTTGGAAATATATAAGTGATGTTGAAGTTGGTGAGAATATACTTACGGTTACAGAAGATAAGAAAATCGAAATTAAACCTGTTTTACGTAAGATAGATGAACCGTATAAAGGAAAACTCATCCATTTAAAGGGTAGATTTATTGATATTAAGGTAACACCTAATCATCGTTTTCCTGTATTAGACCGTAACCAGAAATGGAAAGGATTTTATACTGCACAGGATATATTGGACGGTAATGTACCTGACCAAAATCATTCATATTTTTTCAAAGTCGGCGAATGGAAGGGTGAAGAAGATAGTGAATTTGTTGTTAATGCATTAACAGATGCTGAAGTTACTGAAGAGGACTATGAAGGACGTGTATATTGTGTTGAGGTTGAAAACCATACTTTTTACACAATGTGCAATGACGGACATTGTTTATGGTCAGGTAATTCATCGAGCTTATCCGGTCATGATGTAACACATAATATCTTGGATTTAAGGTGGGAAAAGAATACACTTGTAGGAGAAATGAAACTTCATCTGTCACCCGGTTATAAAAAATATGGTATTTGTTCAACAAGTGGTGATTTGGTTGCTAATATGATACTTGACGGCATTCTTATAGGTGTATCTTCGAGAGGTGTAGGAAGTGTTGAACAAAAGTTCGGAACTACCTTAGTATCAGACGATTATGAGTTAATTTGTTGGGACGTTGTTATCGAAAATTCAACACCGGGTGCTTATATTAAAACTAACCCTGAAGACTTAAAGCCTTTTATAGAAGGTGATTTATCTAAAAATGGTGAACTTTTAAACGAAAAAATCAAAAAATTAGGTAAGATTTTGAATCTTTAGCATAATCCTATACTATTTATTGTAAATCTGCAACATATTTGCAGATAAAAAATAGTATGTTTAAAGAAGATTATATTAAACGAGCACGGGAGATACATGGTGATAACTATGATTACAGTCAATTACCCGAAGAATTTAAAGGAACTGATAAAATCACAATTATTTGCAAAGAACACGGCCCGTTTGTTCAAATTGCAAGAAACCATATAAGTGTACAGCATTCAGGTTGTCCCATTTGCGGAAGAAAACGTGCAAATAGTAAATTAACAGATACTTTCGAAGAATTTGTTAAAAAGGCAAGAAAAGTACATGGTGAAAACTTTGAATATATTGAAAGTAGTTTCAAAAAAACCGGTTCTAAATTAAAGATAAAATGTAACAAATGTGGGAAAATATTCGAACAAACAGGTTCTATGCATTTATCCGGCAATGGGTGCTCACATTGCAATCCACCACATAAAAAGCGAACGACAGAAGATTTCGCTGCTGAACTTGCTATAACTCATCCAAATCTGGAACTGCTAAGTGAATATGTTAATACAAATACACCTATTACTGTTAGATGTAAAATACATGACTATACTTATCAAACAACACCCCATCGTTTAAAACAGGGGGCAAATTGTCAAAAATGTTATGATGATAGAAGAAGTGTAACTAATAGAAAACCTATTGAAAAAATACTTGAAGAAGTAGAAAAAATTCATGGGGATAAATATATTTTACCTTATATCAATACAGAGTACATAAACTCTAAGACAAAATTAACATGTAAATGCAAACACGGACATGAATTTAAAATTACTCTAAATAAACTGATAAACAGAGAACAGGGTTGTCCTATCTGTAATGAAAGTCATCTTGAGGAGAAAATCTCACTTTTAATCCCATCATTTGAGCGAAATAAGCATTATGACTGGCTTAAAAATCCAAAAACTAATTGTATGTTAACATTAGATTCCTATGATGAAAAACTTAATGTAGCAATAGAATGTCAGGGAGACCAACATTTCAAACCGTATGAAATATGGGGTGGGGAAGTTTCATTTAAAAAGAACATTGAGCGTGACATTATTAAAAATAGGTTATGCAAAGAACATGGTACAAAATTAATTTATGTAATCCCTAAATCATACAAAAATAAATTAAATGAAGAGAAATATAAGGGAATATATACTGACGATAATGTATTCTTTATTGAAGATATAGAAAAAGATTGCACAGATTTCATTAATATGATATATGATTCTCAAAAAAAGTAACTATATATCTACTACATAATGCAGTCCGAAATTTATCTAAATGGCAAGAAAGGTGAAAATAACAGAGGAAGTTTATAATGCGTATCTTAACGGTGGTAGTGTAAGAAAGTCAATAATTGACGAGGCTTTGCATTACCCTTATTTTTTGGATGACCTGAAAGCAGAGGCAGAATTCTGTATTAATGAAGAAGTACATTCAATGATGAAAAACAATGAGGTTGAAAGAACATTCAATCCTGTTTTGAGGGCTAATCAATATTTCAAGAATATAACAGTAACACTTAAACTGTTATATAATGAGGATATAGACACTAATGAGAATTATCATGGCTCTGCTAATTCAGATGAAACTTTGGAAGATAATCTTCTGAAAAATGCATTTCTTGATTTTACATTTCCGGTATCATATACAAAAGAGCTGAATACAGGAAAGATGGATATGGCAATAGGACATGAGATAGGTCATCTGTATGATGATTACAGTGATTTACTACGTGGCGGTAAGGGTGTATTCAACAGAGAAAGTACACCGTCAAAGAAAACAATCCTTTTCAATAAAACAAGAATATCCCGTGACAAACTCTTGAATGCAATAGGTTCAATAGCATACTTGTCCATATATACTGAAAGCAATTCATTTACAGCACAGATAAAGGATGAACTAAAGGGGCTAAAGGCAACTCATGATAATATACAGGATAAGTTCAAGGAGACGGTATCTTATCAAAATCTAAGAAAAACAGAAGATGAGTTTAATGATATTATAGACAAGTATACTGAAATTGAATTATTTCATACAAACTCAAGAATACTTAATGATTATGGCAATACTGATATACCTAAAATGAACAAATATGATTTTAACGGGGAAAAATACAGAGTAATGCTTAAGAGGTGGGCTGACAGGGTTTTGAGGAAACTTGCAAATAGATACAGGGGTGTTGTTCAGTTATATAAAGATGAATTAACTGAAAGTTATTATACCAATAATTGTTTCATTGTTTTCTAGATAAACAGATATTTTATCAAAATTTTAAGTTTTTTTAACTAAAATATACCTCCGGGCCATGAAAATGACCCGTTTTTTTGTGTTTTTAAACAATTATATATATTTATATTTAAAATAATTGGATAAATTTAGTCATAATGGCAAATAATATCAGAAGCGAATATATCAAGAATCTTGTTGAGGAAAGGGATAAGTTGACACAGAAGCTTGAAGATACTACGAAGAATACCCTACAGAACATCGTAGAGGAGAGTATCAACAAACAGCTGCGTAACATGATTTCAGAAGCCAACGACGATTTTGAAGAGGAAGAGGTGAAAACCGACACTGAGGAAATTACTGACGGTGACGTAGAAAATCCTGATGATACTGATTCAGATACAGTTGATACGGACAGTGATACTGATACTGAAGACGTTGCAGGCGCGGAAGGCAGTGATGATACTGATGATGATACTGCAAGCGAGGAAATGTGGGACGGACTTGAGGATTTCAAAGGTGAAGACGGTGAGTATGACCTGACTGGAATGGGTAAGGAAGACGTTATCAAAGTATTGAAGGTTATGAAACCCGAAGACGGAGTGAGAGTTGTCAAGAACGGAAACGGTAGTGTTACCTTGACGGATGACGAAACTGAAAAGGAGTATATCATTGACATTGACGGTTCAATCGAGTCTGAGGATGAATCCGGTACAGAAGATAACGACGAAGTTACATTTGAGCTTGAGACTGATGATATGACAGATGAATGCGGAATCAGAACCGGTAATAAGGTTAATGAGGGTGAAGTAGACCTTGGATATACCACTGAATATCAGAAGGAGACTGCAATGACAACACCTGATAACCACGAACCTGCTGACAGTAAAGAAACATATTCCATGGATGCAGGTGTTCCAACCGGTACTGATAGACCTTGGGGTAAGAACAAGGGTGACGGTAAGCCTTTTACAGAAGGCAAGGTATGTCCTAATTGTGGAAAGGAAGATTGCACCTGTAACGAGGAAGAAATCAACGAAGTCCATACCTCAACCGAAAACAGTGCACAGGCAAGGGGTACTGCTATTACAAACTCCAACAGTAACAAACACCGTAAGTTTGCAAGAAATCAGCATGAGGAGGGCAAACAGGTAAGAGGTACCGGTGAAGGTTACTCAGAGGGTACTAATGAAAGCATTCAGATTATCAAGAAGAAGGCAAATTCAATCTTCAGGGAAAACAAGGAACTGAGAAGTATTGCAGAGGCAATAAAGAATAAACTTGAAGAGGCAATTGTCGTAAACAGCAGTCTTGGCAGCATTATCAAGCTTGTAACTGAAAACAGTACCACAATCGACGAGAAGAAGGATATAATCCGAAGATTTGACAATGTTAAGACAATAAATGAGGGCAAGGCACTCTACAACACAATTGCAGAGGAACTTAAGAGAGCAAACAAGGTCAACAACACAAGTGAGAACAAACTTGACGGACAGCTGACGGAATCAAAGAAGACAAAACTTGTTGAAACCACAATGTACCAGTCAGCAGACCTGTCAGCAACACTGAGCCTGATGGAACGCCTTAACAAAATGTAAAGACTGATATTATATAATACAAATTAAATAAAAAATAAAGAAAGTATTAAAACATATGCGTGAATTACTTACAAGCGGTGCAGTAGGCTCAATTGAACTTAATGCACAGAAGAAAATCAGACAGGATATCCAGGAAAGATGGCAGAAACTGGGACTTGTAAACGGTCTTGAAGGTCATATTATGGAAACTGTTGCAACACTTTATGAGAATCAGGCTAAGCACCTTATATATGAGGCTACAGCATCAGATAACTCCGGTTCATTCGAAACTGTTGTGTTCCCACTGATTCGCCGTGTATTCAGCAAGCTCCTTGCAAACGATATCGTTTCAGTACAGGCTATGAACCTTCCTATCGGTAAGCTGTTCTTCATCAAGCCCGTAACTTCTGAGCGTGACTGGAACTTTGCTTCCGATACACAGATTACAGACGGTGATACAGGTCGCCACCTAGGTCTTATGGGTTATAAGAGAACACAGAAGAACCGCCTCTATGACGCTGACGGTAATCCTGAACCTTTCGATGCAAACGACGAGAGAACATGGAACTCAAAGAACCGTTACTATCTTCCTGACGAGGTTGTACAGCCTACACAGACTGATGCTGATACCACAACTCCAGAAGTAACGAAGTACATGAAGAAGACTCTCTATGACCTCTTCTACAATGACTTCCTCTTCGATAATTCAAAGGGTAAGGTTACTATCAAGGTAGGCAGTGCTTCAGTTGTTACTATCCTTCCTAACGGTGACTATGAGGACGTTGACCCCGCTGACATTCCGGTTAGCCCACTTGACGGTTCTATCAGCTCACTTATGCTGAAGGTTGGCGGCTTTAGCCAGTTCAATGCAGGTCATCTGATTGGCCCTGACGGTAATGAAATGGACACTGAATCATTCCTTGCTTCTCTGAAGGTTATCACTACAAAGGACTTCACTGATGACAGTGAGGACGGTAAGTATACCACATTCAAGAAGGGTGAATCAATCCAGTTCCGTGTTGTTACACAGAAGTATGCAACAGGTCTCGTAGACTATGCTCCTACATGTGACCCACAAGGACATATCTATATCGAACTCGACCTTACAAAGCCTTGCAAGAATCAGGGTACTACAATCAACGGTTATATCGGTCTGAACCCCGATACTACTATTGACCCTGCTACTGACTTCCAGGTTGCTTGGGCTGAGTATGACTCTCTCGAACTCGAAACCGAGATGGGTGAGGTATCATTCCAGCTGACTTCAGTTACAGTTTCCGTTGAGGAAAGAAAACTCCGTGCAACATGGTCTCCTGAGTTGGCACAAGACGTGTCCGCATTCCATAACATTGACGCAGAGGCTGAGCTGACTGCTATCCTCTCTGAGCAGATTGCTGCTGAGATTGACCGTGAAATTCTCCGTGATATCCGTAAGTCTGCTCCTTGGAAGGCTCGTTGGGACTACAACGGATGGCAGAGAATCGGTACTCCTTCAACTGTTTATACACAGAAGGACTGGAATCAGACTCTTATGACTAAGATTAACATGATTTCAGCACAGATTCAGAAGTCAACACTCCGTGGCGGTGCAAGCTTCATTGTTGTATCTGCTGAGATTTCAGCTGTATTGAACGACCTTGAATACTTCCATGTAACAGATGCAAGTGCCGAGAGCGAACAGTACAACATGGGTATCGAGAAAATCGGTTCTTTGCAGGGACGTTATCAGGTTATTGTTGACCCATATGCACCTCACTGGTCATTGATTATGGGACACCACGGTACATCTTTGCTTGATACAGGTTATATCTATGCACCATATATTCCCATGGCTTTGACACCTGTAATGTACAACCCGTTCAACTTTGCGCCCGTAAAGGGGATATCCACAAGATATGCTAAGAAGTTAGTAAACAACCGTTACTACGGTGCAATTCAATGCGACGGCTTGACCCATTGGTCGACAGACGAGTTGCGTTAATTTGCTGATAATCAGTTACTTACGATATTTTATTAAAGAAAGGGTTAAGTTATTTAACCCTTTCTTTTTTGTTCCTTATTAATAGTCAAGATATACCCTTTATAATCCGTTTAATTTACGACCCTCTTAAAGGTGTGACCTTGAAAATACCTATTTATTTTTGACATTTTTTTTGAAAAATCTAACTATTTATATTTGGTTATATAAAAATAAAGCAGTATATTTGCAACGAAATTAAAAGGTTTAATAAAAAATGAGAAAAAAGGTAATTTTAGATGAAAGTACAATTTGTAGTGAATATTTGAATGAAAGGGTTGGTGTTGAGACGTTAGCCTTGAAATATCATACCGGTAAAAAAAAGATTAAGGAAATATTAGGTAAGAATGGAATAGGGATAAAGAAAAGGGGCAAACAGCCTCTTACGGGTAATTTTGTATTATCTGATTGGAAGATTGAGAAATATCCGAAAGTAGAAGGTAAGTTTTATGTTGCTGTTGATAGGAATGATGGTTTTACAACAACTGACTACAAGAATAAGGCAGGTGTATTAACATCACATATTAAGGAGAAATATAGTATAGACATACCGACACTTTATGACAGACGTGTGTATTACATGAGAACCGGAAACTATTGGTGGGAACAGTGGTTTGACATAATTCTAAAAGATAAAGTACAAACAAAAAAATGTCCTTATTGTAATTGGGAAACAAAGGATATTAATAATCTAAGTGGGGTATTTGAGGTACATCTTAACAAAAAGCACTGTATGACAAAGTTTGAATACCTTGAAGAACATCCTGAAGACAGGGATTATTTTGCATTGGTTTCCCCTATTTTAAACAGACAGATGGAAACAAACCCTGATAATTATGTTATTTGTAAAATTTGTGGTAAGAAAGTCAGTCATATAGGTGGAAATCATATAAAATCACATAATATGACATTAGAAAACTATGTAAGTATTTATGGTGATAAGGATATTGTTTGTAAGAATTTCCACGATAGCATGTCTAAATTTGCAATTAAAGCAAATACTGAAATGACACCTGTTAAGAGTTCAAAAGATGAATTGGAAATAAAGAGATTTATAGAAAAACATGGTGTATTATGTAAGCCTGACAGGTCTATTTTAAATGGTAGGGAAATTGATATATTCATACCATCCATGAATATTGGTATTGAATATAACGGTAATAAGTGGCACACAGAATTTTTCGGTAAGAAAAACAGGTATTACCACATATCAAAAAAGAATGACTGCTTAAAGAAGGGTGTGAGGTTAATTCAGATATTTGAAGATGAGTATACTTTACATAAGGATATTGTTATGAGTAAGCTTTCGCATATTCTTGGGTTTGATGGTAATAAGCCTAAAATATATGGCCGTAAATGTGAAATTAGGACTGTGTTAAAAAGTGAGGCTGATATATTCTTAGAGAAATATCATATACAAGGTACTACACATTTTACTGTATCATTGGGGGCTTATTATAATGCCATGCTAATTGGTGTGATGTGTTTTTGTGTATTACCTGATAATAATTGGGAGCTTGTAAGGTTTGCCTCGGATTATCATTTCAGGTGTAGTGGAGTTGGCGGTAAGCTCTTTAAGTATTTTGTAAGCAATTATGAATTTAATGAAATAAAGTCATTTGCTGACAGAAGGTGGACAATTAATGAAGAGGATAATTTATACACTAAACTTGGGTTTATAAATGATGGTGTAACCAAACCATCCTTTACCTATTATTTTCCTAAATTATATGGCTGTGAGAGAAAACACAAATTAACGTTAAAGAAGACAAAAATGCTTAAGGAGCATCCTGAGTTTGAAGGTATGACAGAAAAGGAAATGACTCAAGAATTAGGTTATGACCGTATTTGGGATTGTGGGTTAATCAGATATATTTATAGGAATTCATGAAAACTGTTGAAGAGAGGAAGGATGATTTTATAAGGAGGGCAAAGGAAGTCCATAAGGGTGAAAACCTTGACTATTCGCAGGTTTTTTATGTCGATAACAGAACACCGGTAAAAATTATAGACAAAACTTTAGGCGAGTTTTGGCAGACTCCTTCTAATCATTTAAGGGGCAGCTCTCATCCTGACAGACGCGGAAGTAAGATATCAGAGTCAAAGAAGATGTCACAGGAGGAAGTGATTAGTAGGTTTATGGAGGTACATGCAGGTGAAAATCTTGACTATTCGCAGGTTGAGTATAATGGAATGCATGTAAAGGTTAAGATAATATCCCACGAACTTCGTCCTGACGGTACTGAATACGGTGAATTCTGGCAGGAACCTGCCGTACACTTAAAAGGCTGTACGCATCCTGATATATCAAGGGACAGACAGATTGAGAGACAGACTTCTAATACTGAGGAATTTATAAGAAAGGCGAAGTATATACATTCGACAAAAAACTATGATTATTGCCGCGTTAATTATGTCAATAATAGGACTAAGGTTGAAATTATCTGTAATAAAATCGGTTCAAACGGTAAGCCTCACGGTATTTTCAGCATATCGCCTGATAATTTTCTAAGGGGTGAAGGCTGTCCTAAATGTGGAAATCATATATCAACAGGTGAGGATTATATTTATAATGAATTGTGTTCTTATTTTAATAAGGGTGAAATAATCAGGAATGACAGAAGTCTGTTAGACGGTTCAGAGTTGGATTTATACATACCGTCAAAGGGTGTTGCTATTGAGTTCAACGGATTACGCTGGCATTCGGAGAAATTCGGCAAGGATAAGTACTATCATTTGAAAAAGACACTGTTATGTAAGGAAAAAGGTATTACTTTGCTGCATATATTCGAGGATGAGTATATTTCAAGGAAGGAGATTGTACTGTCAAAGATTAGAAACATATTAGGATTAAACACAGGTTTGGAAAGGATAGGTGCGAGAAAATGTACCATAAAGGAAATTGACTATAAGAGTGCTTCTGTTTTTCTTGAAAATAACCATATTCAGGGAAAATGCAAAGCAAGTGTATATTTAGGCTTGTATCGTAATGAGAAATTAGTAAGTGTAATGCTGTTTACCCATGAAAAGGGTGGTAAATGGATTTTGGTGCGTTTTGCTTCTGATATACATTATATAGTACAGGGTGCAGCTTCTAAGTTGTTTTCCTATTTCATAAGTAAGTATGAATTTACTGAAATAAGGACTTTTCTTGACAGACGGTTTGAGAATAACGCAGAGGATAATGTATATATAAAGTTAGGATTTGGGATTGACTCGTATTTGAAGCCTGATTATTATTACACAAACGGTCATGGTATAAGGAGGCACAAGTTCGGATTCAGGAAGAAGATATTAAGCAGAAAGTACGGTTTTCCGTTAACCATGACTGAATCTGAGATGGTAAGTCAGTTAGGATATTATAAAATATGGAATTGCGGTCTTATAGCCTACGTTTTTAACTGTTGAGACATATTTATAATATATAGGTTTTTTTAGGAAAGAAGATGTTCGGATTAGATAAAAACGAAGGGATAAATATTGTTGAAAACGTAATTGAACGCCTTGTAAAAGAGGGTATTATGGATATTGAAGATACTGATGATAATCATTTCATTAACGACAATAACAGTATAATACTGAGGCTTATTGATGATATGTGTGAAGGCTTAGGTCAATATACCGGATGTGATATGGATGACTATGAGGCATTTGCTGAGTTCGGTGACCTGATTGTTGTTGTAAGTGTTGATGATGACGGTTATATCTATGTAAGCCGTATAGACGGAAGTGTTACCGGTGGTAAGAATGCTTCTGCTGAAGTATGGAATGACGTATGTTCGTTTATAGGTAAGATTAACAGTTTTGGCAAGAAGTTGGATGAACTTCAGATTTCAGGCAGTAATCCTACTGTTGAGAGCGTTGTCAGGGAAAGTGAGGAAGAATTCAAGAATAATCAGAATTATACTCATTTTGCAGTCAATAAAGATACCGGTAAGATTGTTAACGGTTGGGATTATTCTGATTATGATTCGGATGAATTAAAGGCATTTAAGAAGGATTATTTCTTTGCCGACTTGATTGACTATGACTTAGACCCGAAACAGTATAAGATACTGTCTGATGCGACTTTAAGGAAACGTGGAATAGACCCAGATGATAATTCAAACTGGGCACAGAACTGATAATACATAAAATGCAGCCATTTCGGACTGCATTTTTTTTGCTACATAAAGTGTTCCTTTGCCTCGTTTATGATGTCGAATTCGAGTATACCCCTATGGTATATTTCCTCCATATCATACTTTGCCTTTATGTCGATATAGTATCTTGAAGGTATCAGTTCGTTTGTATTTATATAGAAATAGTTTGAGTTGTACCCTCTTTCGACTTTTGAGTATCTGATTACCTCCACTTCATTTTCGCCCTGTTTTGTGTATAATCTGTATTCAAGGTTATCCACTGCATACAGTTGGTCTGTAGTATAGGGTATTTTACAGTCAATTGACACTTTTCTTATATCACCTCTTTTGATACGTTCGAGATTATTGATACCATACAGGAACGGTTTGAACTTTTCAGTACCCTTTGTTTCAGAAGGTAAACCGAATGAATAATAACCGTCCGATGACTTTGTTACAAAATAAAGTTCCACATCTTTAATATGCTGTCCCTTGTACTTTATGTTGCTCCATGTGTCATAGTACATGGTATCAGTTTCATATTCCGATGAATTCATTCTGATATTCACGTAGTAAACACCCTTTGTTGCTTGTTTTACGGCCATTTCAGAGCCGTTTATCTCACAGGTGGGCAGTTCATCCAAGTTAACGTTTTCGCCGCCTACTGAGGCGTAGAAATAGAGTTTATTATCCTTATCAAGGAAGAAGTCACCTCTGTCATCATCAATTGTTTCATTATAAGTTGTTTCTATATAGGGTTCGTAGAATGAATTTGTATGCTGTGTAAAGAATCCTACATACTGTGTCATAAGAGTGTGCGTAAGTTCATACTGAGGTGAGTATGCTATTCCTATTCCGTAATTGCATAATTCGCCGGCGATGAATTTGTTGAAAATTTCGGTAATGTCAAGTTCTATAGGTTCGTTTCCGTAGTCGAAATGCTGATACCCTATTATGACTTTTGACAGGTTACCTTCCTTTGATGTGAACAAGTCCAGTTCCTTTGAGAGTCTGTCTGTTGAGTATATACCATCCTCATCCCATTTGCAGTAGTTTTTAAACTGATACCAGCTGCTTCCGTCGGTTGACACTGAACGGTGGTCTCTGTCATATAGGTCTAAAACGAAATCAAATCCTCTTCCGTTATCCCAGTCGTTCGGTATGAGGAAGAATATAAGGTCGAATGACATGGCGCGTTTCTTATGCTCATGATATTCACTGTCAAGCATCGGACAGTTTATGTTCCTGTCGTTCACGGATGCCGCGTTTGTCATGTGCAGCACATGTTTGAGTTTCGTTATGTCGGGATATACCTTATCCTCAACCATTTTCCTTACCTTATTATGGTCAAAGTATATCATACCCCTCGTAAGAGCCTTGCCATAGTCAAGTTCAAGTATAGGGTTAAGGCTTGTGTTGGCATAGTTATCCTTTATTATAGTATTGCATTTTGAAAGAAATGTCTTAGTATTAATAGCCATTGTTAAAAAACGTTATGTTAATAAATATTATCAGTTAATCCTAATTGAGTCGGACAGCATTTCATCCAGATGTGATTTTGTCGTAAGTCTCTCCAAGTCAGGTTGTTTAAGTTTGGGTTTATCCATTGCAAACGGATGTGTATGGTTCAGGAAAATCCTGATGAAATCCTTTAGGAATGCTATGAGTTCGTCACCGTAAGGCAGCTGATGCGCTTTTTGGAAAATGTTTGCCATTTCCTCGTCGGTAATCAGTTTTTCAGGGTCTGAAAGTTCAAAATGTGTCTTTGAGTCATGTGAAAGGAGGTTTATTCTGTCACCTACAACATTTACGACACTTGAGAAGTCATTGTTTTTAGCGTCCTTCATTTTACCGTATTTCATCTGTACGTATGAAGGGTCTTCCTTGTTGAACTTGAGGCAGTTGTCAGTAAAGGCATATGAATTTACCTTATGTCCGCATCTTATCCTTAGTTCTGAATCTTTTAGTATTATGTCCGAGTTTCCACGTCCTTCAATTGCGATATCTTCCCTGTCAGGAAGTGTACCTCTGTTGTCAGGGTCTAAACTTGGTGCAGTCAGCGGTGCGGATATTATATTTCCGTTCAAAAGACTTTGTGCCGAGTAGTCATATGCATCAAAGTTCATTTTCTGTGGTTGTGAAATAACAGGGCCTATGAAAAATCTGTTGCCGTTTGTAGCACCGGTATTCTGAAGTATTATAAGTACCATTTCACCCACTTTCGGGTTTACGTGCATGAATTTCGGCAGCAGCGGAAAAGCGTATGGCAAATCGTTTATACTTACAGTGTTATCATCATAGTAAGGGATTCTTACCTTTATTCTCAATCCGTCGCTATTATCGGTAACATATAGTACCGGGCACATATATATCAGAGTTTTTTCCTGTTCCATCAAATTTCAAAACCACGTTTGTTCATTATTTCAGTTACCTTTGCATAAGTATCCTGTGCCGACAGCATTATCTGGTAGGCATTTGAGATAATCTGCTTCTGTTTTTCAAACTCAATTTCAAGTTCCGTCTTAACGGTCTTGAGTTCTTCATTTGTCATAAGTTCTATGTTTTCCATAATCAGTTCTTTGTATATATGTTAATGAAGTATTCCTAAAACTTTGGAGAAACTTGTGTTTATCGAGTGTACGACAACGGGGCCCGCTGCATTTGAGCCTGTACCTACCGACATAACATTACCGGGTTCTAATGCACATGAAACCCTTGCATTGTTTTTCAGTTCGTTAACCATTTCCTCGCATATTATTCTTACGAAACCGTTTATCTTGTTAGGTGAACCGTCTGGATTTACACCGGTTTCTATTCCTGCTTCGGGAAGCCTTCTTATGATTGCACTTGTCAGTGCCATTGCAGACAAACCGGGTCTTCGGTAGAGTTCACATATAAGCAGTAATGGCGGTATTACCGGAAATGGAGGTCTGATTTTATCGAAGGCTTTTTCTATCTGCTGTGATATTATACTAATCCAACTCATTTTCTTTTTGAAATTAATTAATTAATATAGATTAATTTTTTTGTCAGCATTCCTCTTGCGGTGCTGATTCTTCGTCATATATGTCTGCATAGTCAACATTATCGACATTGAAATCAAGGTCATTGTCATTTCCTCCGAATGTTATACATGAATACAGTCTCCTTATGAGGTCTGCATAGTATATTGCCTGTTCTGCCGTAAGTTTTATGGCAACCCTTGAAGAGAGGTCTGCAAGTATTTTCGTAAGTTCGTTTAAAAGGTATTCTATAATCTTGTCCCTGATAAGCCTTATGATACCTACGAGCATTTCCTTCTGTTTTTCTATGAGTTCGTCAAGTGTTGCAGTACTTTCACGTCCTAATATCTTGAGGTTAATGGCAAAAAGCAGATAGACCTTCGGTGATAGTATTGACATTGTTATCACATATGCCAGATTGTTAATGATGTTTTCTATGAAATTTATCTGTGCACCGAAATTCCAACCGCTGTTGTCAGTATAGTTAACGTCTGATATCTGTTTGCTAAGTTCAATCAGGCTACCCTCGATTACGGACTGTATATTTTCCTTTGATGCAGCATCATTTATGCTGTTGAGCGTTTCAAGTACCGATTCTTTGTCTATGGTAACACCGGTTGGGTTGTTTACATTCATAGCATACAGTTTTTCCCTTGTGAGTTCTGACTTTTTCAGCATATCGTCATAGTCCTCATTAGAGAAGGTGAAGAAACAGTCGTTTATTACAACATCATCATTCTCGATTACACCCTTTACCATTTTCTGTGTCTCATACTTTACTATGAGTTGTTCATACGAGAGATTGAGGTCAATTGAGATGAATCCTGTAAGTGCATCAAGCAGTTGTGTTGTAACGGTTTTCGAGTCAAACAGTTTCAATGACATTACATAGTCGGTATTGAATTCTATCAGTGTATGGTTATAGTAATAGTTCTGATAGTATTTCCGGTAATTGTCAGGTGAGTCAAGGTTCTTTAGTTCTTTGTTAAGTTCGTTTGCCTTTGTTTTCTTTTCACGTTCTTTTTCGGCTATCTTACCGTTAATACCCTTATTCTCTTCTGTTCCGTCACCGTTAAGACGTTTGTTTAAACCCTCGATTTCGCTGCTTATTCTGTCATATTCATCATGATAATAGTCTTCGTCAATCTTTTGTACTGAGAATTCATTATTAAGTGTTTCAATATCGTAATAGTCGGCGAAAATTTCATCCTTTACGGATTCTTTTTCTTCATTCAGTGTCTTGAGGTCTACATCTATTCTGTCAATTTCATTTTCAAGCCGGTCTATTTTAGTGTCATTGTCCTGTGTATTCCCCAAGAATACCTGAAGACAGTTATGATGCGGTATTTGGAGCATTGAATAATGTGTTACTATTCCCTGTTCCGTGCTGTCATAGGATAATCCGTTACCTTCACAGTTTCTTAGTCCGTTAGGCCTTTCGCTATAGCTTAATGTTATTATACCGGCTTTTTTAGTACATTTCTCATCTTCCTGTGTCGGAACAGGTCCCGGTTCTTTTTGAAGAAGGATGTAGTCGTTTTCATCCTTTTCAAATGCAGAGTCGGAAAAAGTGTTCTTGAAATTGACTCCGTACCATACTCTTCTTCTTGCGGATTTGTTTTTGACATACCATAGGAATGCATTGAAATCAGCAGCCTGAACAAGTTGGTTAATCTGTTTCATTCCACGGCAACCGAAATACATATACCCACCTTCATCCGACAACGGACAGTAGCTTAGGAGCGACATTACATCAACAGTACGCAAATCAAACACAACACCGTTCATTAGCAGTTCTTTACTGATGAACGGATTAAGTGAGCATGTAAGGAGGTTTTTGATATTTGTAAGGAGTTGTGCCTTGATTGCGAGTTCAAGAGGTGGCAACCCTAAAGCAATGAATCTTGAAATAATCCTAATTAGTATATCATAGCCTACGGTGGATTTGAACAAATCCATAAGGAACGGGAACGGATTTGCTGAAATACCGGCTGACAGGTTTGTATTCGTGTCATCCAACTCAGGGAAATTATTCAGAGTTGTAAGTGCGCCGTTTATTATTGCAAGTGATTCCTTTTTAGTTTTTTCGAAATTCATGCCTTTTTAGTTGAAATCAGTTAAGTTTGTATTCTATTTTTTCCTCCTGTACAGGTTGTTCTTCTACCGTATTATTGTTAATTACGTCAATCAGTTTGCTCCAGTCACCGACAGCGTCGCTTTCCTCGAATGTCTTCTTGATATTTCCGTTGAACTTAAGTACTTCAGTCATAAGCTTTGCGATTTCAAGTTTTCTTCCAATAGCCTTGTCCTTGTTGGTAATGAAATCATTCATAGCCTTTGCGTACTTTGTTTTTGCGTCCACGATTTCTTCATTCAGATTAATTGAATTAGACAGTTTATTCATTTCATTCTGAATTGTTTCAACATTCCGGCATGACTCGTTATAGAGTTCCTGTAACAGTTCCTCTATTTTTTCAGCTGAATTCAGTTTCAGTTTGTATTTCTTCAAGGGTTTTATTACCATTTGTATTGCAGTATAATATGTTATTATTATAATTATTCGTCAATGAGGTTTTGCTTTTCCTCAAAGTACATACCTTTGTATTTTTTCATGGCTTCCCTTACTTCCTTAGTACTGAGATTCGTATATTCCTTTACGAAGTATATAAATGCGGTTTTGTTGAATTTACGGTCATTTGACAGATTCGAGAAAATAAGTTCCCAGTTCATCAGAATCTCCAACAGTGCATAACCGACCTTTTTTTCCTTTTCGGTAAGTTTCTCATTGCTTTCAGGACTTAGCATATTCTGTATTTTCTCTATATTCCTGTTAATGAGTTCGTTGTTGAATGAAATCGTGGCTTTTTCATTGTCATAGTCACTTCTGTCATTCTTGTTTCCGTCGAACATCGTTTCATAGGACAGTACGGTATCACGTTTTTTCATATCCGTTGACCTCTTCAGCAGCAGATATCTCTTGCATACGGTTCCACAGTATGAATATGCCTTATACCCCTTACTGAAGTCAAATTTATCGACCTTTGTTATCAGGTAGGACATGGTATCGTTGAATGTATCTGAAAAATCCTCAGAAGGCGTGAACAGTCCGTATCTTCTCATAATCGACTCAATCATCTTAGTGAAGGCCGGATATAGTATTTTACTGAATATCCGGTCTTTGTATAGTTGGTCGTTACTTTCTATGTATTCCCTGAATGCCTTTTCCTCGTTTTCATAGAAATATCCTGTTCTTTTTTCCGGATTAGGCTTTCTCCCTCTTTTCTTCGGTTTCTTTTCTTCCTCTACATTATTTGTTTCGTTTTTGACAACATCGCACATTAGTCTAACAAAGAACGCAAAAAAATTATTTCAACTCTTCTTCTTTTACTGTTATGATATCCTTCTTTCTGTCTGTATCATAACTGTATTCACGCAGTGCAAGTTCAAACCATTTGGTAACTTCCTCATCCGACAGTGTATTGTTGTACGTGTCAATCAGACTTCCCTTACGTGCTATATTGTGTACATAGCCTTCTTTTGGCACAACCATGCATTTCAGTCCCTTGTTAGTCATTCTCAATAGGAGTTCATAGTTGAATGAAACCTTGATTGAAGGCTTGTATTTTCCGACTGAAATGAAATCCTTTCTGTTGAAGATACTTCCGGTAAGATTAAACAGTGAACAGTTTTCAATACGCTTGAAATTGATTATGCCTACCTCATCCGTATCGTCTGCATTCTCAGTAATGAATGCGTTTGACAGTGCGAATTCATTTCCGAACTGCCACTTTTCATTGTTGGAATGTACGGCATTTATGGGGAGGAAAATACTGATACTCTCATTACCGTAGTAATAGTCATTTGCGATTCTGAACCATTTAGGACGGTACACATCATCAAATTCCAGAATTGAGAAGAAATCAGATTCAATATTATCGACTGCATAGTTAATCATAGAACAGAAATCACTCTCTCCGTCATTGTAAATTACCCGTATGTCCTCAAAAATGTCCTGTATGTCGCTTTTTTCAATATCTTCCCTGATATTTTCCGTTGCGACAATTGTTACCGGCAGATTTCCGTCCTTATATTCGTTTCTGCACAGTTCAACACTTTTAAGTGCATTCTTAAGAAGTTCCGAGACGGTTTCGTTATATTCATGTACAGGTATTATAATTGTAACTTCCTTCATTATCCAACGTCGTTTTTATCTTTATTTTCTTTTAATGATTCGAATTCGTCAATTCTGTTCTGGAATATTCCCATGATAAAGTTAGATACATTATCATTCCATTTCTTCGTGTTATAGTATTTCACGGTATTTTCCATTTCCTTGTAGATTTCTTCAGGAACCTCATCTTCAATCCATGTGTTTACAATTGAAGCTATCATGTCGGGAATCTTGTTTATCTCATCAACCCAAAGTCCGTTGTTTTTAAGTTCGCCATTTTCGTCTGTCATCCATTCGGGTATTAATTCCGGAATTTTTCCGATTACGATATCGCCGCATTTCATGGATTCCAAAGCATTCAGACCAAATGACGAATCGTTGTCAACCCATACTGTAATCGAGCCTTCCTGTAGCATTTCAGCATATTTTTCCCTTGGGAAGTTGACAAGGAACCTGAACGGTACAAAACTGAACAGAGGATATTTCCAGTAGAACATCTTAACGATGTGTTCAGCATCCTCCTTTGTTTTAGTAACCATGTTGACAATAAGTTTCTTTGCCTTTAGCGGTTTTCTGAAATAGTCCGGTATTGCAGGGGGCAGAACATATGTATTAGCATACTTGAATACTGACTTGACGAGGTCTGACTGTTTCTGTGAAGTTGTTATTGCATCTGTGATGCCGTATGAAGCCCACTGGTCACCGAATGGAATGAATTCGGTTATATGTCTGAAATTCTCTACTATCACATATCTCTTACACGGTATTCTCTTTGAGTATGTTTCCCTCATAAGTCCGGCAAATGCTTCCGGTATAAATAGGAAGTCTGAGGGTGAAACCTGCCATGTTCCGTTCGATATATTAAGGTGCTTCAGATTACCGTACTTTTCTCCGAGCCATTCGGACACGCCGATAAACAATCTTCTGTCATCAATCGGCTGTTCTTTCCTCTTTAATTCATCAAGTTCCTTTTTGGTATATTCATTCTCCAACTGATAAAGCATACATACTTTATAGTCAAGCTGCTGTAATGTATATGCAAGCTGATAGATATATGCCATTTTAGCATTAGGTACGTTTCTTGCATCCGCAACGAAGAAATAAAGGACTGAATCCTTATTCCTTACACTGCTGATTGCATTGTCTATACGTTCTAAAATCGTCTGTTCCTTTGTCTTGTCCATGATTTTCAATTATAAACTTATAGTTCTGTCCTTTTCTTCCAAAATACCTTCCTTTACCAGTGAATCAAAAATGATTCTGTTACCGATAGGCATTTCATGTACGTTTTTTATGATTTTACCTGAAGGTGTCATATATGTTGTCAGTACATTGTTAAGCATTCCGTTTAAGAAATCGTAACGCATGGTACACATATGTTCGTTCAAATCCAGTTTGTTCTCTACGACTTCCTTGTTAACCATTGTCAGTTCGCCGCTTTCCAACGGTTGCCAAATTTCGGTTATTGTGGTTTCACTGTTTTTTTCCTTTTCGGTAACCTTTGTCACTGTTTCAAAAAACTTGTCAAAATTGATAACGTATTCTTTACCCATATTTTTTTAATTCCTGTTTAAAATGTTTATGACAGTCTCATCCTTATCATCAATAACTTCCTTTAATGACTTGAATGTATATTCTGCTTCAACGTCCTTGTTGTAAGGTGCTTCTATTTTTATTACAGTCTTACCTTCCGGTACATTTTCGATTAAATTAGGATTTGCTGTAATAAGAATATCACATCTGTCCCATATTGTTGCCGAGTCAAGAGGAAAATATACCTCGCGTACCGATGAACTTATCTTTGACAGAAATGAATGCGTTGACTGTATTGACTTACCTGTTTCGAACGGGCTTACAAGCATGATTTCAGGTACTTTTTCCTTGTCAAGGTTCATAAGTGTCTTCTGTGTCCAGTCGTTGAACTTATACGGGAGCATTCTGTCCATAGGCTCTGCCCTTCCGTACAGTTCAAATGCATAGTCCACATAGCGGAACAATTTGTACGCATATACGTCCTTGAATGGGAAAACTTCAGACAAATCAAATGAGGTTATATCTTCATAACTGATTTCAAATGTTTCGTCAATACCACGGATATAGTAGTTCATGAATTGCCTTGTAAAATCACGCAGTACATCATTTATGTCAATCGCTATTTTCATTCTTTAATCATTAAACGCCTTTATTTCCTCTCCCTTTGAATTGACATACACGATTCTTGGGTACGCATATTCAAGGTTGCATTTGAAACCGCATTCACATTCATGCTTTGAAATTTTCTCAAAAGTAAACGGGTTGAATACGGTAGGTGCTTTACTTACAAGTTCGCGTCCGCATTTAGGACAGTATGCATGTTTGATACCTACTTTGATATCTTCGTCAAGAACAGTCGTAAGTTCTTTTTCACTAATCTTCACATATTCATCGTGGAACTTCTTATAGATGTTCTCCATATCATAAGGACTGTCATTTATGTTCCTTACTTCTTCCATTACGTCCTCCATATTAACAGGTTCGATATTAAAGCCTTCCGGTAAATCCTCACTGATTCCGTTTATGTCGAAATTACTGTTCTCTTTTTTTCTGTCCTCTTCAAGCTGCTTCTTGTAATCCTCTAAAATTTTAGATGTATTTCCCATTTTCTGTTTCTGTATTTTTTTATTATTTTTTATTTCTGATAGTCAAGTATGTTGAAATATCTGAACCCCTGAAATCCCTTCATCGGTATTTCTTTGTCAATATAGTGAAAAGGCCCGCTTCTTTCAATGAATTTGCCCTTATAATCCTTGCCTGTTGTAGTACATTTGAATTCCTTTTCCGAAAACCCTATTATTTTCATCCACCCCTTTACGAATCCTTTGTGTACTATATAGCATTTGTCACCTCTGTTTATTCCCTTCGGGAAGTTATAGACCTTGAAATTCATCACTTCATCATAGTTTTTGACCTTATCAAGTTCTTTTTCATATTCTTCCCATGATATGTTTGACGGTAGGGTTACTATAATCGACCTGTTATTTTTCTCAATATCCTCTAACAGCCGTTTGATATTTAATATGTTAGTGTTTTTGCACATATATAATGAATATATAGGAAATAATTGTTATTTTCAATATTTATCTGAACTTGTATTGTTTTCTCTCACCGTTTTCATCATGGAAACTCAGATGGAAACTCTTAGGCTTAAGTACGACAAGCGGAGACAGCATTTCCTTTGTATATTTGTCACCTAAGCCCTTCTTTAGGTAAGCGATTGTTACGTGCGGATTATAGTCCTTGTATTCACTGTATGTCGGAAACTTAGACTTAATCAGTCTGTTTGTATCGGACAGAACAATCGAGTTTGCATCGCATTTCAGAACGTCGAAATTTTCATTATTAGTGAATAAGGAAACATTTGTAAGCATAAGGACATACTTGTCGATAGGCTGTAACAGTTTCTTCAGTTCTTCAACATCCACGTAATTATCAAGGCATGGTACTAACGTCACATGTGTTTCGTATTCAATACCGTAGTCTGCATTATCCTCAGTGTAAAGTTCTTCTGAAGGTAATATATTCTGTATGTCATGAATAAGCTCCGGTGTATCATAGTCAATCATCAGAAATGCATATTTGTCTTCCATTTAAAAATCCTATTTTAGTGAATTAATATTATTATTTAGATATTTCTGCAAGCATTCCTTACAGAGTTTTTTTCCGAATGTCTGTTCTGCTATCTGCAAGTCATAGAATGACAGTACATCATTACCGTCGTTTGTAATTTCCTCGTCTATTTCACGGGCCGGTCTTAATGTTTCCTCATTCATGGATTCCGTATCATATTCAAACGTTCTTCCGCATTCGGCACATATGAATGTTTCGTGTCTGTTTCCTCCGTCATATGCATCAAGCACAACTTCCTTCTTCTCCTTGTTGCGATATTTCTCATCCATTGACTTAGAGTAGTATTCTTCTGTAAGGTCAACACCGTTTACGTATGCATGGGCCTTGAATTTAAGCACATAATGACCGTCATATTCGACAATACCCTTATAGAATATCTTATCAAATCTGAATTCAATCATATCTTCAAGTCTGTATGCGTGTGAAGTCGTAAACATAACCCTCTTTAATGACAGTACATCACTCTGTGTATTTCCATTGAAAATTTTTTCAACTTCATTGACAAAGTAGATTGATTTCATATTCTGTTCCTTCGGGTATTTGCTGACGTAGAAATCGAGAATCATGTTGTCGTTATCATCTAATTTCTTGACAACGAGCCTTGTTGTGAAATTCTCCAACTTGAAACGTGGAGTGAAATCACGTTCTACCTTAATCGTATAATCGTCAACCGAACTGAAGTCACCTACGTCAATGCATATATTTCCCTGTTTATCCTTGAGTTCAACCGTATCGAAGTCAACATCCTTGATACCGTCATATACGTTTTTTATGCAAGGATTGTTCGGCTGTATTGTGATAACCGGTAAATCCTCACTGTTCTCGTATTTTACGAAATTACTGTCCTGACGTTCGAATCTTCCGTAAGGTGTTTCATACTTAAGTGCCTTTACAGGCGAAAAATACTCATACTGTTTCGATTCTCTGTCAACCTTATATGTACGGTATCTTAACTCTTCGACCTGCTGTGTCACTTCACCCTTCAGTAAGTCCTTTGAAACCCTGTTCTCGTTTACTTCCTGCTGTATTTCAGTCCCTATACTGTTGTCAATACCGACTTGGGTGAAAACTGTGTCGTTGGTCTGTTTCATGCCGTAAAACAAACCGTACCAGTATGATTGTACTGTCTGAATGATTTTTCTAAATAGACTCATCTTCAAAAAAACTTGAAATTCTGTTATTAATCTCCGAATAAATCATATTTCTTAGTGTTAATGACTTATCATAGTTTTCCCTTATTCTCTTGTCAGTAGGATTCATGCTCCTTTTAATATTAAGGTAATCCAAATTCTTCTCACATAGTCTGAGATGCGTATAAAGTTCGTCAATAGTAAGTTTTTCCAACATTTTTTTCCTTTAAACCTATATATAGTTTAATATAGGCGGTAAATATTATAAAATAAACAAAAAACACGGATATTCACTAAAAAAAGCAAACATCCGTGTCGGAATTATATAAACAACAAAGAAAAACCTGTTCTCTGTCAATCCTGATTGAACTGATTTGAAGCATTTGCACTTAGTACATTCACTTCAACTTCCCCTATGAAATCCTTTATATCCCTTTTATTGCAATATGACATAAGAGATGATAGATAATTTATGAATTTTTCAGTAAAGGTTTCGATTGTACCTTCACATCTGTTATATATCACCTTACCTTCAGGTGAACCGGTCTTACCGAGCATTTTCATACCCTTTTCGGATGCCATACCGTAATATTCCTTGAATTTTGTTTCCTTCAAATGACCTGTTTCCTTATCAGCAGCCATCTTTGTTACCACTTCGGCGGCACTGTCCTCCAAACGGTTCAATACACTTCCTAACATTACATAGTCAGCACCTAAAGCAAGTGATTTGAACATTCTTCTGAAACTTGATATACCACCGTCTGCAACAATCTTTGTTTTATACCCTCTGTCCTTCTTTATCTGATAGCATTCGTCAATAAGTGAAGCCAACGGGTATAGAAGCCCCAGATATGTAGCTGTATTACATGCAGCACCTGAACCTACACTGCATCTTACATAGTCAACACCTATTTCACAGAATTTTTCGAATGTTTTAGGATTTGCAATGTTACCAACCATAAGTTTCAGTGAGTCACCGTACATTTTCTTAGCCTCTGATGATATGTTGTAAAGTTTCATCATATTACCGTTGGCGATATCTATAAGTGCATATATTGTTTCACTCTTGAATTTTTCGGTTATAAAGTATTTTTCAAATTCAGAAAGTGAAAACGCACACCATTTTCCCTTACATTCCTCTAATCTGAATTTTATATCTTCAGTACGCGGCAGAATTGCGTTAATTCCGTGTTGTTCATATTTGGAAAATGTATCTTTATTTACAACACACGGCATCGGAGCAGTGAAAATCGGCAATTTATTTCCATCATAATAAGGATTACATTCACTTCTATGCTCAATTTCGGATAAAACAGCCGGCATTATGGCAATATCCTTTAGGCTGTATAGTGTTTTATTTACAATCATTCCTCAATTTCTTCTTTTTTAATAGATTTTTTGTATTTTTCCTTCATTTCAATTGCTACGAAATGATTTGCCATTCTGACAAGTGAAGCAAGCGGCGTTATGAAATAGTTTGCTTTGTCATCATCTGCTTTGTCTATAATCCTTATGGCCTCATATTCCTCTTCTGATAATGAAATTCCGTATTTCTGACAAAGATAAAGTGACCTTTCGCCTAATTTCATTGAAGTTTTCAGTTCATCATTGAATTCGTACAGGATTCCCTTGTTGATTTTCCACGTTTCCCTTGTATCTACGAATAATTCAGCCTTTGAAATATGCTGTAATAGCAGAACTCTCATCAGCATGTCATTATTAACCCTCATATGTGAGAATTTACCCGTATCACTGTATACTATTTCATTTATACTGTACGCAATCGTACATAAATGGTTAAGTACAACATCGATTAACGACCCCTGATAGGCAGAACCGCATTCGGCTGTCATTGAAAAACTTGCATTCATCAGTTTTTCACCTAAATCGTTAATCATTTCTTCTGAATAACAGTTGTATTTCTTTAACTTGTTACAGAAGGTTACGTAATTAAGTTTGATTTTTTCAATTGTAAGCATATTTTTGCATTTTATAGGTTTTTCAATGCAAATATACGTGCTTATACGGGTTTTTCAAAATAAAAAAAGTGGAAAATTCTGTTTTTCCACTGTTTATTCTTCATTTTTCAGCTTTTTTTCTTGTTTTTCCCCTTGTAAACCATCTGACACTCGAAAACATTGTTGTCTGAGTCCAAAAAGAGGAATTTGTCACTCATTTTCATCGCCGTAAGCATGTTTCCGTTCATTCTTGACATGTTTCTGTTCATGGATTCGTTAAGTTCGTTCCTTATCTCGTCCTTTACAGACCTTACGGCTTCCTCAACGATAGTCCTTATAAGGGAATAGTCGATATTTACACTCGCATTCCGGTTAATTTCATTAATAAGTGCCTTTTTAGCCTCTTTTTCCTTATCCATTTCATCCAACTGGTTTATTATGTCAGTACTTTTGGAGACACTTCCCATTGTGGTTGCAAGTTTTTGTGTAAATGCATCCATTTTCGGGTCTACAGTTGTTGAAATCAGCGGATTTGCGGCAATTGACTCCTTTATGACGCTAGGAAGCTTTGAATTACGTATATTTTCCTGTGAAATTCCGTTTTTCAGCATTTCCATTTCTTCTTTTGCATCATATGGCCTGTTACCGGAACCGTCGTCAACAATTTTCCGTCCGAAAACCTTTTCAGTAAGGTCATCCACATTTCCTACGAATGTACTTACATTCTGTGCCGGTATTCTTCTGTTACTTACACTTATATCGGATGACATACTCTTCGCTGTATTAAGTTTACTTTTTAAATCCATGAATTTCTATACTTGTATATTTTGAAAATACTGTTTTCAGAAAACTAAATCAAGTGTTTTCCTCTTCTTCTTCAGTGTTTTTTAACCTGTCCTCTAATTCTTTCTTCGTTATCGGGTTTGACGTGTCACCTAATCTGTCTCTAAGGTTGTCAAGTTCCCTGTTTAAAGAGTCCTTTCTGTTCAGATAACGTGAATCAGATGATTTTTCCCATCGTCTGTCTGCACGATTCATTCTGTCTGTTTCTGACTTGTTCAGTCTGTCAATATCCTGTTTTGCAGTACTTGTATTGAATACATTGTCAACTGTCTGCTCTTTCTCCGCACTCTTCTTTAATTTCGGGCCGGTTTCTGAAGGCTGTTTGTTATAATCTGTAAATCCGTTCTTCGTTTTTATGTCAGACAGTCTGATAGGATTAATTACCTGCTGTTTCAGTCTCTCCATTTTCTTTTCAGAATCGGTTTTGAAAACGTCATCCTTTAACTTAGGATTAGTATTCATTACCATATTGTTCTTGTCAATAGTGTTTTTGTTTCCGAACTTTGCGATTTTATACACAATTCCCATAGTTTCGTCACCGTCTGGGTTGAAATCACCCAAACCTTTATAGATATCAGAAGCAGGTTCACTGAATGTCTGATTTGTCTCTTTCCAGTAACTTATGCGGTCAAGTCTGAAGAATTTCCATGACGGAACCTTTGACCTTGTATCACCATACGGTTGGAATGCACGTATTACAGGATTACCGGCCTTCGTAACACCATAGGCATACACCTCAATGATACGGGCACCGGTAGCAATATCTTCACCATAGGAATGATAGTTTATGATTATCCTCTTATGGTTGTCAATTGCATCATCTATCTCACTTACCGAAACAGATTCATTGAGTAATATGTTTTCCAAAAGTTCTGTAAGCATTTATATCCGGAATAGCCCGTAGATTTTTTTATCTACGGGTTATGAAATAATTGTGTGTGTTTTTATCAGTTAGGGTACTCTGTACTGACCTTCCCTTACATTAAGACTTGTGTCAACAAGATTTTCTGAATACATACGTGTAGGCTTATAGAGACTTCTTACCATTGCAAGGGTTCTTGTCTCATTGTCAACGTCTGTACCTGCCTCACTTTCAGGATTTGTATCGAAGTTAGAATAATTGAATACACCTAATGCACCGGTGCAATTTGGTAACCAGTGTGTATGCCCACCACCGGTTCCACGGCCTAATTTTCCGCCTGCACGTGCATCTTCATGAGTCTCGTTATACTCATTATCCCTCTGATAGTCATTTCTGATTATTTCCTCATGTCTCTCTTCTCTTGAGACGCTTTCCAAACATGATACCATATTTTAATTAAAATTAGTTCTTATTTTGATATAAATATCACTTAATACCGATTCTGGCCTTAAAATCCTTAATACATTCATCTTCGTTATACGAAATATTCGAAACTGCCTTGTCTATTTCCTCTTCGGGTATGTTTTGTGTCCTAAGAAAATCCTTATCTTCTTCTGACTGTGAAAATGCCGAATTTGTTTTTCTGTTTACTGCGTTTCCGTGTATGGGTATATAGCCTCTTAACTTTTTACCGTCCCAGTAAACAAAGAAAAGAACAGGAGATTCCCAATCTCCTCCGGCATATCCGATTATATATGATATTCCGTTTGTTTTTCTTATATCTCCTATAGATTCGCAGTTTTCGAAATCAAATTTAACCTTTTCGAGGTCATTGTGAAGTTCTGATAACTCAGGGGTTTCTTCGTATGGACTGCAAAACCTGTTTACGAAATTCCGAATGTTAAATTTACGGTCATCATCCCCAGTTGTATTACGGTTCCATATATCAGACAGTTTTTCTTCAAACTCCTTCGGTGTTATCTTAGCTGCTGTACGTCCCTTCTTTGCAAGTTCAACATCCATATTAACTTCGTATCTTTTGTTCTCCCCGATAATCTGTCTGTACAGAGATTCGGTTATGCGTATCACCTTTCCTTTTCTTTCCTTGTTCTCGAACCGAACCGTATCATTGTTGCTTATCTTGTCTGATACATTCTTTGTCTGTATTTTTGCTATTGTCGGCTTGTCTTTTCTTATCTGTCTCTGTTTTTCGTGCGGTCTGATATAGGCATTCTTCATTCCTGCATCCTTCTTTGCCTTTTTGAAACCTTCTATTGCCGAAGTAGCTGTATTAAGGGTATTATTGACCCAGTTCATCATAGGTTCACCACCGTTCAGTGTATATTCATCTGAATATTGTGTACCTTTATAGTTATCGAAGAAATTCTTGATACGTTTCATTTCGTTGTAAGAAATTGAATCCATTTCAAGAATGTTATTAAGGCGTTTATATCCTTCTACACTCTTGTCACCGGTATATGAGTTCAATATGCCGGTAAGATAACTCCTTATACCTTTCGGTATGACGAATTTCCTGTTTAACAGTTCCCTGTTTCCTTCAAATAAGAAATGTATCATAATTTTTTTGACAGTTATTTTCTGATATTGTTTATTTTAAGTTTCAGTTCCTTTAACCACGAATATGGGAGTGAGGAAAAATCAAAACTCTCAATCAGTTTGTTAAGTACGATTGCCTGCTGTTTCGGATGAAGAGGTTTCATCGAATCTATCAGTATGTTAGCCTTGTTCTGTACGCCTTGAGGTATTTTTACGAGGTTATCATCTGTATTTCCGTTACTTAAAGTGTCAAGTTCCTTATTGTTGTAATAATCATCGACATTATCGTTATTCGTGTCGTTTTCCTTCAACGTATGCGGTCTGAGTGCAAAACCGGCATATCTGTTATATGCCTGTGATGACAGTTTATCGGCAAAACTGTCTGTTGTTTCAGGTTCTCCGTCCTCTTCATCATCCAACTTTCCGTTTACTGATATTTCCGACTGTCCGTTATACTGCTTGAAATCGCCGTTTCCGAGGTAATCGAACGTATCACCAGCAGCTTCTTTTATCTGTTGTTCCGTTAACCTTATAATTCGCATCTTTTTCATTATAAAAACACAAAAAAATAGCCTATTTATTATAAATAGTGCATATTCGGTAATGGGTAACATTTTAAACCATAATAGACTTGTATTTGATTTCAGACTTGATAAAAGTGAATACTTGGATTTTTATCTGAGTTGTCCTTCCTTCGGTTCTAATGTTTCAAAAGAAGGACTGTATGACGGTTGTCTAATATCATACATAGATACAACCGACCCTGACTGTATATGGTTTGACAGCCTTTACAGTAAGAAGGAGTATGTATGGGATGAATCAGTGAACGACGGTCTGTGTCTGAGCAATATAGGTTATACCGGGGTTGATAACGGACTTATACACTATCTGAAGGACAGAACAGGTAATGAGGAATTCCTGAGATTATTCAAGGAAAGCGAATATAAGGTTGAAAAGGGTGATTTCCGTCTTATATTAAATAAGGTATATGGAAACAATCAGATTTTCAGTTATGACAATGATATGGTTGAGGAAAACGGCAGGATTGTCTCTAAACTTAACGGAGGTTTCTGGCAAGGTTTCTTCAGAACTGATGACAGTTATAGGGTTTTACCGAGAAATATAGGTAACGGCCTTACTTTTGAGGTGGTATTGAAGAAGCATGACTTTGAAAAGGACAATGAATACAGACTTAATGACCGTCATTCCGATAACAAGGGTATTTTCCTTTATTTGGGTACAAGGGCTGAGAACAAATGGTGGAAGGAGTATATTCTTGAACATCAGCCGAGGAAGATAGAAAACGGTTTCATCACAAGCGGCTATGTTAAAAGTGAATATACCGAAGAGGACAGCCTTAATGATGACTATATAAAGCCATATAAGGACTTATATGCAGCGGAAGAGTACTTTGCAGACGGTTATCTTACGGATGAATGTGATGAAAACTGCTGCTGTGAGGACGGTAAGGGAAAGGTAAGCGGATATTCATATGATTCCTCAATGCCGGTATTCACTTATCCCGAAGCACTGAATACATACGAGGATAATTCGGTATGGTTCGACAGGGACGGTCATTTATGGATTGAAAGTGAACTTAAAAGTACCGGTAAACTTAACGGAGGTTCGCATAGCAGAAAATCAAAGTGCAACTGTGACCATTATTTCCCTGATGACTATATAACAAAGGACTATTATGAGAATTCATGTGACTGTAGTATATATTTCAAGGATGACTATCTTAAACCGGAGGTTAGGATTGACGAGAACGAGGAACTTGTAATGAAGGACGGTTACAGTATAAGGCAGGTGAATATAAGGGAGTACAGAAGTGACAATAAATTCCTTTTGTTTGACCGTACATGTGACGGATTCACTACAGATACGTGGGTTGAGGGCAGTGAGGCAGTAATAACAGAGGTACTTACACCTAAGATAAAGAACTATTTTCTCCTTTTCGACAGAACCTGTAACGGATATACGACTGAGACAATCGGCAGTCTTATAGATGAGGAATCAAGGAAATATGATATTCTGAATGATTTATACCGTAATGCCATAGCATTTCAGATAGATGACGAGGGAAGATTAGGGTACAAATACCTTGTAAGGGACTGTGAAAAGGAGCGCGGTTATGAAATACTGAACGAATGGACTTTGCCGGGTACTGTAAAGGAGGACAAATGGACTACTGTTACCGTGAAACTGATACCGGTAGGACGGAAATATGATGAGTGTACGGAAAATACGTCTGCTTCGGACAAAATGAAGATACTGTTCTATGTAAACGGTAAACTCAGAATGGTTTCAAAGGAGATTCCGACACTTAACTTCAGAAAACTTAATGATATGTACAGCAAGCAGGAAGGAGTACCGTTCAATATAAGTCTTGGAGGCGGTACACAAGGGTTGGCTGATGTGATTTACCTTAACTACAGAAAATTGCCGGAATATGAGCTTCCGCTTGAAAAAGAGTTTGCAGGAACCTTTGTAGGATATGTCAGGGCACTCCGTATATATAATTGTGATATAACATTTTCAGAAATATCAGAAAATGCGGTTTTTGACAGCGATTTCTAGGAACGATACCATATTTATAATTAAATAAACTATTACTTACAATGAATAACAAGGGAATAACATATTTTAGACTGAATTCGCCATACGAAGGTGATATCACGAAGAATTGTGCCTTGGACGGATATGAAGTTGATAACAATTTCTTTACTCTTGAAGGTAGGGACATAAAATGTGTCTACGTTGAGAACGATGAAATTAAAATCGAGCTTATTAACGGACAGGTAATTAAATCCGGTAATGTATTCGGTAATTTTGCAAAGGACTTGACCTTTGACTTCGATTCCGAGAACGGTATTCTTTACGTTAAGCAGAACGGTCAGGTACAGAAAATTGAAGGTTTTGTGACGGAATACGGAGTTAACGGAGGCGTAGCAACTGACAGTACACTTGAGGGTAAGGGAAAACCTTCTTCTCCATTATCTGTTTCACCTGTTTACAGACCGGGAATGTACACTCCTGTTAAGAAGATTATAGACCTTACACAGGATGATTGCGGATGTAACTGTTCGGAGTGTTCAAGCCATACTGACGAATGCCTTCCTAACCCTAAGCATCTTTTGCCGGGAGACCGTTTCCTCGTACACGTCGAGAACAGTGACTACGGACTGCTTTACAACTATGAAGGTATAAAGAAGATTGCATGTGACCTTATCGGTACTAATTCTCCATGGAGAATACCTACAAAGGATGACTGGGATGATATGCTGAATGCAGTTGAACCTTGCGAGGCTGACAGAAACCATACAAGTGCCGCTTCTAACACATGGCTTGGAAGATTTGCCGGTAAATTCCTGAAGAGTAAGCACCTGTGGCGCAGTGAGGGTTGTATTAACAATGACAATGCAAATACATGCTTTGACTATTCTGATGAAGATACATGTGATGCAAGTGATTGCGGAAGAAGCGAGGGTGAATGCAATCCTACACATTGCGGTGAATACCATCACTGTCACAGACACAGAAAATGCGACCATCGCGGCATAGACAAGTACGGTTTCGGTATTACACCTGCCGGTTATGCAGATGACGGAATGCTTTACGGCTATTTCGGTGAGCGCGGAATGTTCTGGACTGCTACCGTATCAAGAAGCGGTGCAAGCAGCTATGCAAAGAGATTCGACTATAACAAGTCAAATGTATATCAGGATATAGTTCCGGGCACAATTTACCTTTCACTGAGACTTGTAAAGGACTATGACGGTAACAACTACTATCAGAGGGAGAAAATCCTTACAGACACATATCCTACAGTACTTATGCCGTCTGTTAAGACCGGCAGCAAGGTATGGACGAGTGTTAACATTGCACTTACCAACCGCTGTTATCACGGTATCGTACCTAATGACGGTCAGGGAGTGACAATGATGAAGAAGTATTTCATCTATGAATGGGACGGTCAGAAATTCCTTACAAACGAACTTAAGGAAGGTGAAGTGGTTGCAGTTTTCGATGCACCTAATAACAGATACTGCACGGCATATCAGCTTATAAACGGTGAACTGATTGATTTGGAACTCAGAATCGTAAATAATGTACTTTATATTATAAAGCCGAGACTTGACCACATTGAGGAACTTATCATTGCAGAGGAAAACAGGGCCAAGGAAGCTGAACAGGCACTTGGTGACAGAATTACCGAGGAAACCGAGGCAAGAACCGCTGCTGACGATACTCTCAGGAATGCAATTGAGGTAGAGGCCGCTGCAAGGGCTGCTAAGGATGCCGAACATGACGAGAAAATTGCCGAACTTGAAGAAAAGCAGGGTGATGTCGATGAGAAGATAGCAGAACTTGAAGAAAAACTTGTCCGTGAAGAAGCAGCAAGAATCGAAGGTGATGAAGCACTTGATACGAAGATTGAAACCGAGAAGGCTGACAGAATTGCAGCTGATGAGGAACTTAATACCAAGATTGAGACTGAGACAGCGGAGAGAATAGCAAAGGATGAGGAACTTGTAGAGAAGATTAATCAGGAAACTGCTGACAGAATTGCCGCTGACGAGGCACTTGGTAACAGAATTACCGAGGAAGCAGAGGCACGAATTGCCGGTGATGAGGCTCTGAGAACTGCAATCGAGGAAGAGGCTGCTGCAAGAGAGGAAAAAGATACCGAGATAGAAGGTAAGCTGCTCACTGAGGAAGGAACCGAATTTGATAAGACAAACGGTAAACTGACTCTGAAGAGTGCAGACGGTACTAATGACATAACAGTACAGTTCAGTTTCAATTTCGGAGAATTCTAATTAGAAAATAAAGTAAAGAAATAAAGATTTATCAACAATTCTTACAATGAATAACGAATATAGATTGCAATTATTGAATCACGGTGAGATTTTCCCTACCAGAGAGGAGGCCGTAGAGTACATAGAGGACAATTTTAAAGGTGTCGCTCTATGGGCTGAACCCGGTCTTGCTTTCTACGGTACGGAGAGAGAGCCTAAGATGATTCTTGCATTCGGTGCCAGTAAAACAGCCACAAGGCCACGTGTCTGCTACATCGATGATGCGGAATTAAGAGAAATGATTGCAGCCATTCAGGAACAGGTTGACATTCATACCGGTCAAATTGAAGAGGCTGCTGAGAGAATCCTTAATATTGTCAGTGCTGTCGGTCTTACCCTTGATGAAAACAGAATAAAAGACCAGATTCACTATGAACCAGACCCAAGTGACGAACTTATCGGACGTGCAACAAGCGTTGCCGAGGCCATAGCCATTATCTCCACATTCGTACAGGAAAAAATAAAGGATTTGGAATTTGACGTAGTTGACAGCCGTTCAATTGACCTTAATATCAATAAGACAGAGGATAAGACATTGCTTACCGGTGAAGTTAGGATTTCAACTGAAGGACAGGATGACGAACTTGACTTCAACAATAATATTGTCGGTATCAAGCCTGACGGTATCTTTGCTGCATGTAACATGGAATACGACCCGTTAGGAAACCGCCTTATTTTCACTACATCCGGTGTTAAGAACGGACGTTTCGTAACAGATGCGAACGTAAAGATTATCGAACTTGGTGAACATACGAAGTATCATGCAGACAACGAAGGTCATACCGTTGAAATGATTGTCGATAACGAGCGCGGTACACTGTCAGCAGATGTTAAGATTGCTTCTGATGAGACGAATATTCTTCAGAATCATGACGGAAGACTTCTGGTTGACGGTAAGGCTAAGAATATCAAGTACAAGGGTACTACTGTTGCTGCTGCACTCAATACTATCAATGAGGAAATTGACAGAATCAAGGATGAAATCAGAATCCTTATGGTTGAGGACTTCATTCAGGGTGATGAGAGTGATACTATCCTTACAAAGGCAATAAAGAATCCTAACGGAGGCTATACCGTAACTGCTGACGTACGACTCAGTTCAGATGAGTCAATTCAGGTTGCAAACGGCGGTATCAAGGCTAATGTCGATATTAATGTGGATTCAACCAACAACAAACTTATACTGAGTGTAGGTAACAATACAAAGGAAGTACAGCTTCCCGGTATCAGTATAGTTGACAACATCTACTATGATGCCGTTAACAAGTGTATCGTTATTACATGGAAGGACGGAACACAGAAAACCGTTATCCCTGTAGGCGATATGCTTAATACATGGATTGTCGATAACAATCCTCAGAGTCCTGTCGTGCTTACAAAGACAGAACCTGAAGTTGCCGGTGACCCTGAGAAACTGTCAGCAGACATCAAGCTTGCCTCAACAGATAATCTTATCGCAAAGGACGCATACGGACAACTCTTCGTAAGCCGTAGTGCAATTGACAACAAGATTGCTGAGGAAGCAACGGCAAGGGAGGCTGCTGACGCACAGATTAGAAGTGCAGTAGAGGCAGAGGAAAACGCCAGACGTGAGGCTGACGAGGTTCTTGACAATAAGATTGACACCACAAAGGATGCAATCTACGCAAGAATCGATGCTGATGAAGAAAGGATTAATGAAGCCTATGCAAATGCAGAAGAGGCAAAGGCACAGGTTGAGCTTACAAATGCAAATCTCAATGCGGAGATAAGCCGTGCTACAACAGCAGAAGGTGTAAATGCAGATGCCATTGCAGCAGAGACTTCAAGAGCAACGGCTGCTGAAAATGCAATTGACTCAAGACTTAGTGTAACTGAATCGGGTCTGGCTGCTGAAAAGACTACAAGAAGTACAGCAGATGCAGTACATGACGAGCAGATTTCGAATTTGCAGAATGCACTTGCCGCAGCAGAGGCTTCACACCGTGAGGACGTTGAAAGACTGTCTGCCGGTATAAGGACTAATACAGAGTCAATTGCCGTAATTAACGGTAGTGAAACTGTATCAGGCTCAATGAGGGAACTTGTAAAGGGTGCTAAGGATGAACTTAATCAGACAATCAGTAATGAAGTTACACGTGCTACTGCTGCTGAACAGAGAGTTGAACTTCTGTTGCAGAACGAGGAACTGAGAGCAACACAGGCCGAAGCTGCTGCCGTAACAACGGCAAATGCCTATACAGACCATGCAGTTGCTGACAGTAAGCATATGTCGGATGACTATACGGATGCTGCAAAGGCCGAGGCTATTGCAACTTCAAAGGCTTATACCGACTCTAAGGTTGCCGAAGCAGGCGAGGCTTCAACTTCCTATACCGATACAAAGGTAAATGAAGAGAAGAACCGTGCCGTTGCTGCTGAAACCGCTAATGCAAATGCCATTGTTGCCTTGCAGGAGAAGGATATTCAGATTGAGGGCGAACTTGCCGATAAGGTAAGTGAGGTTAAGATTGTGAAGAACTCGCAGAGTGATTTGCAGTATATATTGAAAGTTGACGGTCAGGACGCAGGTGAAATCAATATTCCTAAAGACCAGTTCTTAGTTGAAGTACTGTATAATTCAGTAAGCAAGGAACTGACATTCGTGTTCGAGACTCAGACAGGACGTGAGACAACTACTATCAGTATCGCCGACTTGATTGACACATACCTTGCCGGTAACGGTATCGTACTTAACGGTAACGTATTCAGTGTAAAGGTAAATCCTGCAAGTGAATTCCTGTCAGTCGATGCAGACGGTATCAAGGTAACCGGTATTAATGCTGCACTTGCTACTAAGGCAGATGCTTCAAATGTATACACAAAGGCTGAGGCAGACGGAAAGTTCCTTACCGAACATCAGGATATTTCACACCTTGCTACAAAGGTTGAACTTGAGGCTGAGACAACACGTGCCACTGCTGCCGAACAGTTTAATACAAGCCGTATAGTTTCTTTGGAGGGTGAAATCGTACATAAGGTTGAACACGTAGAGATTGTCAAGAACTCGCAGAGTGACTTGCAGTACATACTTAAGGTTGACGGTCAGGATGCAGGTGAAATCAACATTCCTAAAGACCAGTTCCTTGAGAGTGTAACCTACAACGAACAGACAAAGACACTTGAATTCATATTCATAACAACAGACGGAAGACCTTCAATCGTAAGGATTAATATTTCCGACCTGGTTGACGTTTATACTGCCGGTAATGGTCTGAACCTTAACGGTAATGTATTCAGTGTAGCTATCGACCCTTCAAGTGACGAGTATATTACACTTACTCCTTACGGAATCAAGATTAGCGGTATCAAGGCTGCAATCGACAATAAGGCTAATGCTGCTGACGTATATACAAAGACTGAGGCAGATAACAAATTCCTTACTGAACATCAGGATATTTCCTATCTCGCAACAAAGGAACAGGTAAATACTGAGGTTGCACGTCTGGATGCTAAGGATGCTGAACTTACTGCCGAGGTTAACAGAAAGGTTGAAACCGTAGAGGTTGAGAAGAATCCCGGTAATGAACTTCAGTACTTCATTATAGTTGACGGTACGAGGGTAGGTACTATCGATATTCCAAAAGACCAGTTCTTAAAGGAAGTAAGATATGATTCTGCATCAAAGACTCTTATCTTTACATTCGAGACTACTGAAGGAACAAAGATTGTCAATGTACCTATCGGTGATTTGGTTAACACATATACAGCCGGTAACGGTCTGAAACTTGTGGATAATCAGTTCTCAGTTAAGATTAATCCTGCAAGTGAGTTTATCACTGCTGACGAGGACGGTATAAAGGTTACAGGTATAAGTGCTGCACTTGCAAACAAGGCAAATGTGGGTGATTCCTATACCAAGGCTGAGTCTGATGCTAAGTATATTACGGAACATCAAGACCTTACACCTCTTACAGACAGAATTACCGCAAACGAGAACGCCATTACGGTTATTAACGGTAACGAGGCACAGGAAGGCTCAATCAAGAAGTCGCTTGCAGACGCAAAGGCTTATGCTGATGCACTCGTAACAGCTGAAAAGGCTGAGAGACAGTCAGTTGACGCTACAAAGGCTAATGTAGGTGATTCATATACAAAGGCTGAGTCTGATTCTAAGTATCTGACAAGTGCTTCAATCGAGAACCTTGCAACAAAGGCTGAACTTGCAGCTGAGACTACACGTGCAACTGCTGCCGAGGAAGCAAATGCTGCTGAAATCGTTAACCTTAAGAACAAGGATATTCAGATTGAAAACGAACTTGCTGAGAAGGTTGAGGACGTTAAGATTGTCAAGGGTGATACCGACTTTGTATACAGACTGTTCGTTGATAATGTTGAAAAGGGTGTTATCAATATTCCCGAAGACCAGTTCTTGAAGAACGTAAGCTATAATCCTGTAACAAGAATACTTACATTCGTGTTCGAGACTTCAGCAGGTGAAAGAGTCGTAGATATCGATATGTCAACCCTTGTTGACACCTATACTGCCGGTAACGGTCTGCAACTTGATGCGAATAATCAGTTCTCAGTCAAGATTAACGAGGATTCCGAGTCATACATTACCGTAACTGCCGAGGGTATCAAGATTTCAGGTATTGACGCTGCACTTGCAAGCAAGGCTAATGTTGGTGTTTCCTATACCAAGGCTGAGTCTGATGCTAAGTATCTGACCGGTACTGATATTGAGGGTCTCGCTACAAAGGCTGAAGTAACTGCACTTGACAATAAGGTTGAGGGCTATAATACCGAACTGAATACCAAGGTAAATGCTAATACGGATGCCATTACAACCCTTAACGGAAATGCACTTGTAGAAGGTTCAGTTGACTATAAGGTTAAGGCTGCTAAGGATGCACTTGAAGCTGAAATCGCTGTAAAGGCTAATGCAGCTGACGTATATACGAAGACTGAAATCGATAATAAGGGCTTCCTTACCGATGCTGATATCGAGGGACTTGCTACAAAGGCTGAGGTAACTACCGAGGTTGCACGTCTGGATGCTAAGGATGTAGAACTTACTACCGAGGTCAACAAGAAGGTTGAAACCGTACAGGTTGTAAAGAGTACCGGTAGTGACTTGTCATACGATATCAGAGTTGACGGTCAATCAGTAGGTACAATTGACATTCCAAAAGACCAGTTCTTGAAGAGTGTAACCTATGATGCCGGTAATAAGGAAATTGTATTCGTATTCGAGACCTCAGAAGGTGACAAGACCGTAAGGGTAAGCGTTGCTGACTTGGTTGATACATATACAGCCGGTAACGGTCTGCAACTTGACGAAAACAACAAGTTCTCAGTGAAGATTAACGAGGATTCCGAGTCATACATTACCGTAACTGCCGAGGGTATCAAGGTTTCAGGTATCGACGCTGCACTCGCTGCAAAGGCCAACGCTGCCGATGTATATACAAAGGCTCAGGCAGATGACAAGTTCCTGACAAATGCAGATATTGATAATCTTGCTACAAAGGCTGAACTGAATACTGTAAGCGAGGCTACAACGGCAAATACTAATGCCATCGCAGTGATTAACGGTAATGAATCTCAGGAAGGTTCAATCAAGAAGTCGCTTTCAGATGCAAAGGCTTATACGGATAACAGTGTTTCTGCTGAGACTGCACGTGCTACTGCTGCTGAAACCGCAAATGCAAATGCCATTGCAGTGATTAACGGTAACGAGGCACAGGAAGGCTCTATCAAGAAGGCTTTGAAGGATGCCAAGGACTATACTGACAACAGTATTGCCGGTGTAAGAAGCGACTATGATACTCAGATTGCAGGTATTAACGATGCATTGAACACCAAGGCTAACAAGAGCGAGGTTTATACTATTGCAGAAATCGATGCAAAGGGTTATCTGACAAGTACCGATATAGCAGGTCTGGCAACAAAGGAAGAGGTAAGTACTGAGACAACACGCGCAACTCAGGCTGAATCCAACTTACAGTCAGCAATAAACACTGCAAATGTGAATATCGCAACGAATACTTCGGATATCGCTTCACTTAATGCAGAGGTTGCAAGTCAGAATCTGATTGCAGACGAGACTAATTCAGTCAAACTGGTTAAGAGCAAGGACGCAAGCGGTACTGAACTCATGGCTGATGTCAAGCTCGATACTTCCGCTACCAACATTATCAGGGTAACCGGTAACGGTCTGATAGCAGACGTTGAAATGACTTACAGCCAGTCTACGAACAAGATTACGTTCAGTAACGGCGTAACTATTCAGGAATTTGAACTTGCCGGTGCTTCACTGCTTGAAAACGGCTACTATGATTCAGTTTCAAAGCAGATAGTACTTGTAACAAGATTAGCTGACGGAACCATAAGGGAAATCAGAATCGACGCTGCTGCACTTATCCATACACTGAAGGTTGACAACGGTACTAACAATCCTATCAAGCTCAGTAAGACAATCGACCCTGAAGGTGTTGACGTACTCAGTGCAAGACTTGACATCTCAACTGAGAGCCATAACCTTATCCTTAACAATAACGGTACGCTCTATGCTTCAAATGAGGCTAAGAATATGACCGGTCTGTGGGAAGGCGAAGAAAAGTCATTGCAGTGGATTGTAAGTCAGATTGAAGGTGCTTCCGGTGAAATAGAGGATATCGTACATGACGTTGAGACTCTTCAGAGTGACATGACTCAGGTAAAGAGTGATGTAAGTTCATTACAGACAGAACTTACGACTGTATCTGCAAGGGTTACTCAGAATACTATCGACATTGCAACCAACCGTGGTTCAATCGAGACTCTGACAACTCAGGTAAGTGACCTTAACGGACGTGTAACCAACCTTACAAATGAGGTTAACGACCTTGAGGAAACCGTAAGCAGCTATGAGACCCGTGTTACAAGCCTTGAAACTGACATGACTCAGGTCAAGAGTAACGTATCTAAACTTCTGACAGATGTTGACAGAATAGATACCCAACTTGGTGACATAAGCGGTCAGCATACAGTTGCAGAGAGACTTGAAGTTCTTGAGCGTGAGGTTTATAACGGTGACTACGGTACATATTGATAAAATTGTTAAAAAAATGTCGGGGAAGGTTGACTTTTCCCCGATATTTAAAATATTTATAAAGGAAAAGAAAAAGAGAAATAAAAAATTAATATATATTCGATAATGGCTAATAAAACATTACAATTTTTAAGAAACTCAACTATTTTTACTTCACGTACTGCTGCGTTGACAGGTTTGGAGAATCAGTTGAAGGCTGCAACCGCAAAGGATGGTGAACCTATTCTTGCTATTTATACCGACGGCAAAGGTGGAACAGAGCATACTTTGCTTGGTATTAAAGGTAAGACAAGTTATGAAATCTTCGATAATGAAGGTTCTGCTGCTAAGGCTGTGACCAGCGTACAGTATGATGGTGATAATAATAAGATTACCTATACAAAGGATGGAACTGCAACTGATGTTGTAACAACAGCCGCACTGTTGACCGATATGGATTTGAATGTTACTAATATCGGTGAAACGGGTAAGGTAATTACTGTTGTTGGTGAAACAAATGGTAAAGTAACTGCAACAGCAACTAATTTTACAGATGTAATTCTTGGTGGTTATTCCAAAACAGCAGATACCGGTGCAATTGATGCAACTGATACTCTTGAAAAGGCTTTGAGCAAGTTGGAGAACACTGTTGCAACAAACGCTATTGTTTCTGACGATAGTTCTATCACAGTTGCTCCTTCTCAAAATAAAGGTACAAGTGTTGTAGTTAATGTTGACGGTACTACAATCGTTAAGGCTAATGGTGGTGCTTTGAAGGCTGATTTGAAGATTTTGAAGGAAACAACCGGTTTAGCAACTAATGTAAAGGAACAGTATAAACTGGTTTATGGCAATAGTACTACCGCTATTGGTGATATAGTTACGATTTACAAGGACAGTGCACTCGTTAATATTGAATTAGGTCATGTTGATGATACACTTAAAAGCGAAGACCCTACAACACATGAATCTGCTTCAAGTACCATTGTTTCAGGTAGTGGTGATACTGCTCTCGTATATGTAATGCAGTTGGCTAATGGTAATTATAAGTTGGCTGCTGTAAATGTTCAGTCTTTCTTAGAGGAGACTGAATTTAGTGACGGTTTACAAGTAAATAATCACGTTGTTTCTGTTAAGCTTGATGCAAGTGGTGATGATACAGGTGCCGGTAAATTCTTGACTGTTGGAAGTGACGGTTTGAAACTTGATGGTGTATCTGATGCTATCAATACTGCTAAGAGTGAAGTAATTGGTGAAAGTACTGATGTTTCAACTGATAACACTATTTATGGTGCTAAGGCTTATGCTGACGCTGCTATTGCTGATTTGGATGCAACTGTTAGTCAGACTGCCGGTGCTGATGGTTTGGCATTGTCAGTAACTGAGGCAGATGGTGTTATAACTGGTATCAGTGGTTCTATTGCCGCTAATATTTATGATGCCTACGGTGCTGCTTCCACTGCTAAGAGTGAAGTAATTGGTACAAGTGGTGATGCTTCCACTGCTAATACCATCTACGGTGCTAAGGCTTATGCTGATGCTGCTGTTGTTGCTTTGGATGCTGAAAAAACTTCCACAGACGGTACTAATGTACAAGTTAAGGTAACTGAGGTTGATGGTAAAATTACTGCTGTAAATATTACTACTGACAACACAGTTAACAGTACCAATGTAAATACTGCTATCACTACTGCTATTGAAGCTTTGGATGCTACTGATACTGCTGTTACTAACCAATTCGTAACTGCTGTTAGTGAAGCAAACGGTGTGATTTCTGTAACACGCGCTCAACCCGCTGCTGGTGATGTAAGTTTTAGTAATACACATTTTGATGCTACTACTGTTGATGCTGCTCTTGCTGAACTTGCAGTATTTGACGCAGGTGTATATTGATGAAACAAAAACTCTATATAAATTAAGTCTCTGTTATTGCAGAGACTTAATTTTTTTTAACAGTTTATTTTTTGAAGAAAATAGGTTGTCATGATACATTTCCTTTAATTTTTCATTAGTATCAATGTATTTTTTTATATCTTTCACATCAGAATAATATAATAAAGTTAAACCCCTTTCTTTTGATTCTTTGTATTTTATATAATCTTTATTAATTCTTTCATCAAAATTTTCTTTAAATTTTTTGCACTCTTTAAAGTGTTGTAGCCCTTGACATTCAATTAATATATTTAGTTTTGGTATATAAAAATCAAATGGCATATGATGTTTATATTTTATTCCTTCAATTACAGCTTGTCTTGTAAATTCAATATTATTTTCCTTTAAAAGTATATTTATTTCACGTTCACCATGACTTTCATTACAATATGGGCAACCCTGACCCTGTAAATGACTGTTTGCTAATTGTTTAAATTCTCCATGTTTAGGGCATATTATTATAACACTTCCATTATTGCGTGTATAAATAGTTTTAGAATAGTCATATTTATTATCATGTATTTTTGAAGCACGTTCTATAAATTCTTCTGTTGTTAAAGGTTTATTTCTAGCACAAGAAGGACAGCCAATACCACGTAAATGGTGTACCGGATTTTGTAAAAAAGAACCATGTTCCGGACATATTATTTCCACATTTTCATCACTATTTTTACCAATTTTTGTTTTGGTATAATCATATTTACCATTATGAACTTTTGTTGCGCGTTTTATAAATTCTTCTGTTGTTAAAGGTTTATTTTTAGCACAAGAAGGACAGCCATGCCCACGCAAAATATTATTTGGTGTTGCATAAAATGAACCATGTTCCGGACATATAACTTCAACCTTTTGCACACAGCCAGTATAAATGGATTTTGAAAAATCATATTTGTCACCCCATTTATCTTTAGCTTTTTTTATGAAGTCCTCAGTCTTTAATTTTATTTTCTCTTCATCGGTTATTTTTCCATATTCACGTCCCCGTTTACCAGTAAACGGCATACCGTCAGGTGAATCAATATGTATAAATGGTTTTTGCCAAAAAATACCTTCGGGATTATCATCTGTAATAAGTTCTTTGCATTTTATACAAACCTTTGTTCTTCTACCTTTAAAAACAACTTCTGAATAATCAAATTTATCACCGTGTTTTTCCTTTGCTGCTTTAATAAAATCTTCAGTTGACCAATTTCTTCTTCCTACACATCTAGGACAACCGTCACCTCTAAGATGTACTGAAATTTGTTGTTTAAATTCACCATGTTTAGGACAAATAATACTTACTTTGTTAGCACAACTCGTTTCTTCAAAATAAGGGTATTCATATTTATCACCATGTTTTTCCCTTGCACGTTTTACAAAATCTTCATGTTTCATTTTCTTTTGATTTCATATATTTATTTATATATAAATATCATTAGAAAATAAAAAATGACTGTGGTATGTATTATTTTTTTAATGAAAATCAATAAGTTATACACTTAAATAATTAATTCCTGAGTAATTAGAAAATAACTACTCAGGAATTTTTTTATCCTTCCTCTGCTGTTTCTTCTTCTTTTGTTACAAATTCGTGGTCTATAATATCGAATATATTACCCAGTACTATATTATATTTTCTTGAAATGAAATTATTAGAGTTAACATCTTCGTCAACGATTGCGAGTATTCTGTCAGGTATAACACCTTCCTCAATAAATTCATCTACTTCATCTCTTGTAAGTGAGTCGATTGCATTATTATACAGTGACAGTTCCAGTTGTATTTCTTCCTTTTCAAGTTGTTTCATACGTTCCTTATAGTCAGCAACTATTTCATCCCAATTCATACCTATTTCATTTATGTATGGAGGTGTTTTATTAACTGATAACCAGAATTTTATTTCCTTATCCTCCATTGTCATAAGCTGTTCATATGTATCTTGGTCTGTAGGGTTATACGGCTCTCCTGATACAAGTTCGCATTCATTATCAGTAAACTGTTTTCTGTCCTTCGGATTGTTTATAAGGATATTAGACACCTCTTTTCCCTTTTCGTTTATCCTTGTCCTTATATCCCTTGAAAAGCATACAAGAAGCGGTTTAATCTTCTTATTGAACATTTCCACGTACTTTTCAACATTATATTCAAAGGTATCGTCACAGAAATGGTCATCATCATCCTCTACAATATCATTTGACAGTAATATACAGTTGAAAATAAGTGTATCTTTGTCATGGAATGAACTACCGTAGTGTGATTTACCGAAATCATATTTACTAATCCATTTTCCGTCCTTTTTCTTCATTTCATCAGGACGTTCCTTTTTGGCTTTTGTATAGAGTTTTTCCAACTCCTTTGTTACTTTAACCTCTTCACCCGACTTATCCGTTATATAGTAGTCAGTTACACGCTTAACGTCTGAATCCCCCTTCTTTTTACCTGTGTTTATATAATATATACTGTCACCCATATTGACATTAAGGCCGTGCTTTATGGCAAGTTCATACCAAGCCTGTCTTGCCTTCTTTGAACCGGCTGCTGTAAGTTCATTACAACTGTTTTTGTATGTATCTATTGAGGTTTTAATCTTGCCTACGGTTGCTATTTCCTTTAATGGTATCTGAAGGTTGTATATCTTTTCAATATAGTCATAGTAGGCTTCAAGGAATTCCTTACCCTTTCCTTCAAGCAGAAGTACACATTTTTCATTTAGGAATTTCTCAATGTATAACGGTATTTTTTTTGATTTAATGGAATTACCTACAAATTTAAGACTACCGTCAGGAAAAAGGTCAAGATAGTTCTTACGTGACAAGTTTAATGAAGAATCTATATACTCATCTATATCCAACCCCATGTGATTAGAGCCTCCTTCGTATTCGACACCAAGATATAAATCCTCGAATTCTGCTACATCGGCTTCTGTTTTTGTATATTTTTTACCTTCTACTGTATGTTCACCCTTTCCGTTACTGATGTAAGGATGTTCATCTGTATATCTGTATTTATCAGGTAATTCGAAGTTAAACCCATCTGTATTGCTAATAACATTTAATCCGTTGGCATTGATAATAGTAGAGTCAAGTGAAATATCATAGACATAATCACTGTAATCTTTTTCTAATAATTTGGATTCCATCATTTATATTTTTTGGCAAACTTATTACTTTTATTTCACTTTACCAAATTATAATTGTTAATTTTTATTAAACCATTTGTAAACTGCCGTACCACAATCATAAATTCTATACCATTTTTGTAATTTACAAAATTCACTTTCACTCATATCTTCCGGACATCCATATTTTTTTACAAGTATACTTTTGCGGTAGTTGAATCTGTTTTTCCTCATATCACCAATGACATAGAAATAATTTGGTGGTGAAAAATGTGAAAATTCAAAACCTAAATTATCATACAGATTACCTTTAGACCATCTTCTATCAGCATATGAAACAACACTATTTGGTTTGTATTTATCAACAAAATATTTGAATAGTTTAGAAGCACCTCCTATGACAGTTGTATTCAATATATTACAGAACCTTAACAATTCATACTCCATTTTACCGTTGCCGATAAAATGCCTTGATTTACCGAATGTCATTAATGATACTAATTCTTCATTATAGTACAGGCCTAACTTTATCTGACTTGGACACCATCCTTGTATATGGTTATTTTCCAAAAAAACAGTACATTCCTTTGTTGATACTTCTTTTATTATACATTTTCTGGCATATATTCTTTTTTCGGTTTTACCGAGAATGTTGGAAATTATGGATTTCCATATATTCTTTTTGTATATCCATTCATCCTCAAATACATGAATTAATCTAACACCACTTTTCTCGCATTCAGTCGTTTTCCATAGATGATAATCCTTTTCCCTATTATTTTCATTATGCCAGAATACACCGTCAAATTCAAAGGCAATCTTTAAAGAAGGTATGTAAATATCAAGTTCTTTTCCTTCAAGTATTTTTCTGTCGTTATTATAAGCATCCTCAAAACCAAGTGTTCTTATAAAATTACATATTTCCTTTTCTTTTAAAGAAGAATTACAGTTGTGATAAGGACAACCATGCCCCCTCAAAAATGAATTAGCCTCAATAGTAAACGTTCTTCCACATTCATTACATCTGACTTCAATTTTTTTATTTGAAGATACATATTCACTTAGTATAGTGTATTTACCTTCTCCATATACTGAATCGATTTCCTTTTTAAATTCTTCTGTTGTTTTTGTTTTTTCTTTAGATATTATCCTTTTATTACATTCAGGACACGGGTCGCCATTTAAAAAACCGTTGAAAAATCTGTTGTAAGGTCTTTTGAACTCATATCCGCAATTTTTACATTTACAAGACATGGTTTTCATTGTGCCGTCATATAGGGAATAGTCAACTGTTATTGACGGATATACTTCTTCCATCCTTTTCTTAACATCATCTACTTGTAAACGACGTTTCTTTCCTGCTTTTCTGTTTGCACATATTTTACATGAACATTTCCCATTTAATATACGACTGATTTTCTTGTATTCTTTATTTCCACATTCTTTACATATTGTCAATACTTTGTCATCTTTTATGTTTTTTTTACCTTCGAAGTATTCGATATAAAAACCATTTATTTTCTCCGATAATTCATTATATGTTATTGTTTCTTTAGGTGTTTCCTTGCACCAGCAGCCACCTGTTTTTGAAGTAATAAAATCACAGGCAATCTTTGTAAAAACATTACCACATAAATTGCACCTAACAGTTATCTTACTGTGACTGTTTTCATATTCTGTTTCAATATAAGGAAATGTGTATCTATCACCGAATCTTTCTTTAGCCTTTTCTGTAAAATGTTCCCAATTATTTTTAGAATACATCGCTGCATATTTTTTACCACATACAGGACATCCTTGACCGTTTAAATGGTTTTTAGGGGTTTGTTGAAACCTGTAGCCACATTTATTATGTGTCATGAACATCTTTTTCTTAGTATTTACATAAGAATCCGGTTCATATGTGTATTCATTACCATGAACTTCAATTGCCTTATTCTTAAACCATTCGTAATTATGCATATTTAATTTGTGTTATATAAATAAATATATACCATTACCAATTTATTCATCAATAGTTAGTCTTTTTTTATAAAAAAGGGTATCTTTTCATGTATTGTATACTTGATATTAACGCATTTCTTAATAAACTCTATTCTTGCTATGTCAGTTTTTGTTTTCATGTTCCATCCTTTACTTAGGTTATCTATGAAATTTTTCTTGTTTTCGATATTTGCATTCAGAAGCCAAAGCCATGTGTCCTTAATATTGTCATTTTCAGTCAATGTATTAAAGGAAGAATATATATCACCTTCATAATACTCTAACTTTGTATCTGAATTAATTTCAGACGGTTTTATCTTTTCCTTATCAGAATTAAACAGACTGTGGTCTTCGGTTACATCTACAAACATGTTATTTTCCTTATCACTGACTCTGTATATGGGCTTTGTTGTCTTATGCCGGTAAATATACTGAGGCTCAACCCATCCGCTTCTGCAAAGTACCTTGAATTTCTTCTTTGAATAGTCATATTCACGTCCTAATGCGTCAATCTGTATGTCTTTTTCACTTATTAACTCTGAAATAGGCTTTATGTCAATTAATCCGCTGTCCTCATATCTGATAAATAAAGGCGTGTCAGAAGTAAATGAGTCACCTACAACAGGTGTATAGTTGTAATCTGAACCTAAACCGTTTGTAGTTCCTAATTCAGTGAAGAATTTTATCATCAGACGGAGTGCCTGCCTACCGATACATGTTGTATTTTCAGCAGCATCAATATCTGAGAACGGAAATATTTCACCACTACCGTAACTTCCGAAAAATCCGTTGCAAATAACCTTTGTACAACCTTGTATATTATCAAAGAAAACATATTCAGCAATTGCAGTTTCCTTTTCAGCTAAAAGATTATCCGTATTTTCATTTAAACTCTTTTTTTCTTCTATTTCCTTTGTTAGTTTTTCTTTTCTGATTTCAGCTTCTTTTTTCTTGGATTTATAATATTGACGCTGTTTTAAAAGATATTCAAGCAGATATAACATTATATCCATCAAATCTACCGGTGTTTTTATACCAAAGGTTAAAATACAACTGGGATAAAGTGAAGAGAAATCACCTTTGAACTGTTTCTTTATCTTACCCGTTTTTAAAAGTCTGCTGATTCCACCACAGAATTTCCTTCGTTGTATCAGTTCCGGTATTGCCAAATCATGCTGATAACTCCAAGCAAGCATGATATATTTCCAAACGGCAGCAGTTCCCATTGTACATACCTTATCGTATGATACGGGTAGTAATTTACATACAAAATAATTCGTAACGTTATATTTGTATTCTACCTTATCACTCTCCCAAAGGTCATCAAGAAGGTATCTTTGGACGATATATCTGCCGGTAGTATATTCATATATACTGTTATCTGAATTGTCCTTTAGAAAATGCTTGTCATTTTCATAATAGTCAGTATATTTAAGTGAACCGTCCTCTAATGTTTTGGACAGTTTTTTATTGTCAACCTTAAACCATTCTCCGTTCAGATTATTGAATGCATATGTTTCAGTCAAATCCTCCCAAACGGTATTGATTTTCTTACCCGGTACATATACACGGTTTTCCTTGTTGATTTTGGAGTATTTTGTGATGTATTTAAGGTTCGCGGACTTTATATTACTGTTAATGGCCATCGCACGTCTTACTGCAAATAGTGAATCCGTAAGATGCGTACCCCACATAACGGTAGGATAGAAATACTCCATTTCACCTCCAAGTTTCAGAACCTGTTGTTTTTTCTTCTTGAATACACCTTTTCTGAAGTATTCCATTGAGAACTCACCCATATTGAGGCCCATAAGTCTAAGTCTTGTTTCAATGAAATTCCAGTCAAAGTTTTCGGTATTATGTCCTGTGATTACATCAGACTGTAATTCCTTTATTGTTTCGAAAAATTCACGTATTGCATTGAACTCGTTCTTCCGTTTTTCCTCACCTTCACCGTCAACCGTTATGATTTTCTCAAAACCCTTGTTGGTTCTTATACCTATCTGACTGATTGCGTCCTTCTCAGGGTCAAGTCCTTCGGTTTCCAAGTCCCATTCCATTCTGAGCAGGTCATCGTAGTCATCATACCCCTTGAAAAGCCTCCTGCCTGTCTGAATCATGTACTGTTCAACAGGAGAAATACATATGTATTCCTTTAATCCGTAATTACTGTCACGTTCTTTAGGATATATAGGTCTACCGGCTTTTTTGAAGAAATCCATGAACTTTGAATATGTCATGGGAACCTTTGCATAGAACAGCAGTTTATATCCGTTCTTCATACGTTCAGGTTCAGTACCATCATCACGTGTAGTCCTTAACCCCTTTACGCCTATATTGTATTCTGACAGTTTAATCCTTATCAGTTTTCTGTCACCTCCGAAAAGTTTTTGGGCTGTTGTCTCCTTTGTCCACAGAAACGGATAGAAATTCTCCCTTTTAATCATTTTCCTACCCTCTTCGTTCCTGTATATGATACTTACCTTGTTGTCATCATATCCGCATTCTATCTTAATGATATGCTCCATAGGGTCAGTACCGTTAAGGAATGACTCGATTTCTTCCTTTGTTACCTTTGGCATCTTTTTTCAGTAAAAATAAATTAATATTATATAAAATCCACTTAAAGCCGACATCTTAAAACGGGCATCATGGATATACTTTCTGCAAATATACTGTAAATAACGTTAAAAACAAAAATATAACTGTTTTAACAAATGTTAAAATATTTTTGTCTGAAACCGTATATTTATTGTATATATAAGTTTTTAGAATGATGAAACAGAGGTATAAATTAACGGAAAGCGAACTTCATAACCTTATAGCAGAATCAGTAAAGGAAGTATTGGCTGAGAGTGCTGAAATGGATGAAGGTTGGCTTGGAGATAAGTGGAATCAGGCAAAAAGTGCTGCGAGAACAGCTTTCAATGCTGAAGGCGGTGTCGGTAACAGATTATCACAGGCAAAGAAAAACTGGAATACACAGGGTGACTTGAATAATCTTACTTCCCTTCGCACTCAACTTGAACAGTTGCTTGATGCCAGACAGATTAGCCCCGATACTACGGTAGGTCAGCTTGTAGGCGGCAAATACAACAACAACCGATTCGGTACTATGTCAGGTATGGTAGCAAACCGTAGAGGACAGATTCAGCGTCGCGGCGGTGTTGCTTATTAATAGCTTTTTTGCTATAAAAAAACAGCAGACTTGATATACAGGTCTGCTTTTTATATTTATTTTCACCGGTTGAATATCCATGAAACTATTTTCAGAAATAAGCCGTCTTTCGGCTTGTCTACAATCATTTCGAGGTTATTATATACCTTTATATTCATACCATAGGTTTTGTTGAGGCGTTTCATGTGTTTTCTGAAATGTCTGCCATGCCCTAAAAATCCGTCGAAATGTATTCCTTCAACGGTTGTAACATACATATGTATCATTTCATGAACCATAACATCCCTCAGTGTTTCATCCGTCCATCTTACATTTCTCGAAATACCGATACGACTTTCCGACTTACCGTTTTTCTTTTCCTCGAAATCATATTTTCCATATGTATCTCCTGCAATTAACCAGTAGAATTTGCATTTTCCCAACTCACCGTTGAAATACATCTTGTTGTATCTGTCAAACAGTTCATAAAGTATTTCCCTGTCAGTTTCCTTGCCGTTAAGGAGTAATTTGTACTTATTTGCCATAAATTTTTCAGAAATATGTGACAAAGTTAATACATTTGTCTATAATATTGAAATTATTTCAGTTAAAAAATGTTAATCATGTACTAAGATGCAGTTGTATTTTTCGGTTAATTCTAAAATCCTGTCAATGTAATCTTCTGAGTATTGTGTTGTATATAACCCTTCATTTAAATGGAGCTGCTTTGTGACTAATTTCTTTATATTTTCTAAACGTCGTTGATAATCTTTTAATGTGTAATTAGTCACTTTAACAATGGCATTCCATCCTTTTTTTGTATCTTTAAGAATATCGTTAATCCATATCTTTTCTTGCATTGAAAATCTGTTATTATCCATTATTTGTTTTAAGTATTGGATATTTTTCAGATAAATGTAAGATTCTTCCTTCTTAATATAACCATCTATATTTTCCCAAGCAAGGTAATCCTTAAAATCCATTAAATAAGCATATAAACCATTTGCAAAACCTTCACGTTCTTCTTTAAAAGAAAGATAAAACATCATACCAAATAGTTTTTTAAAGTTCATTTCTTCTGATGAGTTCATATCTTTGCCATTCATTAAATCAATACTGTAATCATAAAGGCTTTTGTCATTAAATGTACTACCTGATTTATTGGTTTCAAAATAATGATGGACTTCGTGTTGAATGGAATTTACATATTCATGTGTAATTAATTCATCATCAATTACTGTTAATGTTAGAAAAAAAGTACCGGTTTTCTTATTTAAAGCATTTTTCTTTAATGATAGATATTTCTTAATATTTTGTCTGTAAGTTTGTGTTGTAAAATAATACATGGCTACATTGAACTTTATTAAATCACCAAATAAAGTATCAGTAAATTCAACATGTCTTTCAGGTACGTTCATTTCATTATTTAACGTTTTTGGAACCCTCATAAGTTCTCCAAGAACCATATCACGTACACGATTTGTTTCTACAACCACTTCATCTAAGTTTACACCTTTTTCTTCTTTTAATGAAATGATTTCATTATGCACATTTTCATTGATTTTAATTACATTCTTTTCCATATACTTGTCCTTATTTCTTTAATCCACTGTCATTGATGGTAATAACCAAATCCTCCGCAATGGGTACAAACATTTCACCTGACGGGAATTTCAGACCGTCTATTACGATTTCACCGTCAAATACTATCCTGAACTGACCTATATACGTACCGGCTTTATCTGTGTCCCTCTTTTTCCATCTGTATTCAATTACATATTCTTCCTCACAGCCGGAATCTTCCTTTTCAACAACATATGCAGGAGCATTCGCTATTTTCTTTATACCCGTTTCAATATCTGTCATTGAAAATGTGACAGTTGCCGACTGAAGTGCAAGATAAGCCTTGCGGAAGTCGTTTCTTCCGTCGTTTATTACCTCCATACGTAATGATGGAAGAGTTGAGCCAGTTGTAATGAAAAAATTCTGTGTCATAGGAAAAAATATACTGTTTTATATAACATAAATATATCTTTACGGACAGTTTTTGTAAATGATAAGATACTCTCAGATATTTATAATAATAAGACAGTTTTTGAGATGTTATCAAAGGAAATAGAAAATCTTTTCAGAATGGTAAAGTCACGCCTCGGTGTATCTGTACGTTCCGTGGAACTTAAGGATGATACATTATGCGACCTGTTGAAGATTGCTGTAGGTGACTATACTGAAAAAGTACAGAATTTCATTATAGAAAATAACTGGGCACAATTATACGGAAAAAAATACAATAATCAGATAACTAATCAGGATATCGCCTATGCTCTTACCGCAAGGTCACTTGATATGGTAAATGAATTCGGACAATGGTTCAGTCATAATGTAGGCTTGCAACAGACCGGAACGAAATGGGAACTTAAAAAGGATTTCTTTAAGATTGAAGAAGGCAGACAAGTGTATTTAGTACCGGCCGGTAGGGAAATAAACAAGGTACTTTGGATTACACCGCCTACAACACAATCTGCTCTTTGGGCTAACTACGGAGGCTTCGCAACAGCATTCGGAGGAGGCGTAATGGGACAGATGGGATTAGGTGCTGCAAGCGTGTTCGGAGGTATAGGAAGCGGATATGGAATGGGTGTCGGAATGTGGGCATTGCCTATGGCAGATGTTGTGACTATGGCTTCTGACCTATCTTTTAAGAACCAAATGATTCGTAGTGATTTGGCTTATAAGGTAACGGCAGGGCCGGATGGTTCTCATCTTATTCATCTTATGTCAACACCCGGTAGTAAACTTACGTTCGGTGCCGGTGGTATGCCCGGTGTTTATTCATTAAAGGACTGCTATGTATGGTACACTTATTATGATACGGATGAAAACAATGTCGATGAATGCCGTAAGGATAATCCCTTTGTAATTCTGTCACCCGACCAGGTTCCTATGGATGAACTTGAATATGAACTGTTGAACACACCTTCAAAGAATATAGTACGTCAGTTATTTACAGGTTTGGCAGCTGAAACGTTGGCATTGATAAGAGGCAAGTTCAGTGGTAATATCCAGATGATATCAAGTCCGCTGGTTATGGACTATGGTATGCTTATGACACTGGGTAATAAAGAGCGTGAAAATGCTATGAATGATTTGAAGGAGAGGTTGCAGAGGATGTCACCGTATGAGGTCATGAAGAAGAATGCCGATATGGTTGAGGACTTGAGACGTATTCAGAAGGGTACTCCGTTGGGAATTTTTGTACGTTAACAAATTTTAATTATTGAAAAATCATAATAAATGGAAAAAATAGTATCTTTGCAGTATGAAAAAAGAAGAAATTGAAAAAAGGGGTAAAGAGGTTCATAACGGTAAATACAGTTATATTTTCGATAAAGATGAGTATAGGGTAAATGATAAAATAAAATGTATTTGCCCTATTCACGGTGTTTTTGAACAAGTGTTAAGGCATCATTTGAAAGGACAGGGTTGCAGACATTGTTCACAAATAAAGAATGCAAGTAAAACACGTTTAACAATTGAACAATTCAAGGAGAAAAGTTTTAAAGTACATGGGGATAAATATGATTTATCTAAAGTTGATTATGTAAATGCAGATACAAAGGTTTGTCTAATATGTCACGAAAAAGATTATAACGGTGACGAACACGGCGAATTTTGGATGACACCAGCACATTATCTTTCAGGTGAACGTTGTCCTAAATGTGCAAGAAAAAAAATGTTAAAACAGGAATTCATTGACAAATGCAAAGAAAAATTTAAAGGACAGAATTTAAATTTTGATAATTGTGATTATGTTAATGATAATACGAAAGTAACTTGTGTATGTGAAATACATGGTGAATTTCAGAAATACCCTTATCAGTTGTTGCGTAAAGGTGAAGGATGTCCTAAATGCAGTTTTGAGAAAAATTGTTTAAAAAGGAGGAAAACACAAGAAGATTTTATAAAGGATGTCGATAGAATACATGGAGATAAGTATGATATAAGTAATGTTACGTATGAAGTCGGATATAAAGTGATTTATCCTGTTTGTCATGTAAAATATAAAAACAGTACTGAACATGGTGCTTTTCCTATAATTGCTAATAATTTTCTACAAGGTTACGGTTGTCCTAAATGCAGTCGTTTACATTCTAATGTGGAAATAGAATTTTCAGATTTTATTTCATCTGTAGATAGTAATGTTGTAATTGAAGATAGAGAAATACTTGAAGGTAGGGAAATTGACTTATTTTTACCGGATAGAAAAATAGGATTTGAATTCGATGGTCTGTACTGGCATTCAGAAGTTAAGAAGAGTGAATTTTATCATTTTGAAAAAACTGATGTTTGTGAGAAAAACGGAGTGAAACTATATCATGTATTCGAAGATGAGTGGGAATTTAAGAAGGATATTGTTAAATCTAAAATAAAGTCAATTTTAGGAAAAACCGAAAATAAGATTTATGCAAGAAAGTGTTCGGTTAGGGAAATCAATTCAAAAATATTAAAAGAATTCCTTGAACACAATCATCTTCAAGGGAATGCAAATTCAAAATATCGCTACGGGTTATATTATAACGAAGAACTTGTTTCTGTAATGTCATTCGGTCATTTGAGGAAAAACCTTGGAAGTAAAAAAACCGAAAATACATATGAATTGCTAAGGTTCTGTAACAAATTAAATACAACAGTTGTAGGCGGTGCATCTAAACTACTTAAACATTTTATTGAAGATATTAAACCGAAGTGTATAATAAGTTATGCAGACAGAAGATGGTCTGACGGAAATCTATATACAAAATTAGGCTTTACACATATTAGGAACAGTAAACCGAATTATTATTATATTGTTGGTCATAAAAGGGAAAACCGTTTCAAATACCGTAAGGATGTACTTGTTAAAGAAGGTTTTGACCCTGATAAATCTGAAAAGGAAATAATGAAGGAACGTGGTTTTCTCAGAATTTACGATTGTGGCTCAATGGTTTTCAGACTTGATTTATAATTATATTATATACCTGTAATAAATCTGAATCATGTCAAAAACAATTATCATAACAGAAAACCAGTACGAACAGTTGGTTAACGACCCTTTGCTTGATGATACACGTGAAGATTTTTCCTTTAATATACTGAAGAATTATTCATGGGAAAACTGCTGGGAGTTGGATGCCTATTGTCAGCGTTGCGGCTTGACTATGTTAGGAAGAGGTGCAGGACGTATTGTGTATGCTTTGGATGACGGTCTGGTTCTGAAAATAGCAAACGGAGACTGTGGACAGAATGAATACGAGGTAAATGTATTTACTGATTTATCAGATGAGTTAAAGGAACTTGTCCCTGTTATTTTTGCCTTTGACAAAAACCATATCAGACCTTTATGGATAGTTTCAGAGCGTGTTTTACCGGCTAAATATGTCGATTTCAAGAAAATATTAGGTATCGGATTCGGAGACTACTATTCAAGTCAGGATATAAGGGATGAGGAAGAAGATTTGATGACATATAATAAATATCCCTCAAAAGAACAGAATAATGACTTGACTATAACAGGATTCTTGGATGCATTTGAAGAAAAATCGATAAACGGAACACCATACAAAGAACTTATTAGGAATAACCGTTGGTTTTCACTTCTTTACTACATGTTGAGTTACGGTTATGTTTCTTCATGGGAACTGGGTATCATTGAGAACTGGGGCTTGGTTCAGAGAAACGGAAAACCTGTTATTGTTATATTAGACATCGGTATCTGATTCGGTTTCCTTTTCCACATATTTTAAGGACAGGTCACGTTGTGCAAACATTTTTTCAACGTCATTTATATAATCTCCGAAATGTATGACTATTCTGCACGGTTCGGGATATTCCTCTGCATTGTCAAGATTCTCGTATGCTAATGCAACTATATGGTCTCTACAGTCCTGCATACTGTAACAGCAGTTATCCTGTGCAAGGTCTAATATCAGTTCTGTCTTAAGTTCCTTTATATACTGATACATACTGCCGTCTATCATAAGCGAAGATATATTCTCATTACAGCTCGGTTTTTCAGCCCAACCTTCGGCAAATGTCTCTGAATCATCTTCTGAGAGCATAAAATGATATATATTCATTCCTTCTGAGTCCGTACCGACATATAATATGAATACGACTTTAAGATTATCCTGTGTAAATCCGTTTTCTATTTCCTCGAACATGGTTTTTATCCTTTTTTTCCGGTTTATTATAATTAATCGTTAAGCAGATATTTTTCTCTTATCTTAGTATATACTTCACCGCAAGCCCTTGCATCATCCAAGGCATTATGATGGTTTTTAAGCCTTACACCCAAATGTCTGCATATATTGTCAAGTTTATGGTTGCGAAGATTGTTAAGATATTTTCTGCTCAGTTTAAGTGTATCTATATAGATATACTTATTGTTTGTACCGAATTCCTCATTACATGCATTTATACAGCTTTTCTCAAAGGCTACATTATGTGCTATTATGGGACTGTCACCTATCATTTCGTCAATTCTTTTCCAAACTTCCGGAAATGTAGGTGAATCCTTTACATCCTTGTAGTGCAAGCCGTGTGTCATTACACAGTGGTACTCCTCAAGTTTGGTTGGAGGACATACAAGTGAATAGAACTCGTCAGTTATTCTGCCGTCCTCGAAAACAACACATCCGATAGAAATTACAGACGCTCTCCAATGCTCAAGTGTCTCGAAATCCAAAGCAACATATCTCATTGAAATTCAGTAAATATATTATTCTTCCTTGTCCACGACTGTGATATTCTGAGGTGGTATAGGTTCAAGTGTATATATAGCAGGGTTGTCAGTCATTGTGTTTTCATCGAAATAGAACTTTATTCCTTTTTCAATCATATCACGTATATATACCATAAGCAGTGCATATTTCTCGTTTTTACCTGTCTGTCTGAATGTGTTTGCAATTCTTTTCCATTTATCCGGTTTGTTTAAGAATAGATAAACCCTTTCAGGATGTCCTACAACCCTACCGTTAGCGTGTGGGGTTATGCCTTTTTCCATAATCTTATCCAAAACTCTTACAGGACAGATATGATAACAGTAGTCGTTAAGGCTTGAAGGTTTGAACTCTTCGTTGAATTTCGGGTAAAATACTAAAGTGCATTGTCTGTATCTGTAATCATTAAACAGATTTTCATTGAATGTATTATATACTGAATAATTCCTCGTATCGATTAATCCTGCATAATACCAGCCACAGGCATCCATGGTATGAATCAAATCGGTAATTGTTGCATAATCACATCTGATACCGTTTCGGAAAAACAAAGTAACCTCGAACCATGAATTATTGTCACGTGTTGTTTTATCGGCTTTATTTGACCTGTTTCTGAACATAATAAGCATATCGTTATCCTTGTTCTTGTCAAAAGCCTCAAAGGTACATCCTATATTGTTTAAGTTATATCTTCTTCTTATAATCTCTCTTAGCCTCGGAAAAGCATATGTCATTGTCAGTCCTTCTGAAACGAGTTTTCTTTTCTCGAAAAAACTGTACAGGGGTATTGAAAACGATGATTCCAACACATGTTTAACCGATTCTACTATATCTCTTTCAGTTATCTTACGCATTTTCTGTTATATGCAGTAAATTGTTTATCTTAATTAAAATATAATGCCCGTCAATTTTTATTTCGGAGTCTGTTGTTATACGGTTTAATACCGTATTTACAGTTTCGATATCTTCTTTTGTTACCGGTAAGAAAAGCCTTAGTATAATTTCGTTATTAACTGTGTTATAGAACAATTTATCATTTTCGTCGAGTAATACAGAGAAAATATGCAAAATATCTTCAAAAGTTACAACATATTCCCCTAACGTAAACTGATGTGTAAATATATATCCGATACACAACGGAAACATCGGGTCTATTGAAACATTTTTACCTAATAAATATTCATACTTAAACTCGTCCATCCGTTTTTATTTGTTTATCTCTGATTTTATGGTTGCGTCCATGATAAGTCCCTTCCTCATGACTTTTTCGAACATATCCTGTGAAATGGAATCGGTAAACAGCTGATAAATACATAAGGCATCTTCCTTCTGTGTTATTCTGTATATTCTGTCCTGCATCTGCCGGTTTGATGTTTCGAGCCAACTGTAACTGTTGAATATCATTATATGTGAAGCAGTAAGTGTCAGTCCTACGCCGGCAGATTCTATCTGTCCTATGAATACCTTAATCTTAGGATTTTCCATGAATTCCTTTTCTGACTTGTCCTTCTGCTTAGGTGTCATCTTTCCGTCATAGACAACGCATTTCTTACCGTAATACTCCTTGAATGTGTTTATTTCGCTTGTAAAGTTACATACTATGATAACCTTTTCACCGTCCTCTATGTATTCATCCGCAAGTTTTATGGTATTCGGTATCATTTCCTTTGCAAGGAACTGTCTTACAAGCGAACCCTCAACCAACTGTCTGTATTCCTCGTTTGTGTTGTCACCGTTTTCCTCCTGTGCCCTTACATATTCGTCCCACAGTCTGTTGTACTCCGTCTTCTGTGCTTCATCAAGGTCATAGTACCGTGTATCTAAGAATTTGTTTACCATACCGCCTATTTCTGAGGCAAGTCTTCTGATATAGACGTGTTTTATCTTCTCCCTCAGTTCATTCAGATTCGTAGAACCTTGTGGTATCATTATCTTAGGACAGTTTTCACTTATATAGTCCCAAGCGTAGCCCTGTGATTTCATCCTTGACAGTTCTGACGGACTGTAGATTTCCTTACCGTCGCAGTACTTCTTGACATAGTAGTTATAATCATTCGTAACATCCGCATCTATCAGTCTGAGAATATGATAAAGATTCATCGGGGTATTCGTAAGCGGAGTTCCGGTAAGCAGATACACATTCTTTATTTTTGATTTCCTCAGAAAATCATATATGACCTTGTAGCGTATTGAAGTGTTGTTTGACAGTTTCTGTGCCTCGTCTATGATAACACAGTCGAAACCGGAAGTGAATAACGGACTCTTAAGAAGTGCTTTTCTGATATCAGCCTTACGGTTTGACTTGACTTTCTTGTTAACCATAAGTCCGGTTTTCTTGTCCCTTACCATTACAGGAACCTTAAGTTTCTCAACCTCTCCGTTCTTACCGTGTATTTCCTCTATTCTGTATTCGTTCTCGTATGGTATTTCATAGTAGTTCTGAACGATGTCATAGTTTATTACCGTGAACTTGCTTGTAGTACCGTCCCATTTGGAACCGCTTATGACAACAATATTCTCAGGTTTTTCAAACAGTGATATTTCACGTTTCCATGTAGATTTCAAAGAGGCAGTTGTTATAACAAGAATTTTTTCGAAACCTCCGTAAAGTGCTGATACACAGGCCGTCATCGTTTTTCCAACCCCCATACTGTCTGCTAATATACACTTTTTGTTGGCTGTAAGAAACTTTACACCCTCTTCCTGATGAGGCTTAAGTTTCATGCCGTATTCAGACAGTTTGTTGTTATACGGACTGAAGTCTATCTTGACAGACTTGTAATCCACAATGTGCAGTGGTGTAAGAAGTTTTCTCTTATTGATATACATAAGAGTAGGAGGAACTGATTTTCTGTATTGTGCATAGCAGTGATATGAATTGCCCATTTCACCTATGACCTTGATAATCTTCAGTCTGTCGGGAATGAAGTCAAGCGAATAGTTCTCCTGTAACTCCTTTCCGAATTCCTCGGTTATCTTTACCACTCTGTTAACTTCATCCGTTACATAGTCATAGTTGTTCAGAATGTATTCAGTACTGAAACCGTCCTCAGTTAGAAGCAGTTTGTTGAGTGAATCCATCTTCTTGAAGTAGAGTATCTGATTGTTTGTTCCGTTATACTCCCTAAGTAACTTGTATGCCTTGCTTATATTACTCTTTTTCATCGGAAAACCTTCTGAATATATGCAAATATACGACTTTCGTTCCAAAGTGCAAACTATTTATATTTGAATTTTCATACACTATAATGCCAAACAACATAAATGCGCCGATAACGAGAAACAACAAGTTCTATTCGGAAGAGGATTTCGAATATGAGACTAATCTGCTGATGGAATACCTTGAGGAGGATTTGAATCAGACGGTTGTCGTATATCAGGTTGACAGAGTAAAAACAAATGTAAGTGCAGTGTACAAGGAAGCTGAGGACGGTCATATAAGATTCAAGGCTCCGCGTGAAATACCGTGTATGTATGAGATTTCGGAAGCAAACGTGAAAACATATGACTCAAAAACAAATACAGGTGTTTACGTGGTTAACGGAAATCTTACTGTATACACAATGCCTATGATTCTTGAAAAATACAAATGCGACATAAGGCGCGGTGACTATATAGGTGTTCTGATAGATACCGGAAGAATGGTTTATTTCTCGGTAGTGAATGACGGAAAAGTGAACACTTCGAACAGAAACTATGTCGGAGCCTATAAACCGTCATGGCTTAAGATTGAATGTGCACCTGTTCCTGATAATGAATTTAACGGAAAATAATAGTGAGAGATGCGAAAAGGACAGCCTAAGAAATTTATAACACCGATGAACTTCAGAAGGAAATCATACGGTACTGAGAGGAGGAGAAACTTTGCAAAGGAAATACTGTACAAGGAAACGGAATTTCCCAAACCTCTGAACTATGAGGATATTGACTATGCGTTCGAGGAATTTGTAAAGGAATCCGTGGCAAAGTTCAATAATGAAGTATATCCGGTATTTACGCTGTACAGTAACCAGCGTTTCAGTGAATATTCACAGAATTGGGAACATACCGACTCGGAAGGTAACCTGCTTCTTAACTTCATAACAATGAACAGGGACAATAACCCTAAACCAGGTTCTAATCAGGGAGACTTAAGAAATATTCCCGGTGACAGATTCTATACCATGTCCGTAAAAACGGTTCTTGATGATAACGGTACTGAAAGCTATGAGATATACTCAATGAAACAGCCTTACAGCGTCGATTTACAATACAGAATAAATTTCGTCACCTCAACCTTTGAGAAGATAAACGGATTCAATAACAGGATAAACGAGCTTTTCAAGTCAACACAGTGCTACATAAGGCCCAACGGTCATTTCATACCTATGGTTGTTGAAGAGGTCAATGACGAGACTTCATACAGTGTAGATGAACGTAAATTCTTCGTACAGTCAATCGGAATCAAGGTCATGGCTTATATAATAAACAGCACTGACTTCAGGATTGACAAGAGACCCAAACGAATAATCATGATGTCTGAAGGTGATGCAAAGAGACCTTCACCAAAGGTTGACATTGAGGAATACACCTCTGAAAATCCGTTAAGGAACCGTGCTGTTGACATAACAATATCATTCGAGGAATATCATGACAAGGTTGAATTCGTGATAGATACGGACGTGAACATAGAAACATTCAGTGAAACGAATATAAGGAGTTTCAGGGTTTTCGTCAACGGTACTATGTACTACACTGAAAAGGGTTTCAGTCTGAAGAACGGTGATAACGTGAAGATTAAGATAAACAGATTCGACATGTCTGATAAATCGGAACTCGTTTTCAAAGGATATAACCCTAACGAAGTGTACAACTCGGAAATTGTACCTGAAAACGTAAGCGACGAACCCGTAAAAGAGGAAAGAATCATTATTGAATAAATTTTCTTCAGAACGTCAAAAAAAGCAAGCATCAGAAAGAGTGCTTGTTTTTTCCGTTCCAGACCTGGGTCTAGTACTAGTAATATCTTACTTAAGTTTATTTTTTTATATTTTAATTATATAAAAAAATACTAGTACTAGTAAGTATACCAAAAGAAAAAGAAAATATATAAAAGAAAAAGAAAAGGTAAAAACAGCCTTAAAGGAACGACTGATATGCTATTCTTGTTTTTCGTTAAAAAATGGATGATAAATATCATGTTTACGTACTTTTAGGTTTTCGCCTGATATTTATTATAAAATAATTTGTTAAATAAAAGAACATAATGGCAAATACAAGTAATAATAGTACAAGACGGACTCACGTAAGCCCCGGTGTCTATACAAGAGAAATCGAGCTTAATTACGCAGCAAAGTCCCTTGGTATCACTACTTTAGGACTTGCCGGTGAAACTGTTAAAGGCCCTGCATTCCAACCCATTCCAATTGAGAATTGGAGACAGTACCAGCAGTATTTCGGAGGTACGGACACTGAGAAGTTCAGAGGAAGTCAATATCCTAAGTATGAGTTACCATATATTGCACAGTCATATTTGAAACAGTCTAATCAGTTGGAAGTTGTACGTGTATTAGGTCTGTCCGGTGTTAACGCAGGCCCTGTATGGATTGCAACGGCAGTTGGTAAAGGGAAATATAACAATATGCCTTTATTCGTACTTCGTTCAAGAGGAGAACATCTTAAGGCTTCATTCAAGAAAGAAGGTCAAGACGGTTGTCCTGATGAGTATGAATATGACACTATCAGATATTATACCAAATCAGTTACATTAAGTGCCCCTTCTGATATTACAAATGACAGTCAATGTACACCAACGGCAACAATCACGACTACTAGAAATTGGCAAGATTTGAATGTCAACAACTATGGCCGTTTCACTATTGATGTTAAACGATATGATGATGAAGGAGATGCTAGTAAACATTACAGTGTATCATTGAATCCCGGTGATAAAGACTACATCAAGAAAGTAATCGGAACCGACCCTGAAATAGGTGATGCTGAAATCTATGTTGAGGAGGTATATGACGTTGCTCTCGGTAAACTGATTGAAAGTGGTGACATTACCCAAATCAACACAACTTTAGTTTACTATGATTACAAGTACATTAAACCTTCACATGCAGATGTTGATGACATTGTATTACAGGAGGAAGATACGCTCAGACGCAGTGATGTAGGTAAGCGTATGCTTTATACAAGCGAATCGGTTAACGGAAATGGAGATAAACTTGAAGTCCATATAAAGGGTACAAACGGAAAATGGACTAAAGACTATGGTACTGACGGTGTAATATATACTGTCGTTGCTTATACAACAACCGAAGGAAAACGTGTATACTACTATGGTACAGAAGCTGGTAAAGAGGAGCAGATAAAAGCACCGACTACCGGTAGTGATACAGATGAACATCTGTACACAGAGGCTGCAATGGTTCTGTCACGCGGTTCTTATTACATTAAACCTCAAAGTTCAGAAATTGTTGTACCTTTGACACTTGATACAAACAACTATAAGGAGCAGTACAGATTCGCTTCTACACCTTGGGTACTGTCAGAACTTAAGGGTGATGCCAAGAATATCGAGGTTAATAAACTGTTCAGATTCCATACCATTTCAGACGGTGATTCCTCAAATACTGAGGTTAAGATTTCAATTGAGAATATTGACGTTTCAAACGGTACGTTCGATGTTGTTGTACGTGATTTCTATGATGCAGATGATTCTCAGATTGTTTACGAGAGATTCAAGGGTGTTAACCTTATCCCCGGTGATAAGAACTACATTTCACTGAGAATCGGTTCGTATGATGAGGAATATGAGAATGTTTCAAGTTTTATTACTGTAGAAGTCAACGAGAACGAAAAGACAGCACATTCTATTCCATGCGGTTTCATGGGTTATCCTGTAAGAAACTATAACGGTACAGGTGTTGTTACGCCAAATGTGACTACACAAAATTTACCTTCAATTCCATATGTAGTCTATAATACGAATGTTGACGAGGATATAAGAATCACAAAGCAGTACTTCGGTATTTCAAATATTACCGGTTTCGATACCGACCTGTTGAAGTACAAGGGTGTTGAGACTTATGATGACAACACATTCACTGACTGCTTCCACCTTGATTCACGTATTCTTACAGCAGGAGAACAATCTTCGGAATCCACAGAAACACAGGAAATCACTATTGACGGTGTAGGCGGTTTCACATGGCAGACCGTAGGTATCGGAAATCAGACCATGTACGGTGTTATGCCTAAGATGGGTACTGAGGAAGATGTAGCAGAGACAATCTATGAAGATAAGAGATACCGTAAGTTCACATTTGCATTCTACGGCGGTTTCGACGGTTGGGACTATTACAGAACTTCAAGAGGCAACGGTGATGACTTCAGATATACCAAGTACAAGGGTTCAATTGACAAGGTATCAGGACAAGGTACTATGGTATCAGTATTGAATAATCCGGAAGCATACGGTTTCGACGAGGATGAGAAGATTCTGAACTCAGACTACTATGCATATCTGTCAGCTTACCGCAAGTTCGCTAACCCGAAGGCTATTGACATTAACGTGTTTGCAACTCCCGGTATTGACTACGTAAATCAGAATTCACTCGTAGGCGAGGTTATCACAATGATTGAGGAGGAACGTGCAGACTCTGTATATGTTGTTACAACACCTGACAAGCCTTATGGAGCCAGTGATTCGGAGTTCGAAATGTTCACGCCTTCTGATGCAGTAATGAATCTTGAGGAATCTGAAATCGACAGTAACTATACATGTACTTACTATCCATGGTGCAAGTATTTCGATGCAGACAGCAACAAGTTCATCTATCTGCCTCCTACACGCGACGTAGTACGTAACTTCGCATATACCGACAATACCAAATATCCATGGTTCGCAGCAGCCGGATGGTATCGCGGTGAAATCGAGGACAGCGGTGTAAAGCCTAAGAAGTCACTTAAACTCGGTGAACAGGATATCCTCTATGCAAACCGACTGAACTTCATTAACACCTTTGCAAAGGAAGGCATGAAGGTATGGGGTGACAAGAACCTGCAAGTACATGAGAGTCAGATGAACAGAATCTCAAAGAGACGTTTGCTGCTGAGAATCAGAAAACTATGCTCAATCGCTTGTATCGGACTTATTTTCGACCCGAACGACAATAATACAAAGCAGTCATTTGAAAGTGCCGTTAAACCGGTTCTTGACAATGTAATGGCTAACCGTGGTATTGCTGATTGGAAACTTGAAGTTGATGACAGTCAGGAAGCAAGGGATAGAATGGAAATTCCTGCAAAGATATACATTCAAGTAATTCCGAATACAGAATTTATTGATATTTCCTTCAGTGTCACCCCGCAAGGGAGTAATTGGGACAATATTTAATTAACTAAAAATTAGTAATTTATATAACTTTATTAAAGTGGGAGTGTAAATAACTTCCACTTTTTTATATAAAAATAACATTATTTATTTGTAAGTTATCCGAAAAAGCAGTAGTTTTGCACAAATGAGAGAAAAAAGGTCATTTGAAGATACATTAAAGTTATTCAGGGAAGTACACGGTGACAGATATGAATACAACAAAGATACATATCATGGAAGTTCTGATAAGATGGAAATGAAATGCCGTGTTTGTGGTAATGTATTCTATCAGACCCCTAACAAGCATTTAATGGGAAGAGGATGTCCGGTATGTGGAAAAACAAAAAAACTCACAACGGAAGAGTTTATTTCAAGGGCAAAGGAAAGATACGGTGATAAATTCACCTATGAAAAAACAGAATACACAAATCAGAGGGCAAAACTTATAGTTACCTGTAATATACATGGTGATATTGAAGTCAATGCAAAGCAGTTTCTTAACGGTTGCGGATGCAAAAAGTGCAGAGAGGATGAATATAACAGATTCAAGTCGGAATTTGAAGAAAGGGCACGTAAAATACACCCTATTGAAGAAGAATTAGACTATTCTGAGAGTGTTTATGTGAATAATCATACCCCTTTAAGGATAATATGCCATAAAAAAGATGAATACGGTATTGAACACGGCGTATTTTATCAGACACCGGCACATCATATGAGCGGTCAGGGCTGTCCTAAATGTAACGGAAACCTAAAAATGACACCGGATGAGTTTATTTCCAAGGCAAAAACGGTTCATGGTGATAAATTCACTTATTTTAGTGAAAAATACGTTTCATACAATGAAAGTACGGAGATAAAATGCAACAAATGCGGAAAAATATTCAGACAGACCCCACATAATCACCTTTTAGGCAAGGGATGCCCGTTCTGTGGCTGTAATATATCGAAACCTGAGTCCGATATTAACGAATTCATATCAAAATATGCAAAAACATACACAAATAACCGTAAAATACTTGATAATTCAAAAGAAATTGACATTTTAATTGAAAATAAACCTATAGCATTTGAATATGACGGACTTATATGGCATTCAGAGAAATTCGGAAAGGATAAAAACTATCATTTAAGAAAAACAGACGAATGCATGGAAAAAGGTATACAGTTATATCATATCTTCGAAGATGAATGGGTTTTTAAGCGTAAAATAGTCGAATCAAGGATAAAAAACATACTGGGTGTTACCGAAAACAGAATATTTGCAAGGAAATGTACGATAAACGAACTGAACTACAGTGATACAAGAAAATTCCTTAATGAAAACCATATTCAGGGTGAATGTAACTCAAAATACAACTACGGACTTTACTATAAAGGTGAACTGGTATCTGTAATGACGTTCGGACATCTAAGGAAAAACCTCGGAAGTAACGGTAATGAAAATGAATACGAACTGTTAAGGTTCTGTAATAAACTTGATACAACAGTTGTAGGCGGTGCTTCAAAACTTCTGAAATATTTCACTGACAGACTTAAACCTGAACGTATTATCAGTTATGCCGACAAAAGATGGAGTAACGGTAATCTGTATAGACAATTAGGCTTTACACATATAAAGGACAGTAAACCGGGTTATTTCTATGTAATAGGACAGAAAAGGGAAAACAGATTCAAATACCGTAAGGATGTACTGGTAAAAGAAGGTTTCGACAAGAATAAAAGCGAATATGAAATAATGATAGGCAGAGGTATATACAGAATATATGACTGTGGAATGATGGTTTTTGAAAAGAAATTTTAATTAAAATAGATATGTTTGAGAAATTTAAGGATTTTTTCCGTAATCTAAAAAGAAAAGAGAATAAAACATGCATATCTGATGATTTTTGCTTAACAGTGACTTTCGGTGATAATGCATGGAGAATTGAGAGCAAGCCGATTGAAGGAAAATCAAATATCAAACTGTTTGCTGATAATAAGATTGTTTTTGAAGGTTCATATTCTGAACTTGTTTCAAAAATTAAGGAAATTAATGCAATTAAACCTTTTATAAAAACAATTTATGAAAATAAGCTATATTGAACTATATTTATAACAAGAGGAGGGTCGTTACTTCTTTCACGCCCTCCAATCGAAACTCGTTACAGACGTACTGCCAATGAAAATGGTTGTGCTGCAAAATACTTGTAGGCAACTTAGTGCTTTAAACAACTTTATGTTGGTAGGTACAGACAAGCATTCATAAAAGAGGATGTGTTTAATGATACACCCTCTTTTTATAATTGAGTTAAATCCTATATGTCTCCCAAATCAAACAAAAAAAGAAGGTAACAGATAACTACCTTCTTATTTTTATGTACGTAAAAAAAATGAATTAGAAACTCAAGATACAATACTGAGGTCTGATAGTCAATGTGATTTCAGCCAAAGAATCATCATCATAACTCAATTCACCGAATTCTACATTTGTAATCATAGCAGATTTTATAATCCATTGAGAAACTGCTGTTCCTGTCGGATCGAGCATTTCCAGTATCAAATCTCTCTTATAAGCAGCAGCATAGCCTTGTCGTCCGGTAATAGATTCTGAATGTAATCTTACCCATTCCATTACTGCCTGTGAAGCAGAAGGGCCGATTGGGTCTCTAAGTGTTACATTTATATTTTCCCAGATATAGCGTCCAACTACCCAGCTTGAAGTATTAAGGAACTGTATTTCAGTCTCATTTTGGCTCAGTTTTGGACGTGAACAAGAAGCTACCCACCACTCCTGTATGCCTAAGTCAGAGGGAAATCTGAGCAAGAATCGGTTTTTGCGAAGTGGCTCATACTCCGTCGGCATCTTCAAAATTAAATCTCCCATGTCAATAAGTCAATTATATTTTTTTATTTTTATATTCTCTTTTTAATATTTTTCAATTATAAATATGTTAAATTATGTTTTTTCCTTGTTTTTTCGGTGTATTTGCAGTATTTTTGCAAAAGGAACTAATATTTACTTATAAATACTGAAACTATAATGACAAAAGAAGAGAGAACCGAGAGATTCAAATTAAAGGCTGTAAAAGTTCATAAGGGCTATTACATATATGATAAAGTAGATTATGTAAATAATACCACAAAGGTATGTATAATATGTCCTTTGCATGGAGAGTTCTGGCAAGAGCCTTCTTCGCATTTACGTGGCGGTACATGTCCTAAGTGTGCAAATAAAAGGAGGGGTGATGCATTAAGGGGTAATAGGGAAGAATTTATTGAAAGAGCAAAAGAAACACATGGTGACAAATATGATTATTCAAAGGTTGTATATGAAAGTATGATGAAACCTGTTGAGATAATATGTTCTGAACATGGTTCTTTTTGGCAAATTCCCATGCAGCATGTAAAAGGGCAGGGATGTCCTAAGTGTGCAGGACGTTACAGGACAAATGATGAAATTATCAGAATGATGAAAGAAGCACATCCTGATGACAATTACGATTACAGTAAGGTTGAGTTCACTAAGATGCACAACAAGGTTTGCATAATATGTCCTGAGCATGGAGAGTTTTGGCAAACACCGGCAAAGCATATCAGAGGTCAGGGCTGTCCTAAATGTGGAAACAGCAAGAGTAATAAAAACAGAAGGATTACAGTTGAAAAATTCAAGGAGAAGTGCAGTGTATTACACAACGGAAAATATAATTATGACAAAGTGGAATTTGATAACGTACATGATAAGGTTAAGATAGTTTGTCCTGTTCACGGTGAATTTGAACAAATTGCCTGTGACCACCTTAATGGACATGGGTGTACGCAATGTGCTATAGATAAATCTAAGTCAAACACAGAGGAATTCATAAGAAAATCAAGGGAAATACATGGTGACAAGTATGGTTACTCAAAGGTTGAATATAAAGGTTCTAAAAATAAGGTATGCATAATATGTCCTGAGCATGGAGAGTTCTGGCAGACACCTGAATCACATTTAAAGGGTTGTGGATGTCCTAAGTGCGGAAAGATTATTTCAAAGGGTGAGGAGGAAATCTATGATTTCGTAAGTAATTTAGTCGGTTCCGATAATATCATAAGGAATGACCGTGAAATACTTGACGGTAAGGAGATTGACATATACATACCGTCATTAAAAATCGGAATAGAGTACAACGGTGTTGTATGGCATTCTGAGAAATTCGGAAAGGATAAGAATTATCATGTGGACAAGCTGAACTGTGCAAATGAAAAGGGTATTAGCCTTATTCAGATATTCGAGGATGAGTTTATAGACCACAAGGAAGTTGTTTTTGCAAAAATAAGGCATACGTTAGGGTTTGACAAGTATCAGGAAAAGGTTTACGGAAGAGAGTGTACCATAAGGGAAATAGACAAAGAGACAGCAAGGGAGTTCCTTGACAGAAATCATATACAGGGTTATGCCATATCCTCAAAGCATTTGGGTGCTTATCATAATGACAGCCTTATAGGTGTAATGTCATTCAACATACTGAAGATAGGCGGTGCAGAATGGGAACTTACGAGGTTTGCGACTGATATAACAAAGTTGTGTTGCGGGGTAGGAGGTAAATTACTTAAGTATTTCATAAAGTGTTACAGACCCTTATATATAAAGTCATTTGCTGACAGAAGATGGACTGTTAATCAGAATGATAATCTCTATACGAAGTTAGGTTTTGTTCTTGATAATATACTACCACCGGATTACAGATATATTGAGACCGGCTCATATAAGAGAATACACAAGTTCAATTACAGGAAGAACATACTCAGCAAGAAATATAAGTTACCGTTATATATGACAGAGAGTGAAATGTGTAATGAAATCGGAGCAGACAGGGTTTGGGACTGTGGTTTGCTTAAATATGTTTGGAGAAAATAGCATATTTATAATAAAGATATGTTATTCATGATGAAGTTATTTCTAAACGAGGAAAAATTAAACAGAATTATAAAGGAAAACTTAAGGAAAATCATTTCAGAATCCTTTAAATCAGACAGTTTAAGGAGTTGGTTTAAAGAACACGGCGGTGTAATGAACCGTTACGAAGGAGAAGAATATGATTATCTGAAGGATAAACGGGTTCGTCAGGACGGTTTGGGTGATGTCAGTGATGAAGATATATTATCAGTAAGGGAATTTGATGATTATAACGATGCTTGTAACTATTGTTGGAGTTTAAATCATCCTAAAAGCAAATACGGTAACGGTAACCTGCCATTTGATAATAAAGCGTTATATACTGTTTACAGGGCAAAGGACGGGAGCAGTGTTGTAGTCGGTTTGGATAAAAACAAAGTTGAAACAACTACAACGTGGGGTGGTGAGATGACAAAGAAAACAGGAGATAGGATTTGGGCAAACGGATGGAATCCGAAAACGAGAAGTAACAGGTATGTTGATGACAGTGACAGATATTATTATAGTAGAGACGGTCAGTATTTCGGTTTACACAATAATGATAATTTTCATGGAAAAATGCGGGGTAACCGGGATATAAAGTCAGCAATGGATGATGACGAATGGAACGATTACAGTAACAGGAGAGTTCAGCATATAAGAGATTATAAAAGAAACAAAATTAAAAAGCGTCCCTGATTTAAGGAACGCTTTATTTGTTTATTGCTGGTTATTGTTCTTAGGTTTTACTGCTTCTTCTGCCGCTTTGTCAACTGTCTGCCAAATTTTCTTAAGCATAATATAACTTGAAGAAGTCGGGTTATTTGCAAGTTTTGCGATACCTTTAAGTGCAAGTACCCTTATCTGGTCAACCAAAGGTTTTATTTCAGCATCGACTTCTGATACATTCTGTGCTATCTTATCATCTTCCTCAGATTCGAACGGTGTACCTTGTGAATACATTTCCTCATCTTCCCCGTAATGTCCCCCTTCAGGTGGAAGTTGGTCAACATCTGCCATAGGGTCTGTATCTTCTCCGAACACAAGGCTTTCAACTGTAAGCGAAGGAGTTTTATCCCTCAGCATCAGTTTCATTTCTTCAATAATATTATTTTTTTTATTTGACATATCTTTAAAAACGTTTTTAATTTATATATAATAAATATAGGATGAAATCTAAAAAATATGTAACATGGAAAAAGAACAGTTTTTATAAAATACAGAAAATACACTACATATGAAACAGCCGGTAAAAGGTGGTAAGAAAATAAAAACTAAAAAAAGCAGTTATTCCAATAATCCAAGTCAATTTCGTAAGAGGAGACATAAGCAGGAATACGGCACTTCAAAGTTAGAGTGCGATTTTGCTCATGATTTTCTTGATAAGTTAGGACTGAAGTATGTTTATGAATATTGTGCAAAGGATATAAAAAGGTATTTTGATTTTGCTGTTACTGCTATAGAGAATTATCCCTACAAATATGTTCTGAAAGAGGGTATTAACAGTATTGACCAAGATGCACAGTTATTCATACCTGATTTCATGATTGAGGTGGATGGTGATTATTTTCATTCAAATCCATTATTAGTTAAGGAAAGTGAAATGAATCCTATGCAGAAACACAACAAGTTCGTAGATAAGTTAAAGGATGAATGGTGTGCCATGCATTGTATTCCGCTTTTAAGGATATGGGAGCATGACATAAGGAACAATCCGAAGAAGGTCATGGACATGATTTGTGACTATTCACTTAAAGCGAGGAAAAAGCAGATAATTAAGGAAAATAAGAAAAAACCGCATTAACTCTTGAAAAGTATAACTAATGCCGAATATCTTAACTTATAAGAAATATTATTTGTTTAATAAAAATGAGAGCTGTACTATATGTACCATACAGTAACGGTGATGCGAGAAACGGTTTCAAGTATGACAAGGAAATAAGTCAGAAGGACTATTCCAAGTTAATGGTTGACTATTATAACGAACATAAGGACGGTATTGACACAGTATTCATGACAAAGGGTTTAGGCCGTAACATAGCGGTTAATCCGTTTATGAAGGAGAAGGTCAAGTATAATCAGCAGACGTTCTATTATCAGCCTGTTGAGGCAAAGGTTTTTGATATTGACGGAAGGGATGAGAAAATCGACGAGCTGATTCAGTTCTATAAAACCGGTGAACAGTTCATAGTTATTATAGCCTTGCTTAATCTTTCCTCTGCTGATGACAGCGGTGAACTTGAGAGTGATATAAAGGCATGGTCAAGCGAGAGCAACAAGATAAACCGGACGAACAGAATGACAGAGGATGAGAAACTCAAGAGTCTGTCAAAGAAAAGTCTGAAATTAAGATTCAAGGATTCAAAGTCAAGCGCAATATTGAAAAACTGCAAGATGGTAGAAGTGTTTTCAAGGAACAAATTTGCATTCCTTGTTGAAAGTATTGACTTTATACAGGAGAAAAATACAGATAGTGATGAGCGAGAAGGAGAAAATAACTGACAATATTTCAGAACTGGTAAAAATCCTCAAAAAAGAGAAAACAGACCCGTTGGAGTTCGGTGTTATAAGAGAATTAAGGAAAACCGTAAAGAAAATAAAAGGAAAAAAGTCGGAAACATATCATATATGCAAGTCAGATACATTTTCAGAATTACTGTTTGAAATTTCTTCGTTTCTGATATATTTAATCGGTATATCCGAAAAAGAGGATATAACCTTTTCATATAAGGCGAATACAAAGAATGATGATGAGAAATATATATGCCCCGGTTTTGTTTTCCAATGGAAGGAATAGTTTTATAAAATAACCCCTAAAAAAGATATTTTTTCGTTATATAATGGACATAACAGATAATGACAAAAAGTTAACTCCCGAAGAATTTTCAGACAGAAGGAAGAAGGAATTAGCCATTCTCAAAGCTTCTAATCAGATGCTGGAGGATGCAAAGAATAATCTTATATCACTGAATGAAGATGAGATTGACTTAAAGAAATATTCCGGTGTACAGGAACTGTCAAAAAACGACAAGATTTCTGCCATTGAGGAAGCACAGAAGTTCAACCTTGAAATGGGTAAACGACTGTACGGTGCATCTGAACAGGAGATAGATTCTGCAACTTATCACGGGCCGGATAAAATAACAGTCGAGAAGTATAAAAGAAGGCTTAAGATGAAGGGCCTTACGGATGAGCAGATACATGAAAAGAAACTGACAAATGCAGTAAACGGCAAGGACTCTTCATATGACGGACTGATTGAAGATTATACAGGTACCGGTAAATCACAGAGACGTACGAGAAATGTAAAAAAGGAAGAGGAAAACGAATATTCATACTACGAAGATAAGGCTCCTGAAATTACGTTGACTCAGGATAAAACGGTTGAAATGGCAAAACAGGAACCTGTGAACATAAAGGAGGAAACAGATAAAATCAGTAATAATACGGATGACAAATCCTATAAGTTCGACATAAGCGACATACCTGACTATGTACAGTATGATGTGATACCGTTACCTTCAAACGGAGAATGCTATCCACATAAGATTAACAGAATACCTGTTGCATATCTTACCGGTTCTGATGAGAATATCATTGCTTCACCTAATATGTACAGGGACGGTAAACTTATTGACGTGATACTTAAACGCAAGGTTCTTGACAGCAGGATAGACGTAGATGATTTGGTTGCAGGTGACAGGGATGCCATAACGTTATGGCTTAGGGCTACGGCATACGGGCCTGAGTTTCCCATTACGACAACGAATCCTTCAAGCGGAAAACAATACGATACAACTATTAACCTGTCCGATTTCAAATACAACAAGTTCGAATTAAAGGGTGATGAGAACGGATTATTTGAATATACGGTAGGCAAGAATGTACTGAAATTCAAGTTCCTTACAAAGAAGGATGAGGATGAACTGAGACAGGAACTGATGAAACAGATTTCAGACGGTGACAAACTGAATATTATCCGCAGTATCGATACTATAAGCGATTCTCTGTCAAGAATCGATATTTCCGACAAGGACAGGGAATATATTAATGAGGATATTGAAGAAATAAGGAATGTTGTAAACTCATCAGTATCAGAAAAAGCGGATTCATATCCGAAAACGGTAACGGAAGGCATGATAAGGCATACAGTATCAATAAACGGAAATACTGACAGTGAATATATAAGGAATTTCATTGAGAACATGAGAGCCGGAGATGCAAGGAAATACCGTGACTATATCATGAATAATAAACCGGGAGTAGATTTTACGATTAAGATAGAAGTACCTGAGAGCGATGGAGGTGGCTCTTTCACTACGTTTCTTGGACTCGACGATTCTATTTTCTATGTATAACGGATTTGAGAAAAATCTGAAGACAGAAATGTGGCTGTGCCATGAACACATGAATCTCTCAATGAATGAAATCTACACTATGACAGTTGCAGACAGAAAATCATTCATAACGATTCATAACAGGGAAATCGAGAAACAAAAGGAAAAACTTAAGATAAGGAAGCCAAAAACAAAATAAATAAATTTGAGAATAATAGTCTGAAACTGTACGTCAAATGTACTGTTTGGACTATTTATTTTTATAAAAAAACATGAAAGAAAAGTACGAGACAATTGAATTGCCAAGCAAGGGCGAATGCTATCCTGACAAGATTAGGGAGGTTCACGTAAAACCGCTTACAGCAAGCGATGAGAATATAATTACGTCACCTTTTTATAATATAAACGGGACAATGTCAAGTATTCTGCTCAGAAACAAGATAACTGACAGTAATGTGGACTGTGACAGTCTGATAAGTGTTGACAGAGGCTATATACTCTTATGGCTCAGGAGAAACGGCTACGGTGATGAATACAGATACAAGGATGATGAGGGTAATGAAAGAACAGTAGACCTGTCAAAGGTTAAGTTTGATGATTTCACTCTAAAGGGTGACAAAAACGGTTTTTTCGGACTTACTACTGAAAAGGGTGATGCCATAAAATACCGTATAGTCAATTACAGACAGGAAATAATACTCAACAACTCCATTTCTTTGATTAATAAGGAAGCAGAGAACAAGAAGGATATCACGGACATTGAGTATTACATGATGATTTCAGGCGAAATCCTAAAACATCTGATAGTAACCGTAAACGGTAAGAAATATTTCAAGAAATGGCTGAAAAATTTGGATTTCGGATATTGCAGACATATACTAAAACAGATACAGGACGGAATGCCTAAGTCAGATACACTGGGACTGAATCTGAACGAAGGTTTGTTTAACGATTTGGTTGACATTAATTAGAAAATATTATTTTTTATTATAAATGGATTTGAATGGTTTGTTATCATCATTAGACAGGATTGCCAGTGTTATAGAAAATAAGGAAGGGCAGAAAAACAGTGCTTTGGAAGAGTTTGCAAAAGCTTTAGGGATAAGCAGTGAGAATACTGATGCCGTTAGAAGCCTCATAGAACAGTATGAGGATAATGAGGAATATATAGAGTCACTGAATACAACAATAGGTAAATTAGATAAAGAAATCGGAGACCTTGAAACTGCTATTAATAATGAAACTGATGCTACTAAGAAGGCAGAAAAGGAAAAATTAAAAGGGGACAAGGAGAGGTTAAAAAATACATATGAAGTAGAAAGAGGAAAGGCTGAAACTTCAAAGGGAAGTATTGTGAAAAAACTTTCCAATAAAGGTGTTAACGTAAGTAAAATTGGTGATGGAACAGCTGGTGATGCAAAAACAGCAAATAAAAATTTAAACGATAAATTAAACGCGATTTTCAAAGGAACCGGAAGTTCAATTGCGAAATTTGCAAGCAGTCCGTGGTTTAAAGCTGCTGACCTTGCTGTAAAGGCTATACAGTTTGCATTCGATAAATTTACACAGTATGTACGTCTCGAAACTGAGAATATGCTACGTCTATTCACTGCCACAACAAGAGTTGAACTGAATAAGATGAAAGTCGGTCTCGAATCGTGGACAGACGCTGTACAGGGTGCTTATTCTGCACAGGAACTTGCAATCGACAGTCAGATGGCTATGATTGAGGCTCAGAATGCCAACACAATGGCTAATCTTAAGATGGCCCATACATGGACTAACTGGATTCCTATATGGAAGGAATACAATGCATATAGTGAGGCACAGTTGGAACGCGAGCAGAAGATGCAGGAAGCAAGAATGAAGTTCGCACAACAGGAGTTGAATTTATTCTTACAGTATTCTAAGAAAATAGACGATTACAGCAAGGAACAGGACAAATCGGTACATCAGTATCAGGTTGAAGTAGGTTTAACAGCAGTTCAGACAGAAGAATTCGAGAACAGGATGCTTGCATTAGGTGAATCATTCGGTAAATTGAATAAAACAATTGCTGATGCTATAAAGATGCATTCACAGTTCATTGCAACCGCCGGTAGAAATGTAAATCTTACTAATGAAGAATATAAGAAGAACTTTGCAGTCGGAAGACTTGTCGGTGAAGACAACCTTATGAATTTCGAGGGGCAGATGAACATTTTCACTCAGTCTGTTTCTGATTCTGCCGAAATTATGTATGAAATGTACAACGATGCTAACAAGATGGGTATTTCACAGAGGAAACTTGTATCTAATGTGTTAAATAACCTTAAGTTGGCTAACAAATATGACTTCAAAAACGGCATAAAGGGATTCATTGAATTGTCAAAATGGGCAGAAAATGCACGTTTTAACCTAAGTTCACTGGGAGGTGCTTTGGAGAAGGTGCAGAGCGGAGGTATTGAAGGCTTATTGAAGCAGTCAGCAGGCCTACAAGTATTAGGAGGCTCCTTTGCAATGGGTGCGAATCCGTTAGCTATGCTATATGAATCCTATAATTCACCTGAGGACTATGCAAAACGTATTCAGAGTATGTTCAGTACCATGGGAAGTTTTAATAAGGAAACCGGGCAAACCACCTTCAATATGCAGGAACAGCAGCTTATACGTGCAGCATCAGAACAGTTAGGTATATCTGTTGAGGATGCTAAGGATATGGCACGTGGTGCAAGGCAAAAGGAAGTTGTCAAGCGTCAGATGGGCGGTTCACCTCTTAAAGAAGCAGACCGTGATACTGTTGCTAATATGGCACAGTTTGACAAGGAGAGAAAGGAATGGTATGTTACCATGCTTAACGGTCAAAGGAAGAATGTAGGACAGGTTACCGAACGCGATTTAGGTTTAATACGTTCTAACAACAAGGAACGTGATGCAGTGAAATATGCTGAGAGCACATTGTCCGTTGCTGAGGAGATAGAGGCAAATACAAAGCAAATCAGTGCCATGTTAGGTATGCTGACATTTGACAAGTTCAAGGATATGTCAAAAGAACAGACTAAGAATGTACTTAATGCATTTTCGAAATATCAGGAGGAATTCTCAAAGACATATTCAAGGAATAAGGAAGATGCTAACAAGGAACAGTTAAAGGTACTTGAAGAAAGTATAGGCAAGGCCGGAGAAAAATATGACAATTACCAAAAAATAACAAAAGCAAATGGTAAAATAAATGATGAAACAGCTGCGGTAGCATGGAGAGGTAGTAATAAAGAGGATAAAGAGGCAGCGGAATACTTAAATAAAAATCCAAAAGCACGTAAAAAATTAACTGATAAAGAAAAAGAAATTTTATATGACCAAGAAATAAATGGTGGTAGATACTGGGTTGGTTCAAAAGATGATACTGATTATATTAAACAAAGACAAATTGATAAATTAGCATCATATACTAATAATGTAGGTAACAATACTATAGGTAGTGCTATAGCTGGCAAAATTCTAAAATATATTGCAAAAAAATCACTAAATAATGAAGCCGAAGATGCTGTTGCTTCGTCAAACGGTACTTCAATGACTGTTGAGGCACAGAATGTAACACCCATACATGATGGTTCTGTAAAGTTGGCAAAGACAGACCCGAAGGACAGTGCTATATTTGCAAAAACAGGCGGGCCTTTTGACAAGTTGTTTGACAATATTTTCAACAAAGTATCTCAGACTTATTCTTATATTACCAACTCTGACAATGGAATTTCTACTGTTGTGGACAGTTACAGTAATGATTATGCAACGAACAGTGATTTTGTAAATTCGACAAACAGAACTGTTAACAACACTGAATATTCCATAAAATTTGACAAGGTAACTGACATATTAAAGGAAATAAATTCAAAGATAGGAAGTGTAAGGCAGAACAGGGAAAGCAGTTACAGAAGTACTGTAAGGAATTTCAGCAAAAACATTTTTGAAAACATTTCACATCCTTTGGAGTATTTCAGAAATGTACTGACCGGTGGTGATACAAACAGTAATATTACAAGACAGAGGAACAATTACTATACATATAACGGAAGGGTACCGGTAAATGGTAACAGAGGAAATCATATAGTATCTGAATACAATACTTCAATACTTAGCAGTGACAGGAATAATACGTCAAATACACTAAATAGAAACAGCACTGCAACAAGTTTATATAGAAGAAATAACAATGTCAACACTACTGTTAATTCAAAGAGAAGTGAAAATACGATAAACAGATATGACAGTAATACTTCCTTTGCGGGAGGTAATACATATAATTCAAACGCCCGTGGAGGTAATACAAGTAACAGATATGTATATTCACCATCTGTAGGTAATAGTACGGTAAGTTCAGTCAACAGAAATGAAAATGTAATAAACAGATATGACGGTAATACATCATTTACCGGTGGTGATACATATAATTCAAACAGCCGTGGCGTTAATGTAACAAGAAACTATGCTTCATCAGTAGTAGGTGGTAATACCTATAATTCAAACATCAGGGGTGGAAGTTCCATTACAAGATATGGTAATACAACCGCTTCATCATTTACAGGCGGTGATACATATAATTCAAACAGTCGCGGAGGAAATGTTTACAGAAATTACACATCATCCTTTGTTGGCGGTAACACTGTAAACACAAACAGCAGAAGTGGAAGTTTCATTACAAGATATGGTGATGTATCAAGTTCATCGTTTACCGGTGGTAATATTTTTGTCAGAAAAAACATAAACGGAGGTGATATAATACGTTCGTTCTATGGAGGTAATACTTCATTTGCCGGTGGTAATACATATAATTCAAACAGCCGTGGAGGTAATGTAAACAACAGATACGGTGATTTAAGTACGAATAACAGTACTGTAAGAAATTCCGAAAAGAATGTAAGTCAGGTTTCAGTTAACGGAGGGAACAGAAATTCGTATTCAAACAGTCTGTACAGTTCAAATCCCATATCGATGTTATATGAGGCATTCAGTAATCCCGCTTCATTTACTGAAAAGATAGAAAATGCATACAGTAATTACAGGAAAACCGAAGTAAAGCCTAATGAGCCGGTAAGATATACTGAACCCATTACAAATGAAACGAAAGGTGAATACGCGGTAAATGTAATACCTGATAACATAAAGATGTCTGATATGAATATAAACATCAACGGAAAACTGATGCTTGAAGGACAGAACGGACAGAGTATTGACATAATGAACGAGATAAGGAACAATCCGATGCATATCAGGAGGATTGCAGAAATGATTACATTGCAGTTCAACAACAACTCAAACGGGGGTCGTAATGAACTTTTCCATAACAGATATGCGGGTTAACATTAGAAAAATTCAACTTTAGAATATATATTAATATACAGTTTGGCTTTACGAACATGGCAGAGATTGAGAGACGTGATAAAACACCGGGTTTTGGATATGGAGTTACTATTGTAAATTCCGGTGCAAGGCAGTTCAGAAAACTGAGTGATGACTTTATAGGCCATACACTCGGAATGAAGATTGACGAACGGGTAGATTTCAATGATTTGAACTATGAATATATGCGTAAATTCATGGGTATGAATATCATTGAACACAATACTACCATGTCCATGTTAGGTGATGACGCACATCTTTTCGGTGATTCGAACGCCATAACCGGAATGGCACAGAGACCAAGCTATGTAGGCAGTGCAAATTATACAGACACATTTGCTTCAAGGGTTGCAGGGTATGAAAAGGGTGGTGAAAACACAACAAGAAGTGCTGAAATACCAAATAAACAACCATATAAAAAGGTTACGAATCTTTATCCTGATGACCTTGACAGTGGAGGCTTTAAGGAAAAATGGAACGTTACTGACAAGAATTCAATTTTGCACAAAACAAAGGAACTGTTTAAAAGGCATAAGATAAATACGCTTATTTCACGTTTCGCAACATCAGCAGATGCAGGTGAATCAAATGTAGCCGGTAACGGTGATATCGCTACTCAATTCGGAATGTCACATGGAAGGAACCTTCTTAAAAAGGCTGCTGAAAACGCTGATAAATCAGCTAAATACAACACAAACGGCTATAATAACCCTTATTGCCGTGTATGGACTCATCATTATCAGTATGATAAACTAAACAAACTGATACGTCCGTTTGTGGATGATGAAGGTAATCCTGTAAAACTGAGTGACCTTCATAAGTGGGGGAGTTTCACCAAATCGGATGAGACAAGGGAATATATGTGGAAGGGAAATGACCCCGGATGGGAACTTTCTTCATTGAACAAGAACGGTTTTCCCAACATAACACCGAAATATTTAGGCGGTGACGGTAAGAACATACATACAAAGGACTGTATGTTTTCCATCGAGAACCTCGCATGGAAGGGCTATGACCCTTATTCATTCGAAAAGGCACTGTCATGGGAACAGAGAGGCCCGCTTGGTGGAAGAATCATGTGGTTCCCTCCATACGGACTTACGTTCAATGAAACAACGCAGGCAAACTGGAATTCAAATACATTCATAGGAAGAGGCGAGGATGTATATACATATATCAATACCGTAAGAAGCGGTACACTGTCATTTATCATGCTTACAGACCATCCTTCTGTAACCGACTATGCAACTTGGTATGAAAGTGACGATAATGATTTAAAAGATACTGACATACTGAGGTTTTTTGCAGGGTGCGACAAGGACACGCTTATAAATGCTGCAAAGCCTACACCTCTTACAGATGAATTAGTACAGGTAGAGAATAATAATCTCGAAGATAAAAAGTCTGCACCTGATACGACACCTGAGAATGAAATACCTGATGAAGAAGGTACGGTTGAATTCTATGTGTTCTACCCTAATAACTATTCAGGTGTATATGACAGGGAAAATAATGTAATTGACCCTATTGCCTATTTGCTTTTCGGTGTTAACTGTAACATAAATACCGAAATAAGTGAAGATAACAGAACAGTTCGCAGTGAAGATATAAAAATACAGTTTGAACTATCGGGTGAAGAAGAGACACAAGGTTATGAAATGTCAGACGGTAGCGGTATAACAAAATATGATAAACATGTAAGCGATTTTATATATGGTTCAGATTATCCGTGGTATATAAATTATATAAACCATACAACTAACCAATGGCCGGAAAGTTATAAACCTAATTTAAAACGTCAATGGTTTTATCGAATTGACGGTAAGTATGAAACACCTAAAGAAACTGATGGTACGGAAATAATTAAAAACAAATATGACGAAAAATTAATATCTGAGGCGAATTACAAGGATTTAAAGGGTTTTTTATTAAACAAGAATGTCGGTTCTGTAAAAGAAACTATATCCGGTTTGTCTAATGGAGATTCAAGCACAGATAATCTGTATACACTGGCTGAAGTTGCTGCCGTAATTGCGAATATTAAAAAATACACTAACACTATAAATAAGTTAGGGATTAAATTTGATGATAAGGGAAACTGTATATCAGGTGATGATGAATTCAAGGAAAGGCTTACCAAACTTATGAATTTGTTTAAGAACAGGGTTGAGGACATATCTGATATTCACATTAAAGGTTTTTCTACCATACATGGATATGAAGAAAAAAATAACCAGTTAGCACGTGAACGTGCAAATACAATCGGTGAATGGCTTGAAAAATACGGTATTAAAGGAAAGAAAAAATATGAAACCGAAGTTGATGGCGGTATAAACGTTAACGAAAACAGCGAAAATACTTCAAAAACAGAAAATGGAGCGATATCAGGTGATATTGCAACAAGAAAAGCCAAATTCTACCGTTCAGCAAAGGTTACTATAAGGTTCACTAAGAACAAAACCGAAAAACTGAGTGATACCGACAATTCCGAAATCCATAAAAATATAGCCAACAATCCGGCAGGACGTGTATTAGGGCAAATGAAAGAACTTTATAATGATATTTTAGGTAACAGTTCGAAATGGGTGGAAAATGAAAAGGGTGTTTTCGTCAAATACAGAGAAAAGGACGAGAACAATAATGATATAATAATAGAGGGGAATGCGGCAGCTGACAGACTTGTTTATATGCATAATGACAATAAAATATCTAACAACAATCTCCGTTATGACCAGGAGTATCATTTCTACAAGGAACTGGAAACCAAGGATGATGCAATTATAAGGGAATTGAAGAAAAGGCTGAAGTATTTTGACCCTGCTTTCCATTCAATGTCACCTGAAGGGTTTAATGAGAGACTTACATTCCTTAATCAGTGTACACGTCAGGGAAACACTATAACGGCTTCTGACAATAACGGTACTGCAAGTAACCTTGCATTCGGAAGACCTCCGTTCTGTGTACTTAGAATAGGTGATTTCTATTATCAGACAATCGTAATCGATTCTATAAGTACAAGTTTTGACGTATCGAACGGATTGCAGTGGGATTTGAATCCGGAAGGTGTAGGTATACAGCCTATGTTGGCAAGAATCGACATTAACTTCAAGTTTATCGGAGGCGGTGACTTAGGCGGGCCTATAAGGAGGCTTCAGAATGCCATGTCGTTCAATTATTATGCTAATGCAAGGCTGTATGATAACAGGGCAGACAGAATAAAGTATAACGGAAGCCATTTAGAAATGGGTGGCAACGACAGTAGTGTAAATAGTAACAGCAGTTATGCCCATACAGTTCAGATGGCAAATAATAAAAATTAATTAATATTTTTATATGGCTTATTATGACAGATATGCTAATTTCAGGACAAATACCGGTGTTAATGTCGTACCACCGATTGAGATAGAGAAATCTTCATCTGATATATACCTTGTATATGACAAAAACAAGATGAGGTTAGATACACTTTCTTATAAATACTACGGAGACCCTGACTACGGATGGCTGATATTACAGGCAAATCCTTCAATCCCATCTATGGAATATCGTATAGAGGACGGCACAATCGTAAGAATACCTTATCCGCTGTCAACAGCTGTTAACCGTTACGAACAAGGTATAAACAAATATAATTCTGAAAACAATTAACAATATTTAACTTGAAATAATTTGGTACTCAAGAAATAACCTTTAACTTTGCAACACAAAAAATAAAATAAAGGTTTACGATTATGTACAGAAGAATTATCTTAAGTGTTATTTCAGTGTTATTTACCGTTCTCTGTGTTGCAGAAAACTATGTTTCTGATTTGACTATAATAAACTACAATACAGACGGAGAGCGTTTCGAAAAATCTGTCATCTATTATAAATATTCCGGTAATACGATTACAGGGGCAAACAAAGTAACGGTAAAAGCCATCGGTGATTTGTATGAAACTATTCCTGAATACAGAGATACATTTGTGACTTCATATATACACAATCAGAAAAAAGAGAGAATACATACATTAAGAAAGAAGGGTAAAAATGATAAAATCGAACGGTTCACTGATTATGAATATACATATAATGAATATGGTAAACTTATCGAGATAAAGAAACAGTTTTATTTAAAGGAAGAAGACGGACAATATCATCCGCGTGATATAGAATATATTTTAAATCTGAGATGGTATGAAGGAAATATGTACTTTTGTGACAAGAGTTTCAATATAAAATATTCGGAAAACAAAAACACACTTAACATAAACCCTAATGTATTTCTTTTTATATGCAATACATATGATATTTTTACGGATGAACATTTTCAGTATTCAATAGACGTATTTAATTTAAAAACCGTTAACTTAATTGAATATATAAGCATTATTAGTGGATATTCATATGAAGCATATCGTGTTGAGAATAATTTCAACGGTGACGGTACACTTAACGACATAGCACTGTATTGTAAATACAAGGACGAATGGAAACTTATGAAAACAATTTTAATAAACTATAGGCATTGAAAAAATAACCCGTAAATACTTATATTTAAAGTATTGCGGGTTTTTCTTTAATGGCAGAGACTGAAAAGAATATTGTAAGGCAAAAAGGACGTATATTATATGTTGAGCCTAACGACATATACGGTGAGATAGACGGTGTTCCGATGACACCGGACTATTCGGATTATTGTATATCAGTAAATCTGATAGCAGAGGTTGTTTCAAGGGTAAAACAGAGTGGAGGAGAATCCACTTCAATGCTAATTGCTACGTGGATTGAACGTCCGCATTCCGATGAAAACAATGAAACGCCGAATAACGAGAACTGGATTTCATTCTTACAAGGTGAAGATGCGAAGATATACGTAGGCGGTAAAACAAATTTCCTTACAACTTATTATACTGACATAAACTATAATGACGTTGTAAAGAAAAACATAGTAGAAGGTTTGGGTATTGAGAGTATAGAGGTATCTTTTGAGAGTTTCTATACCCCAACCGTTGTAATCAAGTTCGTTGACGTAAGAGGCTCGTCACTTTTCGGAAGAGAAGAAGTCATACACAACCCTTCTGAAATATCAGAAAAACAGAACAGCGTTTTCGGTGCATTCTTCACAATACCGTACCCCAAATTCAAATTACAGATTAAGGGTTTTTACGGTAAGGGTGTTACATATCAGCTTACATGTTCTGATTTCAAGGCTTCATTCAATCCTAATAACGGTAATTTTGAAGCAGTTGTTACATTTATAGGATATTCATATTCACTTCTTACGGACATACCTTTAAGTTATATTATAGCCGCACCGTTCTGTGACTATTTCGGTAAAGATTATTGGGAAAGCCATATAAACACACCTGAATGGCAATTAAGCGACGGAAACCCACCTGTAACACTGGTTAAAATCATAGAAAAAGCAAAATCCCTTATAAATGAACGTGATTTACTCGAACATAAGGTTATGAGTAATGAAGACGGTAAAACGAAGAATGAACTTAATACAAAAAAGAACAATTTAGAGTCGATTTCAATTCATCTGAATGATTTTCTTAATGCACTGACAACACAGTTCAGTAATAAGTGTGTATATGTAGAGAGCGGTGAAGATTCCGTCAACGAACAGCTTATTCTATTTTCTGATGCTTCTGACAATCAGAAGATTACAGATAAATTAACCGTAACTCTTAACGATAATGTAGTTAATGCATGGAAAAACCTGATTAAAGCTTTTAATCTGTACAATGATTCAAGTGACGGCGAGATTTTCGATACGAAACTTCTTCCAAACGGACTTACCGGTGAATGTAATGAATTAGTTTTCAATAAATTCTGTGACATAACAGATGATAAAGGTGTTACCTTCCTTAGAAACAGTGGAGAACAGAATGTTAAAGGTTTAACCGGTACTGTATTAAACAACAGTATCTGTCCGTCTGTAGAATTAGCCGGAAAACTTGTAGCTGATGCAAGGCCTGAAAATTTCAAGAATAACGGAAAATATTTCGGGGAATATGCCTATATATTTGAATTCAGCAAATTCAATGACATCATATCTTCACGTATTGAAAGGCTCAATGCAGAGAGTAATGAAATAAACAGAAAGATAAAGTTAAAGGTACAGGAAACAGCCGGTGATTTATTAGGATTCACCCCACGTATAGGTGACATCTTCAAGATTATCATGTGTCACCTTGAAACATTCATACATATGATGTGGGAGTGTTACAGGGTAATTGACGATGACGGCATGAACAACAGGCGTACATATGAATACCTTAATGTACCGAAGGGTTCGACAGATTATCCGTCAAACTATAATTTTAAGAACGGAATAGGTGCATGGCCGGGACTTTTCAATAACGGGTTTACCGACAAACAGGGCGGTACTATAGATGAGGGTTCTGAAACTATTGCATGGGTAGGTGATTTCAGTCACAATTTCGAGGAAGAAAAACTTGTAAGGTCACTGTATTACGGTTTACAGAAAAACACAAAGGATTTGGACACTATGGACAAATCGGTTTCTTCAATACCGTTATTACCGGTAATGCCTAATGACATTAACAATTTCAGTGACATATTTTCAAATGCGACAAAGAATGATATATCTTCACTGTCAGGCTATCTTTCGTTCCGTGCTGCACAGATATTCGGTTTATTACTTGACGGTAATATAACAGAGGAAATGGCAAACACGTTAGGCAAGATGGATGCCTTCAACTATTTCGCACATGTCAGTTCTAAGACTGACATAAAGAACCATATACTTAACCGTGATTCAGACAGAAGCCTTGAAGATATACTGTATGATATTTCGTTATGCAACAGTAATGCAGACGAATACTGTACCACTTATCAGGGTAATGATAAACGCAGATATGCATTTGAGACAGCATATTCAATAGACAGTGATTATAACAGGAACAAACGTCATCCTATGTTACAGGAGGCTGACATTTACCTTAAATACATACATTACTATCTGAGAATAAGAAAAGAAAAGGAAGAGGAATACACAGTCAGAAAAATATCCGTTGTACCGGATTCCATGGAGGAATTCAAGAATTACTCAAACACATTTGAAATGAGAGGAAGTAAAAAGGGCACTTATTTCAAACTTATATCAGATGATAATTCAGAGGAAAAATGGACAGGCAAACCGTTCCTACATAAGTCAAGTTCAATGACACTGTTTGATGCCGAACTATCTGATGATATAGATAAAATGACAATTGACAATATCGGAACGAAATATGTCAATAATGATATGTTTGATATACATACGGCTGATATTATAGTTGACGGTGTAAGGGAAAAGTACAGCGAACTTAAAACCGGTACTTTTATAGTAAACGGAGAGGAATATACGGAAAATCTTGACAGCATACTGAATAAGATATGGAATGTCAGCAACTCATACTACGGTAAGTTTTTCGGTAATGACATGCTAAGTGAAGGGTCAGGTTTGGATGATGATGAATTATATCCGGACAATAACAGTAAGAACGATACCGGCAAAGCACCGAAAAATCCGCTTGAGAGAAAATGGCTTAAAGATAAAGCTGTAAGTTTCAATACCGAAAACGGAGGATGGAAATCCGATTCAGGAGATTTGGATATAAATAACCTTGTCATAAAATATTTCAATTCATATATTTCGTTAGGCAAGGGTGAATATACAAGACAGAACCTGTTTGCCGACCCGTTTTATTATCTACAGAATGATGAAATACAAAAAGGCGAGGAAACTGAATCCGAACAGCTGACAAGGCAGAAACGTGTAAAGGGTTTGCTGTTTCTCCATACGTTATCATATAACTATTCAGACATACCTTCATTCCTGAAACATACAAAGAACAGCGGAGGTATATACACAATACCATACGGCTATGCATTACTGATAGGAGGTTTACTATGGAAGAAAAGATACAGTGATACACATACGGAGTTAAAAAACGGTAAGTATGTAAAAATAAGTCCGATACAGACAGGAACATCAAATATTGAGTATTACTGTAATATCACAAGTGATGATACACTGTTCGTCAAATACGGAGGAAAATATGTTATGTGTGCCTTCAAGACAGAACAGGAAACAACCGGTCATGTCAAGATTTCAGAACTGTTAGGCGGTGAAGATGACAGATGTATGCCGGATAACCTCGTTACGAATAAACTCATATCACTCTTCCTTGATTTCATTGACGGGCCGTGGTCTGAAATAATGAATACACTTGAATTGCGTAACAGGTATAGTGACGGAAACATTGTACGGTATACTTATAGTGATTTCTGTAAAGAAGCAATGAATATGAAACAGTACTTCAATGACCTAAACAAAAAAACGAAGTTTTTCATAATTGACAAAAAAAGCATACCGTACAATTATTATCTCATATACAGAATGATAAACGACCAGAAATATTTTGACGGTTTCTTCGACTCTTACAGATTCATTCTCGTAAACAGCCGTTTCGTACAGACTGACGATGCAAGGGGTATATTATTGCTTATGGATGAAAAAAACACTGTATTTCAGCAGACATTAAAGGATTTATATGCAAAGGCCGTTGTCGTAACGGATTCGTCCCGATTCCATCATTATTACAACGATATCACGAATGATAATGAGATAACATTCGCACAGAGTCTGTTCAAGTCATATCTGAAAGGCTTCAGTGGAAAATTAAGTGACATAGCAGAGGAAAAAGAAGCAGTACCGAAGAATGAAAGTATAGATTTTGATACCAACCTCAGAAGGGATTTACTTCTGTCAATATACCTGTACCTTAAAACACTATGGGACAGATGGCTCGTATCTACAGGTACAAAGACAAAGGACGGAAGAACAGTAACTTACACAAACTACTATGATGTCGGTAATTTCTTTTCAAGTTTCGTATTCATAGATGCATTCTACCGTAATATATACAAGGATTTCCTTATAAACATCGAAACCTTCAAGGATATATTCGAGGGACGTTCGGACAAGAGTACACTGTTTCAGTTTATAGGCGATATCCTCAGAAAACACAACTGTCTGTTCTTTGCATTACCTGACTATGTAGATATGGGTGCTTCTGACAACAATACGGCAATAAAGGAATTACAGAATATATTCAGACCAGTACCGTTCGTAAACAAGAATGAAATAGCAGAGGAAAACAGATTCGTCATAATATATAATCCGAGACTGTCGGAAACACCCATGGAGTTCAATTCATTCAAGACTGACTATTTCAAGATATGGAATCCTGCTATTGTTGGTGAAGAAAAATGGGATGAAAATTTACCGGGTGTATTCTATCATACCGCTATATCCGAAGGTGAGGATGCCGTTACAAGATACGGATATTATGTACCTTCGTTCGGAATAGCATTCAGTAAACAGGGTAATCACCTGTTCAAGTCAATCAGTCTGAGCACTTCTTCACCACTTGTCACGTCTGCTTCTGCTGCTGCCGTTACCAACATAGCGATGAGCATGTCGGACAATGCCAACAAAGTCGCATTCATGGGACAGGATTTATATCCGGTATACAGCAACTACTCCTATATATGCGAGGTTGAAATGATGGGTGATGCCCAGATACAGCCGTTTATGTATTTCCAACTGATGAACGTTGCCATGTGGAGCGGTGTATATATGATTTTCAATGTGACTCATTCAATAACAGCCGGTAACATGACAACAAAGTTCAGGGGTATGAAACTGTCAAGAAATGCTCTACCATACAGTTCTACATGGTTCTTCTATTCACCTGACAGATATGACAGTAATGAAGCAAACAGATATAACGGAGGAAGCGGAAGCAACAACGGTAGTAGCGGTGGAGGTACAGGATATGCCGGTAATACTGTTCCTATTGTTCTTGACAGCAGCAGATACATTAAGTTTGCGGGTATGCTCGATAAGGATAATGACCATTATGACAAAGAGGAAAATTATGTAAAAAAAGATACCTACGCAACAAGATATAAGACAAACAGCGGAAATACTGTAAGTACTTCACTGATTATGCTGTACAATACCCTCTATGAGGAAATAAAGGCAATGCAGGAAAAAACAGGTGGAATGAAATGGAATATCTGTATTTCAAGTGTAGGAACAGGTTCACATGTCGAGGGAAGTCAGCACTATACAGGCCATGCAATCGATTTACAGTTATCATATAAAAACGGTGACGGTAAAATGGTTCCTTCAAGCGGTGAAAACAAAAAACCCGACCCAAACTATTTCACTGTTATTGACATGATATATGAACTGCATTTCGATGAAGTATATCAGGTTATCTATGAACAATACCACAAAGGGGACTGTGAACATGAAACAAAACAATACCAGCCGAAATGTCTTCATGTAGGTATAAAAGAACCGGAAAGAAACAGAACTTCCGTACAATTCTATGTAGATAACGGAAACTACGGAAAATGGTATTTCGACAGTAGGGTACGGTTACCTGAATTCAAGGGTACAGCAAAAAAATATTACATGAGGAACGAAAAGAATTTCTATAGCGTGTTCCCGAATTTCCAGAATATGGATGTTTCAGCTTTATTTACGGAAAAGTGGTACGGTAAAATCAAGGACATATATGAGAGTAATGTCCGGTTGATTGATGATATAAATGATGATGCAATACCTACAGAATATGATTTGGGTAACGAATATACAGGACAGTTCGACAGTTCTGATAAAGGAAAAAAACAATTTACTGTCACTTTATATAAATCATACAGAAGATTAGAACTGAACAAACGTATTTCACTTGTACTGGTTGCACAGGATGCAGGTGAGTCAGGATGGGGTACTTCAACGTTATCACAGTACAGTAATTACGGAGGTATAAACAATACAGCCGGTTGTAAACAGGATGTAATGACAGATGCAGACGGGCACAAGAAGGCAGGATTTGATAATGTCGGAAACTATACGTCCGAGAAAATAGCAATGTTAAGAAGGGTTTACGGTGATAACATAACCTCAAACAAAAAGGGTGTTGACTTTATGAGACAGTTACAGGGACTTAATTCGCGCAACTACTGCTACGGTGGCGAAAATGACGAACAGAGATTCAACTACGGCGTTACAATCCTTACGAAAATGGTTCCCAGTGTTTATAATCGTCTCAAATAAATTATGGCAGAAACATGATTTTATTTGTATTTTAACGTTTTTGACTGTATATTTGCACAAAGAAAAAGGATGAAAAAGATAAAAACAGATAATGCAAAAATTAGCAAATATCGTAACACCTTCAAAAAATAACGGTTTTCCTGAAATATATAATGTGGTAAGTTCATGCGAAGATACAGACGTGAACTTACCTACTCTGTATATAGGGCTTGACAGTGCAAGGAAATGTATTGACAATTTTTCAATTCTCAAGAAATACTATCCGGAACAGAACTGCTGGTGGACTTTTTCAAAAACCGAGAGAAGGGACGATAATATTACCGATATTGAGAATTTTCAGGAATATGTCATCATAAATGCACTTAAAAACACAAAGTATGAATATATCGATTTTATAAAATACAGTTTAAAGAGAATAAAGAAACTTATAAACTATATATTATACTCAGATAACAGTAAGATATGCTTTCTGACAAGAGGGAGCAGTTTCATGTTTATATATGACATAAAACTCAATACGGTATTCGGTCTGTCACTGTCATTGTGCGAATATTGCGGTCTGAACAAACATAAAATCATAAAACATGTTAAAAGTAATACAAATAACGAGTTTATTAACGGAACAGACTTCATGAATAATGACCTGAAACGCATAATAGGCAGTAATACACATTATATATTGCCGTTATACTGCTATTTTACGGATAAGTGACTATTTATAATTATAATTAATGTGATATATTATGCCACAGAAATTCATAACAAAAAATCCGAACAGGAGAATAATAAGGCCTTCAAGCAGTGTATTCCATAACACATTGAAAGTCAAGGAAGTAAATCCGGTACATAATGTAACAAAGGTTGTTGCAAGTACTGAAAATAAGGAAATTAAAGAAAATACCGAGATGAACGCAGTTGAACAACTTAAGAACATTGTTGGTGACGATGCAAAATTGCCTAAGAGAAAAGTAAAGGTTGAGAAAAAAGACAAAGGACTGTTTGAACGTACTGAAGACAGTACGATATTACTGACAGAGGAAAATAAAATGCTTCTCAACGACTGAACATAATGGACAGAACAGACAAGGAACTTATCAGTAAATACCACCTTGAAGAAGCACAGAAACGGTTTCAGATGATAAGTGAATATTCCTTTATCACCAAACCGCAACTGTCAGAAGAAGGTGACGAGGACAATCAGCAGCAACAGCCTGCCGGAGAAAATCCACCGATGAACGGACAGCAGCAGCCTCCTATGCCTCAACAGGACAATTCCGGTATGCCGCCTCAAGATAACAGTAATCCTGCACCTGACAACAGTCAGGCTCCTATGGGTAATATGGACGGAAACCAACCGGCAGATATGCAACAGCAGCCGCCTATGCCACCTGTAAACGGTGAAGAGGGAGATATGGATGTTGATTTCAATACTGACGAAGAAGGTGAAGAAAATACAGATACCATGCAGGACGGCGATGAGGTAATCGACGTTGACGAACTCACAAACGCACAGGAAACGGTAGATGCTAAAATTGACGGTGTCGATGACAAGTTACAGAATCTTTTAGCCGTAACGAAAAAGTTCATACAAGCCGTTGACCAGAATAACAGGAAAATCGATGACCTGAAGATTGAGTTTGAACGTCGCAATCCTTCACAGGAGGAAAAACTGAACATACGCTCACAGGCATCAGCACCATATTCTGAAAGTCCGAAGGATTTTTGGGACAGAAAAGCTGAAAATTCAAACTATAATGTTATTTTCAATAATGACGTAGACCCAAGTAAGGAAGACAAAGAGTATGTCATAAGGAAGAGTGATATTAACAGTAATGACGACAGAGGCTTGTCAAAATCACTTGATTATCCGACAAAACTCAGTGACTACTTGGATTTCTGATATACTAAACCGGTCAATAGGACTGTTTTTCCTTTATGGCCGGTTTTTTTACCTTTTTAATTTTGCTATTAATGATAAAAAAAGTATATTTGCATAAAATAAACATATTATATTATATAAAAAATGTCAGAAAAAATCAAACTAAATGTAAACACAAGTGCAGAAGCTATTTTACAGCAACGTAATGAAATCATTGCAAGCAAGGAAAACCAGTTGGTGAAGAAGAAATTCGAATTCGATGAAAAGAATTACCTTAATCTGAGGTTAAAGGAAGGCGAGACACAGAGAAAGGTCACAGTAAGGATTTTACCTGTAAGTGCAGATGACCCTAATACCTTCCTTATATTGCACACGCATTCAATGAAAGTTCCGACAGAGGTTTCAAAGAGCGGTTACAAATCATTTATCTGCCTCAATGAGAAGAAAATAAAGAATGACGGACGCGGATGCCCTCTATGTCAGAAGTCAAACGAACTTCTCAATGAAGCAAACTCCATACCTAACGATGAAGCGCACAGTGCAGAGAGAAAAGCACTTGTAAAACAGGGAATGCAGTACCGTCCGAAGGAAACATTCATTGTACGTGTAATCGAGAGAGGACATGAAAATGAAGGTGTTAAGTTCTGGCGATTCAATGCACATAATGACGGAACAGGCATATATGATGACCTTATTTCAATTTTCGACAACAGAGCACAGGAATCAGTTGACAACGGTGATGCATACTATAAGGTTGTAACTGATAATGAGGGCAAGAAAACATATGTAAAGGTAGATACGGATGAATTCAACAGCCTCGAAGAGAATGAACGTGCCGTTATTCCATATAACGTATTCGACCTGAATAACGGAAAGGATTTCATCATAACATTACAGTATTCACCTAAAACCAAAAAGACAAGTATCAGTATCAATGATGCCGGAAAAGAAACACCATTGTCAAATGACATAAACCTTGCACTGTCATGGATTAATGACCCGAAAACATGGTCTGACCTTTATTCACTTAAAACCTATGACTACCTTGAACTGATTGCAGAAGGAAAGGTTCCCTATTACAGCAAGGAAGCACAGAAATGGGTTGACAAGGAACTTATTAATACCGGTGATATTGCAGCGGATGAAGCACGTAAGGAACTTGCAAACGGCGGTAATATAATGAATACGGATATTGACTCCGGTGAATCTGATACAGAAGATGATTTACCGTTCTGAAAACAAATAAACCCAACTTGGCGAGGAGAATGTTACTGGCCGTCTGACTGTTTATCAGATGGCTGTAACGTTCGTTAAATAATTTTTTGGTTTTTTTTATTAATGAAACTATATTACAAATACGGTGTAATGTCAAGCAGCAAATCAGCACAACTGCTTATGACAGCACACTCCTTTGATGAAAGAGGCATACCGTTCCTCTGTATAAAACCGTCAATTGACAACAGGGAAAACGAAGATACGATAACTTCAAGAATCGGTATATCAAGGGAATGCATATCATTTGATTCGACATATAATCTCTATGACTATATTGACAAGTACATAGTAAACGTCGTAGTACAGGGGTTTGACAAACCACAGTGGATTCTTGTCGATGAATGTCAGTTCCTGACAAGCGAACAGATTGACCAGCTTGCAGATGTGGTTGACAATCTGGATATAAACGTAATATGCTATGGACTGAGAACAGATTTCAAGACAGAATTCTTCGAAGGTTCGAAGAGACTCATGGAAATTGCCGACGATATCGAGGAAATAAAGATTTCATGCGGATGCGGAAGAAAAGCCATTGTGAATGCAAGAATCGACGAGTTAGGACAAATCGTTACAGACGGTGAACAGATTGAAATAGGCGGTAATGAAAGATATGTGTCACTTTGCCGTAAATGCTACAGGAAACTTCTGAAAAAACAGGGACATAAAATGTAAAAATAAACAAATTTAAATTTAAATCAAAATGGGACAACCGATTAAAAAAGGAGCAGGGATAAAAAAAGCAGTTAATTCACAAGAAAGAAGAGAGTTTCTACGTTCGTTTAAAGAGAAAAACGGCATAGAAAAAGCGATAGAAAAAGAACCACAGTGGCTCATAATGCCGGATGCATTTGTTAAAGCAACAAAATTAAATATACCTTTAGGTACTTGTATTCGTGTAAGAGGTAAGTCGAATACAGGAAAGAGCACAATTAAGTTAGAGGTTATAAAGGCTGCAATCAGACAAGGCATATTACCTGTTGTTTTTGAACTTGAAAATAATTTTGCATGGTCTCATGCCAAGGAAATGGGTATTGAGGTTGAGGAAATTGTTGACGAGGAAACCGGAGAAATTTCATATGGCCCCGGTGAAGATATTCTATACTATGATACATCAAAATTGTACGAACTATATGGTAAATTCGACCACGAACACGGCAAATGGCTAAGTAAACCGAATCGTGAAAATTATGTTATTGAAGATGTTGCCAAATGTATTAGGGATTTAATAAAAAAACAGAAAGAAGGTGAACTTCCCTTTGATATGATTTTCGTAATCGATAGTATAGGCGTTGGCGAGTGTTACCGTGCAGCTATCAACAACTCAAGTAACCAGATGTGGTTTGCGGCGGCATTATCCTCTTCTTTCAATACAATTGTCAATGATTTGATACCTTCTTCACGTAATGTAAATTCACCTTATATAAATACACTGTTCTTCGTACAGAAAATATGGACTCAAAACACAAGTATGGGTTTACCGAGAGCAATGTCAAAGGGCGGTGAAAGCCTTGATTGGAGTGTCAGGGTAAGTATTTTCCTTGGTGGTATTGAATCTGCAAGCATTAAGGCATTAACTGCAACTTCATGTGGTAAAGATTACAAATACGGTGTAAAAACAAAGATTCAGATAGAAAAAAATCACGTTTCAGATATCACATACACCGGTGAAATATGTTCAACAGTTCATGGGTTATGGGACCCTGATAAACTTGACGAATATAAGAAAACTTATGCAAAGGAAATAAAACAAAAACTGGCAGAAACAAATAAAATTGATATTAATGACATTAAGGAAATAGAATTTTCTGAAGTTGACGAGGTAAATGAATAAAGTCAATAAAAGTGTTTTTAATAAAAATTAACATATTTTATTTGTTTTTATTGAAAAAGTATAGTACATTTGTATTGAGATATTATAAATTTCCCTTAACAAATAGGGAAATTTTTTTATCTTCTTAATAAAGATTTATGTATGAAAGATAAAATGCAAGAAGAATTTATTTCAAGGCTTAAAGAAATATACAAAAATGAAGATTACGATTTTTCTAAAACAGAATTTAAAGGGTTAAACGAAAACGTCATTTTTCATTGTAATGTACATAACATAGATTTAATTAAAAAGGCACAATCTTTAATTAACGGTTGCGGATGTCATTTATGCAGGAGAACCGGACATAAATACACAAATGAAGAGTGGAGAATTTTGGCTAAGATAGAACGTCCTGAGTATGACGCATCCGAAAGTACATATATTGACAAAAGTCATAAAGTTGAAGTATATTGTCACAAAAAGGATGAAAACGGGGTTGAACACGGTAAATTCTCAGTATTTCCGAATCTATTTTTACGGGGACAGCAAGATTGCCCTAAATGCCGTAAGGAAAGGGAAAGAGAAACCAAAGAGAAGAACTTTTTAGAAAAGATAAAGGTCATTTATGAAGATAAAGACTATGATTTTTCAAAAATAAGATATGTAAATGCTTCTACACCGGTTGAAATAGTATGTAATAAACATAACGTTACATTTTATCCAAGACCTGGAAATATATTGGGTTCTCATACATGTTGCCCTAAATGCGGAATAGAGAAGATTTGTGACAAAAGACGTTTAACTGTTAATGAAATAATCGCACGTATAAAAGAGAAGTTCGGAAATAAACTTGATTGTAGTAAAGTAGTTCAGCCGAAAAACACCGAAAGTAAAATAACACTTATTTGTCATGAAAAGGATGAAAATGGTAATGAACACGGAGAATTCCAAATAACGCCGCATAGTTTATTTTCTTCTAAATATGCTTGCCCTAAATGTGCATGTGTAAATATAGGGTTAAACGGTCGTATCAGTAATGAAGAATTTTTAGATAAGGTTAAGAAAATACATTACGGTAAAAATTTTGACTGGAGTTTAACACATTATACAAAATATGAAGATTATGTCAAGGTTATATGCAATGAAACTGACAGATTCGGAAATAAACATGGTGAATTCAAGGTAAAGGCAGGTAACTTATTAAACGGAAACGGATGTCCGTTGTGTAATTCAAGTCATTTAGAACAAACTGTAAGAGCAGACTTATTAATGAATAACATACAGTTTGAACAATACAAACGTTTCGAATGGTTAGGCTTGCAATCTTTGGATTTCTATCTGCCTGAATGTGGTATAGGAATAGAATGTCAGGGTAGTCAGCATTTCAAAGATGACTTTTTTAAATCAAAGGGTATTGAATTTTCAAAGAATTTGTTTAAAGAGACAACGCAACGTGATTCCCGTAAAAAACAGTTATGTAAGGAGAATAATGTCGAGTTAATATATTTCCTTGACAAAAAATATGTCGGATATATGTCGGATGGTGACATTTATTTTACGGATGTTAAAAAACTTACGGAATACTTAACGAATAAATTAGTAACTGTTTGATTTACTGTTATTTAACAGTATTTTTCTCCTTTTTATATTTGGTATGTTAATTTTAAAGCAGTATATTTGCAAAAAGAAATAATATTAATAATTAATTAACTTACTTAATAAAAATGGGAAATGTTGAAAATGTACTGAAAGAACTTATTCAGGAAATCAAGGAAGCAAAGGATTATGAACTGATTGAAGGTGACAGGGAATCATATAAGGAAGGTTTGGCTACCGCTGCAATGTTTATTGCTGAGAAGTTGGATGAAGAGACTGATTTTGAAAACGAATATCTTGAACATGAAGGTGAATGGTGGAACGGTGATATTGACGAGAGTGTATTTTACGAAAAACCTGAATGTTAGTGAGGAAGAAGCGTTGGATTATATCGTTTAAAAACTGTTTGTTATGTTAGAACAGATTAAAAAACGGCTTACAAATAAAGTTATCTTCGAGTTAGACAAGGAGAACAACACTATCAGAGATACGGTAGAGGAAGCGGTAAGGCGGGGAATCAGTTTAAGTCGTGCTGACTTTAGTTGTGCAACTCTTAAAGGTGCTGACCTTCACGGTGCTAAATTATACAATGCAAGCTTCGCAAATGCAAATCTTGAAGGTGCAAATATAGAAGACGCACAGCTTGATAATACCATTTTGGATAATACCATCATGCCGGATTTTCCTATAGCGTGCCCTGAGACAGGTACATTCATCGGATATAAAAAAGTATTCTGTACAGAGGAATATGGATTTAAGAGAAGTTTCATAGTTAAACTTGAGATACCTGAGGATGCGAAACGTAGTTCATCCACTACGAATAAGTGCCGTTGCTCGAAGGCTAAAGTGCTTGAGGTAAAGGACATGGAGTTGGATGAAAAAGTTCGTAAGATAACTAACATAAACATGTTTACGTGCGTTTACGAAGTAGGTGAATATGTCTACCCAGATTCCTTTGACGAATGCAGGTGGAATGAATGCAGTAATGGTATACATTTTTTCATGACAGAGGAAGAAGCAGCAAGCTATTAAATAATATAAATTAAAGAAAATAAAAAACAAGATGAAAACAAGAATTATCAAGGAAGCTGAATTTGATTTCAGTGAGGAAAAATATACGGCAATACCTAACAGTGTTTTTTCAATGCTTATAGGTGAGCCTGAGGATTATTTGGACAGTAATCCGTCTTCTCCGAAGATTATTATGTTTGAAAATAAGGAAGATTACATTCACAATGCGTTACGTCACAATATTGACAGTTCAAAAAACTATTACGTTTCGAATAAAGGTCAGATTTTATGTTTTTTGAAGGATGAGGTCACAACCGATACCGAAGAAGATAAAGGAGAGTAATCCTGAGTTAGGAATAAAGACATTTAACACTCTGTTGGTGGATGGTTCTAACATATTAGAACTGTCCTCTCTTGGTGACAGGACATTATCTTCAAGCGGTAAGAGGATAGGAGGTATATTTCAGTTTCTTCTTCAACTTAAGATAATGTTAAAGAAGGCTAATTTCAGATATGTCTATGTTTTTTGGGACGGTGACAATTCCGGTGAATACCGTTCATGGCTCTGTCAGGACTACAAAAGTAACAGGGATAAGAACTATTCTTCACCGGATGGCTTGTCTGATTACATGATAGAGTTCAACAGGAATCTGAAAAGGATGCAGAATTACATTTACAACAAGCGCAGAAGGGAGAAAACAGAGGAAGAGAAGAAGGAAAAGGAAATATTCTATGAGCAGCGTGAAGTTGTAATGAACTGTCTTGAGGAACTGTTTGTAAGGCAGTGTGTATGTGACAAGGTAGAGGCAGATGACCTTATAGCATACTACGTAAAGAACAAGAAACCGAACGAGCGTATTGTCATAATGTCGAATGACAGGGATTTGACACAGCTGATAGATGAGGATGTGATTATATACTTACAGCAGAAGAAAATATTCATAAACACGAAGAACCATACTGATGAGATAGGTTATAATTACAAGAATGTCCTTATCAAGAAAATGCTGTGCGGTGACAGTTCTGACAGTATAAAGGGTATTAAGGGATTCGGTGAAGTTACATTATTGAAGAATTTCCCTGAGATAAAGGAGAGGGAGATAACACTTGACGAGGTTATAGAGAAGGCCCGTAGGATTAACGAGGACAGGGCTGCAAACAGGAAGAAGCCGTTGAAGTGGGCTTATAACATAGTTGAAGGTATAACGGACGGTTCGCAGGGTAATAAAGTATATGAGATAAACAGGATTATTATAGACCTCAGAAATCCGATAATGACGGACGAGGCGAAGGAACTGATGGATTCTATGATGTATTCCCCTATAGACCCCGAAGGAAGGAGTTTTGATAATCTGTACAAAATACTCTGTGATGAAGGTATAGAAGAACTTACAGACCCGTCGAAATTCAGTAATTTTTTCATTGAATATGCATATCTTATAGAAAATGAGAAAAAAAACTGTTGAATTTATTTTGACGTTTTGAGTTTAAGACGTATATTTGCAAAAGAAAATCTATAAAAAGAAATTGTTTAACCATTTTTAAAGAACATTTTAATAATGTCAGAAAACAACAACAACTTTAAGAAAGAGCCTAAAGTTTTGGATAACGAGGCTTATAAGGAGAGATTTCAGTTTCTGCTGTGGGTAAATGACAACATTATCTGTCAGCGTTACTTCAGAATTAACGGTTATAACAGTGATTCGCTTAAATCACTTCAGTTCAAGAACACAATGGACGAAGTTGTTAAGATGATTCAGGATGACCTGGTATCTAAGAGCAGAATCTTCATGTGGTATACAAGAAACGAGCCCATGAAGCTTTGCGGTTTCGTTAATAAGTACGAAGGCCTTAAGGATTCAGACATATTGATGCTGTCTTCACCTGACTATGACGGTGAAGTGGAACTGTCTGACGGTGAAACTGTTGAAAAGGAATATTTCAGTTATCCCGAAGGTATGGAGGATTCATATTCGGATAACGAGAATCTGCCCAAATGGGAAGTTACGTTCAAATTTCAGATGGTTGTGGATGAACACACTGTCTATGAGAAAATTTGGGACGGCGGTGTATATCCCAAGTATGTAAGGAACGGTGTAGACCTTACGAATTCAGATATCATGTACCGTGACAAGGAGCCTTCTTCCCTTCATTTTGCCTACGCCATTATCCGTCACATGACCCTTGGCAAGATTGACCTTGTATATCACATTATCAGACAGATATGCGAGGTTATGAGTTACAAGTTCGAGGACAGCAACAAGTATATCAAGAGAGACAGGTACAGTGACAGAAACTATATTCTCTCAACCTACAACAAGGATTGGGTTGACAACGCAAGACAGTCATGCCTTCAAAAGACAAGAGAATATTTCAATAATTTCGATACGTTCGGTTTGACACCCGGACAATTTGACTATATTGAGAACCGTTTATAGCATTCTCAATTCTCCATTCTGTCTATAGCCGCTCTGTATAATCCGGGCGGCTTTTTTAAAAAGTTCCGTCTAATATTTAAAATATATATATTTTTCATGTCTAAAGCAAATTTAAATGACAGAAGTAATTTAGGTTATCTTGGCGAGGAATTTCAGGTTAAGCTTGTAAAGTGTTTTTTCGAGGACAGGAAGTTTTTTGAAAGAATAGAGGAAATTGTTGACCAGAATATGTTCAGTAATGAACACCTCAGAAGAATTGTCGGATTCATGAAGGACAGGTACAACTTCAACGAAACTGTTACGACTTATTTCGAAATTGAAACCATAATAAGAAGCAAGGTTTCCGATGCAATTTCCGTAGAACAGCTTCTTGCCTATATAGAAAGGATAAAGGGGATGAGTTTGGAAGGTATGGATTTGGTTGAGGACGAATCCGAAAAATTCTTCAAGCAGCAGAATCTTACCAAGGCTATAAATAAAGTCCGTGATATAGTTAAAAACGGTGATTTCAGCAACTATTATGTTATTGAGGATATCATAAAGAAATCACTTGAGGTAAATACCAAGGAAGACAGTGCAAAAAGGCTTTTTGAGAATGTCGAGTCTGTTTTGTCTGAGGATGAACGTCTGAGAATACCTACCGGTGCAGATAAGCTGGATGCTACGCTCAGAGGTGGGTTAGGTAAGGGTGAATTAGGTGTTATAATAGCACCAAGCGGAACAGGTAAAACGTCTGCCACAACAGGTTTTGCGGCAAATGCGGCTACATATAAGTGTGAAGCGAACAATTTCAACGGCTATAACGTACTTCATTACTTCTTTGAGGATGAGGAGAACAATATAGAGCGTAAATATTATGGTTTTCTTACAGGATTTGATGCCTGTGACCTTCATTTACCTGAAATACGTCCTCTTGTACTCGAAAAACTAAATGAGGACACTGAAATACGCAAGATGCTTCGTAATAACATAAAATACGAGCGTCTGATAAGCGGTGAGGTTACGGCATCACAGATTAAGAACAAGATACGCAAGGAAATAGCCCTTGGTTTCAAGCCTGACCTTGTCATAATCGACTACTTTGAATGTCTTAAGACAGAGAAGGGTGACAATACGGACAGTGAATGGTCTAAGGAAGCCCTTACCATGAGAAAATTAGAGGCTATTGCACATGAATTCAACGTAGCCATATGGGTTCCTGTTCAAGGTACACGTGATTCTATCGGTGCTGAACTTGTAGGACTTATGCAGGCAGGCGGTTCTATCAAGAAGGTACAGATTGCCCACGTAATCATTACTTTTGCAGCAACGGACAATATGAAATTACAGGGTAAACTTAATATTTCACTTGGAAAATTCAGGGCAGGCCGTATTGACAGAAACAAGTTCTTCAATGTCAGTTTCAATAACGGTACATGCAGATTCGATATGTCTGAATGTGATGACGGTACGGGAAATACTTATGAGAATGATTATCAGTCTGCACAGTTTAACATCGCCAAACGAACAAAGCAGATGTACAACAGTTAATTGAGGTTATAAATAGCGAGATAACCTTATTTTTTAGTAGAAAAAAAATTAATTTTTTTCTTCTGTGACTATCAGACAGTTATGGTTTTATTTCTGTTATTTTATATTTTCACCCAACCTTTTTAAAATTTGTAATGATAGGTATATTATACCTAAAACATTTATAAACTATGCGTATTAAGAAAAGAGACAATACAACAGAAGATTTTCTGTTTGAAAAAATTGAGAATGCTATAATAAAGGCATTCAATGCGTGTGATGTTCCTGTAAACCAAAGGGTTATAGAGTGTATGAGAAATAAGTTCGATGTTGACTCGGACACTGTTATCAGCGTTGAGGAAGTACAGGATGAAGTTGAGGATTGTTTAATGCAGTGGTGTCCGCCTGTAGCCAAGAAATATATAATTTATCGTTACGAACATAAGGTAATACGTGATACAAACGATAAGCTTTACAAGGATATTACAAAGAAACTCCTCGCTAATGATGCACAGAATCAGAATGCGAATCTTGACGAACATTCATTCGGTGGAAGAATGGGGGAAGTTAACAGACTTGTACTTAAAGACTATGCATTAAAGTACTGTATGTCAAGAAAGTCGCGTAACAATCACTTGAATAATGAGATTTACATTCATGACTTGGATTCTTATGCTGCCGGGATGCATAACTGTCTCTCAATTCCGTTTGACGAACTGTTGGCTAACGGTTTCAATACAAGACAGACTGATGTCCGTCCGGCAAACAGTATAAATACTGCATTTCAGCTTGTAGCAGTATTGTTTCAGTTACAGTCACTTCAGCAGTTCGGCGGTGTAAGTGCAACACATCTTGACTGGACAATGGTTCCATATGTCAGGAAGTCATTTTATAAGCATTTCAGTAATTGTGTTGAGGCAATTACAGGCAATACCGTAAATGAGGGTGAATATAATGACTCAATGAAGATTGATGATGAAAAATACAAGGCATATGGTGAGAAGTGTTATGAATTTGCACTGAAAATGACAAACAAGGAACTGAAACAAGCTGTTGAGGGTATGTATCATAATCTTAACACATTACAGTCAAGAAGTGGAAATCAGTTGCCTTTCACGTCGATAAATTACGGTACTTGTACATTACCTGAAGGGCGTATGGTAACAAAGGCGTTGCTTGAAGGGTCAATAGCCGGTGTTGGTAAATTGCATAAGACCCCTATTTTCCCATGCGGTATATTCCAAATGATGAATGGTGTCAACAGAAAGGAAGGTGAGCCGAACTATGATTTGTTCAAACTTGCACTTAAGTCAACTTCAAAGAGACTATATCCTAACTATGCCAATTGTGATTGGAGTGGAAATGCCGGATATGATAAGAATGACCCGAAGACATATTTCTCGTCTATGGGGTGTCGCACGATTAACGGTTTGGATATCAATGGGTTAGGTCAACAGAAAGATGGAAGAGGTAATATTTGTCCCGTCACTATTATTATGCCTACACTTGCCATGCAAGCTAAGGAAAAAGTTAATGAAAGAGCCATTAAGGAGGATAGAAAATACAATTATGATGAAGTTATCACTGAATTCATGAAACTTCTTGACAAGAAGATAGGCGAGGCAAAGGATATGCTACTTGAAAGGTTTGAATGGATTTGCAAACAAAGTCCGTCTTCTGCTAAGTTCATGTGGGAAAATAATACTATGACCGGTTATGTACCTGAAGAAGGTATAAGGTCTGCACTGAAACACGGTACTATTGTAATAGGTCAGTTAGGTCTCGCAGAAACACTTCAGATTCTCATAAATAGAGACCATACTACGGATGAAGGTATGGAGTTAGCGAAGGAGATAGAGGGGCTGTTCAAGAAGCGTTGTGCTGAATATAAAGAGAAGTACAAGTTAAATTTCGGTGTATATTATACCCCTGCCGAAAATTTGTGTTATACGGCAATGAAGAAATTCAGGGAAAAATATGGTGTTATAAAAAATGTATCTGACAGAGAATACTTTACGAATTCAATGCATGTTCCTGTATGGCATAAAATAACACCTTTTGAAAAGATTGACATTGAATCACAATTAACAGGTTATTCATCAGCCGGATGTATAACATATGTTGAGTTAGACAGTAGTGTAATCCACAATACAGAAGCCCTTGAAGAGATTGTCGGTTATGCTATGGATAAGGATATACCTTATTTTGCCATAAATATTCCGAATGACCTTTGCGAATGCGGATATACAGGAGAAATAAATGAAGAGTGTCCTGTTTGCGGCAGTCATAACATACTGAGACTCAGAAGAGTAACCGGATATCTATCAGGTGACTACCTCCGAAGCTTTAACCACGGAAAACAGTGTGAAACAAATGACAGAGTAAAGCATATAAAGGAGGTCTGAAGATGAGAATACATAAGATAACGTATCCTGATGTCAATAACGGTTTAGGATGCCGTGCGACTGTTTGGGTTTCAGGCTGTTCACATCACTGCAAAGGGTGTCACAACAAGGAAACGTGGTCTTTTAACTGCGGAAAAGTATTTGATGAGGGTTATAAGGAAAAACTCTTCGAAATCCTATCACTTCCTTATATGAAAGGACTGACATTATCAGGTGGAGACCCGTTGGACAGTTATGAAGATGTTCTTGCACTTACTAAAGAAGTACGAGAGAAGTTCGGTAATACAAAGGATATTTGGCTTTATACCGGATATACTATGGAAGAAATAAACAAAAACGGATTCGGTGAAATTTTAAAATACGTTGATTTTGTCGTTGACGGAAGATATGAAGAAAAACAAAGGGATGTTACTTTGGCATTCAGGGGTTCCGTAAATCAGTGTATATATGAGAAAAAAGACGGTAAATTCGTCATTTCCGATTTAATGCAGCCTTAACGGTTGCATTTTTTTTATCTAATTATTTCAATAATAAACTTGTCGGGTTATATTTATAATATATATTCGATTTTTTGTCTGATATGCCTAAAACACAGAAATACGGTATTAAGTTTCCGATAAACATAACAAGTGACGAGAAAACGTTTTTCGATTTGGACAGTACACAGGAAGAAGCCATAAAATCCGAAATAATGCATCTTATCTTCACTCCTATGGGTCAGAGATTAAGAAAGCCGCTGTTCGGTTCAAAACTGATTCAGTTCATATTCAATCCGAATGACGGACAGACATGGTCTGATGTCGTAAGTGAAATAAAGGATATGGTTTCAAGAAACATACCGAACTGTTCGATTGACAACGTAAATGTATATGAAATTAATGACGGTTTAGGGTTGGTTGCCTCCATAAAATACAGTGTGACATCCAACGGACAGACAAAGCAGTATCAAATAATGACGAATTTGTAAGGAAAAACAGTATGGCTGAGAATAAGATACAATACAGTGCAAGAACATATGATGATTACAGAAAATCACTTCTTGACATATCAAGGAAATATTATCCTGACATGGCTGACAGTTTCAATGATGCGAGTGTCGGTCAGTGGCTTATAGAATTATGTGCAAGCGTGGGTGACGAACTCAGTTATCATATTGACAGAACGTATCAGGAAACATCCGTAACAGCAGCAGGACAGCGAAGTTCGCTTAACAGCATAGCAAGGAATAACGGTATAAAGATACCGGGTAAGAAGGCTGCTATTGTCGAGATAGAACTGTCATGTGAACTGCCTTTAAAGGCAAGCGGTGACAATTCGAACGGTAATCTTAGTGAAGCCGATACAGCTTATGCTCCCATCGTTAAAAGAGGCGCGTTATTCTCAACCGGACTTGTGACATTCGAACTTGTGAACGATGTTAATTTTGGTGAGCAGTTTGATGAGAACGGTATGCCGAACAGACAGATAATACCTAACCGTGATTCAAACGGAAACATCATAAGCTATACATACAAGAAGCTTGCTATTGCAGTTGCAGGACAGAGCAAGGTATATAAGAAAATAATAAGTAACAGTGATTTGAAGCCGTTTATGTCAGTACTGTTACAGGATAATGACATACTTGGTGTAGAGAGTATCTTGGTCAAGGAAGGAGGTAATCTCTCAGTCAATCCGCAACTTTACGAATACAGTGTAGATGAAGAGGAATTCGAGGCTTCGGGTCAGGTAAAGACAAGCCGTTTCTTTGAAGTTGACAGTCTGATTGACCAGTATAGATTCGGGTATGAGACTGAAAAGTGTGAACAGGAAGAAGGTGAAGAAAAAAAGACTTGCATTTATAATCCTAAATGGTACACTGAAACTGAGCAGTATGAAGTAGGCGAGGGTGATGACAAGAAAACTGTAACATTAGATATAAGAAGGGTTGTACACGGAAAGTGGAAACGTCTGAAAAACAAGTTTATTACTGAATTCACAGACAATAATTCATTGAAGATTACATTCGGTTCAGGCATAAGGAACAAATACGGCACTATACCTGATGATGCAAGGTCGTTTACAAAATATGTCATGTCACGTATGGAGGCTAACGATTATTTGGGTGTTTTACCGGGTTGTGATTCTTCGGGTGACTCAACCATGTACATTCTTTACCGTGTAGGCGGCGGCGAACAGAGTAATATAGCAGCCGGCAGCCTTACGAACATAATAAATATAAGTTTGTGTATTGAAGGTGAAGATGCAAGGAAGAAGAGGGATGTTACAAATTCAATCAGAGTTACCAACACAACACCTTCATATGGAGGTAAGGACGAGCCTTCTGAAGAGGAAATGAGACAGATTATAAAATACAACTCAGGTTCAAAGAACCGCTGTGTAACACTGCATGACTATATAGAACGGATTGCACAGATGCCTCCGAAGTACGGAACACCGTTCAGATGCGGTGCTGTGGAGGAGAATAATAAGATTATCATTTATGCACTTGGCCTTGACTCTGAAGGCCATTTGGAGAGCAAACTGTCAGAATTTGTTGCAAAAAACATGACAGAATATCTGTCAATGTACAGAACGGTTAATGACTTTGTTGAAATACATTCCGGAAAGATAATAAACATTTCATTTGAAATTGACGTATGCATTGACAAGACATATGAGAAGTCAGAGGTTGTAAAGAGGATTATAGAACTTGTTACCGACTATATGGATATAAGGAGACATGTAATGGGTGATGAGTATTATGTCGGTGATATAATGAAGGAAATATCAAAGCTTGACGGTGTAAAGAACCTTATTGACATAAAGGTATACAACAAAGTAGGAGACGGTTATTCAGATGATGAAACGACACAGCAGCTTATCGAGGCAACTGACTGCTGTTATGAGGAATATAATGAAGGTCAGGAGAATTTCGACAGACGTATAGACCTTAAGGCAAGTGACAATATACTGTTCACTGATGCAAACAGTCTCCTAGAAATCAGATATCCTAACAAGGATATAAAAGTAAATGTACGTCAAAGATAATCTTTTTTATCATAATAATTATCATTTAATTTTTACCGTCCTGTTCGTGAGAATCGGGCGGTTTTTTATGTTTGTTGTTTTCTGATAAAGCAGTATATTTGCAATAATATAATCCTTCATTGACAAAAAAAGGAAAAAGGGCTAATTTAATATAAACAGAAAAGCATAAAATTTTATGGGATGCGGTTGCAAAAGTGAAATAAGCAAATTTGAGAAATATACGGGATATCATTCTAACGGAGAATCCGGCAATAATAAGGAAAAGCTTGGAATATTCAGTAAAATTATGAAGTTTTTCCTTCAATTATTCTTCGGAATTTTCTGTGGTGCTGTAATTATAGTTATGATAGTACCAATGCTGTTGTATATCATTATATGTTTGATGACCGGCAGACAGGCACACTTCACTATTAAGAACTTGTTAAAGAAGAAGAACTGATGGCAGATAATTGTAAATCTTACAGAATAAGGACGAATGTGGGTCAGGACACACCTAACGTCATTAACGTAAAACTTGACCAGACATATGATGAATTTCAGATTCTGTCTCTTAAGATAGAAGAGGAAAATGCATATAAGTTATACCAGTCCGAAAAGGGTGTTGTTGTAGGGCGTGTTTTGGCTAACGGCGGTGTAGGTGTATCAAATGCAAAGGTATCTGTATTCATAAAGTCCGAGGACGGAATGGACATAAAGGATATGATATTATATCCCTATAAGTCTGTAACTGATACGAACGATGACAGTGTAAGATATAATCTTCTGCCTGATTTCATAGATGAGACATGTCATCAGATTGTCGGTACGTTTCCGAACAAGAGGCTTGTTCTTGACAATGAGGATGTGATAGAGATTTTCGATAAATACTGGAAATATACAACCGTAACAAACAGCAGCGGTGACTATATGCTGTACGGTATTCCGGTTGGTGAGCAGACCATGCACATGGATGTAGACCTGTCGGATATCGGTTTTCTGTCACAGAAACCCAGGGATTTGGTCTATAAAGGCTATAATATTAATCTTTTCGAGAATCCGAACAAATTCAAGCAGGACACGAACCTCAACAGCCTTGCACAGATAAAGTCACAGGACAAGAGTGTATATGTATATCCTTTTTGGGGTGATACAAGTACGGACAACTCAAATGACATAGCAGTTACACGCTGTGATTTTCAGATTGACTACAAGTTTGAGCCTACCTGTATTTTCATGGGAAGTATTATTACCGATACAGGTTCAAACGCAATCGGAAAGAACTGTTCGAGTACCGACAACGCAGGTAAGATGTCGGATTTGGTTTCGGGTGAAGGCTCAATCGAAATGATACGTAAGACGATTGACAACAAGGTAGAGGAATTTCAGGTAAAGGGAAACCGTGTAATTGACGGTGACGGTGTATGGTGCTATCAGATACCCATGAATCTTGACTATGTCATGACGGATGAGTTCGGAAACCTTGTACCTACTGACAATCCTGACAAAGGTATTCCTACAAGGACGAGAGTAAGATTCAGAATATCATTGTCTGATAATCCTGCTGACAGTGCAGCGAGGAAAAGATGTAAGTATTTAGTACCTAACAATCCGAGATTCGATGAGAAACTTTATCCTGAGTTCACAGCAGATAAGATGCACGAACCTGATTATGAATTCGGTACGAATACGAGGGAGGAAAGCTACTGTGACCTGTTTTGGAATAAGGTGTATACTGTCAAGAACTATATTCCGAGGTTACAGAAGAACAACAGGATAACAAACAGAAAGCATACCGGAATTAAGCTGATTAACCATTACGGTAGCAACAATCCCATGCCGTACAACAATCTTAGTGTTAAACTGTCATTCCTTTACAGATTCATTTGTGTACTTGTGACGATTTTCATCATGCTTGTCGGCTTCCTGAACAATATCATTTCGATATTAGGTGCAATACCGTGCCAGATAGCAAGATTCTTCAGAGCGATTGCAAGTATTTTCATATGGCCTATCAAATTCCTTGGTTATCCGTTCAAGGCTGCTGCTGCCGTGTTTGACCTGTTAACACCTCCATGTATAGCAATTTCTTCAGAATTCTGTTCTGAGGACGTTACGCATCCTTATACATTCTATCCCGGATGCGGAATGAAGGGTTTGGCTTATGTACTTGGCCCTCTGGCTGAATGTGTATGGGACAAAACACGTGACAACCACTTTGAAGATATGGAGAGTGTTCCGCAAGAAGACAGAACCTATCCTACGAACAATGAGGGTGAACTTTACAACTGTGTAGAGTCACAGCTTGCAAACGACAATGACGTAACTTCGTTCAATTTCCACAACGACTGGATAAACGGTACACTTTATGCACCCATGTGGTTCAGAAAGGTAGAGGCAAAGAAAACATATTTCTTCGGTCTGGTAAAGCGTAAGTCAAAGGATGAGTGGTGTTCTGTTGACCATCCGTATAACGGTTTGCTAAGGCTGTTCCAACCGTGTAGTGTGAAACGTAATGCATCCAAATCCTATACTTCGCACGAAGGTAATACACAGACGGCATACTACATGGGCAGTAATCCTGAGTGTGACAGGGACTGCCATGATACAAAAACTACGGTAGGGCTTAACAACGGACTTATAAAGTCAAAGGACAGTATGTTAGGTCAGACGATTTACTATTACAGACCGTTTGAAATCGAGAAGGGTAATAACAACCTCATGACAGACGGTGTTGACGGTACGTTAAAACTGTTATTTGCAACGGATATTGTTTTACTGGGAAGTCTGAATGACTGTGATTTGAACGGTGTTCCACAGTTCTTCAAGCATCTTGAGTCCTCAACATTCAAACTGCCTACAAATATGCTGTTTGCTGATAATAACATGATTCAGAAGTTCAATGAGGACGGTACATTGTCTACTGAATACGACCTTGTCAGCAAGAGTGAAATGACGGGTAATGACTGGGGTAACAGTAATGCCGATATGTGCGGCGAGCCTGATACAGGTCTGTTTTACAGTGTAGGATGTTCTACGATTGAAATGAGACCTAAGTCGTGTATAAATCTTCAAAGAATATGTGAATTCGGTGTATCGTTGGATGAATCAAAGGAAATACCGACTAATATAGCTTATGTGGAAAGCGGCGGTGACAGTGTATTCGAGACTTTAAGGCCGGACGGTTATATTTCAAAGGATGAACTTTATAATATAGATGAACGCAGTATGTTCGCTACGATGAACGGTAACGAACTGCAAACAAAGGTGAATATTGAAAACGGTTTGAAGGAGTATGATTTCCGTCACCTATATGTTGACAATTTCGACAATTCACTGTATGATTCAATGAGAATGAGGCAGAAGCGATGTGGTGATTATTCATACCGTAATAACTTCAACCTTGAAGAGTTCAGTCCCGGTTATTATGATTTCAGAATGGGTAAGAAACCGTTCTATTATGACGGTGCCAGAAAATTTCCGCGTTATGAGAATTCATTCTATTTCTATTTCGGATTAACAGTCGGAAAAACAGCGATAGACAAGTTCAACAACCTCTTTTTCGCTGAGTGTTACAACCCACAAGAAGCCGTAAGTCCCATCGCCATTGAGACATTAGGCAACACGTGGTGTTCCGAGGCAGATATCACGGATATATATAATGAGAAGAATGACGGCTATGTTAAAATAGACCTGTCAAACATTGAACGTCCGTGTGATATCATAATACAGGACAAGAACAGCAAATTTCAGATTAATTTCGATAATGTAATAAACGAGAAGATTATACTCTCAAACAAGGACAGTGAAGGGTGGACGAGAAAATGCATACAGTCAAAGGATGAGCATGACATTCTCAGAAGCATGTGTGCCTTGGACAACGGAAACTACACAATGACCGTAACTGACAGCAGCGGTGAGATTACCGTTGCGGACTTTGATTTGATGTCACCCTATCTTAAATTCGAATATATAAGCACACCGTTCAAGTTCCCGTATAATGTGCTTGTTACAAGATACGAGGGTGAATTAACAGAGGAACAGTACCTTAAGAAGATAGCCGAAGACAAGGACGGTGTCGATTCGACTGAAAAAACACTGAATACGAGAACAATCGGTGGTACTATTACTTTGGAAAATGTCGTTGACAGTCTTGAAAACACGGCTTTGGAGTCATATAACATCAATATCACATCAAGCAGTAAGATACCACACTGGTTCAACGGCCTAAACAGCAGTACAGGTTCAAGTGAAACAGAGGAAACAGGTGAAAACTTCATTCTGGACATTGAGGTAAGATATGATTCGGAAACTAAAACCTGGGCTGTGGATAACCCGTCCGATTATTGGCTGAATGCCGAAAACTACACTGAATCAGGCGGAAGAAGGATAAGCGGTACACAGTTCAAGTTCATAATCGGCGTACCGAAGGGTGATGAGAGATATAAGGTAACGGTTACACAGTATTGTCCTGTTGAAAACGGACAGGGTACGGTTGAGTTTTACAAAACGAACAATACTTACACGGAAACTGTATTTGTCAGTGATGTTGTTCCCTACAAACTGTATATAAACGATATAATCGATTATGAGGTTATCAGTCACTGGGGTTCCGGTTACAAGTTGGAGAATATAAAGGACAAAACGGGTACTGTAACAAAGATAAAACTTGTCAGCAATAACACACCGTCCTCATTTGACAGAAATTCATTCAGTGATAACTGGCTTAACATATCTGATTTTGACGGTAAGAACGGTGATACTTACAGGTACAAATGGGATAAACTGGTATCATATCAGAAAGCACTGAAATCATTAAACAACGGATTAAAGGAGGGTTTATATTCCGGTATCTATGATGATTTCACTTATAAGATTAAGACATTAGGTGAAATACAACAGATTAATCCGAGAGTTACGGATGCTATATATAATATGTTTGCAAAGGAAGTGCTGCCTGATACATATGAAGGTTTCGAGGAGGCAGTACCTGATGCAGATACATTATATAAGGAGTATTATAATGCCGGAACATATCAGATTAAGACATTACCCCAAATACAGCAGATTAATTCATCTGTAACACAGGAGATATATAACACATTCCCTGCTACGGTTTCAGCAGAAGAATACAATAGTTTGGATAATATACCTGATGCTAATGTCATATACAAAGCATATTATAATGAGAGTCATGTGGACAAGTATTATGAATACAAGGTAATAGAGACTTACAGCATATTCCATGAAGCTGTCTATGATGAAGCAGGAAATGAAATAGAACCTGCATATTACGAGACTAAAGTCGTAAATGAAGATGGTTTTACATGCAAAGGTTTCCCTCTACGTGATGTTGAAGGCTTCAAGCGTTATATATACAGAATGGATGAAATGGCAGATACGTTACTTAAGACAAAAAGGTTAAGTGACGGTAATACATGTGTATTCATTGAAGGCATACTGACAAATGACATACTTAACGACCATATTTCATTCATAAGTGAAACTGACAGTAACAGGGATTCTATTATAGATTTCCTTTATAAGATTAAGAATGCACTGGCTAATGACGAGAATATTGAGGCAAGGGACATTGCAGATACATGTGACACAGTAATCGAGGCTTGTGAACGTATTCTTGAAATAAAGGCAGAATTCATTTCGGAAATGAAGAATGCATTTTGGAAAACCTGTCCTGATGAAGAGAAGAGAGTCAAGTTCAAGGCAGTTACGGAAGATATGCCGGTTGCATTCTATATAGCACATCGTTCTGAAAAGAGTGTTGAGGAAGGTAGTGGAAATACCCTTGAATACGGTGATGCCAGAACACTTACCTATTCATTCAATCTTGAACGTGACATTGACAATATAACAATACCGTCAATCAGTTATACATCAAGTAAGAACTACGGTGCTTATAGAGACAGAGAAGACAGCTACATGGTTGACACCGTCAATTATCCGAATGTCTGTCTGGCACTTGATAACAGTTCACCGTTCCGCGACAAGCAGAAATATGCATTCTTTGTAGGTGTAATAAATTCATCTGAACAGAGGGTGAACAAACTAAATAAGGAAGAACCGATACCGTTCGGTGATACAGTACCGGTTGGTATTAAGAATAATGCTGCAAATTCAAATACAAGCAGACTTTTCGGATTCCATGTCATTGACAAGGTAATGGAACTGAAACTTATAAGTTGGGCTGCATTCAACGGAATACCCTACTATAATCCGAGGAATACGGTAAATGATAAATATGTCACTGACATTGACAAGGTAGGAAGGACAGTTGACATGTGCGGTCTGCTGTCAGGTAAGATATACAACGGAGTGATAAGTTCTATTGTATACGGTGAAAATAGTCGTAATATAGGCAGTACATTCTTCGAGTCACAGAATGTAGGAAGATTCGATATGGAGATAGCAACTCCTATGACTTATAAATCCAGGACTTCTTCCTCAGCAGAACTGGTTGACATAAACAATACCGAGGATTCACTGCCGACTTACAGATTCATTTCGGGTTCTACTAATGCTGATAAATCGTATTATTCATGGGATAACTATTACACTGACGAAAATAATGTATTCTCAGATACAAAATCAGCAGGCGGTAAAACGAGACAATACATACCGCTTCTACCGGCAACAGTATCACTGAACATTACTGATACGAGTTTCTGTAATATGACAAAGGAAATATACGGAGGTATGTCTGTTGTATTACGTGACAATAGCGTGAATAACTGTGACCATAAGGATAAAAGTATCTTAAGTGTTACTATTTCAGGCGGGCCTACTGAAGGTGTTGTATATTTCGGTTATCATGCATATAGTTCAAATGAAGATGGTAAATATTTAGATATTAATCTTATATGCCGACAGAAGGCAGGTGTTGACACTCTGAACTATCCGTTGAACTTCGTACCGATAAAGGGGTTTGATGAAGAAGGAAAAGAAAATGCATTCAATGTACTTGACATAGGTGAACTTCGGAATAAATACGATGAAGGTACATTTATGAACTGCAATCTTGACGGATGGAGGCTGTTTGATACAAACATAAACATATGGAATATGCTGTTTGCAACAACGAGCTATATTAAGAGTACGTGCCGTAACGACAATAATGAAGAAATAACCAGATGTGAATATTTCGGTTTAGACTGTACTTTGGGTAGCGGAGATGAACGTATTAGGAATATGATAGAAGACCAGCTGCATGAACTTGCAATAGGTACTACCGGATATTTCAACAAATGGGAAAATGAATGGTCAGGTGAATATTATATAGTTGCCATGACCAAGGACGGAAGCTATGCCGTTTCACCTGTATATTCATTCAACAATGTTGTCACAACAGCTGAATGCGGTATTTTACGAACCAAGGAATACGTTACTGAAACAGTAAAAGACACTGTAACGGGTATAGAAACAAATATTTCATACTGGAAGGAAATATTGACTCGCACGGCAGTTGTGTTTGTACTTAATACTGTGTATGATAACGGTAATCCCGATTTCAATTCTACGGATAATTGCAGACCGCTTTATTACCTTGATTACTTTGACTATGAAATGGAGGTAACATGTAAGTTGGATTCAGGAACGATAAACCAAAGCGGTACTGTTTCACCTCAGAAGAGGGTAGTACATAAGGGTTCGGAACCTGATTCAGACAGGGAGATACAGACAATGAAAGTGTTTAACGGAATATGGTTTGAGCTTAATGATACGGAATACGGTGCATTTACAAGAGAGGCAAAGGGTGAAGACCTTGATGACATACTTAAGGTAAAGGTAAGGGATGTAACCGGATTACTTCATGAAACACATGTATGGGGTGGTGGAACCCTTTCGGAGGGTGCTGTAATACCTATAGTCACGACTAATGTAGGGCATGAATGGTATAATGTGACATGTTCACTTGAGGGGGGTTACTGGCCAAACTATAAAGATACGACTGATAACAGTGATACGGAAGCAAGGTCGGTTAATGTCGAGCCGATTCCGAGACAAGGGAAAACCGCATTTACTTTATTCGAACTGTTCGGTGATGAACCAAAGAGAGACCCCGTAAAGGCCAACAACAGAACCACGATATACCGTTTCGAAGGGTGGAAGGAAGTAGAAAACGAAGATGCTATTGTTAATCACAGAAGAGACGCTGTGAATATTGACAGGGCAAAGATATTTAAAGCTGTATGGAGCGAGCAAATACAAGATTAAACAGGAACGTACATGGACAGCACAAAGATAAGATTAGGCAGGACAGATTCAGTCAATTCAACTGACAGAGCGAATTACTTGGATGTGGAGTTAAGGAACACATCCAAGATGATTCATTTTACTGACATAAAAACAACAGTAGACAAACTCGAACAGTTCAAGAAGGAGCGTAACAGCGGTACAAAATACCGTCTGATAACAACAATAAACCCATACTGTAGTAATGTACTGTTCAATCCGTTTACTGAAATGGTTTATGCTGAGGGTTCAGTCCCATATAAGGACGGAACAACAGATTTCAAGGGTTGTGACGGTGTTGTGGACGGTGAATCATTCTTTGACGGTAAGGAATCTGGAAGCGGCAGGACAGATAAGCCTTCAATGATTATAAAGAAGTCTGTCTATAGCGACAATGAGAAGCCTAACCGTATAGAAATGATAATGAATACTGAATATTCACGTCCCGGTTGTGCTTATGACAGTTATGACATAAACGGTAATGTGATTACGGGTGAAAATTATGTATATCATCCGGGATATGACATTTTCGACAATCACATACTGAGAAACAATTCATTCAAGATTGTCAATTTCTCAAAGGCAAAACTGTCAGCAAACGAGAAATCGCTGTTCAACACTATAGCCGATAAAATGCGCTATGCTGACGGAAAAATAGTACAGTACAGAAGAAGAGAGGAATTCAGTGATGACGGAAACGGTGAGAGTCAGGTTTCAAAGGGTAGGGACAAGCATCTGTACAACCACGGTGACATAACGGAATTCGGAAACGGCGATGCCATAAATGCTGCATTATATGAAGAGGACGGTTGGTACGGTTTTATAAACAGGTCAACAATACAGTCTAATTCATTCAGGCAAATCGGTGCTAATGTCAAACCGACAGTACTTAACATAGGCTATGTGATGAATGACAGGAAACCTTGTGAATTTGTCGATATGTACCCTGACAGGACTCTATATTCATTCAACCCCAAATACAACAGATATCAGCATAGGGAGGAATACAACTGGGAGGTTATACTTACCTACCCTTACAGACATACCAACGATTATCTGGTTGTAGAGCCTATTAATGTTATTACAGGTACTAGGAAGGAAGGTGAAGAGACTGTTGAGATTACGGAAGAGAGAAGCGGCCTTATGATATTGTCGGCTGTCAAGACAACAGCACCTAACGGTGAAACGGTTGTTTTATTCAGGAGCCTTACAAAGCACGGACTTAAAGGAGGTGATACCATACGTTTCTATTATCGTAAGCGTAATACGGAAGGCAACTGGAAACAATACGAGAAGAATTTTGTAGTAAGAAACACAGGTGACTTGAAGAACAACGGAAAGGATTTCTATTTCTATATTAATGATTTGGATTTCATACGACTGTTGAACGAAAACTATAATAATACGGATTCAGAACTTAATACTGATAATGTCGATGACAATGACTACCGTTTCAGCAGGGTTGTCGGAAACGTAACGTCAAAGTACTATATAAGGGTTTTCAGGAAACTCCCTAATTTCAAGTATGCAACAAGTAAATTTCCGGATGACGGAAGCAAGACCATTGAAGAATATATCGAGGAAAACTCGAAATATCCCGATGATTTCATTGACGAGGAAAAACGCGGAAAAACGGTGCTTTTCGACAAGGAACAGTACAAGTTGGCATTTGAATCAACAATTTACAGTGATGCAAGTACACAGGTCACGTTTACTGATTCAATCAACATAGAAAACCTTAAGGATGACAGGGGTTTTCCGTTAACCGAACTTTATGTAACTGTTATCAAGACAAATTACGGTCATGAGAAATGGTACGGTATAACCGAAGAAGGATTGAATCCTGACAGGATAATACGTAACGACAAGGATATAGAATTTTCCCACTGTTTCGGAAAGGTATCTGAGGGCTTGCAGTTCTCGCAGACGAATATAGACCTTAGTGATGAATACATAAGGGATATAAGGCAGTCATGCGGTGATATCTCGATGATATACAACAATTACAACTACAAATACAAGGAAGAGGGAACAGATAAGGTACGTGCTGAATATTCTTCACCTTACGGAACGGATATAACGGTTAATGATGATGAGTTCCTTGGTGATATTGTCGAATATAATCAGAACGAGTGTATTGAAAAGATAATACAACCGTTTATGCACCGTTTCAACACGGCACAGAGGGAATTGAACGATGAAAGGAAATTCAGATGGCGTGAACTGTACACTGATGACTTTGACAAGAATCCCGATAATACGGATAATCTGATTAACGGTTTCGAAGTTGATGATAGCAAGTGTTCGTTCAGTGTAAAGGAAGAAGCAGCTGATACGGACATAATTTCACCTACAAGCCGTTCGGAAGGGTACTATTACCAGCCGCATTACAGGATAGCATTAAGGGAGTTCGGAACCATACTTCAAGACCAGAACAAGGATATTATACTATCTTCAATTACACCTGTTCAGTCTAATTCAATTTATCTGAAACTGACAACCGTAAGGAGAAGCGGTGTCAACATAGGTGATATAGTATATATGTACAACCGTAAGAATGATGACAGATACAGTTTTACCGTAACTTATATTGAAAGTCCTGTATCATTTTACATAATACCTTATATGGACAGTGACAATCCATGGCACGAACTGTTTGAAAAATGTAAGATGAACTGGTTGGATATATGCAATCTGTCATTACCGAAGGAAGAAGGTGAACAGTCACAGATTTTCTTCAGGATAAAGAACAATGAAATTCCGGAATATGCCGAAAAAGTAGGAAGCAACAAATACCTTTGGAGGGAAGTTCTGAATCCCGGTGATGATAATACAGTAAATCTGCCGGAATATGCATATTCAAACGGTACGTTCTATATAACAAATGAGATAAATTTCTTCATGAGAAGGCAAGACCCTCATGGATGGAACGGATTACTGTGCAAGGGAAGTTTCCCTAATGACATTTCCGGTAATATCAGCCGTGAATCTAATTATGTATACAAGGACGAAAGGGAAAAGGTATGCTAAAATACAGATTTAACATAAACGACGTTAAAAACAGGCTTGCATGGTTGGAATTGTCCGATTTCACTGTAAGCAGACTGTTCGGTGACGGTAATGAAGAAAAACTGATGCTGTCATGCTACTGTAAAGAAGAACTCCCGTTCCGTGAAAAGGGTAAGTTACTTGCAAGTTACGGTCAGGATGTACTTGATGACAATTCACTGACAAGAACGGCTTACAGGTTCAATACATCATTCATTCCATCCGGTATAAACTTCGAAAACAGGTCGTTTTCACTGATTTTTGACCGTTTCTATGATACTGCCATAAGAATGTTGGGTATCTATGAGACTGAGGAAGAGACCGAAGGAGGTGAAACGGTAAATACAAAGTGGTGGCTTCTGTATTTCAACGGGAAGCATCTGTTTGATGTTACAAACGGTGAAATATACAAACTATACATAACATACGACTGTCCGGGCGGTTTTCCTTCTGTCATAGAGGAAGAGTATGAAGATAATATTCTTCCTGACGGCCTTGAAATACTGTATGTAAGTGATAAGATAGGAAAGGAAGTAAAGGAAGGTGTATATACAAATGCAGAGGTACTTACCGGAACTATTATCCGTGTAAAATACGATGTCCTTTTTAAGGATGATACACCGACGCTTCTGTATAATTCCCTATACTATACAGAAAACGGAGTATTGAAGTATAATCTCTCAAATGCAAGGTTTTTCCGTGACAACTTCATTTTCACAACCGGTATGTTCGATTTGTACTACGACAAGCCGATGACCTCATTATCATTACCGTTAAGCAGTACTTTTTCAACTGATTTAATGGAGGATGATGCCATAAGGACTGATTTTACGAATGCTGAAATAAGAAAAGCGATAAACAGTTCACCTGACATGGAGAAGGATGTATATCATCCTGTAATATGGAAAACAGAGATGTTTTTGGACAAATATGTGTTAAAGTCAGGTGAAACCGGCAAGGATTACCTTAATGAAAAGGAATACAGCAGCCTTACTGAGGCAGAAAAGGAAAAGTATACTGTAAATGACAGTCCTGAAATACCTGATGACAATTACGGATATATAAAGGACAGGATATATAAGATACGATTCAATTTTCATTTCAGATGTCATGAGGGTGAAGACTGGATAGCTGACAACAATTCTTTTTGGAACGGTGTTACTGTCAATGCAGAAGGTAAGCCTGAATTCGTTACGGATTATTTCGGAGCAGGTTTTACAAACAGGGAGGAGTTGCATTCGGATTTGCTATATTATCTGGGTTTCAACAACAAGGACGTAAGGTACCAGAAAAACAAACTTAAGAAATCATTTATAAGGCTCATGTTTTTCGATTCGGTAAATCCGGCAAATCAGAATCTGTTGGCTTATTCCACGGTATTCCTTGACAGCGGACTGTATTTCAGCAAATACGCAAGGTATATTGAGAAGGAAGGCTATACATCAGTAGAGAAAAACGAGGATGACGGAAATTACATTGTTAAAAAGGACTTGACCGGTATAAAGGTTGACAGGGAGCCTACCTCAACTTCACAGGAAGAAAAGATAACGAACAGAACAGATACGGACAAAATAGAGGAAGTGAGACTGAGTTCACAGATAACGGTAAGGGACAAGTATTCTTCCGATTCTTCAAGCGAGGGATTCTACCTGTATCTTTGGAAGGAAAATTTCCTTGGTACATATCCCCAGGACCTGTACATGAAGATTGAATTCAACCATGCGGGTTTCGGAAGGACGATACCGTTTATGTGTCCGTTCAATGAAGATATAAAGGGTTTCAAGTCATTCAGGGAAATACTTAAGGACTGGGATAATACAGTAAACGGTGAAGAAGCCGGTTATGGTATAAGGAAATTCCTTAAGTATTCATACATACATTTCAAGTATAAGTATGACAAAGTATCAGGACAGCATCTGTATTACCTTGATGATGAGTTTTATGGTGATTCCGTGTACTTTAAGGACAATGCTATAACAATAAACCTCTACGAGGCCAAAATAAATTGAAAAAAAAAATGGATAAAATACAGAAAACAATATGCCGTGAAGAACTTAAATCACGTATATGCGGTTTATTTGCCTATTTGGAGGAAAATGACGCGGGTGTATTCAGGCTGCATAAGGCAACTGATTCATCTGACGGCTGTTACGGCAAGATTATCGAGAATATAAAACTTCCCGAAAATGTAAAACTTGATGTCGGAAATGAAGTGGTATTAATGTCCGGTGGTACTTATTCATACCGTACACTTATGAATTACTATTATCAGTACAAGGACTATGACTTCAGTCTAAACGGAGGTGATAACAGTTTCATATTTTTCATTGAAAAAGCAATAGGTAAGATAGCAGTCAATTTCACTGAACTTGGGCTTAATGACGAGGATAACGACCTTTTACCGGTTGTGGTGTACCTTGCAAATGTAAGGAATCTGATTAACACCTATCAGAAATTAAAGGTTGTATATGATTACTATACGGGCGGCTATACAGAAGAAGGCGGTAAACTTGTTCCGAGTAAAAAGGATATAAATACTCTTGAGCCTGAAATATGCTGTACATGTTCAAAGTATGTCAGAATGGGAGGAACAATTATATATAACTGGTTGTTTAGTCTATTACCCCTTGCAGATGAAACAGCGACAGAATACTACGGATATGCTGATTCCGGTACATCATCCCTTAATTTTGACATAATGCTCAGACAGTCGGTATATGATATCGGTTATCTGTCATGCTATCTTAATGAATGGGTCGGCGGTGAACTGCATCATGAAGGTGAACTGTACACTTATAACGGAAACACCTATGTATGTGTAAAGGACAATACCGATGTCTATAACAAGGAACTTATGAGGTTTGAGTTTGTGGAAGATGACGCACATTTCAGACGCATTGGTACGGGCAATACATCGGATGACAGTGAAAATGACGATAAGCCTTGGTGGGAAAAATACAGCAGGATAATATCTTCTGACAACCGGTTCGGTAATGTATTCAATATTGTTGAATATGATAGTGACAACAATCCGAAAATAGCTGACGATTTCGTGCTTGAAGGTTCGTCAGACAGCAAGCTCGTCTCAATGAGAAGGTTCAAGACATACCTTAATGCTTCAGACACGGTTGAGACACCGGAAGATGGTGAAGACTGGCTTTATTATTACAGAATAGGTACTGTAAACGGGTATAAGGCCGTAACGGATGACTTAGGTAACATACTTGATGCAGACAAACTTGAAGAAGGTATAGTACAGCCGGCAATAAGCAGTCCTACAACACTTGCAGCATACGGTAATGTAATAACTGCCATAACAGCAAACGAGAGTCTCAGGACAATTACGTTTGAATATGTTATAAATGCACATCTGATAGCCGAGAAAACCGAAATTGTGAAGGATGATGACGGTAATGAACTGTACAGATACAGTGATTTCATATATGACCCCTCTGACAGATATCACGGTGTAAAATATACGGAAACATACAGTTATGACGAAGGAAGCGAGCTTGATGAATTAGTAAAGAGAAAACCGGTAACTCCTAACACAGATAATGACGAGGAAGAGGAATATGTCGAGAAGTTCACATTTGACGAATATGTAAATGACGTTAACGACAACTGTACGACATTCGGAAAATTTGCATTCAATACAACGAATTCAATAACAAGTTACAACAGGACAGTAAGTGATGAAAAAATGACATTTTCATATATAAAAAGTGATTTTACGACAACTATAAAAAACGAAGCCGACTATTTATTTGCAGAAGTCTACAAAACGGATTATCTTAACGGTATAACATATAAGCCGGAAGTTGAAAACAACGTAAGGATAGACAGAGGTAACTATTCTGCTTTTGAGCGTCACATAAAGCTGTCAGAGGTGAAAACGATGGAAGATATGGAAAACTATGCAAATAATTCGTTCTTCAATGTCCAAAAAACAAGTTAAGGCTTCCAAAACTATCAAAAATAAGGTATATTGAATATAAATCTGATTTGTCAATGAACAGTACTTACGGAGTTGTTCGGAGTTCACTTATAGACCCTGCCCAAGATGTGCAGATTTACTATCATTACAGACCCAGCAGGAGTTCTGAAGATTCGTCGTTCAAGAATTTCAGGGAGATAACGGATGTTAATTCGGTTCTGACTAATTCAAGCCTTGAAACGGACGAGAATGGAGCAGATAAACGTTTACCGGGTATGTATAACCTAAATTTGCCGCTTTCCATATTCGGCAAGAAGGGTATATATACCATATTCATAAAGCCGAAGGAATACAGATTCACAATAAAGGATGTAGGTTCGTTGGCTGCATATCCCGACATAAAGGGTATTGTCATTGACATGAATACGGTTGACAACCAGAGTCTGTTCGCCGAGGACAAGCTTGTAGGCTACCGTATAGAATACTTTGAATATTCCGGTTCTTCACTTCAGAGACAGGACTATTACCGTCTGATTACGAGTAACAATATGTGCGAACCCGTATCACAGAACCTTACTTCTGCCAACACGAATTCAAACGGTTACAGATTCAACGGAAGCGGAAGCCTGTGCTTCATTACGGTAACACCTTCTACAAGTCCGGATTTCAAGAGTAATTCAGTCCCCTACATAGGAACGCCTAATCAGGAGATTGTCATAACGAATACGAAGTTTGACCCTGTAATGCTTGAGGTTGAAATGGTTGAACATGACATAGAGACGCTGAGTATCATGCAGGAGGGTAATATGGTAAGGAACCTTGACAAGGGTATTGTTTCATACTACAACTTCAATAATGAAATCTACAGACAGTACGAGTTCTCAACCATTAAGGACAACTATAAGAAAACAAATGTTGCAGAGACTAAGTTCAGCAGGGACAACAACATCGACAACAGTTTGGACATAAATGAATTGATGCAGGTTTAAAAGAAGCATATGGCGAGGTACAGCAAATATCACAGTAACTATATTCTTAGCAGGGTACATCAGAATACTAAGCTTGGAAAAATTTGGCTCAGAGACTGGGTTACAATAGGAAGTCAGCATCAGATTGAAAAGGGTAAGAAGCCCTATTACAGCGATACTAACTTCCTGTTCACGGACAACTCATACCCGTCATATCATAAGAAGCACAATTTCGGAAAATGGGTTGCACACTGGATATACGATGACGTAAAGGATTCAAAGGAAGAGGCAAACAAGGTAAAGGTAAATACCTCAAGTAACGATATCCGTGACTTTGCCTATTATGGTTCTGCTGTCGAGTTGGTAAAATCATCTGTTTCGGATATTATAAACAGATTTCCTGCAAGTATCTCCATTTCAGTGGATAATGTTACTGTTCCGGACGGTAAGGGCGGGTTTACACCGGTAGACAGTTACAAGTATGTCGATAATCCGTTCAACCTTGATTTCATACATACACTCTCAGATAAGGAAAAGGAAACGAACAATCCTGACAGGTTTCTTGCCGAGTCATACGAGAACTACCTTATAGACGGAAACCCCATTACGAAATATGAAATACTTACAAGGAAGTTCGTGTATACTTCAGTTGGAGGTAATGATTATAAAACTACTACAAAGTATGTAAGTGACAGTTTTACTTTCAATAAGGACTATACTGAGGAAATAGGGTATACTATAGTACCTAAAAGCCTTAAGCACGGTAATGTTGAACTGCTTAACAATAAGGTTGAAATAACTGAATTAAGTTATGTCAAGGATAATGTCACTGATGATATTACTGTTAAAACATACAACAGAAATACAGGTGAGGTAGTTATTGACAGTGATACGAAAACTTTACCTGACATAAGTGAAGTTGAGCATAGTGTTGCAGTAAAGAATACTGTAAGTGGTTATGGATTCAGAAGGATTCTTAATGAACTTCAGTATAACGGTACTGATATATCTGTTACCAGAAACACAAATTGGTCACAAGACCTTGGTGAAATCACATTGAATCCTAATTTCTACTATTATGTTGGGGATAAATGGATAGAGCCTATTCCGGTATTAAAAACTGTACATGTGACATATCATACACGTATAAATCCTGACCCGCTTCATCCTGAAAAACCTTTAAGATACCTAAAGATTGAAGGTTATGATGAAGAATTTAATATATTACCTGACAGCAAAGCCGACATAAATGAAATTGTTGAAGATTATACGTTTTACGGTTATACTCAACCTGATACTGAAAGAGAAACGGCTGACACAATAACCATTAGAACAGCAATAAACACAAATGGTTCAACAAAAATAGGAAGTGACAAATATACATTTACGGGTAATTATAAATTCATTGTTTGGAATAGTACAGAAGGAACATACACTGGTGGTATAAAGGAATTACGTGTTAATAACAAGGAAGTTTATTACAATCAAGGCTCAAATACAATTGCATTCGAAAATGATACTACCGGTAGTGGTATTTATTTAGGGTTTGAAGGCATTACAAATAACAATTTTACAGTTTCTTTTTTAAAAGAACATACTAATACAGATTTTGATTACTCGTTTACAGTACATCCCTGTTTATTACTTGACATAACAGATTACGGGAAGTACTATTTCGAGGTAAACGGACAAAGATACGGTTTTACGACAACTTGCTATAAAACAAGTGACAGTCCGTATACTGTTAATTCAGATTTGGTTGTAAGCTGGCATGGTAATAGTTTAAAGTTAATTCAGAACGGTTCCGCGTTAGTAACAAGTACTATAACAGATGAAACCGCTAATGTATTGTTATACAAGGAGAATGTAACCTATCCTGTATATACATTCATACAGTGCACAAAGGACGGTGTACCGCAAGGATGTTATCCTCTTGACTGTAAACCTTCAAACTGGATGCCTAAATTAAGTATACCTGTTTCATGGGATGTATATGTAAAGGACTGTTCTGACTGTACTGACGGTGAATGTTATGTACCTGTACTTATGAGTAAGGAAATACAACCGGAGGGTAAGAATGAGAACATGGCACTATATGAGGTAACTGTAAACGATACCTATAAATTCTACGGTTATATCAAGGACGGTGAGGAGGTTATACTTACTGACAACGAAAATGCAGTAATAACCCCTAAAAGGGAAATGGTTGACGAGTTTTTCTCAAACCTTGACGGTTTCGAGAAGCAGTTGCTTACGCTTGATTCAAAGCCCGTATATTCTAATTCATTCCTTACTCCTATTGAGGGTGAACTTACCTACAAATATGTATACCGCGACTACACATGGCCTTCAAAGGAGGTGATATATAATACAGAAGAACAGAACGCGACTGAGGGAATAACATATCACCTTATTGACATAGGTTCTGAAGTATATGCTGAATATCTGTCAAAACTCCTGGATATGGCAGGTGTATTCGATGAATTGTGGTGCGACAATCTGTATAAGAACATGACGCATGAATCTATCAAGAATTTCGACTGGACTTATACAAGGGAATATAATGAGGGCGATGAGGAAGATAATATTGAAGGCGGCAACAGGATGCAGAAACTTATACGTGTATACGGACGTTTCTTTGATGATATCAAGCGTAATATAGACGGCATAAAGTTTTCGGCAAACAATACTTATGACGGTAACAACAATGAACCGGATGCCGAGATTTCAGACAGACTCGAAACAAGCGGATGGGATATAACCTCTGTAATACCTGATATAAATGACAATAATCAGGGCTATATTAATAAGGAAACACGTATTCTGATAACGGAAGAGGAGTGGAGTAAACTTGACACCGGTGAACAGGCAAATTATGAACCCGCCTATTATGATGAAACAAACCTTGTATTCTTAACAGAAACAGAATATAATGATTTGGAAGAAGGTAAGGAAAGATTCATGAAGTATTATCCTGCCCTTGATTTAACAGGTGTTACGATTGACAAGAACTTTATTGAAGGGTATAATCTTCAGGGAGAAAAGAACAAGTTGGAGTGGTTCGGTTCGTTAAGTTCTGAAAACCTTACATGTACGAAGTCTGAGATAGATTTCATGAAAAAACTGTTGTTATGTTCTGACAGAATATTCAACACAAAGGGTACGAGACAGTCAATTGAAATGGTAATGGGTATGTTCGGACTTACTGATGAGAAATTAAGTGAAGAAGATGAACCGGATTATGAGATTGAGGAAGGCTATTACACAACAAAACCTATAAGTTATGATGATAATTACGAAAATATAGCTGAGATTAATTCATCTAAGAATTATCCTAGACAGTATGATGATGCTTACAGCGGTATTCCCCTTAATGACATTTTTATATGGGTTAAAAAAGATGATGATGAGGACGAAAAAGAACTTAAACGCTATATAATACCGTATTATACCCAGAAACGTAAATACGACGGTGATTTCGTATTCGAGAGCAAAGGCGGTTGGGGTAAGATGAACAACGTCATCGAAACAGAGGATGAAGGAACCAAAGTAATTGAAGGTGAATACATGGAAACAATGTCATATCTCCATGTTGTAAGCAGTTTCGGTGATTTACTGTCACTTAATCCTAATTCACTCAATGAAGGTGACATATATTATGTTGCGGACATATCCACATATTCAGGATATGTAGCCGTTCTTCCTGATAATGTTTCGCATTTCTTCCATCTTAAGGAGGAAGTGACTGACGGTGATGAGATAATCTCAGAGAGCGGTATATATAATCCGCAGTTGCCTGAGTCGTGGGAAAACGTAGATATAAACGATAAGGAAGGTACTGTAAGTAAGAAGGCAAGATATCTGAACAGCCTTATTTCAACTAATACAGGTAACAATCCCCATGTAGGGTATGGACTATATGACGGTGGTAATGAATACAGACAGTACATGGAAAAACCGTTCAAGTATTCACTGGATGAATATCTGCTGCCTAATGACATGGCTGAAGAGGCTGAGAATATAGGTTTCGAGTTAAAAGAGGAGTTCACAAGAAAATATAACGGTAAGGTGATGAACCTTATAGATACATATAATACGGCAGATAACAGCAGTGCTGAGGATAACAATGAAGATGAACCCTTAAAATATTACCTTAACCGGAAATATCTGAAAATAATAAATAAAAAAGGAAAGGACAACGAAATGTTCAAGAAGTATTTCATAGACGTAATACTGAAATTTATCATGCAGATTATACCTTCAAGTTCAATTCTGATACTTGAGAATTTCAAGTCAAGCGGTAAGATTGTTGAATACGGTGATATACATATCACATACAATTATACTGATAAGATAAAATGGGATGGAAGTAATAGCATAAAACCTGTATTTGACTATTACGTAGATGTAACATATGAAGATGGTTCAACCGGAACTATCAGACCTGAAGATGCCACTATAAATTTCACGACTACTTTGGGTCAGATTGACAATAAGGGTGTTATAACCGTGAGCGAGAAAAACGAAAACGAGGAAGATAAGGACGGTACGGCAACTGTTGTTGTGGCATATAAGGATAAAACAGAGAGTGTAGATGCTGTTTTCTCACAAAGCGGTAAGAAGATTGACAGTTACAGTGATATGAAGATAACATATAAATACAAAGAAACCGGTTACAACATTTTCCCGCCAGGTGAAGTTTCCGGCCAACCTTTCATCGAAATAGAACAGACATTCTACTATACTGATGGAACTGTGGAAACTGTAATCTGTAATACATATGGTGAAATTACCGATTATTATGACAGTGTAGAATACGAAGTCATCAGAGGTGCTGATAATGTCGATGTTGAAGATACCGGTTTTATTAACATTCATGCCAACCATAACAAGGAAATCAGACTTGCAGGAATCGTAAAAGTCACTATTAAAAAGGGTGAAGAAGAATACTCAAGTACTGCTGAAATATGGCAGAACGGTTTACTTGTCGAATATGGTGAGGTGACTATTGAAACATTCGAATATGACACCATACCTTCAAGCGGTGGAACTGTCACGCCTAAACTATCATGGAAACAGGATATAATTTACAAAGATAAAGAAGAAAGTCCTGCATATACAGAAACCGTAACAATAACAAATGACCCGTCTGCAACTGTTACATACAGCGGTGATTTTGTTACAAGCGGTAAAAGCGGAGTTGTAGTAAAGAATACACCTAACACTTCGGAAGAAGAAACTGAGGTAGGTACTGTGACTGTTACTATTATTTCAAACGGTAAGCAAAATAGTAAACCTACAACACTGAAACAGGAGAAAAAGGACATTGCCGGTTATGGTAATCTTGAAATTACCGAGTTCACTTATCCGCAGATTTCCGTAAAGGGTTCTGAGGAAGCTGTTAAACCGACGATTAAGGTAGTTGAGTATGAAATCTATACTGACGGAAGCCGTGTTAAGAAGGAATACAACAGCATTGAGGAAATCAGGGCTGTTGAAGGTGCGAATGTTGAATTTACTGATACAGAGGGTATTGTTGAACAGACAGACGGTGGAGTAAAGAAGGAAACACCTAATCTTACACCTGATACTGTAATTGTTGACAGTGTAAACGTGAAGGTTACACTCCATGATAATGTAATAACCGCTAATTACTTGGTTACACAGGGTTCAAGGGTGATAGAAAGTTATGGTAATGTTGAGTTGTTGACAGGTATTGACAAAATATATGAAATTGCAAGTTCAGCAAGCGGAAGCAGTACATCCCCACATTTTGAATATAGACAACCCATAGTTTATACTGACAGTTCAACTGAATATGAATATAACAATCCGAAAGCCTTGATTTCATACACTGCTGAAGGTACACTAATCGGTAACAGCGAAGTGGATATCATAACCGGTAAGGTAACGGTAAATGAAGCAAATACTAATGTAGGAGAAGGCTCAAGGGAAATCGGACGAATCAAGATAAATATGAGTTGCAACGGAAAGGGTTGGGATTCAGATAAGATAGTAACTGTTAAACAGAAGAACAATGCCATAAGCGGATATACTGATATTTACGATATTGTATTGACTTATAACTACATACCTTCTTCAGGTGGTAGTGTAACACCTGTATTGTCATATAAACAGGACATAATATATAAAAACGGAACAAGCGAACAAAAGGAATATACAGGAAGTCAAGCTATTGAACACAGCCGTTTCTATAGCGTGAATAATTTAGTCAATACTACAACCGGTGTTATAACCAAGGGTACGGTAAATGAATCATCTGTACCTGAAATAGTCGATACTGTAAGTGTATTAATAGATTTGAACGGTAAAAACGGAAGGCAGGATACTTCTGTCTACCAGTCACCTAATGAGGTTACATACGGTGAAATCGTAATAGACGAATTCAGTTATCAGAAATTTGCTCCATACGCAAACAGCTCACTTACGCCTACTGTAAAATACAGACAGAAGGTAACATACAGTGACGGTACTGAGAGATGGCTTACACCGGAAGAGATGGTTTCTGTAACAGTTACATTCCAGGGGATATCAGTAACAGAAGCAAAACTTGACCGTTATACGGGAGAAGCCACTGTGGTAAAAGCAAACACTCTTACAACGGAAAGAATTATATTCGATTATATTGACTTAAATATAGTAAATAAAGGTCAGTCAGCAACTCGTAAGGCATATGATATTAAACAGCTTGGAAAAATCATTACTTACTACGGTGATATTGTAATAGATAAATTCAAATTTGACGGTAGAATACCTTCAAAGGGTAATACTGCTGCCACTCCTCTATATGCTATTCTTGAATACAGTCAGGATGTAACATATAGTGACGGTTCTACAGAAAATCTGACAAGTGCAGTAAGTGGTGGTAGTATGGTTTATGACAATATCCATTCAAAGGTTCAATTCGCATCTGACCCTGACGGAATACTTGACGGTGACTTCGGAAATGTTGTTAAAACAACACCTAACACATATGATTCTGATTTACTTGTTGGTAATATAACCGTTATGATAAAATGTACGGAACCGGGTGCTGTAAATGTTCCTATAGCAACAGATTCTGAACCTGTTTATCAGTTAGCGAGGGAAATAACAGGTTATGAACCGATACGTATCACTAAGTTCAGATATGATGACATACCGAGTCAGGGCGGTTCTGTATGGCCGGCGTTGGAATATGAAATGGACATAAAATATGACAACGGTACTACTGTTACATGGAAGTCAACTGACGTGGATTTCGCAACAAAGAGTTTCATGGATATACCTGAACCAGGAATGTCAGTACAAATAAATTCTTTAACCGGTGTTATTACGAAGAACACACCTTCTGACAGCAGAGTTCCGATATTGGTTGCAACGGTTAAAGTATCTTTATCCTATACAGACGGTACTTACAGTTCATCAGGCGAAAAACGTACATCTGTCAGACAGATTGACAAGATTATAATAGGCTATGGTGAAGTCATAATAACGGACTTTGCATATTCACCTGCAAAAGTTTCCGGTAATGGTGGAACCGTTAACCCAACTACACTGTCATATAAGCAGGACGTTTACTATGATGACGGAACAAGTGAAACACTTATAAATGAAGTTACATCAGACAAGAATATCCTTTACACATTTGACAAGAACAGTTCCATTGAAGATGTAATTAACTTCGACAGTATAAGCGGCGAACTGTCAAAGGCAACAATAAATACGACAGGAAGGCTTCTTGACTTAGGTAATGTTACCGTTGAACTTACCCTTCATGAGAAGGTAGGTACTAAAACACTGCTTATACAACAGGAAGTCGGTGAAAAGCGCATAGTCGGTTACAGTGACGTAAGAATCAGCAAATTTACATACCCGACGCTGTTAATTGACGGCGGTTCAAATATGCCTCCAACTTACCTCGAATACAGTCAGGACATAATCTACAACTTCGGCCCGAATGAAACAAGGACAAACAAGGAACATAACGGTGCTATGGAACAGGAGGAAATCCCTGCAAGTGAGATAACAAAGATATTCAGTGCAAACGGAAACGATATAACAATATCGACAGACGGTAAGATTACCAAAACGACGCGCAACACTTCAACGAACATGATTGTGGGAGATGCCAACGTCAATATCACAATAAACATGAAGTCATTTGACAAGAGTACAAACATATACCAGTTTACATACAACGGACAGATAACACCGCCAGACCCTGATACGCCGGTTAATCCATAATCAGTGAAAAATCATGATACACTCTATAACAGTAGACAAAACGAACATAAACTTCCCTTCATCATGGGATGAGGGGAGCAGTGACAACAGACAGGAATTCACCGTAACTGTTGACCAGATGGAAAATACAGCCGGTGGATTCAGATATGAATTCAAGGATAATGAATGGTTCGATGTCACGGTTAACGGAAACACCTTTGTAATAACCGCAAGGGAGAATTTCAATGTATACGGAAGAACCGGCTACATAATACTTCACCATAACTGCATACAGGGTGAGGACGGTGAAATAACAGTATATGTTGAACAGGACGGTATTGTCTGTAAGATAGAGAGTTCACAGTCTGAAGTTGTTTTTTCGTCCGTGCTGAACAACCGTACAGAACCGAACGACGAAGAACCGGCAGAGAAGAAGGAAACTGTTGAAATTGACGTTACCGTTACGGGAGGTGACGGAAAGTTTTTCATAAAGTCGTTTAAGGAGTACAGGACAGTCTCAAATTCATCCGGTAGTATAAATGTACTTACAGCAAACGATAACGCAGTGAAGGTCGTGAAAACGGAAAACAGTAAGGTTATACTTACGAGTTACGGAAGGCTGTCAAAGGAAAACGGACGTTATTACGAACTTATTCTTGCACATAACAGCAATCCGAAGGTTACAGCCTCGATTCTGATAAAGTATGATGAATATAATGTGCTGAATGATATACCGTCTGATGAGGAAAACAGAAGAAGCTTTGCAAGAAAGCGCGGAAAAGCCATAAGGAGACATATACCTACATTTGAGGAAACCATTATTTCTTCAGGTAATTTCATAGAAAGTGAAATTAACGTAATCGGACTGAATACACCAGTTGTATCATATACGAAGAACGGACGTAAAAGAACAAGGAAAGCAGATGATAATATACAGTTTACTTCAGAAGGTGGTACTGTTGAATATGCCATAGACATGAAACCCGAAACGGCAGAGCCTTATGTAAGGCTCAGTTCCGGTTTTGTTTCATACAAGATAAACAAGGGAAGGATAATCCTTACGGCAGAACCTAACACATCAGGGGAAAGAAGGCACTGTGTAATGGTTATACGTCATCCTTATAATCTGTTCGTCAATCTGATAAAGGACATATATCAGGACGGAAGTACCGTCAGAGATTAATCAGTATTTCCTCATCATTTGATACATCTTCAAATGAATTTATCTCGAACTTATACATTCTGTATTTGTTTTCAACCTCATGCAGTGAGTATTTCATTGTTTCAGTGTCCCATATGACAAAGCCGTGACCGGTAGTATTTTCCCCACAGTCATGTTGGAATACGGAACCGGAATACACAATAGGTACGCCGTTTTTCTTTATCGTCTGAAACTTGTGTATATGTCCTGCCATAACACAGTCACAGTCCTTGAAGTAGTCCGTATTTATGCCCTTTTCGGACATTCTACCCGAATCAGTGACAGCACCCACTACTTCACCGTGATACAGACCTATTATCCTGCTGTCAGGATATTTTTCCCTAAGTCCTTCCATTTCAGGCTTTGCGAACTTGTCGAACATGGAATATAATACCCATACTATGTTGTCATCCACGATATATCCGCTTTTATAGCCGAGTACCTTGTCTGCATATGTTATGTTAGGATATACGCCCTTTATCGAAAATGTAGGTGATATCGAGTCCATTCTGTCCTGATTGTTCTCAAGCATGTCATGATTACCGGCTATTATTACAGTCGGTGCTATGGCATCAAGGTAGTTAAGCAGTGTGTGGAACACCTCCTTGGATTCATTGTCAGTTTTAATTTTCTTCTCGAAGATGTCACCAGATACGACAATCCTTACTTCATTTCTGTCACATCCCTTCACTTCCAACGCTATCTCCCCTGCAAGCTGCTTAATCATTTCATCAAACGGTCTGTCATTTGAAGATGTGTTCGGTATGTGTATATCAGATAAATGTATGATTTTCCTTACCATGTAGAAATATGATTTTTCTGCAAATATACGTATTTTATACTGACAGTCAAAACGAAAACTTGACAAAAACACATACAACCACTATTATTTAATAATATATAACATTTTTTAATTCACGATGGAAACTGAAAACGGCAAGATTGTTTTAGGCATAGATATTTCCACAAAGTGCATAGGCTCTACTATAGCAATGATTGAGGGTGACGGTAACATAAAGGTACTTGAGGTAAGCCACCTTAAACTGAGGGCGCACGGTAAACACGGGCATGATGAGGAACTTTTCGTGAAAAGCGAACTGTTCAGGGAAAAACTCAGGACGAAATACAGCAAGTACTACATAAGCGAGGTTATAATAGAGGAACCCCTTATCATGAGCAACAATTCTGTAACTGTTGCAACACTGATGAGATTCAACGGAATGATTTCACAGCTTGTAAAGGACGTGTTGGGTGTTATACCGAAGTATATTTCTTCCTATGATGCGAGGAAGTATGCATTCCCTTCGCTTATGTCGGTAAGGAAGTACAACAAGCACGGGGAGAACTATTCATACGACAAGATACTCAAGTCCATATCGAAGAATGAACTGGTACTGTTCGGCTCATACCCCTTTGACTGTGCAAAGAAATACATTCTTTGGAATATGGTTTCGGATATATTTCCGGACATAAAATGGGAATATGATGACAAGAACGAACTTAAGGACGAGAACTTCGATGCAAGCGACAGCCTTATTTGCATCATGGGATATGTGAACAAGTGCAAGTACGGTAATACTGAACCGGAAATCATCTGCTGCAACAGTACGGACAGTGAATATATCGAATATACTGTAAAGTTCTGCGGAGATACGTTTACAAAGAGAATAAGTTTCGAGGAATAATACTGATTTGTTCTACATATATAAAAGAAAAGGCGGCTTGTATGTTGTATACTTACCACCTTTTCAACATTATTATATATATTGAGAAGAAAAAGTTACTGTTTATGATGCATCTTGTACTGTCCAACCGGAAGGTATTCCGTCTACATTTCTTGGCCAATCGTTCATGGATGCTGCTTTTACGAATGTACCGGTTAAGGAAGTTTGATATACCCAGTCTTTTGTACAATTAGTTGCTGATATATCAGTTGCAAGACATTTTATGTAGTTCAAATGCCAACAATACCAAAACATAGAATTATAACAACCTTGCACTAATGTTGTGGCAGGTAAATCCGGCCCATTGGTTAATTTTTTACAGTTATCGAACATATGTCCATAACAACCTTTCATTAATGTTGTGGATGGTAATAACGTACTTGGTATGGTGGTTAAAGCACTGCATTGATAGAACATATTTAAATAACAATAATCTGCTAATGTAGTAGCAGGCAAATCAGGTACATTAGTTAAACCGGTACAACCACTGAACATACTTTCATAACAATAAGTTGCTAATGTAGTTGCGGGGAGTAACCCACTTGGTATACTTGTTAAACCTGTACAATTCCTGAACATTTCATAATAACAATTATCTGTTAATGTTGTGGCAGGTAACATATTAGTTGGTATAGATGTTAAACTTGTACAATTCATAAACATCTGATAATAATCATTTCCATATAAGGTAGTTGCAGGAAGTTCTGGGGCATTTATTAATGACGTACAACCATAGAACATTTGGTAATAACAATTTTGCGTTAATGTGGTAGCTGGTAGTAAATCCGTTGGTATACTTGTTAAACCGGTACAACCATAGAACATTTTTAAATAACACCTCATTACTAACGTAGTAGCAGGTAAATCAGGAACATTTGTTAAACCGGTACAACCATAGAACATTTCTTGATAACACTCCATTGTTAACGTAGTTGCCGGCAGTAAATCCGTTGGTATACTTGTTAAACCGGTACAACCATAGAACATCTGTGTATAACACTGTTGTTTTGTTGTTGTTGCAGGTAACAGATTGGTCGGTATGGATGTTAAGCCATTACAACCATAGAACATACTGCGATAAATTCCGGTTACTAATGTAGTTGTATGTAATAACCCACTTGGTATACTTGTTAAACCCGTACAACCTCTGAACATATATGCATAACAATATGAGGGTTCATTACTGTAAGTACCACTAAAATCAGTAGCAGGTAAAAAGTTAGTAGGTATACTTGTTAAGCCCGTACAACCATTGAACATATATGCATAACAATATTGATATACTTTATCTGCCGGTAATAAATCAGAAGGTATGTTTCTTAAACCGGTACATTGAGAGAACATATAGTAATAACAATAAGTTGCTAATCTAGTAGCAGGTAAATTAGGTACATTTGTTAAACCACTGCAACCTCTGAACATAGAATAGTAGCAATCATATGCTAATGTAGTAGCGGGGAGTAAATCAGAAGGTATAGTTGTTAAACCTGTACAACCTTGGAACATACTGGCATAACAATAACCTGATAATGTAGTAGCCGGTAATAATATGGTTAATATATCTACCACACCAGTACAGTTTTTGAATAAATTGGCAAATGCGCCGTTCTTTCCTGATAGGCTTGTTTTACCACTGAAATTATTACCAAAAAGTAATGACATTACATTACCTGATACTTCAAATGTACCATCTGTTGAGGCAAATGTACCAATACCATTATTAGCAACTGTTGTGCTTGATATTGGAGTACATTCCCCTCTGAACATAATTGTATCACCAGTACTAAGTGAAATATATGTATCATCAGGTAGTTCCTGTGCGGTAGTACCACCATCTAAAGAATACATCAGTTTATTCAATGTACCTCCGGTAGGTGTTTTACCCGTAAATTTAACCTGACAAGCACTATTAGCAGTGAATGTCAATGCACCTCGTTCTATATATTCACTACCGGTATTATCTTCTAACAATCTTCTTCTCATCGTTTAAACTAAGTTTTAATAACAATATTTAATATTGTTATTAAAACTAAAGTACCCGCAAAAATACCTGAAAAATCCAACAATTTTTTTATTTTCTTTTAACCTTATAAAATTTGTCTCTTTTCCCAAAAAGCAGTATATTTGCATAAAATTCATTAGATATGCTGATAGAGTTGGAGCTGATAGACCGTATATACTACGATATTAAGGATTACTGCGAATCAAAGGGAACTGATATAACGGAATACATTATAAATACCGTTGAGGACAGGTTCTATATCGACAAATACGGTGATTTGAACGACAAACTGACAAAAAATACAGACAGGTATAAAGTATCTGCCGATGTATCTGACAAGGAGGACAAGGCAGTTGTAACGGAGATAAAGTTCGAAGAGGAAAACAAGCCTGTAATCATATCACAGACTGAGGTAAAGAAGGAAGAACCTGTTATATCAGCAGAAGAAAAACGGTCGGAAAAATCTGAAATAATTCCGACCAAAAAAGAGGTTGAAAAACCGGTGAGAAAGAAACGTACATTAGTAAGTAAATAACAGAGAATCAGACATTTATATGATAAACGTAAAACCGACGGACAGGCTTGTATTTGATTTGAAGATGCTTCAGATTGACTACAATGAGCAGAAGAAGGAATCTTTAAGGAAGGAAATCTCAGAGAAGTACGGTGTACCCTTGAAGAATGTGGAGGTAAATTTCATCCCTATAACAGTTGACAGGGACGGTAACAGGATTTCCCTTACGAATGACATTATAACGAATATTCAGGACCCGGCTTTTCAGGTGGAACTGTTCGGTGAATATCTTGAGCAGAAGGGTATAGATGATGTTGACTTTGAGGAGATTAAGAAGATTGACAGTCAGGTAAATGCCTTTGTTGACTTTGACCAGTATTCAAAGTATAAACAATATAAATTCAAGTATGTGAAGTGGGACAACTATCTGTCATACGGAAAGGGGAACTACTTTGATTTCACGAAACTTAAGGGTATGGTACTGCTTAACGGTGAACCTGAGAATCAGAGCGGAAAAACAACGTTTGCCATTGACCTTTTAAGATTTGCACTGTTCGGAAAGGCTCAGAAATCACCGAACCTTGACAGTGTATTCAACATATATCATCCGGAGGAAACAGAGGTTATGGTTGAAGCCGGTATTGAGATAGACAGTGTTGACTATGTAATCAGGAGAACAATAACGAGACCTTCATTAGAGAAGCGGACAAAGAAAAGCAAGTGCAAGCAGAAGATTGAGTATTTCAAGCTGTTGAACGGTGACTATGAACTTATTGAGAACTGTGAAGGTGAAACCGGTGCTGAGACCAACAATATCATACGTGAATCAGTCGGCAGTGTCGATGACTACAACCTTGTTATTTCGGCAACGTCAAAAACATTAGGTGATTTGCTTGACATGGGTCAGACTGACAAGGGAAAACTGTTTTCAAGATGGCTTGGCCTTCTTACTATAGAGAAGAAGGAAGAGATAGCAAAGGAACTGTGGAAAAAGAAAATATCACCATCCCTTATGTCAAATACCTATAACAAGGCCACGATTGAGGGCGAGATTAAGGATTACGAGGCTGCTTCAAAGGGTGATGCCGATGAAATAGCAAAAACACAGTTGAAGTTGAATGAGTCCAACGAACGGATAAACAGCCTTAATACTGACAAGGTAAACGTGCTTATCGGAAGAAAGGAGATAAAGGACGGTCTGGATAAAACTGATGTTGTGACGATTGAGAACATGATTTCCAAAAACAGCGAAACCCTTACGTTGCATCGTGGGCAGATGGCAAAATACAAGGAAGAATACAAGCTTGTAAAGGATTCAGTATTTGACGAAGAAGAACTGAAGAAAGTCAGGAATGAAATCGAGGTCAGGAAACAGGCTCAGAAAGAGTATTCGGACAGCAACATTGAGATAAAGGTCAAGATAAGTCAGTTAAGGGAAGATACAAAGCGTATAAGGGGACTTATAGATAATAAGGTATGCCCTACTTGCGGTCATCCCATTGAACTTGATGAACAGAACGGTTTTATTGAGAAGAATACTGAGGCTGAGAACCGGCTTATAGAAGAAGGAAAGAACAATAAGGCGAGGATAGATTCGATTCAGTCAGAGATTGAAGTCATGGAAAAGAAAGTTTCCGAAATGGAACAGAAGAAGGAGGAAGTAAGGAAAAAGGCTGAACTTGAACTCAGGATGACTGCCATAAAATCGAACATTGACACTGTAAAGTTAAAGATAGCCGATTTGGAGCGTAAGAAAAATGAAATCGAGACGAACAGGGAAAACATAAGGATAAACAACGAGATTGACCTTAAGATAAGGAATATTGATGAAGCCATAAAGGTGGAAACCGGTATAAAGGAAGGTTTTATAAAGGAAATAGAATCACTCAATAACGAGATAAAGCTTTACACTAAGGAAGTTGAGAAAAGAAACGCACTGATAACAAAACTGACTGAAGAGGAGAAAATTATAAGGACATGGACTATTTATCAGCAGTTGGTAGGAAAGAACGGCATTGTGAAGATAGTATTGAAAAAGGCACTTCCTATAATAAACAATGAAATAGCACGCATTCTTAAAGGATTATGCGATTTTGAAGTAAAACTGTCAGTTTCGGATGACGGAAAGGTGTGCATGGATTTGGTAAGGGACGGTGTTAATTTGGATTTGGGTACCGGTGCTTCCGGTTTTGAAAGTGTAATGGCTTCACTTGCGATAAGAAGTGCGTTGGCTACCGTATCGAATATATCCCACAGTTCGTTCCTATGTATAGATGAAGTACTTGACGGTGTTGCCGTTTCAAACCATGATAGTGTACATGAACTGTACAGGCGAATAATCAGAAACTATGATTTCATACTGCATATTACGCATAATGAGCTGATAGCAGACTGGCATGATATGTTCATAACTGTTACGAAGGACATTAAGAACAACGTTTCAAGAATCGAGACCAAATAAATACGCTTTTCCATTTTTCTGATGAAAAAAACACAGAACTACGATAAGATTGAAGAAATTGACCTGTATTTCAAGGATATAGAAAAATACGTACCGCTTACTTCAAAGGAGGAGAGCGAGTTGGCAGCTAAAATAAAGAACGGTGACAAAAAGGCACTGGATAAGCTTGTAAAGGCTAACCTTAAATTTGTTGTCAATCATGCAAAACAGTACCGCAAGAGCGGAGTACCCTTTTCAGACCTTATTTCAGAAGGTAATATCGGCCTGATGAAGGCAGCGGAGAAATTCGACGGTACAAGGGGTATAAGGTTCATTTCATATGCCGTATGGTGGATAAGGAACTCCATACAGGAATGTATTGAAAGGTATAACGGCAGTACTGATGAAGTTTCGGCAGAAGATTATGTAATGGAGAAGGGAAACAACAGCGAATACGAATATTCTTCACAGATTGTCAACAATGAGTTCGAAGAAGAACTTACCAACATACAGAGCAGGGAAAATACGATAGCAGAACTCATGAAAACACTTAAGAAACGTGAAATAAAGATACTTTCGCTTTATTTCGGCCTTTATGACGGAAAGGAAATGACACTTGACGAAATAGGGCAGGAAATGCAACTGACAAAGGAACGTGTAAGGCAGATTAAGGACAAGGCACTGGTAAAACTAAAGGTCAATGCACTCTCTTCGGATGAGTTCTTCACATTCAGGGAATTAAGATAATTATATAATAATACATATTCTATATATAGAGCTATGGCAAGAAAAAAAGGACAGATAACAACGAAACGACAGTCAAACAAGAAGGCTGAAGCAGAAAAGAGCGAAGAAACAAAGAAGAGTGTTTCTGAGATGTTTATTTCAGAGTCTAAGGATTCGCCTATAACGGAAGAAGATATAAAGGAATTCGAAGAAGAAAAGGCTGCAAGGATTGAACTTGAAAAATCCGCTAATGAGCCGGCAGCAACTGAAGATGAAACACCGGCGGAAAATCCGTCTGTTGAAACTGTTGTTGAAGGAAAAGAAGTATATCACATACCGTTTTTACAGGAAGTTAAAGATGATACCGAAACAGTTTCAAGTGACGAAGGGGATTCTTCATATACATGTACAAGTTACAGTATAACAGTCTCTAATAACGAAGAAGAAACGGTAACTGCTACAAGTGCAGATACAGAGGCTATTGTTTCAGACGGTGCGGAAGTTGTGGTACAGGAAGAAAGTAAACCTGAAAAGCCGAAGAAACGCAAAACCACAAAGGATATATACGGATATCACTGGATGGGGATGATTTTTGACTAATAAAAAATTATTTTTGAATTTTTTCAATGAAGGCAAAAGATAAGGATTATGTTGACATAACTGAAACCATACGTACTATACGTAAGATAAACGAAGGCAAGGAAAAGGAAGAATCAGAAGAAAATAAGGGTGATGCCGTACCATATACCATGCAGGATGAGATAATGGCAAACATTACCCAAACGGCAAAGGCCCAGTTCGGTGCTGATTTTTCAAAGTCAAAAACACCCATGCTATATTATCCCGATGACGGTGATGTTGTACTTAGCGGTGTAATAGGAGACCTGAATGATGCTAAATTCCAGTTCAGATACAAGGATGCTTCGGGTAACGGATGCTATCTCTTCACTTCACCCGTACAGCTTACGGATGAGACGCTTAAGAAAATGAATGTCATTCTTGGCGTGTTCAAGAACTGGAAGAAAGACCTGTCATCTCTTGAGGATATAAAACCTATGGGTTACAGAGGCTAAGGTTGCATTTCAGCAACCTTTTTTCCTTATATACCATATTTATAAGAAAGTATTTTTCCCATGAAAATAACCGAGAGTCAGATAAGAAGAATAATCCGCGAGGAACTTACAAAGCAGGAAGTCCGTAGTATGATTGACAGTCAATTGTCATCATATTCGAACGGACGTGATTTAAAGAAGGCTATAAGAAACGTTGCAGTTGACATTATAGATGAATTCTTCCATGAAATGTGGATGAAGAACGGTTTTTGGAAAAGTTCACTTAAAAACAAGGGGTAGGTAGGAGATGAATGACGTTGTAAAAGCGAATTTAGACAAGTTCAAGGTAATCGAACGTAACAAATGCTACGCATTAGCGAACTGGATAACCCGTAAATCAAAGGATTTCAGCTTGAATGATGCATTGTATTATCTGTATATGTATACCGGTGGTGATTATAAGGAAATGGCTAAGATTATAGGTCAGTTATCGGAAAAGAAGAAAATGTTCGGAAGAACACAAGTATATAATACGGAACAGACAGATGACATCACATTAAGGCTTAATGATGACGGTAAACTTGAACTGATAGGCTATAAGCCTGACAAGGAACCACAGAGAAAGGGTCAGCATATACAGCGTAATCCTAAGATTTTCAGGAAAGGAGACGGTCAGACGAATGTGACGTTCAAAAACTCAGAGGAGAGAATAATGGATTTCGGAAAAAAGGTCAGGGAACTTTATCCTGATGCTGACAACCAGTATCTGACACATGCTATGATAGCCATAAAGAGATTTTCGAATGACAGGAAAATCAGTCCGGAAAAGGTTATGAACAGACTTGCAAAGGGTACTCTGAAACTTCTGGACTATGATTATAATTCATTCAGAGTTGTACCTGTTGCAAACGAATCAAGGATTATCGTCATAACAGAATCGGTTTTTGATGAAATAAGCAAAGGCATGGGTATCAGTGAATACAAATTCTACAACAATGTCAAATCATTCCTCTCTTCACTGCTTGCAGACCCGGTAAATACAAAACCTTCGGATTTGCTTCTAAGCTACGGTATAACGAAGAAGGTTCTCATAAATCAGATGATAAGCCTTGGTATGCTTGAAAGAAGTGTAAGGATTTCAGACAAGGATGAAAACGGTGAACCGAAGGAAGCGACGATGATGGTAAAATACAAGGTTCCGAAGAAGAATTTCGAAAGGAAACTAAACAGACTTTGGATTAGGCTGTTTGAGAAGAACCTGCCTCCGAGAAAACAGAGAACACCCAAATCAGATGAATTGAACGAGGAAGGTGAAGGAGCAACCAGTGCAGTTTCTTCAGGTGAAGTAGTAACTCCGCTGTTCCCCATACAGAGAAGAAAAATGCCTACCGAAGTGGAAGAGGCAACAGCAACGACAACAGCCGGAAATTACGAGTATGACGTACCCTTTGCAGGTGATGAGGAAACACTGGCACGTCACAATGGAAAAGGAGGTTCTGTTTCTGTTAATTTAGCATAATTTTTTGCAGATGAATGATATTTATAGTTGTAAAAGTAACGAATTTTCTCACGAAGCCATAATTGACAGGCTTAATGACATATCGGGTGAGATTGAGGAAGAACAGGAAAAGCCTGATGAGGAATATGACAGGGACAAGGTGTTCAAACTCATATACAGACAGTTCATCGAAGGACTGAAACTGTCAACGGGTTACAGAATATAATTTAGATAAAAAAAAGAAAGAATATATAAGATGTTATCAAAAAGATATACGTTCAGCGAATTAAACAGTATTCTCAAGGAAAGCCAAAACGAGTTTAAACCGCGTATAGGTGATAAAGTGGAGGATGAGGATAAGAAGAACAACGGAAAGGCTGTGGACGATATTATGAAGCAATCCAAGGAGTTCGACGGTGGCTTTACCGGTGACAAGAAGAAGAATGACAACAGGGAGGATGTCTATGATTACAATAAGACAACCCTTGACTTGAATTTCGTATCTGAACCGGATGACAAATACAAAGAAAGAGTCAAGGCAAACGTTCACGGTTTCCCTTCCGAAAACAACGAGAAGGACAGTTCGGCAAAGAACAATGATTCCCTTGATTATGAAGGGAATGAAAAATTCTATGATGCACAGAAGAAGAAATCAAAGGAGGTAAATGACAAGGACACTGAACTTAAGCATGCAGGACTTAAGGCACGTGAACTCCCAAAGGAAAATTTCAAGAATGATACATTATATAAGGAAAGCAAAACAATGAAGCGTTTACATTTTAAGAATACAGTATTTCTGAGCGAGTCTCAGATGCTCAAGAAGGTACCGGAAGAATACAGAAACCGTGACGTAAAATTCATCATGAAGGATGCAAGTGACACTGAATATCTTGTTGAATGTTCATACAACAATGATTTGAAATTCGGAAAACTTACAGTACTTAACAAAACCAACAAAAAGGAAATAAACGAACAGCTGAACCGTATGAAGGAATTGTCAGGCTATGACAGTTCAAAGTACTTCGCAGGTACAACTTCAGTATCGAGAAAGAACGAGACAAACGAGTTATCAGAAATGATTAGCCGTGTAAAGGAAATCGAATCTGACAGCACTGTAAAATAAAACTAACAGTTCAGTAGACAGAATGGAGGATATGGAGCATTTGGGATTTTTGGAGCGCATGATAGCACTTCTTGACAAGTACGGATTCTGGAAGATACTTCAGGCTTCACTTGTACTTGCAGGTTTTCTGTATATGATGTATAATGTACAGAATCTGCCTGAAATCGTATCAGGTGCGTTCAAGAAGCAGACTGAGATTGTACAGCTTGAACATGACGAGGCGATTGAACTCAGACGTACCATAAAACCTGATATTGACCTTATATTAAAGGAAAGTCTGTCAGACTTGAATGCAGACAGGGCATTCATCATGGAAATGCACAACGGAACAAACAATGTTGCCGGATTACCATTTATTTACGGGGAAATGACCTACGAGGAAGTAAGGAAGGACATAACACATGTTGACGAGGACTATACTTCAATTAATCTGTCAAGGTTCACATTCCCCATGTTCATAGAAAAACAACATATATGGCACGGAAATATAAACGGATTGAAGGAGATAGATTCAAAACTCGCTTCAAGGTTAGTCTCGAACGATGTTACATATCTGGCGATTATCATGCTAAACGGTGTATCTAATCAGCTTGGCTATTACGGTCTGACATGGTGCAACGGAAAGGAACAGCCCAGTCCGAATGAAATTGAACATGAACTAACCGTCAATTCGCAAAAACTATCTATTCTCCTTGATTCAAACAGACTTAATTATTAATTCTTAATAAAGGGGGAGGTATAGCGATGACAAAGAAACAGCAGTTAATAGTTGACATCATACAGTGGATTCTTATCGGAATACTTGTTATAGCATGTTCCATTGTATTCATGGGTAAATGTAATATTCAGGAAAGGGAGAAAACCCTTTTAAAACAGAATACATACATCAGGATACACAACAGCAAGCAGATTGCAACACTGACAAAGAAAAATACGGAATTATCGGATTCCATTATAGTTCTTACGAAAAAACTGGAAGAATGCTCGAAACAGAAATAATGGCATACATAATAACTTAGCGGAGTTATACAATACTGTTATCCGTGGCATATAAACTCACGGATTGCATATGTTGGCGATATTATCGTCAATTTTTTTTTTGTAGTTATACAAAAAGACAGTATATTTGCAAAGAGATGGAAACAGAATGGCTTGACAGACTAATAACAGAGAAAAGGACAGCAGAAGATTTGTCCAAACTAATAACAGAGGAACTTGGAATAAACTATAGCGTAATAGTTGAATCTGAGAAAATAACGCAAGAAATACTGTCGGATATAAAAACCCGAAAAAAGAACTACTTTTCAAATGTACCGGGCGTATCTTATATTGATGGTAGAATTATGCATAGTACATTCGGATATAATCTTACTGTATGCTACCGTTATATAAACTTTAGGGATAAGAATTTTTTTGATGATTATAGCAGCAAAGTCCCCGTACTGAAAAACTCGTTCAATGTCAATACAAAAACACTTACACTGACAATAACAGCTATAAGCGGAAAAGTTATAGAAGATACGTTGTATGATACTATTCAACACGAACTGCATCATTTCTTTCAGGAGGAAAAAATCGGTAAACCGTTTAATGCAAACAGTTTATATAAAATTGCTTTGGCTTGTAAAAGAAAGCCTAAAAATTCGCTGACCTATATGCTTGGTGATATGTTATACATAACACTGAAATGCGAGGAAGAAGCCTATACAAACGGTTTATATGCTGCACTTGTGCATAACTACAGAAACGACAACATACCGACAAACGAAGTACTTGACAACAGTTCTGTATATAATGCACTTCTGACGTTGAGAAAAGAAAAAGAATTTATATTACAGAATATTAACGACGATGAACTTGTTAAAACATCTGAGGTTATAAGGAAAATAACAGGAAAAAACATCAATAACATTATCAGTTTTATCGAAAGGGGTGAAAAGGAACTTCTCAGGAGAATAGGGCGCGTTATTATAAAGGCACAAAAAGATTGTTCGGTTCCAAATGATTTTCATCCTAATGCAAACAAACTGACAGAATATACAAAAAGTACGGTTGACGAAGTTTTTTCACTTGTAAGGCTTCCTGAGTCATCGCCTTTTACCGGTTTTCCCTGACATATTGACAAAGAGATGAAAATATAATATATTAAGATATATAACAAATAATTCAAAAAACAATCATGTTAACAAAGATAATAGTTTTTCTTCTTGTAATGGCCATACTGAATGTTATAAGGGTTGGTATAAATTTAAGTATATGTTTCATGAACAATATGAAATATGAAAGTAAATGGTATAACACAGTACTTTTCTTTTCTTCAGTATCATATATATTAACAATAATTTTTTGTGGGATTTAACTGATTTTTTTTATGGATATACAGGACAAACTCATTGAACTGTCACAGTATGGAGTGAACTTCAATGTTGCAAACGGAAAGTTTGTGATTAAGATTAAATATAATGACAAATGGACGGTAATACAACCGGAAAAAACTGATATTGAATTCTACCGTGACGAGAATGACGATACGGTATATTACTATGTAGCACCTATATCAGTTGCAATAGAAAACATATTCAGTGCCATAGACGAGACAATAGAATACAACCGCGAACTTGAACTTAAAATAGTACTGTTCAAGGAAAAAATGAACGAGTTGCAGGAACTTTTCGCAAAGGAACCGCTCGAAGTACTTAATACACTTGAATTCAGGGTAAGGAAGAGAAAGGAAAAGGCGAAGAAGGAGCCGGTACAGGTTAAGGAAGAACAACCGAAAACGGTTAAAAAAACAGTAAGGAAAAAAAATACTGAAAAGAAGAAAACCTATATCAAACCGGAGGAAGAACAGAATACGGAAGTTTGCGAAATCGATGAAAAAATATCAGAAGTATTAAACAGTTAATATCATGCTACTACTTATAAAATTCATAAGCTACATTTTACTTGCATACGGAATATGCGAGATTGTTGTGTTCAGCAACGGGCCTTTTCATATATTCGAGAAATGGCGTATAATAGCACATAACATAGGGGAACATTTCGGTGAACTATTTACCTGCATGATGTGTTTCTCAACATGGGTAGGGCTTGCATTAAGCCTGATAAACAGTCTGTTACTGCCTTCTGTTGCCTTTACACCGTTCAATATGATACTTGGTACTGTTGCACCTTTCTGGTTCATTATGATACTTGATATGGGATTTACCTGTGCAACTACATGGCTGCTCTATCAGTTGGAGGACTTAATGGAACGTAGCGGTGGAAACATAACATACGAAGAGGAAGGGGAGTAAGATGGAGGTGAATAGTCAGATAATAAAGGAACTCAACATAAACATGAGTGACAAGTTTTTCCTTGAAGCACAGACTGAGAAAAAGAAGAAGGAATATGCCGAGAATATAGTCAATAACGGTGTAGGCAAGGAGATAAAGTATATTCTAAAGGCTAATCTTAAACCGGCTAAGTTAAGAAAACCCCTAAAAGTACTGCTTAGGGAAAAAATACTGAATTTCACAAATAAGTTTAAAATAGTATTCGGGTATGCAGATTGATGATATTTTTGAAATAGCAAACGGCATTAACAATTCACTGCTGATGCTTAACGAGAAAAGCGTTAACAACAGAAACATAAAGAAATGCCTGACAATAGGATTACAGCTGCCTATTGAGGAACTGCAACAGATAGACCGTGATTTCTACGTTATGCAGAACGGAAAAAGTGAAGGATTTACTGCAAGTGAAGAAATAAGGGTTAAGATAATGGGTATAGACTTTGTAATTATACCGGAGGAAGAAGAAGAGGCTTAGTCACCTCTCGCACATGCATTCCTTGACCAACCGGTTTTTTTCACCATTTCATTTACAAACCACAATGTCATATAACTCGTCAGACGGTCTGTAAACAGTATGTATTTGTTGAGTTTAAGTTTGGTAATACACTTTTCCATCAGCATATAGAGACGGTCAGCTTCCCTCTTTGACTTGCACGTAACGAAATCGAAGTCACCGTCATACTGAATGACAAACTTGTTGTAGAATACAAACACCCTCTTTATATTATCATGTGAAACATCCTTAAGCAACATATTATTAAGGATAAAATGGGCATCCTTTCTGTCCTTCAGAGGGTGATGTCCGTATACGTTGAACGACTCCTCCACAAACCACGGTTTCTTCGAGACAATCTTATAGTCAGCATCGACAATCACATTATCTATCAGTTTACCGTCGTTGTTACGTAATTTTACCACCTTATCATCACTGTCTGTTTTTTCCAAAAGCAGTATTTCATATGTAGTATCACGGTATAGTTTCTTATTTATGGCAACACCTCCGGGAGTCTGCCTTATCTTTATAGGGCACAATACAGTGGAATGATTCTTCTCTACTGCTTCCTCGTAAGCCTTGAATGCATCATTACGCCATAGGAAAACAGGCTTGCCTATATAGGTAATGCGTTTTCTGTCCTTCATGATAACAACCTTGTACCGTCCGTATCTGTCATGCTCTTTTTTACGTTCCTCAAACAGCTTTGCACGTTTTTTGTCATAATACCGTTTATTCTGCATAGCCTTGACCTTTTTAAGATGGGCTACGGTAGTACGCTTCCTTTTCCTTTTCACAGTGCTTTTCCGTTCTGCTTTCTCGCGTTCCTTCTCTGCCTTTATCTTTTCTTCCTTTAGCTGCTTTTCCTTTAATTTCTCTTCCTTAAGTTTCTGTTCCTTCAAGGCTTTTCTGTACTTTGCCTTTCTTATCCTGTCCTTTTCCCTGTCCTTTTTCTTCTTTGCTTCAGCAATTTCCTCATTACGTTTTTTCAACTTAGCCAAAGCACGTTCCAGTCCTGTCATTGAAAAATAAATGTTAGTTAAAAAGTGTTATTTTATATAAATATAGCCCATAAATACTTTGAAATAAAGGCTAAACGGAGTATATTTGCAAAAGTATTATAAATCATTATTAATAAATCTTATAAAAATTTTTTCAATGAAAACATTTGACTTAACAGACGAGAATCAGAATCTATTCAATGAATTGTTTCAGGAAACAGGTTATCACAATTATATGCAGCTGAGATTAATCGGACTTGCAAAGGCTAAGGAGGTGATTACCGTAAACCGTCCAAATGCCGTCGCAAAGCATGTCGGCCATCTTGCAGATGACGTAGTGACAATCCTTGTATATGAGGATGCATTTGACAGACTTGACGAGAAGAACAAGAAACTGCTTATCAAGGATGCATTCAACCTTATTTCATATGATGACGAGAAGGATAAGATTACAATCGGTGCTCCCATGATTACCGTTACCGTTGCCGGCAGACGTATGTGGGGTGATGACATAATTAACTGTGCTGAGATTGCAACCGCCGCCATACAGCAGATTGAGGAAGAGAAGAAGGCTGCAAAGGAAGAGGAAAAGGCACGTAAGGCTGCTGAGAAGGCTTCAAAGAAAAGAAAATAAACAGACGTTTATGGGAAAGGTTATTGTTAAAAACGACCCGTCAGTCAATTATCACCTTTATCTCAAGGAAATATCCATAGTTAAAGGTGATAATAAGCACTCAACGGTAAGTCATGTATTTACTTCCTGTAAGGGAATGGCGATGGTATTTGACAATGACAGATACCTTGAAATAGCGTTGGAACTGTTGAACATTAAGGACAATAACAAAGGAAATTACACCTATTCTATAGAGGAATCAGATAAAAATTAATTAACATGCTTGACAAAGATTTAAGGCTTTTTACAACAAGTAGGGGAGTTGACGGAAATACATTCGATGAATACCAGAAGTATAACTTCAATAATATGTACATAGAACCTACTGTCATTGAGGAACGTATGAACCATTCAATGACTTCAATCTCAGTGTATTCAAGGTTACTGATGGACAGAATTATATTCCTTGGTACTGAAATAAATGATGATGTGGCAAATATAATCACGGCACAGCTTCTGTGGCTTGAACAGCAGGGAAACAGTGACATTACACTTCACATATCAAGTCCGGGAGGCAGTATATATTCCGGTTTGGAAATAGTTGACTGTCTGAACTTCATAAAACCCGAAATTTCAACAGTTTCTATGGGTATGGTTGCTTCAATGGCATCTGTCATAGCAAGCTGTGGTACTAAGGGTAAACGTTTCATACTTCCACATGCAAGGTTCCTCGTACATCAGCCCTTACAAAGCGGAGGCGGTGTAAAACAATGCAGTGACGTACAGATTCAGGCAAAGGAAATACAGTCACTAAAGGAGGAATTACAGCAAATGCTTGCCGATAATAGCGGACTGCCATATGATGTTATCGAAAAACTCTGTGACAGAGATACTATACTGACTGCACAGGAAGCCATTGACTATGGATTTGTTGACAAGATAATAACAAAGAAATAATATCAGGTATGGAAGATAAGAAAACCGTAAGTATAAAACCTTCTTTTTTCACTACTGAAAAAACTGAAGAGAAAAAGAACGGTGTACTGTTCATAGAAAAAACAATAAGGGAAATTCCGCTAAGTCAGGTCGTCAAAAACAATATAAGTCTGGAACATTCAGTCGATAAACTGTTTATAGCCATAAATGGTTTCCGTCTGAATAATAAGGGTGAAATTATTACACCGAATAACAGTGTTTTGGACATCTACGGATTTACAGATTCACTGGAAGTTGTGGCTAATAAGGATTTTACCAACGATGACAAGGATAAACAGTTTGCTACGTTCAAAGAAGGTGAAACAATACCGTTTCGTATAATAACAGAACGGCTTATCGATAATGGATATATTTTGCAGGAGAACAGATTCAGCTTCCCTATTTGCGATGACAACTTATTCATATATATCGAACTCGATTTGACAAAACCTAAAGATAATTATAATCCTTATTCTGAATACAAATTCATAGGAATTAATCCTAATTCAATCACATCAGAAAATGACTTTAAGGTTATTTGGAAAGAATAACAGCAAAGAGCAACCTATAATGGCTGCTCTTATTTTTTTCAGATACTATTTCTCATCTGGTCTGTATGGATATGGATGTACTGCTCCATCATCTATACCATATTCATAGTATAAAACATAATATTCCTTGTTCTCCATGTTAGTTTATATTAATTAGTTTTTATTTCTTATCCGAAAAGTCGATATCCTTGTCAATGTATTCCCTTACATATTTGCTGAATGTCATGGTAAAGGCTTTTTTCCTATACTCCTTGTAATATGTTTTAAGTTGCTTAACCGGTATTTCCCTGTATGTTTTCCATCTTACAGCACCGTTAGAATACACATCTACATAGTCAGGTACTTCCTCGTTGGCATAAGCCTCTAATTCAAACGGATTCATCTTATATGCAAACTTGCTTCCGTTGAATGTAAATAGCAGTTTAATCCAGTACCATATATACAACCAGTAAAATCTAAGCCATGAATTCTTAGTCGATACAGCCTGTTTAACATGAATCATTTCATGATGCGTAACAACCTTGTCATAACCGGTTTCAACATACTCGTTCCATTTGTTCTTTTTGCTGTTTTTTATCCACATCCTTCCGAAGAAGGTTATAGTAATATAACTTCCGAACGGAATGAAATTATTCCATTTCAGTTCAATTCCCATCAGTTCACTTGGTCTGTACATCTTACCTTGATATAAGTCAATTTTTTTATAAATATTTGGAAAAACGAATATAATTTCTTTTGAAGATATAATTATATGCAGTATATTTGCGGAACAATAAGAGAAAAACAATAAATAACTAATTTTAAAATCAAAAAGAAAATGCGTAAATTTACATTAGCTTTTATGATGCTTACCTCAATGGTAGTTGCATCTTGTTGCGGTAACTCATGCAAGGGAACTGCTGAGAACGATTCTACAGCCGTTGATACAACAGTGGTTGACAGTGTTGTAGTTGACAGCGTTGCAGTTGACTCAGTTGCATAAAAACCGCTATTAAGCCTCGTATTTTCATTATTTAAAGAAAATTAACAGAGACTTTAATATTTTTTAAACAGGGTTTTCTTTAGAATCCCTGTTTTTTTTCGTATATTTGCATAAAACCACATATAAGATAAATTATACCCGATATAATATAATAAGCGTGTATTTTTCTTAATTTATATCATATCTGGTATAGTTATGAATTAAACTATTAAGTACAAAAAAAACATATATAAGAGTTGTATTTAGAACTATTATAACCCATGGGAGAAAAAGAATTTAGTGAAATATCAAGAAAGCGTTTTAACAAATTTATAAACGAAACAGTTGAAGAATTACTGAAAAGGGCATTTGGAGAATCTACTGAAATGGCTGTTCCGTTAAAATCCTATAAAACAAGGGTTGACGCATTAAGGTTTCAGCTTGTGGAAAACTGGTGTTTATGCAAGTGGTATCAGTTGTTTAATCCTGAATCAGAAAACTTCATGCACTGTGTTAATGAGTTAAAAGCATGCATTTACAATCTTAAAATCCTTGATATAAAAGGGGGTATTGACAAAGATAAAACAGTGACAAGAATGTTAGTCAACGACTATGATTATAATAAGTCTGACATGATTGAGAGGATTATAAGAAGCAAGTTTACAAGGGAAAATATACTTAATGATAGTCAGAAAATGTGCGTGTGCGACGAATTTGCCGACAACATAGAATCTTTAATAGCAGTAATTTCAGACAATTCAGAGGATGTTGACAAATATATTTATAACACATTTGCCTATTTGACTTAATAGCTGCATTTATAACTGTTAATACTGAAAAACATATTTAATCGTTTAATTTTAAACTATTATAACCCATGGAAGAAAAAACAAGTCTAAAAGAGCGTATGACCGCATTGAGGAGTGTTACCGATTATAAGCTACCGTTAAAATGCTATACTATGGTTGCCATTGACGGTCATTCATTTTCTAAACTGATTAAAAACAAGTACAAAAAACCCTTTGATGATGAATTCATCCATATGATGAACGAGGTTGCAGAATATGTATGCAAGAACGTTGAAGGCTGTAAGTTCGCATATACCCAAAGTGATGAGATTACCTTTGTCCTTACTGATTTCGATACGGAAACGACCTGTGCATATTTCGGAAACAGACTGACAAAGATATTATCCATAATACCCTCAATGGCTTCTGCAAAGTTCAATCAGCTGGTCATGGCAAATCTGTTGAAGAAAACAGATAATATTATGGAAGCAGAAGAACTTATACTTAATCAGAAATTAGCTGATTTTGACTGCAAGGCATGGCCGTTAGGCTCATTCAATGATGTATATGCATATATTCTTTGGAGGCAGATTGACTGCATAAGAAACTCAAAACAGCAGGCAGCACAGACATGGTGCAGTCATAAGGAGTTATCAGGACTGAATACTGACGAACAGATTAATTTGCTGAAAATAAAAACCGGTATTGACTGGAACGAGTTTCCTGATGACAGAAAATACGGAAGGTTTATCTATAAGGAAAAGGAGACCTACTACAATAAGGATATTGACACTGAATATGAGAGAAGTATTTGGAAAAGCCATGACGCATTTCCTATAACAGGAGAGGAAGGAAAAGAACGTTTCATCAAGCTGAATGTCATTCCTGATATCGACAAATGCAAAAATTTCTACTTTTAGACTTTGCTTGTGTCAGTAAATGCAGTATATTTGCAAAAGAGAAAAAAAATATATGTAAAACTTTTAATTTTAATTAAGAAAAAGAGATGAGAACATTGATTTTATCAGGCCGTCTGGCTGCTAATGCGGAACAGAAAACCTCAAAGAACGGGAGACAGTATTTGGAATTCCGTATGGGTAACAATGAATACAGAAGCGGTGAAAACAGTGAGACATACTGGTTCAGGGTAACATCATTCAACCCTAATCACATGAAGTTACTCCCTTATCTTACAAAGGGAAGAACAATTGAGGTTATCGGTGACTTAAGTGCAAGTCCATACATGAGTACGACAACAGGTAAGCCTGAAGCCGGGCTTGAAGTACTTGCAAATGACATTAAATTTGACGGTAACTTCAGCAAGGTAACTGATACTCAGAATACAGAGACACCGACTGCTGAACAGCCTAAAGTAGAGGTAAAAACTGAACCCGCAAAGCCAAAGAAAGCTGCTACACGTAATCCTTCAACAGCACCTATTGAAGCACCAAAACCTGCTCCACAGGCTGTAGCAGACAGTGATGAGGATGACCTGCCATTCTAAGGTCTATACTTTCAGGGGAAACATTTTTTGCTTCCCCATTTTAATTGACAAATCATGCTTAATATTAAGGATATAGAAAAAAGGCTCAAGAAATACCCCGAACCGGATGAAGTAAAGGAGATAAGGGAGAATATATACAAAACATTCTCAAACCTTGAATTCATTGAGGAAGGTCATAAATATTATCTTCATAAACCGGACGGTTCACAAAAGGAAATGACAAGTGTTACTACCATCTGTCATGACAGATTCGAGCCTCATGTTGACTGGGAGGAAATCCTTGAACGTAAGGCGTTGAACTTAGGCATAAGTTCTGAACAGTTAAGGCGTGAATGGAAGGAGAAAAACATAACCTCAACTTCAAATGGTACTTTAACACATCTCTTTGCTGAGGGTTATATGCATTTCTTCATGGGTAATGTTGACCTTATACCTGAGCCTATAAAGAAGATGCAGTACGAGGACGGTTTTCTCATACCTTACGGTAATAAGCAAAAGGCAGTTGCAAAGTATTATGAGGACTTATACCATACCGAAGGGTTATATCCTGTCATGCCTGAGGCACAGATATATATTGACTCCGAAAATAACAAATACGGAATAAACTATGATATAAGCGGAACATTTGATGCACTGTTTGCCTTTAAGGATGCTAAAAATGAATGGAAACTGTCTATTCGGGACTGGAAAACAAATTCTTCTTTGGAAAATGATTTCAACATCCGTAATGGAAATACACTGTTACCACCGTTCGATACTTTGGAGTTTATAGACCAACCACAATCAGTATATACACTACAGTTAAGCCTCTATCAGCTTGGTATTGAACAGTTAGGATATAAAGTAACTGACAGGAAACTGCTATGGCTTACTGAGGATTGTGAATACCATAAGATAAATGTAAGGGACGTAACAAAGGAACTGATAATAGGTTTAACATAAGAAAAGAAAAATCACCGGTAATAACTACTGGTGATTTTTTATATTTCTTCCAAAGGGGAATTGAGTCCTAAATTCATACCGGGTGTTAATTCAATTGAATTAGTTTCATCTTCATCTTTAGTGTTATTATATTCTTCTATATATTCCTTAATAACAGATTCTACAATAGCATTAATTCTATCTCTTGATTCTTCCATGCGATAATTATTTTTGTTGTTAATAAGATTATTTATAGCAGTATCATTAAGTTTCGGAAACCTCTCCTTTAATTTTTTGAAAAGGGAAAAATACGAAGTTGCATCGCACTCAAAGGTTCCGTTGCTTGTTTTAACCGAGAAAATTCTTTTTGGCTGTTTCTGTACAACTTCCGGTTCTGGTCTCTTTACTGATAATGTCTGACCGCTTGTTTCAGGAAGCATATTCTTCAATTCATCCAACCATGGTTTTCCTTCAAGATTCCAGTACCTCCATGTTCTAAAATTCTTTTTATATCCTTTATTGAAAAGGAAATCTATAACATCATAATCATTAGTGGTTACAACTTTATTTCCGCGTTCTTCTTCACTGGTGGATATAACATTGACAAGGTTCTGATTTGAAGTTATTGACAGTCGCACTTCACCGTTTCTATAAAATGAAATAACTGCTGTTACGGAAGATTTCTTATTGTTAAGTCTCTTCTCCTTCCTTGCCTTCATTTCATCACTCAGTTCAAGGTTTTTCATATCTTCAGCACTTGCCAACCTTTGTATAGTAAATAAACCGTTTGACTTCGAAGAAACTGCATAACCTATTTCCTTAAACTCTCTGCCGTGTGCCTGTTTCGGACAATATCCGTTCATGTATGTGTAATAATGGCACATTTCATGAACCAAAGTGGCTAAAAACCCCTTTTCAGTACCGCTGTAATTACCGTTTATTGAAATTTTAGGACGGCAAAGTTCAACAAAATTACTGCTGTCAACATATGTATTTTCATTCCAACCGGGAAGATACATTCTTCTTGAACTTATATTAACCCTGATTCCACTGTTTGTTACCGAAAACCAACCTAATACACCTCCTTGCGAACCGGGGCCGGTTGTAAATACAGAAAATTCACAGGGCCCTAATTCACTGTTAAAAAGCCAAGAATTCATTTCCTGATACTTCTCAGCCATCCAACTTACGGTAGGTTTAAAACTTTTGTCCATCAGATTTCCTCAATTTCCTCTTCCTCGGGTTCTTCTTCTTCGTCAAACAAGCCTAAATCGTAGTTACGGTCAATATGTTCGATAAATCCTTCAATATCATCTGAACTCATCCAGTTCCATAATTCGCTGATAAATGTATCATCGCCCAACATTTCGCGTACATCATCCCACATATTGAGAGTGTTCTGATTAATTGAACCTTCGCTGATAATTCTTCTTACTGATTCTCTGATAATATCCTTTAACATTGATTCTGTTAATCTTTTTTTCTGTTTCATTTTTTTTATAAAATCTTTTTAATAAATATGGGTAATAAACGAAAAAATGCGCCTATCTCTAAGCGCATTATATGGTTATTTCCTACCTAATTTAAGCCATTCTTCTTCCGTGTACCATATATTTTCATTATCATATGCTATATAGGTTACACCTTCCTTAATACCCCCTCTGTCACAGAACTGATGGATAATATCTTCTATATGCTGAAGGTTATTGACAATGAATTCATCAAGTTCCCTCAAATGTTCAATTACCTCCTTCGGATATTTAGGGCCGTCGGTATCTTCCTCAGTTCCTTTTATTACCTGTTCCGACAAACCGAGTATAAAAGCCATTTGGTCGTACCAGAAGTCGCACTGATACAGGTCATATGTATCTATACCGTAGTATTTATCATTATCTTCGTCAGCATAAGCCTTTGATTTCTGTGAAATCCTGTCAATATTATACAGTGTTCTTAATACATTCGGGAAGGTATCATTTTTATATCTTTCCAACTCCTTACGTATTGAACGTGTATATTTGGTAAGGTCTGACTTTTCATGATTAATCTCTATTTTTCTGACTCTGAGGTTTCTTATGAGTTTAAGATGTTCCTCAGTAAATGTTAATTTGATTTTCGCCATATTTTTATATATTATCTTACCATGAATTTAGTATTGTTCTTCATTTTTTTCAATGAAGATTTGATAATTTGTCTGACTCTCTCTGTTGTTATATTTCTTGAACGTGCGATTGACTCAATATGTTTCTCATCACATCCTATACCATAATACTCCCTTACAATTTCAGAATCACGTTCACCGAGGAGTTTAAGGAGGGTTTCAACAATGTTCTTATTATCAGACTTTACATTATCCTCTTCCACATTATTAGTGGATGTTATACTTTCATAGGCAAGCGTATCTTCGCTAAGGGAATGTTCCTTCGGTTCAAAGTATGAATCATCTATTGAGGACATTGTCACAGTTTCTAGGTCGCTTGCGTGTTTCACTGATATATTATATTCCTTTTTGAGGAAATCCTTAAGTTCATGTGCAGTGGGATAACGGTCATTCTCTACAAAGAATCTGTTTCTTGCCTTCGGTACATAGGTATAGAGTTTTACTGCGTTGGAAGGAACTAATGCCTTTTCGTTGAATATCACATACTCATTTATATATTTTCTTACCCACCATACAGCATATGTAAGGAATCTCTGTTTCTTGCTTAAGTCATAGTTGTCAATAGCCATAAGCAGACCGATATTAGCCTCATTTACTATATCCATAAGGTTATCGCCCTTCTGCCAACGCCTGGCAACTGATACAATGAATCTCTGATTACACTCAACAAGTTTCTTACGTGCCTCAGATGATATTACCGGATTTTTTGACTTAGCCTTTTTAAGGAGTTTTCTTTCCTCATCGCTTGTAAGGATAGGATAACCCTTAATATCATCAAAATATGCGTTAGTTAACTCCGTTCTATTCCAAAAGCCACAATCCTGTGACTTACAATCTATCAAAAATGCCATTTTTCTGAAAATTATTTCTTCTTTTTAAGTACAACTGTACACTTATTTCCCTCTTCACGCGGAAAAGCTTCCGGTACTGATATGTCAGACAGAATATCTATGAACTCGTAAAGGCATTTTTCCGATTCTTCCCTACGTGTAAGTTCCCTTCCCTTCATAGTAAGTACAACCTTTACCTTATCACCGTCCATAATGAATTTCCTTGCCTTGTTAGCCTTAACATTGAGGTCATTTGAGGCTATGTTGGTTCTAAGCTGTATCTCCTTTACGGTTGTCTGTACCTTCTTGTTGTTCTTGAGTTGCTTTTTAAGTTCGTACATATACTTTGAATACTCCTCAATTCTGACAATCGTAGGATTAGCCTTACCGTTTACCTCAATCAAGTCCTTACCCTCAGAAGAAGCCCTGTTCAGTGCTTCCTTAAACGGTATGATAACTGATTTGTTTTCACCTTCTGACTTGTATACAAGTCTGACTTCACTACAACCTGTAATTTCGCTGTTAATTCTTGGTTCGTCAAAACCTTTTTTCTGCATGTTAATGTAATATAGATTAATTTTTGAATTTTCTGATTTCAATAATTTTTATTATGTTGCCCGGTATTTTATCTTCTGTATATACACCTATATCAGAATTAGGGTCTAGATAAAAACGGACATTATCTTCGAGTTTCATTATGTCAATGCCTAACAAAGCATATTCTCCGTTATTTCTGCTGTCACCGTTTATAGAACAAAGTTTCTGTCCTAAATTGTACAACTCAGTCGGTGTTGAATCACCCTTTATGAGGTATATTCTTGGAGGGAAGTGATAAAGAGTGTTTTTGCAGTCAGGTATTAGACCGTTTTTCAGTATGATATCAGACAGATAATGCGGTGTCCAGTGAAACAACGTGTTATATCTTAACTTTATCGCTTCTGTCTCATCTGTTTGTTTTTCTGATTTAGGTTCGAACTGTAAAACCTGAAAAGTCATTCCGTTTACTGTCTGAGGCGGCTGCTTCAAGCCTAAAAAATAACCCATCTTATCCATGTCGCGCTCAATTAGCGTAACATTTATTCCAACAAGTGCGATTATAACGTAAACAGATATCTTGTTTTCTGCCTCGACTTTTTTTACAAGGTCAGAAGAGAAATAATATTTTTTCCTTATTTTCTCAACTACCTCATCAGCCGGTAATACATCTCCGAAATTTTCATTTAAACCCGGTAAATCTGACAGTATATCATTAAAGGAAGTTACCTTTGGTGTTAATCTTAAGTCGCGGTAAGCATCCCTTAAAACATTAATGTCAATATCAGATATGTCAATATTTGTATTTGCAGTTTTCTTTTCTAATACTCTGTTTACGATTTCCGAAATGATATGCTTAAGTTCCCTTTTTGTTATATGCTTTGTTTTTTTCCGCATGTTAATATTGAATAGTTTTTTTCTGTTTGGTTTGTGGAGGCATAAGATACAGTTCATTCAAAATCTGAAATCTTGCCGGCCACAACTCGTTATATTTATCGGCATCCGTTTCCCTCATTTTCCTTATCTTATCTATGTTAAAGTCAATCTCCTTGTATTTATCAATCTGAGGATAGTCATAGATATCGAGGTCAACGTCTGTCATTGTTTTATTTATGATTTCCATAACCTTTTCACTGTCACCGTTACCGTCAAACCTTGTACAGCCCAACATTGTTGTCATGAGTTTCTTACCCCTGAATTCAGCATTAGCGGTTTCAAGTGAATGTTCAAGTGCATCGTAGTCAAGAAAAACCCTTTTACAGTGCGGAAACTTTGCTATATACAGTAATGATATGACAGGTTTGCCTTGAATGGTCATTCTTTTGCCTAATTTACGCTCATCACCGTATTTAGTATTGTTGTTTATATTGTCAATATAAGGGTATTTTATAGCCATCTTAGACTGAAAACCGTTAGTCAGCATACAGTATATACTCGTACCTACCAAAACGGCATCATAGTTTTCAGTAAACCATATGGCATCCTTACCGGTTATAATGTTAACCATGCGAGTTCAAGTCAATCAGTTGTTTATAAAACACAAGATGGGAAGGATGCGTACATTTTTCAAGGTCATCGTAATTCATCCACCTGTATGAATCGATTTCAGGATTAAGTCCGTTATCTGCCATGTTCGAAAAACACTTTGAAGGGTCGATATTCGGATAGTGCAAGGCGAATGCGGCTACTGTTTTCTTCGGATTCTGTAATACAGTACCCAACGGTATCAGCATCTTACTTTCACAGTCCTCAAGTGTAAGTCCTGACTCTTCCTTGAATTCACGAATCGCCGTAGTTTGGAAATCTTCACCCTTCTCAACACCTCCTTTAAGGAATGCCCAGTAATTACGGTGTTTCCAACTGTTGCCACCCGGATGACCTACGAAAAATTCCATTTGATTTTTATCATTTACCCTGAACGGGATTATTCCTGCTGAGAATTTCATCCTATCTTAACTGAAATTTTTGCTTTTCTTTAATTTCTCTATGAGTTTACTTTCCTCATTTGATATTGACTTAGGCATTTTGTACTTAATCAGTACCTGTAAGTTTCCGTGCGTTCCGTTTCCTCTTGAGAGTCCCTTACCTGTCAATGCTATTACACTGCCTTCTTCAATTCCGCTTTTGACTGTGAATTTATATGTTTTACCGTCCAAATACTTAAACGTTCTCTCACAGCCTGTTATACAGTTCAAAACGGGTACTTCGTCAATAAATGCCAAATCATAAGGGTCGTTAGGTGCAATCTTATATTTACCTTCCTGTGATATTCTGAAGTATATGATAAGGTCTCCGTTAGGGCCTTCAGAGTGTTCACAGTAATTACCCATACCGCTGATTCTTATCCCTACACCGTCCGTTACTCCGTCAGGTATGTCGATTAAAAGTGCTTCCTCTGTTTTTACAAGCCCTGTACCACCGCACTTCGGACATGGATTCTTTATTACTTCACCCGTTCCGTTACAGTACTGGCATGGATGTGAATTCTGTATAATACTGAAACCGTACTGGCGTGTTTCGGTAATCATACCTGTACCGTGACAGTGCGGACAGACTGTTGACCCTGAGCCGTCCTTAGAACCCTTACCGCCGCATTCCGAACAAGGCTTGAAACGGTCATATCTGATTTGTTTCTTACCTCTCTTATAAGCCTCTTCAACAGTCAGGGTAACCCTTACCTTAACATCAGTTCCTGACTTTACCCTATGGGTATGGAAACCTCTGAAAGCGTCATCATCACCAAACGGACTGAAACCTGTATGATGCATGAAATGCTTAAGTATCTCATCCATTCCGAAACCGCCGAAATTTGAATCAGTAGTCCCGAATGTATCATACTGCTGTCTCTTCTGAGGGTCTGATAATGTCTCGTATGCCTCAACTGCCTCCTTGAACCGTTCCTCAGCCTCCTTATTACCGGGATTCTTGTCAGGATGGTTCTCCATGGCGATTTTTCTGTATTTCTTCTTAATTGCTTTTTCAAAATCATCACCTTTAAGTTTCTTCTCCTCATCGGTAATGCCTAAAATTTCATAATAGTTTTTTTCTGACATTGTTACTTGATTTTTTTTTTCTTGGTGCAAAGGTAACTGCTTATTTTCTTATATGCAAGAATAAAAGGTTAAAAAAGCTTAAAAAGCCCCTAAGCAGAATATACTTAGGGGTCTTTTGTTATTTTGCATCCTGAATTTCTTCATCAGAATTTGTCGGCTGTGCTGTCTGTGTTGTCGTATTAGCACCGCCGTTCTTAAACATATCCGCGAACTGTGAAGCATCAAAGCCTCCGAACGGATTCTGACTGCCTGCATTATTCTGACCGTATGCCTTAGCGGAAATTCCGTGCCACTTGTCCTGTATTTCCTTTTCAAGGTTATCCAGTTCAGTGAAGTCACCGCTCTCCTTCATCTTCTTAAGTTCCTCAATCTTACCTTCGAAGAAACTCTTTTCCTCATCAGTTACTTTATCCTTGAGGTTTTCAAGCGTCTGTTCGGTTGAATAGATAAGTCCCTCGCATTTATTTGCCTTTTCAAGCATCTGCCTTGTTTTCTCATCCTCAGCTGCATGTTCTTCCGCTTCCTTCCTGATTCTGTCAATCTCATCCTGAGTAAGGGAAGATTTGTTCTCAATCGTTATGTGCTGCTCCTTGTTCGTTGCCTTATCCGTTGCACTGACTGTTACGATACCCGAAGCCGATATGTCGAAAGTAACCTCAATCTGAGGAACACCCCTTCTTGCAGGTGCGATTCCGTCAAGGTTGAACAATCCGATTTGCTTATTATCCTTAGCCAGAGGACGCTCGCCCTGTAATACATTAATCGTTACGGAAGGCTGATTATCCTGTGCTGTTGTGAAAATCTGTGATTTCTTACACGGAATCGTAGTATTAGCCTCAATCAGTGTTGTCATAACACCGCCCATGGTTTCAATACCCAGTGTAAGAGGGGTAACATCAAGCAGCAGCAAATCGTCCGAACCTTCACCGCCTGTTATAATGTTGGCCTGAACAGCAGCACCCATACTTACGGCTTCATCAGGATTAACACTCTTATTCAAGGGAACATTGAATGTCTCAGTAAGGGCATCCTGAAACTCCGTTGAACGTGACTGACCGCCTACAAGAAGAATGCAATCAAGTTCACTGTTCTTAACGTTAGCCTTCTTCATCGCTTCAACACCACAGGCAATGGCCTTGTCAATCAGATGCTTTGTAATCTGTGCGAACTTAGCCTTTGTAAGTGTTAATACACAATGCAGCGGTTCTCCGTCCTTCACTGACAGATAAGGAAGGTTAATCTCAGTCGAAGGTGAAGTTGACAGTTCAATCTTTGCCTTTTCAGCAGCCTCCAACACACGCTGTATCGCCTGTGCCGAATCATTACCGCTCTTAAGGTCAACTCCGTTCTGTCTGTTAAACTCCTCAATTACCCAGTCGGCAATTGCATTATCAAAGTCACTACCACCGAGGAATACGTCACCGTGGCTTGCAAGCACTTCAACCATTCCATCTGACAGTTCGCATACACTAAAATCTGTA
>Ga0256407_10000106_pt1 | contig 205859 bp, 158 predicted proteins | sample RumenRJG_04DNA_FD_193489 | JGI IMG/M metagenome (GOLD analysis project Ga0256407, IMG submission 193489) | Bovine rumen microbial communities from Lethbridge, Alberta, Canada - RJG_04 | ecosystem: Host-associated > Mammals > Digestive system > Stomach > Rumen | place: Canada: Alberta...
AAGACGGAGGAACCGAAAACAGATTCTTCCAAGAAGAAGACCACTGCTAAGGAACAGCCGAAGCAGCCCGCCGCCAAGGAACAGCCGAAGCAGCCCGCCGCCAAGGAACAGCCGAAGCAGCCTGCCACGAAGGAACAGCCGAAGCAGCCTGCCGCCAAGGAACAGCCGAAGCAGCCTGCCGCCAAGGAACAGCCCAAGCAGCCTGCCGCCAAGGAACAGCTGAAGCAGCCTGCCGCCAAGGAACAGCCGAAGCAGCCTGCCACGAAGGAACAGCCGAAGCAGCCCGCCACGAAGGTGGAGCCAGTTCCCACTCAGAAGGTTGACCCGACATCGGGCAGCCGCCCCATTTTCAAGGTGCAGATTGGGGCCAGCAGTCAGCAGCTTCCTCCCGACAGTCCTGAGTTCAAAGGCTTGGCCAATGTGGAAAGTTATCAGGAAAATGGTATGGTGAAGTATACCGTCGGCGCTTCGCCCGACTTCAACGAGATAAATCGTCTGCGTAAGTCTATCTTTGACAAATTCCCCGAGGCTTTTGTCATCGCCTTCAAGGATGGCGTGAAAATGGACGTAGCGCAAGCTATCAGAGAATTCCGTACGAACAAATCGAATCTGAAATGAAACTATTCACGAAAGAAGTAAAAATTGCGCTGGTGGCCATCGTCGGACTTGTGCTGCTCTTCTTCGGAATGAATTTCCTGAAGGGCGTGAACCTGTTCTCCACCGACAATATCTATTATGTGACGTTCAAAAATATCAGCGGACTGTCAGGATCCAGTCCCATTATGGCCAATGGCTTCAAAGTGGGCACAGTGAAATCCATTCATTATGATTTCAACAAAAAAGACGAAATCATTGCGGAGGTGGGTATCGACAAGCATCTCAAACTGCCCAAAGACACAGAAGCCGAAATCTCCAGTGACCTCCTGGGCAATGTACGGCTCGACCTCGTCTTCGGCCAGGATAATGGTGACTATCTTAAGGAGAAGGAAACCATCAGCGGACGTGTGAACAGTGGGGCCATGGGGCAACTCAAGGAAATTGTTCCCGATGTGAAAGCTATGCTCCCCAAGCTCGACTCCATTCTTATGAGCGTGAACAATCTTTTGGCAGACCCGGCTCTCGGCGAAACACTTCATAATGCGGAGTTCGTTACAAGGCGGCTCACTACCACTACAGATGAAATCAACAAACTTATGGCAGGACTTAACAGTAGTGTGCCCGGTTTGCTGAAGAAAACCGACGGACTTATCGGACAGGCCAATGCCACCCTGACCAATACAACGGAGATGACCGACAAACTGAAGCAGCTTGATATAGAAACCACATTGGCTGAACTCACTGCCACGGTGAGCAATCTGAAACAACTCACAGCCAAACTCAATGATGATAAAGGGTCGCTGGCCAAACTCCTCAACGATGATGCTATGTACAACAATCTAAACGCGACACTGGCTCACGCCGATTCTCTGCTCGTAAACCTCAGAGAGCATCCTAAACGCTATGTGCATTTCTCTGTCTTCGGGAAAAAAGATAAGTGATGCGGTCCATGGTTATATAATCAATTCTGTGTCTAATTTAGATTTTGTCTAAATAACAACTGCTTGTTGAATCACTTTATCCAATCTTTCGCAAAGTATTAAGAATTACCACTTTCGGATTGTCGTGAGATAATAGGACCGGGAATGGGTAAATTACTGTAAAGATATTGCAAGTGACTGTTAAACAAGATGTTGCAAAAATACAAATTTGAAATTTTAGAACAAAAGAGCGACCCTTCCTAAAGTGCCATTTTATAGCGCCTTACGGCAGATGGCTCGATTTCTTATCAAATGTGAATTTTGATATCACAAAAAAAATAGCGATATTTGCATTCGCTTTTGGATGAAAGGGAAAGTATGCCCTGATTCTTACCTTATAATAATTAGCAAGATAAATGAACAAAGCACCCGATGCTCTTTGGAACGATTGCCTGAAACTGATTCGGGACAACGTGACAGAGCAGCAGTACGACACATGGTTTAAGCCCATCGTCTTTGAGTCGTTCAATACGGCCACCAAAACGGTGTTGGTGCAGGTACCCAGCCCATTCGTGTATGAGTACCTGGAGGAAAACTATGTCGACTTGTTGAGTAAGGTGCTTAAAAGAATTTATGGAGCCTCAGTTCAGCTGTCTTACCGTATCGTGACCGATAAGGCCCATGATGTGACAGTTGACCTCCTGTCTGATTCTGCGGCACAGATAGCCAAACCGCAGCCACAGACACGCGGAAATCAGCCTCCTTCAGTGCTTGATGCACAGAAGCCGCAGGATATTGATCCGCAGCTCAATCCACGTCAGACTTTCGACAACTTCATCGAGGGCGACAGCAACAAACTGCCCCGCGCTTTGGGATTGTCCATCGCACAAAAGCCCTTCTCCAATCAATTCAACCCCATGTTCATCTATGGCCCCTCAGGTTGTGGAAAGACGCATCTCGTCAATGCCATGGGGGTGTATGTGAAACAGCATTTCCCGCAGAGTAGGGTGCTCTATATCAGTGCACGGCTCTTCCAGGTGCAGTATACGAATGCTGTACGCAATAATACGCTCAACGATTTCATCAACTTCTACCAGACAATCGATGTGTTGGTAGTGGACGATATTCAGGAGTGGGTCACTGCGCTGAAGACACAAGACACCTTCTTCCATATCTTTGACCATCTGGTACGCAATGGACGACGGATTATTCTGGCATGTGACAGACCGCCGGTAGATCTGAAGGGTATGAACGAACGTCTTATTACCCGATTCAGCTGCGGACTGATAGCTGAATTGGAAAGGCCTGACGTGCAGCTCTGCCGAGACATCCTGAACAGTAAGATAAAGCACGACGGACTTGATTTCCCCGAGGAGGTGATAGAGTATATTGCCAACACCGCCAACGGTAGTGTGCGGGACTTGGAAGGTATCGTCAATTCGCTCATGGCTTATTCAGTGGTCTATAATTGCAATATCGACATGAAACTGGCGGGTAGGGTGATGATGCGTGCCGTCAAGGTAGACAACAAACCCCTCACCATCGATGATATTATAGACAAAGTGTGCAATCATTTTAATGTCTCGGCACAGGATGTGAGTGGTAAGAGCCGTAAGAGAGATCTCGTGGTGGCCCGTCAGGTGTCTATGTACCTCGCACAAAAGTATACCAAGATGCCTGCTGCACGTATCGGCAAATTGGTGGCCGGTCGCGACCATTCTACGGTTATCCATAGCTGCGAGAAGGTGTCGGAGAGAATGAAAATAGACCGTAAGTTCTGTGATGAGGTGACCAGTATTGAAAACTCGTTCCTGCTGAAAAAGCGTGGTTGAGTGATTGAAAAAGCCGTTTGGCCAGAATCTTCTTGTGATGGCGTTTCGTGAACTTAGCGAAATGCCATATTTTTTGTCGTTTTAAAATCTAAGCAAGTGAACAAATGCTAAAAAGACAAAGAGAAGGAGAACACATACCCTCTATAATAGGCAAACCTCCGTAATCATCACGACTACAGAGGTATGCCTATAACTTACTAAAATAAATTAACTCAAAGAAATCGACTCTCACGAGTGGACAAAATCTCACAATTGTGAGATATATTTATATCTATTTTTTATAGATTGCTTGTTTCGAATGCAAATTTACGGGGATTCCGCTTTATTTCCAAATGTTCTGTCATTTTTTTTGTCTCAATAAACAAATATTAACATTGTGGACGCAAACAATCAAGTCTTCTCGTCCAAATATAAACAATTTTTTTGTGAATTTGCCATCATTCGCTTCCATTTCATATATCCCAGAATAGCTATTACCACATAGAGCGCATAAAGACTGGCCTTGAAAGGAATGTCTTTGGAGAAATAGAGAATGCTGGACACAGCATCGACCACAATCCAGATGAGCCAATGTTCCAGGTATTTTTTTGCCAGTGCCCAAATGCCCACAATGCTCAAGGCGGTGGTGAATGAGTCGGCTATGGGCACACGGGAGTCGGTGTGGTAGGCGAGAAAATAATATATTGCACCCCAGATGAGCAAGGTGCCGATGGTCCAGGGCAGGATATAGCGGTCTTCGAAGTGGGTCACCGGTTTCTCGGACTTTTTGTCGCTGCCGCTGCCGTGGTGCAGGTATTTCCAAGAAATGAATCCATAGATGCTCATGACCAGATAGTAGAGTTCCATACCACAGTCGGCGTACAGGCCTTTTTGGTAGAAAAGCACAATGCCGAACGACTCCATGGCGATTCCCACCGCCCACAGCCAGATACTGGCCCGATACTGGAGCAGGATGTAAGCCAGCCCGAGTATCGTGGTCAGCATGTCAAGCCAATAATGGGCAAGAAAGTCTAGCATTGTTCTTTAGAATTTTAGGGTGACGCTCGACATTACGGTAAATCCTGCCATGGGGATGAAGCCAATCTGATAGTAACGGTTGTCATTGGCATGGCCATAGCTCTCGGCAATGGCGGAGTAGACCCAACCGCTTGAGGCGTAGCGGCGGTTGAACACGTTGTTGAAGTTCAGACCGAGTATCACTTCCTTGAGCGGACAGACCTTGCTCACTTTCGAACTGTAGTTGAAACTCAAACTCGAGGTTGAGTAGCTGGGTAAAGAGCGGTCTTCGTTCTCCGTGTTGTCGAGATATTGCCGACTCACAAAGTTGGTGTGCCAGGTAACCTGCCAGCCATTGTGGTGGGCGGTAATAAAACCATTGAGAATGGCCGAGGGCGAGTAGGCGAGGGTTGAATTGCTGTAGTGGAATTGACGCAGTTCGTCGCCGTTTCCGTCGCAGTGGTATTTGGCGGCATCGGGGTTGCCCTCCCAGTCGTCCCAGTCTTCCACATATTCATCAAAATCTTTGATCTTGTTCTGGCTGAGGGCGGCGTTGCCCTCGAGGGTGAGCCAGGGCAGCGGATTCCAGCCGGCACTGATTTCTATACCGGCGCGGTAGGAGTCTTTGATGTTGGTGGTCAGGTTCTCGCCGATATCGCTCACTTGTCCTGTCTGCACAAACTGGTCGTTGTAGTCCATGTAGTAAAGGTTGATACCGGCTTGGAAATTGTCGGCCGTGAAATTGTAGCCCAGTTCAAAGTCGAGGAGCGATTCGGCTTTGGGGGCAGGATAATTGCCGTTGTCGGTGAAGTTGTTGCGCTCAGGCTCGCGGTGGCTCAGTGCCACGCTGGCATAGGCGTGATGTCCTCCCTGGTGGAAACTGACACCGGCTTTGGGGTTGAAGAAATTGTATTGCTCGTCGATGTCGAGGTTGTGCTTGTCGTAGAGGTAAGTCTTGTCGTTGTAGACGAATTTGTCGTTGTAACCGTCGGTCTTGTAGGTCACATAACGATACTGCAGGTCGGCATAGACATCCCAAAGTTCGTTCAGGTGGTAGGTGCCTTTGGCAAAGGCGTTGCCGTCCAGTTTCTTGGCGTCAGAGTCATAGTATTTGTAGTCGCCGTTTTTCAGAAGCAGTGACCGCAGCGTGTTGTCGCTCAGATAGGTGACGTAGCCAAAGTGGTTGGCGTCAAACTGCTGGAGGGAGACTCCGCCGATGATGTCCCAACGGTCATTTTTATAGTTGAGGTTCCAGACGAGTCCGTAGGTGTCTTGTGTCATGCCTTTTTTGCGCACCCAGTCGGTCTTTTTCACATTGCCCACAGCATCGTAGCCGAAAATGGCGTTGGGCAGTCCAAGCTTCTTTATCTTGTTCTGAGGGCGGAATTCATTGTAGTAGCCGTAGCCGTGGGTATAGCGAAGGGTGGCGGTGGTGCTCCAGTGTTCGTTGATATCCCATGCGCCTGTCAGGAGATTGTGGTTCTGCCAGAAATTGTCGGTGGCTTTCGGCCAGTAGGATCCGTCGCTCATCTTGTAGCGCTGGGTGTGGTAGTTTCCTTTGCTGTCACGGTAGAAGTCACCGTTGCGGTCGTAGGCCAGTTGTTCATAGAGTGAGTTGTATCGGCCCAATCCTGCATTGTAGAGGTCTTTGTAGGTCTTGATGCCGGTATTCATACCGTAGGTGCCGTCCATGAGCGACAGGTCGTCGTTGCCGGCGGTCACACCGTTCCAGGCCTGGCCTGTCTTTTCAAAGTTGCCGATGTTCTTATAGCGTATGCTGAAGTTTTCCCCCAGCCATGACAGCCCGCCATAGTAGGAGCCTGAACGCCCGCGTGTGCCGTGTATGTAGCCGTCGGTGTTGGTCTCATGGTAGGCACCGTCGAAGATAAGGTGGTTCCAAAGAAGTCCGGTGGAGAAGGAACCGCCTACATTGAACGTGTTGTAGCTGCCGTAGGAGAAACTTACCTCACCGCCGGCGGTTGTGGAGGGTGTCTTCGTCGAGAGCGAAATGGTGCCGCCGAAGGCACCGTCTCCGTTGGTCGATGTTCCCACACCGCGTTGTATCTGAGCATTGCCCAAAAGTGAGCCATAGCTGTTCATGTTGGCCCAGAACACGGTCTGGTCTTCAGGTGAGTTGAGAGGCACTCCGTCAAGGGTCACGTTGATGCGCGAGCCGGCGGCGCCACGAATACGCATATAGGTGGTTCCGGTTCCTACACCATTTTCGCTCCATGAGAGCACACCGGGTGTCTGTGAGAAGAGGAAGGGAAGTTCTTTCCCTGTCTTTGAGAAATTGTCGAGTTCTTTCTTCTTGATGTTGGCTACGGCAAAAGGTGCGTTTCTCTGTGCGCGAACGCCTTTGACCACCACTTCTTGCAGCCGCTCCAACCTTAGGGTGTCGTTGTCCTCTTGTGCTGTGATTGGAAGGCTTGCTATAAGGAGCAGACCGAAAAGCGCTAATTGTTTTTTGTTCATGATTACCTTATTAGTTTTTGATGATACAATAAGGGGGATGGAAAAAGAACGAATCCCTACGCCGGCATTATCCGGATCAGGTATGAGGGTCTAATCTCAGCCCGAACCATCGGGCACCCCTTAACCTACATCTTGTAAGTCGGGTGCAAAGGTAAGCAAATTTGGGCGCAGAACGAAAAAAAATCGACTCTTTCTTAGCTCAAGATAAGATTACTTCTTCTGAATTAACAGAATCTGTCTATGCTTCTTTGAGAAAATCGATGATTTGATGTATCATTTCGGAACCTTTCTTCCGGCCTTGGTCGTACACACACTGCATTTCATCGGCGTCATGGCAGGTGTGCCCTATCTTTAGTGGTTCGTCAGGACGTATCACCAGTGCCGTGCCGGATTTTTCTTGTCGGGAAAGGTAGTCCAGCTGTTTATTGTACATGATATGGCGCTCGGCAAGGGCGCGTATCATTTGGGGGTATTTCCGCAGACTCCACCGCATAAGGGGCATGAAGGGGGTGGGCTTCTTTACAAAGCCTGCCGGCTGGGTGGTGATCACCACATTGCGCCCGTAGCCTTGACGCTCCATAAAAGCCAATGGTATGGAGTCGGCCACACCGCCGTCGAGCAGTTTGTGCCCTTCCAGTTCCACGATCCGCGATACAAGCGGCATGGAGGCAGAGGCCCGTACCCATTCCAGCATTTCATAACCCGTTTTACGGCATTCCTTGTAGACGGCCTGTCCTGTCTCCACATCGGTGCATACCACATAGAATACCATTTCGTTTCGTTCGAAGGCGTCGCGGTCGAAGGGGTCGAGACGGTCGGGCAGTTCATGGTAAGCGAATTCTGCTCCAAACAGGTCGCCTGTCGTAATCCATGAACGTAGACTGCAGTAGCGCCAGTCATTGGCAAAGCGCTTGTTGTAGCGTATGGTGCGCCCTGTCTGCCGGGATATGAAATTGGCACCGAAAGCGGCTCCGGCCGAAACGCCTACTCCGCCGTCGAAGTTGACACCGTGTTCCAACATCACATCCATCACGCCGGCCGAGAAAAGTCCGCGCATGGCACCGCCTTCCAGTACAAGACCTCTTTTCATGTTTTTTATTAAAAAATGCGGAAAGGAAAGAACCGCCAATACAGTGTGATTCTTTCCTTTCCTCTGTTGTTGTTTATGATTTCATTATTTGCTGCATGGTGTCCAAGGCTTGAGCTGCTTGAAGAAGTCGTTGCCCTTGTCGTCTACCAGGATGAAGGCGGGGAAGTCTTCAACAGTAATCTTCCAGATGGCCTCCATGCCCAGTTCGGGATACTCCACACACTCAATCGACTTGATGCTCGACTGCGACAGCACGGCTGCCACACCGCCGATGGTGCCCAGATAGAAACCGCCATGTTTCAGGCAGGCGTCGGTCACTTGTTGTGTACGGTTGCCCTTGGCTATCATCACAAGCGATGCGCCATGGTCCTGGAACTCGTCTACGTAGGGATCCATGCGGTTGGCCGTGGTGGGACCCATCGAGCCGCAAGGATAGCCTTCGGGTGTCTTGGCAGGACCTGCGTAGAGGATGGGGTGGTCCTTGAAATACTGCGGCATTTCCTCACCGGCGTCGAGACGGGCCTTCAGCTTGGCATGGGCGATGTCGCGGGCCACGATGATGGTGCCCTTCAGGTTCACGCGGGTGCTCACAGGATACTTGGTGAGTTCGGCACGCACGGCGTCGATGCCCTTGTCGAGGTCTATCTCGATACCCTTGGCTCCTTCGCCCGGTTTACGCATCTCTTCAGGGATGAGCTCGGTGGGGTTGGCGTCCATCTTCTCCAGCCAGATACCGTCGCGGTTTATCTTGGCCTTGATGTTGCGGTCGGCCGAGCAGCTCACACCCATGCCGATGGGGCAGGAGGCTCCGTGGCGGGGCAGACGCACCACGCGGATGTCGTGGGCAAGGGCCTTGCCGCCAAACTGGGCGCCGAGTCCTATCTTCTGGGCTTCCTTGAGCAGTTTCTCCTCCAAGTCGATGTCGCGGAAGGCGCGTCCGGTCTCATCGCCTGTGGTGGGCAGACCGTCGTAATACTTGATGCTGGCCAGTTTCACGGTGAGCAGGTTCTTCTCGGCCGATGTGCCGCCGATGACGAAGGCGATATGGTAGGGAGGACAGGCTGCGGTGCCCAGACTCTTCATCTTCTCCACCAGGAAGGGCAGCAGGGTGCCTTCGTTCTGGATGGTGGCCTTGGTCATGGGATAGAAGTAGGTCTTGTTGGCGGAACCACCGCCTTTGGCTACCATCACAAAGCGGTATTCGGCTCCCTCGCAGGCCTCGATGTCGATTTGTGCGGGCAGGTTGCAGCGGGTGTTCACCTCGTCGTACATGTTGAGGGGGGCATTCTGCGAGTAACGCAGATTGTCGTTTACGAAGGTGTTGTACACACCGCGTGAGAGGGCTTCCTCGTCCTCAAAGCCGGTCCATACCTGCTGGCCTTTCTCACCATGTATGATGGCGGTGCCGGTGTCCTGGCAGAAGGGCAGAATGCCCTTGCAGGCTGTCTCGGCGTTGCGCAGGAACTGCAGGGCCACATAGCGGTCGTTCTCAGAGGCTTCGGGGTCGTGCAGTATGGCGGCCACTTGCTCGTTGTGCTCGCGGCGGAGCATGAACTCCACGTCGTGGAAGGCTTCCTGGGCCAGGAGGGTGAGAGCCTCGGGGCTCACCTTGATGATTTCCTTGCCCTCAAACTCGCTCAGGGTGATGCCTTCCTTGCTCAGAAGGCGGTATTCGGTCTTGTCTTCGCCCAGTTGGAACATCGGGGCGTACTTGAATGCTGGTGATGATGCCATAATGTCTTGTATGTTTTTAAGGTTAAAAAATGTGTGGATTCCATTAATAGCCGAAGATTTCTTCGGTGGTGAGACGGTGCACGGGACCAATCTTTTCCAGGGCGTTCATGTCGAGGTCGCTCTCGTCGCCCAGAATGAGATACTTGAAGGTCTTGCCGGCCATGTTCTGACGCTCAAAATTGAGCACATCCTGCAGGGTCACCTGCGGCAGACGGTCGTACACGGTCTTGTTGGGGTCATGGTCGAAACCGAGCTTGCGGAGTTGGTAGTACCTGCTCAATATGCCGAACTTGGTGGTGCGGTCGGTCTGCAGGCTCTTCATGGCGCTTTGTTTGGCGATGTCGAAGGCCGACTGGCTCTGCGGCACCTCGTCGAGTATCTCGTTGAAAACTTTGATGCAGTCCATCATCTTGTCGTTCTGCGATATGATGTAGGTGTAGAATGTCTCGGGATGGTTCAGACGCGACGGTGCGGAGTATCTGGCTGCGGCGCTGTAGGCCAGTCCACGGCTTTCGCGCAGCTCCTGGAACACGATGCTGTTCATGCCGCCTCCGAAGTATTCGTTGAGCATGTAGCGCACGGCACTCTCGTCGATGTTCCAAGGCTTGTTCTCGTTGTGGTATTGCATCATGTAGATGTTCTTGGCCTCATAGGGAGCTACATACACCTCGTTCACCGGAGTGGTCTGCTCGGTATATTCCTTGCCGGCGGGAGCCGGCTGCAGATGCTTGGCGGTCTTGTGCAGCTTGCTTACCAGTTTGTCGAAGGCTTTCTGGGGCATCGGACCATAGTACATCACGGTGTGCTCATAGTTTTTCAAGCCACCCAGCAGGTCGAGGAAATGCTGCGGGTCAGCGGCACGCAGCTGCTGTTCGCTCAAGGCGTTGCGGTATGAGTTGTAGGGGCCGTATTGCACATATTGGGTGAGGGCCCTGAAGTTGTTCTGCTGGTTCTTCTTGCCGTCCTCACGGTTTTTCATCATCAGGTCTATATAGCTCGAGTAGGACTCCTTGTCGGCCTTGGCGTTCTTGAGAAGGTCTTCGAGCAGGGCCAGTGCCTGAGGCAGGTTCTCGTTCAGACCGCTGAGGCGCACACTCGCACTGTGACCGCCCATGCTGACGGAGTAGTTGCAGGCCAGTTTGTAGAAGGCTTTCTTCACTTCGCTCACACTCTTCTTGTCGGTTCCCACATATTCCAGATAGCCGGGGCCGTAGCTCAGGTTCAGGTCGCTCTCCTCGCCGAAGTCATACATGAAGCAGAGCGTGAAGAGACCGTCCTCTGTGTTCTGCTTGTAGAGCAGGGGCAGCCCGCGTTTGGTGGTGCCCACGGTGAGGTCCTTGTCGAAGTCGAGGAACCGCGGACTGATGGGTTTCACATAGGAGTTCTTGATTTCGTTTAGGAAGTTGCTGCTCAGGTCGCGGTTGGTGGGTATGGGGGTTATCTCGGGCTTCTCAATCTTCACCTGGCTGGCGTCGGTGCCAGTGCGTTTGTACACACACACGTAGTTGTCGTTCAGGTAGCGGTTGGCGAAGTCCACCACATCTTGCTTGGATATCTTGGATATCTTCTCAATGTAGTGGGCCACATCCTCCCAGGGTTGCTGGTTGATGAACGCGTCGACCATGAGGCTGGCGCGCGAGCCGTTGTTCTGAAGGTTGCGGTAGAAGGTGAGCTTGTTGTTGTTCACCACGGCGGGTATCAGGTCATCGTCAAACTCGCCTCTCTTCAGCTTGCCCAATTCCTCAAGCAGCAGGGCGCGCAGTTCCTCCAGGGTCTGGTTGTCTTTCGGATAACCGTACAGCACAAAGGGGGTGTACTCGGCCATCTCGTCGGCGAAGGCGCCGGCGCGGCCCACTTTCATGGTCTGCTCAAGGTCGGTCTCAAAGAGGCCGCAGCTGCCGTTGGCCAGCACCTGGCTGATGATGTTGAGGGTGTCGCTCTGTCCTTCGTTGGGACGGCCGAAACGCCAACCCATGAACAGATATTCGGCTTCCTTTCCCACGATGGTGGTGTCTTGGGGCGAGGTGATTGCCGGCTGAGGTCCGAACTGCGGAATGCTCAGGTTGTCGCTGCGCTTCCAGGAGCCGAAGTATTTGTCGATGATGCCTATCACCTCATCGGGGTCGAAGTCGCCCGCCATGCAGATGGCCACGTTGTTGGGCACATAGTAGCGCTTGAAGTAGTTCTTTATGTTCGTAATAGAGGGGTTCTTCAGGTGCTCCTGCGTACCGATGGTGGTCTGCGTGCCGTAGGGATGCGAGGGGAAGAGCTTGGCATAGAGGGCTTCCCACATCTTGCGGTTGTCCTGTGCCATGCCGATGTTCTTTTCCTCATACACCGCTTCGAGCTCGGTGTGGAAACCGCGTATCACCATGTTTTGGAAACGGTCGGCCTGAACACGCGCCCAATTCTCTATCTCGTTCGAGGGAATGTTCTCCACATAGCAGGTCACATCGGTGCTCGTGTAGGCGTTGGTCCCCTCGCTGCCGATGGCCGACATCAGTTTGTCATACTCATTGGGAATGAAGTATTTGGCGGCTATCTGCGACACACTGTCTATCTCGTGATAGGCTTTCTTGCGTGCCGCAGGGTCGGTCAGGGTGCGGTATACTTCATAGCGGGCCTCAATCTCGTCGAGATAAGGCGCCTCGGCGGCAGGGTCGGTCACGCCAAACTGCTTGGTGCCCTTGAACATGAGGTGCTCCAGATAGTGGGCCAGACCGGTGGTCTCGGCGGGGTCGTTGCGCGAGCCGGTGCGCACGGCGATGTTGGCCTGCAGACGGGGCTCTTCCTTGTTCACAGAGAGGTAGACCGTCAGTCCGTTGTCCAGGGTGTAGATGCGGGTCTGTGTAGGGTCGCCCTCCACAGTCTTGTACTTGTAGTCTTTGGCCTGCGCCGTAATAGCCAGCAGGCATAGGCTTGCTGCAAGCAGAAGTCTTGTTTTCATATTGTGTCCGGATTTAGATTGTTAGGGTTTTATTTCTTTTCCTCTTCAAATTCAATCTCCTTGTCGAGCTTCGAGAGGAAGTCCTTGAGCACCTCTTCGTCCACATCGCCCAGGTCGTACTCCTTCTCGGCGTCACGGCGTATTTCCGATATCCATGTGCGCCGGGCCGTGATGTAGTCTTGGTGTATGCGCTTGGCGTCTTCCTCGGTTATCATCTCTAAGCCGTAATAGTCGCATATCATCTTGTAAGTCCAGGTCCAGCGGTATTCGGAGTAGTTGCGGTCTATTTCACGGAAACGGTCGAGCACTTCGTAGATGTCGACGATGGTGCCGTCCTTGATGTCGCTGATGAGGCGAGCCTCTTCCGACTCGGGCAGCAGCAAGCCGGCCAGGTCTATCCACTTGCCGGTGCCCACTCCGCATTTGGGCAGTTCTACGGCATGGCGTTTCAGTACAGCACCCATGTAGATGCGGAGCGCCATGTCATAGTCTCTGATGCCGCGGTGCAGGTGGTGCTTCTTGATCACATATTCATGATAGTTGTAGGTCGACACATTGTCGCCCGATGCGGCACGCAGCTGTTCCAGAATTTTCTTGCCCTCCAAAATCTCTCCTACAGAGAAGGGACTCAGCCAGTCGAAGTTCACAATGCTTTTCTGGCCGCTCTTGGGGCGCATGTCGCGTTTGGGCCACTTGCGAATGTCGCGGTACAGTCCTACCGTGTTGATGTTGCGGCCTGGTATCATGTACATGGTGTCACCGTAGGCCATGAGGTAGGAGAAGGGCAGGTTGCGGGTGTCGGGGTGGTACATCAGTTTGCCGAAGCACACGGAGAAGGTGCCTATGTTGGCGGGCATCAGGATGTAAGCGCCGCTGGCTGTCTTGGCGCCGCGCTCCAGGGTGCCGTAGTGCATGGGGCCCATCTTGTAGGCATGGTTGCTGAAGTTGGTGGCCGAGCCGGCGTTGTAGAAGGAGAACATGCCGCCTATCAGGAGCGAGCTTTTGTGGTGGCTGGCGGAGAACGGGCCGCAGAAGGCGGCACAGGCCTCGCCGTTCGACATATAGCTGTTGGCGAAGAATATGCTGCTCTCGGCGGTGAAACCGTTGGTTATCTGGCATGCTTCGCCCACAAAGCAGTTCTGCAGCTTCACGCTGTTCAGAATCGACGACCCGTCGTAGATGATGGAGTTCTCGCAGATCACGCCGCTGCCGATGTACACACTGGCTTCGGGTATGCTCTTGATGGAGCAGTCGCTCAGGCGGCAGGCGCCTATTATCTCGCAGTCGTCGTTGATGTGGGTGTTGTTGATCTCACCGGTGTTCAGTATCTTCACCCGGTTGCCGATGGTGCCGCGCTCGGGCACACTGGCTGCCGTCTCCTTTTTCACCAGGTCTTTCAGCGCGTCGATGAGTTGCTTGTCGCGGTGGTGGTTCACCATGAGGGCGGCCAACTGACTGGTGAGCCCGTCGAAAAGAATCACGTTGCCGTCGCCCACCTCATTGAGTACGGATATCATATTGCCCTCGCCGAAGGTGGCTCCCTCGGTGGTCTCTATGGTGTTCACGTTGGAGATGTAGCACTCGTCGCCGATGGTGTAATTGTTGATGAAGTTGCCGATGTTCTCAATCAGGCAGTTGTCGCCGGCAGTAACATTGCGCAGTGTGGTGCTCTTGATGCCGGAGTGCTTGAAGAAGCCCTTGCTCACTTCAATCTCTTTCTTGAATACGCCCAACTGTATCTTGCCGTAGAAAGACACGTTGCGGATATAGTCGTCAACAAAGTCTTCTGCCACGGTTACAAGGTCCCAGTCTTCGGCCTTGCATCCTCTCGATTCAAGCGAGGCGATTTCTTTTTCTGTCAGTTGTCTGTAAGCCATGATAAAATATTTTTTTAGTTACTATTCAAAATCTGCGGGATAAAGGAAGTCGTTGTAGGGGTATTTCTGCACATGCAGCTCGCGCACTTTCCTGTACACAGTCTCACGGAATTCATCCATGTTGGTCTTCTCCTTGGCCGAGATGAAGATGCAGTTCTCCTGAAGCTTGGCCATCCAGGTGCGCTTCAGCTCGTCGAGCGACACATTCTCGCGGGTGGGGGCGGTCAGATCGTCCGATTCTTTTTCAACCCAGCGGTAGGCGTCTATCTTGTTGAATACAATCATAGAGGGCTTGTCGGCGCAGCCAAGGTCTTTCAGCGTGTTTTCCACCACACGTATCTGTTCTTCGAAATCGGGGTGTGAGATGTCTACCACATGCAGCAGCAGGTCGGCCTCGCGTGTCTCGTCGAGAGTCGATTTGAACGAGTCAATCAGGTCGGTGGGCAGCTTGCGGATGAAACCTACCGTGTCGGCCAGCAGGAAGGGCAGATTGCCCACAACCACCTTGCGCACTGTCGTGTCCAGGGTGGCGAAGAGCTTGTTCTCCGCAAACACCTCACTCTTCGACAGCAGGTTCATGATGGTCGACTTGCCCACATTGGTGTAGCCTACCAGGGCCACACGTATCAGGCGGCCGCGGTTCTTGCGCTGCGTGCTCTTTTGCTGGTCTATCTCGGCCAGACGCTGCTTGAGCAGCGTGATGCGGTGCAAGATGATACGGCGGTCCATCTCCAACTGGGTCTCACCGGGACCGCGCAGTCCCACACTGCCCTTGCCGCCGCCTGAGCCCGAACCGCCGCCCTGGCGCTCCAGATGGGTCCACAGACGCTGCAGACGGGGCAGCATGTAGCGGTATTGGGCCAACTCCACCTGTGCCTTGGCGTTGGCGGTCTGAGCCCGCATGGCGAAGATATCAAGAATGAGCGAGGTGCGGTCCAGTATCTTCACCTTCAGCTCTGCTTCTATGTTGCGTATCTGCTTGGCGGTCAGCTCATCGTCGAATATCACCATGCCCACCTCGCGCTCGGCCTCTTCCTCGGCCTGTATGTAGTCGCGTATCTCCTGCAGCTTGCCCTTGCCCACATAGGTCACAGAGCTCGGACCTGCCACGCGCTGTGTGAAGCGCTTCACGGTCACAGCTCCTGCGGTGTCGGCCAGAAATTCCAGCTCGTCGAGATATTCTTTTGTCTTTTCTTCATCTTGGTCTTTCGTGATAAGTCCCACCAGCACGGCGGTCTCGGCTTTCACTTCAGATATAACAAATTCTTTCATCCAGTTTCTTTTGCCGTTAACGGTGCACGCTGTCTCGTGCCTTTTTTTACAAGTTTGACTGCAAATTTAGACAAAAATCTTGAAATCTTGCACAGAATGACCTTAAATATAATAAAAATGGAAAGTATCATTTTACGTTTTATGCTAAAGTGCCCATTTTTCGTTTCTTTAAGATTTCCCGTATCGATGAGAAAGGCTATGAAAACGTTTACGTTGATTCTCACCCTTAAAAAATATTAAAATCCTTTTTTAGCCTCTATATTGAGTAATTTTGCAGCCGAAAACGAAATTGATTTATATCAATCCTAATGTTATATCATGCGTGAGCATCGTATCTTCAGAAGAAAAGGTTTGTTAGGCTAAAAGAATTGTTCAAGGATACATTATAGTCCGAAGATTTTCAAGAAATGATTACTGAATGAACGAAACTGCTGAAACATTCAAAACTGAAGCGCGGTCCCGACGAGATGTCAAGACCGCGCTTCAGTTTGATAATCAGTGAAGTGATAATCAGTGATGGCTGTACAAAGAAAATTGTAAATTTGTTTGTTGTTTTCGGTTGGAAATGTTATTTTTGCACCCGTATTTATGATTAAATGTCACAAGACCGACAGAACAATTTATCTTAAATAAAAGGAAAAAATGAGACTGATTATCGAGAAAGACTATGCCGGTATGTCAAAATGGGCTGCCGAGCATGTGATTAAGCGCATCAACGAGGCAAAGCCTACTGCCGAGAAACCTTTTGTGTTGGGACTGCCTACCGGTTCCTCGCCCGAAGGCATGTATGCCGAGCTGGTGAAGGCTTGCCGCGAGGGTAGGGTGTCGTTCAAAAATGTGGTCACCTTCAACATGGACGAGTATGTGAATCTGGCAGAAGACCATCCTGAGAGCTACCATTCGTTCATGGCACGCAACCTCTTCGACCATATCGACTGCCCCAAAGAAAACATCCACATCCTCAACGGCAATGCTCCCGACCTGGAGGCCGAGTGCCGCCACTATGAGGAGATGATAGCCGAGGCAGGAGGCGTAGACCTCTTCCTGGGCGGAATCGGTCCCGACGGCCATATCGCCTTCAATGAGCCGGGTTCCTCGCTCTCCAGCCGCACACGTGTGAAAACACTCACCACCGACACCATCATCGCCAACTCTCGTTTCTTCGACAACGATGTGAACAAGGTGCCCAAGCATGCCCTCACCGTGGGCGTCGGTACCGTGATGGATGCCCGCGAGGTGATGATTCTGGTCAACGGCCACCACAAGGCTCGTGCCCTGCAGGCTGCCGTGGAGGGAAGCGTCAACCACATGTGGACCATCAGTGCCCTGCAGATGCACCGCCATGGCATCATCGTGTGCGACGAGGCTGCCACCGATGAACTCAAGGTGGGCACCTACCGCTACTTCAAGGATATCGAAAAAGACAATCTCTAATCCGTATTCATGTTATCATGCTGACGCGCCCATGTGGCGCGTCAGTTTGCAATTAATCAAAAACTGTATACTATGAATTTACACATCAGTTCTCAAATTGTCCTCAACAAGGTGCCGGCCAAGTTCTTCCAGCCGCAGACCGCCATTGAGCGCTCGGAGATAACACGCTTGGAGAAAATTCCTACCGACATCTTCGCAACAGCAGAAGAAGGCGCCAGCCGTATCGCCGACGATGTGGAGGCCGAAATCAGAAGCCGTCAGCGCGACGGTCGCTTCTGTGTGCTCGGACTGGGCACCGGTCTATCACTTACACCCATTTACCAGGAACTCATACGCCGTCATAAAGAGTGCGGACTTTCTTTCCGCAATGTGGTGGTGTTCAATGCCTATGAGTATTTCCCAATCAACCCGGAGAGCGGCATCCGAAGCATACAACAGTTGCGCGACCGCTTCCTCAACCATATCGATGTGGAGCCGCAGAATGTGTTCACGCCCGATGCTGGCATTCAGCAGGAGAATGTGCAGAGCTACTGCCGCCTCTACGAGCAACGCATACAGAGCTTCGGCGGTATCGACATCATGCTCCTGGGTATCGGACGCATGGGCAATATCGCCACCAATGAGCCTGGCTCCGGACTGAATTCCACCTCGCGCCTCATCCTCATCGACCAGACCTCGCGTGAGGAGATGACACGCAGCTTCGGTACCAACGAGCAGGTACCGCCTTGTTCCATCACCATGGGCATCGCCACCATCCTGGGCGCCCGCCGCATCTATGTGGCCGCATGGGGGGAGGAGAAGGCCGACATCATTCAGCACACCATTGAAGGACCCATTTCCGACAGCATCCCCGCTACTTTCCTGCAGACGCACAACGATGCCCATGTGGTCATCGACCTGGCCGCCGCCGCACGCCTCACTCGTATCGTGCACCCCTGGCTTGTCACGTCCTGCCAGTGGAATGACAAATTGGTGCGCTCGGCGCTGGTGTGGCTGTGCCAGACCACCGGCAAGCCCATTCTCAAACTCACCAACAAAGACTACAACGAGAACGGACTGAGCGAGTTGCTGGCGCTCTACGGCTCTGCCTACAATGCCAATATCAAGATTTTCAACGACCTCCAGCACACCATCACCGGATGGCCGGGCGGAAAGCCCAACGCCGACGACACCTACCGCCCCGAGCGGGCCAAACCCTTCCCCAAGCGGGTGGTTATCTTCTCACCTCATCCTGATGATGATGTCATCTCCATGGGTGGCACCCTGCGCCGACTCGTGCAGCAGGGCCATGATGTGCATGTGGCTTATGAGACCTCCGGCAACATCGCCGTGGGCGATGAGGAGGTGACCCGCTTCATGCACTTCATCAACGGCTTCAACCAGCTCTTCGCCGAGGAGAGCGACCTCGTCATTTCCAGCAAGTACAAGGAAATAAAGGCTTTCCTCGCCCAGAAGAAAGAAGGCGATATCGATACAAAAGATGTGCTCACCATCAAGGGCCTCATCCGCCGCGGCGAGGCACGCACGGCCTGCACCTACAACCGTATTCCGCTCTCGCATGTCCACTTCCTCGACCTGCCCTTCTATGAGAGCGGCAAGATAGAGAAGAATCCCATGGGCGAAGCCGATGTGGCCATCGTACAGCAGCTGCTCGAAGAGGTGAAACCCCATCAGATTTATGTGGCCGGCGACCTGGCCGACCCGCATGGCACGCACCGCAAGTGTACCGATGCCGTGTTGGCTGCCATCGACGAGGCCAAGAAAGCGGGTGCCGAGTGGCTCAAGGACTGCCGCATCTGGATGTACCGCGGAGCCTGGGCCGAGTGGGACATCGAGAATATCGAGATGTGCGTGCCCATGAGTCCGGAGGAACTGCGCGCCAAGCGCTACTCCATCCTCAAACACCAGTCGCAGATGGACAGCGCTCCCTTCTTGGGCAATGACGAGCGCCTCTTCTGGCAGCGTGCCGAAGACCGCAACCGCGCCACCGCCAAACTTTACGACGACCTGGGTCTGGCCTGCTACGAGGCCATGGAGGCTTTCGTGGAGTATGTGCCGCTCTAATTTAGGAGTGTAGGAGTGTAGACGAATGCGGTAGTGTGCGCTGTATTGCAGACTTGTCTGATATTCCTTGGCTTAAAAACTCAAAAACGGGAAATGAACAATCTTTTGAAGATAATGAAAGAATGGACCCTGCCCCTCTCCATGGGGGTGGGGACCATTGTTTATCTGCTCTTTGCGTGGATTCCGGCGCTTGATGCGCCGGGCGATGCCATGGCGCCTTTCATCGATGCCATCTTCCCGCTCTTCATGTTCCTCATTCTCTTCGTCACCTTCTGCAAGGTCGATTTCCACCGGCTGCGCCCCGTGGGGTGGCACTGGTGGGTGGGGCTCTTCCAACTCCTTTTCGTGGTCATCGTGGTGTGCGTCATCCTGGTGTTCCACCTCACAGGCCCCAACCTCATCCTCATGGAGTCGGTGCTCACCTGCATCATCGGACCCTGTGCGGCGGCCGCTGCCGTGGTCACCGCCAAACTGGGTGGCTCGCTCGAGGAGATGACCACCTACACATTCTTGTCCAACTTCCTCACGGCGTTGCTCGTGCCGGTCTGCTTCCCCTTGATCGACAAGTCGGTCAACATGAATTTCCTGCAGGCTTTCCTGCTTATTCTCTACAAGGTGACGCTCATCCTCTTGGTGCCCATGCTCCTGGCCTACATCGTGAAGCATTTCATGCACCGCCTGCACCGCTGGATAGTAAGTGTGAACGACCTCTCCTTCTATCTCTGGGGCATCTCGCTCACCATCGTCACCGGCACCACCGTGAAGAACATCCTCCATGCCGATACCACTGTGGCGTTTCTACTGCTCATCGCTTTGCTCTGCCTGCTCCTCTGCCTGGTGCAGTTTGCCGTGGGCCGCTACATCGGCCATTTCTTCCACCGTCCGCAGGAGGCCGGTCAAGCCTTGGGTCAAAAAAACACCGCTTTCGCCATCTGGATAGCCTACACCTATCTCAACCCGCTATCCTCGGTGGGTCCAGGCTGCTACATCCTCTGGCAGAACATCGTCAACAGCATCGAACTGTGGCACCACGAGCGCCAGCAGTGAGAGGTGGATGAAGTGTGGTAAGAAACGATTCTTTATCTTTTGTAGAAATAAAGGCTCAGGCCCATGTTGAATGTGCCTTCCACGCCGTAGCCTAGTTCGAAGAACAGGCGCACCATGCGGGAGCCGATGCTCACGCCCAGAGGGGTAATCTGGCCAGCCATTCGCCAGCCGTCCTCATCGAACTGGTGCCCTTGAGGGGTGTTGTCCTTGTCTCGGAACTCGTATTTGAGATGCTGCACACCAAGGGCGCCTTTCACATAGAAACGCACGAAACGGAAGTCAAGCCAGTCGTATTTCACTGCGGGCATCACATAGAAGGAACGTGCATGGAGGTCGCCGTAATAGGGTGTGAACTTGTCGCGGTCGTAGCAGCGGGTACCGTCGTCCAGGGTCACAAAATACTGGTCCATACCTTCCACTCCCTTTGCATAGCCCACACTGCCGCCCACGCCCAAGCCCGGCAGGGGGTGGTAGTAGTATTGCGCACTGGTGACGGTAGGTCCAAGGTAGAAGCAGGCAGCGTCGCTCTCTATCTCAAAATGTCCGCATAGGCGGTCGTAGAAGCGGTCATACAGTTTGCCCCTGTCGATGGTGGAACCGATACCCAATTGGAGCACCACCTCATGGGCGTATTGAGCCGACTGCTTTGCGGTCCACGACTGTTTAGACCGATTTTCCTGTGCTTGCCCCATTATCTGGACCAAACACATGATTGATAATAGTAAAAACCTCAGCATATTTTTGTTGTATTGCCTGTTATTGGCCTCCATGCTGATAATCCGCCAAAACTCTTCAAAAAAAATGAGTTTTGGCGGATTATCGGAATTTGGAAGCTTACTTCAGCGTGTCCTCAAAAACTTATTCTTTTTTCACCTTGGTGGCCCAGATGAAGTAGCCGATAAGCAGCAGGTAGGCTGCGAGCGAGGCCACTTCCGACCAGTGGTTCTCCACCCATCCTTCGGCCATGACATTGACGCCGGCAAAGCGGAGCAAGGCGCTCACCACACCCATCAGGGCACCGCCGGCGATGAAACCGCTGGCTATGAGCGTGCCTTTCTCGCCGCGGGCCTCGTTCACCTTCTTGTCCTTCGAACGGCTCGTCACAAACGAGTGGACGGCACCGCCCACGAGCAGCGGAATGTTGAGCTCGATGGGAATGAACATACCCAGGGCGAAGGCAAGAGCCGGCACCTTGAAGTAGGTGAGCACCACGGCCAGCACGGCACCGATGCCGTAGAGCAGCCAGGGAGCGCCCACACCGTTCATCAGCGGCTCAATCACGGCGGCCATGGCGTTGGCCTGTGGAGCTGCCAGCTGGCCGCTGGTGAAACCGTAGGTCTTGTTCAGGATAATCATTACGCCGCCCACGGTAGCCGCACTGACAAGCGTGCCGAGGAATTTCCAGGTCTGCTGTTTCACGGGGGTGGTGCCCAGCCAGTAACCTATCTTCAGGTCGGTGATGAAACCGCCGGCCATGGAGAGTGCCGTGCACACCACACCGCCCATGATGAGGGCGGCCAGCATGCCGCCGGGGCCTTTCAGACCCACGGCCACCATGACCACCGAGGCCAGGATGAGCGTCATGAGCGTCATGCCGCTCACAGGGTTGCTGCCCACGATGGCAATGGCGTTGGCTGCCACGGTGGTGAAGAGGAAAGCGATGACGGTGACCAGCAGGATGCCCACCACGGCATGGAGCAGGTTGCCGTCCATTACACCGAAGTAGAAGAAGGCCAGGGTGGCCAGAATGGTGGCTACCGATCCGATGCCGATAATCTTGAAGGGCAGGTCGCGCTGTGTGCGCGGCAGCTGGGCCTCTGCGGCACCGCTCTTGCCGCCCTTCATCTCCTTGCCGGCCAGCCCCACGGCGCTCTTGATGATGCCCCAGCTCTTGATGATGCCGATGATGCCGGCCATGGCGATGCCGCCGATACCGATTGACTTGCCGTAGCTCTTGAAAATCATCTCAGGGGTCATGTCGCCCACGGCCGTGGTGATGGAGGGGTCCCACTGGCTCAGCACGGTGTCGGGGAAGATGAGTGCCATGCCGGGCACGATGAGCCACCACACGGAGAGGGAACCCAGACAGATGATGAGGGCATACTTGAAACCGATGATGTAGCCCAGACCGAGCACGGCGGCGCCCGTGTTCACCTTGAATACCAGCTTGGCATGGTCGGCCAGGTATTGGCCGGCGCCTATCACACGGGTGGTGAAATTCTCGTTCCACCATCCGAAGGTGGCCACGATGAAGTCGTACAGACCGCCCACGATGCCGGCTATGAGCAGTGGTTTGGCCTGGCTGCCGCCCTTGGCGCCGCTCACCAGCACCTGCGTGGTGGCTGTGGCCTCGGGGAAGGGGTACTTGCCGTGCATGTCGCTCACAAAGTATTTGCGGAAGGGGATAAGGAAAAGAATGCCCAGTATGCCGCCCAGCAGCGAACTGATGAACACTTTGGTGAACGAGACGGCCATGTCGGGATATTTAGCCTGCAGGATGTAGATGGCGGGCAGCGTGAAGATGGCACCGGCCACGATGACGCCCGAACAGGCGCCTATCGACTGGATGATGACATTCTCACCCAGTGCGTTCTTACGCTTGGTGGCGGTGCTCACACCCACGGCGATGATGGCGATGGGGATGGCGGCCTCGAACACCTGGCCAACTTTCAGACCCAGGTAGGCAGCGGCGGCCGAGAAAACCATGGCCATGATGATACCCCAGGTGACCGACCAGCCGTTCACTTCAGGATAGACTTTGTCTGGCGAAAGGATGGGTTTGTACTCCTCGCCTTCTTTCAGTTCCCGAAACGCGTTCTCGGGCAACTGCAGCATGTCTTTTTCTTTGTCGTCCATAATTTTTTGTCGTTTATTATTTCTTGTTTTTCTTTTTTCCCTTCTTCCCCTTCCGCATCCACTGCAACGGCCACCAAGCGTAGAGGCGGCGGTGGCTCAGATAGTCGAGGTCGTGCTCATGACGGTAGGCCTCGCGCTCAAACGAGATGCGCATGTAGGCCCTGCCCGGGGTGGGCACTTTGATGAGCCATTCCACCAGATACCAGATGTAGAAGGGCAGGATGCCCATCTCCAGCATCTGGGCAGTGTGGATGCGCTCGTGGTTGATCATCACAGGCGTCACCAGGGTGTCACGGCGGCAGAAGAGCACACCGCACAGGTTGATGGCGGCGTAGCGCTTGCCGGGCAGGAAGGAGTTGCGTACGATGAGCATCTGGCTTTTTGATGGATGATGGGGTGGGGCGGTTTACTTGCGGTAGCGTATGCGCAGCACGCGGGCCTCGTTGTCAATCTCTATCTTGCCGAGGCGGGAGAGCACACTCTGCCCCAGCAGGATGGGGGCTTTCTGGTTGCGCACCACACTGGCTTTCACATTCTCCAGGTCACAGTCGCCCAGGTGTACGCGGCGCAGGTTTATCACGGTGCCTTCGCTCACATTGCCGTTGGCGTCCTGGAAGTATTGGCTGCCCACCACATCGTCTTTCGTCAGGTAGCCGTTCTTCATCATGAAGGTGGCCTCCACCATCGATATCGACACACTGCTGGCGCCGGTGTCGAAGATGAAGTGCAGGGGCAGCGAGTTGACCTCGCATTTCACTTTGTACACACCGTTCTCCTTGGTGAAGGGCACCTCGCTCACAGCTTCTTCGCCGCTGCCGCTTCCTTCCTCGTCGGCGTCCTCGTTGCGGAGCCGTATCTGCTCCTCATACTCACTGAGCAACTGGCGGAAGGCTTCGGTGTCGCGTATGTTGCGCATGTCGCTGTCGAGCCGTATGTGGGCCAGTTCGGTGTAGCCGTTCTCGAGCGCGAGGCGCAGGTAGTGGAGGGCGGAGTCGGGCCGGTTCATCAGACTGTAGATACAGGCTATGTTGTACAGGTCGCCGCTGGTGTGGTCGGGGTCGGCCAGCAGGGTGTCTATACACGGCCGTATCTTCTCCGTCTCGCCCACTCCCAGGTAGCAGAAGGCAGTACCGATGTCCACACCGGTGCTGTCCAGGGCGATGGCCTTGCGGTAGTCTGCCTCGGCCTCCGCCTGCTTGCCTTGCTGGGTGTAGAGGTCGGCCCGCTCGCGGTAGGGGGTCTCCCAGTCGGGCTGAAGCACGATGCACAGCGTGTAGTCGTCGATGGCGCCGTCGATGTCGCCGCTGTTGTCGCGGATAAAACCGCGCATATAGTAAAGCGTGGCGTTCTCAGGGTCGGCTTCCACCAGCTTGTCGTATATCTGCAGGGCGGTTTTGTTGTCGCCTTTGTCGTAGTAATACTGTCCCCGCTGCGCGGCGAACGATGTCTCGGTAGAGTCGAGCTCAATGGCTTTGTCGGTATATTCTATGGCGTGGTCGTAGTCGCCCAGCTCTGCGTAGCAGTTGCCTATGCGTATGGCTACCGAGGGGTCGGGCTCTATCTTGAACGATGTCTTGTAGGCGTCGATGGCTTTGCGGTATTGTTTGTCGCCCTCATAGAGCACGCCCAGATAGTAGGGCCAGTAGTCGTCGTTCCGGTTCTTGGCCATCTGCACTTTCACCTTGGCTATCAGGGTGTTGAGCGCAGGCTGCTTGAAGTCCTGCATCAGGATGAAGGCCCGTGAGTCCTGCCCCTTGTCGATGGCGCTGATGAGGTCGTTGCCGGCCTCGTCGTATTTTTTCATGCCCATGTAGGTCTCTCCGCGGAAGGCATAGGCCCGGGCGAAGTCGGGCGACAGTTTCACACAGTAGTCGAACATCTTGAGGGCTTCATCGTAGCGCTCCTGCTCCAGGGCGTTGCGCCCTTTACCCATATAGCCGAGGGTGTTGCCGGGCTCTATGCGTATCATGGCGTCGTAGTCGCGGTCGGCCTCTTCATAGCGGTCGCGCTGGTAGAAGAACTCGGCACGGTCACAGAGCACGTCCATGTCCTTGGGGTCCAGTTTCAGCGCCCTGTCCAGGTCGGCCAGCGCCTCGGTGTCATTCTCCAGCTCGTCCTGTATCTTGGAGCGCAAACGATAGGCGTCTTTCAGACACTCCTTGTCTTTCTTGAGCAGCTGCACGCTTTTGTTCAGCGCCTCAAGACTTTGTCCCACTTGCTGCTCGTCGAGATATACCACACCCTGCAGCATATAGGCATAGCCGTTCTTGGGATGTTCTTCCAGCTCCCTCTGCAGGTATTGCATGATAGTGCTGTTGTCTTCTTCATTCTGCATGGCCTCAAGGGCGCGCTTGTAGTTGTAGCTCTCCTTGAGGGGGTTGGTCTTTTGGGCAAAACTGCAGGTGACTGCCAGCAGTAGAATGGTCAGTATCAGTCGGATTCGTTTCATTTTGACAGGTTGGTTGGCTTGTGTGCGGAGCCTTTTAACCTCGGGTCGGCTCCTTTATCAAGCAAAGATAAACAATCGTCGCCATTAGGCAAAGAGAATTGATGCTTTTTTCTTCTTTCATCGTTTTTTTCTTTGTAATTTTATGGAAAAACCATATCTTTGCATAAGTCATAGGATAGACTGACACAGACAGACAAGGAAATGGTCCAATGGTCTTCCCGGGGCCTTAAAAACAATAGCAAATGAAAAAGAAATTGACCCGACTCACTGTCCTTCTTGCCTCGGCAGGACTCACCCTGTTGGGCTTCAACGGTTGCGGAACGGCCAAAAAAGCCGCCCGTGAGGAGGCGCGGATCCGAGACAGCATTGAGCAGGCCCGTTTGCGCCAGGAAGAAGAGATGATGCGTGAGGCCATGCGGCAGGACAGCATACGCCGAGCCTTCGAAGACAGTATGCGCATCGTTAGGATGGGGCAGACAAAAGTGGTGTATGGCGGGCCGTCGATGATGGGACGCCGTGTCCTCAAGGATTCTACCGATGTGGAGCCCGGCAAGTGACCGCATGTGCTGCCGGCTTCCGCTCCGCACGCTTCTCAGGGGCTGCCTCCTGGCATTGCTCACCTGTGTGTGCGGTGTGCAGACCATGGCACAGGATTTCCTCGGCACGCGCGAATACAAAGTGAAGAAGGCCGCAGGAAAAGTGGCCTTCGATGCGACAGTGGAGTTTCCCGTCGAGGGACCAAGGCGCGTGCTCGAAGGGGTGGCGGCATGGCTTGCACAGACACTCGAGGTGGACGGCGATTTCACCGGCAACGGACAGCGGCTGCTGCAGTGCGCCTGCGACTCGTTCATGAACAGCGGGCAGAAATGGAAACGTACCGTCACCGTGGAACGGACTTATGAGGACCAGCGCGTAGTCACCTTCCAGTCATGGATCAAGGATGTGGACAGCGAGACCTGGCGCACGGCCGACTGTGCCTCGTTCAGCAAAAAAGACGGCCACCGCATCCTGCTCGATGAAATCTTCAAATGCAGCGAAGATGAGCTGAAGGAACTCATGTGGGAGTATAGAGGCGACCTGAAACTGGATACCGACGATCCCTCGGGCCTCTACCCCCTAAATGCCGGCTTCATCGATGGATGGGTCGTGGTCATAGCACCGGCTTACCATCAGATGGGGGCTGAGTTCCAATTGCGCTACCTCGAGATACTTCCTGCCCTCTATACCACCGAGGAGGGCTATTATATCCCATGAAGAATGTAAAAACCTACTTGTAATATGCCCACTAAAGAAGAATATGTCCAACTGTTGCAGTCTACTGGCCGCGAGGGGATTGAGCCTGTGCTCAGCTATCTCGACAAGGCCGGTTTCTTCACTGCACCTGCCTCGGCCAAACGCCATCTCAGCTATGAAGGTGGCTTGATGGAGCACTCAATGAATGTGTGCAGGGTGGCACTCGCCCTGCGGGAGCAGATGGTGGCCCTGAAACCGGAACTGGCCGAAAAGCTGTCGGAGGAGAGCGTCATCATCAGCGCACTTCTGCACGATGTGTGTAAGACCACCCTTTACCGTAAGGTGCAGAAATATCGCAAAGACGAGTATGGACGGTGGGAGACGTACGATGCCTATGAGAGTGACAGCTCGCGATTCCCCGTAGGGCACGGCGAGAAGTCGGTCATCATGCTGCTCCAACTGGGCCTGAAACTCAAGAAAGAGGAAATTGTGGCTATACGGTGGCACATGGGGGCCTGGGACCTCTCCTTCCAAAGCTTTGAACAGAAAACCAATATATCCGAAGCCAACGACCGCTTCCCTCTCGCCTCGCTGCTGCAGGCAGCCGACTCGCTCTCCACGCATCTGCTGGAGAATGACACCCCTAACCCTAATCCTGAAAAGAAATGAAAAGGAGAATGCCTTTCTGGAGCCTCCTCACTACTACGCAGAAAGTGATGGCGGGCGTTGTGGTGAGCTTCCTTTCACTGCTCGGTTTCAACAGTTGCCGGCAGATTGTCGACCAGCCCTGTGTCTATGGAGGACCTCCCGAGGCCTATCAGAAAAGAGACAGCATACCCAATCCGGTGACCTTGCCGGAAGACAGTGTGGTGACTGTTGAAAAAGATTCCACAAATGAGTGATTCAAAGCCTTACAGCCGTCTCACCCTGCGCAAGCGGTTAGGCATGGAGCTGCAGCACCAGCTCAACAAGGCTTTTGTGCAGAACCATCCGCTCACCCAGCTCTTTTGGGAGTGTACACTGCGGTGCAACCTCCACTGCCGGCACTGCGGCAGTGACTGCCGCACCGTGGCGCAGACCCCCGATATGCCGGGCGAGTTTTTTTTGCGCGTGCTCGACAGTGTGGCGGCGCGGTTGAATCCCAACGGAGTCTTTGTCGTGATTACAGGTGGTGAGCCGCTGGTACGCGACGACTTGGAATATTGGGGCCGTAAAATCTATGACAAGGGTTGCCCCTGGGGCATCGTCACCAATGGTCTCTATCTTACCCCTGAGCGTTACGAAAAACTTATGGCGGCCGGTATGCATACCCTCACAGTGAGTCTCGACGGACTGGAGGAAAATCACAACTGGATGAGGGGAAATAAACTCAGTTTCCAAAGAGTGAGCCAGGCGCTCGATATGCTGGTGAAAGACCCCGAAATCGTGTTCGATGTGGTGACGTGCGCCACGCAGCGCAATTTCGACGAGTTGCCCCGCCTCAAGGAGTTCCTTATCGACAAAGGGGTGCACCACTGGCGGGTGTTCGATGTCTTCCCCATGGGACGCGCTGTGGAAAATCCGGAGACATTGCTTCCCAACAGCCGTTTCCGTCAACTCATGGACTTTATCCGCGATACCCGCCGCGAGGGCCGCATCCATGTGGAATATGGTTGCGAAGGCTTTCTGGGCAATCTGGAAACGGAGGTGCGCGACGGCTTCTTCTTCTGCAAAGCCGGTATCTGTGTGGGCTCGGTGCTGGCCGACGGCGCCATCTCGGCCTGTACCAGCATCAGGAGCGACTTCCATCAGGGCAATATCTACCACGACGACTTCATGGAGGTGTGGGAGAACCGCTTTGAGCGGTTCCGCGACCGGGAGTGGATGCGTACGGGACTCTGTGCCGACTGCAAGCTCTTCAAGTTTTGCCGAGGCAACGGCATGCACCTGCGCGATGGCGAGGGCCATCTGCTGCAGTGCCATCTCCAGCGGCTGGAATCGCCCGACAACCCGTAGGGCGTTTCTTTATTTCTGAGGCACACTTCAATATTCGGCCACCACTTCGAGCAGACGGTCGGGGTAGTCATGGGTGGGTAAGCTCGCTGATGTTGATTTTAAAACGAAAACACATGAAAATCGTTTCCTTCATTTCTTTATTCTTGTGTACCCTTTTGTTATTCTCATGTAAGAAAGAAATCGTTTCAAAGGATATTTATGGCGTATGGGTTATGCAAAAACAGTCAGCGAAGGATGGTCCACAATTTACCAAACTCCTTTTGGGCAAAGAAGATTATAATTGGATTGACCCTGTTGTCAGTGATACCATTTTCTATTTTAAAAAAGTTGCTGTCTGTGGCGATACATTGTTGCTGACCGATGGTCTCAATCACACAGTTCAATGCTCCATCGAGGAACTCCATGATAGTGTGCTGACATTATCTCATGTCGCAGGCTTTGAAAAAAAGATAACCTATAAAAAGGTGCTCGACTATAGTGACGAATCGGCAAGAATGAAATTAGAATTATTCAAAGCTTCTGATTTGACTGAAGACTCTTTAGATGTGGTGGTAAAATCATTTGTGGTATGGGATTTCCATCGATCTCATCGGGATAGAATCTATCATAGTCTGTCGAAAGCTGAAATGCTGCAGGCTAAGGATTTATTGCAGCGATACATGACAGACGGATCGCCGGAAAAAGATCAATATGATAATGACGATGCCTATCCGTTTAATCAATACATTCGCCAATATGAATCCTATTTGAAAGAAGGTCACTTATATGTATTAGTAACTCTGAATACCTTTATTGATGCAGAAAGAGGTTGCGGCTATACTGTTTTGAAACAAGATAGCTACGATATGTGTGATGGTGGTCCTTCTCATGCTACAGCGACTATAGATCTGACTGCTCAAAAAGTTGTCCATTTTATGACCAATGGTTTTTGATTTTGAGACCATACCGCTCTGATGTATGAACACCCGTGAGTGTGAGACATGTCGGTCCCACACTCACGGGTGTTAAAGAAGATGGTAAAAGTCTATTTCTCTGTTTTGTCCAGGCCCTCGGCCGACATAAGCAGGTCTACGAGCGGCTTGTCCTTGTAGTCGTTCTTTTGCTGGTCCCAAAAACCGAAGTCGGCATCGTAGCACCAGGTGGTCCAGGCTATGTCGAACTCGTCGAAGACACTGAGCATGTCCTTCGTCCATTTGTAGGCCAGTTCCCTGTCCACAGGCTCATAGACACCCCACTCGCCGCAGAAGAGCTGCAGGTTGTATTTCTTGGCCACCTCGATGGCGTCCTTGAAGTCGGCCTTAATCTTCTCTACATTCCATTCCTGGGTGGTGAATGGCTCGAGCAGCGGGCGCAGTGAGTCGGGAGCTGCCTCATAGTCTTCTTTCGAGACGAGAATGCCGGGATAGTTCACCTTGCCCTTGTATTGGCCTAGGGGAGTCCACCAGGCTCCGTAGTGAGTGAGCAGCATGGGGTTATAGTAATGGAAGGAGAGTATGATGTTCTTGTCGTTCTCGGGCACACGGAGATATTTCATCGTCTCATAGCCTTGCCACTTGTTGGAACCGATTACGAGCGTGCGCTGTGGCTCCACCTTCCTTAGGGCAGCGTGTACCTTGGCCACCAGCTGGTTCCACTGCTCGTGCTCGTCGGCTACGGGCTCATTCATAAACTCGTAGGCCACGGAGTCGTTGCTGTAGCCCTTGAGCGCTTCGGAGAGTTGGTACCACAGGCCGATGAGGTCGTCTTGCGCTTTCTCTGAGGTGAAGAGCGTGTTGGCCTGCTTGTCGCCTTCGTTCACGGCATTGAAATAGTGTGAGCGGATGATGTGGAGGTCGACGATGGCGCGCAGATGATGCTTTTGGGCCAGGTCGAGTGCGTTAGTGAGGAGTTCCCACGCCTCAGGCAGTTTGTTGCCCTCTTCGTCCCAGAACTGCACCTCGTCGATGGGGATGCGCACAAAGTCGAATCCGAGTTGCTCAAGCCGCTCGAAGTCGTCTTCCTGGATGTGTTGCTTGCGGGCCTCGCCCCGCTCTTCCGACTGCGACAGCCAGTGGCTCAGGTTCGTTCCCCTGCGTATGCGGAAATTGTTCACACCGTTGTCTTCCGCAGGTTTGTCGGCACATGCGGCCACTCCCAGCATTACGATGGCCAGAAGAGCCATAAAAAAGATGTTTTTTCTCATGGTTGCTATAGTTTGGTAAATCTTGTAGTAGATGTCACACTTCGCAGAAAAGGAATTCGGCGGTGCCGCCGTTCACATTGACGAACTCTCCCCTGTAGAGATAGCCGCACTCTGCTGTGTCGGCCTCACCGATGAAACGACCCTTGAGTTTGCCCTTCGGTGTGTAGCTTTTGAGCACCAGGCGTCCAAAGCCGTTTTCGTCGAGTTTCGACTCTTTCATGTCGACCACGATTTTACTGACGATGCGCTTGCCGTTCATCTTGTAGGAGAGCGTGCCGGTGGTGCCATGCAGCACAAGGCGCACATTGTCGATGGTGCTGATGCGGCCCATGAGCGTTTCTCTCACACCGCGCTGCTGTGTCAGCTCTGTCAGGGCGCTTGTGGGCTGCCCTGCGTTGGCGGTTGCGAGCGGTGGTATGGCGGTCAAGGCCATGACGGTTATCAATAGAAATGCTCTTTTCATGATATATGGTTGTTCTTAATAAAAAAAATGTTCAACTTCGCAAATATAGTGAAAACCGAAGAAAATTCAAAGCAAAAGTCGTGTTTTTTGCCTTTATTGTCGTGGAGTCCATTTCTTATACGAAAAAACAGGGCCTATGAGACAAAAGTGTCATCATAGGCCCTGTAAGTATCAGTGATTCAGAGGTGGTCGTTTATTGGTTCCTGAACACCAGACCCTCGGGACCGAAACTGTCTACGAGGATGGGCTTGCTGCGGTCCACCTCTTCGGCCAGGATGCGGCGTGAGAGGTCGTTGAGCAGGTAGTGCTGGATGGCGCGCTTCACCGGACGGGCACCAAACTCGGGGTCGTAGCCTGCTTCGGCCAGGAAGTCGATGGCGGCAGGGGTGAGCTGCAGTTCGAAGCCCTGCGGCTCCAGCATCTTGCTCACCTGGTTTATCTGCAGACGTACCACATCGGCTATCTCTTGCTGAGTGAGCGGCAGGAACATGATGGTCTCGTCGATACGGTTCAAGAACTCCGGCCGTATGGTCTGCTTCAGCATGTCGATTACCTGACTGCGCGTCTGGTTGATGAGCTGCTCACGGTTTGTGTCGTTGAGCTTCGACATCTGCTGCTGGATGTACTGGCTGCCCAGATTCGACGTCATGATGATGATGGTGTTCTTGAAGTTCACCGTGCGGCCCTTGTTGTCAGTCAGACGGCCGTCGTCGAGCACCTGCAACAGGATGTTGAACACATCGGGATGGGCTTTCTCTATCTCATCGAAGAGCACCACCGAGTAGGGCTTTCTCCTGACGGCCTCGGTGAGTTGTCCGCCCTCGTCATAGCCCACATATCCCGGAGGAGCGCCGATGAGCCTTGACACGCTGTGCTTCTCCATGTATTCGCTCATGTCGATACGGGTCATCATGGTCTCGTCGTTGAAGAGGTATTCGGCCAGGGCCTTGGCCAGTTCTGTCTTTCCCACACCCGTGGTGCCCAGGAAGATGAACGAGGCGATGGGGCGCTTGGGGTCTTGCAGACCGGCACGCGAGCGGCGCACGGCATCGCTCACGGCGGTGATGGCCTCGTCTTGTCCTATCACGCGCTTGTGCAGCTCCTCTTCCAGATGGAGCAGTTTCTCGCGTTCGCTCTGCAGCATACGCGTCACGGGAATGCCGGTCCAGCGGCTCACCACCTCGGCGATGTCGTCGGCCGTCACTTCCTCGCGTACCATCGAGTCGCCGCCCTGGGCTTGTTTCAGCTGCTCCTGTATGTTGGCGATGTCGGCCTCCAGCTCCTGCAGCTTGCCGTAGCGTATCTCGGCCACACGGCCGTAGTTGCCCTCACGCTCGGCCTTGTCGGCCTCGAAGCGCAGCTGCTCCATCTGCTGCTTGTCTTGCTGAATGCGGTTCACGAGCGATTTCTCACCCTCCCATTTGGCCGAGAGGGCCTTCTCCTGGTCGCGCAGCTCGGCGATGTCCTTGTCCAGTTGGGCTATCTTCGGCTCGTCGTTCTCGCGGCGTATGGCCTCGCGCTCTATCTCCAGCTGCTTCAGTCTGCGGGTTATCTCGTCGAGTTCCTCCGGCACCGAGTCGCGCTCCATGCGCAGTTTGGCGGCAGCCTCGTCCATCAGGTCAATGGCCTTGTCGGGCAGGAAGCGGTCGCTGATGTAGCGTTCCGACAGTTGCACGGCGGCGATGCAGGCGTCGTCCTGTATACGCACCTTGTGGTGGTTCTCGTAGCGCTCCTTCAGACCGCGCAGAATGCTGATGGCGCTCAGCTCGTCGGGCTCGTCCACCATCACCGTCTGGAAACGGCGCTCCAGCGCCTTGTCCTTCTCAAAGTATTTCTGGTATTCGTTGAGCGTGGTGGCGCCGATGGCACGGAGCTCGCCGCGGGCCAGGGCCGGTTTCAGAATGTTGGCGGCATCCATGGCGCCCTCGCTGGCACCGGCTCCCACCAGCGTGTGTATCTCGTCGATGAAGAGGATGATGCGGCCGTCGGCCTTCACCACCTCGTTGATCACGCTCTTGAGCCGCTCCTCAAACTCGCCTTTGTACTTGGCACCGGCAATGAGTTGGCCCATGTCGAGCGAGTAGATTTGCTTGTCGCGCAGATTCTCGGGCACATCGCCGCGCACGATTCTTTGTGCCAGTCCTTCCACGATGGCGGTCTTGCCGGTGCCCGGCTCACCGATGAGCACAGGGTTGTTCTTGGTGCGTCGCGACAGGATTTGCAGCAGGCGGCGTATCTCGTCGTCGCGGCCTATCACAGGGTCGAGTTTGCCGTTGCGGGCGGCCTCTATCAGGTTCTTGGCGTATTTCGACAGACTCTGATAGTTCTCGTCGCCTGAGGCTGACTGCACCTTGCTGCCCTGCCGGAGACTGGCGATGGCTGCCTTCATGCCCTCCTCGGTGATGCCGGCGTCTTTCAGGATGCGCGAGGCGGTGGAGGGGATGGCCACCATGGCCAGGAGGATGGGTTCCACGCTCACAAATTCGTCGCCCATCTGCGTGGAGTAGTCGAGCGAGCGTTGCAGCAGCGTGTTCGTGGCGCTGCTAAAATAAGGATCACCCCCCTGCACCTTGGGCAGGTGGGTGATCTCACTGTCCACAATACGCTCTATCTGCGACGGGTTGGCACCCATCTTCTGAAAGAGGTAGTTGCTGATGTCCTTGTCTTTCACCAGTATGCCCTTGAGCAGGTGTTCCGGCTCAATGGCCTGCTGGCCGTTGCGCTGAGCGGTCTGGATGGCCTCCTGCACCGCTTCCTGCGCTTTGATGGTGAATTTGTCGAATGTCATATTCTTTCTCCTTTCTGTTTTTGTTACTTTCTGCACTACATCTTTCAAATGTCATGCCGAAAGGAGAAATCATGACAATTTGGCATTCTAACCCATCACCACCTCCACACGGTGCTTGCCCTCGGCGAAGGGTATCACCTGACCGTCGACGGGCTTGCCGTCGCAGGTGATGCTGCGCACGCCTTTCTCCACTCCGTCGGGGTTCACCACGTGTATCTCGTAGCAGGCGCCGCGGAATTGGCGGGTCACGGTATACTCGCGGGCTGTCGTGGGCAGGCACGGGTCGATGCGCAGACCGTCGTAGTCGGGCTGGATGCCGAGGATAAACTCGGAGATGGTGTACCACATCCAGGCGGCGGTGCCGGTGAGCCAGGAGTTCTTGCCCTCACCGGGGCGGGCAGCGTCCTTGCCGGCCACCATCTGGCAGTTTACATAGGGTTCCACACGGTGCAGCGTGCTGTATTTCTCCTCCACATACGAGGGAAGTATCTTGCGGTAGTGGCTCCAGGCGTCGTTGCCGCGTCCGGCCACGGTCTCGCCGATAATCACCCACGGGTTGTTGTGGCAGAAAATGCCGGCGTTCTCCTTGTAGCCCTCGGGATAACTGCTTATCTCGCCCATCTCCACATGGTAGGTGGTGAAGGCGGGGTTGTTGAGCACGATGCCGTGCTCGCACTCCAGACGCTCCTTCACACTGTCGAGCGCCTTGCCTACCAGACCTTCTTCCAGACCGATGCCGGCCATGGTGCACCATCCCTGGCTCTCGATGAAGATTTTGCCTTCCTCGCATTCGTCGCTGCCTATCTTCTGTCCGAAGAAGTCGTAGGCGCGCAGGAACCACTCGCCGTCCCAGCCATGCTGCTTCACTGCCTTCACCATGTCGTCTACATGCTTCTGGGCACGGGCGGCCTCCTCGTCGCGGCCGGTGCGGCGGCACAGGGCCACATAGTCCTTGCCGGTCACCACGAAGAGACCGGCTATCATCAGACTCTCTGCTTTGCTGCCCTCGCTCTTGTTCTCGGTGGTCTGGAAACTCTCGTTGGGATCCCAGGAGAAGCAGTTCAGGTTCAGGCAGTCGTTCCAGTCGGCGCGGCCGATGAGGGGCAGCCGGTGCGGGCCGAGGTTGTTCACCACATGGTCGAACGATACCTTGAGGTGCTCAAAGAGCGATACCTCGCTGCCGGGCTGGTTGTCGAAGGGCACCGGCTCGTCGAGGATAGAGAAGTCGCCCGTCTCCTTGATATAGGCCACTGTGCCAAAGATGAGCCAGCAGGGGTCGTCGTTGAAACCGCCGCCTATGTCGTTGTTGCCGCGCTTGGTGAGGGGTTGGTACTGGTGGTAGCAGCCGCCGTCGGGGAACTGTGTGGAGGCGATGTCGATGATGCGCTCGCGGGCGCGCTCCGGTATCTGGTGCACGAAGCCCACGAGGTCTTGGTTGGAGTCGCGGAATCCCATGCCACGGCCTATGCCGCTCTCGAAGAAGGAGGCCGAGCGCGACATGCAGAAGGTCACCATGCACTGGTATTGGTTCCAGATGTTCACCATGCGGTCCAGCTTGTCGTTGCCGGTCTGCACCTGGTAGATGCTCAGCAGGCGGTCCCAATAGGCGCAGAGCTCGGTAAAGGCGGCCTCCACTTTCTCCACAGTGTCGAAACGGTTGATGAGGGCATGGGCCTTTTCCTTATTGATGACCTGCGGGGCAATGAATTTCTGGTCCTGCTCGTTCTCCACATAGCCCAGCAGGAAGATGAAGTCGCGGTGCTCACCGGGTTGCAGTGTCACCTCTATATAATGCGAGGCGATGGGGCTCCATCCGTGGGCGTGGCTCTGGCGGGAGTGTCCCTCCATCACGGCGTCGGGGCTGCTCATCTCGTTGTAGAGACCCACGAAGGTCTCACGGTCGGTGTCGTAGCCGTCTACGGGCACGTTCACATGATAGAAAGCGTAGTGGTTGCGGCGCTCGCGGTACTCCGTCTTGTGGTAGATGGTGGAACCCTCTATCTCCACCTCGCCGGTGGAGAAGTTGCGCTGGAAGTTTTCCATGTCGGTGGCGGCGTTCCACAGGCACCACTCCTCAAAGGAGAAGAGCTTCAGATGGCGCTCGCGGTCGCTGTGGTTGGTGAGTGTGAGGCGCTGCACCTCGGCCCAGGTGTCCAGGGGCACGAAAAAGAGCACGCTGGCTTCCACACCGTCTTTGGCTCCCGTGACGCGTGTGTAGTTCATGCCGTGGCGGCACTCATAGCTGTCGAGCGGTGTCTTGCAGGGCTTCCAGCCGGGGTTCCACACGGTGTCGCCCTCCTTGATGTAGAAGTAGCGGCCGCCGTTGTCCATCGGCACATTGTTGTAGCGGTAGCGGGTCAGGCGGCGGAACTTGGCGTCCTTGTAGAAGGAGTAGCCGCCGGCGGTCTGGCTGATGAGTGAGAAGAAATCTTTGTTGCCCAGATAGTTGATCCAGGGCCACGGGGTCTGCGGGTCGGTAATCACATACTCGCGGTGCGCGTCATCGAAATGTCCGTACTTTTTGTTTTCCATCATGTATAGGTATTTGTTCGTTGTTCCGTTATCAGGTAAATACGATGCAAACTTACACAAAAAACTTGAAAAAGTGTTTTTTTGTCAGAGAAATCTTAATGGAGGCTTGAACCTACCCGCAAAAAAAGGATGCCGCAAAAGCGTTTTGCAGCATCCTTCTCATTTTATTTATTAAGGTAGAAGTCGGTCCTTAGTCGTCCCACACGTCGTGGTGGGTGGGCAGAGGCTCTTCCTGCTCGTCGAAAAAGGCCTCGCCGCTCAACTGTCCGTCCTCGTCGCCCATGGTGCCGTTGAGGCCGCCCAGGTTTTCCTGCATGAGCATGCCGGAGAGAAGCATCTTGATTTCGGGAATGATATATTGTCTTTTCATATCTCGCTTGTTTAAGGGTTATTTAATCACCATCTTCTTTCCGTTCACAATATAGAAACCTTTCTGCAGTGCGCTGCCGGCCGCATAGCGGCGGCCTTGCAGGTCGTACACGGCGGCATTGGCCTCGGAGGCGGTCTCCGTATGGGCTATGCTGTCGGTGTCGTCGTTGAAGAGGAAGCAGTTCACCTGATTGACAGCCGTCTTGGGCACTACCAGATAAGCCTTGTGGGCTTTCGAGGTGAAGGGGGCTCCCTTGGCGGCACCCCAGTAGAAGCCTACGTTCTCGCCGTTTTTCGTGTTCACGCAGTAGAAGAGGTAGTCGGCGTCGTCCTTGCCCTCACCGGCGGTGGTGGTGGCTGCTTCGTCGAAACCGAGCAGCATGTTGTCGTTGTCGGCCAAACCCTCCTCTTTGGTCACCGTGAAGGTGTAGGTGGCAGGCTCGGCTTTGAGCACCACACCGGTGGCGGCAGGTATCACCTCGCCGGCCTCATAGAACCAGCTCTCAAGGAGCTTGCCGTCCTCTACCATGTAGGTGCTGGCCTCCACGCCCTCGGGCACAATGAGGTTCTTGTCGCTGTAGTAGAGGGTACCGTAGCCCACGGCGGTGATGGTCACGTCGATGGTCTCGGGCTCTTCGGCCTCTTCGATTTCCTTATAGAGATACACTTGGTTCTGGCCGCTGGCGTAGACTCTGAAGCAAAGGCCACTGTTATTGGCGTTGTACCGCAGATAGAAGTCCTTGCCGCCGTTTTTGATGGTGGCCACGCCGTCGGAGGCGATGGTGATGTCCCATTTGTAGTAGTTGCTTTCCACCGTTCCGCTCTCTGTGAGGTGGCTTCTTTTGCTGTTGCTGGAGCTGGTGATGTTGGTGGTGCCGAGATATTGCTCGTCGGCGGTGTCGAAGATGGACCAGAGGTTGCCCTCGGCATCCAGGGTCACGACCACAGCTTTGTTGTCGCTGTTGTTCAGGTCAATGATGTTGTCCTCGGGCACCACGTCGCCGATGATGCCCTTGTTCGTGTCGAAACCATCGTATGCCACAAATCCGGAGTTGTCCTTGCTCACGATGAGATAGTTCTTGCCTGCCTCCAGGTCGTCGGTGCTGGTGATGAGCTCATAGCGGCCGGTGCCGGTCTGAACGGGTGTGGTGCCGTCGGTCACGGTCAGGGTGTATGAGGCAGTGGCCGGGTTGAACTGGTCGTTACCGGCAAAGCTGGCAGTGATGACGGTGGTGCCCAGCTTACCTGTCAGTGCTATACCACTGTCCTCGATGACGGCCACATCGGGATGGCTGCTGGTGTAGGTGAGTTCCAGTCCCTGCTCGCTCATGATGAGGGTGGGCATGATGAAGGCCTCACCGAGCACATAGGTCACCTCTTCGGGGTCGAACTGCAGTATCACGTCTTTCTTGCCGTCAAATTCCATATAGAGGTTGGCGCGTATCATCGATGCGGTGGCATTGCTCGTATAGGTGGTGAAGCGCGGACTGTTCACGTTGTAGGTCATGGTGCCGAAGCTGCCGTAGGTCATCTCCACACCGTCGGTGCCGTTGCTCAGTGTCCAGGTCTTCTCAGTGTCGCCGAAAGCCACCTTCTTGGCCTCGGTGGCGTAGAGGTACTGGCCGTCTGCATTCATGATGCTGTAGCTGGTGCCGCTGCCCTCAAGGGTGAACACGGAGGTGGCTGTGCCCACGGTGAGGATGTTGCCGTCGATGGTCACATCGTCCACACCCAGGATGGTGCCGTTGAGAGCGGAGGCGGCAGTCTTCTGGCTGCCGCAGGCTATCACGTAGCGCTGGCCGCTCACGATGTCGCTTGTGGAGGTGACGAGCTTGAAATAGACGGGCTCTGTGCCGTCGGTTATCCTATACGTGGCGGTGGCCACAGCGCTCAGTTCTCCGTCGAGCACGGCTACGGCCTTGATGGTGGTGGTGGCCTCCACGGCAATGGCACCGGTATAGAGGGCGCTCTCAGCGGTGGGCGTGGTGCCGTCGGTGGTGTAGTGTATCTGGGCTCCCTCGGTCTTGCAGGCGATGGTCACCTGCTGTGCCTCGGTGTAGACACCGGCTTTCGGGGTGAAGGTGGGAATGGCCACATTGCTCACACCTTTGTAGTTGAACGACACGGTGCCGTCGTTGTTGCGGGTGATGTCTTCCACAGAGCCTTCCATAAAGTAGGTGCCGTCGCTGTTCTTGTTGTAGAACTTGGCGGCCGGTGTGGTCGACTTGTTGAAGGCTTTGGCCGTCTTGTAGGGGAAGAGGTCGCTGGCCTGGCCTACCTGATAGCCGTTGTCATCGTAATCTGAAGTGTAGTTGTTGTCGGCGGGTATCCAGGTCATGCGCTGGCGTTTGGTCACATTGTTCACAGTGTTGTTCTCCCAAGCGCTCTTCAGATAGTCCACATGCAGGATGAGCAGGCCGCTGCCGGGGAGCGAGGCGTCCCAGCCCACCTGGCTGCGGTTCTCCAGCAGGAAGTATTCGTCGGGGTTGCCGCCGTTGTATATCACATAGCTTTCAGCACTCTCCTGGAGGGGCTTCATGTTCTTCACTTCCTGGGTGGTGCTCAGTTCCTGGGGCTCGGCCCATCCGGCCACCATACGCTCATAGCTGGTGTAGCCGCAGGGCTGATAGCCGCGGCCATTGTAGGAGCCGTAGTCCATGAGGTCCCACACAAACATGCCCACACCGTCGCCGTTGGTGCGGGTGTCGTAGAAGTCGGGATAGCCCAGACAGTGGCTGAACTCATGGCACATGGTGCCGATACCGCTTATGTCGCCCTCGCCGTTGAGCTCGGGACCGCAGGCATAGGTGTTGATGGTCACGCCGTCGAGCTCCAGCTCGCCGGTGCCGTCGCCGTACTCCTGGGCCGAGTTGAGGTCGTACTCATGGGGCCAGATGGTGTTGGCAGCACCACCGTCGGCCTCGCCCATGCCGGCATAGACCACATACACCTGGTCTACATAGCCGTCATCGTCCCAGTCGTAGTCGGCGAAGTTCACTTGTGAGTTGGCCAGTTTGCAGGCCTCAATCACCATGGTGGCGGGATATACGTCCTCGCCTCCGGAGTTCTTACCGTAGTAGGAGTAATCATTTGACACGGTCACAGGGCCCACCACGTCGAAGGTGAGGTCGAACTTGCCCAGGCTCTGGTCGTAGAAGTAGTCGTGCATGGAACCTACGAAGTTGCCCTCGCTGTAGCCTTTTTCATTGGCGATACGGTCGAAGAGGGCTTGGTCGTGATTGGTGGCCATCTTCTTCTTAGAGAAGTTCACCAGGATGATGATACCTTTCTTCTTGCCAGTCATGGCATCGGCTCTGCGCTGGCCCATGCGCTGGGCACGACGGTTGTTGGCCTTGGCACGGCGGGCTTGCGACTTCTCATTGATTTGGCTCACATTGGCGGGTACATAGGTACCGGCCGCATCATTCTCTACAAAGGCGCGGCCGTCGTCGGCCAGCCAGTAATGTCCGTACTCATCGCCCACAAGGCGTGCCTGCACGGTGGTGCCGTCGGCCAGGGTGAGGGTGCGTATTTGTCCCCGCTTGGCTGGAACAGCACTGGCGCTGATGGCCATCAGCGCCAATAGCATACTGAAAAACAGTTTCTTCATTAGATATTTGTTGATTTGATTTAGAATATATTCTGTCGGAAAGCCCAGTTGGCATGTGTTGACAATTTCGCTGCAAAGTTACGAAAAGTCGAGCGAAAAGCCAAATTCATTTGAGCTTTTCCGAGACGGAGTAACTTCGGCGTCAGCCAAAGTTACGAAAAGAATTGATGTGCAACAAGTTTTCTCTTGTATTTGTCGATGAAAAGGCTACTTTTTCCTCCTTTTTGCGAATGCCTTGGCATTTTTTCAAGAGCGCTGCGTTTTAACACCGCATAAAAGCCGACCCTAATCAAAATTTTTTCCCCTTTTTCCTAAGCGAAGCGGTTTTTAATCATCTCTTCTTAATCAATTTGACCACTCGTATACTCAATCAATTGGGCATGCATATAATAAAAAACGTGACTCCTGGGAGGGGTCACGGCATTCATAGCCCCTCAGAGGGGCCCTTCATCCAAAAACCTGAAACGTGGGGCGGGGCTTACTTGCCCAGCACCTTCTCGAATTTCTCCTTCACCTCGGCCATCATGCCGAGCACGTTCACTGTCATCAAAAAAATATCCATAACTCTTAAACTTTTAATCCTGAATTCTTTTTCCTTTGTCGCTGACGTTCTTCGTCGTTTGACAATGCAAAATTACTACTGTGTTCGCACACAGCCAAACTTTTTCCGTCTTTTTGTCGCAAAAAGGCCTTCTTCTTGATTTGTGTCAAATGGCAGAGGGGTGGGGGGAGCGCAGCCACCCCTCCGGATAGCTTTACCAGCCTTCAGGAAGTATGATATTGTCATCATGCCGGGCATCGGCGAAGAGTGGAGCTATCTGCCAGTCGGTAAAACCGGCGATGCCGCAGCCGATGCGGGTCACAAGGAAGGTGAGCTCTCGGTGCTCCCTGGCAAAGGCGATAAACTCGTCGACATAGGGCTTGATGGTCTCTACACCGCCCTGCATGGTGGGGATGGCGTAGCTCTGACCCTGCAGACCGACGCCCTGCCCCATGATGGCGCCGAACTTATCGTGGGCGATACGGGCCGCTCCTCCGGCATGAATGCCGCGCAGGTTGCTGCCGAAAACAAATATCTCGCCCGGGGCAAGTTCGCTGATGTACGATGGTGTGGTTCTCTTCTTTTCCATAGAATATCTTGAAATAGACCGTTTTGACAGTTCTTCTCTCTCGAGTTGGAATCTCGCCCGGATGGATGGCATAGGCATATCGTAGCAATATTAATCCGCGAGACCAAGTTCCGGCATCATCACAACAGGCATGTCGAAATCCATGTCGAAGTTGGTTTTGAAATAGGGCTCCAGATAGTGCTCCTTCAGATTGTTGTAGCGTTGCGAAACGGCGGCGGAGCTGATTCCCATGGCTTCCGCCACCTCCTTGGTTTTGTATCCCTCTACAAGCAGCATGAGGAGAATGTCACGCGACCGGTTATCAAGATGGGCCGAATCGCATATCTCGCGTATCACCTTGTTGAAATTCAGCCTCAGGTCCTGACTCGTGTCAAACGACCTGAGATAATCCTCAAAGGTGATGCTGCCGTACTCCTTATGTGCTGCGCACATTCTCACCGTCCACTTCGGCCATGACCTGGCCTTTACTTACGAATTGGCCCTCATCTACAAACACTTTCTTCACGTTGCCGGTCACATCGAACGACACATTGGCACCATCTTCCTCTTCGATGGTGCCCATGTAGCTTTTGCCGATGAGGTGGCTGTTGGCCGATACCTTCATGGTCTTCACGCTGATAACGGGAGCGATAGTCTTCACATCTTTCTTCGTACAGGATGCAAAGACTATCGCCTCGGCCAATATCAGCAGCAGTAAAGTCTTGGTCTTCTTCATGGTCGTCGGTTGTCTTTCAGTTTGTTGCTCTCTTTGCACATTCGGTACAAAGATAAAAGATTTTTGCCGACAAACAAAACAATTGTTTATTTTATGAATGGAATAATAGGAAAAGTGTTATATTTATGCTGGGAAAATTATTTTATGAGCGTGAATTTCACTTTGCTGCTTATCTGTGCCGATGAGGTGCCCACAAGGGCCTCGAAGGCACCGGGCTCGGCAGTCCACTGCCCACGGGTCTCGTCGTAGAAACTGAGGGACTGGCGGTCGATGGTGAAGGTCACGTCGCGGCTCTCGCCGGGCTGCAGATATACTTTCTCGAAGGCTTTGAGCTCCTTGGCAGGGCGCTCCACACTGGCTTTCACATCGTGCAGGTAGAGCTGCACCACCTCGGCACCGGCCTTCTGACCGGTGTTGGTCACGCTGAGGGTGATGTGAAGGGGCTCGTCGCCCGATATCGTATTCTTGTCGGCCTGTGCCTTGCCCAGGCGGAAGGTGGTGTAGGAAAGGCCGTGGCCGAAAGCAAAGAGCGGGCGGGTCTTGTATTTTTCCACACCGCGGTAGCCCACAAAGATTCCCTCCTTGTACTCCTCGTCGATAACCTTGTGGTCGGCACGCCAGGTGCCGGGATAGGCGCCCAGCCGGTGGGCGGGCACATCGTTCAGCTCAGCGGGCCAGGTGAAGGGCAGTTTGCCGCTCGGGTTCACAGCGCCGCTGATCACATCGGCCAGCGCCTCGCCGGCCTCGGAGCCGATGAACCAGCCCTGCACCACGGCGGCTACTGATTTGAGCCACGGCAGGGCGGCGGGGTTGCCGGAGATGTTCACATAGATAATGTTCTTGTTGGCCGCGGCGAGTGCCTCGATGAGCTGGTCCTGGCCGTAGGGCAGACCATAGTCGGTGCGGTCGTGCCCTTCGCAGTCCTGATGGTCGCTCTTGTTCAGACCACCGAATACAATCACATAGTCGGCCTCGCGGGCTTTGGCCACCGCGTCGGCAATGAGCTGTTGGGCGGTGCGCGTCTCGCTCAAGTCTTGGCCGGTGGTCACTCCGTTGTACTGTCCGCCGGTGTCGCCCACATAGCCGCGCTCATAGTCTACATGGCTGTATACGGCGCGCAGACCGTCGAGGGGCGATATCTCCCGCTGCACCTTGAGCGATGAGGAGCCTCCGCCCACGGTCATCATCTTCACGGCGTTCTCGCCCACCACGAGCAGCCGGGGCTGTGCTGTAGGAGAGATGGGCAGCAACTGGCGGTCGTTCTTGAGCAGCACAATACCTTCGCCGGCTATCTTGCGTGCGGCGGCATAGTGGCTCTCCGAGCACAGGAATCCGTAGCCGCGGTGGCGGTTCATCGTGGTGCGGAAGAAGAGGCGCAGCACACGGCGCACCTTCTCGTCGAGTTCGCGGGTGGTGTACTTGCCGGCTTTGATGGCTTGTTTGTAGGCGGCCGCCAGATAGTAGTTGTCGTAGGCGTTGGTGGCGCCCATGGTCAGACCATCGGTCCAGGTGCCGAACTCCATGTCCAGTCCGTTGCGCACGGCCTCGTCGGTGTCGTGGCAACCGCCCCAGTCGCTCACTACAACACCGTCGAAGCCCCAGTCGCCTTTCAGTATCTGGTTCAGCATCACGGCATTGTGGCAGTTGTGCTGGTCTTTATAGAGATTGTAGGCGCCCATGATGCCCCATGCCTTGCCCTCGGTCACGGCTGCCTTGAAGGCGGGCAGGTATATCTCGTGAAGGGCGCGGTCGCTCACTACCACGTTCACCTGATGGCGGTACTCTTCGTCGTTGTTCAGGGCGTAGTGTTTCACGCAGGCGGCCACACCGTTCTGCTGCAGGCCCTGCACATAGGGCACCACCATACGCGAGGCCAGATAGGGGTCCTCGCCCATATATTCAAAGTTGCGGCCGTTGAGCGGGGTGCGGAAGATGTTCACGCCGGGCCCCAGTATCATGTCCTTGCCGCGGTAGAGGGCTTCCTCGCCCAGCGACTGCCCATAGAGCAAAGCCATCTGTGGATTCCAGGTGGCGGCCAGACAGGTAAGTGCCGGGAAGGCCACGCATGAGTCGTTGGTCTGACCGGCCTGTTCCCACTCATCCCAAAGCACATCGGGGCGCACGCCGTGCGGGCCGTCGTCGGTCCAGAAGTCGGGCAGGCCCAGTCGTTTCACACCGGGGCTGGAGAATTTGCTCTGGGCATGAATCACGGCTATCTTCTCGTCGAGGGTCATGCGCCGCAGGGCATCGTCCACTCTTTGCTCTATAGGCAAGGTCTCGTCGAGGTAGGCGGGCTGCTGTGCGCGGCAGGCCACGGTTCCTATCAGCACGAGGACTGTCAGAAGGGTTCTTTTCATCATATCTCTATCTATTAAATGTTTACGCATAGTTTGATGCGACAAAGGTAGGGCTTTTTGTGAGCGTATGCATCGCCATACAATACAAAAAGTGGTGCCATTGTCATATCGCTATGCGTTAACAGACTGATATTCAGTTCGGTATATGGGTTTGCCGATTGATGAAAAGTGGATGGCATGTGAATGTGGGCCATTATTCAGACCGTATAGCGGCCAATGGTTTTCACAGCTTGCTCGAAGTGCTCGCGGTCGCCGGCGGCACCATTCTTGATGCGGGCACGGTAGTTGTAGATGGTGTTCACCGATTTGTGCAGAAATTCGGCTATCTTCGACGAGTCTTCGATACCCAGGCGGATAAGGGCGAAGATACGGATGTCGGTGGTGAGCCGGTGCTCCTCTTTGGGATGAATCTGCAGCTCGGGCTGGAGCAGGGCGTTGAAGTCGTCGATGAAGGTGGGGAAGAGGTGCAGGAAGACGGAATCGAAATTCTCATACAGCTCTTCCAGCTCCTTCTCCTTCAGCTCGGTCGACTTGGTAATCTGGAACAGCTCGTCCAGGTCGCGGTTCTTCATCTTGCGGTTCACCATCTTGCGGTAGTCGTCGAGCTTGTTCACATATTGCGAGCAGAGACTCATGAACCGGCCTATATATTCCTCCTTTACTTGGTTGGCCTCGGCGAGCTGCCCGTTGAGGGCGGCCTGCTGGCTGTTCAGTTCGGAGAGGGTTTCGGCCTGCGAGGCCAACTGGCTGTTGAGCCGCTTCAGCTCACGGTTCGACTCCTCCTGGGCGGCACGGGCTCTGCGCAGTTGCTTGCGCTCGCGCCATGAGTAGAACAGGGCGGCGGCCAGCAGCAGGGCCAGGATACTGATGCCGGTCATCGTGGTCTTCAGAATGCGGCTCTTGCGCTTCAGCTCGTTGTCGTAGTTCTTTTCTATCACCGTGAGGATGGGGTTGATCTGCCACGACCGCATGCGGGTGTTGAAACGGCTGTTGCAGTCCCAGGTGAAGCGGATGTAGCGGTACGACTGCTCGTAGTTGCCTTCGGCATTGATCAGTTCGGCCAGCGAGATGAGCGAGGCCTGGTCCATCACAGCGTTGCGGATATCGCAGAGGGCCGACTGCGCCAGCCAGTATTTGCCTTGCTCGGTGTTGCCCTGGGCTATGTAAATAAGATGGCGGTAGTAGCTCACGATGGCATATTCATGGGTGCCGGGTTGCGCCATCTTCAGCCGTCGGCTGTTCACGGCCAGGGCCTCCTCATATTGTTTGGCGGCATAGAGCTGGGTCTCCTTGCGCAGCAGGTAGTCTTCCGAGTTGGGGTCGGCCACCTGGAAGATGGAGTCGCGGTAGAGTTCCGACTGCTGGAAGAAGCGGTCGCGCATGGAGGAGATACGGGTATAGTAGCCCAGTTCGCCAAATACGTGCATGCAGGCGATGTAATAGTCGCACTTATCTTCTTTTGAGAGACGATGGCTGCTGATGGGCTGCAGGATGCGGAGCGCTTCGGTGTAGAGACCCACGGTGGAACACTGGAAAGCGAGCAGGGCACGGCCGTGGTCGGCCTCCTCGGTATGCCCCAGACTGTCGGCCAGGGCGATGTGCTGCTGGATATAAGCCAGGGCCGAGTCGTTGTTGTAGGCACGGTACAACTCATAGAGTTCCTTGGCCTGTTCCATGCGCCGCTCGGCATTGCGCTCCTGCAGATAGACTGTGCGCGCACGGCTTATCTGCGCCTCGTAGTCGGCCACGAACTTAGGCGACTGCTCTATGGCCTCGTCTATCTGTTGGTAAAGTTCGGTGAGGGTGGGCTGCTGGGCATGGAGCCCGGTGAAAACAGTCAACAGGACTGTGGTTATGATGTTTCGCATAGTTTGCATGACGTTAGGTTTGCTTGATAGGTCATGCAAAGTTAATAAACATTTTTCGCAAACCAAAAAATCTGCGTTTTTTTCCGCTGTCCTGTTGACTGAAAGGGGGGAGGGGAGGCTATTTCAGACCCATCGACTGGATGTATTTCTGCTGCCGACGGCAGTTCTTGAACTGGCAGTTTTCGATAAACTGACGCAACAGCCGGCGGGCTTTGGCTTGGTCAGGACGGGCCTCGCGCCATTCTTTGTAGGTGCCGCGGGGCGTCTCTGAATATTTCACCACGATGCTGTCCCACTCGGCAGGCCGGTCTATGCCCATCATGCACGAGCCGTCTACCTTCTTGTAGGGCCAGAAAGTGTAGCCTATGTTGTTGGTCTTCAATACATTCACCATGTCGCTCTGCCACTCGTCGGTGTTGTGGCCGAACTCGCCCATGTACATGGGCAGGCCGCTCTTGTCGCGGAAGTCGATATAGTCTTTTATCGCCTCGGCGGTGGCAGGACCGCCGTAACGGTGACAGGTGTACATGATGTTGGTGTCGAAGGTCCAGTCTGTCAGCATGTAGAAGTCGCTGTTCCAGCGGGCGCCGCCCAGCAGGATGATGTGGTTGGGGTCGGCCTTCCGTATGGCGGCCACCGCGCGTTTGTAGAGCGGCTCCAGACGGCGGTTCAGCTCCTCTTTGTTGTCAAAATAGTGGGCAATGGGCTCGTTCATCAGTTCATAGCCCAGGATGACCGGCTCATTGCGGTAGCGGCGCGCTATGCGCTGCCAGATGTCGCAGAAGAGTTGCTGCGAGGTCTCGCTCTCGAAGAGCCAGGGGTAGCCGTGGCCGTCGTCGATGTTGTCGCCGGTCTGGCCGCCGGGGCAGTCGTGCATGTCGAGTATGAGGTAGAGGCCCGCCTCGCGGCACCAGCGCACCACATCGTCGATGCGTTTGAATCCGTCTTGGTGGGCGGTGAGTCCCATGTAGTCTTCTTCGGTGAAGAGTTTGTAGTTGAAGGGTAGGCGGATGGTGTTGGCACCCTGGTCGCGGATGAAGAGGATGTCGTCGCGGGTGATGTAGTGGTCCTTGAAGTCGGCCCAGAACTGTGCGGTCACATCGGGACCCACCATCTGCTTGAAGAGCAGGTCTATCATCCATGCCGAATTGGTGCGGCTGAAGCCGAACATGTAGCCTTCGGGGTTGAGCCAGTTGCCCAGGTTGGTGCCCTGGATAAAAAGTCGGGTGCCGTCGGGTTTCACCAGGTTGTGGCCCTCGACCCTGACAAACTTGCCTTTGGGTCTGGCTGTGAGACCCAAGGCAAGTGTCAGGAGTAGTATCACTGAAACAATTCTTTTCACGCTTATTCGAATCCTATTAGAGTGTAATGTATGAAGGAAAAAAAATGAGGCGGTTATTTTTGGAACACACGCAGGTAGTCCACCTCCATGGTCACGGGCAGGGCACTCTCGTCTACTCCCTTCATGCCGCCCCAGTCGCCACCCCATGCCAGGTTGAAGATGGGGTAGAAGGCGTAGTGGAAAGGCCACTGATTGTGACTGCTGCCCAGCTGGGCCTTGGTCACGGCCAGCTGTACCTGTCCGTCCACATAGGTAGTGATGCTGGTGGCGGTCCACTCAAGGGCGTAGGTGTGGAATTCACCCTCGGCCTTGTCGATGGTCATGGCGTGGGTCTTCTGGGTGTTCTTGGTGTGGTTGTAGTCCTGGGTGTGAACCGACGACGATACCTCGTTGGGCACCACGCCCACCTCTTCCATGATGTCTATCTCGCCGCACATGGGCCAGGGGTTGGTGCTCCAGTCGTTGTCCACCGGCATCATCCAGAAGGCGGGCCAGGTGCCCTTGCCCTTCGGCAGCTTGATGCGGGCCTCGAAGTAGCCGTACTGCCAGCCGGAGTGCACATGGGCATAGACGCGGCCTGAGTAGACCTTGCCGCCCTCTTTGAAGCAGTTGATGCGGAGAGAACCGTTGCGCACCTCGGTCACCAGGTTGTTGCCGGGGGTGGTGTGGTTCACATAGTTCTGCAACTCATTGTTCACCCAGCCTGAGCCTTGCACCTCATGGGTCCAGTGCTCGGGGTTCAGTTCGCTGCCGCTGTCAAATTCGTCGTGCCATACCAGCTTGTAGCCTTCGGGGGCGGGGTATACGGGCTCCGTATTGCTCTCGCCGGCGGCCTGGCGCACCACGAGGGTGGCGCGGGCGGTACCGGCCTTGAAGTTCACGAGGGCCTCGCGCGCCTGGGTGGTGGGATTGGCGGATGCCGACACCACGATGGTGGTCTGCTGGCCGGTGGCGCTGCTCTTGTCGAGCGTCACCCATGTCTCCGTGGCGGTGGCGCCCCACTCATGGTTGGCGTTGATGCTCACGGTGGCCGTGCCGCCTGTGGCGGGCAGGTCTACCGCTTCGGGGCTACACTGTATGTTGTCGCTCACAGCGGGAGTGTCGTCGTCGTCACCGCCGCAGGCCGCGACGGCCAGCGAGCAGAACAGGGCAGCGGCAAATAGTATTTTCTTCATTGTCTCGTTTTTGTTCGGATAAAGTGGGCCGCTCCCGGGGAAAGACGGGGACGGCCCGCATAGGATGGGTTTACTGTGCTTTCTTGATCAGGGTGATGTCGGTGACACTGAACTCCAGGTCCTCGGGACAGCCGCCCAGGTCGAAAATCAGTTTCACGGCTGCGGCGTCGGCACCCTTCGACAGCTGCACGTTCTCGAAGCGGAGCACCTGCGGCTCGTCTTTCACCAGCTTGATGTCGTTCTTGTAGATGAGCGTGTTGTCATCGTCGTCCACCTGGCAGAGCTTGATGGTGGCGCGGGGCGAGTCGGCGGAGGGAGTCACCACACACGAGAAGTCAACAAGGTCGGTGCCGGCAACGGCCAGGCCGGTGGTGTTGAAGGCGTTCTGGGCTTGCCACTCGGCTGCAGTGGCGGCACTGGCGGTGATGGTGTACACCTTGCCGCCATAGGCCTTTTCTGCCACGGCGAAGCCCGGGTCGCCAATCTGTGACCAACCGGCATCGGCCCACCAGAAGCTCATGTTGAAGGCCTGTTCGGCATCTACGGCTTTCCAGGCGTTGGCCGGGTCGTCGTAGAACAGCGGGGCGTCGCCGCCGCCGTCGGCGTGGTTCTTGAACACGATGTCGCGTATCACCATATCGGTGTTGGCGGGACTGCCTCCGAAGTCGAACACAATCTTCACGCCGTTCACGTCGATACCGGTCAGGTTGCCGGCCGATACCACGCGGGGCTCACCGGCCTTCAGACTGATGTTGGCGTTGTAGAGCATGAGGGTCTTCTCGGCCTCGTCGTTGTCGAGCTCGCATATCTTCACGGTTGCCGAGGGGATGTCGGTCGATGACTCGAGCACCACGGAGAAGTCGTACTGCTGGTCGGCGGCTGCCACCATGTCGGTGCGGAAGGTGAACTGGTTCTGCCACTGCTGGTCGGTCTCACCGGGATACTGGATGGAAATCTTGTTGCCGTTGACGGTGTAGCTGGGGTCGCCGTAGCTTTCCCAACCGCCGCCGTGGGCATAGTAGGTGGTAATCTGGTAGTTGCAGGTCTTGAACAGGTTGTAGTCGGCATCGGCGTCGAAACCGGGGAAACCGGCGGGAGTGGCCGACTGGCCGTCCTCCAGACTGGTGAGCATGAAGCGCCAGGCAATGTTGCCGTTGTCGTAAATCAGGGTCATCGCAGTGTTCTCGATACTCTCCACACGGAAGGAGGGATTCTGCCACTGCTCGTCGTTGGAGATATAGGGGAAGAGGGTCTGGGCGGGCAGGGTGAGCATCACGTCGTTGCCCTTGGCCTCGAATTTCCAAGTGGCCTCCTGGGCGCTCACGGGTGCCATGAAGTCATTGCCGTCGTTGGTGTTGTATTGGGCGAAAACGCTGGAGCCGGTGTTCACATACACAGTGCCGCCCTCGCCGGGATTGTACACATACTTGCCGTCGGGTGTGAAGGTGAGTCGGTCGTCATAGACACCCCAGTCGGCTTTGTCGCCGGGCTGGGCCGACCACCACTCGGTGCCTGCGGTGCCCGAGGGGCCGCAGCCCATGTGGGCGGGCTCGGCATAGTTGATGCGCCAGGTCTTGCCTTCGGTACCGGCCAGCGCCTTCTCCTGCGAGGAGAAGTTGATGAGCGAGTTGTTGATGTGGAAGGTCTTGGTCACCTCGGCGTCGCTCACACCGTTGCGGTTGGCCACGCGCAGCTTGATCTCATAGTCGCCGGCGTAGACGAAGGTGCGCTGCAGCGTGTTCAGCGTGGAGTAGATGTCGCTCTGGGCGTCGGTCAGGGCGGGTATGTACCACAGTGGGTATTGGCCTGCCTTCTCTGCCACCTTGGCGGTCACGGTATTGGTGGTCTGGTCTACCTCGAGGGTGAAATCAGTGCCCTCGATGGTGGGTTTGCCGGCCTCGTCGGCACCGTCGAAGCTGTCGGGCGAGCAGGCGGTCATGAGAAGACCTGCAAACGAGGCTGCTGCTATATATTGAAACAGTTTTTTCATAATCGTAGGTTGTATGGGTCGTTTGATGATGAATGCTTACTTATAATCGTTCTGAACCAGAGCGGGGTCGGAGTCGAGCTCGGCCTGGGCAATGGGGATGTACTTCTTCTTCGGAGTCCAAGAGTTGGTGCGGTAGCCGTAGCTGTCGGGCACGAGTACCTGCGCGGCCTTGCCGGTGCGCACGAGGTCGAAGTAGCGCTTGCCCTCGCCCACAAACTCGAGGCGGCGCTCCTGGATGATGTCGTCGAGCGTCACGGTGCTGAGGGCTCCCAGTCCGGCGCGGGCGCGCACCTCATTCACATACTGGGCGGCGGTGGCGGCGCTGCCGCCGGTGGCAAGCAGCAGCTCGGCTGCGTTGAGCAGGGTCTCGGCATAGCGGTATATACGCAGGTTGTTGTCGTAGTTGAGGTTGCTGTCGAAACCGGCGTCGGCGTTGTTGGCGTTGCGCGGGAAGTACTTGTTGAGCCAGATGTGGGTGTCTTGGTAGCGCTCGGTGTAGGTGGTGCCGCGCACATCGAGACAGGTGGCGTCGCGGCGCTTGTCGGCGGAATCGTACATGTTGTAGGTCTCCAGACGCACGGGCATGAAGCCCCAGCCGTCGCCGTCGAAACCGAAGTCGGTCAGATAGTGGAAGCCGTTGGGGCCTATCAGGGTGGGCATCACGGTGCCGCCGGTGGCCAGCGGGCTGCTCCAGCCGCGGTCGTTGTTGGCGTCCTCATAGTTGATCTCCCAGATTGACTCGTCGCACCACTCGCCGGCGGTGGTCCAGAGGGCGGCGAAGTCGGGATTCAGCTTGTAGTCGGAACCGCTGATAAGCTCTTGCATATAGCCCAGGGCTTTCTGGTAGCGGGCGTTGTCGTTCTGATACATCACCATCTCGGCATACATCATGTAGGCCATGGCCTGCGACACGCGGCCGTAGTTGGGGGCGTCCCACTTCATGGGCAGTGCCTTCGAGTCGATCACGGCCTCCAGCTCGGCGATGAGCTCGGCATACACGTCGTCGGCTTTGTACTGCGTGGTGGTGTAGGGGGTGGACAGGTTCTCCAGGTAGAAAGGAATGTTGCCGAAGTAGTGCCACAGATTGTTGTAGTAGTACACCCGCAGCAGGCGGGCCTGGGCCTCATAGCTGGCGCGGTTGGCGGGGGTCAGGTCGGCCCAGTCGAGATACTTCAGAACGTCGTTGCAGCGTTTCACACCTGAATAGTCAACGGTCCAGAGCGAACTGAGCGTGTTGTTTTCATCGGCCTCGTAGTTGGCCAGCAGGTGCCAGTTGTGCATGTCGGCGCGGTTGGCACCGCCCACCCAGAAGTTGTCGCCCATAATCTCGGCGTCTATGTTCAGCGCGTTGTATTGTCCCAGTCCCCAGTCGGGCCAGTGGATGGGGTCGTAGGCGGCGTATAGAGCCTCCTGTATGTGGGCGTCGGTGGTGTAGTATTCCTCAAGGGGTTCGCCGGTGGGGTTGGTCACATCAAGGAAGTCGTCGCTGCAGGCTGTGGTGAGCAGGGCACCGGCAGCTATCAGACTGATGGCCATATATTTTCTTGCTTTCATAATCTCAGATAATTGATGCGTTATGTTCATATTGTATGATAGTAGCTCTCCTTAGAAGGTGATGTTGAAACCGATGGTGTAGGTGCGTGCCTGCGGATAGATACCGCGGTCTACACCGAGCGAGGTGCCGCCGGAGGAGATTTCAGGATCGAATCCCCAGTATTTGGTCCAGGTGGCCAGGTTCTCGGCCATGACGAAGAAGCGGAGGCGCTCAACGAAGAATTTCTTCGTAAGGGTCTGCGGCAGGGTGTAGCCCAGCGAGATGTTCTTGATGCGGCAGTAGGAGGCGTCGTGTATGTACAGGTCGCTCATGCGCCAGTTCACATCGTCGCCCAGCATCAGCATGGGGTATTTGTTCGAGGTGCCGGGACCGGTCCAGCGGTCGAGCATCCAGGTGGGATAGTTGCCGGAGTAGACATCGCTGCGGTAGGTGCCGTCGAGAACGTCGGCGCCGCTCACACCCTGCAGGAAGAGGTTGAAGTCGAAACCTTTCCACTCGGCGTTGAAGTTCAGACCGAAGGTCCAGGTCGGGGTGCCGTTACCGATGTTCGTACGGTCGTCGGGGGTGATGGCACCATCGCCGTTCACATCGACGAAGCGAACGAAACCGGGACGTGCGTCGGGCTGTATCAGGCCGCCGGTGCTGTTGGTGTAGGCGTTCACCTCGTCCATGGTCTGGAAGATGCCGTCGGTCTTGTAACCGAAGAAGAAGGGGAAGGGCTCGCCGTTCATGGCGCGGGTGCCGCCGCCGGAGATGCCCTGCACGCTGTCGTAGTCGAGATAGCCGGTGTCGTTGCCCAGATTCTTCAGTTCGTTGTGCAGATAGGTGGCGTTGCCCTTGATGGCAAAGCGGGCATCGGCGATGTGGAACTTGTAGCCCAGCTCAAACTCGAAACCGGAGTTCTCCATGTCGCCCACGTTGCCGATGGGCTTGGTCTCGCCCACATAGCTGGGGATGGGCTGGGTGAGCAGCATGCCGTTGGTCTTCTTGATGTAGTAGTCGGCCGTGAAGGTGAGGGCGTTGTTCAGGAAGCCGAGGTCGATACCGATGTCGGTCTGCTCACTCTCCTCCCACTTCAGGTCGGGATTGGCCAGGCCGTTGGCCTTGGAGCCGATGTATTTCAGGGCGTCCTTGCCCAGCAGCACGTTGTTGCCCATGGCGGTGAGCACCGTGTAGCGGAAGTCGCCGATGCTCTCGTTACCGTTCTTACCCCAGCTGGCGCGCAGCTTGGCGGTGGAGAGCCAGCTGGCCTTGCCGTCCATGAAGGGCTCGTTGCGCAGGTTCCAGCCCAGCGAAACGGAGGGGAAGGTGGCGTAGCGGTTGTTGGTACCGAAGCGGCTCGAACCGTCGCGGCGCACGGTGGCCTGCAGCATGTAGCGCTCGGCATAGTTGTAGCTCAGACGGGCGAAGAGGGAGCTCAGGGTGTGCTCGGCCCAGGGGGCACCGGCCACGCCAAACTGTGCGATGCCGTCCACCACATCGCCGGTGGCATAGTTGATGGAGGGCTTGTCGGGGTTCACCAGGTTCCAGCGGTTGCCGGAGAGATAGTCGCCCTTGCTCTTCATGGCCGACTGTCCCAGCACCACGGCGAAGCTGTGGTCGCCGAAGGTCTTGTCGTAGGTCAGCGTGTTCTCCAGCTGCCAGGTAGTGCTCTGATATTTGGAGGCGCTGGCGCTGGTGTGCTCCTGCTTGTTGTTGCCGGAGAGGTAGTAGAGCGAACGTACGGCACCGTCGCTGCCCCAGAAGGCCAGGTCGGCGCTGTAGTTGAAGTGGTATTTCAGGTTGTCCCACAGCTGCAGGTCGAAGACAAACTGCGGCACGAACTTATGGGTCCAGTTCTTGGTCTCGGGCACGGCGAGCATGGCCACGGGGTTGTTCATTTCCTGATAGGAACCCAGATAGTTGGGTATGGTGTAGGGGTCGCCGTTGGCGTCGCGCAGCAGGTCGTAGCTGGCGTAGTTGTCTATCTGCCGCTGGGCGATGTCGCCTTTCAGCGTTACGGGCAGCAGGGGCGACATGTAGAGGGCGGAGCCCAGGATGGTACCCCACTCGGAGTTCTCGCTGATGCCGGTGGCCTTGATGCGCGAGTAGGAGAGATTGACGGTGATGTCGAGCTTGTTGAGGAAGTTGCGCTCGTCCGACATGTCGTATACATTATAGATGTTGTTGGAGCGGAGCGACATACGGTTGTAGTTCGACTTGCCGTAGTTGCCGCCCACGATACCTTCCTGGGTGTAGTAGCCCATGGAGAGGAAGTAGTTGAGCTTGTCGGTGGCACCGCTCACACTCACGTCGTGGTTCTGCACGGGGGCATTGTCGTTGAACACCAGCTCCTGCCAGTCGGTGCCGAAACCGTTGATGGGGTCGCCGTTGGCATCGGTCAGGTGGTAGGGGTCGGCATAGAGGGGAGCGCTGCCGCCGTTCACATACATCTCATTCTGAAGGATGGCATAGTCGGTGGCACTGGTCACGTCGCGCTTCCGCCAGCTGCTCTGCCAGCCCTGCGAGAAGTTGTAGCTGATGTTGGCCTTGCCCTTCTTGCCTTTCTTGGTGGTCACGAGAATCACACCGTTGGCGGCACGCGAGCCGTAGATGGCGCCCGAGGCGGCATCCTTCAGCACTTCGATCGACTCGATGTCGTTGGGGTTCAGGTAGTCGATGCCGCCCTGGCCCATCGGCATGCCGTCGACGATGTAGAGCGGGTCGCTGTCGTTGATGGTGCCGGCACCGCGGATGCGCACCTTGGGGGCTGCGCCCGGCTGTCCGGAACTGGAGGTGACGTTCACACCGGCGGCCAGACCTTTCAGGGCGTTGTCCACACGCACGGGGCTCTTGCCCTCCAGGTCTTCGGCGGCCACCTTGGCGATGGAGGCCGTCACCACGCTCTTTTTCTGCACACCGTAGCCGATGACGACCACGTCGCTGAGCATCTGGTGGTCTTCTTTCAGCACCACGGTCATGTTGCGGCGGGCCGGCACGGTCTGTGTCTCATATCCTATATAGGAGATGACGAGGTTTCTGCCTTCGGCTACATCGATGGTGAAGTGGCCGTCGATATCGGTCACGGTGCCGTTCTTGGCGTTTCCACTCTCGATGACGGAGGCGCCTATGATGGGGTCTCCGTTCTCGTCAGTCACAGTGCCCGATGATTGGGCAAAGGCAGTTATCGACATGATGAATGCCGACAACAGAAATAGTAACCTTACTTTTTTCATGTGTTTTATGTTTAAATCAGTTTAATAGATACGATATTTAGGATTCAGGCTGTTTGCAGGGCAAAAGTATAAAGAAATGTGGTCGACGAAAAGCTTGAATAACCGAAAAGTGGATATCCAAATCTCTTCGCTGTTGACTAAAAGCCTGAAAAACAGCTGTCTATGAAAAAGTAGGTCCTACAAAAAGGTGGATGCCATATAGAGGGACAAAGGCCTCTTTGGGTGGTGTTTTCAGTGGTTTTTCAGCCTGTAGGCGGCTTGCCGCAGCTTGTTGAGCAGAGGCTCCGGCAGGTCGGGATGGGTAGTCTCAAACTGCTTTACCTGTTGGCTGGCCTCACGGCTGTGATGGCCGCTGAGCAATGACTGGCACCAGTCGAGCGGGAAAAAGATGTCGCCAGTGCGCTGTATCTCCTCCAGTATTTCGAGGGCCGGCAGAATATAGCGGTTGCTCAGGGGCTCGCGGGTGGGGTGGTTGAGCAGACTGAGCAGGGCTGAGGCGTAGGGTTCCACCCTGCGGTTCTCTGGAAGCAGCAGCGAGTTGAAAAGTTCTTGTTGCACGGCCGTGTCGGGGTTGCAGCCGCGGCTCACGAAGTCGAATTCGCGCAGCAGGTCGGCCCCTTCGAGCCGGCTGCGCTGGGTGGTCAGAATATTTTCCCACTTCTCTGGCATCAGGATGGCCAGGTGATAGGCCATGCGCATATAGTCGCGCTCGCTGAGGAGGGGCTCGTCCTTTGTCAGCCAGAGGGTGTAGAGGCTGTCGGTGAGTTGGGACGAGAGGGCTGTGCGACCGATACCCTGTAATACTTGCCGTCGCAGGGTGTTGTTGGTGGCGGCGCGTCCCAAAAGGTAAAGGCGTTCTTCCATGCCCTGGCGCTCCTCGCCTGTTGTCTCGGCTATGATGGTGAGCAGATAGCTGATGCAGGTGGAGGCCACCAGGGGGTTGTCCTGGGCCTTAAGACCGCCGAAGAGGGCATCGAATGCCTCGCCCGGATTCATCTGGTGGCCCAGCCAACTCTCATAGAGATACATCATGGCGGCGTAGCGGCGGGTTGCTGGAAGGGTAGTCCAGTGGGAGCAGAGCCATTGGCGGTCAGTGGCCGTGAGCCGGTAGCGCCCGTAGGCGAAGGGGTCGAAGTTTCCCTCGTCGATGGCTACGGTCAGGTCCTTGGCTCCTTTGCCTTTCACCCATTCCGCATCGAAAGCCTTGATACCGGCGGCAGGGCTTTCCTCGTCGAGAAGAGCGATGAGGTCGTCCCAGGTGGCATTGCCATACGAGTAGGTGCGCAGGTAGCGCTGCAGAGCGCGCTGGAAGGGTGCGGCTCCCATGCGCTCCTCCAGTTTGCGCATCATGACGGGTGCCTTGTGGTAGATGATGTTGCCGTAGAGCAGACCGGCGTCGCGCAGGTTGGCCAGCGGCTGCTGGATGGGGTGGGTGCCGTCGGTGCGGTCGGTGGCCAGTGCCGGCACATAATGGGCTTTTAGAAAACTGATGTCGTGGTTCACTTCGGGAAACTGCTCGCGCGCTATCTTGTCGGCCATGAAGTTGGCAAACACTTCCTTGGTCCACACATCGTTGAACCACCGCATGGTGACAAGGTCACCGAACCACAGGTGCGAGGTCTCGTGGGCCAGCAGATTGAGCCGGTTCAGCAGTTCGTCGGGGGTGGGATGCTCGCCTAAAAATACGGTCTGGTCGCGCAACTGGATGCAGCCGGGGTGCTCCATGCCGCCAAACTGGTAACCGGGCAGGATGGCCACCCCATATTTTTTGAAGGGCTGCTGTATGCCGGTATAGGCTTCGAGCCACCGCAGCGAGAGGGCTATCTGGTCGAACACCGTCTCCAGCTGGGCCACCTTTTTAGGGTCGGTTTCCCGATAGAGGGCCGTGAGGGTACGTCCGTCGCGTTCGGCTGTTTGGGTCTGGAAGCGTCCGGCAGTGAAGGAGAATAGATAGGTGGGCAGCAGGTCGGAAGTGCCGAATGTGAGCATCTGCCTGCCGTTGCCTATGTTTTCTTTTGCCTTGATGTCGGCATTGCTGAGGGCGGTCCATTCCCCGGGCAGGGTGAGCGAAAGGGAGAAACGGGCCTTTAGATCGGGCTGGTCGAAGCAGGGGAAGACCGACCGGGCATGGTCGGGCACGAAGAGTGTGTAGAGATAGTCAGTGTTGCGGTTCAGGGCTTTGTCTCCGCTTGCAAAGTCGATATAGACATGATTTAACTTTCCCTTTTTGAGCCACTTGCGGCTCACCACAATATGCTCGTCATGGTACAAGACCGGCCGCTTTTTCCCGTTTACGGTGATATGCTCCCCGCTTACCGTTCCCTGGAAGTCTATTTGCAGGTCTTCGTCGCCGTCGTTCCACGTGAAGGATATTTTGGTAGATCCTCTTACCGCCTCCTGTTTCTGCACAGGAAGGTCGAAGTGCAGGGTGTAGGCCACATCGCTTACCTGTGACACACGCAGCCTGGCCAGTGGCTCGCTTACACCGCATTCCACAGGAATCTGGGCCTGCAGAAGAAGTGCGGGCAGCAGACCGGTGACGGTGAGCAGCAAAAGGTGGAGCAGGTGGCGCATGGAGGTTTAAGGTGGGCTATCGCATTTTCTTGGTGGTGGGGGATACACGCTTGTCGCTCTCAATGTCGATTCCGGCCTGGCGCCGGTCGTACCGGACGGGGCGGGAGGCGAAATCGGGCGTGTTGTAGGAGTAGAGCAGTTCGCGGTAGTAGGTCTTGGGGTCGCGCTGCGGCAGAAGGAAGGGCTTGGTGGCCTTGCCGCTGTCGTCGACGCACGAGAGGTAGATGCGGGTGTAGAGACCGTCGTCGCGTCGGCTGGTGAAGAGAAACCACCGGCTGTCGCCCGACCAGTTGTGGAAGCTCTCGGCGCGCTGACTGTTCACCTCATCCATCGGGCGGGTCTCCAGGGTGGCCAGGTCGAGCAACCACAGGTCGGCCTCGGGATGCCACACGGTGAAGTAGCCGTAGTCGGCTAGAGTATACATCAGGTAGCGGCCGTCGTAGGAGGGGCGTGGCCAAGTGAGGCTCTTCTCTTTGTCGCTCACCCTCAGCAGTGTGTCGACGGTGTCGCCCAGACGTCCTGTCTCGGCATCGAAAGCCACACGGCACAGGTCGTAGCGCTCATGGTCGTAGCCGTTGGGGTAGGCCTGCTGCCGGGCGGTGATGTAGTAGAGCCAGCGTCCGTCGGGCGAGAAGGCGGGACAGTTCTCCGCCCAGTCCTGACGCATGGTGAGCGAGTCGTTGAGCAGCGTCTGGTGCTCCACGTCATAGACGAAGACATCCGACTTGGAGTCGTATACCTCTATGCGGTTTTTCTTGGCCGTGTGGAACATCTGCGAGGTGCTGTTGGTGCTGAAGGCGCAGTAGCGGCCCGAGGGGTGCCAGTAGGGATAGACCATGGAGCCGCCCAGCACCTCGTTCTTGGCCTGCAGATAATCGTCGGCCTGACCGTGGTGAACGAAGGTGGCGCCGTGCTGGCCGCGTATGTGGTAGACATACTGGTCGGGGTTGGTGCGGTTGGCGGTGTGGCAGTTCACGCACATGCCAGCGACCTGGGTGTTCTCGATAATCGGCTGTTCGTCGAAGGTGGAGAGATTGCGCTGATACAGCCCCATATGGCTGTATATCTCATAGCCGGGTGCGATGCGGCGGTAGGTGAGTCCCCAGGCGTCAAGTCGGTGCTTGCTCACATAGATGGAGAAGGGCTGGTATTCCACCCACCGACCGCCTTTCTCGGCGCTTACGGTCAGGGTGAGCCGCGCCCCCTTGTTTTGCTCCACGATGGCGTGCCACTCATCGGTGTCGAAGTCGGCATAGCTGCCGGCCGCCACCAGGTGTCCGCCCTTTTCGCCCTTCATCTCTACGTAGACGGCTGTAACGCTGTCGTCGGCCATGGAGAAATTGAGCGGGGCGATGCCCGCAGGTATGGTCACCCCGGTGTAGTCGGGGTAGATGAGGGGTTGCGAGTTGGCCTTCACGGCGTTTTTCGGTGTGGGCGTACAGGCTGCCCATGCCAGCAGGCAGGGCAGAAGGAGCAGTAGATGGTGGAGTCTTTTTCGCATGGTAGGCGGCATTTTTAGGTGTCTGTCCTTGGGTTAGAGCAGGCGGAACTGTGCTTTGCCGCGTATGTCGCGCGAGGAGGAGCCGATGTGCACGGTGAAACTGCCCGGTTCCGTCTTCCATCCGCCGTCGTAGAATTGCAGGTCGTCGGGGGTGATGACGAAGGACACCTCTTTTGTCTCGCCGGGCTTGAGTGACACTTTATGGAAGTGCTTCAGCTCTTTCACGGGGCGCAGCACGGAGCATTTGTCATCGCCTATGTACAGCTGCACCACCTCTTTGCCCTCGCGGCTGCCGGTGTTGGTCACGTCAACGCTCACAGTAATCTTGCCGCCGGCGCTGAGCTGCTTGCTGGAAAGCACGGGTTTGCTGTATTTGAAAGTGGTGTAGCTCAGACCATGGCCAAAGGCGAACTGCGGGGCAATCTTCTTGGTGTCGTGCCAGCGGTAGCCCACCAGGATGTCTTCCATGTACTCCTCACGGATGCTGTCGCCCGGATAGGCCAGCTGACCGAAAGAGTGGGCGGCGTTGTCTTCCAGTTTTACGGGGAAAGTGAAGGGCAGCTTGCCGCTCGGGTTCACGGCGCCGCTGAGCACGTCGGCGAGGGCCTCGCCGGCCTCAGAACCGATGTACCAGCCCTGCACCACGGCACCCACCTTCTTGAGCCACGGCATAGCCACGGCGTTGCCGGTGAGCAGCACCATCACAATGGGTTTCTTCAGGGTGGCGAGCTCGTCGATGAGTTCCTCCTGACCGAAGGGAAGACCATACTGTATGCGGTCGCCGCCCTCGCAGTCCTGCAGGTAATTCTTGTTCAGTCCGCCCACAAAGACGATAAGGTCGGCCTCGCGGGCCTTCTCCACCGCCTCGCGGCGCAGCCGCTGCTGGGTGGCCTCGTCGACGGCGTCTTCACGGGCATACTGGAAGCGGCCGCTCTGATAGCCCTGGGCGTAGGTCACCTTGCTGCCGTAAACGGCCTGCAGACCCTCGAGGGGCGATATCTCGCGTTTCACTTTCAGCTCGCTGGAGCCGCCGCCTTCGGTCAGACTCTTGGTGCCGTTCTCGCCCACCACCAGGATGCGGTTGTAGCGGTTGGCGTCGATGGGCAGCAGACCGCCCTCGTTCTTCAGCAGCACGATGCCCTCGTCGGCTATCTGCCGGCAGGCATCGTAGTGGTCCTGGCAGGTGAAACGTCCGTAGGGGTGGCGCGGATTCATGGAGGTGCGGAAGATAAGGCGCAGAATGCGGCTGGCCTGTTCGTCGAGCACGCTCATGGGTATTTTGCCCTCCTTGAGCATCTTGCGGTATTCCTTGCCCAGGTAGTAGTCGTCGTAGGTGAATTCGGCCTCAGAGGTGAGACCATTGGTGCCGGTGCCCATCTCAATGTCCAGACCATGCATGGCCGAGGTGTAGGTGTCGTGGCAACCACCCCAGTCGGTCACCACTACGCCGTCCCATTGCCACTCGTCCTTGAGGATGTCGCGCAGCAGAATCTTGTTGCTGCAGGCATGCTCGCCGCGGAACTTGTTGTAACTGCCCATGAAACTCCAGGCACCGCCCTCGGTGGCGGCCGCCTTGAAGGCCGGCAGGTAAATCTCGCGCAGGGCGCGGTCGCTCACCTGTACATCGATGTGGCCGCGCCACCGCTCCTGGTTGTTCAGGGCGTAGTGCTTCACACAGGCGGCCACACCATTGCTCTGCAGTCCCTGCACATAGGGCACCACCATCACACTGGCCAGATAGGGATCCTCGCCCATATACTCGAAGTTGCGGCCGTTGAGTGGGGTACGGTAGATGTTCACACCGGGGCCGAGCAGAATGTCCTTGCCGCGGTAGCGGGCCTCTTCGCCCACCATGCGTCCGTAGAGCAGCGACATCTGGGGATTCCAGGTGGCTGCCAGGCAGGTGAGAGCAGGAAAAGCAGTGCACGAGTCGTTGGTCCACTCGGCGTGGCCCCAGTTGTTCCAGTTTATCTCGGCGCGCACGCCGTGGGGACCGTCGCTCATCCATATCTCGGGTATGCCGAGACGAGGCACACCGGCCGAGGAGAATTTCGACTGTGCGTGGCAGAGAGCCACTTTTTCCTCGAGGGTCATCCGTGAGAGGGCGTCTTTCACACGGGTCTCAAGGGGCTTTGAGTCATCCATATACGGGGGGAGTCCCTGTGCCATGACCCCGATGGTGACGGATAAGGTCATGACCATGCTGGTGAAAAATCTTTTCATGGTGAAGTACATTGTGTTTGGGCGTTTTTTCTGTTTGATGTTGCAAAACTAATCAAAAAATATTATATTTGACAAATCATGGGAGAAAAACTTGACCGTGAGAAGATGCACCAGCCTACAAATGACTTCTATTTAGCGGCCGGTTTTCGTTTCTTCTACAAAAAAATAGTATTTTTGCAATCGCTGTGATGGCTGATGCCGGAAGAAAAGGCCTTGCCGGCCGTTACAAAGTAAATCGTACAAATATAGAATATGAAGCTAACGAAATTTTTGATGGTGCTGGCCTTGTGGGCTGACGCAGTTTGTCTATGTAAGGCACAGAATTATCCACCAGAGGTGAAAGACATCCGTATAGGTGAGACAAACCTTCCCATTGTCTTCATCAACACGTTGGGGCACGAGATCGACAAAGAGAATCGTGTGTCGGCATGGATGAAGATTGTGAACAACCCGGACGGGATAAACTATGATGATACGCTTGCACACCCCAATCAAACCATTGATTATGAGGGCTATATCGGTGTCAGATACCGGGGCAATTCTTCGTTCTCTTATTCCGCTAAAAAGCCCTATTCCATCAAACTGTTGACAGACAGTTATGAGAACAATGGTACCAAGCGCAATGCTCCGCTGCTGGGCATGGGAACAGACAACGACTGGGCACTGCTGGCACCTTATAACGACCGCTCGCTCATCCGTAATGCGCTCTCTTTCTCTTTGGCGGAGGGCTATTTTGAATATGTACCGAAAAGCAGGTTCTGTGAACTGATTCTCGACGGTGTCTATTATGGCGTGCATTGCCTGACGGAGAAAGTGGCCCGAGGTGATGACAGACTGAACATAAAGAAGGCCGGCGACAGTGGTAATAAACTCACAGGAGGATACATCGTCTGCATAGACCGCAACGATGAGCCGCTGACACATGCCAGTAAATATCATCCTACCAACTCGGCCGGTGAGGTTTTTACCAACCAGACCATCTGGATGCAGTATAAGGAACCGGCCTACGACGATATCACCGAGGAGCAGCGGGAATATATCGACAACAGGTTCGATGCCTTCGAGGACGCCTTGGCAGCCGACGATTTCATGGATGCCGACCATGGTTACCGGAAGTATATCGATGTAACCTCGTTTATCGACTACCAGCTGTCGACAGAGATAGCCAACAATATCGACGGCTACCGGCTGAGCACCTATCTCTACAAATATCGTGACAGTGTGGACCCGCACTTCAAGATGACGCTGTGGGACCTTGACCTGGCATGGGGACTGCCTGACTTCCCGAATATCCACACGGGCTATATGACCGATATCTGGACATACAAGAACAATGATGCCGGCCTGGGCACGAAGATGCCGTTCTGGTTTGACCGCCTGATGTCGGACCCTTCCTACGTGGAGGAACTCAAGGCCCGATACACGGAGTATCGGTTGGGACGGTATGCCGATGTGGGTGCTGTCATCGACTCGCTCTCCACGTTGCTGACAGCTTATGGAGCCGCCGACCGTGACCATCTGGCATGGCCCCGCTGGGGAGAGGAGATTTACAACAATTACTATCTCGATGCCACTACCTATGCCGAGGAAGTGGCCTATGTAAAGAATTTTGCCAAGGCCCGCATCGAGTGGCTCGACGAGCAGTTGGGATTCAGCCAGTCGGCCATCACTGCGGCAAAAACAGGCTGCCCGTCTTTGCCCCAAGGCATCTATTCTGCTGAAGGCTTTCGTCGCAATGACTTGCGGCCAGGCCTTAACATAGTACGCTACAGTGATGGAACCACAAGGAAAATATGGCATAAATAAGGCAAATAAAAACTGATACTCTTGAAGAAAACCTATCCGCTGCTGCATGCACAGACAGGTATACTGATGGCTTGCCGCAAACAGCCACAGTGCACCCGCTACAACCTGCCGTCGGCCATCCCTTTTTCTAAGAAAGTGGAGCCTGGACGGTTGGAAGAGGCACTGCGTAGGGTGGTGGAGTGCAGACCGGCATTGAGAACGAGACTTATCGTCGACGCGGAAGGCCGGGTGCGGCAATATTCCGACCCCGGCTTGCGGATTGATATCGTGCGCCGCACCATGCAAGAATCGCAGCTTACGGCCTATCTGAATGACGGTTTTGTGCAGCCTTTCCGCCTCTTTGGCCATGAGCCGCTCTGTCGTTTTGAGGTGGTGGAAACGGAGCAGTATGTGTGGTTGCTCATGGATTTTCACCATATTATTGCCGACGGTTTTACCTTGGCCCGCAACCTGATGGGCAGGGATCTTCCTGCCGCCTTTGCCGGAAAAACTGTCGATGTGGAGCGCTGCACGCTCTACGAAGCTGCTGAAACGGAAGAAAAGGAGGATGGATCTTCGGCCTATTGTGCCGCCCGCGACTATTACGGGCAACTGTTTAGAGGGGTGCCCTTCACTTCTTTGCCCTCTCCTGCAGTGCCGTCGGTGGATGGTGCAACATCTATCTCAGTCTGGCTGTCTCGTGAAGGAGTGGACAGTTGGTGCCGGGACCATCAAGTACAGCCCAACTGGCTCTTCATGGCTGCCTTCTGTATCGTAATGGCCAAGTTGAGCCGTCAGCCGCAGGTGGCCTTCGCCACTTTGAGCCATGGCCGTTTTGACCGCAAACTTCGCGATGCCTATGGCATGTTCGTGCGTACGGTGCCCTTTGTGGTAGATGTGGACGCTGAGGAAGAAACCCTCGATTTTATCCGGCGGCTTCGGCGGCCATTAATGGAGTCGGTTCGTCATGCCGCCTATCCCTATACTCATTTCTGCAAAGACCTGCAGCAGTCGGCTTCCATCACTTTCGCCTTCCAGGGCGGGGATATTATGGAGGAGGTGGCGCTGGGCGGCGAGACGGTCAAGGGAATACAACTGCCCAAAGAGGCGGCTGACAATGAGTTGAATTGTTTGGTGTACAGCCACCGTACCGACTATGAGATACGGGTGGATACCGGAGTGGAGCAGTTGGATGCGGCTACGGTGAAGATGGTGGCCCATGCCATGGAGGTGTGTGTCGACAGCATCATGTCGCATCCGCATGCCGATATCGGAAAGGTAGAAATTGTAGACAATCAGGAGACAATGGCTTTGATGGCTCTCTCTCAAGGTGAGAGACTTGATTATGACAAGCGTCTTACCTTTATTGACCTCTTCCTAAGGCAAACCGCCCAAACACCCGAGGCAGTGGCGGTAAGCGACGGTTGTGAACAACTCACCTATGCACAGATTGAACAAGCCTCACAACGCCTGGCCTGCTGGCTCTCAGGCAGGGGTGCCAAAGAGGGGGCGTTCGTGGCCATCGAGGCCATGCCGGTATGTGGCTTCCTTGTGGCCGCCATTGCCGTGATGCGAACGGGGGCAGCCTATGTGCCCCTGGAGCCTTCCTGGCCTGCTGACTACCGGAACTATATCCTTGAAGAACTTTTACCGGCCGTGATATTGCGGCCCGACTGCTTGCCGTCTGCTGGCAATGGGCAAGACCTGCCACCGGTGAATGAGGCCTCACCTGCTGCAGCGGCCTATATGATTTACACCTCGGGCACAACAGGGCCGGCCAAAGGCGTGATGGTGCCTCACAGGGCGCTGACCAATCTGATACATTTTCTGGTGCGCCACTGGCCTCTTGACGGGCAGAGCCGTATCAGTTGTCATTCTTCCTTGGCTTTCGATGCCTCGATAGAAGACCTCTTCCCCGTGCTCACCGTGGGAGGAACCTTGTTTCTCATGCCCGATGAGGTGCGCCATGATGTGGAGCGGATACACCGTTTCATCGATACCCACTGCATCACCGGTGGCTGCTATACCACAGCCTTGGGCATGCTCATCGCTCAGCGGCCGCATACCTCGCTCCGCTACCTCTGTCTCGGCGGCGAGAGAATGGACAAAGCACCGCAGGTGTCCTGCCCTGTCTACAATACCTATGGACCCACCGAATGTTGCGTGGATGCCACCTACTTTGTAATACTTCCCGGACAACACCATGACCCTGTGCCCATAGGCCGTCCGCTTGACAATCTGGCGGCTTATGTGACTGACCCCTACGGATGCCTGCTTCCGCAAGGCGCCGTGGGCGAATTGTGCATCGCCGGACCACAGACCGCCCTGGGCTATTGGCGGGAACAGCGGCTCACGGCCGAAAGGTTCTTGCGGTGCTGTTTCACGGACCGGGCAGTTTACCGCACGGGCGATCTTGTGCGGTGGAACCGGGAGGGCCAGCTTGAATATGTAGGGCGCGCCGACCGGTTGGTTAAGGTCAATGGCTATAGAGTCAGCCTCGAGGAGGTGGAACACCAAATCGCTCTGCTTCCTCATGTCACGGCCGTCTGCGTGATGCCTTATCGGCTGGGGGCGGGCGAGCGTCTGTGCGCCTATTATACTGCCGACCGTGCTGTATCGGTCAATGAATTGTCGAACGGCCTGCGGCAGCGGTTGCCTTCCTATATGATTCCGTCTCAATGGCTGCTTTTGGATGAATTGCCGCTGACCGGGAATGGAAAGACCGACCGCAGTCGTTTGCCGGCGCCCCAGGACAGCCCTCGACCATCTTACGCAGCCCCTCGGAATAAGGTTGAACGGCAGTTGTGCGCTGCCTTTGCCCAGACACTCGGCTTGCCTGAGGTGGGCATTGACGATGACTTTTTTGAATTGGGAGGTACCTCGCTGTCCGTTATGTCCTTGGTGGCGCATTTGCAGCGTGGGCATTGCGCAGTGGAATATGGTCGTGTTTTCACTTATCCCACTCCGCGAGCTTTGGCAGCCCATTTGCTCCAGCCCGACGAAGTGGCACCCTATATAATAACGTCCGATTGCAGTAGGCAAAACCATTTCTTGCAATCGGCTCCTTTGGCGGCTTCTCTGAAGAAAGGTTCGCTCAAGGGGAATGTACTGCTTTTAGGCGCTACCGGCTTTCTGGGCGCACATGTGCTGCAGGCTTTCCTCTCGGAAGGTGAGGGCACGGCTTATTGTCTGGTGAGGGCTGCCTCCAAGGAACAGGCATTGTGGCGCTTGCGTGACAGACTCCAATTCTATTTCGGCGAGGATACCGTTGCGGCTTGGCTTGACCGTATTGTTGCGGTTCCGGGAGATATGACCGACAGCCGTTTCATGAGTCCCTTCGTCGATTGCGGCATTCGTACCGTAATCAATTGTGCGGCGGAGGTGCGGCATTTTGCAAGGCCCGACGTGCTTCGGGCCGTGAATACGGATGCCTTGATGCCTGTCATTGACTTTTGTTGCAGTCACCGTGCCCGCCTCCTGCAGGTCTCTACCCTTGGCGTGGCGGGTTTGCATGGCGGCGGTCTGGATAAGGTGCCTGTACTGACGGAACAAGATTTCTATATCGGTCAGCATTTCGGAGAACCTTACAGTCTGTCGAAATTTGAGGCGGAGCGTATGGTGCTGGAGGGAATGGAGCAGAAAGGACTCGATGCCTGCGTGGTGCGCGTGGGCAATCTTGACCGCAGGTCCTATGACGGACGCTTTCAATATAATGCCACGGAAAATGGCCTTCTGATGATGGAACGGCTGTGCGGACAGTTGGGTGTTATACCGGAAGGCATGGCCGATGTGCGCATAGACCTCTCGCCAGTGGATGTCGTGTCGACAGCCATCGTCCGGCTGGCCGCCGCCGTGAAAATGCCGCCGGTGGCTCATGTGGGCAACCCCTCCGTTATGACCATGAGCGCACTGCTCTCGCGCCATGAAATCTGTGTGAAGACGGTAAACTATGTGGCCTTCCGTAAGATGGTGGAGGAGATGGCAGCAGAGGGTGAAAATGAACGCGGACTGTTGCCCGCCATGGCCCATCTCCAACTGGTCAGTGTCAACAATTTCAATGCATTTGATTGTACCCACACCGCCGCCTTGCTGCAATGCTTGGGTGTGGAATGGGGGTAGCGTGAGAGAGTCCGGTGGTGATTCTGTTAAGGTGGGTTCTATTAATTATGTCGAGGCGATTTTTGATTTTTAGTCGTGTGCAGAGTGTAAGTTGAAGAGGAAGTATAGCGGGCTATACGACCGATGAGACTTGACGCTATGCACCGAATAAAAACAAAAAGCGACCGAAACAAATTCTATGGAATACTGCCTTTAATATCAAACAGAATTAATAGAACACACCTTAACGATTCTTCCAAAAGTGAAAAGAAAAGCGGAGATTTGTTATTTATTCCTCTTATGTGCTATTGCTATTCAAATATTTTTTTTATTTTTGCGAAGAAGATAGTTTAATTCAACACCCCATGATATGAACAGCATAGCAAGACTTCTGTTTACGCTTCTCCTGCTGATGGCGGCTCTTGTGGGCCAAGCTCAGAAAGTGGTGATAAGCGGCACCGTGACGAATGCCGAAAACAATGACCTCGTGCCGCAGGCCAGTGTCTCGGACCCCCGTTCGGGCATCTCGGTGGTGACCAACGACGACGGATTCTTCACGCTCAAGGTGGATGCCGCACCTGAGGTGATTGTGGTGTCGCACCTGGGCTATAAGACCAAGAAAATGAGGGTGAACAGCAACCGGCTGGAAGATCTGGTCGTTAAACTCTCACCTACCTCTATCAGCCTCAGCGAAATTGTGGTGTGGACGGAGAATCCACGCGACTTGGTGAATATTGCCATCTCCAAGATACCCGAGAACTACAGCAAGTCACCCCAACTCTACAACTGCTTTTACCGGGAGACGGCCATGAAGCGCAATCACTACGTGTACGTGGCCGAAGGGGTGGTCGATATGTACAAGACCGCCTACGATAAGGCCAACTACCGCGACAAGGTGGCCATCATAAAAGGGCGACGGCTGCTCAGTCCCAAACAGAATGATACCCTCACCGTGAAGGTAATGGGAGGCCCCGTGCAGCCCATACAGCTCGACATTGCCAAGAACCTCGACTTCCTGCTCAATCCGGAAGACCTGGCCAACTACCGCTTCACCATGCTTCCCATGGCCACTATCGACGACCGGGTGCAGTATGTGGTGCAAATCTCGCCCGACAACGTACTGCCCTACGCGCTCTACTACGGAAAACTCTACATAGACCGCGAAACGCTGGCCTTTACACGGGCCGAGTTGGAACTCGATATGAGCGACAGGGCCAAGGCCACCCAATACATGCTGGTGCGAAAACCTTCAGGGGTGAGATTCAAACCCAAGGAGATGTCGTGCCTTATAGACTACAAATATGAAAACGGTCTCACCACCATTAGCTACATACGCAATACCTTCCGCTTCAACTGCGACTGGAAACGGCGGCTCTTCTCCACTTCCTTCGCCGCCTTCTGCGAGATGGTGGTCACCGACCGCAAGGAGGATAATGTGCAGCCTATCTCGGGAAGAAGTTCCTTCGACTCGAAAGACGCCTTCTACGACAAGGTGGACTACTTCCGCGACTCGGAGTTCTGGAAAGACTACAACATCATAGAACCTTCAGAATCGCTCGACAAAGCCATCAGCAAACTGGTGCGCAAACACCAGAAAGACAATAAGTTCCGTTAGGTCTCTGCTTCCACCACACCGCCTCTGCCGCTTGTAGATTGGTTGGCTAAAAATGGAAGGAAGCAGGGGCTTGATGTATTTATGGCAAAAAATTTTTGCATATTTATCAATTATTTATATCTTTGCCGCCAGAATCACATTTAAATTAAACTAATACTATGAACAACAACGACTTGGTAATGAATGCCAACCCCATCGTGACCTATCTGCAAAAGCCCGCGTCGGAGTTTACGAAAGCCGATATTCTGCGCTATGCACAGGAGCAGGGCATCAAGATGGTGAACTTTATGTATCCCGGAGGAGACGGCAAACTGAAGACCCTCAACTTCGTGGTGACCAATCTGACCTACCTGAACACCATTCTCACATGCGGCGAGCGGGTAGACGGCAGCAGCCTCTTCTCCTTTGTGCAGGCCGGCAGCAGCGACCTCTACGTGATACCGCGCTTTGCCACCGCTTTCCTCGACCCCTTCGCCGAACTGCCCACGCTGTGCTTGCTGTGCAGCTTCTTCGACAAAGACGGCCATCTGCTGGAAAGCGCGCCTGAGCATACCCTGCAGAAGGCCTGCCGCCTCTTCACGGAGAAGACGGGTATGGAGTTCCATGCCATGGGCGAACTGGAATATTATGTGATTTATCCTGACGACCATACCTTCCCCGCCGTCGACCAACACGGATACCATGAGTCGGCTCCCTATGCCAAGATGAATGCATTCCGCGCCAAGTGCATGGCCTACATCGCACAGACCGGCGGACAAATCAAGTATGGTCACTCTGAGGTGGGCAACTTCGTGCAGGACGGACTGGTATACGAGCAGAACGAGATTGAATTCCTGCCCGTCAGGGCCGAGCAGGCCGCCGACCAGCTCATGTTGGCCAAGTGGGTAATCAGAAATCTGGCCCATGAATCAGGGCTCAATGTAACCTTCGCACCGAAAATCACAAGAGGAAAAGCTGGCTCGGGCCTCCACATACACATGCGCATTATGAAAGCCGGCAGAAACTGCATGGTGGCGGGTGGACAACTGAGCGATGAGGCCCGCCGCATGATAGCCGGCATGATGCTCCTCGCTCCCAGCATCACCGCCTTCGGCAACAAGAATCCGATGTCTTACTTCCGACTCGTACCCCACCAGGAGGCGCCCACCAACGTGTGCTGGGGCGACCGCAACCGCTCCGTACTGGTTCGCGTGCCGCTGGGGTGGACAGCCGGTGTCGACATGTCGAGCGTGGCCAACCCGTTGGAGAAACCGTCGCAGTTTGACACCTCAATCAAGCAGACCGTGGAGATGCGCTCCCCCGACGGTTCGGCCGACCTCTATCAGCTCATCGCAGGACTCTGCGTGGCTTGCCGTGTGGGATTTGAGATGGACGATGCACTCGAGGTGGCCGAACGTACCTATGTGAACGTGAACATACACGACAAGGCCAACGAGGACCGCCTGCGCCAGTTGGAACAGTTGCCCGACAGCTGCGTGGCCTCAGCCGACTGCCTGGAACGGCAGCGCAGCTACTATGAGCAGGGTGGGGTGTTCTCGCCTGCCATGATAGACAGCATCATTGCCCAACTACGCAGCATGCACGATGCCACCCTACGCCACGACATTGAGAATATGCCACAGGAGGTGGAGAAATATGTGAAGCACTACTTCCACTGCGGATAAACCGCCCGGAAGCTTCCATAAAAAGAATCGGGAGGAACCTCATCGTTCCTCCCGATTCTTTTTATGGATACTGCTGCCTTTATTTCTCTATCAGGATGCGGGCGTCGACAGCTGTCACGTTCTCCTCATCGGCCAGAAGCGGGTTGATATCCATCTCCTTGATCTCTGTAGCGAAACGGAGCAGGGTGGATAGCCGCACGATAATCTCGGCAAACTTCTTCTGGTTGATGCCCTTCTGGCCACGGGTGCCTTCAATGATCTTGTAGCCGCGGAGCGAGCGGATCATGGAGTAGGCCTCGGCATACGACAGGGGCGCCAGACCGCTCGACACGTCCTTGAGCACCTCGACGAAGATACCGCCCAGGCCGCACAGCACGGTGTGCCCGAAGCGGGGCTCATACTTGGCACCCACGAAGAGCTCGGTGCCCTTCAGCATCTTCTGCACCATCACGCCCTTGGCGTCGGGAATGGTCATCATGCGGGCAAACTCCAGACGAAGGTGCTCCGGAGAGCGGATGCCGAGGGTCACACCGCCCACGTCGCTCTTATGCACCGGACCCACCACCTTGGCCACCACAGGATAGCCAGTGCGGTTGGCAAATTCCACAATCTCCTCCTCATCGGCACTCACAAACTCGGGCACGAGCGGAATGCCGGCGCTCTCGAGCAACTGATGCACGAGGTCGGGCGAGATGTAGCCGTTCTCCTTGATGCCGGAGATAATCTCGCGGATGCGGGGCACGTCGACACCGAAGAGTTCTATCTCGGGGGGTGCCGGTGCCGGGGTCTTCATTATTTGGGTGAGCGCGGTGGCCAGCACCACCTCGTCGCTGAAGTTGACATGGCCCTTGCGCAGGAATTCTTCCACCTCAGGACCTGCTGTGTGCAGACTGGGCAGGATGGGGAACACAGGCTTCTTGCACTCCAGTATCTTCTTGTGCAACACGTCGTAAGCCTCGTAGAGCTGTACCAGTCCGGGGGTGCCGAAGATGACCATGATGGCGTCGATGTTGTCGAAACGCTTCTCACAGTAGTCGATGGCGATGCCAAGATGCTCGGGGGTGCCGGTGGCAAGAATGTCGATGGGGTTGGCAGTGGAGGCGCCCGGGAAGAGCTGGGCCTTCAGCTCGTCGGCCACAGGGCCGTTGAGAGCCGGTATGTTCAGACCGCCCTTGCTCAGCGCGTCGGTGAGCATCACACCGGGGCCGCCGGCATGGGTCACGATAGCGAAATTCTTGCCGGTGATGGGCGGCAGCGTGAAGATACAGCCCACGGTGGTGAGCTCCTCGCGGGAGAAGCAGCGCACGATACCGGCCTTGCGGAAGAGGGCCTCGACAGCACTGTCGCTGCTGGCGATGGCGCCGGTGTGCGATGAGGCGGCACGGCTTCCGCTCTCGCTGCTGCCGGCCTTGATGGCGGCGATGCGGCATCCCTTGCGGATGAGCGAACCGGCGTGGAAGAGCAGCTTGTCGGGATTGGAGATATTCTCTATATACAGCAGTTTCACATGCGAGTCGCGCTCTGCATCGAAATGCTCGTCCATATATTGCAGCACGTCTTCTATGCCTATCTGCTTGCCGTTGCCGATGCTCCACACGGAGTTGAACTGCAGACCTTTGATCACGGCCGACTCAAGGATGAACACGGCGGTAGCACCGCTGCCAGAGATGAAGTCGACACCCTTGGGGTTAAGGTTGGGTATCGGCTTGGTGAACACACTGTGGTGGTTGGCATTGAGCAGACCGATGCAGTTGGGACCAATCAGAGCGGCGCCGTAGCGTTCGCACGACTCCAGGATGCGGTGCTCAAACTCGGCGCCCTCGGCCGTCTCCTCGCCGAAACCAGCCGAGATGATAATGAAGGCACGCACTTGCTTCTCGGCAGCGAGATATTCTACCGAGTCGGGGCAGAAACGTGCAGGTATGACCAAAATGGCCAGGTCGGTGGGGGGTAGTTCCTTGGCGTCGTGAAACACCTTGATGCCCTGCACCTCGTCTTCTTTTGGATTCACCACGCGCAGCACACCCTTGTAGCCGCCGCTGATGAGATTGCGCACCACTGCGCCGCCGGGTTTGTGCACATTGTTGGAACCTCCGATTACTACAATGCTATCGGGGGATAATAACTGCTTGTTAATCATAGTATTATTTATGTATTGTTAAAGTGTTTTATTGCGTTAGAATCTGTGCGGTGTGGTTCTTTACCTTGATATCCTTCGGTCCGATGACACGTTCCACCGTGCCGTCCTCACTGATGATGAAAGTGGTGCGGTAGACACCGAAATAGGTGCGGCCGGCCATCTTCTTCTCGCCCCAGACACCAAACTGCTGAACCAGCTGTTTTTCGGTGTCGGAGATGAGGGGGAAGGGCAGCTCGTGTTTCTCCTTGAAGCGCCGGTGCGACTGTTCGCTGTCCACGCTTACCCCCACCACAGCATACCCCTCACGCATCAGGGTGTGGTAGTTGTCGCGCAGGTTGCACGCTTCGCTGGTACAGCCGGGGGTGGAGTCCTTCGGATAGAAATAGATTACCACTTTTTTGCCGGCAAAGTCGCTCAGACGTACTTCCCGGCCATTCTCGTCGCGCCCCAGATAGTCAGGGGCCTTCTCGCCAACTTGTATCATAATCAATCGTAAAGGATGTGTTTTTACGCTGCGAAGATAGGAAAAATAATTGAAAAACTTGTTGCTGTATGCTTTTTTTTGGCTATTTTTGCATTCCAAACATTTTTTTCCGCATCAACTAACCCAAACAACAATAACAACAGCATGAAAGATTTCAATTTCTATGCTCCTACCGAGGTGGTTTTCGGCAAACAGTCGGAGGAGCAGGTGGCCCAGCTCGTAAAGCGATATGGCGGTAAGAAAGTGCTCATTCACTACGGCGGTCAGAGCGCCAAACGCTCGGGTCTGCTCGATAAGATGGAGGCTTTGCTCAAGGAGGCCGGCATACCCTATGTCATGTTGGGCGGCGTGGTGCCCAACCCCCGCCTCTCGTTGGTGAGAGAAGGTATCGAACTTTGCCGCAAGGAACAGGTCGACTTCATTCTGGCCGTAGGTGGAGGCAGCGTGATCGACTCGGCGAAGGCTATCGGCTACGGCGTGCCCTATGAGGGTGATGTGTGGGACTTCTGGCTCGGCAAGGATGCCCCGAAGGCTTGCCTGCCCATCGGTGCCGTGCTCACCATTCCTGCCGCCGGCAGCGAGATGAGCAACAGCTGCGTGATATCCAACGAGGAAACGGGTCTGAAACTGGGCATCAACAGCAACCTGTGCCGCTGCCGCTTCTGTATTATGAATCCGGAGCGTACCTTCACCCTGCCGCCCTATCAGACCGCCGCCGGCGCTACCGACATCATGATGCACACCATGGAACGCTACTTCACCGTGCATGAGGACATGACGCTGACCGACGGCATCGCCGAGGCGCTCATGCGCACCGTGAAGGACTGCGTGTTTGATGTGCTGCGCGACCCGGAGGACTACCGCGCAAGGGCGCAGATCATGTGGGCCGGCAGTCTGTCGCACAACGACCTCACCGAGTGCGGCACATGCAAGGACTTCGCCACACACAAGCTGGAACATGAGTTGAGTGCCATGTTCGACGTGACACATGGCGCCGGACTGGCTGCCATCTGGAGCAGCTGGGCACGCTTTGTGCTGCCCGGACATGAGTCGCGTTTTGCCCGCTTCGCCGTCAATGTGATGGGGGTGGACAATGATTTCACCAACCCCGAGCGCACAGCCCTGAAGGGCATCGAGGCCATGGAGCAGTTCTACCATGCCATCGGCATGCCAGTGGGTATCAAGGAACTGATAGGACGCACCCTGACCGATGACGAAATTAAGGAACTGGCACGCAAGGCCAGCCGTGACGGAAAACTCAAGTTGGGCAACATACGCGTGCTCGAGCGTCCCGACATGGAAGAGGTGTTCCGACTGGCCAACTTCTGATGTCGCCGCGCAACCGACAGATACTGCGGCTGGCGGTACCCTCTATCGTGTCGAACATCACGGTGCCGCTGCTGGGACTCGTCGATGTGGCCATTGTGGGCCACATCGGCGATGCCGCTTATATCGGTGCCATTGCGGTGGGCTCCATGGTGTTCAATATCCTCTACTGGCTCTTCGGCTTCCTGCGAATGGGCACCAGCGGACTCACCTCGCAGGCTCTGGGCCGTAGAGATGCGCCTGGCGTGGTCAACTCGCTGCTGCGCTCGCTCTGTGTGGCGCTGGGTATCGCACTGCTTATTTTGGCGGCGCAGAACCCCATACGGTGGCTGGCCTTCGCCCTCGTGGGGCCGGCACCCGATACGCTGATTCTGGCCACGCAGTATTATCATATCTGTGTGTGGGGGGCACCGGCCACCCTTGTACTCTACAGCCTCTCCGGATGGTTCGTTGGCATGCAGAACACCCGACTGCCCATGATGGTGGCTATCTTCCAGAACCTCTTCAATATCGCCGCCAGTCTGCTCTTCGTGTTCGGCCTGCACTGGCAGGTCAGGGGCGTGGCGGCCGGTACGGTGCTGGCACAGTATGCGGGAGCGGGAATGGCCGTCGTACTACTTTACAAATACTACGGAAAATGGGGTAAGTACTGTAATTGGGAAAAAGTACTGAATTGGGGCGAAATGTTGCGTTTTTTCAAAATTAACAGCGATATTTTCATCCGTACGCTCTGCCTCGTCACCGTCAATTTCTTCTTCCTCTCCATGGGCGCCCGACAGGGCAACCTGATACTGGCTGTGAACACGCTGCTCACCCAACTCTATATCCTCTATTCTTATTTCATGGACGGCTTCGCGTTCGCGGGAGAGGCGATGTGCGGAAAATACTTCGGAGCACACGACAGGTCTTCGCTCAGCGATACCGTGAGACATGTGTTCGGATGGGGAGCATTGGTAATGATTACTTTTACTGTCGTGTATATGGTTGGTGGCCAGGCGTTTTTAAACTTACTTACAGACGATGCCGACGTCACATCGGCCGCTATGGACTACTTCGGATGGGCGTTGGTTGTACCCTTGGCGGGCATGGCGGCCTTTGTGTGGGACGGCGTCTTCATCGGCCTTACGGCCACCAAGGGCATGCTGGTGTCGTCGCTCGTGGCAACAGCCGTTTTCTTCCTGCTCGTCTTTTTCCTGCCTCAGGCCTGGGGCAACCATGCTCTGTGGCTGGCATTCGTGGTCTATCTGTTTATAAGGGGGATTGTACAAACTACATTGTATCCTTCTATTGTAAAATAAAATATAAGTTTTTCAGTAGTTGGCGGTAGTACTCGCTGAAAACATCAAAATGACATTTTATATGCACGAGCGCGTAAAAAAACGCAAAAAAATTTGACCAATCACAAAAAAAAGCTATCTTTGCAGCCTAAGACGTCTTAATTTTTTTGCAAATGAAGTTTTTTCACTACATATTGGCCATCTTCTGCCTCTTGCCGCTTTCGGTAAGCGGACAGTCGTATAAGTCGCTTTGGAAGCAAGTGGAAGAAGCCTCTAAAAAAGACCTTCCCAAGTCGGAAATGGAAAAACTCAGCCTTATCATCGACAAGGCCAGCCGTGAAAAATCGTATGGACATTTGCTGAAAGCATCGCTGCGCAACACCCAGGTGATGTGCGCACTCACCCCCGACTCCATATCAGGACAAGTGGCCCGGCTGGAGCGGATGGAACAGGAGGCAAGGGCCAAGGACCCCGTACTCGCCGCTGTGTGGAACACCGTACTCGGATGCCTCTACAGAGACAATTACCAACTGGGCCGCAGCAAGGCTGAGCCCTATTTCAAGGCTGCGCTTCAACAGCCCGAACTCCTGGCACGCCATAAGGTGTCGGAATATCAGCAACTCATTGAAAACGGCTATGACGGACGCTGGTTCGACAACGACCTGCTCAGCGTGATAGGCTATGAGGCCAAGGACTACGCTGTGCTTCATAACTACTACCGCAACACCTCGCTCCGCACGGCCGCCTGCCTCACAGCCTGCGAAATGGTGCGCTCCGGACATTGGAATGGCGGCAAATACCTGCCTTCTTCTGAACGCAGACGACTCGTCGACTCGCTGCTTACCGTCTATGGCGATATCAAAGTGGCCGGTGAACTGGCCGTTTACCGCTACTCGCTCATGGACAGTTCCGACGAGGGACTGGAGGATAGGGTCAACTTCATCAACTATGCTGTGAGCAAGTGGGGCAGCTGGCCCAGAATCAACATCCTGCGCAACAACCTGAAGAAAATCACGCAGCCTTACTTTCATGTCTACTTCGGCAATGAGTGGAATCTGCCCTCCAAATCGAAGAAAATGACCGGCATGACGCTGCGCAACGTGCAGGAAATCACCATGACCGTGACCCGCCTCTCGCTCGATGCCTCCAGAGACTATGACCTGAGGCCGGATAAAGACCTCGCGCTCGTAAAAGCGGCCATGATGCCCCTCAACCAGATACAGCAAAAACGGCGCTATGACGGACAACCGGCCTACAAGACCGTAGAAGACTCGTTGGAGATACCGGAACTGCCCGTAGGCATGTACCTGGTGGAACTGCAGACCGACAACAAGAATATCCCCGTGGAGAGAGGACTCTACTATGTGAGCGATGTGCAGGTGCTGGCCATGGGACTGCCCCAGAACACCACACGCTATGTTGTGGTGAGCGCCACCACCGGACAGCCGCTGCCCGGTGCTCACCTCCGGCTCAGCGTGTATGACCGCACCAACAAGGAGGGCAATTATCATGAGACCGTGGAGCTGACCTGCGACGAGAAAGGGGAGACGCGGTATGTGGCACCCAACAATATTAAGCAAGTAGAGAAAGTCTTCGCCTATACGGAGACCGACAGGTTCTGCCCGGAAGAGGCTGTCTACACCACCTTCCGCAATTACAACTCCCAGCAGTCGCGCGATGTCTACAATCTCTATACCGACCGCTCCATCTACCGGCCGGGGCAGAAAGTGCATGTGGCCGTCATAGCCTATTACCATGACGGCAAACTGACCACTACCAGTCTCGAAAATCAAAGTGTCACCGTGACACTGAGTGACGCCAACCGCAAGGTGGTGGACCAAAAAGAGGTCGTCACCGACGCCTTCGGCAAGGCGGCCACTGAATTCGACCTTCCGGAAAACGGACTCACAGGCTTATTCACCGTCGAGGTGAACGGAACGCGCAAGGGCTTCCGCGTGGAGCAGTACAAGCGTCCCACCTATGAGGTGACCTTCCCCGAGATACATGAGACCTACCAGGCCGGCGATACCGTGGTGGTGAAGGGACGCGCCATGATGTACAGCGGCGTGCCCGTACAGGACGCCAAGGTGAAGTACGTCGTCACACGCCAGAATGCTTGGTGGTGGGGCGGCAGTAGAGGCCGCGGAACCACCCTGCTCGAGGGTAATGCCACTACCGACAGCGACGGCTACTTCTCCGTCGATATGCCCATGGTGCTGCCCGAGGGTGCCACCCGCAGCTATTCCTTCTACACCATTACGGCCGTGGCCGATGTCACCGACACCGGCGGCGAGACCCACTCGGCCGAAATCTCACTGCCGCTCGGCTCGCGCAGCACAGTGCTGGCCTGCAACTTGCCCCAAAGGACAGAACGCGACAGTTTGAAAACCGTCCGCTTCGACTACAAGAACATGGCTGGCGCCGATGTCGACGGCGTGGTGACTTATTATATCAACAACAGCCCCAAGGCGTATACCGCACCGACCAACAAGGTGGTGCCCGTTGGATTTGACCCTAATACGCTCGGTTCGGGCAAACACCTGCTCACCGCCATCTGCGGCAACGACACCATCAAGTGCCACTTCGTGATGTTCAGCCTCGACGACAAGACTCCCTGCGAGGAAACCGACGACTGGTTCTATGTCTCCGACTCCCACTTCTCCGCCGATGGAAAACCTGTCTATGTGCAGGTAGGAAGCTCTAACTCCGACACCCATGTGCTCTATACGGTCGTGAGCGGCGAAACCGTGTTGGAGGAGGGCTCGTTCGACCTGAACAACAGTATCCTCACCAGACCGTTCACTTATCAGAGCAGTTATGGAAACGGCATCGTGGTGACCTACGCCTGGGTGAAGGAAGGTAAAACCTATACTCACCAGGTGTCGCTGCTGAGACCTTTGCCCGATAAACGACTCAAACTGGAGTGGGCTACCTTCCGCGACCGACTCCAGCCGGGACAGAAGGAGCAGTGGACCCTAAAGGTGACACGACCCGACGGAACACCCGCTCCGGCACAACTCTTGGCTACGATGTACGACAAGTCGCTCGACCAAGTCTATTCGCACGGATGGGCGTTCGAGCCTACTTTCTACCTGCCGTTGCCCACTATGCGGTGGAATTTCATGTCGCACAATTCCTACGGCATGGGCGCCGAAGAACCTTACAAACTGCTCAATGAGCCGGCGCTGCTGCTCAACCATTTCTATGAGAGCTTGTTCTCCGTCGACTCATATTATATCAGAGATTGGTCGGACAATGGAAGAAGAGGACCCATTAGGATGAAGAGCGCCAGGGTGGGGGCTATGAACGGAGAGATGGTCGAGATGCAGGCCTTGAAGGCCGAAATGGTCATGGATGAAAAACCCATGGACTCAAACACCACCGCCGATCAGGAAGAGGCTCCGGCCGCACCGGGGGCAAAGGGCGAAAAAGTGTCATTGCGCGAGAATCTCAGCGAGACCGCTTTCTTCTTGCCCGACCTGGTGGCCGACCAGAAAGGAAATGTGGTGATGAAATTCACCCTGCCCGAAAGCGTGACCACCTGGAAGATGATGGCACTCGCTACCGACCAGGAGATGAACCACGGACAGATAACCGCCGAGGCTGTGGCGCAGAAAGATGTCATGGTGCAGCCCAATGTGCCGCGCTTCCTCCGCATCAACGATATGGCCACACTGCCCGCAAGGGTATTCAACAACACCGACAAGACGATAAACGGTGTGGCAACCCTCGCACTCCTCGACCCGGAGACGATGAAAACGGTCTACAAGCAGAACAAAAATTACCGCCTGGATCCGGGACAGGGCAGCAGCGTGCTCTTCGACGTCAAGGCCGACGGTAAGCTGCCCCTCTATGTGTGCAGGGTGACCGTGAGCGGAAAAGGCTATTCCGACGGCGAACAGCATTACTTGCCCGTACTGCCCGACCATGAGATGGTGCTCCGCACTTATCCCTTCACACAACATGGACCCGGACGGATGGCCGTGAAACTCGACCAACTCTTCGCAGAGGGCATCAAGGACGGAAAACTCACCGTGGAGTATACCAACAATCCGGCCTGGCTCGTGGTTCAGACCATGCCCAGCCTCGCTACCTTGGTGAGCGACGACGTGGTGAGCCAGGCTTCGGCCTATTATGCCAACACCATCGGCAGCTATATCATGGGCCTTTCGCCCGCCATCCGCGAGAATGTCATGAAATGGCAGCAAGAGGCAGACAACGGCAGTCTGACCAGTCCGCTCGAGAAAAACCAGGAACTGAAAGACCTCGTGCTCTCCGAGACGCCTTGGGTGAGAGTGGCCGAGAGCGAGACGGCACAGAAGCGCGACCTGGCACTCTACTTCGACGAGGCGCTGCTCAGCAGCCGCCTGCAGGCTGCCCTCTACAAAATGAAAAAACTGCAGAACAGCGACGGCTCGTGGAGCTGGTGGCCCGGCATGTCGGGCAGTGCCTACATGACCGTGAGCGTCACCCAGACGCTCGCTCGCCTGAACCATATGATTGGCAATCAGCAAAACACCGCCCCGATGGTGAAATCGGCTTTCGACTTCCTGGGCAAGTACCTGGTAGAAGAGATGAAGGAAACCAAGAAAGAGGCGAAAAATAACAAGCATGTGCGTCCCAGCGAGACCGCCTTGCAGATTATGTATATCTTCGCACTCGACGGAAGGAAACTCCCCTCGGCAGTGAACGACGCACAGAAATACTTCATCGGACTGCTGCGCGACAAGGCCACCGAGTTCACCATCTACGGCAAGGCAACGGCAGCTGTCATCTTCGCCGCCAACAAGGAAAAGCAACTCGCCGATGAGTTCGTGGAGAGCATCAGCCAGTACTCCGTCATGACCGAGGAGGCCGGACGCTATTTCGATACAAGGCGTGCTTACTACTCATGGTGCGATTACAAGATTCCTACTGAGGTGGCCGCCATCGAGGCCTTCAAGGCCGTACGGCCCAATGACCTGCAGACCGTGGAGGAAATGCAGAGATGGCTCCTCCATGAGAAGCGCGGACACAGTTGGAACACCTATATCAATACGGTCAATGCGGCCTACGCCTTCCTCGACGGAAACCTGCAGGCGCTCGACAATGGCGAGCAGACCCGCTTCACCCTGAACGGTAAGAATATTCACATCGACGGTGCCACTGCCGGATTGGGATATGTCAAGACCACCGTACCGGCCAACGGCTCACAGGCCTTCGCCGCCGAGAAGACTTCGCAAGGCACCTCGTGGGGCGCACTCTATGCTCAGTTCGACCAGAAGAGCACCGAGGTGACCGCCTCTGCCTCGGAAATCTCCGTCAAGCGCGAGATTGTGGGCAATCCCGCCGAGCTGAAGGTGGGCGACCGCATCAGGGTGCGTATCACCATGAAGGCCGAACGCGACCTCGACTTCGTGCAGGTGGTGGACCGCAGGGCTGCCTGCATGGAACCCGTCAGCCAGTTGAGCGGTTACCGCAACGGATGCTACTGCGCACCGCAGGACAACCAGACCTGCTATTACTTCGACAGAATGCCGAAAGGCACCCATGTGATAGAAACAGAATACTATATAGACCGTGCCGGAACCTACGACACCGGAACCTGCAAGGCTCAGTGCGCCTATGCACCGGAATATGTGGGAATGGCTCCCGCTTACACCCTTGTGGTGAGATAAGAAAAGAATGATTTTGAAAAGATTTAAAAACCATTATATAATAAGGAATACAAAAAGGTGTCTCCTCGGGGCTTTGACAGCCGTACTGCCGGTGGTGGTCGCCGCACAAAGAGTGGCGGTGTCCAATCAGGTCATTGACTGTGGACAGGTGGTCTACATGAAACCTGTCACGGCGCAGTTTGAACTGGTCAACGAGGGGAAAGGCAACGTCACCATAAAAGGGGTGGAGAAAAGCTGCGGATGTACCACCGTGAGCTATCCGAGGGGACCCATCACGGAAAACAAGCCCTTCGTGGTCTCTGCCACCTACGACGCCCGCATGCTGGGGCATTTCGAAAAGTATATCGACCTCTACACCACAGGAGCATCGCTCCCCATCACACTCACCATCAAGGGAGTGGTGGTCGACGAGGTGAGAAACTATGGAGGCGACTATGGATTCATGCTGGGTAAACTTAAGGCCGACAAGGTGGACCTGGAGTTCGACGACGTGAACAAGGGCGAGCGGCCCATGCAGGAGATACATATCCTCAACACCACGGGCGACATCATACGCCCGGTGGTGATGCACCTGCCCGACTACCTCAAGGCGGAGGTGTCGCCATCGGCCATACCGCCGGGCAAACAGGGTGTGGTGCAGATAACATTGGAGTCGAAGCAACTGCATGACTACGGACTCACCCAGACCACTGTCTATCTGGGACAGAACCCGGGCGACCGCACCAGTCCTGACAAGGAAATCAACGTGTGGGCAGTGCTCCTGCCGGCAGCCAGAAACATCTCTGAGCGGCAACTGGCCTACTCGCCCAAACTGAAGATTTCGGACGCCGTGCTCAACCTGGGCTCGTTCGACGGAAAGAAAAAGAAAAAAGGCACCATCACCATAGAGAATGTGGGACGGACCGACCTCGACATCACCGCTCTGCAGATGTTCACGGCAGGGCTTTCGGTGGAGCTCAGCTCTGCCAAGGTGGCACCGGGCGAATCGGTGAAACTGAAGGTCACAGCCGACAGGAAAACACTGAAGGATGTGCGGCAGAAACCGAGAATCCTGATGATAACCAACGACCCCGTCCAGCCGAAGGTGATCATAACCGTCGATGTGAAATAAAAGACCGACACAATATAAAAATGTATGGAACATCCAGAAAATGACAAACAATATAAAGGGCTGACCGTAAATTCGGGGGTGGAACAACCTTCCATCATCAATCCCTATCTCAAGAGGAGACAGTTTAAAAGACGTGAGTTCTCCGTGGGCGAGATGGTGGAGGGGGTGCTCAAGGGAGATGTCACCGTGCTCAGCCAGGCAGTGACCCTGGTGGAGAGCGTGAATCCCGCCCATCAGGCCATGGCACAGGAGGTGATAGAAAAATGCCTCCCTTACAGCGGCCGCTCCGTGAGAATCGGCATCAGCGGCGTGCCGGGTGCAGGCAAGAGCACATCTATCGACACTTTCGGATGCCATGTGCTCGACACCAAAGGCGGCAAACTGGCCGTGCTCGCCATCGACCCGAGCTCCGAACGCTCCAAAGGCAGCATCCTGGGCGATAAGACGCGCATGGAGAAGCTGTCGGTGCGTCCCGAAGCCTTCATCCGACCCAGTCCCACAGCGGGCAGCCTGGGCGGTGTGGCTCGCAAGACACGCGAGACAATCATCCTCTGCGAGGCCGCCGGCTACGACAAGATATTCGTCGAGACGGTGGGCGTGGGGCAGAGCGAGACAGCCTGCCACTCGATGGTGGACTTCTTCCTGCTCATACAGCTGGCCGGTACGGGCGATGAGCTGCAGGGAATAAAACGTGGTATCATGGAGATTTCCGACGGCATTATCATCAACAAGTGCGACGGCAACAATGTAGACAAGTGCCACATGGCCGCCACCAGCTACCGCAACGCACTCCACTTCTTCCCCAAGTCGGAGAGCGGATGGATGCCCAAGGTGATGTGCTACAGCGGATTCTTCGGAACCGGCATCAAGGAGATATGGGACATGGTCTACGAGTATATCGACTTTGTGAAGGCTAACGGCTATTTTGATTACCGCCGCAACGAACAGAGCAAATACTGGATGTATGAGACCATCAATGAGCACCTGCGCAACAGCTTCTACCAAAACCCGGTCATTGAGCAACTGCTCCAGAAGGGCGAGGAAAAAGTGCTGAGAGGGGAGCAGACCTCCTTTGCGGCTGCAGGCGAACTGCTCAAAACTTATTTCGACAATATAAGGAAATGACGTTGCAGGTTGAAATAGACAAGGGGAGCGGGTTCTGCTTTGGCGTAACCACCGCTATCCAGAAAGCCGAGGAAGAATTGTCCTCCGGCAAGAAGCTCTATTGTCTGGGCGATATCGTGCACAACGGAATGGAATGCGAGAGACTGCGCAGAATGGGGCTCGTCACCCTCGACCATGAGGAGATGACACACCTGCACAATGCCACCATGCTGCTCAGGGCTCATGGCGAACCGCCCGAGACCTATGAGAAGGCCGCACAGAACCATATCGAGATAGTGGATGCCACCTGCCCCGTGGTGCTGCAGCTGCAGCGGCGCATAAGGCGGCAGTTTGAGGCCAACCCCGAAGCGCAGATTGTCATCTTCGGCAAAAACGGACACGCTGAGGTGATGGGACTCATCGGACAGACCAACAACAGGGCTATCGTGATAGAGCATGTGGATGAGCTCGACAAGTTGGACTTCAGCAGAGACATCTATCTCTATTCGCAGACCACCAAGTCGCTCGATGAGTTCCACAGCATCATCCGCTATATAAGAGACCACATGGCCGAGGGGGCCGAGTTCAAGAGCTTCGACACCATCTGCCGGCAGGTGGCCAACAGAATGCCCAACATAGCCGACTTCGCCTCCAAACACGACATCGTCTTGTTCGTCTCAGGGCGGAAAAGCAGCAATGGCAAGGTGCTCTTCAACGAATGCCGAAGCGTGAACCCAAGAAGCTACCAGATAGAAGGTCCGGAGGAAATATCTCCAGCTTGGTTCACCGACGCCCACTCTGTGGGAATCTGTGGCGCCACCAGTACGCCCAAGTGGCTCATGGAGGAATGCCGCGACATGATTATGAAACAAATAGAGAATAATAATATCGTTAAAAATCGCTTAGTATGAAAAAAAATGTATTGATGATTTTTGCACTGCTCGTGTGTGTAGTGTCAAAAGCGCTGGGCTCTCCGGTCGACAGGGTTGAAGCTTTGTCGAAAGCGAAAGAGTTCATGCAGGCAAGAGGATTTGAAGTGAGTGAGGATTTGAGAATGGTACAAAGCACTACCGTCCTGAATCATTCGTCATCAACCTCGGTTCCGGCTTACTATGTTTTCAACAACGGTAATGACAAAGGATTTGTCATCGTTTCTGGCGACGACCGTTGTTACCCCATCCTCGGTTACTCGGATGAGGGCTCTTTCAATCAGGATGATGTTCCCGAAAACCTCGCACATCTGCTCCAATCCTTCTCTGAGCAGGTGGCTATGCTCAGTGTGCCAAAGGCCGACAATATCCAGAGCGACTATAGCAGCGATCCTGTGCCGGCTCCTGCCTATATCCCAAAAGCAGTGAAAGCTGCCATCTCACCCATGGTTACCTGCAAGTGGGGACAGAATGCTCCTTACAACGGTTCCTGCCCTATTTACAGTACCTCTACAGGTGAGCATTGCGCTGTTGGCTGTACGGCTGTAGGTATGGCTCAGTTCCTGTATTACTATAAGAACAGAAATGTGAAGACCTTGCAGGACAATATCGATGGATACACCACCTCTTCGGGTATTAAGGTGCAGTCAATCGCAAAGGGTACCAAAATCGATTGGGACAACATGCTCGATTCTTATGTGGGCAATGAGTCGGACACCCAGCTCAAGGCTGTTACCGACTTCTTGTTCTATTGCGGAGCTTCCATCGGAACTGTTTACAGACAGAAATCGTCGTCGGGCACTTTCGCATTCATCGGCCCCGCACTCACCAAACTTTTTAATTTCTATCCCGGATACCGTCTCGCTTACCGCACTTCGTATTCAACGGTCGATTGGGACAATATGATTTACAATGAGATAGCAAATGGCCGCCCCGTGCTCTATAGAGGTGCTTCTAAGGAAGGTGGACATGTCTTTGTGGTCGACGGATTCGACGGTGATGATTACTATCATTGCAACTGGGGATGGATGGGCAATAATAACGGCTATTTCCATCTCTCTGCCGTAAAACCGGAAGAGGAGAACAGCCTCGTGGTCAAAGATACGGGCTGGACCCTGGAACAGGCCGCTTACCTGGGCCTTCAGCCGCTCAATGGCCTTCAGCTTGAGGATACAACGCCTGTGCTGAGCTCCAGAATCACAGCTTTTAACTCGGCTACCTACTCGCTCACCACAAGGGTGTACAACTATACCAATGAAGAGAACACCTTTTCTTATGGCTATGCTGTGAAGGACAAGAACGGCAACCTGACAGTGGTGGGCAATCCCTATACCAATGCCGTGATCGATGTGCTCGATTCGAAGTATTTCACCTACAAATTGAATAAGGATGACCTTAGTGCCGCAGGTGTGAGGAAGGGCTCCTATAAGCTTGTGCCTGTGAGCAAGGTGAAAGGCGAGAATTTCTGGCGTGAGTGCGTCAGGGTGAACGGCCTCGTCGGTACGTTCATCTCGTTCGACTATAATCCGTCGGCCTCTACCGCTATCTCCAATGTGGTGATGCACCCCGTCGTTTCGCTCAAGGCAACAAAGATTGAGGCCGTTGGCTCCTGTCTGACAAATGTGGAACAACCTGTGCGCATAATAATCGAGAACACCGGAGAGGACGACTATTGCGACCGCGTGTTCCTGCTGGCCAGCAAGAGTGCCTATACCTTCGGCTCTTACAAAGACGCTGTGGGACTCTATCTCTCTCCGGGTGAGAAAGTGGAAGTGGAGATGGCCTTTACTCCCAATTCAACGGGCACTTGGTACCTGGCAGCATCCACCAACTATACCGGTGCTACCAATATCGGCTACACCACGGTGAAGATCAATAGCGGCTCCTCTGTGCGCAATCTTGGCGTGGGTGAGATAACCATCAACAACCAGGGCGATATGCTGGGAAGCAACTACTATCAGGTGTATGGAAACAGCATCACCGGTAAGGTGAAAATTGTCAACCTCGACCCGGACCACATCTTCTCCGGTACTATCGGTGTGGTGTTGCGCCAGCAGACTTCTACTTCAACCTCTGAGTTTACCGCTGAGTCGCACCGCCACACGCTACTGCTGGGACCGGGCGAGACTTCCGACTTGGATATCGACTTCTACGAGCTCAACAACAATGCTTACCGCTACAAGGTGGTGTTCTACTATGCTGATGTGAACCAGAGCCTCAAGAACGACCCGTTCTCCAAATTCAAGCTGTTGCCAGGTGTGAGCTATTATGATAATGACGGTAAAATTGTGGCCACCGCTCCCTCCACTCCCTATAATGTTCCGGAGTCGGCACTTTCGGTCGACTTCACGGGCGTCACAGGTTCTAATGGTGTGACGAAGGTGGTTCCCAACGCCAATCCCAATACAGTCTATATACTTGGCCCGAACGATACCACTCCTTCTGGTCTTACCGGCAAGAACATCGTGAAGAATGGAACAGCTACGAAACTGACGCTGAATGACGGCTTCAGCTTCGCTACTCCCGTCACCTTCACCGCCAAGGACATCGAGTTCGCCATTACACCCGATAAGGGAGCCTCAGGCAATGGTGGATGGTTTACGCTGGCACTGCCTTTCAAAGCCGAAAAGGTGATGGTGGGCGATAAGGAAATCGACTGGTTCCACAGCTCAACCGACACCGGAAAGAACTTCTGGCTGAAAGAGTTCGTCGGCATGACCGGCAACAGTGTGACCTTCGACTTCGTGGATGAGATGAAAGCCAATGCTCCCTACATTATCGCAGTGCCTGGTTCCAGCTATGGCTCCAAGTGGAATCTCGTGGGCAAGAAGATGGTCTTCTCCGGAAAGAATCAGGAGATAATTTCCGGCGCCAAAATTATGGCCGCTTCCGACGTGTACATGTTTGCAGGTACCACCACCAAGACTTCGATGACCGATGTTTGGGGACTCAACAGTGAAGGCTCGCGCTTCAACTACGGCAACTATGAGGTGGATCCCTTCAGAGGCTACTTCCGCCTGAGAACAGGCGTTGCCAATGCTCCTGAGAGCCTTGTCATTGTAGGCGCCGGAACAGACGGTATCGAAATGATTTCTGAAACTCCGGCCGACGGCATGGTGAGCGTTTACAACCTGAGCGGCATCAAGGTGGCTGAAGTGCAGATGACTGGCGGACGTGTCGAACTGGGCAACCTGCCCCGCGGCATTTATGTGATAAACGGACAGAAATTTATTAAATAATCAATAAAAGCATTTGTTATGAAAAAGAATTATTCAATTCCCGCAGTAGAACTTGTAAAAATTGACAACGAGTATTTTATGCAGACGCCCAATACATCAGAACCCGGGCCTAATGACCAGAAGGATCCCAATGTAGGTGGCAACGTCACTCCTACCAATTATATGGAGTTTGAGTCCAATTCGGAGAGAAGCGACCTGAAAAATCCAAATGTCTGGAAATAAAAACCCGCAAAAAAAGCAGCGCCTCGAAAGGCGCTGCTTTTTTGATGTCTGTGCTGTACGAGAAAGGGACTTGCCGCCTTTCATCGGGGCAGCCTATTCTCCCACGGTTTCATGATAACGCTGCAGCAGCCACTCGTTCTGCTGTTCGATGGTCATCTCGCTGTTGTCCAAGGTGATAGCGTCATCGGCCTTGCGGAGCGGACTGATTTCGCGGTGGCTGTCGGCGTAGTCGCGCTGTAGCACATTCTCCAGCACTTCCTCATAGGGGGCAGGAGTGCCCTTACGCACCAGTTCGTCGTAACGGCGTTGTGCCCTCACCTCGGCCGAGGCCGTCACAAACACCTTCAGCTCAGCCTGCGGAAAGACCACCGTGCCTATGTCGCGGCCGTCCATCACGATGCCTTTCTCCTGGCCCATGGCCTGCTGCTGCCTCACCATAGCCTCACGTACAAATCCCAGTGCCGAAACAGCGCTCACATTGTTCGACACCTCCATGGTGCGTATTTCCTGCTCCACGCATGCTCCGTTGAGCCAGGTGTCGGGACGCTTTGTCTCACTGTTCAGCTTGAAACTGATGTTTATGTCGTCCATGCTGGTTTCAAGGGCGGCGCTGTCCACTTCGCCCTCCTGGCTTATCATGCCATGGCGCAGGGCATAGAGGGTCACCGCCCTGTACATGGCGCCCGTGTCCACATAGATGTAGCCTATCGCTTTGGCCAGGTCCTTGGCCATGGTGCTCTTGCCACACGACGAGTGTCCGTCGATGGCGATAATGATTTTTCTCATGTCTTTTATAGTCTGAATGAAAGATTCAAAAGCAGTGATGTCGACGATACGTGATACTTGCCGTATGAGGCGCTCAGAGAGAAACGCTCCAGGTCGATGCCGCCACCCAGACATAGACCGGCACCGTGGCTGCTCTCTTCGTCGCCGCTCAGTATGGTCATCTCATTGGCCCTGCGGAAGTTGTAGCCGGCACCCAGCCATATCTGCTGCGACAGGAACACGTCTACGCCGGCCACCAGGTGGTTGATGAATTTATAGTCCCAGTGGGTCAGGTCTACCAGCGTGGCCGAGATGCGGAAGGGGGCACCGACAAGCCGTTTGCTCACACCTGCCTGCAGGTCGAACGGCAGCCGCTCATACTCATCGTCGTAGGCACTGAGCTGACCGCCCAGATTGCGCGTCGCCAGTGAGACGGACCACTCACGCTCGGGGTCGAAATAGTTGAGTCCCAAGTCCACGCACATGCCCAGTGAGTGATAGTCGCCGATATACGAGTTGATGCACTTGGCGGCTATACCGCCGGCTATGCGTTCCGACAGCATATAGCTGAAGTATACATTCAAGGCAATGTCTTTGGGAGAGAATTCTCCCGTCACATTGTTGTCGGCATCGGTTTCCTTGATGGAGCCGTAGCCTATGTATTGTGCGCCGGCGGCCACCGTGGCCTTGTCGCTGAGCGCAACACTGTACGAGGCACTGGCCGAGTTGACGCCCGCCATGTAGTTCATGTAGTTCAGACCCACCGTCTTGCCGCTCACCGACGAGAGCAACGCGGGGTTGGAGAACATCAGCGAGGCATCGTTTTCTATCAGCGTGATGTTCTCTCCTCCCAACGCCCCTATGCGGGCGCTGACAGGCAGACGCAGAAAGTTGTATACGGTCTCACTCTCCTGACCGCTGACCGGCAGCGCAGCCAGAAGCAGGAAAAGCGAAAAAATGTTTATTTTCATTGATTTTATTCAATTCCTCGGCAAAGTTACACTTTTTTCAATTATCTGCAGTATTTTTGTATTCTGAAATGAGCTGACACACCCATATCCTGTCATAATAACGGATTTTTCTGCATATTATTATCATTGCAGAACAGATGTGCGAAGGCTCCCGCCGACTAATGGAAATAAAAAAAAACACTACAGCCGTACTCGAGGATAAAAGGCCGCTTTGGTGGCTCATGGGACTCATTGTGGCCCTCACTGCAGTGGTGGTGGCCCTCGAGTATACCAGCCGCGACTCGCTGGCCAGTCTCGACGACTATGCCATGGAGGAACTGGCCCAGGATCTGGCTTTCATGCCGCCGGAGGAGGACCGCAGCCAGCTCAATGTGCCCCCTGCCGACCCCGTCAATCAGGTAGCCGAACGGCTGGTGGATGCCGACAACCCCGACGAGGTGCGCGACTTACCCGCCGACCAGGTGGAGGCTGAGAGTGTCGACGACGCACCCGAAAGGCCCCTCCCGCCGCCCATCGTGCCCCCGGCCGTGCTCGACGATGAGTCATCCAAGCCGGTGTTGCGTGTGGTGGAGCAGTTGCCCTCTTTCCCCGGGGGAATGATGGAGTATATGAAATGGCTGTCGAGAAACCTGAAATATCCTCCCAATGCCCGCCAGGCCAAAATACAGGGCACAGTGATGGCTTCCTTTGTGGTCAACAGCGACGGTACCACCGCCGATGTGAAGGTGGTGAAAAGTGCCGAGGCCTCACTCGACAGAGAGGCGCTCCGCGTATTGCGGATGATGCCGAGGTGGGAGCCGGGCGTGAGCGAAGGTAAGCCATGCCGCACACTGGTGCATATACCGGTGGTGTTCAAACTCTGAATCAGCTGATTGAAAAAACAATGAAAAAAGATACGATAATGCTCAATTCCAACGAACTCCTGCAAATGGTCAACGAACGGCTCGTTCATATAGCCGAAGGTCGTACACCGGAGAGCCTGTATGAGCCCATCAAGTATGTGCTCTCCATAGGTGGCAAGCGAATCCGCCCCATCCTCATGCTGCTCGCCTACAATATGTACAAGGACGACCCGCAACACATACTCTCCACGGCCTGCGCCCTGGAGACCTATCACAATTATACCTTGCTCCACGATGACTTGATGGACAAGGCCGACTTGCGGCGGGGACATATCACTGTGCACAAACGGTGGGACGACAATACGGCCATCCTCTCAGGCGACTCTATGCTGGTACTCGCCTATCAGCAGATGTTGCAGTGCGACAGCGACAAACTGAAGCCTGTGCTCGACCTCTTCTCCGAGACTGCACTCCAGATAGGCGAGGGGCAGCAGTACGATATGGACTTCGAACAGCGCAATGATGTCACAGAGGAGGAGTATATCGAGATGATACGCCTCAAGACGAGTGTGCTCCTGGCATGTGCCGTCAAGATGGGGGCCATCCTGGCCAGCGCGCCCCAAGCCGATGCCGACCTGCTCTACAAATTCGGCGAACAGGTGGGACTGGCCTTCCAGCTGCAAGACGATTTCCTCGATGTCTACGGCGACACCAAGGTGTTCGGCAAGGCCATCGGAGGCGATATCGTGTCGAACAAGAAAACCTACATGCTTATCAATGCCTTCGCCAGGGCCAATGAGGCACAGCGGGCACAGCTGGAGTATTGGGTCAATCATCCGTCGCCCGACCCTCAGGAGAAAATCACGGTCGTCACCGAACTCTACAACGAGATAGGCATACACAAGATGGCCATCGACAAGATTAAATATTATTTCCAGCAGAGCCGCCAATATCTTGACCAGGTGCAGCTGCCGGCAGAACGAAAAGCCGAACTGTTGGCCTATACCGGTGAGATGATGAAACGTGAGTATTGATGATGCGGAAGGGAATGTACACGTTCATCGATACCCATGCCCATCTCGACGGCGAGGAGTTTTCCACCGACAGAGAACAGGTGGTGGCGCGTGCCCGTGAGGCCGGAGCCGCTGCTGTGCTTGTGCCGGCCATCAATGCGGCCTCAGAGCAGTCTATAGCAGCTCTCTGCAGCGCTTATCCGGGTTTTGTGTGGCCCATGATGGGACTGCATCCCGAAGAAGTGCATGCCGACTATAATGAGGTGCTCGGCCACATGCGCAGTCTTCTGCCGGGACCTTACATAGCCATCGGCGAGGTGGGACTCGATTTCTATTGGAGCCGTGAGTTCATGGCTGAGCAGCTTGATGCCTTCGAACAGCAGGTGGCATGGTCGGTCGAAACCCGGCTGCCGCTCATGATTCACTGCCGCAAGGCACAGAATGAGATGGTGGCCATCCTGCGGCGCTACCGCGATGCGCTCCCCGGCGGTGTCTTCCATTGCTTCACAGGCAATGACAAGGAGGCGGCCGAACTGCTACAGTTTGATGGCTTTGTGCTTGGCATAGGCGGTGTGCTCACCTTCAAGAAAAGCCATCTGCCGGAAGTCGTGGCTCAGATACCGCTCTCCCGCATCGTGTTGGAGACGGATGCTCCCTATATGGCACCCGTACCCATGCGGGGCAAACGCAATGAGAGCGCGTTTGTGTGTCATATCATCGAGCGTCTGGCACAGTGCTACGGCATGGCTCCCGATGAGGTGGCAAGGGTCACCACCGACAATGTGTATCGAATCTTCAAACGCCTGCAATGCCCCTGATCTTGTTGCTCTTTTGTTTGCTGTTCCCTGCCACGATGCGGGCGGCCGACGAGGGCGACACCCTGCGCCATTGGGGAGGTGGCGTCCAGCTCCATCCGGCCACCGTCATCGTTATGGACCGGTATCAGAACAAGTGGATGGACCCGGCACCCAACTTCTCCATCGCTGCTGAGTTGCGCCATGCTTCGCTGCCAGCCGACAGCAATGTCTATGACGCCGACTACGGATACCCCGTCATGGGGCTCGGGATAAAGTACAGCCTTAACCACCGTGTCAAGATGCACCGTCTGCCCGATGAGTCGTGGCCACACATTGAGGAGGTGGACTATGACTCGCAGATGGGCAACTCGCTGGCGTTTTACGGCTTCTTCTCGCGACCATTTTTCCGCAACCGGCATTGGGAGGCGGATTATACCTTCAATTTGGGTGTGGGCTACAGCCACCGCAAGTACGACCTGCACAACAATATCGACAATGAACTCATCGGCTCAAGGTGGCTCATCTATTTCGGCGCCGGTCTGCATGTGGCTTATCAAGTGGATCCGGAGTGGAGCATCAGGGCGGGCGTGGAATACTGGCATCTGAGCAACGGTGCCATCAACCGGCCCAACAAGGGCGCCAATTTCATCGGACCCTCCCTCTCCGTGAACTATACACCCTATTATGAGGCTTCCCTGTCTCACAGCCGCCGGCAGCATATACTCCATAAGCCCTACCTCTTTGTCGATATCACGGGTGGGGTGGGCTACCGCACCCTCTATGAAGACTGGAAGCATACGCAGTTTGAACTGAAACCGGATGAGCCCGGCTATCGGACCGACGATTTCAAGCACTATTTCACCTACGCCTTTCAGGGCAGCCTGATGTGCCGCTATGCCCGCCGATGGGCCAGTGGGGTGGAGGCCGACGTGTTTTACGGCCCTTACGCCTCTGACGTGGAGGCTTACGATAAGCGGGCCGGCCGTGACGACAAGCACAGCCCCTGGTCACTGGGACTGGGCGTAAAGCATGAGGCCTACTACCGTCGGCTCAAATTGTCCATGTCGCTCGGATGGTATCTTTACCGCGAAATGGGCCATACGGCCAAACGTTCCGAACAGCCTTTTTATGAGCGCATCGGGGTGCAGTATCTGTTTCCCCGCCTGAATGGCATGGGAGTGGGCTTCAGTGTCAAGGCCCACATGACCAAAGCCGATTATACCGAACTGGTGGTGAGCTACCCCATACGGCTATAGATTGGTATAGCCTTGTATGCTCAGAAGCGGTCGCATGTCATGACACCGCTGCTTTTATTTCTCAAAGGGTGGTGAGATGTAGATAATGGCGTTAACAAAACTTAAATTTCCAAGAATCGTTCCGTTTTTTTTCTTAAATCGGTGAAAAAAGGATAATTTTGCAGTCGCTTACAAGGAGAGATGCTCGAGTGGCTGAAGAGGCACGCCTGGAAAGCGTGTATACGTCAAAAGCGTATCCCGGGTTCGAATCCCGGTCTCTCCGCTTGAACGGGATAAGCTGATGAGGCTTACCCCGTTTTTAATTATCGTGTCCACCATGCCCAGCGCCTGCTTCGTGATGTCCTTGCGGCCGGCAGTCGCTTTCACCACGTTGCCATGTTGTTGGGTAATTCCCGATAACCAAATTCTTTTCGGAATGTTAGGAGATTTGGTTTTATTTCTCTATTTTTGCATAAAGGAAGCCATTGTGCCATGCGGCAGCAAAACACAGACAAACCTATGCGAATGAAAACAAGAAAACTGACAGCCCTTTTGGTTATCGCAGCGGCTCTCCTGCTGGCACTGCCGGCAGTGGCGCAGAGCGGCAACGTCACACGCCATGCCTTTACGGCGAAGTTCCAAAAGTCTAAAATCGTGGTGAGCATCTGGTTCGAGGAGTCGGACGAGGGCGACCTCTCTGGCGAAATCGTCTACACCAGCAGCAAAAAGCAGACACCATTCCGTATCTTCGGCAGCGTCGTCGACCTGCCCGGGAACCAGCGGGTCTATTCCCTCAGCGAGTATCAGGCCGACGGAAGCATCTCCGGCACATTCCATATCAAACGCAATCTCACCGACGGCAGGCTCACCGGCAAGTGGAGCGATATGGGGTCCGGCAGCAAGCAGCGCACCTATACCATGCGCCTCGCCACCGCAGCATTCCCCCAGGGTAAGGGGGGCACTTTCGCAGCGCCCCGCGAACTCTCCGGCCGTTACAGCTATGACCGTGTGGATGAGGTTAAAGGACATCTTGGCGGTACGGTGGAGATAAACCGCCTGCGTGGGAGCACGGAAAAAATGGAGGTGAATATCACGAAAAACGACCCCAATATCGCGGAGTTCAGAGAGTGTCTCTTCTATAGAAACGGTGTCTTTCAAGGCAGCCTCTCCGATTGTGGCTACTCGTTCACCGTGCGGGTGTTCAGCGATTTCGTGCGGGTGCGCACCACATCTCCTACCGACCGGACCTACGACTGTTTCGGCGCCTTCACCACGCTCGACGGGTTCTTCCTCCGTGTGGCCGATTAGCGCCCGGCGGTCGGTTCTTGGACCGTCTGCGGGGGTGGCCGCCACCATGCCGGTGCCTCTTTTACATATTTTTAAGTCCCATTTGTGTGAGCATGTCTTTTTTATTGTTTACTTTTGCATGCGGCTTCATCTGGGGCTGCATGGCACAGTGTGTGCCGTTGCGTAAAAAGAAACCTTCAGAAATATGAAACATCTGTTATTCGCATTCTTCCTCTCATGGTCCTGTATGGTCCTGCCGGTGACGGCACAGACCGACGACCCCGCAGCCGAACTGCGGGCCAAAGCCGTATCTACAGTGGCGGCCGACCAGCCCGGTGCCTCCAGTCTGCAGAAACCGGCCCCAAAGAGTGTTGAGCCTGAAGAGGAGGAGGCTGATGCCATGACAGCGGCGCTCGACAGCGATGTGCAGGCCACAATGGCCGAAGCAAAGGCCGGGGCCGACGAGGAAATCGTGGTGGAGGAAACAACCGACGAGAGCTTCCGCAAGTCGCTCAAGCGCAAGTTTATCGAGGGCAACGCCGGATTCATGTCGCTGGTGGCGCTCGCCCTGGTGCTGGGCCTGGCCTTCTGTATCGAGCGCATTATCTACCTCACCCTGTCTGAAATCAACACCCGCCGCTTCCTGGCCGACCTCGATGCCAAGATACAGGCGGGCGACATAGAGGGCGCCACTGCTCTCTGCCGCGACACGCGCGGCCCGGTGGCCTCCATCTGCTGCCAGGGCCTGCTCCGTATCAATGAACGGGTGGATGTGATAGAGCGTGCCGTCACCTCCTACGGCAGCGTGCAGGCCGCCCTGCTCGAGAAGGGCTGCTCCTGGATCACGCTCTGCATAGCCGTGGCGCCGTCGCTCGGATTCCTCGGCACCGTCATCGGCATGGTCATGGCGTTCGACCAGATACAGAATGCCGGCGATATCAGTCCCACCATTGTGGCGGCCGGTATGAAGGTGGCGCTCATCACCACCATCTTCGGTATCATCGTAGCGCTCATCCTGCAGCTCTTCTATATTTTCATTCTCACCAAGATAGAGAATCTCACTGCCGAGATGGAAGATGCGGGCATCACCCTGCTCGATGCCATCGTGAAGCACAAAGCCCGTTCTGCACGCTGATGAAACGTTCTCCCTATCGTATATCCAGCCGCATTCTCTGCGTTCTGTCGGCCCTTATCGCCCTCATGTTCGTGCTCTTCTTCCTCGTGGGCTACAACCGCTATTTCGAGGAAGACAGCCAGTTCAGGGCACCTTTGCTCACCGATGCCCTGCTCGTGTTTGTGGCCCTTGTGCTCATCGGCACACTGGTCGTCACCGCATGGTCGGTGGTGGCGGGTTGGCGGCAGCGGGCTTCCGCCCGCACCATGGTGGGGCGTGTGCCGCTGCGCACACTGCACGGCGGCATTGCCTGTGCGGTTCTGGTGCTGGCCGGTCTGGCGTGGGTTTTGGGCTCGTCGGAGCCACTGCTGGTCAACGGCGTTCCGTTCACCTCGTCCTTCTGGCTGCATACGGCTGATATGTTTGTGGCGCTGTGCACAGTGCTCATCATCGTCACCTTGGTGGCGGCTGGCTGCTCATCGTGGCTGGCCATGCGCAAAAAGAGATAAACCATGGGTAGTCTACGCCATAAACGCTCTGTACCGGGACTCAACACCGCATCGGTGGCCGATATCTCCTTCACCCTGCTCATTCTGTTTCTCGTGGTCACTTCTATCGACACCGAGAAGGGCATTCGCCGCCGGCTGCCGCCCAATGTGCCCGAAAAGCAGCTCAACGCAGTGCAGGAGGTGGCGCCGCGCAATGTGCTCCGCATCCACCTGCTGGCCGACAACACCGTGACCATCGGCGGCGATACGGCCGCTTTCAGCGATGTCAAGGCGCGGGTGATGCGTTTTGTAGACAATCCCGCCAATGCCGACGACCTGCCCGAGAAGGCCATGGAAAACATCCCGCTGCTGGGCTATCTTCCCGTCACCGGGAAACATGTCATACAGCTCACGGCTGAGCGCGCGGCCGACTATCAGTCGTGGTTCACCCTGCAGAACGAAATTGTGGCAGCTTATGCCCAATTGCGCGACGATTTCACCATCCGTCATTTCGGCAAGCACTATGCCGCTTGCAGCGAGCGTCAGAAAGAAGCCGCCAGGGCCTGCTATCCGCAGCGTGTGTCGGAAGAGTATGTGCGGCAGAAAGGAGGTGGCAAATGAGCGGCATGCGTCGGCGCCGTGAGATGCCCGGGCTCAATACGTCTTCCTTGCCCGACCTTATCTTTACGGTCCTTTTCTTCTTCATGATTGTCACCCACATGCGCAGTGTGCCGGTCAAGGTGGCCTGTCGCGCTCCAAAAGGTCATGAGCTGTCCAAGCTTGTCAAGAAAACCACCGTGGTGCACGTGTGGATAGGACGCCCCGTGGGCCAGCCCTCGGCCGACTACCAGATTCAGGTCAACGACAGGGTGGTGCCTCTCTCGCAGCTGGCATCGGCGCTCGTCGAGGAGCGTGAGCGTATGGCGCCCGAAGACATGGAGAGCGTCTATGTGTCGCTCAAGGCCGACAGCCGTGCTCCCATGGGGCTGGTCACCGATGTGAAACTGGCCCTGCGTCAGGCCAATCTGCTGCAGGTGGCCTACTCGGCGGTGGAGATGGCTCCCGAAACGGCAGCAAAACCGTAAACTTCCTGTTTACCACACCTTTTTGAGGAGTGTGTCCTGTTGGTTTACATCACCTGCTCCCATCCTGTTTTTGATTGAAAACAAGAAGATTTTCCCTCTGTTTGCTAAAAAATCACTATATTATTTGGTTTTGAGAGCAGAAATTGTTATCTTTGCACAATTAGGTGCTACCGTGTAAAAACGGGTGCGTCCAAACGAATTAGATTTTAGCAAACTATCATTGACACAATTACTCTAATTTTTTTTAAGAAAACCTTTCAATTATGGCATACCACGGTATAGACGCATTAGACAAGAAAATTTTGAAGATGATTTCGAATGATGCCCGTGTGGCTTTCCTCGAGGTGGCTCGTGCCTGCAACGTGAGTGGAGCAGCCATTCATCAGCGCATACAGAAGCTCACCAATCTTGGTGTTATCAAGGGCTCGCAGTTTATCATCAACCCAGAGAAGATCGGATATGAGACATGTGCTTACATCGGCCTCTACCTGAAAGACCCCGAGAAGTTCGACGAGGTGGTGGAGGAGCTGCAGCGCATTCCCGAGGTGGTGGAGTGCCATTACACCACGGGAGGTTTCGACATGTTCATCAAGATTTACGCCCGCAACAACCATCACCTGCTCAACATCATTCACGACAAACTGCAGCCGCTGGGCCTGTCGAGGAGCGAGACCATCATCTCCTTCCATGCCTCCATCGACCGGCAGCTTCCCGTCGATGATTTTCCTGAGGAGGATGAATGAACAGACGGGTTCATGAAACGACAAATGCCGGCAAGTGCCGGCATTTGTCGTTTCTGGCCTTTATTCTGCTTTCCGCCTCACATAGTCTACGAAGGCATAGGCCTGCTTGTGTCTTTCGTCGGTGGGGTGATTCTCGCGCCACACTTCTTCCCAGTCGTCATAGGGCGGGAAGAAGGCGTCGGCCTCTTCGGGCAGGTCGTCTATCTCGGTCAGGTTCAGCACATCGGCTCGGTCCATGGCCTGGCGGTAGACGCTGGCACCGCCTATCACAAACACTTCTTCTTCCTCGGTGCAGTGGTTCAGTGCCTCCTCGAGCGAGGCATAGCAGTCGCATCCCTCTATCGCCTTCATGCTCCGGGTGAGCACGATGTTGCGGCGGTGGGGCAGGGCGCCGTGCGGCAGCGAGTCGTAGGTGCGCCGTCCCATGATGATGGTATGGCCGGTGGTGAGCTGTTTGAAACGTTTCAGGTCGTTGGGCAGCCAGTAGAGCAGTCGGTTGTCGAGTCCGATGGCCCGGTTGCGGGCCACGGCGGCTATCAGGTGTAGGGTCATGGTTAGGGTTTTTATGGGGTTATACCGATACCTGGCCGGCTATATGGGGCCAGGGGTCGTAGCCTTCCAGTTTGAAGTCGTCGTACTTGAATCCGAAGATGTCGTTCACATCGGGGTTCAGCACCATGGTGGGCAGAGGGCGCGGTGTGCGGCTGAGTTGCAGTTTCACCTGCTCCAGATGGTTCAGGTAGATGTGGGTGTCGCCGGTGGTGTGTATGAATTCGCCGGCCTTCAGACCTGTCACCTGTGCCATCATCATGAGCAGCAGGGCATAGGAGGCTATGTTGAAGGGCACACCGAGAAAGGTGTCGGCCGACCGCTGGTAGAGCTGCAGGCTCAGGCGTCCGTCGGCCACGTAAAACTGAAACAGGGTGTGGCAGGGCGGCAGGGCCATTTTCTCCACTTCGGCCACATTCCAGGCACTCACTATCATGCGCCGTGAGTCGGGGTGATGCTTGATGAGGTCCACCACGTTGGCTATCTGGTCGATGGTGCCGCCTTGGTAGTCGGGCCACGACCGCCACTGATGCCCGTACACGGGTCCCAGCTCGCCGTTCTCGTCGGCCCATTCGTTCCATATCCTCACCCCGTTGTCTTGCAGGTATTTCACATTGGTGTCGCCGTTCAGAAACCATATCAGTTCGTGAATGATGGATTTCAGGTGCAGTTTCTTGGTGGTGAGCAGAGGAAATCCCTCTTCCAGGTTGAATCGCATCTGGTGGCCGAAGATGCTGATGGTGCCCGTGCCGGTGCGGTCGGTTTTCTGCACGCCTTCGTCGAGTATGCGTTGCAGTAGGTCTAAATATTGTTTCATCTTTACTTGTTTTTTCTTTTTGTCGGTGCCTTATGGCAGGGCGAGCAGACCGCCGTCATCGTCGGGGCAGTGACTGCTCTTTATTTTCCATTCGGCAGGATATAGGTTGTTGGTGCGGTTGCCCAGGTGCTTGGCCCATCCCAGTGGCTGGCCCTGGCAGGTGAGCAGCACCAGTCCGCGGGGCGTGTCGGGCGGCAGCGTCAGGGCCGACGACTTCTGCAGATAGGCCACTGCATCCTGTCGGCTCAGTTCGGCGAACGCCGTCTGCTGTCGGTCCAGCTGGGTGGAGAGGGCCAGGGCATGGTCGGGCACGAAGTCCTTCCCTTTGCGGCAGCCCAGGGCTATGCCGGCGTGCAGCACCTTCAGTGCCTTGGCCTTGTCCAGGGCCTGTACCCACCGGGTGGGGATGGCGGCCGTCAGGTGGCCCATGTCGCGCAGACTGTAGGCGTCGGGCTGTAGGATAGGGCGGGGCAGGGCATCGGTTCCTGTGCGGGTGTCCTGCCGGTTTTTCTTTCTGTTTTTCGTCTTTTCCTTTTCCAGCGGCAGCGAGCAGGGCAGCTGTTCGGTGCCCGGTTTGCGCATCACGGCGAAGAACATGCCCTCGCCCTTTGTGCGTCCGGGCAGGAAGCGGTATACCGGCCGCTGCCAGTCGGCGGCGAGCGAGCCTGTGATGCCCCATTCCTCTCTGGTGTCCACGGGCAGCAGTCGGGCACCGAGTTCACGCTCCATCCAAGCCACATTGTCCTCGTTCTCCTTGCGGTTCAGGGTGCAGGTGGAGTAGATGAGCAGTCCGCCGGGGCGCAGGCAGTGCCAGGCCTCGCCTACGATTTCCCGTTGCAGGCGTCGGCAGTTTTCCACATTGCCGGGTGTCCATTCTTCTATGGCCTTGGGGTCTTTCCTGAACATGCCCTCGCCCGAGCAGGGGGCATCGGTCAGCACCACGTCGAATTGCAGTCCGTTCTTGTGGTAGTCGGCGGGATAGTTCTGCGTCACCACCACGTCGGGGCATCCTAGTTTCATCAGGTTCTCGGCCAGGATGCAGGCCCTGGTGCGTATGGGCTCGTTGCTGAAGAGCAGGCTGCCCTCAGGCAGTGCGGTGAGCGCCGTTATCGATTTTCCGCCCGGTGCTGCGCACAGGTCGAGCATCTTCACGGGGTGGTCCACATATTGTCTGAGCATATGGGCCAGAAACATCGACGAGGCCTCCTGCACGTAATAGGCCCCGGCATGCAGCAGGGGGTCGAAGGTGAAATTGGGCCTGCGGGTCAGGTACACTCCCTCGCGGCACCAGGGCACGGGGCCGGCGCTGAGTCCTTCGGCCAGCGGCCCTGTCCATTTCCACGGGTTCAGCCTCACGCTCACGGGCGGTGTCTCGTCCAGTGCCGTGCAGTAGTCCTGGAAGAGGCTTTCGCCCATCCATTGGCGTGTGTAGGTGGTGAAGTCGGGGGGCAGGTTCATGTGTCGGGTGTTCAGAAGTCTATGTCGAATCCGTCTTCTTCGTTCTCTTCCAGCTGCGGCTTGCTCTGCGGCGGGTTTTTCAGGTTGCCGTCTTCATCGAGCAGTCCGTAGGTGGTGCGCAGCACGATGAATTCGGTGCGTCGGTTCAGTTGGTTGCATATCTCCTGTTTCTCCTTGTCGTTGAGCTGGGCGATGAATTCCTCGGTCAGCACGTCGCCTTCCTTCAGCCAGGGATATTTCTGGGCCTGCTTCTTTCGGATGGTCTTGGGCTTCTCCTTGCCGTAGCCCATGGGGGTCAGACGGTCGCTCGCTATGCCGTGCGCTATCAGATAGTCTACCACGGCCTGGGCGCGGCGCAGGGCCAGCCGGCGGTTGTAGTCCAGACCGCCGCGGTAGTCGCAGTGGGCGCTCAGCTCTATGGTCACGTTGGGATTTTCGTTGAGCAGCTTCACCAGTTCGTCGAGGGCGGCGGTCGACTCCGGCCGCAGGGTGGCCTGGTCGTAGTCGTAGAAGATGTTGTCTATCATCACTGGCGCCACAATCGAGGCCAGGGGAAACTGCAGCACGTGCTCTTTCGAGTCGGTCAGGTGGCTCTCGGCCTTCAGTTCCTCCTTGTGGTTCAGGTAGCCTTTGCAGGTGGCCAGCAGCACATATTCCACCCCGTCGTTGATCACCTGCTCGAACGAGCCGTCGCTCTTCACACTCAGTTTCTCGTTGGTGCCCTCATCGCCAACCATGTACACCTGGGCGGCGGGCAGCTCATAGCCGTCCATCTCATATACCCAGCCTTTGATGGTCTGCACTATCTCGGGTTTCTCGAAACTGAAGATATGGTCCCAGCCGCGTCCGTCACCGCGGTTGCTGCAGAAGTAGCCGCGGTTGTGCGGTCCTTCGAAGGTCATGCCGAAGTCGTCGCCCTGCGAGTTGAGCGGATAGCCTGGGTGCTCCAGCCGCCACTTCCTGTCGTCGCCTATCTTGGCGATGAAGATGTCGAGTCCGCCCATGCCGGCGTGACCGTCCGACGAGAAGTAGAGGTCGCCGTTGGGTCTGAAGGTGGGAAACATCTCGTCGCCCTCGGTGTTGATGGTAGGCCCGAGGTTCTCCACGGGGCCGTAGGTGCCGGACGAGATGACCTGCACCCTCCAGATGTCGAGTCCGCCCTGTCCGCCCGGCATGTCGGAGCAGAAGTAGAGCCACTTGCCGTCGGGCGAGATGGCCGGGTGGGCGAAACTGGAGAGGGTGTCTTTGGTGAGCGTCACCTCCGAGGGCTTGCTCCAGGCGGCGTCGGAGCGGTTGGCGCGCACTATCTTGGCATAGCGGGGATAGGAGGGGTCGCTCGAGCATTGTGTGAGGTACATCTCGCGCTGGTCGGTCGAGAAGCAGCAGGCGCCCTCGTCGTATTCGGTGTTCAGTCCGCTCTCTATTTTCTCCGGCTTGAGCCACTTGCCCTTGTCGTCTTTCTGCGAGAAGAAGATGTCGCCGGGTTTGGCACCGGTTATGCCGCTCAGCTCATCGCCCACCGCCTCGTTGCGGGTGGAGCTGAAGTAGAGGTATTCATACTGGTCGCCGAAGAGCATGGGCGAGTAGTCGGCGCGGCGAGAGTTGAAGATGTCCATCTTCTTCACCGTGTAGCGCGAGCCCTGCTCCTTCCACTGGGGGGCCATGCGGGCAGAGCGCAGTCCCTGTGTGGCCAGGTCGTCGCCGGGAAAGGAGTCGAGCACGATTTCAAACTCGGCGGCAGCCTCCTTGTAGTTGCCGTTCTTCAGCAGCTGGCGGGCTATTCCCATGTGGGTCATGGGGTCGTCCTGCTTGTATCTTATCACATTGCGGTAGGCGGCTATCGCCTTCTGCGTGGCACCGGTCTTCTCGTAGCAGAATGCCATCTTGCGGGCTATCTGGCCGCGTTTCGGCTTGTCCTTGGCCGATGTCTTGCTGTAGGCGGTCTTGAATTCGTAGGCGGCGTCATAGTATTCGCCCAGGGCCAGGTATTTCTCGCCCCGTTTCAGGTTCCTGTCGGCTCCGCAGGCCACAAGAAGCAGTGTCAGGGCCAGTGCCCCGATGGTGTGGATATTCTTTCGCAATTGCATGTCAACGTTGATGGCGCATGTGCGCGTCTTTTTTATAACGTGAACGGTCCGCTTTTATTGTATCCGTTTTCAGATACCTTTCGGCGGTTTCGTGGCGGTTGAGGATGGTGTCTTTTAGGTCGAAAATAGGGGGAAAAGGCAAATCTTTGTCTGTTAAGGAAAAAAAAAAGGCAAAAATTTGTTTTTTTCGCAAGATTTTCTAACTTTGCGCTGTGTCTGCCTTCATGCGGGCATTACATGAAAAACCGATGGCCTTGTTCTGTATGGGGTCATTGTCCTAAAGCAAACTTAAGTAATAATCGATAAACCGTTCAATTGCCATGACTACACCAACCAATCAACATGCTGTTGGGGAAAAAGCCTACGACAGTTTCCTTGCCGATATACGGCAGTTTGTCCCGTCACACAAAATCTACACCGACGAGCTCCGCACCCTGGGATGGGGTACCGACGCCAGCTTCTACCGCCAGATTCCAAAGGTGGTGGTTCGCAGCGACAGCGAGGAGCAACTCTCCAAGATAGTGCAGGCATGCCGTCGCCACAAGCTGCCCTTCACCTTCCGTGCCGCCGGCACCTCGCTCTCCGGACAGAGCGTGAGCGACTCGGTGCTCATCGTGGCCGGAAAGTTCTGGGAGAAGTATGAGATAGGCCCCAATCAGGACACCATACGCCTGCAGCCCGGTATCGTGGGCGCCCGTGTCAACGAGATACTGAAACCCTACGGCCGCGTGTTTCCGCCCGACCCCGCTTCCATAGGCAGCGCCATGGTGGGCGGTATCGTGTGCAACAACGCCTCGGGCATGAACTGCGGCGTGCACGCCAACTCCGACCGCATGATGGTGAGCGCCCGCCTCATCCTCACCGACGGCACCATCGTCGACACCGGCGATGAGAAGAGCAAGGCCGCCTTCCGCCAGTCGCACCCCGACTTCATCAAGAAGATTGAAGACCTGCGCGACAGGGTGCGGGCCGACAAGGAGCTGGCCGACCGCATCAACCATAAGTACAAAATCAAGAACGTGACCGGTCTGAACCTGCGTCCGCTCATGGCCTACGACGACCCCTTCGACATCATGGCCCACTGCATGGTGGGTTCCGAGGGCACCCTTGCCTTCCTCTCCGAGGTGACTATGAAGACCCTCCACGACTACAAGTACAAGGCTTCGGCCATGGTCTACTTCCTCACCATGAAGGAGAGCTGCGAGGCCGTGGTGGCCATGAAGAAGCTCAAGGCTGGTGATGAGGACCTGAAGATGAGCGCCGAGAATCTGGTGGTGAAGAGTGCTGAGATGCTCGACTACATGTCGCTCAATTCGGTCGACGACCCCGTCTACCTGCAGTACAAGAAGGATGTCGATGCCGGCAAGATACCCGGCGTGGAGCCCGGCGACTACCACAACCTCACTGCCATCCTCACCGAGACCAAGGGCATCACCCACGAGCAGCTGCTCGACAAGATAGCACAGGTGAAGGAGTGCCTGAGCCACTTCAACCTCTACATTCCGGCCGAGTTCACCGAAGACCCCGCCGTCTACGGAAAGTACTGGGCCATCCGCTCCGGCATCTTCCCCTCCGTGGGCGGCACGCGCCCCGTGGGCACCTCCTGCCTCATAGAGGATGTGGCTTTCCACATCGACGACCTGCCCGAGGCCACCGTGAAACTGCAGAAACTCATTGCCGACCACGGCTACTCCGATGCCTGCATCTACGGCCATGCCTTCGAGGGCAACTACCACTTCATCCTGAACCAGAGCTTCAAGAGCGAGAGCGAGGTGCACCGCTATGAGGAGATGATGCGCGACGTGGCCCGGCTGGTGGTAGAGGAGTACGACGGCTCGCTCAAGGCCGAGCACGGCACTGGCCGCAATATGGCGCCCTTCGTGAAGTATGAGTGGCGCGACAAGGCCTATGAGGCCATGAAGGAGCTCAAGGCCATCTTCGACCCCGACGGACTGCTCAACCAGGGCGTGATCTTCAACGACGACCCCGAGTGCTTCATCAAGTGCCTTAAACCGCTGCCCGTGCTCGACTACGACTTCGACCGCGTGCCCGACGGCGGCGCCTACCTCAAGCTCGAAGGCGGTAAGGTGTCTACCGCCAAGGAGACCATCGAGGCCGTGAAGCGCGCCAACAAGTGCATAGAGTGCGGATTCTGCGAGGTGAACTGCATGTCGTGCGGCCTCACCCTCTCCTCGCGCATGCGTATCGCCGTTCAGCGCGAGATACGCGAGCTGGAGAACAGCGGTGCCAATCCCGAACGGGTGGCCACCCTGAAGCGGCAGTACAAGTATTACGGCGACCAGACCTGCGCCACCGACGGACTCTGCTCCACTTCCTGCCCCATGAAGATCAATACCGGCGAGCTGACCCACCTGATACGCCAGATGGACATGCTCGACAACAAGAAAGGGTACAAACTGGGCGAATATGCGGCCAACCACATGGCCGGCATCAAGTCCGGACTCCGCTTGGTGCTCGATGTGGCCAACCTCGGCCACACGGTGCTGGGCTCCTCGCTCATGACCGGCATCTGCAGCGGACTGAACAGCAAGATGGGCATACCGCTCTGGACCACGGCCATGCCCAAGAAGAAGAGTCAGCCGCGGCCGGGCTCGCATGTGGGCAAGGCGGAAGGAGAAGACCTGAAGGTAGTCTACTTCCCCAGCTGCATCAACCAGACCATGGGTCTGGCCAAGGGGGCACCGGTCAAGAACTCGCTCGTCGACGAGACCTGCCAGTTGCTCAACAAGGCGGGCTATGAGGTAATCTTCCCGCAGGGCATGGACAAAATGTGCTGCGGACAGATATGGGAGAGCAAGGGCATGCTCGACATAGCCGACCGGAAGAGCGGCGAACTGGAAGAGGCGCTTTGGGAGGCCAGCGCGCAGGGACGCTATCCCGTGCTGTGCGACCAGAGCCCCTGTCTGCACCGCATGAAGAAGGTGATGAAGAAACTGAAGCTCTACGAGCCGGCCGAGTTTATCATGACCTACCTGAAAGACCGTCTCGACTTCCATCCCATCGACCGTCACATCGCCCTGCACCTCACCTGCTCCACACGCGAGATGGGGGTGAGCCAGCAACTCATCGACCTGGCCCGCCTGTGCAGCCACAATGTGTTCCTGCCTGAGGGCGTGGGCTGCTGCGGCTTTGCCGGCGACCGCGGTTTCACCTATCCCGAGATGAACAAGTATGCCCTGCGCAAACTGCGTCCGCAGATTGAAAAGCACCACATCGAGGTGGGCTACTCCAACAGCCGCACCTGCGAGATTGGCCTGCAGAGCAATACCGACATACCCTACATGAGCATCATCTATCTGGTGAACGAGTGCACCACGAAGAAATAAGCACGGCCGCCGGATGACACACATCGGCAGCAGACGGGCCCGCAGATGGCCGTCTGCTGCCGATTTTTCGTTTGTTAGCATATTTCATCTCCGCATAGAGATAAGAATGGGAAATTTTGCCTATATTTGCAGACACGATAAAAAACCAATCTACCTACTACAAATGAAAGAAAAAGCAATAAACCAGAAACTGGTGGTGCGCCCCATCGTGGGATGCCTCACCCACTCCCACTTCTGGGAGGGCCCCTGCCGTGCAGGCTATGCCAAAGATATGACCCCTGAGGCTGAGGATGCCGCCGCCACCGCCGCCTTCGAGGCCGCAAAGGCCCAGTTGGCGCAGGCCACCCCTGAGATAGAGATGCTGCCCGCCGTCGACGCCCGCTACGATGAGAAGTTTGTGGTGCCCCGCGAGGTCTATGCCCAGATAGAGGAGGATATGGACCGGGTAGACTTCTTCCTGTGCATGAACTGGCGCATACCCAAGCTGGAACGCTACCGCAAGCCGGTGGTCATCATGCAGAACGGCAACGAGGGCATCGACTTCGCCGCCTACTGCCGCTCCATCGGGCTGGAGGCCTATGTGTGTATGGACCTGGCCGACCTCAACGAGCTGGCGCACCTGCTGTGGGTGCGCAAGGTGGTGGCCCACACGAGGGCCCTCGTGCTCACCCACGGCAGCATGCCCACCTTCGGTCTACAGAGTGTGATACGCGACCCTGAGCTCATACGCCAGCGCTACGGCATGGAAATCGTGAAACTGCCCTTCCGCGACATCTTTAGCTATATGGACCGTGTGACCGATGATGAGGCGCGTCCCATCGCCGAGCGCATCTGGGGCGGAGCTCTGGAGCAAAAGGTGCGCAAGGAGTGGTTCATCAACGATATCAAGTATTGCCTCGCTGCCAAGCGCATGATGGACGACTACGACTGCAACGCTTTCTCCACCGCCTGCCATGAGCTCTGCACCAGCGAGATACCCCAGCAGCGCAAGTTCACACCCTGCACCTGCCACTCGCTGCTCAAGGACGAGGGCTACCCCAGCGGTTGCGAGGAAGACCTCAACGCCCTGCTCGCCATGACCATCATGCAGGCCGCCGCTATGCGCCCCGCCTTCATGGGCAATCCCAACATGGAGACCGACGACCTGCTGCGCATACACCATGCCGTGCCGGCACTCTGCATGAACGGCTACGGAAAGAAACCGCTCCGCTATAAGCTGTGGGCCTTCACCGGTCAGGGCTTCGGCGGCAAACTGCAGGTCGACTTTACCGAGAACGAGGAGCAGTATATCACCCTGGGACGCTTCAACCCCATGGCCGACACCATCAGTGTGAAGCGCGGCGAGGTGCTCCGCTCTGAGTTCGACGAGGTGTATTGCTCGCCCTATTACTATATCAAGATGGACGATGCCCGCGGATTCATGCATCAGTTGGCCGGCTTCGGCCACCATCAGGTGCTCATCTTCGGCGACTACACCCGCATGCTGCACCAGCTGGGCAGGGTGATGGGATTCAAGGTGATGGAGCACGTATGATTTACCTCAACCAGGCAGCCACTACTTATCCCAAACCGCCCGCCGTGGTGAAAGCCGTGGCCGGGGCTTTGCAGGAGATGCCGGCCGGTGCATTGCGCAGCACGCTGGCCGACGGGCAAGACCCGGCGCCGGCCCTGCGCACTCTCATGGCCTCGCTGCTGCACACACCGCATGCCGACAGAATCTTCTTCAGCAGTGGAGCCACCGACTCGCTCAACCGCCTTATCGGCGGACTGGGCCCTGTGCGCATGGCGGTACTGGCCGACAACCACAATAGTGTGCTACGGCCGCTCTTCAATGGGGTGGGCCGGCTGCCCGACGTGCTCATCAGTGTGGACCAAGTAGAGCATTTGGAGGCCGACTGGCTGGTGGTGCCCCACTGCTCCAATGTCACCGGCACCGTCTATGATTTGGCCCGTCTGTGCCGCACCGCCCATGCACGCGGTGCCAAGGTCTTGGTCGATGCTGCCCAGAGCGTGGGCTGCGTGCCTGTCGATGTGGAGGAGTGGGGCGTCGATGCGCTCGCCTTCACCGGCCACAAGGCACTGTATGGTCCGCAGGGCACTGGCGGCTATTATGTGAGCCCCGATGTGGCACTGCGTCCCACTGTGTTCGGCGGAACTGGCACCGACAGCAGTGTTTTGCGTTATGATGACGATGCCTGGGAGTATGAACCCGGCACCCCCAACGGTCCGGGTCTGTCCGGACTGCTGGCAGGGGTGCGCTATGTCTTGGAACTGGGTGTGGAGCCTATCCAGCAGCAGTTGCAGAGCGGCATCGCCCGTCTCATAGCGGGTCTTGAACGTCTGCCCTATGTCAGGGTCTACTCCTCGGTGAGCGGCGTGCAGGGTCCGCTGGTGAGTTTCACCGTGGGCAAGCTGCAGCCGGCCGATGTGGGCTACATCCTGCAGAATGTCTACGGCATCACAGTGCGCACCGGCATGCACTGCGCACCGCTCGCCCACCGTTGCCAGGGTACGGCACCTTATGGCACGGTGCGTGTGAGCCTCTCCACCTTCAACACACCCCATGACATCGACGCCTTCCTCAAGGCGCTTACCGAGATTACCTCTCAGCTATGAAGATATTGCGCGTAACCCCCTCGCCCGAGCCCTGTGTGGAGGCCGGCTGGCATGCCTCGCAGTATTATCTCGACGGCCCTGTGACCAAGCAGCTGGTGCTTTCGCTGCGGCCGCTGGGCAGTCTGCTTCTGCTGGAGCACCTGCGCCAGCCCTTTTTCAAGATAGAGAGCCATCACTACATGATAAAGGGCCTGTTGGGCGACACCAGTCTGCGGGTGGCCCTGCACCGCGATTATCAGCACGAGGCGGAGCGGATAAGACGAATTATCACCGGCGGAGAGGAAATATAGCGGGGAAAAGGCGTCCACTTCGGGTTTTTTGGCTATTTTTGCAGAAAAATACAGAAATCACAGAAATGACTACACTTTATCCCAAACTTATCACCGACGCCCTGGCTACCGTCATCTATCCCGGAACAAAGAAAAACCTCGTGGAGAGCGGCATGGTCGACGACAATCTCCGCATCGACGGCATGAAAGTGTCGTTCTCGCTCATATTCAAACGCGATACCGACCCCTTCCTCAAATCCACGCTGAAAGCGGCCGAGGCCGCCATCCACTATCATGTGGACAAGGATGTGGAGGTGACCATCACTCCCGTTTTTGAGTCGAAACCGCGTCCTGAAGTAGGAAAAATGCTTCCCGGTGTGAAGAACATCGTGGCCGTGAGTTCCGGCAAAGGTGGTGTGGGCAAGAGCACCGTGGCGGTGAACCTGGCCGTGGCGCTGGCCCGTCTGGGTTACCGTGTGGGACTGCTCGACACCGACATTTTCGGTCCCTCGCTGCCCAAGATGTTCGGCATGGAGGGAGAGAAGGTTTACTCCGTAGAGGTCGACGGCCGCCAGCTCATAGAGCCTGTTGAGAAATTTGGCGTGAAGATGCTGAGCATCGGTTTCTTCGTCCATCCCGACACGGCCATGCTGTGGCGCGGCGGTATGGCATCCAACGCCCTGAAGCAGTTGATAGCCGACTCCGATTGGGGCGAGCTCGACTATTTCATTCTCGACACGCCTCCCGGCACGAGCGACATCCATCTCACCCTGTTGCAGTCGCTGGCCATCACGGGTGCTGTCATAGTGAGCACCCCTCAGAAGGTGGCTTTGGCTGATGCGCGCAAGGGTATCGATATGTATCAGAACGACAAGGTGAATGTGCCCATCCTCGGACTGGTGGAGAACATGGCTTGGTTCACGCCCGCCGAACTGCCAGAGAACAAGTATTACATCTTCGGCCGTGAGGGCTGCAAGCAGTTGGCGCAGGAGCTCGGCATACCTTTGCTGGCTCAGATACCGGTGGTGCAGAGCATCTGTGAGAGTGGCGATGAGGGAGCCCCAGTGGCTCTGAGCAACTCCATGACCGGTCTTGCCTTCATCAACCTGGCCCAGAGTGTGGTGACGGTGGTGAACCGCCGCAACCGTGAGCAGGCGCCCACCCAGATTGTCGGGGTCACCAAAAAATAAGCGTTTTCGGTATCTTCCACTACAATAAGGATTAAGACTTGCCTTTGTTGCTACCATTATTGTTGCCATTGATGGTGATGGCAAAAAGCAAAGGTCTTAGAAACCGCAAGGTCACACTGCCAAAACAGCCGTCTTCTGCGCAAAATGTGCGGAAGACGGCTGTTTCTATGTTTTTTTGTCGCATTTTTGTTGGGCGGCATCTTACTTTTGTGTATCTTTACCCCCATAAAAGTAGTAATCTCTTTTACGGAAGCTTATGAAAAAGACTGCCTTTTTACTTTTGATAGTGGCACTCCTCTCTGCCTGTGCCGTTTCGGAACAGACCAAGATGGAGAGGACCGCCAGAAAGGAATTGTTGGCCAAACAGGTGAGAGAAGGTATCGAAAACCGCCATTTCACCGTCGACGTGCGCATGGCGCACCCGCTCAGGGGACGTCCGCTACAGCTCTCCTCACCCTATGACTTGGAGGTGAAAGGCGACACCATCGTGTCGTACCTGCCTTACTTCGGACGCGCCTACTATGTGCCGTATGGTGGAGGAAAGGGGCTCAACTTCGTGGGCAAAATCACCTCCTACGAAGTGGCGCAGGGACGCAAGGGCGAATACCTCATCTCCATGGGCGTGGACAATGAGGAGGACAACTTGCTCTATCTCGTGACGCTCTTCGAAAGCGGCAGCGCCACCGTCGACGTGGCATCGAAAAACAGAGACCGTATCTACTTCACCGGTGACTTCAATCCTGATGCCAAATGAAAAAATTGTTCTTGATGGCCCTCATGGCCTGTCTGCTGCTGCCGGCGCTCTGTCGGGCTGATGGCAGCGATGCACGGCCCATGCGCTATAAAATGGATTATGTGTCGGGTGCTTATCTCCGGAAGAGCGGCTCCACCCTGCATTTCGTGACTGCCGACCTGGAATGGCCGGCATGGATCAATGCCGGACGGCCGCAGACGCTGATGAACCATCTGGCGGCCAAACTGTTCGGTAACACCGATTTCGCCGTGGCCGACGGATTCGACAGGTATCTCGACAGCCTGGGCGAACCGCTTGAGGCAGTGCCCGACGATGACGCCGGTCTGAACAAGGTCTATCACTCATTGGAACTCAAACTCGTGGAGTATTCCACCGCACGGTATATCTCCTTCCGTATCATGGCGACCGAACGGAATGCCGAGAGTCATCAGGTGAGGTCGATGGTGCACCATATCTTTACCTACGATATCGTAAACGACAAAATCCTGGGCAAAACCGACTTGCTGAGGAAGATTTGTTTCGAGGGAAATGTGGCCTACTACGATTTCATGAATCTGGTGCGGCAGCAAACTCCCTCTGAATACTGGGAGGATGAGCGATTCTATACCATGAAATTCCCGCAGGAATTCTGCCTGATGAACGACGGACTGGTTTGCGACCTCGGCTTCACCTCCTACGACAGTCCCGCCAATCTGCTTGTCTTCATCCCTTATAAAGAGGCTTACGACTATTACACCAAGGCGCTGAAAAAACTGCTCCAGGCGGAGGCGCGGCTGAACCCCGTAGGGCCGGTGTCGACCCAAGAGTCGGCCGGTGAAGCCGTGGACACGACGAAGGTATACAATGTGGCGGAGGAGAATCCTGTCTTTCAGGGAGGGCAGGACGAAATGATAAAGTTCATGACCGATAACCTGCGCTTCCCGCCTATCGAGGAGATGCTGGAGATAAAAGGTAGGGTGGTGGCGCAGTTTGTCGTGGAGCGCGATGGAACCGTCTCTACCGTCTCGGTGGTGGGACCGGCATCGCCGGGCTTCGACCGCGAGGTGGTCAGAGTGGTGAAAATGATGCCGCGGTGGACTCCCGGTAAGATAGGCGGACAGAGCGTGAGGACCCGCATGTCGCTGCCCATAACATGGAAACCTCAATAAATTGTTGTGATGGATATGGTTTATATAAGACGAAACAACAAAGACTATGGGCCGTACGAAGATACGGTGCTCGTGGACTATGTGAACAGAGGGGTGGTGGTGAAGCAAGACATACTGCACGACCCCATCAGCGGCCATGACACCACGGTGGCGGCCTACATCCGACAGAAGGGGCTGCACTGCAGGGTGCAGCATGCCGGCAGTATCGCCTCGCAGCTGCATAAGATAGGCGGCGAACTCATACTGCCCAAGGAGAGCATGGCCAACCGCAAGTGGCTCTCCGACAAGAAGATGCTCATGCTGGCCATCGTAGGTCTGGCACCATCGCTGCTGCTCGTGCTGCCGCTGGGCGAGGTTGGGGTATTCTATTTCATCGCCCTCTACTTCTCTTTCATTTGGGGGCTCTTCTTCTATTATCTCTTCAAGACACCGCAGGTCACACTCAAGGCCACGGTCAATGTGTTCTTCCTCACACAGCTGTTCGTCTTCGTGGTGTGGGGGGTATTCGGACTGGTGCGCTTCAATCCTTTCTATGCCCTGCTGGAGTCGCCTTTCCCGCTTGACCTCATCGGCTTCGTGCTGGGCGTGGGACTCATGGAGGAATCGGCCAAGATTGTGCCGCTGCTCTTCCTGCGCAACAAGGCCAAAGAGCCGCTCCTGCCGCGCACACTGGTGTATTACGGTCTCATGTCGGGCATCGCCTTCGGTGTGTTCGAGGGGGTGCAGTATCAGCTCACCGTCAATGCCGAACTGGGCTATACCGAGGCCTTCTACCTGAATATAGCCCGGCTCACCAGTCTGCCGTTCCTGCATGCCATCTGGTGCGGCATAGCCGGCTACTTCATTGCTTTTGCCAGCCTCTATCCCAAATACCGCCGCTCGCTCTATTTCCTGGCGGTGGCCGTGCCGGCCACGTTGCATGGCCTCTACGACACCTTTTGCAACAATTTCGTCATCTTGGCGCTGGTGGTTTCGTTCGTGGGGGTGTTCCTGCTCATGGCCTACCTGGAGAAGAGGGTCGACTATCAGTCGCGCCTGCGCTCCTGATGCTTAGACGTATATACAGCAAAGAGGAGGATTTGCAGCCGTCTGCAGGCAAATCCTCCTCTTGTTGTATGGTCGGGATGTCAGACCATGTGATTACATGGCCCAGCCATATTTCTTGATGATGTCGGCGTATTTCGAACCAAACTGCTGCGGGGTGATGACCTCGCCCTTCTCGTTGTAGAACACGCCTTCTTTCGGGTTGCCGTTCTTGTCCATCTCCACCTCAAAAGCTTTGGTGCCGTTGGCGTGGAGAATTTTCACACGCACCAGCTGGCCGCTGTCGGTTTCCTGGCAGAAACGGTGCTCCTCGTCCCATATCTCACCAGTAAGGGGCATGTCGGTGCTGTCGGTGGCCAGTGATGAGGTAGTGTCGGAGCTCTCCGTAATGTTCACGTCGTTGATCTTGTATTCTTTCTTGCACGAGGCAAAAACCAGGAGCAGCGCTCCTATGATGACTAATCCGGTCTTTCTCATGTCTGTTTGTTGTTTAGCGGATGATATTTTTATTGACGTTCATTCTAAAACCAGTTCCACGGGGCAGTGGTCGGAACCCATAATCTCGTTGTGAATCTCGGCCGCACGGACGCGGTCGGTCAGCCGGTCGGACACCAGAAAATAGTCGATGCGCCAGCCGGCGTTCTTCTCGCGGGCCTTGAAGCGGTACGACCACCACGAGTATTTTATCTCGTCGGGATGCAGAAGGCGGAAGGTGTCGGTGAAGCCCGATGCCAATAGATGGCTGAACTTGGCGCGCTCCTCGTCGGTGAAACCGGCATTGCGGCGGTTGGTCTTCGGGTTCTTCAGGTCTATCTCCTGGTGGGCCACATTCATGTCGCCGCACACCACCACGGGCTTTTTGGCGTCGAGGGCCTGCAGATAGGCCAGAAAGGCGTCTTCCCACTCCATGCGGTAGTCGAGGCGGCGCAGACCGTCCTGCGAGTTGGGGGTGTAGACGGTCACGAGGTAGAAGTCGGCCATCTCGAGGGTTATCACGCGGCCCTCATGGTCGTGCTCGTCCACGCCGATGCCATAGCTCACCGAGAGAGGGGTATGGCGTGTGTAGACGGCGGTGCCCGAATAGCCTTTCTTCTCGGCGTAGTTCCAGTAGGAGGTGTAGCCTTCTACCTGCAGGTCGAGCTGTCCTTCTTGCATCTTTGTCTCCTGCAGGCAGAAGAAGTCGGCGTCCAGTTGGCCGAACGATTCCTCAAAGCCTTTGCCCACACAGGCGCGCAGACCGTTCACATTCCAGGATATCAGTTTCATGGGCGGTGTCTCTTGGGCGTTGGGTGGTTATTTGGTGCCTCCCAGCAGGAAGATGCCGTTGCAGGTATAGGCGGTATAGTCGATGGAGATGTCCTTCACGAGCACATAGGCGCTGATCTTGGGCTGGCTGAAGGCGCCCGAGGTGTAGACCACCACCTGCTGTCCATAGCTGTTGTAGGCGCTCATGCTGGTGGCATAGTTCAACATCACCTGATGGGTCTTTCCCTCCAGTTCTACCTGGAAAGAGAGGCTGTTCTCTTTCGGCACCATCATGAAGGTGTAGTAACCGCCGTCTTTATTGATGTTCCAGAAGGGGTGCAGCACGGCGTTGAAATGCTGGTCGGGAGCGGCTTTCAGCACGGCTTTGGCGTTACTGTGCGATACGCTGTTGGCCAGACAGCTCACCGGGAAGGCGGGTATGCTCAGCACCGAGTCGGCGGCTGTCACATACCAGGTCGTAGCCACACTGTCCATGGCATGGGTGGTGTCGTTGTCGAAATACACGTGTCCGTTGTAGAAGCCCTCCATGGCGTTGATTTGCTGGGTCTTCTCTGCCGGAGTCAGCACTGCGGTCACTTCGTCGTCGTCATCATCGCTAAGACAGGAGGTGAGGGCGAAAGTGGCGATGGCCATGCAAAGCAGGCACATCATCATGGTTCTCAATTCTTTCATATACATTGTTTGATTTTATCTTCACTATAAACGCATTTTCCCTGTCTTTCTTGCATTCGGGGCCGTGAAAAAATCTTACTCGCCGCGGAGCAGGTTCATAAACTCCTGGCGGGTCTTGGCCTGGTTGAAGGCACCGCTGAAGTCGCTCGTCGTGGTCACGGCGTTGATTTTTTCCACACCGCGCATCTGCATGCACATGTGGCGGGCCTCAATCACCACCATCACGCCGAGCGGATGGAGTGTGTCCTGAATGCAGTCCTTGATCTGCTGCGTGAGCCGCTCCTGCACCTGAAGGCGGTGGCTGAATATGTCTACCACACGGGCTATCTTGCTCAGGCCGGTGATGTAGCCATTGGGAATATAGGCCACATGGGCCTTGCCGTAGAACGGCAGCATGTGGTGCTCGCAAAGCGAGAAGAAGTCGATATCCTTCACGATCACCATCTGGTTGTAGCTCTCCTCGAAAAGGGCGTCGGTGAGCACTTTGTGGGCATCCTGCGTGTAGCCGCGCGTCAGTATCTGCATGGCCTTGGCCACACGCATGGGGGTCTTCTGAAGACCCTCCCGCTGGGGGTCTTCGCCCAGCAGATTCAGTATGTTATAATAATTAGTCGCAAGGGCGTCGAGACCCTCGCGGAATTCTGTCTCTGGATTCATCTCGTTTAGTTATTTGTAGGTACGGGTGATGAGCGAGGCTTTCACCACACAGGCACTGCGGTAGCCCAACTTCTTGAGCTTCTTTACAAGAGCGGTGGCTTCGTCCTGCTTCTTGAAATTGCCGATGCGGCAGGCCCAACGGGGTGAGTAGAAGTGCACATAGACGGGCAGGGTGGGCATCTGCGATTTCATCTCCTGACCTACCTGCTCGGCCTTCATCTTGTCCTCGCGGGTGTTGCCGCCCGACCATACCTGCACCATGTAGCCGTCGATGCGGCGGCCGCCGCGCATCACTTTCTTCACCGAGCCGCGGCTCGACGTGGTGGCGGTAGATGAGTATTCGTCGCGCTGCTTGAGGGCCTCGCGGCGGGCTTCCTCTTTCAACTTCTCGTCTTCACGGCGCTGGCGGGCGCGCTCGCGCTCACGCTCGGCTCTGGCACTGGCCTCGTCGGTCTGCGTGCTGGAGGTGCGGCTGGTGGAGCTGCTGGTCTGACTGCTCTCGCGCGAGGCGGGATGGCTCTCTGTGCGGCTGGAGGACGACTGCGACTGGCTGGAAGAACTTGGCTTGGCCTCGCTCTTGGGTGTGGCGCTGCTCTCTTTCTGCTTGTTCTTGCCGTTTACCAGATTGCTGATGTCGTCGCTCTGCTTCACCGAGACCGATCCCTGTCCTTGTCCCTGGTTCTCTTTCTGCAGGTGGTCCAGAAACGACTGCGCGCTCATGGGGACCGCGCAGAAGAGGGCCAGAGACAAGGCAATGATTGTTCTTCTCATCATAGGGATGGTTTTGGATGTTTTCTTGACTTATTTCCAGGCGTCGATGATGCCCTTGAAGTCGGCTGCTTTCAGCGAGGCACCGCCGATGAGGCCACCGTCGATGTCGGGCTTGGCAAAGAGCTCCTTGGCGTTGCTGGGCTTGCAGCTGCCGCCGTAGAGAATGGTGGTGTCGTCGGCTACCTGGGCACCGAACTTCTCGCACACGATGCTGCGTATGTAGGCGTGTATCTCCTCGGCCTGCTCGGCAGTGGCGGTCTTGCCGGTACCGATGGCCCAGATGGGCTCGTAGGCGATGATGATGTGGCTGAACTCCTCGGCGGTCAGGTTGAACACGCTGCCCTCGAGCTCGGCTTTCACCACCTCGTTCTGGATGCCCTGCTCACGCTCTTCCAGGCTCTCGCCGATGCAGAAGATTACCTCCAGGCCGTTGGCCAGGGCCAGCTGCACCTTCTCTCTCAGGATGGCGGGAGTCTCGGCATAGTAGCCGCGGCGCTCCGAGTGGCCCAGAATCACATACTGTGCTCCGGTGCTCTTCACCATCTCGGCCGACACCTCACCGGTGTAGGCGCCTTTGGCCTTGTCGGCGCAGTTCTCGGCACCAAGACCTATCACGGTCTGGTCGAGGAACTGGGCGATGCTGGCCAGGTGAATGAAGGGGGTGCAGATTACCACGCCGCAGTTGGGCTTGTCGGCCTTCAGGTTGTCGTTCAGTTCTTTTGCCAGGGCGATGCCCTCTTGCAGGTTCATGTTCATTTTCCAGTTGCCTGCTACAATTTTCTTTCTCATTTGTTTGATGTTTTATGTTTGGTTGTTTTGGGTGTTTTCTTCTTTCGCAGCCATTGGGTCCACGCCCAGGTCCTGTCGGCCAGCGTAAGCAGCAACAGCGGGAGGACGAACCACAGCAGGATGGTTACTATCTTGCGGGCTGCCGTGTCCTGCGCCATGCGGCCCAGCGCCATCTGCTCCAGCGGAAGGGTGGTCTGCCCTTGCTCTATCACGGGCAGCCGGTTGTGGCTCCACTTGTTGAGCACCACACCGCCCTTGAGCAGCAGCAGGCCGGGGTTGCTGCGGATGATGGTCTTCAGCGTCGTCTCGTCGGTCATGCAGAAGGGATACTCGGCTCCCGTCAGGTCGCGCCAGCGCTCTATGGCGTCGTCGCCGCTCGCCGTGAGGCAGTAGAAGGGATAGCCGTGCTCCCGGGCATACTCATACAGCTGGTCTATCTCGCCGAAGTTGGTGTCGCTGGCCTTGGCCAGGTTGGGGGCAATGAGCAGGAAGGTATAGCCGGGGTCGTGAAGCACGCTGTCGGTGATGTCGTCGCCGGTCTCCCGCACCTCTATCGAGAAGTCGTGGATGGGGGGCTCATAGCCCTCGGCCACCTGCACCGTGCGGCTGTCTATGAAAGTCCATGTGGAGTCGGGGTAGTTGTCGAGGGTGAACTCTTTCTGCTCGCCGTCTTTCTCCAGGATAAACGTGGTCTCAAACTGGGGCGGCTGCTCGCCCTCGGGCACGGTCATGCCGGCAGGTATGTCGGCGCCGATGTGGTAGGGACGGAAGTCGAACAGCGGCAGGAAGTAGAGGCACCAGAGGCTGATGGCGAGGATGAACAGAATGGCGTAGTTCACCACAATCCACTGGTTGCTCTTCGAGATGAAACGCACCATCTGCAGAGGCCAGCGGGCCACCACACTGATGCATGCCAGCAGCACCACGTTCTTCAGCAGGCTCTCCTTGCCGGTCATGGGCAGGGCGTCGCCGAAGCAGCCGCAGTCTTTCACCGGCTCCCAGAAGGCTATCCACACCGTGACAAGCGTCATCAGCACCATGAAGCAAAGCGCCACCCGCGAGGTGAGCCGGCGGTGGATGGCAAATAGCAGCAGCAGGCCCAGGGTGAACTCTATCGCCGACAGACCTACTGATGTCGCCAGCGTGAGCCAGTCGGGCACCAGGCCGCCCAAATGCAATGCGGTGGCGTAGTCTTGCAGCTTGTATTGGGTGCCCAGCGGGTCGATGGCTTTCACAAATCCGGAGAGAATGAAAGTCAGCGCCGTCACCAGCCGGCACACATTCACCAATATGTATTTGCCTTTATTCACTCTGCTCGCCCAACTTGATCAGGCCGAAAACGGCGTAGTTGATGATGTCCATGTAGTTGGAGTCGATACCCTCCGACACGGTGGTCACACCGCAGTTCTCCTCTATCTCCTTGATGCGCTGAAGTTTGGTCAGAATAAAATCGGTGTAGCTCGAAGTGCGCATGGAGCGCCAGGCCTCGTTGTAATCGTGGTTCTTCTTGCGCATCAGCTCAAGGGCCGAGACGGCAAACTGGTCGTAGAGGGCAAGGGCTTCGGCGGGCGTCATGTCGGTGCGGTCGGCATAGCCCTTTGTCAGTTGGATGAGCCCTACGAGCCCGTAGTTGACCAAAGCGGCAAACTCGGGGCGGATGCCTTCGCCCACCAGCGACTCGCCGCACGTCTCCAACTGCCTGATGCGCTTCGCCTTGATGTATAGCTGGTCGGTGAGCGACGAGGGGCGAAGTATGCGCCACGAGGCTCCATAGTCGGCCAGCTTCTTCTCGAAGATACTGCGGCATTCGGCCATGGCGGCACTGAATTGGGCCTCGGTATGTGTGAATTTGCTCTCCATGTCTCTTTTTTTTACGCTGCAAAAGTACGCATTTTCGGCGAATTCACCAAAGAGCGGGCTCATAATTATGGAATATTAAAATATTCGGAATATTTACACGTTTTTTTCGCCTTTTCGCTCTCATTTCGGCTTTTTTTGCTAATTTTGCGGCTCCCAAACGATTTTCATCCCCGCCGCAAGGCCACACGAACCTGCCAATACTGCTTAGAATGAAGGATTATACGGATGCCGAACTGGCAAAACTTCTTGATAACAAATTGTTCAGACTGCTTTCTGAGACGGCCGACAGCCTCGGCGTGGAATGCTATGTGGTGGGAGGATATGTGCGTGACATCTTCCTGGAGCGGCCTTCCGATGATATCGATGTGGTGGTGGTGGGCAGCGGCATCGAGATGGCCGAGGCTTTCAAGAAGAAACTCGGCAGCAGGGCACGCCTGTCGGTGTTCCGCAGCTACGGCACGGCTCAGGTGAAGTTTAAGAACACCGAGGTGGAGTTTGTGGGGGCCAGAAAGGAGAGCTACCACCGGGAGTCGAGAAACCCCATCGTGGAAAACGGCACCCTCGAGGACGACCAGAACCGGCGCGACTTCACCATCAATGCCATGGCCATCTGTCTCAACCATGACCGCTTCGGCGAACTCGTCGACCCGTTCGGCGGACTCGACGACCTCTTCGACGGCTACATACGTACACCGCTCGACCCTGACATCACTTTCTCCGACGACCCGCTGCGCATGCTGCGCTGCGTGCGCTTCGCCACCCGATTCAAGTTCTATATCGACGAGGAAACGTTCGACGCGCTGGGGCGCAACGCCGAGCGCATCAAGATAGTGAGCGCCGAGCGCATAGCGGTGGAACTCAACAAAATCATGATGACCGAGACGCCCAGCACCGGCTTCGACTATCTGCACCGGAGCGGGCTGCTGACCATCATCCTGCCCGAGATAGCGGCCCTCGATGTGGTGGAGACCCGCAACGGAAGGGCGCATAAAAACAATTTCTACCACACCCTCGAGGTTCTTGATAATGTTGCGAAAAAATCAGACAATCTTTGGCTGCGGTGGGCCGCCCTCCTACACGATGTGGGCAAGCCGAAGAGCAAACGCTGGGACCCCGTGGCCGGTTGGACGTTTCACAACCATAACCTCATCGGTGCCAAGATGGTGCCCGCCATTTTCCGTCGGCTCAAGCAGCCGCTCGACTACCAAATGAAATATGTGCAGAACATGGTTGAGCTGCATATGCGGCCCATTGTCATCGCCGATGCGGAGGTGACCGACAGCGCCGTGCGCCGACTGCTCAACGATGCCCAGGACGATATCGACGACTTGCTCCTGCTCTGCGAGGCCGACATCACCAGCAAGAACCAGGTGAGGAAACAACGCTTTCACGATAACTACCGACTGGTGCGCGAGAAGATTGAGGAACTTAAGAAAAAAGATTACAAACGATTGTTCCAGCCCTGCATCGACGGCAATGAGATTATGCAGATTTTCGGCCTCAAGCCTTCGCCCGAGGTGGGCACACTGAAAACCTGTATCAAGGATGCCGTGCTCGACGGGAAAGTGCCCAACGAGCGCGAGGCGTTGCTTGCCCTGCTTTTGGAGAAAGGCAACCAGTTGGGCTTGAAACCCGTCAGCGGCGAATCGTTGTCCTGATTCTTTTCTTTGCTTATCCAAATCACTTTTTATGTGGCCATTTCTTCTGCTTTCGAAGAAATACCACATAATAATTGTTAAATTATTCTTTTCCAACTTTTCTGTTGTCGGAAAATAAGCTAACTTTGCAATTTAAAAGGTATTTTCTATAAGAGCCAATCGCCTTTAGTGTAGCAAGTAAAGAAACAAAAACAACACATAAGATTATTATCAGTTCAATTATGAGAATGAAAAAGTTTTTATCGGTAGCTGCCATCTCCGCTCTGCTCGTTTCATGCGGTGGTGGCGGTGGTGGTATGAATTTCGGCGACAATGAGTTCCCCGTACGCACGGTCGATACGCAGAGCGCCCAGTCGCAAGTCTCCTATCCCGCATCCATCAAGGGTGTGCAGGATGTGGAAATCCGCCCCAAAGTTTCAGGATTCATCACAAGAGTGTGTGTGCAGGAGGGACAGTTCGTCAAGGCTGGCCAACTGCTCTTCGTCATCGACAATGAGACTTATCAGGCTGCCGTGCGTCAGGCACAGGCCGCTGTAAACCAGGCACAGGCCGCCATCAATACGGCCGAGGCACAAATGAACACCGCCAAACTGTCGTTCGAGAACACCACGCAGCTCCATGCCAACGGAGTGGTGGGCGACTTCGAACTCCAGTCGGCCAAGAACACCTACAACAGTGCGCAGGCACAGGTCAACCAGGCCAAGGCCGCGCTCGGACAGGCACAGGCTTCGCTCGCATCGGCCAAGGAAACACTCAGCTTCTGCTATGTGAACAGCCCCGCATCAGGCGTGGTGGGCACTCTGCCCTTCAAGGTGGGCGCACTGGTGAGCGCATCGAGCGCACAGCCCCTTACCACCGTTTCGAATATCAGCATGATGGAGGTCTATTTCTCGATGACGGAGAAAGATATGCTCGACCTCACCAAGACTGCCGGCGGCATCGGAGCCGCTGTCAACTCCTTCCCGCCCGTGCGCCTGCAGTTGGCCGACGGCTCGGTCTATCCCCATCAGGGCGAGGTGGCCAAGATGAGCGGCGTTATCGATGCCGCTACGGGTTCGGTCACCGTCATCGCACGCTTCCCCAATCCTGAGAGCCTGCTCAAGAGCGGCGGCTCGGGCCGTGTGGTGGTGGAGCGCCACAACAATTCGGCACTCGTCGTGCCGCAGGAGTGTGTGGCCGAGGTGCAGGACAAGCACTTCGTCTATCTGCTGGGCAGCGACAACAAGGTGAAATATACCGAGGTGACCGTCGACCCGCAGAACGACGGCACCAACTTCGTCATCCTCTCCGGCATCAAACCCGGCGACAAGTATGTGTCGGCCGGTATCTCCAAACTCACCGACGGCATGGAAATCAAACCCATCACCCCCGAGGAGTATCAGAAGAAGATCGACGAGGCCACACAGCTCGCCTCAAAAGGCACTGCCAAAGGCGTGGTCGAAGCCTTGTCGGGAAAGAAATAAGTTCACTTAACCGTTGACAGCAGATATTCAAGATATATGACTTTTACAACATTCATAAAACGCCCGGTACTCTCGACCGTGATCTCCGTGGTGATCGTCATCCTGGGATTCATCGGACTGGCCACCCTGCCTATCGAGCAGTACCCTGACATAGCACCGCCTACCATCATGGTGCGCACCTCCTATACCGGTGCCGACGCCCTGACGGTGATGAACTCGGTGCTCGCTCCCCTCGAGGAGAGCATCAACGGTGTGGAGGGCATGGACTATATGACCTCGAGCGCCGACAATATGGGTTCAGCATCCATCACGGTATTCTTCCGACAGGGACTCAATGCCGATATGTGCGCCGTCAATGTGCAGAACCGTGTGCAGCAGGCACAGGCACTGCTGCCCGCCGAGGTGACAAGGGCCGGTGTGATGGTGCTCAAACGACAGACCTCGCAGGTGGTGATGGTGTCTATCTCATCGCCCGACGGACGATACGACGACGAGTTCCTCACCAACTACAGCGACATCAACATCGTACCGGCACTGAAACGTGTGCCGGGCGTGGGCGATGTCATGTCGCCGGGTATGAAGACCTACTCCATGCGTATCTGGCTCAAACCCGATGCCATGAAACAGTTCAATCTCATGCCGAGCGACATCAGCGGACTGCTGGCCGAGCAGAACATCGAGGCGGCGCCGGGCTCCTTCGGCGAGCGCTCCAATGTGGCTTATGAGTATTCGCTCCGCTACACCGGCCGACTCAAGACGGCCGAGCAGTTCGGCAATATCATCATACGCAGCGACAAGGACGGCAACACACTCCGGCTCAAGGATGTGGCCGACATCGAACTGGGCGGTCTGCAGTACTCCGTCTCGATGAAGAACAACAACTGTCCCTCCATCATGGCCATGGTGCAGCAGACACCGGGCTCCAACGCCAACGATATCGCCAAGCGCGTGAAGGCCGAGATGGAGAAACAGGCCAAGAACTTCCCGCCGGGACTCGTCTATGAGTACAACTACGATGTGACGGAGTTCCTCTATGCCAGTATCGAGGAGGTGGTGTTCACCCTTTGCATCACCCTGCTGCTGGTGTTCCTCGTGGTGTATGTCTTCCTCCAGGACTTCCGCTCCACCCTCATCCCGCTCATCGCCGTGCCGGTGTCGCTCATCGGTACCTTCTTCTTCCTGAAGATTATCGGCTTCTCCATCAACCTGCTCACCCTGTCGGCACTACTCCTGGCCATCGCCATCGTGGTGGACGACGCCATCGTGGTGGTGGAGGCCGTCCACGCCAAGCTCGACCAGGGCTACAAGAGCGCGCTCACGGCGTCAATCGATGCCATGAACGAGATTTCGGGTGCCATCATCTCCATCACACTGGTGATGGCGTCGGTGTTCATCCCCGTGTCATTCATGGGCGGCACCAGCGGTACGTTCTACCGTGAGTTCGGTATCACCATGGCCGTCTCAATCTTTATCTCGGCACTGAACGCCTTGACACTCTCGCCGGCGCTCTGCGCCATCTTCCTGAAACCGCACGACGCCAACGGCAAGGAACGCAAGATGTCGATGATTGACCGCTTCCACACTTCGTTCAATACGGCTTTCGACAAGACGCTCGACAAGTACAAGAACTGGGTCACCAAGTTCGTGCGCAAACCGCTCATGGCAGGGCTCGCCGTGGTGCTGGGCATCGTGGTGCTGGTGTGGAGCATGAGCACCACCAAGTCGGGACTCGTGCCCGATGAGGATACCGGCATGATCTTCTGTACCATCTCCATGCCGCCGGCCACCTCCGTGGCACGCACGCAGCAGGTCATCGCACAGGTCGACTCCATCCTGGCCGCCAACCCGGCCGTGATGTCGCGCGAGCAGATTCAGGGCTACAACTTCATCGGTGCCGCCGGTTCCGATCAGGCCACCTTCATCTGCAAGCTGAAGCCCTTCGAGGAGCGCCAAAAGGGATTCTGGTGGAAACTCTCCGGTCTGTGGCAGGGCGACGGCTTCTACCGCTTCCTCATCAATCCCTACGACGCACGCATGGTGCTGGGCATGTTCTACAAGCAGGTGGCCTCCATCAAGGATGCGCAGATCCTGGCCTTCGCACCGCCTATGATTCCCGGATTCTCCATCAACAACGGTGTGTCGCTGGTGATGCAGGACCGTACGGGCGGTACGCTCGACCGATTCTTCCAGGTCACACAGGAATATCTGGCCGAACTCAACAAGCGCCCGGAAATCCAGATGGCCATGACCTCCTACAACCCCAACTATCCGCAGTATATGATCGATGTGGATGTGGCCAAATGTAAGCAGGCCGGCATCTCGCCCGCTACCGTGCTCACCACGATGCAGGGCTACTACGGCGGACTCTACGCCTCTAACTTCAACTCCTACGGCAAGCTCTACCGTGTGATGATTCAGGGCACCGTGGAGAGCCGTGCCACACCCGAGAGCATGAACAGCATCTTTGTGCGCACCCCCAGCGGCATGGCCCCCATCAATGAGTTCTGCAACGTGAAGCGTGTCTACGGTCCCGCCGGTGTGAACCGATTCAACCTCTTCACCTCCATCAACGTGACCTGTAACGTGGCCGAGGGCTACTCTACCGGTGAGGCCATCAAGGCCGTGGAAGAGGTGGCGGCACAGTCGCTCCCCGCTGGCTATACCTACGACTACTCCGGACTGACCCGTCAGGAGGCAAGCTCCAGCAATGCCACGGCGCTCATCTTCCTGCTCTGCTTCATGTTCATCTACCTCATCCTGAGCGCACAGTATGAGAGCTACATCCTGCCCCTGGCCGTGGTGCTCTCCGTGCCCTTCGGTCTGGCCGGCGCTTTCATCTTCACCAAGCTCTTCGGCCACTCCAACGATATCTACATGCAGATCTCGCTCATCATGCTTATCGGTCTGCTCGCCAAGAACGCCATCCTTATCGTGCAGTTCGCACTCGAACGCCGACACACCGGTATGGCCATCACATGGTCGGCCATCCTCGGTGCTAGCGCCCGTCTGCGTCCTATCCTCATGACGTCGCTCGCCATGGTCATCGGTCTGCTCCCCATGATGTTCGCAAGCGGTGTGGGCAAGAACGGAAACCAGACGCTGGGTGCGGCAGCCGTGGGCGGTATGCTCATCGGTACCATCTGCCAGATCTTCGTGGTGCCCGTGCTCTTCGCCATCTTCCAGCGTCTGCAGGAGAAGTTCACGCCTATCAAGTTCGAGGACAGCACCAACGAGGAGGTGACCGCCGAGTTGAAACAATATGCTCACAAACGCAGCGACTATACGGTCGAGCAATAATACCTTAGTGATATGAAGATGAAGAAAACCATGTTTCTGGGCCTGCTCTCGGCATCACTTCTGATGTCGGGATGCGGCCTCTACAATAAATATCAGCGCCCCGACGTCAATACCAAGGGGCTCATACGCGACAATGTATCGCTCACCGATACCCTCGTGGCGGTAGACACCACCAGCTTCGGCAACCTGCCCTGGCGCAGTGTCTTCACCGACCCGCAACTGCAGAACCTCATAGAAACGGCACTCGACAACAATGCCGACCTGCTCAATGCCGCACTCAACGTGAAGATGATAGAGGCACAGCTCATGGCCGCCAAACTGGCCTTCGTGCCCTCCTTTACCTTCGCGCCCTCGGGCACCATCGCCTCTTGGGACGGCAATAAGCCCACCAAGACCTATCAGCTGCCCATCGCGGCCAGCTGGAGCGTAGACCTCTTCGGAAACCTGCTCTCTCAGAAACGCGGCGCACAGATGTCGCTCCTCGGCATGAAAGACTACCGTGTGATGGTCCAGGCCAATGTGATCTGCGGAGTGGCCAATATGTACTACACCCTGCTCATGCTCGACCGACAGGTGGCTATCGTCGACGATATGACGCAGCTCACCAAGGACACTTGGGAGATGATGAAAATGCAGATGGACCTGGGACGCGCACGCAGCACAAGCGTGCAGAGCGCAGAGGCCAACTACTACAGCGTGCAGGCACAGGCCGTGGACCTGAAACGACAGATCCGTGAGGTGGAGAACTCGCTCTCGCTCCTGCTCGGCCAACCGGCTCAGACCATCGCCCGCGGCAAACTCGAAGACCAGTCGCTGCCCTCTACCTTCAGCACCGGCGTGGGCATTCAGCTGCTCGCCAACCGGGCCGATGTGCACTATGCCGAGATGCAGCTGGCACAGTGCTTCTACAATGTGGAGACGGCACGCAGCCGCTTTTACCCCAGCATCACCATCAGTCCTACCGGCACCTTCACCAACAGTGCCGGCGGTGCAGTGGTGAATCCCGGCAAGTGGCTCCTCTCCGTGGTGGGAAGCCTCACACAGCCCATCTTCCAGCATGGTGCCCTCGTGGCCGGACTAAAAGTGGCCAAGGCACAGCAGGAACAGGCCTACAACACCTGGCAGAACGCCATTCTCAAGGCGGGCAGCGAGGTGAGCGATGCGCTCGTGGCCTACAACTCCTCCGAAGAGAAAAGCCGTCTCGAGGCCATGCAGGTGGAGACACTGCAGAAAAACGTGGAGCACACCCGTATGCTCTTCAAAAACAGCGGCAGCTCCTATCTTGAGGTGATAGCCGCACAGCAGAGCCTGCTCAATGCCCAACTCTCGAAAGTGGCCGACGACTTCTATAAGATGCAGGCCGTGGTGAGCCTCTATTCGGCTCTCGGCGGCGGCGGAAAGTGAGGGCAAATGCTGTCCTCAACGTATTACTACCTTCAAAAAAAGAAACATTATTATGGCAAGTGATATCAGTCCAAGAGCAGAAATCGACCCGAAAGCAAAAATCGGCGACAACTGCAAGATTTTCCCCTTTGTCTATATAGAGGGCGACGTGGAGATTGGCGACGGATGTATTATCTTCCCCTTCACCAGCATCCTCAACGGCACACGGATGGGCAAGCGCAATAAGATTCACCAGGGCTCCGTCATCGGAGCACTGCCGCAAGACTTTGATTTCCGGGGGGAGAAAAGCGAACTCATCATCGGCGACAACAACATCATCCGTGAGAATGTGGTCATCAACCGCGCCACACACACCGGCGGACAGACCGTGATAGGCAACGACAACTTCCTCATGGAGGGCGTGCACGTGTCGCACGACACCAAGATTGGCAACAACTGCGTCTTCGGCTATGGTACGAAGATTGCAGGCGACTGCCTGATTCTCAACGGGGCCATTCTCTCCACCAGCGTCATCGCCAATGCGGGCGTCAGGGTGGGAGAGGGCGTCATGATACAGGCCGGCACTTCCTTCTCCAAGGATGTGCCTCCCTACATCATCGTGGGCGGCAACCCCGTGAAGTATGGCGGTGTCAATACCACCATGCTGTCGTACTACGGCATCGGCGAGAAGGTGCAGAAGCACATCGGCAATGCCTACCGACTGGTGTTCAACTCTCAGAACAGTGTGTTCGATTCCGTGCTCCAGATCAAGGAGCAGGTGCCCGACAGTCCTGAGATACAGAATCTCGTGCATTTCATGGAGAACACCCATCTGGGAATCGTCACCAAACTGTAGTTTCTCCAATCACCATAAAAAAACCGATGTGTCCACTCAGGATACATCGGTTTTTTTATGGTGATTAGAGTTGTCCTGAGGACCGCCCTCTTTATCTCCAACTGTGATAAACGTCGCGTGCGCTCTCCCGTTGGGCGGGGTTCGTGCCGTAGTTCACCGACACTTCAACCGAGAAACTGGGCGAGAAGTTGTAGCGCACGCCGCCGCCCACCACATCGCCAAGGGCGTGCATGTCGTAGAGCGGACGCGGTACAAGCCGGTCGTTGAGCAGGCTCTTCTTGCCATATACGAAGGCTTCCCAGTGCTCGTCGAACCGGTAATTCAACAAAGCGCTCACACCGGCCTCGCGGTAGTTGCTGTGCGCCCAGTACACATTGTTCATATACCCGCCCACAGCCAGTGACAGACGGTCGGTGAGCGGCGCCACATAGAGGGCCGAAATCGACTGGGCGAATCCTACGCCATGGCGGGCATGTTTGCCCACCTCGCCGAACACCGAGGCGCCGATGCTCACGTTAAGGCCTTTGTGCAGCCCCCAGCCGCACCATTCGTCCCACGACAGGGGATAGTGCCACAGACCGCCCGCATAGCCGTAACCGGCGGTGAGGGGCAGGTGCAGACTGTCGGCCGGCAGACCGGGATGCACGTCCACCCCGATGGGCTCGTAGTAGGAATGGAGAGGACTGCCGGGACGTTCCGCCTCCTGCAATGGTGCAGAAGCCGGTTCGGCTCCTTCATCCACCGGTTGCGGCACAACGTTTTCCACATCCTGTGCCGAGCAGACCAACGCCAGACTCAGACACATGCCTGTCAGTAATCCTTTCAGTTTCATTCCTGTTGGGTTTTGATGCAAAGATATAGCTATATCACCAATCTTCCAACCTTTTTAACGCATTTTTCGGCATTTTATCATTGGTTTATCACCTGTTTTGACTATCTGCCTTCAAAAGGCCGTTTTTCCAATTGATAGTCCGCCGCCGTTAAAAAGTTTCATGGATAAAACTTTTTTCCCATATTTTCTTGCAAAAAGCAAAAATATCATTAAATTTGCAGCATAATACTATTGAAATAGCAACTTAATATTTTAATACATGAAAATCGGTTTATTTATCCCCTGTTATGTGGATGCCGTCTATCCAGAGGTCGGTGTCGCCACATACAAACTGCTCAAGCATCTCGGGCTGGATGTAACCTATCCTCTCAACCAGACCTGCTGCGGCCAGCCTATGGCCAATGCCGGATTCGAGTCGATGGCCATACCCCTGGCAGAGAAGTTTGAGGATAAGTTCAAGGAGTTCGACTATGTCGTGGCTCCCTCTGTGAGTTGTACTGCTTTCGTGAAGATCAACTATCCCCGCCTGCTCGAGGGAAAGAAGAAGTGCGAGACGGCCGAAAAGTGCATCGATGTGATCACTTTCCTACACGATGTGGTGAAGGTGAAGTCGCTGCCCGGCGAGTTCCCGCATAAAGTGAGTGTACACAATTCCTGCCACGGCGTCCGCGAACTGGGTCTGAGTTCGCCCAGCGAGATGAACGTCACGAAGTTCAACAAGATTATCGACCTGCTCCAGCTCAAGAAAGGCATCGAGGTGGTGGAACCCGAGCGCCCCGATGAGTGCTGCGGTTTCGGCGGCATGTTCTCCATCGAGGAGACCGATGTATGCCACCGCATGGGACAGGACAAGGTGAAGCGGCACATTGATACCGGCGCCGAGTATGTCACCGGACCCGATTGCTCTTGCCTTATGCACATGGCGGGCGTGGCCAAGAAAGAGGGCATGCCTATTCAGTTTAAGCACGCAGTAGAAATTTTAGCAGCAGGAATCTAATGAGTACAGCACATTCAAAAGCAGCAAAGGAGTTCTTGAAAAATGAAAAGTACTCCCATTGGCACGATGCCACCTTCTGGTCGGTACGTACCAAACGCGACAATATGGCGCACGGACTGAAAGAGTGGGAACAACTGCGCGAAAAGGCCTCGGCCATCAAACGCCACACCATCAGCCATCTTGATGAGTATCTCGACCAGTTTGCCACCAATGCCGAGAAAAACGGATGTATCGTGCACTGGGCGAAGGATGCCGACGAGTTCAACGAGATTGTCTACGGCATTCTCAAAGACCATAACGTGAAGAAACTGGTCAAGAGCAAGAGTATGCTCACCGAAGAGTGTGAGATGAACCCCTATCTCGAGGCCAAAGGCATCGAGGTGGTGGAGACCGACCTCGGCGAGCGCATCATCCAGCTCAAGGGCCAGAAACCCAGCCATATCGTGATGCCCGCCATCCACCTCAACCACGACGATGTGGGTGAGCTCTTCGAGGAGAAACTCGGAACGGAGAAGGGCAACCACGACCCCACCTACCTGACCTATCAGGCGCGCCTCAGCCTGCGCAATGAGTTCCTTACCGCCGATGCCGGTATGACGGGCGGCAACTTCGGTATCGCCGCAACGGGCGACATCGTGGTGTGCACCAACGAGGGCAATGCCGATATGAGCACCTCGTGCCCCAAACTGCACATCGCTGCCGTGGGTCTGGAGAAAATCATCCCTAACTACGACTGTCTGGCCGTGTTCCAGCGCATGCTTTGCCGCGCCGGTACCGGACAGCCCACCACTACCTATACCAGCCACTTCCGCAAGGCGCGCCCCACGGCCGCTCCCATGCATATCGTGCTCGTAGACAACGGACGCAGTGAGTGGATAGCCAATCCGCAGCACTGGGAGATGCTCAAGTGCATACGCTGCGGCTCCTGCATGAACAGCTGCCCCGTATACCGCCGCAGTGGTGGATATTCTTACTCTTACTTCATTCCCGGACCGCTCGGCATCAACCTCGGCATGCTCCGCAACACCAAGCTTCACAGCGGCAACGTGTCGGCATGTACTCTCTGCCTGAGCTGCCAGACGGTATGCCCCGTGAAGATCAACTTGGGCGACCAGATCTATCAGTGGCGCCAGCAGCTCGATGAGTTCGGCACCGCCAACCCGCAGAAGAAGATGATGTGCAAGGGCATGAATGTGCTCTTCGGCAGCAGCGGCATGTACAACACGGCCATGAAGTTCGCTCCCATGGCCAACTGGGTGCCCGGCTTCCTGATGAACTGCTCGCTCAATCCCTGGGCCGAGGGCGGACATGAGATGATGAAGTTCCCCAGAAACTCGTTCCAGGAACTGTGGAGAAAAGGAAAGGTTAAGTAATTCTAATGAAAACGACTTATGAGTAAGAAAGAAGATATTCTGTCAAAATACAGAAGCAACATCAAGCAGCGTTTCGACATGCCCGACCTCACCGACATCCAGGGCATCACTTATCCCGATCCGCTCGTGCAGTTCATCTCCATGACGGAGAGCGTGGGCGGCAAGGTGGTGGAAGTGGAACCGGGTCAGGACATCAACGTCCTCATCAAGGAACTCTATCCCGAGGCTAAGGAGATAGCCAGCAACCTGCCCGAGATAACCATCGCCACCCGCAACCCTGACACCTGCGGCTCGCCCCAGGCACTCAACGGCACCGACGTGGGGGTGGTGAAGGGTGTCTTCGGAGTGGCCGAGAATGCCTGTGTGTGGATTCCGCAGACGATGGTGGAGAAGGCCGTGTGCTTCATCTCCGAGAACCTGGTCATCCTGCTCGACAAGAAGCAGATTGTGAACAATATGCACGAGGCCTACAAGCGCATCGAATTCAACGACTATGGCTACGGCTCCTTCATCAGCGGACCGTCCAAGACGGCCGACATCGCCCAGGTGCTCGTCATGGGTGCCCAGGCCGCCCGCAGTGCCACCGTACTCCTCATCTAAGCATCGCATTTTCTCTTCTATACCAAAGAATCGTGAATCAACCCTGATTCACGATTCTTTTTATTGTTAGGTTGCAAAAAAGGTAATGTCTACACTCCTACACTCCTACCTCCTACACTCCTAAAAATTCCATTCCCACCAGTCGTAACAGATGCCGCGGCCGCCGAAGCCTTCTTTCTGGAAGATGAGCGGGGCGTTCAGGTCGTGGCCGTCGCCGTCGCTCGATTTTCCGAAGTCGAAGTACCTCACTTTGCCCTCATATTCCTTCAGCAGATGGTCGAAGAGCAGGTCGAGGGCGCCGCGTTTCTTGCCCTCGGCCGAGGCGGAGATGTATTGGGTGTGGGCCACCAAAGGGGTGAGATAGAGAAGGGCGCCGCCCAAGGGGGTGGAGCCGTCGAAAACCATGTAGAGGCGTATCTTTTCAGGGAAACGGCTGTGCAGCAGCTCAAGTTCTGCTGCGGTGTGCACCGGGTGGGCTTGGTATTTTTGCTCCAGGTTGGTGTCCAGTATATTCCAGAAGGCCCTCATGTCGGTGCTTTCTGTCACCGTGAGTCCCTCATGGAGCGCTTTGCGCAGACCGCTCCGGCGCGATTCCGTCAGGCGGGGACGACTGTCCATCAGAAGGGTCGACGACATGTGGCGCACACACAGCCGCGCTCCGCATACATTGACGAGGGCGTAGAGGTCTTCTTCGGCGGGATAGCGGTGGTAGATGTGGGGAACGGCCTTGTATACCACCTTCTTTATTCCTTCGGCACAGAGATACTTGTTCAGTTCGGTGAATATCTCGCAGGCCTTTGCCGTGGTCACCCCCTGGCTCATCACCAGCCCGCCGTAGGTCAGCCCTTGGTGCGAGTGGAGTGTGTCGCCGCACCGGTTGGCGGGAAGCAGGGCCACCGTCTTGCCCCGCTCGCTGAAGAGCAGCGAGTGGTCGGCGAAGCGGTCGCTGTGGTAGTCCATATAGCGGCGGTCGAAGAGAAAGGTGCCGTTGCGCGACTGCGCCACCAGCTCGTTCCAGCACTCAGCTTCATCGGGGGCGTAGGGTCTTACTGCTATCATTTCCCTGCTCTTTTCTCTGCTGCAAAGGTGTCGTAGTCGCGCACATAGTCATCCTCATCGAACAGCTCGGAGGCCAGCACCAGGCATACGGCACCCGATGAGAAGTCGTCGAGTGTGCGCCAGATGCCCGTGCCCACATAGAGCCCCTGGTAGGGATGGTTCAGGTGATAGGTGCGTTGCTCATGGCCGTTGTCGAGGGTCACGTCGAACGAGCCGCTCGCAGCGATGATTACTTCCTCGCAGTGGCGGTGGGCATGGCCGCCGCGGCTCTCGCCGCCAGGTATGTCGTAGGTCCAGTACACGCGCGCTATGTCGAAGGGCACGTGTATGCCCTGCTCCGCCACGGTCAGGTTGCCGCGGGGGTCCACCACCTTGGGCAGGTGTATCATATAGGCTTTCTTCTCCCACATGGCGGTCGGGGGTTATCGGTTGGCGTACATCTGTTCGTAGTAGTGCTGGTAGTCGCCGCTCGTCACGTTGTCGAGCCAGTCTTGATGGTCCAGATACCAGCGCACCGTCTTCTCTATGCCTTCCTCAAACTGTAGACTGGGCTCCCAGCCCAGCTCGCGCTGCAGCTTCGACGAGTCGATGGCATAGCGCAGGTCATGGCCGGCACGGTCGGTCACAAAGGTTATCAGGTCCTGGTCCTCGCCCTCGCGGCGGCCCAGCTGGCGGTCTACGGTGTTGATGAGCACACGTATCAGGTCTATGTTCTTCCACTCGTTGAAACCGCCTATGTTGTAGGTCTCGGCATCCTTGCCCTCATGGAAGATGAGGTCGATGGCGCGGGCGTGGTCTTCCACATAGAGCCAGTCGCGCACGTTCTCGCCCTTGCCGTACACGGGCAGCGGCTTGCGGTGGCGTATGTTGTTGATGAAGAGGGGTATCAGCTTCTCCGGGAATTGGTAGGGACCGTAGTTGTTGGAGCAGTTGGTCACCACCACCGGCATGCCGTAGGTGTCGTGGTAGGCGCGCACGAAGTGGTCGCTGGCGGCCTTGGCGGCGGAGTAGGGAGAGTGGGGGTTGTATTTGGTGGTCTCCACGAAGAATTCCTCACCGTAGGCCAGGTGGTGCTCGGCCGATGAGGCGGTGGTGCTGAAGGGAGGCTTCACACCGTCAGGGTGGGTGAGCTCCAGGGCACCGTACACCTCGTCGGTGGAGATGTGGTAGAAGCGCTTGCCCTCATACCGCTCGGGAAGCGACTCCCAGTAGAGCTTGGCGGCCTGCAGCAGCGACAGGGTGCCCATCACATTGGTCTTGGCAAAGGTGAAGGGGTCTTTGATGGAACGGTCCACATGGCTCTCGGCGGCCAGGTGGATGATGCCGTCTACCTTCTTCTCCTGCATCAGGCGGTAGAAGGCATCGAAGTCGCAAATGTCCATCTTCACAAACTCGTAGTTGGCCTTTCCCTCCACGTCTTTCAGGTTGGCCAGATTGCCCGCATAGGTCAGCTTGTCGAGGTTGATGATGTGGTAGTCGGGATACTTGTTTACAAAAAGTCTTACTACATGGCTGCCGATGAAGCCGGCACCGCCGGTGATGACGATTGTTCTCATATTTCCTTGGTTTTGTTTTTTCATAGTGTTCGTTTCGGGCGGCTTGTTCACCTTCCTAATGTAATAACTTCGCAATCACCGAATTTATTGCCTTCGATGGTCAATCTTATCAGTGTGCGCTCTTTTTGCCACCCCTGGATGCCCGCGGCGCCGGGATTGATGTGCAGCAATCCGAGTTGCTGGTCGTATTGCACCTTCAGGATGTGCGAGTGGCCGCTGATGAAGAGCTGGGGCGGACGCGCCATGAGCTGCCGCACGATGCTGCGGTCGTAGCGGCCGGGGTAGCCGCCTATGTGTTTCATCAGCACGTCTACCTCCTCGCACTTGAACCGCAGCACCTCCGGAAACATGCGGCGCAGGTCGCCGCCGTCGCAGTTGCCGCACACGGCACGCAGGGGCCGGAAGGCGGCCAGGCGGTCGGCCAGTTCGGTCGAGCAGATGTCGCCGGCGTGCCATATCTCGTCGCAAGGCTCAAAGTAGTGCAGGTAGCGGTCGTCCCAGTAGGAGTGGGTGTCGCTCAGTATGCCTATCCGTTTCATAGTCCGAAGCGTTCTCTGATGAACCGTGAGATGAGCCGTGCCGTGCCTTCTATGCCCAGCAGACTGCTGTTCACGCACAGGTCGTAGTTGGCGCCGTCGCCCCACTTCCGGCCGGTGTAGTAGTTGTAGTACGATGAGCGGGTGCTCTCCTTCGAGTGGATTATCTTCAGCGCCTCCTCGCGGTCGCAGCCGTGGCGCTCCATCACGCGCGCCGCGCGCTCGTCCAGGTTGGCGGTGATGAAAACGCTTACCACCCGGTCCATCTCGCGCACCACATAGTCGGCGCAGCGGCCCACAAACACGCAGTTGCCCTCCTGGGCGGCCTTTAAGATGGCGTCGCTCTGAAACTGAAACAGGCTCTCCTGCGAGAAGCGGCTGCTGTAGAAGTTGGTGTCGCTCACATGGGGCGTGTGCAGATGGAAGAGCGACTTCATAAACCCTTTCTGCTCGTCGTTCTGCTCAAAGAATTTCTCGGAGAATCCGCTCTCCTTGGCGGCCAGGTTCAGTATCTCCTTGTCGTAGAGCCGGCATCCGAACTCATCGGCCAGCTGGCGGGCCACAAAGCGGCCTCCGCTGCCCAGCTGGCGCCCTATGCAGATGATGAGCTGGCCGCCGGCTGCGGCTTCCTGTCTATTCGGCTTGTTGTTGTCTTCCATTTTCTACCCTTTCTTTATGCTGCCTTTTGAAGTTTCTCATATAGCGTATCATGATTATCCATGTGGTCACGAAGGCCAGGGCGTCGCTGATGGGCAGCGCCCACCACACACCGTCCACCCCCATCAGGGGCGGCAGTATCACCAGCAGGGGCAGCAGGTATATCATCTGCCGCGAGAGCGAGAGGAAGATGCTTATCTTCGCCATGCCGATGCTCTGGAAGAAATTGGTGATGACGGCCTGCGAGCCTATCATCGGAAACAGAATCATGTTGATGCGTATGCCGCGGGCGGCAATGTCGATGAGCTGCTCGTCGGTGGTGAAGAGGCGCGCGCAGGCCTTGGGCATCAGCTCGCCCACCAGCCAGCCCACGGTCATGATGCAGGTGGCGGCCACCATCGAGTAGTTCAGCACGCGCAGCATGCGGTCGTATTGCTCGGCACCGTAGTTGTAGCCGGCTATGGGCTGCATGCCCTGGTTGATGCCCATCACCACCATGAAGAAGATGAAACCGATGCGGTTGGCTATGCCGTAGGCACCCACCGACAGGTCACCGCCGTGGCGCACCAGGGCGGTGTTGATGAAGATGACCACGATGCAGGCGCACGCGTTCATCGACAGGGGCGACACGCCGATGGCCAGAATGTTCTTGATGATGCCCAGGTCGAACTTGAAGATGCCGCGCTTATAGTGGAGCAGCTCCTTGGGATTGCTGAATATCCATATCTGCCAGCACATGGCGACGGTCTGCGAGAGCACGGTGGCCACTGCAGCACCGCGTATGCCCATGTCGAAGGTGTAGATGAAGAGGGGGTCGAGCAGGGTGTTCAGCACCACGGTGAAGATGGTGGCATACATGGCGTGCCGTGGCTTCGACGCGGCCCTGAGCAGGGCGTTCATGCCAAAGTAGAGATGGGTGAACACGTTGCCCAGCAGAATAATCTGCATGTAGTCGCGGGCGTAGGGTATGGTGTTGTCGGTGGCGCCGAAAAAGCGCAGAATGGGGTCGAGGAAAATCAGACACAAGGCTCCGAACAAGATGCCGGTGATGATTTTCAGCAATGTCGAGGTGCCGAGTATCTTGAGGGCCTTGCTGTAGTCTTTCTGTCCCAGTTTCACCGAGAGGTAGGTGCTGGCGCCCACACCGATGCAGGCTCCGATGGCACCGCTCAGGTTCATGAAGGGGAAGGTGATGGCCAGTCCGGAGATGGCCATCGGTCCCACACCCTGGCCGATGAAGATAGAGTCGACCATGTTGTAGAGTGAGGAGGCCACCATCGCCACAATGGCGGGTGAGGCGTATTGCCACAGCAGCTTGCCTACAGGCTCCGTGCCCAGTTGCAGTGTCGCTTTCTTATTGTCCATGTCAGTTTATTTACGCTGTGTATAGGGAGCCTCGCCTCTACCCGGTGGGGGTACAGGTGGTCTCCGTCTGCAAAATTACACTTTTTTGCGCAAATAAACTGTTTCTCCCCCGCCTTTTCTCCTATTTATGCCGTGCCGTCAGTGATTTCGGAAGTTCCATTTCGAGTTGTCGCTGTCGAAGTCGTATTCGGCCAGGGTGGGGTTGCTGTCGGAGAGGGAGTAGAGCACATAGCGGGTGTTCAGACCTTCCATGCCGGGTATCATCTTGGGCATGATGCGGTAGGTGCCGTCGGTGAGCTGCTCTATGCGCCACAGCTGTTCCGGGGCGCCCGTGAAGGCGGCCACGGTGCTCACCTCGCGGTCGGCGGTGGCGGCGAGGGCGCGGTCGGTGCCCTCGATGGCTATCTTGTAGTAGGGACCGCCCAAATAGCCGCCGCCCTCGGGCACGGCGCTGATGGTCCACCGCTGGTGCGGACGGAACATGTAGTCGCCGGTGCGCACTCCGATGTCGCCGGTCGGCCAGGTGCCGGCCACTTCCTCCAGGGTCTGGTTGGCGATGGGCACAACGGGCGTGGCGGGGTCTATGCGCCACCAGGCTTGCCGCTCCTGGGCCATACGCACGAAGTCGACGGCCAACTCAAGGGCGTAGCCGCGCCGTTCCGACTCTATCTCGTAGGTGCCTTCCTTGAAACGGTCGCCGGCCACGGGCCATCCGTTTTTCCACAGCAGGGGGCGTAGTCCCAGCACACTCCGTCCGCCTTGGTCCAGATCGGCCTCGTAGTGGCAGCTCATTACCTCCACGCCTTTGTCGATGATGGTGCGCCCGAAGTGGCCCGGACCCACCAGGCGGTCGCCGGCGGCTATCACCATCTTGCCGCCGCCGGCCAGCATGTCGCGGCCCACATTGTCCAGATAGGGACCGGTCACCCGGCGTGAGCGGCCCGCCACGATGTTGTAGGTGGAGTTCACACCGTCGCAGCAGGTGCCGTGGGTGCCCAGCAGGTAGTACCATCCGTCGCGGTAGATGAGGTCGGTGGCCTCGCAGTCGATGGCGATGTCGAGGGCTTCATTGCCTTCCACGCGACGACCGGTCTGCGGGTCGAGCTCTATCAGGCGTATGTTGCCGAAATAGGTGCCGTACGACACCCACAGGCGGCCGTCGTTGGGGTCGAGCAGCAGACCGGGGTCTATGGCGTCGTTGTCTTCCTGACCGTCGCTCGAAGCCACCTCTATGGCCTCGGTGAAGTGGAAGTCGGGCGAGGCGGGATCCAACGTCTTGTTCCACATGGTCAGGATGCGGCCGTTGTGGCCGCCGCCCAGACCGCCTCCGGTGGCGCCGTATATCACCAGGTAGCGGTCGCCTATCTTCAGTACGTCGGGAGCGGCTCCGCCGCCGGGCCGCTCGGCACCGTTTTTCCAGGTCCATCCGTCGGTGGAGATGAGTCCTCCGCCGCCTGTGCCGAAGGTGTAGTATTTGCCGTCGCACACGGCTATCGTCGAGGGGTCGTGTATGTAGGGCTGGCCGGTCTGTGCCCCGGCAGTCAGGGCGGTGAGCAGGGCGGCCGTGCAGGCCATGCTTGTCAGGGTAGTTCTTATCGGGTTCATGTTGTCGCGTTTTTGGAGTTTACAGTTTCTTGAAGCCTGTTTTACAAAATCTTGAAGCCTTTCACCGGTTGTCCTTGCTCATCGATGAATCGGAGGCAGAAGTCGCTCATGCCGGGGCCGTTGATGATGGCGCCGCGCAGCACATTGCGGCCTTTCTTCAGGGTGAGGCGGTGCGAGGTGCCGTCGTCGCGCACCATGCGGCGGTCGCCGGAGAGGAGCAGCGCTTCCTCACCGTTCACCCACCACATTGAGGCCGAGTTGGAACCGGCGGCCAGGCGCACGTTGGGTATCTCCTCCTCGCAGTCTATCACGGTCACGGCCCAGAAGAGCACACCGTAGATCTGCTTCTCCAGTCCGGAGGCGAAGCGGAACAGCTTCACGTTGAAGCGCTCGCTGTCCATGGCGTGCCAGGTGAGGGTCTGCTTGCCCACCTTCTCCTTCTGCCCGTTCTTGGGCACCTCGGTCATCTGTCCGGGGAAATACTCCCTGCTGAACTCCTGGCGCAGGTAGCTGTCGGTGAAAACGGTGTTGCTCCGGTTGGGCTTGTCGATGGGCTCCAGCAGCAGCCAGCGGCGTATGAAGCCGTCGGCATCGGGGGCCAGCGGGGTGGGGGTGGAGGTGCGGAAGTACTGGCTGGCATCGTCAAACTGCAGATAGTCTATCTGCACCGTGGCGCCCGCAGCGGTCACATACAGGTCCTTCACACCCTGCGGCAGGTGCAGGATGGGACTCTTCACGTTGGTCCACTCTTTGGCGGACGGTACGGCCACCTTGGCAATCACCGCGCCTTTGGCACCGCCCTCTCTGATTACGACCTGCGCCTTGCCGGCCGATTTCACCCGTAGGGTGAGGGTGGGGCTGGTCACCTGCTCAAAACTTACCGTGTTGTAGCGCAGCCAGCCGCCTTTGGGCAGCGTGGCCTGCCAGCCCTTGAAGGTGTGCAGTGTGTCGAGATAGTCGATGGTGGCGCCGCGTCCTATGTCGCTGTAGCGGTCCAGCTGTATGGGTTCGCGGGCGTCGCTCACACCGATGCCGCGCAGCGTGGGCTTCACCTCCTGTATGGTGCCGTCGGCGTTGAAGAAGAGCGAGTCGGCGCGCACCGCGCGGCGCTTGTCCATCTTGGGCGAGTAGTCGTTGTGGTGGTAGAAGAGATACCACTGTCCGCGGTACTCGGTGATGGAATGGTGGTTGGTCCAGCAGCCCGTGGCCGACTCGGCCATGATGATGCCCCTGAAGGTGAAGGGACCCAGCGGACGGTCGGAGGTGGCGTAGGCCAGCGTCTCGGTGCCGTTCTCCTTGCGCACCCAGGGGAAGGTGAGGTAGTAGATGCCGTTGCGCTTGAAGGCGAAGGGACCTTCCTTGAATCCCTCGGGCAGTCCTTCCATCTGCTGCGGGGCGGTGTCGAGCTCCGTCATGTTGGCTTTCAGACGGGCACCGCGTATGCCCATGCCCGACCAGTAGATGTAGGCTTGGCCGTCGTCATCGATGAGCACGCAGGGGTCTATGCCCATCACGCCCGGTATGGGCTGCGGAGCACAGAAGAAGGGGCCCTCTGGCCGCATGGCGGTGGCCACGCCGATGGCGAAACCGCGCTGCGCTCCCTTCGGGGCGGAGGGGAAGTAGAAGTAGTAGCGGCCGTCTTTCTCCACGCAGTCGGGGGCCCACATCGAGTAGGAGTCGGGCTCCACCCAGGGCACTTCGTTCTGGGTCACTATCACGCCGTGGTCCTGCCAGTCGGTCAGGTTCTCCGAGGAGTAGACGTGGTAGTCGGCCATGCAGAACCATTCTTTCAGACGGTCCACCGGACTGTGGATGTCGTGCGAGGGATAGATATACACTCTGTCGTTGAAGACGCGGGCAGTGGGGTCGGCCGAGAAATGGTCGCGCAGCAGCGGATTCTGTGCGCTAGCCGCCAGCCACCAGACTGTAAGGGCTAAAAAGAGGGCTCTTTTCATAGACATTGCTTATTGTTGTTGTCGCAAAGATATATATTATTAGGTGTTTTCCTGCTGTCTTTTGATACAGAAGGCATCTCGTTTGTTACATTTTTTCCTTGGCGAAACATAGGGTAAAGCAATTGATACCTTTCGTAAGGTGCGCGGGGCAAAAAATGGGGATTTTATTTTGCATGGCATTTTGGTTTTACTACCTTTGCATCAAAGATAGGTACAGCCCATTATGTTGGCGCACATCTTGATTAAAAAAGTAGCACCCGAAGCATGAAAGCATTCCGTCTCTTCACCAAGCAGGGGCAGACCGCCGCACTGGTGGTCTTCGGCATCGCTGTGTTCGCTTTCTGGTGCTGGGGCTTCCCCCACTTGCTCATGGCCCGTGAGCAGTCGCAGCTATTCCTGTGCGACGGTGCCTACTTCCTTGGCCGGTTGGCCGAACCTGGTGGCCTGGCGCGCTATGTGGCCGAGGGCGTGGTGCAGTTCTTCTTCCATCCTGCCATAGGGGCGCTGCTCTATGCGCTCATCCTCGTTGCCATGCAGTGGCTTTCCCTTAGAGTTCTTCGCCGCTGTCTGCCCGCATGGACAGAGCGGCATCCGGCCGCAGCTTTTCTGTTGGCTTTCCTGCCTCCGCTCGGCTGCTGGGCCCTCGGGGTCCATCCCATGGCCTCTTTTACCTTCACCATCGCGGTACTGCTGGTGCTCCTGGTCATGGCCCTGCTGCCCAAGGCCAGAAAGAGCAGGATGGCGGTCGCCTTGCTGCTCACACCGGCGGTCTATTGGCTCACCGGACCGGCCGCAGTGCTTCTCGCCTTGCCCTGCCTGTGGATGGGGGCGCCGGCCGTGGTCTTGCTGCTGGCCGCTTGTGTCTACGGCAGCAGTTGGCTCTCGCCTTATCCCTTGCGGCGCCTCGCCGGGGGTGTCGACTATTACAGAACGGTTAGACAGACGGGCTCTCTCGAGGATATGCGCTACGACCGGATGATACGCCTCCGGCAGTGGAGCGCCATCATCCGTGAGAGCAACAGGAAAATGCCGCAGTCGGAAGCGGTCCGGAATGTGGTGCGGGTGGCGCAGTTCTTCAAAGGGCATATAGGTGAACAAGAGCTGCATCAGTGTCTGCTCCACTCGGAGCGCGTCATCAACAGCCAGGCGGCGGCCTTCATGATGAGCGAGGTGTATATGCAGTTGGGCATGCCGCAGATGGCGCAGCGGGCAGCCTTCGACGCCATGGAGTCGATACCCAACTACAACAAGAGCGCCCGCACGCTCTATTGCCTCGTGGAAACCAACCTGGTGACTGGTCATCCCGAGGTGGCAGGCAAATATCTCTCGCTGCTCGAGAAAACCACCTTCTACCGCGCCTGGGCCCGGAAAATGAGGCAGTATGTCCGCCAACCTGAACTGCTCAGGTCGCATCCTTATTATGGCAGGATGATGACGGTCTATGAACAGACCGACGACACTTTCTTCCTTTGAAGAAGGGGTTCCGGATATAAAAAAATCGTACATTTTTGGTACTTTTCTTACCATGTTACAAAATGGAAAATAGTTGTAACATAGAAAGAATAGCGGTTCGGATAAACACCGTATCTTTACCGACGGAATGAGGAAATTAATATTTTATCCTCACCGACGATGCAATTTCGTTCATTCAGTATTACAGATATATGGCTTCAGGCCTTCATTAGGTAAAGTTTGCATTTAGGTACGTTATTTCGGTATTATTTTAGTTAGTAATTAGGTATACATTTATTTTGGTATTTTTCAAAAAAGAGGCCTTGTCGTGATGACAAGGCTTTTTTGATGCACCTCAGCATAGAAAATGAACAAATTCATTTTGCTCTGCGCGCGGTTTTCATTATCTTTGCATAAGATAAGATGCACCTCGGAAGAAGAAATGAATGAATTCATTTCGTTCTCCGCTCGGTTTTCATTATCTTTTCATTATCTTTGCACCCAATGATGAGAAGGCTCTACTTTACAGCACTCCTGCTGGCCCTTTGGTGCACCGCCGCATGGGCGCAAGACGATGATAGCGCCGGGAAGGTGAAATTCCCCGGCGGTAAATGCTGGCTCTACCGCATCACGCTCTCCGACAAGAATGGTACGCCCTACCAGATAGACCATCCCGAGGTTTTCCTCTCACAGAAAGCCATCGACCGGCGTATACGGCAGGGACTGGCCATCGACTCCACCGACCTGCCGCTGCCGCCTGCCTATCTGGAGCAAATCAGCGCCACAGGGGCCGAGATAAAATGCTTGAGCAAGTGGAACCGCACCGTGCTTGTCAGGGTGAAGAACAACAAAATCCTCCATGCCGTGGAACGGCTCCCCTTCGTCGCCGGCACCATGAAACTGTGGACCTCGCCCGACTCCGTGAAACCGCCCGTGCGCTCCTTCTTCCACAAAGACTTCTCACCATGGGAAGAAGAAACCGACAATCCTTACGGACGGGCCGCCATGCAGATAAACCTCGTCAACGGCGCCTCACTCCATAAGTCGGGCTACCGGGGACGCGGACTCACCATCGCCGTGTTCGACGGCGGATTCATGAATGTGGACCGCATTCCCGCCATGCAGAAAATCAATATCCTCGGCACACGCGACTTCGTGGCCTTCCCCTCCAAGGATATCTTCCAGGAAATAGACCACGGCACCAAGGTGCTGAGCACCATGGCGGTCGATGAGCCGGGCATGTTCGTGGGAACCGCTCCCGAGGCGGCCTTCTACCTGTGCCGCACCGAAGATGCCAATACGGAGTCGAGAGCAGAGGAGGACTACTGGGCCGCCGCCGCTGAATTTGCCGACTCGGCCGGCGTCGACATCATCAACAGCTCGCTCGGCTACCACGACTTCAACGACCCCGCCACCAATTATACCTACGACGACCTCGACGGCAAGACGTCGCTCGTCTCACGCACGGCCTCGCGCCTGGCCGGTAAGGGCATGCTGCTGGTGAACAGCGCGGGCAACGACGGTATGGGCACCTGGAAACTCATCGGCGTGCCGGCCGATGCCGATGATATCCTCACCGTGGGGGCGGTGAACGGACAGAAGCAGAATGCAGCCTTCTCCTCGCTCGGACCCTCCTTCGACGGTAGGGTAAAACCCGATGTCATGGGACTGGGCAGTCCGGCGGCCGTGGTCACCGGACGGGGCACCATCATCAATGATATGGGCACCTCGTTCGCCTCGCCTGTCATGGCGGGCATGGTGGCCTGTCTTTGGCAGGCGCTCAGCGACAAGACGGCCCTGCAGATTATACAAATCGTCAGGAGGAGCGGAAACCGATTCGACCGGCCGAACAACGTGTTCGGATATGGCATCCCCGATTTTGAAAAAGCCCTGCAGATGGGCCGAAAAGACTAACTTGCCTATGCTACACCTCATGAACGAACCCACCCTCCCGCAAAATGCGCTCTCGCTCCTCGAACTCAACAGCATGGTGAGCGAGGTAATCGCCACCACACTCTACGACGAGTATTGGGTGGTGGCCGAACTGGCCGATGTGGCCGAAAGGGGCGGCCATTGCTATATGGACCTCATTCAGCGCGGCGATAATACCAACACCACCGTGGCAAGGGCTTCGGCGCGCTGTTGGCGCAACCGGTGGGCGGTGCTGAAACCGCACTTCCAGCGGGTGGCCGGACAACCCCTGGCCAGCGGCATGAAACTCATGCTCAAGGTGAGGGCCAACTTCCATGAGAATTTCGGCTTCTCCTGGATTGTCAACGATATCGATCCTACCTTCACACTCGGCGACATGGCCCGCAAACGGGCCGAAATCGTCAGAATCCTCAAAGAGGAGGGCATCTTCGACGACAACCGGAACCTGCCCTTCCCGCTCTTCGCACAGCGCATAGCCGTCATCTCCAGTGCCACAGCGGCCGGCTATGGCGACTTCTGCCGGCAACTTGAGGACAACGACTATGGCTACCGCTTCCACACCGTGCTCTTCCCGGCTGTCATGCAGGGCGAGGCGGTAGAGAGCAGCGTCATAGAGGCGCTGACCGAGGTGAACAACCGCATCGACGACTTCGACTGCGTGGTCATCACACGCGGAGGAGGCGCCACCACCGACCTTTCCGGATTCGACGCCCTCCAACTGGCACGCATCGTGGCGCAGTTCCAACTGCCGGTCATCACCGCCATCGGGCACGACCGCGATGAGAGCGTGCTCGACCAGATAGCCAATGTCAGGGTCAAGACACCGACGGCCGCCGCCGCTTTCCTCATCGACCACCTGCACAAGGTCGACGAGCGCGTCGAGCAGGCGGGCACACGCATCGCCCAAATCGTGGAACAGCGCATGCAGGCGGAGAAAAACCGGCTCGCCCTCACCGCCACCCGGCTCACCGCCCTCTTCACCGTGGTCAAGACCCAGGGCGAGGCACGCCTTCAGACCCTCCTGCAGCGCATACAGCACACCGCCCGGCAGAACATGGAGAGCGCCCAATACCGCCTCGACTTGCTGCAGACCTCGCTGCTACCCTTGGTGCTACGCAAACTCTCTGACGAACGCCACCGACTGGACCTGCTCGAACAGCGCACCAAGGCGCTCGACCCGCAGCTCCTGCTCCAAAGGGGATACAGCATCACACTGCACAACGGAAAGGCGCTCACCGATACCGACGCCCTGCACGAGGGCGATGTGGTGGTGACCCGACTGGCCGGCGGCTCCTTCACCTCGACAGTGAAAACAAAATCTTAACCCTATAAAATTCCGATTTTTATGGACAATACATTAAAATACGAAGAGGCTGTGGCACAGCTGGAGGCTATCCTCAGAAAGATGGAAAACAACCAGCTCGATATCGACTCGCTCACAGAGCAGTTGAAGAAAGCACAGCAACTGGTGAAGCTCTGTAAGGAAAAACTCACCAAAACCGATGAGGAAATACAGAAAATTCTCAACAATCCGCAGCAATAAACCTTTTTTCTGCTCTGATTCATTGCCCGATAGCTTTTTTTTGCTACTTTTGCATGGTCATAGCACTTAATCATAAAAAACCAACAACACTATGAAAAATTTAGATTGGGCTAATCTGTCGTTCGGCTACATGCCTACCGACTACAACGTGCGTTGCTACTATCGCGACGGTAAATGGGGCGAGATTGAAGTCTGCTCCGATGAGTTCCTGAAAATTCACATGGCTGCTACCTGCCTGCACTACGGACAGGAGGCTTTCGAGGGCCTGAAGGCTTTCCGCTGCCCCGACGGAAAGGTGCGCGTGTTCCGCATGGAGGAAAATGCTGCTCGCCTGCAGTCTACCTGCCGCGGCATCCTCATGCCCGAAGTGCCCACCGAGCTGTTCGAGGAAATGGTCACCAAGGTAGTGCGCCTCAACCAAGAATATATCCCCACCTATGAGAGCGGCGCATCGCTCTATATCCGTCCGCTGCTCATCGGCACCAGCGCCCAAGTGGGCGTACACCCCGCCAAGGAGTATCTCTTCATGATATTCGTCACTCCCGTAGGTCCGTACTTCAAGGGTGGTTTCTCCTCCAATCCTTATGTCATCATCCGCGAGTATGACCGCTCGGCTCCCCTCGGCACCGGTAAGTACAAGGTGGGCGGCAACTATGCTGCTTCGCTCTTCGCCAACAACCTGGCTCACGAGAAGGGATATGCCTGCGAGTTCTATCTCGACGCAAAAGAGAAGAAATACATGGACGAGTGCGGCGCTGCCAACTTCTTCGGCATCAAGGACAATACTTATGTCACACCGAAGTCAAGCTCCATCCTCCCCTCCATCACCAACAAGAGCCTCATGCAGCTGGCTGAGGACTTCGGCATGAAGGTGGAGCGCAGACCCATTCCCGAAGAGGAACTCTCCACCTTCGAGGAGGCCGGCGCATGCGGCACGGCTGCCGTGATAAGCCCCATCTCCTATATCGACGACCTGGAGACCGGCAAACGCTATACCTTCGGACAGGACGGCAAACCGGGCCCCATCTCCAAGAAACTCTACGAAACGCTCCGCGGCATCCAGTACGGCACCATCGAGGACAAGCACGGCTGGACCAAGGTGGTGATAGGCTAAGCCTACACGCGCCCATGAGGGCGGCAATACGAAGGATAATCTATGGGAAGTTGGCGGTACCCTATACCGCCGACTTCCTTCTCTTCAATAAGATACGTGCAGTTTTTTTTAAGGTAAAATCATTTCGCATTATGGACTCCAATTCAAATTACAAAAACAGAGCTCTCGCTTCCTTGAGGGGAAAGTGGGACAAGGCAGCCCTCGTGGCTTTTCTCTACTCCATTATCGCCAGTTTTACAAACTCACCAAGTTATTTGTTTTCTTTCGGTGCCAGTGGTGAAACTCATTGGGCTTCCTGGTGGAGCCTTCTTCTGTATCTTGCCATATTGCCGTTAGGATGGGGATTATGGGTCTACTATCTTTACTTCGTGCGGAATGAGTATCTGGGCATGGAACGCCTCTTCGACGGCTACAGGGCGTTCAAGCGCATCATGCTGACCAAATTGCTGGTTGCTGTCTATACCTTCCTTTGGGCCCTGCTCCTCATCATCCCAGGAATCATAAAGTTTTATTCCTATTCCATGACCGACTATATCCTGCGCGATGATCCTATGCTCGAGTACGATGCGGCCATCAGGCGCAGCATGGAGATGATGGAAGGCCACAAAATGGACCTCTTCGGGCTTCACCTCAGTTTCATAGGGTGGTTCTTCCTGTCTCTTCTCACATGCGGCTTGGGCTTTATCCTGCTCATACCTTACTTCCTCACTGCCCAGGCTCATTTCTACGAAGACCTCAAGGCTGAATACGACCAACGCTCCACTATCCAGTAACGCGCATGGGAAAAGGTAAGTTGGAAAAGTTTGCCGACATGGCAACGTACCCCAATGTCATCGAGTGCCCGTTCTCGGTGGCGCAGCAGGGACCCTTCCCGATGAAGGGACACTGGCGCGACCAGTTCTTCCACAACGACCATCCTATCGTGCTCGAACTGGGTTGCGGCAAGGGGGAGTATACCGTGGGACTGGCCAAACTCTTTCCGGAGGTCAACTTCATCGGAGTCGACATCAAGGGGGCACGCATGTGGACGGGTGCCACACAGGCACTGCACGAGCGGATGGACAATGTGGGCTTCCTGCGTACGCACATCGAGATTATCGACCATTTCTTCGCCCCCGACGAGGTGCAGGAGATATGGCTCACTTTCAGCGATCCGCAGATGAAGAACCCGCGCAAACGGCTCACCAGCACCTTCTTCATGGAGCGCTACCGCCGCTTTCTCACTGACGGCGGACTGGTGCACCTGAAGACCGACTCCAATTTCCTCTATACCTATACATCGTATATGGTGGAGCGAAACCGGCTGCCCGTGCAGATGGACACCGCCGACCTCTACCATACTGACTTGCTCGACCCGCTCACCAAAACCATTCTCTCCATCCAGACCTATTATGAACAGATGTGGATAGAGCGCGGGCTCAATATCAAGTATCTGAGATTCCAACTGCCGCAGGAGGGTGTGCTCGAAGAACCCGACGTGGAAATCCCTATCGACGACTACCGCAGCTACAAGCGCCGCAGCCGCAGCGGGGTGGACAAAAGAAAATAATCGTTATGAATATAAACAAGACAAGGCTCCGGCATCTGCTCCAAAACATCCGCGAACTCCGAATCCTGCCCACCATCAGCCGGCGGTGCAAGGAACTGCCTGAAGGCACTTTCTTCTGCCCCTTCCAAGTGTTCGGCTTCGGCCATGTCATGATAGAGCATCATAAACGCAAGATTGTGCTGGTCAATATCGGCGGCGTAAAGATGCCTTTCTATCTCTCCACCGGCAAGGGCAAACGCACCGTCGCTCCCACCGCCGGACGCTGGTTCCCCTTCTGGGGACTGGATCCCGACGGGTGGTTCAATAAGGGCAGCAACCAGGCTATTCTGGATTATTATGGGTCGGAGGTTCTCAGGCAGGTGGCCGAGGCGCTCGACCGCAAATGGGGCGACATCAGGGGAAAGAAGATAGGGGTCGTCGTGGGTGATTGGAGAAATGATCCCGAACAGTGGACCTCGGTGCGCGAGCAGATTAATGTGGATGTGAAAGGTCCCCTCCTCAAGGCTGGCGACAACTACATCGACTATTCCGAGTTTAAGCTGAGCACCCCCGAGGCCTTCTACGACAGGGTGAGGCGTGTCTTGGACCGTATCAACAAGGGCTTGTCTTCCGTTGGGTGAAGACAAGCCCTTGTTTTTTCCCTCTCTCTTTAATCTTCTAATTGGGGATTTATTTCAGCCGCTTTTCTATCCATTCGGCCTGCCGGAGGTTGGTGGCGTCGCTGGTCCAGTGCTCGTTGATGGGGGTTATCAGGCTCTCTTTCTCACACTGCAGCGTGTTCCACACGGCATAGCTCGTGGTGGGCGGACAGGTGTTGTCGTTGAATCCCCAGGTGAGATAGGTGGGACACTTCACATAGCGGGCAAAGTTCACCACGTCGTAGTAGGCCATGGTGCGCACATTGGCGTCGGTATAGAGTCCTTCCTTGAAGTGCGGATAGCCGCTTGTCAGTCCGGCTTTTCCTGCAGCCATGTCGCTCAGGGCGGGATGGTTGGCCACACAAAGCGTCACACGGCTGTCGAGCGCTGCGGTGATGAGTGAGAGGGCGCCGCCCTGGCTGCCTCCCATCACGGCCACGTTCTTGCCGTCCCATTCGGGCAGCGATGTGAGCAGGTCGATGCACTTGAGCAGTCCCTGATACACATGGCGCATGTAGTAGCGGTCGGGCGAGTCGAGCCCCATCTCCAGATACTCGCTGAAGGCGGAGCGTATGTCCTCAAAGTCGCGTTCGTCCATCGTGGGGCGCATGCCGTGTATCTCGGTCACGAAGCGTATCATGCCTTTCTGCTGGTAGTAGGGCCGCGAGGTCACTTCCTTGATGGTCTTCACACCGGCTCCGGGCGGGGTGAACACCACGGGGCAACTTTTCTCGCGGGCGTTTTTCGGATAGAGCAGATAGCCGTAGAGCACATGGCGCTTGTCCACCTTCAGGCGCACCAGGTACACATCGGTCACCTCGTCGCTCATCTCTTTCATGTAGTCTTTCGTGTAGCTCAGCGGCTGGCCCTGCACCTCGGCGGCGGCCTTCTGCCAGAAGGTCATGAAGTCGGCGGGTTCCTGGGTGTAGGGCTTTATCTTCTCGGGCGAGAAGCCCACCTTCACATGGTGGCGGTACACGGTGCCGCCCAGATTCAGCTCCAGGCGCAGGTCGCGGAATCCGGGCCTCGTGCTGGTGCCCATGTCTATCACGGCGTGGCCTTTCTTCAGTTCTACCTTGCCGCTCTTGTCAGAGGGCAGCAGGTCGTAGCCTATGCTGTAGGTCACGGTGCCGTCTTGCGGCATGCCGTAGAGCAGGAACTGCACATCTATCTTGGCCTTCTCGCCGGTCTTGTACACCCAGTCGGCATGGTCGGGAACGGTCACCCATAGGTAGTCACTGCGGTAGGGGTAGTTCTGTGCCGCCAGGGGCAGCAGGAGGCCCGTGAGCAGCAGGAGGGTAAGTAGTTGTTTTCGCATATTCTTGGTTTGTTTGGTAGGGTTTATTCTTTCGTCTCGGTTCGCTTGCCTCAGAAGGGCTTGCGGTAGGTGCAGCCCTCGCGCCAGCGGCTGCAGCCGTAGGCCGTGCGACCCTTGATGATGGTGCCTTGTCCGCACACGGGGCAGGGCTGGCCCACCAGGGGGTCGGCAGCCGGTGCCTGCGCTGCCGCAGGAGCCGTGGCCGGGGGTGTGCCAGCCGCTTGCTGGGCAGCAGCAGTTTTTGGAGTGGCGACTGCCTTCTGGGTCTTGGCGGCGGGTGCTTTGGGGCGGGTGGCCTTTTTCTTCTTGGCCAGGTCTTCCTCGCTCACCACGGTGATGCGGCGCGGGGTGCGGTCGTTGAGCACCTGCCACACGATTTGGGTAATCTGCTGCTTCAGTTCGCTGACAAATTGCGCCGGGTCGAACTTGCCGTGCTCTATGTCGCGCAGCTTCTTCTCCCAGATGCCGGTCAGCTCGCAGCTCTTCAGCAGTTCCTCGCGTATGGTGTCTATCAGCTCTATGCCGGTGGCGGTGGCCAGCAGGTTCTTGCGCTGCCGCATGATGTAGTGGCGCTTGAAGAGTGTCTCAATGATGCCGGCTCTCGACGACGGACGTCCTATACCGTTCTCCTTTAGCGCAGAGCGCAGTTCCTCGTCGTCCACAAATTTGCCGGCCGTCTCCATGGCGCGCAGCAGGGTGGCCTCGGTGTAGTATTTGGGCGGCGTGGTCCATTTCTCGGTCAGCGTGGGCTGGTGCGGACCGCTCTCGCCTTTCACGAAGTCGGGCAGTATCTTCTCCTCGTCGTCTTTCTTCTCCTCATCGTCGGCCTGCCGCACTTCCTTGGCATAGAGCACGCGCCATCCCAGACTCTGTATCTGCTTGCCGGTGGCCTTGAATTCTATCTCGTCTACCTTGCCGTTCACCGTGGTGGTGGTGAAGAGGCAGTCGGGGTAGAAGGCGGCTATGAAGCGGCGGGTCACCAGGTCGTACACGTGACGCTCCATGTCGGTGAGTCCGGTGGGGGCCACGCCGGTGGGGATGATGGCATGGTGGTCGGTCACCTTCGAGGTGTCGAACACTTTCTTGCTCTTCTTGAGCGGGGCCGAGAGCAGGGGCATGGTGGCGCCCTCGTAGCCCTTCAGTCCGCGCAGTATGCCGGGGCATTTGGGGTAGATGTCGTCGCTCAGGTACTGGGTGTCCACACGGGGGTAAGTGGTGAACTTACGTTCGTAGAGGGTCTGGGCGATGCCTAAGGTCATGTCGGCGCTCATGCCGAACTTCTTGTTGCAGTCCACCTGCAGCGAGGTGAGGTCGTAGAGGTAGGGTGGGGCCTCGGTGCCTTTCTTCTTCTGCACGCCGGTCACGGTGAAGGGCTTGTCCTGTATCAAGGCAAAACTTTGCTCGCCCTCTTCCTTGCTGGTGAACTTGCCCTTCGTGGCGGTGAAGAGGGTGTCGCGGTAGAGGGTGGAGAGCACCCAGTAGGGCTCGGGCACGAACTGGTCTATCTCCCGCTGCCGCTTCACGATGAGGGCCAGGGTGGGGGTCTGCACGCGCCCTATGGAGAGCACCTGGCTGTTCTGACCGTACTTCAGGGTGTAGAGCCGGGTGGCGTTCATGCCCAGTATCCAGTCGCCGATGGCGCGGCACAGACCGGCCAAGTACAACCGTTCGTAGGCACTCTGGTCTTTCAGTTGACTGAATCCTTCGCGTATGGCCTCGTCGGTCATCGACGATATCCACAGCCGCTTCACGGGGCAGGTGGCCTTGGCTTTCTGCATCACCCACCGCTGTATGAGCTCACCCTCCTGGCCGGCATCACCGCAGTTGATGATGCCGTCGGCCTTCTGCATCAGTTGCTCGATGACGGCAAACTGGCGTTTGATGCCTTCGTCCTCGATGAGCTTGATGCCGAAGCGGGCGGGCAGCATGGGCAGGGTACGCAGGTCCCACCGTTTCCACGCGTCGGTGTAGTCGTTGGGTTCTTTCAGCGTGCACAGGTGTCCGAAGGTCCAGGTCACCTGGTAGCCGTTGCCTTCCATGTAGCCGTTGTGCGATGCCGTGGCGCCTATGATGCGTGCTATGTCCTTGGCCACGCTGGGTTTCTCTGCTATGCAAACTATCATGTCGTCTCGTAGCAGTTCAATAGCCCAGGTTCTGGTCGGTCAGTATCACGATATGTCGGCCGGCGGGGAAGGAGTTGCGGGTGAAGTGGATATAGTTGCAGATGCTCTGGGGCGAGTTGCAGTTGTGGCAGGTGCCGTCGGCCTGGCAGGGGGTCTTGATGTCGAAGCGGGCGGCGTTGATGGGCGAGGCGGTGCTGCGGGCGCGCTGCAGGGCGGCGGTCACGTCTTGCGCCACCTTGTTCAGTCCTATCACGAAGATTACCTTTTTTGGGCCCCAGGTGATGGCGGCCACCCGGTTGCCCGTGCCGTCGATGTTCACGATGACGCCGTCCTCGCTCAGGGCGTTGGCGCTCGAGAGGTAGAAGTCGGCGGTGAAGGCTTTGCGGTAGATGTCGAGCTTCTCCTCGGCGGTCTGTGCCTCGTCGCGGTCCCACACCTCATAGCCGGCGTCTTTCAGCATCTGGGGTATGCCCAGACTGCGCACGGTGGTGGTGCCGCCCCAGGTCACGCTGCTGCCTTCGGGCATCAGTTCACGTATCTGTGCGTGTATCTCTTCGGTGGTGCGGCAGTAGTAGGCCTCGAAGTGCCGCCGTTGCAGTTGGCGTATCAGTTTCTGGGCGAGCCGCTCGTTTCGGGTGTCAATTGGGTTGCTCATATCTTTGATTATTTATAGTTTTATCTTGGTTTGTGCATGGCTGGTCTTGATGAGGTAGACACCTCCCTGGGGCAGGGAGAGGTGCAGGCGGCCGTGCTGCGGGGCGTAGGTGCCCAGGAGCATGCCCTGCAGGTTGTACACCCTCACGGGTTCGTCGGCGGTCAGTCCGCTCAAGGTAAGTCCGTCGGCATCCTTGCGCCACTGCCATCTTGTGTCGGCGGTCTCCTCTATGCCGTCGTGGTCGGCCAGGGTGGCGCGCACGATGAGGCGGGTGCAGGCGGGCATGTCAAGGGTGAGGGTGGGGCCGTCGTAGTCCTGCTCCTGACTGCCCTGACTGCTGATGGTGATAACCTTCCAGCCCGTCACCTGTTTGCCGTCGGCGGGAGTGCCGCTCAGGGTGAGGCTTCGTCCTTGGAAGAACTTGCCGTCGAAGATGCCCTTGCTCAGCCTCACGCCGTTGATGCTGATGTCTACGCCCTGCAGCTCCTCCTCGTCCATGTTTTTGTTCACCTCCATGGCTATGGGACTGCCCAGCCCGTAGTAGTTGGCCAGGTGGTTGTAGAAGTAGTTGCAGCGGTCGCGCAGGAAGTTGCGTGCGCTGTTCAGCTCATCGTTGTAGTTGGGCCACCACCGGTTGATGAGTTCGCGGTGGTAGGGATACTCGGTCTTTATCATTTCATACATGGGGTCCCACACCTCGCGGGTGCCGCTCTGGTTCATGAAGTCGCCCATATAGATGGCTGCGCGGTCTATGAACTCGCGCTTGAAGTCGTCCACCTCCATCATGCGGCGGAACAGGCGGGTGTGCTCGGAGTGGTTGGCCCAGTTGTGGCTGCTGTCGTAGTTGGGGTCGTATATCCAGGCTATCGTGTTGTAGCTGGCCTGGGTGCCGTAGAGACCCAGTCCGAAGTCGGTGTCCTTGGCTATGAAGCGCCACACGCCGCCCTCGGTGCGGGGGCGCCACATCACGATGTTGTTGCCGGGGAAGTCCTGGTTGTTGTAGAAGAGGTTCATCACCATCAGGTTGAGAAATTCGCGCCAGTCTATCCACTGCTCATACTCCTCGAGGGTGTGTCCGTGTTCGTCGTAGAAGGCGGCGAAGGCGTTCCAGTGGTCCATGTCGCCTTCCTTCAGCTGGTTCCAGTTCTCTATCATGTCGATGTCTTCCAGCCCGTCGTAGTGGGTGTAGATGTTGTCCTCGTTGCTGCGCTCGCGTATGTTGAGCATGCCTTTGTACACACCGTTTATGTAGATTACCACGGGCCGCCATGCCTGCCAGTCGAGGTCGGTGTGGCGGGCCATGGTGCGCTGAATCACGGCGTCGCGCATGTAGAGATAGTCGAAGTCGTTGCCGGCGTTGCGCAGGATGATTGATTTGAAGTCGGTCACACCGGGCCGCTGGTCGGGGAAGAACTCATAGTCCAGCCGCTTGGTGCCGAACCGCTTGTTGGCATACACCACCAGGCTCTTGAGCTGTGCGCCGCGCGAGGCGCCGCCCTGCACGCGGGTCTCGCAGAGTTGGTTAAGAAGACTGCTGGTGTTCTCTCCCTCGAAATACTCGAAGTTGATGGGCCTGCGCCAGTCGTATTCGTAGTTTTTCTTGTTCGAGCTGTAGGTGCCGTTCACATAGATGCCCTGCTTGTTGTGGTAGAAGTGCTTGTCGTCGGTCACAATCGACACCACGGGCAGGGTGAGCTGGTGTCCTAAGTAGAGGTAGGAGTGGGTGGTGGAGCGGGGCGAAAGGAAACCCTCGCAGAACAGCTTGGCACGCACGGTGCGGGTGTTGTAGATGGTGATGGGACCTGTATATTCGGGACTGCTCTCGGTGGGCTCGCTGCCGTTGATGGTGTAGCGTATCACGGTACCCTCAGGGCTGCCCTCGGGCAGCGAGAGCGTCAGACTGATGCTTTCGTGGCCGGTGGTCACACGGCCGGGCTCGCTGAACACGGGCTCGCCCAGCAGGGTGCTGCTCACCGAGCCGCAGTTGGCCTTGCCGGGGGTGGGAGTGGTCATATAGCCCCATTCCTCGGCGCCGTTGGTCTTGCGTCCGTAGGCTATGTTGGGTGCGGGTTGTTTCTTCTTCGGGGTGGCCTTGTCGGTCTGCTGTCCGTTGTGGAACAGGTACACGGCGCCGTCCTTGCCTGAGTCGATGCGGAAGTCGGTGTGCCAGCGGTCGGCCACCTTGTCGCAGTACACAAGGGCATACTGTCCCGGTCCCAGAACGCGGGCGGGCAGGGGCCAGGCCTTGGAGGCGTCGGGGCCGTCGCCAAGGGCATATTCGCTCAACTGTATGGGTTCTTCGCTGTTGTTGAACAGCTCCACCCACGAGTCGGGATAGTCATTGATGTCATCGAGCAGACAGTCGATGTTCGACTGCATGATTTCGTTGATGACCAGTTGCGAGAGGTCGGGGTTTATCTCTCCGGGTCCTTCCTCCGGCTCCTCATAGGGATGCGTCACTAGGTACACCCGGGTCACGGTGATGACGGCGGGATTGGAGGTCTGCAGGGCTATCTGGTCCACGCTGCTCATGTCATGGCCTTCGAAATTGCACTCTAAGCGGGTGATGCCCCTCTCACCCCATCCGCTGGCGCTGCCCACCAGTATCTGCGTGTTCACCGTGGTGGCCTCGGCATATTCGAACACCACCTTCTCATAGTCGCTCCAGTCGGCCCCATGCCCGTCCTGCTGCAGCCAGGCGGCCATGCCGCCCCATGTCTGTGCATGGAAGGTCACCGAGCCGTCGTCGTTGTTCACGAGCCACTCGTTGCCTCCCCAGCAGTAGGTGAAGAGCGACAGTATATCCGTCGTGTCGGCTTTCAGCACATGCGGCGCTTGGGGAGCCTCCCATTCGCCGGCCTTTGTCATGGCGTTGGTGCAGAGGGTGCCGGTCAGCATCAGGACCGCAACCATCAGTAAAAAGAGTCTTTTCTTATGCATGGTAAGTGGTTATTCAGAAAATCATCATGCAAATGTACCTCTTTTTTCCCAAACTCCGATGCCTATGCCCCATTTTATTAAAAAAGGAGTGCAAACCCCTTTGGTCAGCACTCCTTCCCCTCATCATAGCCGCCCCTTATCAAGGGGCTCCAAACTTTTTCCTTCTTTTTGAGAATGCCTTGGCATTTTTTTCATTACTTTCAGCTTATGAGAGACTGTTTACTCACGTTTTTTATTACTTTTTATTCTTTTTATAAAGCAAAGCGGTTTTTGATTTTATTTTATATCATTGAGGCAATTGATGCAGAAAAAGAAAATTTCTGCGCATTACGGCAATTTCTTTCAATGTCATTCTGATCAATTATGAGTATTATGGGTATTTCTTTCAGATTCTGCACCGGAGGTGCAATATTTCTGTTTCGTTCAGCAAGATTTGGAATAAAAAAGTGATCATCGGGAACCGTCCCCGATGATCATTATATCATTGAGGCAATTGATGCAGAAAAATGAAATTTCTGCGCATTACGGCAATTTCTTTCAATGTCATTCTGATCAATTATGAGTATTACGGTTATTTCTTTCAGATTCTGCATCGGAGGTGCAATATTTCTGTTTCGTTCAGCTGGTTTTGGAATAAAAAATGATCATCGAGAACCGTCCCCGATGATCATTTTTCGTTTTTAATCTTTAATCTTTTCAAAGTGCGGTATCGGTTTCAGTTTGAAGAGATTCTTCCTGTGCTTGTCGTCGATGAGTGCTTTTACCCTCGGGTCCTCGCACACGCCCGTCAGGATGTAGCGGTCCAGGGCGGCGTAGGTGAATCCCAGATTGTCCTCGTCGGTCTTTCCGCACAGGCCGTCGGAGGGCGTCTTCTCCACCAGGTCGATGGGCAGGCCCAGTTCCTTGCCCACGGCTATCACCTCGCACACGCACAGTCCGCCCAGCGGCGAGAAGTCGCCGGCGGCGTCGCCATAACGTGTGGAGTAGCCCACCCAGTCTTCCGACAGGTTGCAGGTGTTGGCCACGCGTCCGTTCATCGACTGCGACACGGCATAGAGGGTGGTCATGCGCAGGCGTGGCGGCATGTTGATGGTGGTTTGGCTGCTCACCTCGGCGCCCAGGGTGGCCAGTTGCTCGCTCACCGCCTTGGTCAGTGCGGCGCTCGTCTCGCCTATGTTCACGCAGCAGTGGCGGATGCCCAGATGGTTGATGAGCCGCATACTGTCGTCGATGTCGGGCTGCACGCCGTTGGGCATGGTCACGCCTATCACGCGGTCCTTGCCCAGTGCCTCCACGCAGAGGCCGGCCACCACACTGCTGTCTTTACCGCCCGAGATGCCGATTACGGCGTTGCAGCCGGGACCGTTCTCCTCGAACCACTGTCTTATCCACTCCACTACTTGGTCTTTCACTTTCTTTGCGTCAAATGTTTCCATGTCTTTCTAGATTTATATGTCTTCTTAATCTTTAATTTTTCATTTTTAATCTTTTAAAGCCTTCCCTTCCTTTTAACTCCTTTTTCAAAAACCACAAATGTCCTTTTAACTTCCCTTTAACTTCCCTTTAACTCCCCTTTAACTTCCTTTTAACTCCCCTTTAACTTCCTTTCTCTTTAACTTCCCTTAAAAAAGATGAGTTTCGTTTCCGATCGGTATTCCTCGCCCGGCCGCAGCACCGTCGAGGGCCACTCCGGATGATGCGGACTGTCGGCCAGGTGCATCGTCTCTAAGCAGATGGCCGAGCGGCGCGGATAAGCCACGCCCTGCTTGCCCCGCTGCGCCCCTTTCAGTCCGTTGGCGGTGTAGATATGCACCACGGGCTCGGTGGTGTACAGGCGCATGCGGCGTCCGCTCGTGGGGTCGTACACCTCGGCTGCACAGCCGCCCTTGCGCGCTTTCTTGCCCAAGACGAACGAGTGGTCGTAGCCCCGCGTCACGTTCAGTTGTTCGTCGTCGCGGTCTATGTCCTGCCCTATGCGCTTGGGCTTGACGAAGCAGAAGGGGTCGCTCTGTCGGGTGGTCTTTCTGAACTTGCCGTCCAGGTTTTTGTTGGCGTCGAAGGTGGCTATCTGCTTGCTGTCCACCCACAGCAGTTCGTCGGTTATCGCCCGGTCGTGCTGTCCGCTCAGGTTGAAGAAACTGTGGTTGGACAGATTCACCACCGTGGGCTTGTCGGTGGTGGCGCGGTACTCCATCGACAGACTGTTGTCGGCGCCCAGGGTATAGGTCAGGTCCATGGTCAGCGTGCCCGGAAAACCGTTCTCGCCGTCGGCCGACACATAGCGCAGGGTGAGCGAGCTGTCGGTCTGTGCCACACAGGTCCACACCTGGTCGGCGAAGCCCGGATAACCGCCGTGCGAGATATTGCCGCCTCCCGTCTGCTGCAGATTGTAGTCCTTGCCGTCGAGGGTGATTTTCGCCCCCTTGATGCGGCCTATGTAGCGGCCCACGGTGGCGCCGAAGTTCTGCCGGTAGTGGTGGTAGTCGGCCACATTGTCGAATCCCAGCACCACATCCTCCAACCGGCCGTTGCGGTCGGGCACCATCAGCGACACCAGGCGCGCGCCGTAGTTGGTCACACAGGCCTCCAGTCCGCCGGCGTTGCGTAGTGTGTAGAGCGCGGTGGTCTTTCCGGTCACCCGTCCCTCGAAGGCTTCCGGCCGCAGACCTGAGCGGGTGGTGCGGTCCGGGCGGAGCGATTGTATCAGCACCGCCATGTTGCGCAGGAACGCCTGCGTGCTGATGCCCTTTACACTCTCGTCGGTATAGGGCGAGGTGTCATACTCGTCGCCCACCATCGTGCTGATGAACTCCCGGCTGTCGCTCTCCGCCGCCATCGTTTTGGGGATGGCCTTGTAGGGGTGCGACACCTGTCGCAGCGGTGTGAGCCAGTAGCCCTCGTCGTTCAGACTGGCCACTATCTGGTCCACACCCGGCGGCTGCGGTCCGCGGCCCGTGAAACTGCCACGGTCGAAGTGGTAGGCGGGGTAGTGGGTGGGCGCATTGTCGAAAAACTGGTTGCGCAGCAGGTCCTTCTGGTTCAGTTGCCGTATGTCCTTCAGCCGCTGGCGCATGGCGGCGGGGTTGCACACCATAAACGAACTGTAGTGGGCGATGGTGCCGTGCGGATTCTCGTCGGTGTAGTAGGTGCCGTTCTGCACATTGCCGCCTTTGCGGTGTACATAGAGCGGACGGCCCGTCTCCGGCACGATGAAGCGCGGCAGCAGAATCTCGCCCTCTTGGAGCGGCGTGCGGCGGACCTCCTTGGCCAGCGAGGCTGGCAGCTCGAGGCTCTCTAAAAACTGGATGGCCTCGGGCAACCGCTGCAGGTAGCTGGTGTCGCCCGTCATCTCATAGTAGCGCAACATCTGGTGAAACATCGACACCGTGGTGCCTGTGTTGATGCTGCGCGGCTCATACGAGCGGGCGTGGGCCGGCTGCAGGTCGTCGGGGGTGTACTGGTCGGCCCATCCCGCCAGGGGCAGCGGCTGCTGCAGGTCGCGCAGCAGGTGCATGGCCCTAAGCACAGGCTCCTTCACCCGCTCCAGACCCAGCATGCCGTAGCAGTTGGCCAGGAACCGTATGTTCTCCGGCGTCACATTGTCGTTCAGTGTCACAAAGGGCGTGTAGTCGGCCTTACCCTTGAAGGGGTGGTCGGTCATCAGCGGGTAGCGCTGCGGCCATCCGCCGTTGTCGTACTGGCTCTCGAGCATGAAGTCCACCACGCGCATCAGGGCGTCGAGCACCTGCCGGTCGTCCTTCCGCTCCATGTAGTAGCGCAGCAGAAACTGCGCGCAGTTGGCCGTGGCCTCGTCGTCGAAGGTGGCGTTGCCGTAGTAGTGCTGAAACTCCTCCAGGCGCCATGCCTGCCGGCCTATGGTGGCATACCACTGCCGTGTTTGCTCCTCCGTGCCGAAGTCGATGAGGTAGTTCCATCCGCCGCAGGGCAACTGTCCCGCCATGATGCAGCGCGCTATGCGCCCGGCGCACTCGTAGTAGTACTCGTCGCCCGTGGCGTGGTAGGCGTCTATCATCAGCTCGCCCATCTCCGGCGTGCTCGGACTCTGCAGCCACACCATGGTGGGCGACGCCTCCAGCTCGCCCCAACGCCGCGAGTAGTCGGGCAGGTAGCTCCACACGAAACCGTCGCGGTAGGCCGCCCGGTCCATCATATAGTGTGTGGCGCGCAGCATCGTCTGCCGCACCGTGTTATCGTCTGCCGCCCGCAGGCCCGATGTCAGCCCCACCAGCAGAGCGGTAAGGAGCACCCTCAGCCTCATAGCTCGGTGTATTTGAAGTTTTCAAACTTGGCGAAGCCCTGACCCTCGCAGAACACGCCCGGCAGCACGCTCTGGAAGTCGTAGAGTGTGTTGTGGTTGAATCCCGACACTTCCTGTCCCCACGTCTCGCGATTCCAAGTCTTGCCGTCGGCGCTCCACCAGGCTGTCACCACATGGTTGTCGTTGCGCAGGCGCAGCCACTGCTTTGTGCCCGCACTCTTGCCCACACCGTTGGCATGGTCGCGGCGGTAGCGGTAGCGGCGGTCCTTGTCGAATCCCGTTCCCACGTTGAACTGTGCGTTGTAGTAGAGGCAGAGGCCCGCTTTCGCATCGCCGTAGACTGTTACCTCCGCCTCAATCTCGTAACTATGGCAGCCCGCCACGAACATCAGCGGAGCCGAGGCGCCCAGACTGTTGCCGCGTCCCTCGAGTGTGAGGGCGTTGTCTTTTATGTGCACCCGCTCCGGTATCCACCGCTTGTAGAAGCGCCAGTCCAGTCCGATGCGGAACTCATTCAGCCGTGCGTGGCGGTCGGTCAGCAGCTGCGTCTTCAGCGGCAGCGGCATCGCCTTTGAGGCGTCGCCCCCGTCCGCCTTGATCCATCCGTCGGCGGTGAAGTGAACCGGCTCCATCAGTGTCTGGCGGCCCAGACCGGTGAAGTCCTTCTCATAACTGTGATACACGCAGAACCACCGCCCGTCGGGCGTGTCGATGAGCGAGCCGTGACCCTTCGACCACCACCGCTCCGTGGCGCTGTAGGTATGGATGAGCGGGTTGGTAGGCATGTTCTCCCACGGTCCGTCGATGCTCTTCGAGCGCGCCACCACCACCATGTGGCTGGTGGGAGGACCCGCCGTGCCGCCCTCCGCGCTGATGTAGTAGAACCAGTCGCCTATGCGGTAGAGTTTCGGCCCCTCCAGACAGAAGCCCTCCGTGAGCCACTCCTCCGGATACTGCCATCCGTCGTAGAAATGAATCTTCGAGTCTTTCACCACCGACAGTCCGTCGTCGGCCAGCGTCCATCGGTTGCCCCCGCTCATCACGAGGTAGCACTTGCCGTCGCCGCCCTCCACGAAGCACGGGTCTATGTCGCCTATGTTCAGGTCCACGGGGTCGCTCCACGGTCCGTAGGGTGAGTCGGCGGTCACCACGCAGTTGGTGCGCCGTGTGCCGTGCACGGTGAAGTAGATATAATATTTTCCGCGGTATTTCTTGATGTCCGGTGCCCAGATAGAGCCTAAGTATGTCTTCAGTGCATAGCTGATGGGCTCCCAGTGCACCAGGTCGCGCGAGTGCCACACCACGAGTCCCGGCACATAGTCGAATGCCGAGTGCGTCATGTAGTAGTCCTCCCCGTCCCGCAGTATCGTCGGGTCCGGGTAGTCGCCTCCCAATATGGGATTGGTGAAGGTCGTGGCGGGTTTTTGAGGTGTTTTTGTAGCTTTCTGCGCTGTGTTTATAGCTTTCCGCGCACAATCCACATGCAGCGCTGCAGCGTCAGCGTTCGGCGCTGCAAAATTAAAAGCCTTTGCTTTTGCCGAAGTCAACATCGCTACAGCTATGAACAAAGTTGTCGTCAGTAGTTTTAAGTTCTTCATAAGTAGTTGTCTTTCAATATCTTTTGTTTAGGTTTAGATTCATCTTGGCAGCCGCACGATGCGCACGTCTCCTTATAAATTTATAACGGATAGTCGTGATTAATATTGCATGTGTAAAGATATATTATACAAGTGGCATACACTCTATTTTATCTACATTTAGTCCTTTCATCCCCATTTTTACCAAACTTTCTAAACATTTTAACGAAAATAGTAATAAAATTCCACACAAAAAATTGAGCAATTCCAAAGATATTTTGTATATTTGGCGCCAAATGTACGTCGTTACCATGAAAAACTGGATGCTGTCCAGTGTTTAACTACTAATTGATATGAGATGAAAAAGCTTTTGACGATATTGTTTCTTTTCACATTTATTATAGCCAATGCTCAAGTTCTAAAAGAGCGTAGGGTGTATTATCTCGATTGTTCATTTTCCATGAAAAAATTTGGATTATTTGATAGAGTCCGAGATAACCTTAAAAAAGCAATCGATAATGTATCAGATGAAACAACAGAGCTTATCATTATCCCTTTTGCCGACAACACATCGACTAATCCTCAATTGAGACCAATGAGGGAATATGCTACCCAAGCAGGAAAGGACAAATTGAAATCTCAGATTGATAAACTCACTCTGAAAAAGCAAACGATGACTTATCATTATATCCCTTTGAACGATTTCTATAATAAACGAGTGGATAATAATAGGGTGACGTATATGTTTTTGATGACAGATGGCCAAGACGAAGATAAAAAACAAAGAGCTTTGAATGAACTTCTTCCCAAATGGGGTGAAAAATTTGGCAATAAAAATGTCTACGGATTTTATGTAATGCTCCATGACTCAGCGGCTAATCCGAAAATAGACCAGGTCGTTAACAAACAAGAACATCTTTGGAAAGTTCAAACGGCTAACGTTAATATAAACCTTGTCAGACTAGAATCATCAGCTACTTTCAATGCCAAGAATGATAAGTCTGTCGATTTGCGCATTTATGGCGATGTCTCGGGAAAATCATTCAGTGCATCATTTTCTGGGAATTGCCCCTACAAAGTAAAGAAAACAGAGATAAAATCCGATAAATTAAGAATATGGATAGATAAAATTCCTGGACAAAAATTGCCGGAATCATCCAATTATTCACTTAACGTCAAGATGGCAGGAGGTGGAAAATTTGATTTCTTGGTCACAGAGAAAATCAATGTTAAGTGCCTGAACAAGCCCGAACGTACACTCAAAATTTCAGTGCGATGAAAAGATATCTTTATATAACAGCATTCATCTTGCTCGCCTGCTTGTCCTCATGCACGAAAGGGGAGAGCGTTTCTTTTGGCACGGTAGAATACTATCCAAGTTTTCTCTGGGTGGATTCTAATATAACTCCCGTGAAAAAGACCTTTGACTTCGATTTTAGCCAGGATGCTAAAGAGAATAATTCTTTTGCTGAATTTTGTTTTGTTGACAATGATGGCAAGGTCATAAGCACTGATGTTATGCAGGTTGAAATTGATGGTAAGCAGATTCCCGATAATAAATTTTCCGTCAAAAGTAATGTCTCATCAAAAGATCTTGTTTTCAAGTTCAGCCCAAAGGCAAATAATGGCAAGTATCAAGGCTATCTTAAATTAGTCCGTCACAGTTTAGACCGCCTCGATTCACAAGAACTGCAACCCAATAGCCATGTGTCCGCATTCCAATGGACCTTAAGATTCGATAAGGTAATGAACCCCTTGGCAAAAGTCTTGATGTGGATAGGAATAGTACTGTTAGCCATGCTGTTTTTATGGTTCTTTGTTTTCCGCCCAATATTTTGTCCCCATTTTGCTAAATTTACAAAATCTATTCTCATTGAAAAAAATGGAACGATTGTTGGACAGTTAAACTATGCATACACGGGCGCAAGAAAGGTTGTGTTCTCTAATAGTAAGAAGAAACAATCTTTTTGGCATAAAATTTTTGTCGGCGAAATAAAAACTCTTGTTAATCCCATATTTGAGAACGAATTGACATTTGTTCCAAAGAAAAAGAATGCTATTGTCTATGGGTTGGGGTACATAATTCATCCTAATCCTATTCCAAGGAATGGCATTGCTAAAATTTCCCTTCCTAAAGAACATTTACTAATTACTTTAAGATAAAATTTTTATGGCTATCAAATTGAAAAGAACACTTTATTTAGGTATAGGTGGTACAGGCGTGACAGCATTGCTTAAAGTTAAGAAATGCTTTATTGACAGTTTTGGCGAAATACCACCAATGATAGGTTTTTTGGCTATAGATACGGATGGATCTGCTACCAATAAACGCGAAACAAGCAATCGTGGTGAATCCATTAGTCTTAATCCAAACGAATTGCTTGTTTGTACAGTTAAGGGGGCGTTAGGTGTTTACCATGCCAATCCCAAAACCTATGATTGGGTTCCTCCTAAAAACGTAGATAAGCTGTCATCAATTCAAGGTGGTGGTGCGGGACAAGTACGCTCGAATGGTAGGTTTATTGCTTATTTTAATAACAAGACCATTAAAGCTAATATACAAGCAGCTATTACAACAATACATCAGCTTATTCCGCCAGAATCAAAATACGAGGTTGACATAAATGTAAATGGTGTTGAATATCCTACAAACATTAATGTTTTTTCCTCTATTGCCGGAGGAACAGGCAGCGGCATGTTAATAGATGTATTATGCATCATTCATGATGCTTTAGAACAACAATCTGTTGCAAACCGTGTTTATCCTTGGATTCTTATGCCTGATGTGTTCCGTGCAATGAATTTAGGTCCTTCTATGGCGAATGTACTATATAATTCATATGGTGCAATAAGAACACTTGACTATGTAATGCATCATAATCCCAATTCACCGGCAATCAATTTTGGATATTCAAAAATTGGCGATACCCTTTTCGATTATGCTTTCATCATTAATAATATGAATCAAGCGGGTGTGTCATTTAATAAGTTGGACGACTTGATGGATGTAATTGCGAAAAGTGCGTTTCTACCTGCTAACAAGATGGGAGACGAAATATCAACTCCTTTTGATAATATTAGAAACCAACAAAAGGGTGGAACTTATGACATTTTGAAAAAGAAAGCATGGGCCGCATCTGCAAGTAGTGCAGAACTTATTTATGATAGCCAAGCAGTAGGCCGATCTAGTGCTTATAGTATAATCAGTCAGTTATGTGACTCGATGCTGCAATCTCCAACAGATTGCACTACTGAGGCCAACGCATTCTTTGATGACCAGAATGTAATGATACGAGAGAACGAAGGTCGTGATGACATAATCAATGCTCTTATTTCCCCAGCTCCCAGCTATTCATTGCAAATTGACGAAAATACGACAGAGTTCGATATAAATAGCTATATTGATAATAATTGTAGCCAAGTCCAGTTGGAGCCGTATTTGAAAAAAGAACTCGATGACAAATTGGAGAATACGAAAAAATATTTTGATAGGTACATTACGGACATAATGAATCGTCCCAAAGGTAAAATTGATGCGGCGATAAAATTTATTCAGGCTTTGTTTGATATCATTGCTATTTGCAAGAGCGAAATGGAATCTGAAAAGGCTGATTTTAGAGATTTGAATAATGCACCTGTGCAGTGGCGTGTTCTCCTCAATTCTATTAAAAATAGTGGAATTAAATCTTTGTTTAATAAGATTGACCAAGATGCTGTTGAGAGTCTTCAAAACAAGTTGACTGAAGTTATCGTTAACCATCGTGAGGAGACCCGTCGTTCATGGGCTCTTAAATTCTATACGTCCTTCGAACAGGTCCTTCGCGAGAAGCTACAGGCGATAGAGGGGTTAAAAGCTATCGTAATCCAAATCAGTAAAGAGTCAACGAGAAAATTACTTGTTGAACAGCATGAATCACAATCGAAGTCAAAATTCCAGGTGTTCTTGCATCATCAGGATGTTATGAAAGCGTCTGATTATATAATTGATGATGTCCTTAATACACAGTTCATTCAATTCTTAAAAGGAGGGGTCGCACCTTGGATTGGTCAATCAAAGACATATATAGAAAACAAGTTATGGGATTTTGCAAAAGAATCTCCTGTGGTGAAGGCCTCTGTTAACACTACTATTGATATGGTTCTAAATAGGCTTCCAGAGGATGAGGTTAAAAAGCAACTAAATCATCTTAAGGTCCTTGCAGCTCCTTTATGGACTTATAATACACAAGGTTTCAATAATGAAGATATACAATTAGACAGATTTGTGATAGTTGGCGTTGGCAATAGAGATACAAGTATATTAAGTCAAAGTCCTATATATCAAACTTTTTTTGATACAAATGGTAACAAAGCATCGTTTGCTTCAACTTACCAATTTGATCGTGTTTACGTTCTTGTTGTTGAAGATTTATTGCCTATCTATGCCGTTAATAATTTCTCAGCTTATGTACGTGATGCCGAGGAAAAGGAGGCTCGTGGTTTTATGATGGCAAACTATCTTGATGAGAAACTTCACAATCGTATTGTGTCTGAGAATTTTAGCATTGTGCCGGTGGTTGAGACAGATAACGTCCTTCAGTACTGGGTCTGGGGATTTGTCTTTGAATACATTCACTATGATCCTAATGACAATAAATACTGGATACGTTCTAGAAATCGTGGTGATGCCTTGCGAAAATACCGCTTTAATTTGAGCAGCCAAAGAGATGTTGCTTTTGATATATTTAAAAGTGAAGGGCTCTATAAAGAAGTCGAAGATGGTCTCAATAAACAAATACAGAAGAATGGACGTCAGCCGATAGAGGAAAAAATCAATCAAATCAAATCTGAAGAATCTTATATGGAAAGATACGCTCAATTGAGTCCTTTAGAGGCAAGTAATTTGAATGAACCTAATTTTAAAGCCGTAAGAGATTTGTTGTCTCAAGAGATTGGCTTAATGACGGAATAAACTTGAAGATATGGCTGCATTCATCGTAATTAGTGCAGACAACCGCTTGCATCATTTAGTGGATGGCATATTAAAGTGCCGTCCACTAAATCCAAGTGTTGTCACAAATATATCCACTGGAAAAATCATCAAATCGGATTCTGAAAGTTATATTTATGAGTATTCCATTCCTGGTGAAGGCAGCAAAAGTGGAGGAGCTAAGAGTCTTAACGAATTGCTGTCCAATCAGTTGGCTGCGTTTCGCTTAGCTTTTAGTATACCTAATGAACAATTAGTTAATATTTTCTTTCTTGAAAACCCCTTGACCGAAGCAGATTACGAGGAGTCTCAATCGTGGATAGAGGAATTCGGAAAAGTATATGATAAAGGGAGTGGGTCTGATACAGCCTTTTGCTTGTATCGGATTCTTTTCTCTTATTGTCAAGAAAAGCCGACAGATGTATGCCCCCAAATTGATCACAATGTATTGCAGCGAATAATAGAACCATATAGAATAGACAGATCGTATAAAGATAAATTTCTTAGTCACATTTTCTATATTGATAACCAACGATGTGATGCTGCTGCAACTTGTTTGAGTAAAGAAGACCATGATTTGAAAATGCCTCGTTTCCTTTTGGATTTTATGATGCTTTCTTCGAATACAATGGATTCTTATAACGTTTTAAATGCTATCAGTGGTTCAACCAACAATGTAAAATGTTTCTCTGTAGGATTTGGCGAGAGTATGTATTATTTCCCGGATGTTGTGGAATACTATACTCATGCAGATAAAAAAGATATGTATAGCAAATATCTGAACGATAATGATGAAACAGGAGATGATAAAACCAAAAAGGCGATGGATGCAGAAAAACATCCGTTTGGGTTGAAGAAAAGGAAGAATCGCCTTGGCATCATTTATAATGACGTCCCATTTAATGAGAATATTGATGCATATCCGAATACTGCTGATTGGTTTATTGATAATAATATTATTGCGCTTAAAAAATATATCGAAGAAGAATACAGAAAAGAGTGGGAAGATTTTCTTAATTCAGAACCAATAGTAAGCAAAAACCAACGTATTTTACAAATTGAAGAGGAAATAATTTTAATCGAAAAAACTGATGACGAGACGGATGAAGATTTTGAGAAAAGAAAGTCAGATCTTCAATCTGAAAAGGAATTGTTAGAAAGAGAACTTCATGTTCTGAAGGCAGAATTTAAACCTGATTGTCCATCATATATTGACCGGCATGCTATATTTACTAATTTATCTGTGATTATGGATGAAGAAGAATGTAATGAAACATCCCAAAATCTTAAACGGCATTACAACGAATTAATTGAGTTCATTTTATCTAAGAAGTTTTTGGACTTCGTTAAGAATCAGGGTGGAAAACTCGATTGTCCTCAGCCTCAATCGAACCCCCAGCAAGTTGGCAATGAAACTGAGTATAACAAAGAAAACAATCCAGGTTGTTTAGGCCGCTTGTTCTTTTGGAGAAAAAAAGAAATAGATCCTCTATCTTCGGGACCTGAAGTGGAACCACTACAACCTGATGTTCAGAAGAAAGAATCTAGTCCGGTTGATTTAATAACAGAAATAGCAAATCAGAAGAAACTAAAAAATACATATTTTAGTTTCGCGCTTGAAGTTAATCGAATTCAAAACATTTTCGACACAGAATTGTCATTCTGTGATAATTTTAAGTTGAAGACCCATACAAATCATTATTTCCCCTTAATTTGTTTGAGGAAATTAAAAGAGCAGCAAACCCAAGACTTTATGTCACGTGTTGATGATGTGGTATCCAAATGGAGATCTTTTGACAATCCAACAAAAACATCACTTGACTTATTGAATGAGGAAATTAGCCTTAAGCACACAAAGAAATATGAATATATTAATTGGGACGAGCCCTTCTCCTTTATAGAAGAGTTGTCTGTTTCTAAGCTTTCAGCTATATGTAATGAACTTCAAAAAAAAGCATATCCTTTTGTCAACTACAATTTAAATCCAGAACAGAAAGATAATAGGGTTGTTAGAGCTTTGTTCTCAGATAGACCATCTTTCGTAGAAGAATTTGCAGAAATGAAAGACCAGTTAGCTAATGGGACGGAAATATCAGCATATTTTTCCACACATATAGCGTCAAAAATATGTTTTATGGAGTTTTTGCCTATGGATGATGAGGTGTTGGACAATTTAGTCGATTTTCAAGAAGTTGATAATGATGATATATTTAAAAGGATATTGTCGGACATTGAAATAAAGCCTAAAGATGAAATTGTTAAAACAGACGTGGAGGATAATGACCCGCCTGTTGAATTTTGGGGTGAACATGGAGATTGAATGATAAGGAAAAGTAAACAAATATTTTGCTTTTATTGCCATAAACCAATAAACGGAAGGTATTATTATGATTGGGCAGGCCATTCTGCCTGTGCTTCTCATGTGGTTATAAAATGTGCTAGTTGTGGGCAGTTCTGTGATACAAAGTCAAAAGAAATAGGCTTGGGACTAAAGATTTGTACACATTGTCAACAATTTAGAATTGAACGCAATGACAGTGAGGTCATAATTAATTTTATAATGTCAATTTACAAAAAATCTTCAGTTGGTACGGTCTCAAGGTGGAAACTACAAATGGTTAATACTGAAACACTTTACAAATTGACATCTGATCTGAATGCAAGGGGCTTAGCGAGAGCTGTAGGAAACGACTACACAATCTTTATTTACCGAGAATTGTCGAGAGTGGCCTTTGCTCAAGTATTGGCTCATGAATTGTTGCATGTTTACCAATATACGAACAATATTTATCCAGCAAAAGCCAAGTGTGAGGGCTTTTGTAATTTGGGTAGTTATGTAGTCTTAAAAGCAATCAATAACGCTGAAGCGAAGGCGGCTATCAATAATCTAATGAATAATCCAGACGAAATTTATGGTGATGGTTTTAGGCTTTTACTTGAAACATACAAAGTAGGTGGATGGGACTCAGCAATTGAACTTATTAGAAGTCGATAATAATATGATAATAAAATATTTGAAATACTTAGGTGTTATTGTCGGAGCTATCGGACTAAGCATAATAGGTTTCATCGCATACCTCTTGTTCTGCTCTTGCCCCTCAGCGATGGAAGAGTTTCGTGAAAGATCATGACTTCGTTGAGCTGAAACTTGAGGACAGGACCCTGTTCTTCGACGCAAGTCTGTACGACTTCAATCTGGATTGTACCACCGCGAGAAACAGTCCTTAGCATTTTAGTAACAAACTTCTTACTAACAAACTTCTTACTAACAAACTTCTTACTTTTTTCTCCCCGGCCATCCTCCTCAAGTCTCCCCGCCAAGAAAAAAGCCGTGTAATCCCGCGGCTTTTCGCCGTCTTATTTGTACCTTTACCGCCGAAACAAGAAGACCTCATCTTCTGGTGACAAATAAGACAATGACAAAACAAAACATACCCGAAAAAGGAAAAATACAGTGGCTGGCCATTCTGCAGGGCCTCTGCATGGTGATGGTGGTGATAGACCATATCCGCCTGTGCCAGGGGGAGATAATGCCATGGTCGGCAGCCTTGAACAATGTGATAGAATCGTACGCCATGGAGCTGTTCATGTTCATCTCCGGATGGCTTTTCTACCATACCTGCATCCGCAAGGAGAAGCCTTATAAAGAGGTGCTGCGCTCCAAGTTCATACGGCTCGGCATTCCTTTCTTCGCCTTTACGGTGGCGGCCACACTGGTCAAGCTGCCGCTGCCTTTCCTCATGCACAGACCGGTCGACGCCGAGGAGCTGGTCAAGACGTACATCCTGTTCCGGTCGAACCCGCTTAAGGAGATGTGGTTCATCAACACGCTGCTTGAAATCATGCTCCTCTATCCGCTGTTCCTCCTGGCCGTGAAAAACCGATGGACCGCACTGGTGGCCCTGCTCGTGGGCCTGGCCATGTATTACTTCTTCCCGAAGGATATTTACAATTTCCGGCTCAATTATGTGCGGTGGATGCTGGTCTACTTCACTGCAGGTATCCTGGCTTGCAGATACCGCATCCTTGAGCGGCTGAACGGCTGGTGGTGCATCATCGTGAGCGGTGCCCTTTTCGCCGCGTTGTATTATATCGAACTGGTTCCCCACCGAAGCGACCTGCCGCTCTCCTTCGCGGGGATTGCCTTCACGGTGGCTGTATGCCGGAAAATAGCGGAGCATTGTCCGTCGCTCTTCTCCAGTTTCCGCGACTACACCTATCAGATTTTCCTGATGGCCATCTTCTTGCAGATGCCGATACGCTGGCTGTTCAGTGCCTTGCATCAGAATTGGCTCTACCTCCCGCTGTATGCTGCCAGTCTGCTCATCGGCATTTATGTGCCCACCATGATAGCGAAGGCCTTGCAAAAAAGGGCGCCCCGCTACGTAAAAGTATGTTTCGGACTATCTTGATTTTGCTGACCACTATCACAACGAAATAACACCTGACACATGAGAAAATGCTTCACGATAGCGCTCTTGCTCACTGCCGCCGTGGCGGTGCGGGCGCAGATGGAAAAAGATTTCAAAACCCCGCCCGCCGAAATGTGCAGCCACGTGATTCTGGGGTGGGACGGAGAAATCACCCCCGAGGTCATCGGCCGTGACCTCAGCGAGATTCAGGCCAAGGGCTTCCGCAACGTCATCATCGAACCGGGCTATCACATGGGGGCCGAGTACCTCAGTCCGCAGTGGTTCGCCAATGTGCGCATGATGGCCGATTCGGTGGAACGCCGCGGCATGCGCATGTGGATAATCGACGAGGGGAAATATCCCAGCGGCATGGCCGGGGGAAAGTTCTCCAAAGAGCGGCCCGACCTGTGCATGCAGGCGCTGGTGGCCGACGGCGATACAGTAAAGGCGGTACGGAGGTCGTCGCAGACGCGCTGCGTGAACAACCCCACCGGCGGAAAGGACGACACCAACTCGCTTTGCGATTACCTCGACACGGCGGCCGTGAGCCAGTTCATCAGTTGGACGCACGAGGAGTACCGCCGGACGCTGGGGCATCACCTGGGCACCACCGTGCTGGGATTCCGCGGCGATGAGCCGGCCTTCCAACGGGTGCCGTGGACGGGCGACATTCTCGAGGTGTTCCGACGGGAGAAGGGCTACGACCCCTCGCGCTGGCTCGGCGCACTGGTCAAGAGCGACCGCACCTCGGTGCACAGCGATGCGCTGGGCGACGTGGAGCGCCGCGTGAAGGCGGATTTCTGGGATGTGTGGAGCCGTCTCTTCGCCGACCGCTTTTTCCTGGCGCAGGCGAAGTGGTGCGAGGCCAACGGCGTGCGCCACATCACCCACATGGACAAGGATGATATGCTGCCTTGGTGCGTGAAGATGGAGGGCGACCCCTTCCGATGCCTGAGCCGGGTGCAGGTGCCGGGCATCGATGTCATCTGGTCGCAGATTTGGTACGGCAGCTATACGGAGTTCCCGCGCCTGGCTTCGTCCACGGCGCATGTCTACGGCCGGCAGCGGGCTTTCAGCGAGAGCTTCGCGGCTTTCAACAAACCGCTCTCGGTGGCGTCGGCGCGCTATATCGTCGACTACCAGCTGGCGCGGGGCATCAACTTCTTCGAGTTCATGTTCTGGGCCAGCAAGAAGGGGGCAAGGGGATTCATGGCCGAACCGGGCATGAAGCAGCTCAACGACTATGTGAACCGGGCGGGATACCTCCTCTCGCAGGGCCGGCCCACGGCACGCGTGGCGGTCTATGCGCCCATCCCCTCACTGTGGCTGGGCAACAACCGGGCCGACGACTTCATGAAGGCGGCGGCGCACATGCTCGCGGCGCACCAGTATGACTTCGACTTCATCACCGACAACGGCATCATCGAGGCGACCACACCGCGCAACGGAGCGCTCGTCAACCGCAGCGGACAGGCGTACACCACGCTTATCCTGCCGGCCGCCGAGGCCATCCGCGAGGCGGCGTGGGAGAAGATTCGCGAGTTCGCGGCCCGAGGGGGTAGGGTGGTGTACCTGGGCGGGGTGCCGCAGAGCACTTTTGCCTCCACACTCACGCAGACGAGACCCATTGAGCCGATTGAGGGGGCGCTGCTCGTGGCCGACAGCACCTGGACGGCCGAACTGGACGCCTATCTGCCGGCGCGCGACATGCTGGTGAGTGAGGGACGGGCCGACAGCCTGGTGTGCTGTGCACGGCAGACAGCCGACAGCCGCATCTTCTTCCTCCTCAACCAGAAGGGGGAGGCGAAGGACGTGACGCTCGACCTCGACGCCATGGGCGAGGCGCAGCTGTGGGACGCTGCCACCGGCGAAATCCGGACGTTGCCCTTCACCGTGGCCGACGGACGCACGCGGGTGCGCCTGCACTTCGATGCGTGGCAGTCGCACATCGTCGTGGTGCGCAAGCGCACGGCGGCTTATGACGCACGCCGCTACAAGAACATCCAGGCGGCCATAGACCGCGCCCACAGCGAGGGCGGCGGCACGGTGGTGCTCAAGAAGGGGCGCCACCGCACGGGGGCGCTCTTCTTCCCGCGGGGCGTGGACCTGCACTTGGACCGCGGCGCCACCCTGGTGAGCATCGTCGACACCACGCTCTATCCGCTCATCACCACGCGTTGGGAGGGACGGGTCAGAAAGGCGCGAGCAGCCTTGCTCAACTTCGACCACAACGAGGGCTGCCGGCTCTCGGGCGAGGGTACCATCGACGCACAGGGCCTGGAATGGAAACGACTGAGCCTGCCCTTCGCCGGAAGACCCAAGACGGTCTGCTTCGACCATTGCGACGGGGGCACCATCAGCGGGGTGCACATCCGCAATCAGGCGTTCTGGTGCGTGCACATCCTTTTCACCAACGGTTTTACAGTGGACGGCATTGACATCTGTGCCGAAGACTATATCCCCAGCAGCGATGGTATCGACATCGACTCGTCGACGGGGGTAACGGTGCGCAACACGCATATCCAGGCGCACGACGACTGCATCTCCATCAAGAGCGGACGCGACACCGACGGCCGCAGGGTGAACCAGGCCTCGCAGGACATCCTGATAGAGCACTGCCACTTCGACTATGGCCACGGGGGCGTGGCCATAGGCAGCGAGGTGAGCGGCGGCGTGCGCAATGTGACGGTACGGCAATGCGACATGGCGGGAGAGAACTGGAATCCTATCCGATTCAAGAGCCAGCCCTCGCGTGGCGGCGTAGTGGAGAACATCCTTTTCGAGGACATCGACATAGCCAAGGCACGTAATGTGGTGGAGGTGAACATGACCTGGCGCATGAAGGGGGCTGACGAGCCGCCTTACTCGCCACGCACGGTGCTGCGCAACATCAGGCTGCGCAATATCCGCGCCCACGCTGAGCGGGGCGGCATCATACAGGGTTTTGAGGAGCAGCCCATACCGCGCGGGGCTATCTCGTTCGAGAACTGCCTTTTCGATACCGGCGCGCCCCTCCAGATAAGCCATGCCGATGTGGACCTCAGCGGGGTGGTGATGGATAAATTCTGAGCGGTTGGTACAATAAATCGCCGTCGGGTGGGTTTATATCTTAGTACCAACCTTACAGAAAAATGAAAAGATTCCTGATTTGCTGTTTCCTCGCAATGGCTGCCCTGGGCCTCCATGCCCAACAGCCGGTGGGCAAGTTCTCACTCATTCCCAGAGCGGGCCTTTCCATCGCCAACCTTACCAACAATGAGATTTTATATGGTTTAGACAGCAAGGTGTCGTCGCGCTACAACGCACGCTTTGCGGGAGGACTGGAGGGGGAGTATCAGATGCTGCCTGCAACGAGCCTCTCGCTGGGGGTCTACTATGCGCAGATGGGATGCCGTTTTCCCGATTTCGTGGGTACGCCGGTAGGGGACATTGCGCCCGTGACACAGTCGTCAGGCATGTCGCACCTGCGTCAGAAAATGGACTATGTGCAGGTGCCGCTGCTGGTGAACCAGTATATCCTGCCGGGACTGGCCCTGAAGGCGGGTGTGCAGCTGGGCTTTCTCACCTCGGCCGAATTCTCCTACGATGAGACCCTCATCACACACAAGAAGGATGGTACAGACGAGTATGGCGAGAAGAAACACTACAGTGGCGATTTGAAGGAGGTGACGAACAAGGTGGATGTCTCCATCCCCATTGGCGTGTCCTATGAGTATGAGCGCGTGATTCTCGACTTCCGCTACCACATCGGACTGAAAAATATCTCCAAGATAGAGGGCATCAAAGAGAAGAATAAGTTCTTCACCTTCACTGTGGGCTACCGCCTCTTCTAATCAGGCAAATGCCCTAAATAATTAAATAGAGCCGCTTCGCGGGAAATTATTCAAAATTAAATCCAAAATTAAACAGAATTAGAGCCCCTTGATAAGGGACGGCTATAAAGCGGGTCTAAAATGAAAAAAATTCTGCGCATTACGATAATTTCTTTCAAGAAAGACCTTTATGAATAATTACGTGAATTACGATAATTTCTGTTCATTTCCCGCACCGCAGGTGCCCATTAATTTCCCATCTTTCAATTTTAATCTTTAATCTTTAATTTTTCATTTTTCATTTATCTTCCCCCTCCATAGCGCCCTAACTTCGCTCCAGCGGTAGTAAGGCGCTTTTTCGCTTTCCAGCGGCAGAGTGGCCTCCCGCTCATTGAGCAGTATCTTCACCCATACGTCGGTGTCGGCGGCATCGGAGCGGTAGAATACCACCTGCACATTGCCGGCCATGGGATACAGGTGATAGTTGCGCCATCCGGCGGCCTCCAGTTCGTCGGCGGGAGCGATTTGCGGTTCATCGTGGTGTGAATGGGGTTGATGGCGTGTGCCATGGGCGCACACAAGGCAAAGATAGCACAAAAATGTTGAATCTCGAAATCATGGCCCCTTTTTGTCGGAAAATCTCCCTGAAATGCACGAAATTGGTCGCAAAGTACCCTAAAATTGGTGTCTTGCGACCGTTTTCGTGCATTTTTCTTAATAAGGTGAAAGCCCCATTGTACAAAAAAATGATTTTTTCTTTTTGTTGGTAAATCGCTTTTCATTATCTTTGCATTCAGTAAATCATGTTTAACCCGTAAAAAGTATTGACAATGGTAAACAAAATGTGCTTGAAAACCGTCATCTGCCTCCTCGCAGGCAGCATGATGTTCAGTTCGTGTATCGGTTCGTTCAGTCTCTTCAATCAGTATGCCGCATGGCAGAAGGATATGACCAGCAACAAGTTCATCAACGCCATCGTGGGCTTCGTGCTCATGCCCATCGTGGGTGGCGTGGCACTCACCGTCGACGCCGTGGTGCTCAACACCATCGAGTTCTGGACCGGTGAGAATCCCGTGGCACAGAATGTGGGCAAGACTCAGATGATCAAGGGCGACGACGGTCTGCTCTATGCCGTGAAGACCCTGCGCAAGGGCTATGAGATCAAGGCCCCCAACGGACAGGTGACCCTCCTCACCTACAACAAGCGCGACGACAGCTGGTCCATCTCGCAGAACGGCGTCACCAAAGAAATCTTCCGCTTCAATGAGGACGGCAAGAGCATCAAGGTGGTGATGAACGGCGAAGACCGCAACTTCACCCTCAACGAGCAGGGCGTGAACAATGCCGAAATGGCTGCCCACGAGGGCTGGTTCGTAGCCCAGAAGTAAACGATTGTCGTTATTTCGTGCATTTTTCTTGCAAAATGTTTGCGGAAACAGATTTTTTGTTTTACTTTTGCAACCGACAAAAAGAACAGAGCTGATGTGTAACCGGAATTCATATTATGGCTATTACTTTTTTTACTTTGCACGCAAGGGCAGAGCGGGAATCTTGTAGCAGGTCGTAAAAATGAATCCACATACACTTCACTGACATAACATAGAATCCCGCTTCACCATGAGGCGGGATTCAGTCGTTAATAATATGCGTAGTTTATGAAGAGAGTAGCCATACAGGGACAAGCAGGGTCGTTTCACGACATCGCCGTGCAGCATTATTTCGGACAGGAACAGGTGCAGCTTATCTACTGCGCCACCTTCGAGATGGTGTTCGAGAACATCAAGCGCGACCCTACCGTCATCGGCATGGTGGCCATAGAGAACACCATAGCGGGCAGCCTGCTGCACAACTATGAACTGCTGCGCGACTCGGGTGTCACCGTGGTGGGCGAGCACAAACTGCACATACAGCATGCCATCTGCTGCCTGCCCGACGACTCATGGGACACCCTGCGCGAGGTGCACTCGCATCCCGTGGCGCTCATGCAGTGCCGGCAGTTCCTGGCCAACAGGCCCGAGCTCAGGGCTGTGGAGGCGGAAGACACCGCAGGCGCGGCCGAGTATATTGCGCAGCACCAGTGCCGCGGCACGGCCGCCATCTGCCACTCCGAGGCGGCCCGAATGAACGGACTCAAGGTGCTCGAGGATGCCATCGAGGACAACAAGCACAACTTCACCCGGTTCCTCGTGGTGTGCGACCCGAGAAAGGCCGACTTCATGCGGCCGCTCGACAAAACCGACAAGGCCAGCCTCGTGTTCTCGCTGCCCCATGAGGAGGGCTCGCTTTCCAAGGTGCTCACCATCCTCTCGTTCTACAACATCAACCTCACCAAGATTCAGTCGCTGCCCATTATCGGGCAGGAGTGGGAGTATCTGTTCTATGTGGATGTGACCTACAACAACCTTATCCGCTACCGGCAGAGCATCGATGCCATCATCCCCCTCACACGCGAACTTAAAATATTAGGAGAGTACAACAATGGGAAACAGACTCGCTGACATCCAGCCGGCCGACAGGCTCGGCACCGTGCAGGAATACTACTTCAGCCGTAAACTCAAAGAGGTGGCCCGGCTCAACAGCCAGGGACTCGATATCGTGAGCCTGGCCATAGGAAGCCCCGACCGGCCGCCCTCAGACGATACTATAGAGACACTCTGCCAGGTGGCACGGCGTCCCGACACCCACGGCTATCAGCCCACCATGGGCACACCGGAGCTTAGGCAGGCCATGGCGCGGTTCTACAAGCGCTGGTATGGCGTGGAGCTGGACCCGGCTACCGAAATACTGCCGCTCATAGGCAGCAAGGAGGGCATACTGCACGTGACACTGGCCTTCGTCAATCCGGGCGACGGAGTGCTCGTGCCCGATCCGGGCTATCCCACCTACACCTCGCTGAGCCGCATACTGGGCGCACGCATCGTGAACTACAACCTGCGCAGCGACAATGCGTGGCAGCCTGATTTCGACGAACTGGAACGGATGGACCTCACGGGGGTGAAACTCATGTGGACCAATTATCCCAACATGCCCACCGGAGGCGATGCCTCGATGGAGACGTACCGGCGGCTGGTCGACTTCGCCAGACGGCACCACATCGTGGTGGTGAACGACAATCCTTACTCCTTCATCCTGAACCGACAGCCCAAGTCGCTCCTGCAGGTGGAGGGTGCCAAAGACTGCTGCATAGAGTTCAACTCCATGAGCAAAAGCCACAACATGCCGGGATGGCGCGTGGGACTGTGCGCCTCGAACCCTACCTTCATCTCCTGGATACTGAAGATAAAAAGTAATGTGGACAGCGGCACCTTCCGCGGACTGCAACTGGCTGCCGCACAGGCTTATGACAATACCGACGAATGGCACGCCGAGGCGAATTACGACACATATCTGCGGCGCCGAAAAGTGGCCGAGCAGATTATGACGGCACTGGGATGCTCCTTCGACCCGAAGCAGGTGGGCATGTTCCTCTGGGGACGGATTCCCGATGGTATGGCCGATGCCGAGACGCTCACCGAAAAGGTGCTCCACGAGGCGAGGGTTTTCATCACACCGGGCTTCATCTTCGGCGAGAACGGAAGGCGATATGTGCGCATCTCGCTCTGCGCCGACGATGAACGCATGCAGGAGGCCCTGCGCCGAATCAACGCTATGAATAATAATAACAAATAAAAATATAATCTCATGGATCTGAACCTACAACCGCTCCATCTTCCGAGCGACAACGAACGGCCTTTTGTGATAGCTGGACCTTGCTCGGCCGAAACCGAGGAACAAGTGATGAAAACGGCCTGGCAACTGGCCAAGAAGGGTTGCCATATGTTCCGCGCCGGCGTGTGGAAACCGCGTACCAAACCGGGCGGATTCGAAGGCAACGGACTGAAGGCGCTGCCTTGGCTCAAAAGGGTGAAGGAGGAGACGGGCATGCTCGTGGCCACCGAGGTGGCCACACCCACCCATGTGGAGCAGGCACTGGCCCATGGCATCGACATCCTCTGGATAGGAGCACGCACATCGGCCAACCCCTTCGCCATGCAGGACCTGGCCGACGCCCTCAGGGGCACCGACGCCACCGTGCTGGTGAAAAACCCGGTGAACCCTGACCTCGAACTGTGGATAGGGGCCCTGGAGCGCATCAACCAGGCGGGCATCACGAAGCTGGCAGCCATCCACCGGGGTTTCTCCAGCTACGACAAGAAGATTTACCGCAACCTGCCCATGTGGCAGATTCCTATCGAACTGCGACGCCGTATTCCCGATTTGCCCATCATCAACGATCCCAGCCACATAGGTGGACGACGCGAACTGGTGGCACCGCTCTGCCAGCAGGCCATGGACCTGGGATTCGACGGACTGCTCGTCGAGGCGCACTGCGACCCCGACAAGGCGTGGAGCGACGCAAAGCAGCAGGTGACACCTGATGTGCTCGACTATATCCTCTCGCTCATCGTGGTGCGCGACGAGACGGTCACCACCGAAGGTATACATGAACTGCGCAACCAGATTGACGAACTCGACAACCAACTCATGGACCTTCTGGCCAAGCGTATGCGGGTGTGCCGCGAGATAGGACAGTATAAGAAAGAGCACAATATGACCGTGCTGCAGCCGGTGCGCTACAGCGAGATTCTCGACAAACGGGGCGCACAGGGTGTGCTCTGCGGCATGGACGCTGAGTTCGTGAAGAAAATATTCGAGAATGTGCACGAGGAGAGCGTGCGGCAGCAAATGGAAATCATCAACAAATAATCCTTACACACTATGAGAATACTGGTCATGGGCGCCGGCAAGATGGGAAGCTTCTTCCTCGACTTGCTGAGCTTCGAACATGAGACGGCGGTCTTCGAGAAAGACCCCAAACGGATGCGGTTCACCTACAACACTCAGCGATTCACCCGACTGGAGGAAATAGCTGAGTTCCAGCCCGAACTGGTAATCAACGCCGTCACGATGAAGTATACCATTCCGGCCTTCGAGGAGGTGATGCCTTACTTGCCCAAGGAGTGCATCATCAGCGACATCGCCTCGGTGAAAACCGGACTGAAAGACTACTACGACCGCACCGGACGGCGATACGTGTCCTCACACCCCATGTTCGGACCTACCTTCGCCAATCTGCAACAGCTCAGCGAGGAGAACGCCGTCATCATCAGCGAGGGCGACTACATGGGACGCATCTTCTTCAAAGACCTCTACAGCCGACTCGGACTCAATATCTATGAGTATACCTTCGACGAGCACGACCAGACCGTGGCCTACTCGCTCAGTATCCCCTTTGTGAGTACCTTCGTCTTCGCGGCGGTCATGAAGCACCAGGACGCGCCGGGCACCACCTTCAAGCGGCACATGCGCATAGCCAAGGGGGTGCTCAATGAGGACGACTACCTGCTGCAGGAAATACTCTTCAATCCCTATACGGGAGGACAGGTGTCGAAAATACGCACCGAACTGAAAGAACTGCTCGACATCATCGAACACCACGACGAAGGACGCATGCAGGAATACCTGGCCAAGATACGCCACAATGTGGCACGCGATATACAAATAGACCGATAACACCTTCGTGCTCAACCGATAACGACTTCACCCCTCTACCTCTGAGAAACCTTATCCAACCAACACCATGCAACTGCTGCTGCTCATCGCTTCGCTTTTCACCTTCGTGGAGTTCAACTGCGAGAACCTCTTCGACTGCGAGCACGACTCGCTGAAAAACGACTATGAGTTTCTGCCGGCATCGCAGCGTCATTGGGACAGTCACAAATACTGGCAGAAGGTGAACAACGTGGCCCGCGCGGTGCTCTCTTGCGGCGAACAGGACGGCACAGAGTGGGCACTGCCCGACATGGTGGCGCTCTGCGAGGTGGAGAACGACTCGGTGATACGCGACCTGGCCCGAAGGTCGCTCCTGCGGAAGGCGGGCTATGAATACATCGTCACACAGAGCCGCGATGAGCGCGGCATCGATGTGGCGCTGCTCTATTCGCCCTTCTCCTTCCGGATTATCAGCCATACGGCGCTGCGCATCCCGCCCGAGGGACGCCAGCATCCCACCCGCGATGTGCTCTATGCCTGCGGAGTGGTGCGCGGGGGCGACACACTGCATGTGCTGGCGGTGCACGCCCCCAGCAGGGCCAGCGGGGCGACACAGACCAATGCCTACCGCGTCAGGGTGGCGCAACGGGTGGCCGAGGCGGTCGACTCCATACGGGCGGCACAGCAGCACCCGCTCATCATCGTGGCTGGCGATTTCAATGATTATCAAGGCGATGAGGCCATACGCCTGCTGCAGGAACAGGGCCTCACCGATGTCTCTGCCGCGGCAGTGGGGCAGAACGGCGCCCGCGGCACCTACAAATACCGTGGGCGATGGGGCAGCCTCGACCATATCTTTGTGAATAGTCTCTTGCTGCACAACCTCAGCACCTGCCGTGTGCACGACGCCGACTTCCTCATCGAAGAGGATGAACGCTACGGCGGCGTGCAGCCCCGCCGCACCTTCATAGGCCGCCGCTACCACGGCGGCACCAGCGACCACCTCCCTCTGGTGGCTTCCTTCATGCTATAGGGCTTAGGGTCTTCTAGGGCTTAGGGTCTCTAGGGCTTCTAGGGTCTCTAGGGTTTCTAGAGTTTCTAGGGCATCTAGGGTTTCTAGGGCATCTAGGGCCTTCCCCCCTCCCGAAAACCCTTTTTAAGGCGAAAAAGTGATAAAAACCTGTTTTTGTTTGTTTGCGTCAAGGTTTTTGTGTATTTTTGCAATCTAATATATATTGTGATACAACGACAGTTATGTTTGAAAACTTAAACGAAAGACTAGAACGCTCTTTTAAAATTCTGAAAGGTGAGGGAAAAATCACCGAAATCAATGTCGCTGAGACCCTGAAAGATGTGCGTCGCGCACTTATCGATGCCGACGTCAATTATAAAGTGGCCAAAACCTTCACCGATACGGTGAAGAAAAAAGCATTGGGCATGAATGTGCTCACCGCCGTGAAGCCCGGACAGCTCATGGTAAAACTCGTGCACGACGAACTGGCCGAACTCATGGGAGGCGAGGCCGTAGGGCTCAAACTCGAGGGAAAACCTGCCATCATCCTCATGTCGGGTCTGCAGGGCTCGGGTAAAACCACCTTCAGCGGCAAACTGGCCAATATGCTCAAGACGCGCCAGCACAAAAATCCGCTCCTCGTGGCCTGCGACGTGTACCGTCCCGCTGCCATCGAACAGCTCAAAGTGGTGGGCGAGGGCATCGGTGTGCCCGTCTATACCGAGGAGGGCAACAAAGACGTGGTGGCCATCGCAAAAAATGCCATCAACGAGGCCAAAAACGGTAAATACAACGTCGTCATCATCGATACCGCCGGACGCCTGGCCATCGATGAGCAGATGATGGAGGAGATAGCAAGGCTTAAAGAGGCTGTACAGCCCGATGAGACACTCTTCGTGGTCGACTCGATGACGGGTCAGGATGCCGTGAACACCGCCAAGGAGTTCAACGACCGGCTCGACTTCGACGGCGTGGTGCTCACCAAACTCGACGGCGACACCCGTGGCGGTGCGGCGCTCTCCATTCGCACCGTGGTGACCAAACCCATCAAGTTTGTGGGTACCGGAGAGAAAATGGATGCCATCGACGTGTTCTATCCCACACGTATGGCCGACCGTATTCTCGGCATGGGCGATGTGGTGAGCCTCGTGGAGAGAGCACAGCAGCAGTTCGACGAGGAAAAAGCCAAAGAGCTGGAGCGCAAAATTCGCAAGAATAAGTTCGACTTCGACGACTTCCTCGGACAAATCGAGCAGATACAGAAAATGGGCAACCTCAAAGACCTGGCATCCATGATTCCGGGCATGGGAAAAGCCCTCAAGGATGTGGAAATCGATGACAATGCCTTCAAGGGCATCACCGCCATCATCCATAGTATGACACCCTATGAGCGCTCCCATCCCGATGTGCTCAACCAGAGCCGACGCATGCGCATAGCCAAGGGCTCCGGCACCAACATCCAGGAGGTAAACCGACTCATCAAACAGTTTGACCAGACGCGCAAGATGATGAAAATGGTGACCGACCAGTCGCGCATGGGCATGATGATGAAAGGCATGAAGGCCATGAGGGGCATGAAAGGCGGTATGCCCAAAATGTAATAGCAACAACCTGACAAAACTGATATATGACACTAATCGACGGTAAAGCCACAGCAGCGGCCATCAAACAGGAAATCGCTGCCGAAGTGGCACAGATAGTGGCCGCCGGGGGTAGAGCTCCCCACCTCGTGGCGGTGCTCGTGGGCCACGACGGTGGCTCGGAAACCTATGTGAAAAACAAAGTGCTGGCCTGTGAGGCCTGCGGATTCCGCTCGTCGCTCATACGCTATGAGGACGACGTGACCGAGCAGGAACTGCTCCAGAAGGTGGCCGAACTGAATGCCGACCCTGAAGTGGACGGCATGATTGTGCAGCTGCCGCTGCCCCGACACATCGACGAGCAGAAGGTGGTCATGGCCATCGACTACAGAAAGGATGTCGACGGCTTCCATCCTGTCAATGTGGGACGTATGGCCATCGGTCTGCCGTGCTTCATCTCGGCCACACCGCTCGGCATCCTCACCCTGCTGCAGCACTACAACATTCCCACCAGTGGCAAGAAGTGTGTCATCCTGGGACGCAGCAACATCGTGGGCAAGCCCATGGCCCAACTCATGATGCAGAAACAGTTTGGCGACGCCACCGTCACCGTGTGCCACAGCCACAGCGCCACCCTCAAGGAGGAGTGCCGCCAGGCCGATATCATCATCGCCGCCATCGGAAGCCCTGAGTTCGTCACCGCCGATATGGTGAAAGAGGGGGCCGTGGTCATCGACGTGGGAACCACACGCGTGCCCGACGCCACCAGAAAGAGCGGATTCCGACTCACCGGTGATGTGAAGTTCAGCGAGGTGGCACCCAAGTGCTCCTACATCTCGCCCGTGCCGGGCGGCGTGGGACCCATGACCATCTGCTCGCTGATGAAAAATACACTGGCAGCAGGAAAGAAAATATATTATCCATGACAGCAGACGAATATTACCGACTCGGCAACGAGTACAGAAAGCAGGGCAACTGGCAGATGGCGCTCAACAACTATATGGAGGCCATCGCCCTCGACCCCGAGAGTCCGGCCGTGCAAGCAAAGGAAATGCTCGACCAGATTCTCAGCTTCTATCACAAAGATTATTATAATCCCTAAAGTTTATATGCTATAAGAAAAACACAACAAAACAAAAACATTAGAGAGTATGAGTAAAATCAAAGGTTCAATCGTGGTAAACACCAACAGGTGCAAGGGATGCTCTCTCTGCGTCTACGCTTGTCCGAAGGGCGTCATCGCACTCGCCGACAAGAAAGTCAACGTCTCGGGCTATCCCTATGTCGAGGCCAAAAACCCCGACGATTGTATCGGATGCGCCTCGTGCGCTATCGTGTGTCCTGACGGATGCATTGCTGTGTACCGTAAAAAAATGGAGGGTTAAAAAATGGCTGAACAGGAAGTTACTTTGATGAAAGGCAACGAGGCTATTGCCCACGCTGCCATCAGGTGCGGATGCGACGGATACTTCGGATATCCCATCACACCGCAAAGTGAGGTAATCGAAACGCTCTGCCTGCTCAAACCCTGGGAAACCACCGGCATGGTGGTGGTACAGGCTGAGAGCGAGGTGGCCTCTATCAATATGGTATACGGCGCTGCCGGTGCCGGAAAAAGGGCCATGACCTCGTCGTCAAGCCCCGGTGTGGCACTCATGCAGGAGGGTATCGCCTATATGGCCGGCGCCGAACTGCCGGGTGTCTTTGTCAACGTGCAGCGTGGCGGCCCCGGACTGGGTACCATCCAGCCCTCACAGAGCGACTACTTCCAGGCTACCAGAGGTGGCGGCAACGGCGACTACTATGTCATCGTGCTGGCGCCCAACTCGGTGCAGGAAATGGCCGACTTCGTTGACCTGGCCTTCGAACTCGCTTTCAAATACCGCAACCCCGCCATGATCCTGAGCGACGGTGTTATCGGACAGATGATGGAGAAAATCGTGCTCCCGCCCTATAAACCCCGCCGTACCGACGAGGAGGTGATGCGTGAGTGCCCCTGGGCTTCGTTCGGACGCAAGAAAGACCGCCAGCCCAATATTATCACCTCGCTGGAGCTGAAACCGGAGATCATGGAGGAACGCAACATCCATCTTCAGAAGAAATACCAGCAGATTCGTGAAAACGAAGTGCGCTATGAGACACAGCAGTGCGAGGATGCCGACTATGTAATCGTATCCTTCGGCTCGGCTGCACGTATCTCGGAGAAAGCTATCGAGCTGGCACGCGAAGAGGGCATCAAGGTGGGACTCTTCCGCCCCATCACCGTGTGGCCCTTCCCCACAGAGCAGGTGCGCGACATCGCACGCGGCAAGAAAGGGGTGCTCGTGGCAGAAATCAACGCCGGCCAGATGGTCGAGGATGTGAAACTGGCCATCAATGGCGAAGTGCCTGTAGATTATTTCGGACGATTGGGTGGTATCGTGCCCGAGCCCGAGGAAATTGTGGATGCTTTGAAATCTAAATTAATGAAGTGATGGACAACAACAATATTATCAGCCCCGAGAACCTGGTATATCAGAAACCGGTTCTCATGAACGATGTGCCCATGCACTACTGCCCCGGATGCTCACACGGCGTGGTGCATAAACTCATTGCCGAGGTCATAGCAGAAATGGGCATGGAGGAGAAAACCGTGGGTGTGTCGCCTGTAGGATGCGGCGTCTTCGCCTACCGTTATATCGATATCGACTGGCAGGAGGCTGCCCATGGCAGGGCTCCCGCAGTGGCCACCGGCATCAAGCGCGTATGGCCCGACCGACTCGTCTTCACCTATCAGGGCGACGGCGACCTGGCTTGTATCGGTGCCTGCGAGACCATCCATGCGCTCAACCGCGGTGAGAATATTGTCATCATCTTCATCAACAATGCCATCTACGGCATGACGGGTGGACAGATGGCTCCCACCACACTCATGGGACAGAAAACCGCCACTTGCCCCTACGGACGTACGGCCGAACTGCACGGATATCCGCTCAAGATGACGGAGATAGCCGCCACCCTCGAGGGTACTTGCTATGTGACCCGTCAGAGCGTGGAGAGTGTGGCTTCTATACGCAAGGCCAAGAAGGCGCTGCGCAAAGCGTTCGAGGCTTCCATGGCCAAGAAGGGCTCTTCGCTCGTTGAGTTCGTCTGCACCTGCAGCAGCGGATGGAAACTCTCGCCCAAGAAGGCCAATGAGTGGATGGAGGAGAATATGTTCAAGTTCTACCCCAAAGGCGACCTTAAAGACAACACGGGACTCTAAGTACGTGGCATAAGCATTTCAAATTCTGATTCTAACAGCTAATTAGTATGAAACACGAAATCATTATATCGGGATTCGGTGGACAGGGCGTGCTCTCTATGGGCAAAATCCTGGCCTATTCCGGACTCATGGAGGGAAAAGAAGTGACATGGATGCCTGCCTACGGACCGGAGCAGCGCGGTGGAACTGCCAACGTGACGGTCATCGTCAGCGATGAGCGCATCTCGTCGCCCATCCTCAGCAAGTATGATATCGCCATCGTGCTCAACCAGCCTTCGCTCGATAAGTTCCAGCCCAAGGTGAAGCCCGGCGGCATCCTTATCTACGACAGCTATGGCATCATCAACCCGCCTACACGAAAGGATATCAAGGTGTACAGCATCAGTGCCATGGACAAGGCGGCTGAGATGAAAAACTCTAAGATTTTCAACATGATTGTGCTGGGCGGCATGCTGAGCGTTTGCCCCGTCGTGACCAACGAGGGCCTGGAGAAGGCGCTCTACAAGACACTGCCTGAGCGCCACCACGGACTCATACCTCTAAATATGGAGGCGGTGAAGGCCGGAGGCGAAATCATGGAGCTGAAATAATCACTTTTCTCCTATAGCATAGAAACGATGAGAGCCTGGATGTTTGTCCAGGCTCTTTTTTTGATGGCCGCCGGATAAAAAAACGATTCCTTGGGTTATAGCTCGATTTCTTCTATTCCGCCGTAGTCCACCTGGTGGGCGAAAGCGTCGTCGCGGGCAAAAAGCCCGCCGTAGATACCGGCGCACACGAGCACACCGGCGTGGGCGAAGATGCACACGCGCTCATAGGGCTGCCGGCGCAGCTCGTCGAGAAAGTCGGCCACACGGGCGTAGAGCATTGGCAGACTTTCGCCGCCCTTGGTGGGCTTGTTCATATAGTCGTCGTACCATTCCTGCAGTTCGGGGTCGTCAATCTCGTCGTAACGCTTCATCTCCCATTCGCCCATGTACATCTCTTTCAGACGGTCGTCGGCCTCGGCGTCGGGCCAGCCGCAGAAGGCGGCCAACCGGCGGGCGCGGGTCAGCGGCGATGTGTATACCTTGTCGAAGGCGATGCCTTCTAGAAGGCTGCGGGTGCGGGCGGCTTCCTCCTCGAAGGTGGCGGCGCAGGGCACGTCGCTCCATCCGTAGCACATGCCACGGGGCACGTCTACCCGGGTATGTCTTACCAGTGTTACTTGCATAGCACGCTCATAGTGAGGTAAAGACTCAGTTCTATCAACAGGAAAAGGGCACCGCAGCAGTCGCCGGTATAGCCGCGAAGCTTCGACCAGATGATGCGGTAGAGCACGTACATCACCAGGCAGGGCACAAACAGGATTATCTCCCAGTAGCCCAGCAGGGCGGGCCGCAGGTAGAAGAGCAGCACCACGGGCAGCAGACCCTGAACGGCCAGTCCTATCGAGGCGGGCACACTGATTTTGCGGTACACCATCCGGGCCTTGGCTTCTTGCTCGGTGCGGGCGTAGGGCATCATCTGCAGCAGTTGGCCGGCCAGCATCTTCGAGTAGGGGTCGGCGCACAGTATGGTGAGGGCGGCCGTTTCCACGGGCATGCTGTTGAGTGAAAGGTAGAGCAGCAGGCCGTACATGAGCAGACCCAGAACACCGTAGGTGCCTATGCGCGAGTCTTTCATGATGTCGAGAATGCGCTGGCGGTCGCTGCCGCCACCACCGAAACCGTCGCAGAAGTCGGCCAGGCCGTCTTCGTGCAGCGCTCCTGTTATCAGCAGCCGCATCAAGATGGCTAAGGCCACGGCCACCGACGGGGGAAAGAGCTGGGCGCCGAAGTAGAGGGTGGCGGCGGTCACACTGGCCGTGAACCACCCCGTGAGGGGCCAGAACTCCACCACCGCCTTGTAGCTCTCGCTGTTGGGCGAGTAGAGCTTGTAGAAGGGCAGCCGGGTGAAGAAGATGAAGGCGGCCCAGGCATTCTCATACCATTTAGAAGTATTTAGTGATTTTAGCATTGTCGAAGTTGTTCATTTCGTTAATCATCCGTACGGCGCTCTCCACGACGGGGTAGGCGCACAGGGCACCCGTGCCCTCGCCCAGACGGAGACCGAGCCGCAGCAGGGGCTGCGCGTTCATCAAGGCGAGCATGCGGCCGTGGCCGCTCTCGTCGCCGCAGTGGCCGAAGATGGCGTAGTGGAGCACCTCGGGGTGCAGGTGGCTGGCGGCCAGCATGCAGGCGGTCATGATGAAACCGTCTACCAGTACCAGCAGGTGGCGCTCGGCGGCACGCAGCATGGCGCCGATGGCGCCCACCATCTCGAATCCGCCGAAGTAGCGTATCACGGTGGCGGCGTCGGCATGGGGATACTGCTCCTTAAAGTGGGTCAAGGCGGCACCCAGCACTGCTTTCTTGTGCTCTACACCGGGCTGGTTCAGCCCGGCGCCGGCACCGATGCACTCGTCGAGGGGGATGCCGCCCCACAGACTCATCCAGATGCTCGAGGGCGAGGTGTTGGCGATGCCCATCTCGCCGATGCAGAGCACATTGCACCCTTTTTCGGCGCACTGGTCCACCAGGCGGGCACCGGTGGTAAGCGCCTGCTCATACTGCTCCTCGCTCATGGCGGCCTCGTAGAGGAAATTGCGGGTGCCGCGCGCCACCTTGCAGTCGATGATACCGGGCGTGGCGCTCAGGTCGTAGTCTACTCCCATGTCGATGAGGTGCAGGTCGAAGCCGTGTTGGCGGCAGAATAGGTTCACACCGCCGCCGCCGTGGGTGAAGTTGATCATTTGCTGCCAGGTCACCTCGCGCGGCGACACGCTCACGCCCTCACGCTCTATGCCGTGGTCGCCGCCCATGAGCAGGTGGCACGGATGCTGCAGGGTGGGTGAGAGGGTCTGCTGCACCAGGCATATCTGCTCGGCCAGCGTTTCCAGTTGCCCCAGTGAGCCTTTGGGCTTGTTCAGATTGTCTATCTTCTCGCGAATGGCAGGCAGCAGAGCGGTGTCGGGTGCCTGTATGTCAAATTGTTTCATGCCTTTTGGTTGGTTTGTTTTATTATCACGGCTATGCCGCTCACCATGAGTATCACTTCGTCGGCTGCGGCTGCGGCTTGCTGATTCAGTGCGCCCTGCAGGTCGGCAAAGCGGTGTTGGAGCGGATTGCTGCTCACACCGCCCATGCCTATCTCGTTGGTCACAAGGATAAAGGTGGCGTCTTGTCGCAGCAGACGGTCCAGCTCGCTCTTCAGCTCGCCCAGGATGTCGTCGCTCTCAGGCCGCTCGGCTCCCGTGGCGGGGTCGAACAGAAAGTTGGTGGCCCACAGCGTGAGGCAGTCTACCAGCACCACACGGCCCCCCAGGTCGTGGCGGCTCAGATAGCGCTCTTCCTCGATGTTCTCCCACCGAGGACCGCGACGGGCCTGGTGCACCAGCACGCGCTGGCGGAACTGGTCGTCCCATACATGGGCCGTGGCCAGGTAGACGGGGCGTTCGGCCATCGACAGGGCCAACTGCTCGGCATAAAGGCTCTTGCCCGACCGCTGTCCTCCGGTTATCATAATAATGTGTCGTGCCATCTTGTGTCTTTCTGTTCACAGGTTGATTCTGCGTGCAAAAGTATATAAAAATCCTGAATATCCGCTATATTGGGCGCAAGAATTGAATGTGTCGGCCTTATCTCACTTCAAAATGTTGTAAAAGTCTTTTTAATGCTCTTTTTTACGTTTTTCGAAAGTGAAAAATTGTTCAAAATCGTACTTTTTGTAGTCAAAAATAACATATTTTATCCTTTCTCTCCTTTTTAGGTATACTAATTTTTGGACAATTGCGGTTTTTTGATTTATTTTGCAGCCGTATTTAGAGAGTGTTAAATTATCTTTTATAAAATTATTATTATGAAAAAGTTAGTTTTATTGTTCAGTGCTGCTGTGATGGCAGTATCTGTTTCTGCACAGACGGTGACAGAAAGCAAGACATTCGACAATTTCTACATCGGCGTCAACGGCGGTGTGTCGTCCAAGACCACAGGCGTCTCCTGGATGCATCACCTCAACCCTAATGCCGGTCTGCGCATCGGCCGCTGGTTCACACCGGTGTTCGGTCTCGCTGCCGACGGAACTGCTTACTTCAACACCAAAGGTTGGACGGCTTGCTCTACCGGTACAGCTGTCAACTACACCAATATCAGCCTGCTCGGTACCGTGAACCTGAGCAACTGGTTCGGTGGATATCCCGGCGAGCCCCGCAACTTTGAGGTGGTCGCTCTCTACGGATTCGGATGGGGACATGGTTATGGACATGAGAACAATGTCTATGCCAAGGCACTGAAGAACAACGATCAGGTTACTTCAAAGGCCGCCATCGACTTCGTATTCAACCTGGGTGCTAAGAAGGCTTGGCAGTTCTATATCGAGCCCTCTATGAACTGGGCTGTGGCCGGCACACTCGCCCTCTCCGGTGATGACCAGACACAGTACAACATCAACCGCAGCGCTGTGCAGCTCAACGCCGGCTTCATCTACAAGTTCGGCAACAGCAACGGTACTCACAACTTCACCGTGCATGAGCTCGACCAGACCCTCATCGACCGTCTGAACGCTGAGATCAATGACCTCCGCGGCAAGCTCAACGCAAAGGACAGCGACATCGACGCCCTGAAGCGCCGCCTGGCCGACCTGCAGCGTCAGCTCGACGAGTGCCTGAAGCGCCCCGTTGAGGTGAAGAAGGATGCTACCGCCACCAACCTGCAGCCCACCGTGCTCTTCCGCCAGGGCAGCTCCACCATCGACCCCGCTCAGTATGCTCCTATCGAGCTCATCGCTTCGTACATGAAGAATCATCCCGAGGCCAAGGTGCATGTGAAGGGTTATGCTTCGCCCGAGGGTCCCGCCGACCTGAACCAGAAACTGTCGGTCGACCGTGCCAATGTGGTGATGAACGCGCTCATCAAGAAGTATAAGATTGCTGCCGACCGCCTCAGCGCTGAGGGTTGCGGCGTCACCGACAAACTCTTCGAGCAAATCGAGTTCAACCGCGTGGCTACTTTCAACGACACCACCAAGTAATCTTTCATAGAGAGTCAAAACAAGCCCTGCCCTCAACGAGAGCAGGGCTTTTTCGTGCTCTCTGCCCTTAAATAAAGTCCTTGCAGGGCGATTTGCGCCACCGCCCATGCAATAAATATAATGGTTGGTACGTTTTATAGATATAATTATCAGACATAGGTAAGAATTATCAGACATGGAATTAGAACATAGCAAAATAGGGCGTTATGAGTTTCTCGCAGAACCTTTCCACTGCGATTTCTCCAACCGCCTGCTCATGGGGCATCTGGGAAACCACCTGCTCAACGCCGCCGACTTCCACTCCAACGACCGGGGATTCGGCATGCACTATCTCAACACCATCAACAAGACCTGGGTGCTCTCACGGCTCGCCATAGAGATGGAACAGATGCCGGTGGCATACGACCGATTCGCCGTCGAGACGTGGGTGGAAAGCGCCAAACGCTACTTCACACGGCGTAACTTCATGGTGCAGAACACCAAAACAGGACAGGTCTACGGCTACGGACGCTCCATCTGGGCCATGATTGACACGGAGACACGGCAGCCCGTCAATCTGCTCGAGGTGCGCGACGGACTCCTGGAAGACTATGTGGAGGCAGACAAACCTTGCCCCATCGACAAGGAGTCGAGGGTGAAGATGAGCAATGAGGCGCAGCCTGTTGGCTCGGTCATCGCCCGCTACAACGACATCGATATCAACGGCCATGTGAACAGTGTCAAGTACATCGAGCATGTGCTCGACCTCTTCCCCTTGGAGTTCTATCGCGACAAGCGGCTTCTTCGCTTTGAGATAGCCTATGTGGCGGAGGCGCACTATGGCGACGAACTGCGGTTCTACTGCGAGACTGACGATGACCTTACCTATAGGGTGCGCATCACCCGCAGCAACGCCGAAGTGGCCGAGGAGATTGAGACCTGTCGCTGCATGCTCCGCTTCACCGACCGATAAAGGGGGAAACCCGAATAAACTATATTAACCTTTTAATGAATCTCGATTATGAACATGAAACGTTTTTTCTTTGCTCTGGTAGTGGCCTTGATGGCACTGCCTTCCATGGCGCAGCTCCGCTGGGGACTGGTCAAGGAGGAGGGTGGATTCACCAATGTGCGCAAGGGTCCCGGCACCAAGTATGAGATTGTCGACCAGGTGCGCGATGGTATGTTCCTGCAGTTCTCTGCCGGCACTAAAGGCTGGTATAAGGTCTATGAGACCTATACCGACGGCTCGGAACCCAAGATGATAGGCTATATGTCGGCCAACAAAATCGTGGTGCCGCAGCGGGCGGGTGCCGCCAAGCGCATCTGCATGGTGAAGGACGAGGACGGCTACACCAATGTGCGAAAGGGCCCCGGCACCAAGTATGCCATCGTCGACAAGGTGCTCGACGGTAGCTATGTGCTCATCAGCGGCGATTACGGCGACAAGTGGTATAAAATCTATACCCAGCGAGGCGCCTTCCGTGGCTACATCAGCGCCAACAAACTGGAAGACATGGAGTCGCCTGAATTCTAAGGCTTCTTAAGGATGGCTTTTGACGAATGACAAGGGCTCTCTCTTTCTTCCTGACTTTTTTCCTGTGCATGGTGGGCAGCCTTCATGCACAGGAAACGGTTGTGCCTGCCGACAGCGCGGAGACAGCCTTCGTCCTCTTGCCCGACAGCAGCAATTTTGTCACCGTGAGCCTCATGGTGGCCACACCTGGAGAGGAGGGCTACTCTGCGCTCGGACATTGTGCGCTCCGCCTCGAATGTCCCATCCATCATCTCGACTATTGTTTCACCTTCGAGAGCCGGAGTGAGACGCCTTGGTTCAATTATTTGAGTTTCCTCACGGCCAATATGTCGGCGGGATTTACCGTCGCACCCACCGAGGCGTACATAAACCGCTTCCGCGAAGAGGGACGGGGAATGGTGCAGTATCCGCTCAACCTGAAACTGCATGAGGAGCAGGAACTGTGGCGCTTTCTCGATACTGATTGGGAGCAGGGGGCTTTCCGTAAGTTCGACTTCCTGAGAAACAACTGCACCTCGGTCTGCCTGATGGCGGTGGAGAACGTGATGTGGCAGGTGGAGGGCGAGAAAATGGAGGTGAAGCAATGGCCTGTTCCGATGACGTTTGACAACGGGCATGGTATTATCTATCTGACGCGCGACGCTCCCTGGATGCAATTCCTCCTCATGGCATTGGTGGGCGTTGAGGCAGAAGCGTATTGGCCGCAGGTGGAGCGAATGTCGCCTGAACTGGTGGGCGAGGTGCTCCTCCATTCCTCGGTAATGGATGCTGAAGGGCAGGTGAGACCTTTTGTTGATGGAAAACCCGTCAAACTGCTGGAACAGAGGCTCTTACCGTCGCATTCACCATTCACGCCCAATGTGGTGTTCCTTTCGTTGCTGGTACTGGTGCTGCTCATTACGTTGGCGGAGTTGCTGCTGCATTGGGAAAGGCTTCCCAAGTGGCTCGACATCCTCCTGCTCACATTGCAGACGCTTGTAGGATGTTTCCTCCTCTACATCTCGTTTGTATCCAATATTCTGGGCGCACATTGGAATTGGCTCCTCCTGCTTTTCAATCCGCTGCCTTTTCTGCTGTGGCTCCTCTTCCATAAAAAAAAGAATTTTTACCGTATTTACCTCTTCTATGCGGCTGTTTTGGCCTTGATAGTATTGGGCGGTTCTTTTGTTTCTTGTCAATTCCTTCTGGCTAACCGCCTGATAGCAGCTACCTTGGCAGTGAGATGCGTGGCTGTTTATGTAAAAAAAGTTAATTCAAGAACAAGACCTTGAAAAAATCGGCTTTTAGTCGATTTTTTTTCTATATTTGCACTCTTAACAGAACTTTTTTTTGTCTGTGAGAGAACAAACCTAATGTCGCAAAACCGTAAACAATTATATTAACGAAACGATTATGAATAGATTTCTACACGTTCTGTTCTGCTGCATGGCGATGCTCGTCATGGCTACAGGGGCCAAGGCTCAAGTGCCTGGCAAGGGCTACTACCGCATCAAGGGTGTGCAAAACGGCAGATATGTCGAGGTGACTGCTCCCTTCATGTCGGCTCCTAATGTGATGGAGAACAACAAGTACCATAAACCGGGTACGGTGTTCTATCTGGATGCTGAAAACGACGGCAAGGTGAATGTGCTGCGCTCTCAGGGTGTTCCTTACCCCAACTACTTCGACATCATTCTTACCCATGCGCAGGAATGGATTTATGGAGAGATGGGCACAGAGCCCACTGAGATGAAAAAGGCTTATATGTATCTGGAGCCAGTGGCAGAGGCCACCGATGTGTTCTACGCCAAGACGGTCATCCCCTCTATCGACGACTTAGTGGAGCAGGCTGCTGAAGCCGGTGTCACCACTACGGCCGACGAGGTGTGGACCAAGGGTATTGAGATGTCGGCCGATGAACTGAGCGGCCTCGGCATCCCGGCCAACTTCATTGTGATGTATCTCAAGAGCCTTGCCAAACCTGGCGACAGCTATTACCTGACCGACGACGGCGGCTCCTTCGGCGGTGTCACCTCCGCTGGTGTCGAGGCAAAGGGCGACCTGGCCAAATGGGTGGTGGAGCCGGTGGAGACCGACAACGACGCTGCTTACTTTGGCGTGAACGCCACCATTGAGAAAGACGGCAAATACTACGCTACGCTTTACACAGATTTCCCCTATACACACGAGGCTGATATGAAGGCCTACTATGTGGACCGCATTGCCGACGGCAAGACGCAGTTGGTGGAGATTGTGGGTTCGCAGGTGCCGGCACAGACACCGGTGGTGCTGGAGTGCACCTATGCTGATGCCGAGGACAACCGCCTGACACCCGTGGGCGAAATGGTGGCTGACAATGATGGAAAGTATGACTATCCTGTCGACTTCGCTCCTGTTTCAGGCAACTTGCTCAAGGGTGTGTTCTTCAACGAGACCGCCAGTGTGTTCGCACTTGAGGTGAAGGACGATAAACTCGGATTCACATCTGCTCAGGACATGATGGTGGGCAACCGCGCCTATACTGAGGAGGAGTGCGTGATAGAGGTGCCTGCCATCGACCTGGCAGAGGGTTACTACCGCATCCAGGGCGTGAAGAACAAGAAGTATACCGAGGTGCTCATGCAGTTCCTCTCGGCTCCCATTGTAGCCGACAACAACAAGTATACCCGTGCCGGTACGGTGATGTATCTCAATGCTGAGAACGACGGAACGGTCAATCTGCTCCGCTCGCAGGGTATCCCGTATCCCAACTACTTCAATCCTACACTTGCAGCCGGTGAGCAGTGGGTGCTCGACCAGATCAATGCTTCCTATACCATCGATGAGTGTCCGCTCGTGATTATGCCCGCCGAGACTTCCGACGGTCAGCCGGCTTATTATGCCACCATCACCTTGCCCTCGCTCGACAACCTTTGCGCCCTCGCTGCCGAGAATGGCCTAGAGGTGACACCCGAGCAGGTGTGGAAGAAGGGTGTGGACCTCGTGAAGGATCAGCTCGCAGAGCAGTTCGGCATCGCCGATATCTTTGTGCAGGCTTATCTTTATCCCCTCGTGCCGGGCAACCGCTATTACCTGACCGACGATGGTGGCTCCTTCGGCTGCGTGGATGCTGCCGGACTCGCCGCCAAGGGTGACCTGGCTGTGTGGTTCATTGAGCCGGTGGATGAGGAGAACTATTTCGGTGTGAACTGCCTGGCAGGCACTTCCGACGGCAAGTATGGCGATGTGAAGCAGGGCGACTACTGGTATACCACCGCCTACTTCGACTTCCCCTATTATCTCTCCGACAACAACGGTGCCATCAACACCAAAGAGGGTGTGGTGAACGCTTATATCGTGACGGGATTCAATGAGTATGGCGATGCTGTCTGCGAGTCAATCGGCAAGGCTGTGCCGGAGCAGACTCCTGTGCTGCTGGAGTGCACATCGGACGATGCGCAGGTGAACAAACTGTTCCCCACCATCGACGAGGTGCCTGCCGTGAGCGGCAATATCCTCAAAGGCAACGAGTATCTGCAGCCCTGCGACTGGACCATCAACAACAAGTATTTCTTCAATGTTGAGTGGAACAGTGAGTGGGCCGAAAAGGTGCGCACCCTCGATGTGAAGAAATGGAACGATGAAGACGGCTGGATGCTCGGCTTCTATGCTTTCGACTACACCAATTTCCTCAATGGCAACAAGGCGTATCTCTGGGTGGAGGGTGACGTCACCTCCGACTACATCAAGCGCCAGCAGGAGTCGGGTGTGAACGGCTCGCTCATCTCTCTCGACGACGACACCAACAGTCTCAACAAGGTGGTCAGCACCATGGGACAGGACGGCAACATCTACGACCTACAGGGCCGCAAGGTGAACCGCCCCTTCAGCGGTATCTTCATTATCAACGGAAAGAAAGTCGCTATCAAATAATCCACGTTTAAGAATCAGCAATTATGAAAAGAATATATAGCACCCCCGTCTGCAAGACGGCAGCCATGACGTGTGATAACATCCTTGTAGAGTCTCTCCATACCGGCGACTCCAATTCCGGCGGCACCGGCGGTGGACGCCAAGGCGCCAACAGCGCTTTCTTCGAAGAGGAGGAGTATGCCCCGCTGCCTACTATCAATGTGTGGGACGAAGATTGATCATTTTGCAGCAAGGCTGGAATCCGGCCTTGCTGCAAATAGTTTTTCATGTCTAATTTTAGAATTATGTTTTTTCGTTTGAAAACAGTAATAGTTTTTGCGCTACTTCTTTGTTGTTCCTTGAACAGTTTTGGTGGCGGTAGATACGTAGCTCCTGTTGAAGCGGTACCGTATCCGGAAGGTGCAGGGACCGTGTATGTCAAATCTGACAAAAATATTTCTGGTTACCCTTTAATTCCCAAATTCCAAAGTATTGGAGCAAGTAAAGGCTGGAGCACCAAAGATAGCCGTTTTAAGGGAGATTTCAAAGCGTATGTCGTTGAAAACAAAAACAACTGGTTCTTTATCGGTTGGACTAAAGATGAACCATGGAAAGATAATAATACAGATTTCCTTTCCACTGAAATGGGAACTTCTGAAACTCCTATAACTCTTCTTTCTCAAGAGGTACAATCTTATAGTGTGAATGTATCTAGTGGAAGCTATAGTGATAATGTTCAAGGTCACGAATGTATCGATTGGATGAATGATAATCAGGAATCCTGCACATTCTGTTATGGCAACTTTGCTAGAGTGAAAGTAAGTACAGCCAGTACGAATGCACAGGTCAGTTGTAGGCCCATTGTGAATTGGGAAGGAAAAACTGTTACGCTGACCGCGACACCTCCAGAAGATGAAGTTTTTTCATATTGGGAGTGCGATGGAAAATTTATCAAAGAGAATCCGCATACATTTACAGTGGCAGATGGGAATTTTGGCGATTATAAAGCTGTATTCGTCCATCTTTCTTATCCGGAGAGTGGCAGTTATGTGTTGCAGAATGCGGGTACTGAAAAGTATCTGAGCTATGCTGTTGATATGTTGAGTCCTACGGCTGATAGAGAAAAAGATTATTCTCCCTCATTTGATATACAAGTCGACAATAATGGTGTGATAACATCCCTTTCGTCAGAAAATGATGAATTGTATGCTAATAGAGCAAGTCTAATAGCATTTGCTCAAGAAGTGCTGCAGGAGTTGAACGTGTCTGCAGATCCGTCCAATTTCATCAATAAAGCCACCGCTCTCGCTTTTGAGCCGGTTGTGGGTGGGTATAGGCTTTTCCATGCTATTCCAGAACTAACCTGCGGGAAAAACTGGGAAGAGGTGAAATCTACTGCCCTGCAACTTTTGGATGGTACAAATAGTTTGGATGCCAACCAGAAAGCGTTTGTCATGAAATGCTTAAACGACGGAGTGGAACCGGGAGGCTCTTACTATTTAGAGGCTGCGGCGAACGGTTCTGCAATTCATTACATTTCAGATGCTACAAACAATTATTCTGTATGGAATTTGTACGAAGCGGAGAATGTCAATTTTGGCAACACTTCTGGTTGGGTACGATTAAGGAATGTGAAAACAAGTAACTATGCTTCTTTTGTAGGAAACGAATTCCAATTGGCATTTCCTGCCGACTTTTCCGGCATAGCGGCAATGAAAGACCCCGAGAGCGCTTTAACCGACCCGGGTTCTGTCTTTTTTGTGAGAAATGGCGGAACTCAAAGTGACATCTATTCCCAAGGATATGGAATACGTTTCAAGAATGACGAATGGTTGATTATGTCGTCAGTTAATGAAGACAATTCAGCATGGATTTATGCATCATATAATGATGTTAATTTCCAATATCTTAATGATAATGAAAATGGTTTGTTGACGGGTGCCACTTCAGGTACGTCTGCCAATACCCACTGGAGCTTAGAACCCATCACCTCTGCATCTATGGATAAGTTCTACTTCGGTGCCAAGTGCGGTGCTAAGTTCACTGACGGCGAGGGCAAGTACTACACCACCATGTACACCTACTTCCCCTATCAGTGTATGGACGGGGTGAAGGCTTACTATGCCAAGGAGGCCAATGTGACCGACGGCGTGGGTGAGGTCATTTGTAAGGAAATCACTTCGGGTAAGGTACCGGCCAATACGGCGGTCATACTCGAGTGCAGCGGCCTGACGCCGAAAGAAAACCGCCTCGTACCGCTGCCCAGCAGTTATAATTCCATGACGGGGGTGTTTACTTGCAATAGTGTCACTCCCATCACCGACAACTTGCTCATCGGAACCTACTTCAACCTCAATTTCAACGGCCATATCAACCGCACGAAGTATGACCCGGAGAAACATCTCACTTTCAGTATCTCCGATGAGGGAAGCTTGGGCTTCTACAAGTGGACCGGACAGTACCTGACACCTGCCAAGGCGTATCTCGACCTGACCAAAATCAGTGCGTCCGCCAACAGCTTCCGCCTTACCCTCACCAGCGAGGAAGATGGCGTGGAGCAGGTAAGGCCTGCCGTGCGGATGACCCCGGCCGGCGTCTACGACTTGCAGGGCCGCAAGGTGGCTGAGTCGCTGGATGACAACCTCTCGCTGCCCAAGGGCATCTATATCGTGAATGGAAAGAAAATCGTAATCAGATAATAACAGAGTATGACCATGGAAAAGAAGAAAATATATCAGACTCCGCTGACTGAAATCGTGATGATCGACTCTGTGTCACCTTGGCTCGACGACAAGACCTTTACGGTCGATGCCAACAAAACGGTCGATGACGAGGCGTCGAACAGTGGCAATATCTGGGACAACAATGAGGCGATATGGAACTCTGAAGAGTAGTAGCCTTACCGCTTCCTAAGCACAACAAAACCGCCTTCCGCCATGATGACTTCTTCGCTCAGAAGGGTTGTCATGGCGGATTTCATTTGGTCGGTGGGAAGATGCAGGTTGAGTATCTCCTGCAGGTGGTGGCGGCGGCCGTCGGACAAAAGCGACAGCAGCTGCTCGCGGGCAGAACGGATGCTCTGCTCGCTCAGATGGTTCTTGCGGTGGCTCACACACACGTCGCACTGGCCGCAGTCGTGGTCGCTCTCCTCACCGAAGTAGTGGAGCAGTTGGCGGCTGCGGCAGCGGTTGTCGTCGGTGGCGTAGGCTATCATGGCCTCGATGCGGGCGATGTACTGCGTCTTGCGGTCTTCATACACGGAGGGGGGAATGATGAGGTTCTCGCCGTCCTCACGCCGCTGGGCATAGGTCACGGTGGGCATCTGGCGGCGCGGAATGAAGTCGAGGATGTGTCTCCGGCTCAGCCCTTTCAGTATCTCGTAGAGCTGCTCCTGCGTCATGTCGCTCTGCTTGGCGATGCGGCGCTCGCTGATGTGGCAGTAGTCCACAAACAGTCCGCCATAGTTGCGCAGCAGGGCGGTAATCACCTTCTCCTCGTCGGCGCTCACCTGCTCTAGGCGGTAGAGCTCCTCACGGTTCAGCAGGAAGAGCACACGCGAACTGGTGTCGGGCGTCACGTCGTATTCGATGTAGCCGCAGCGGTCCAGAAGGGTCAGCGCGGAGTCTACCTGGATGGGGAAGTGCTTGAAAAGGCGGCAGAACTTGTCGATGTCGAACTCGAACAGGCAGCCGGCGCCGCTGCCCACGCCCACTTCGAAGAAATAGCTCAGGTGGTTGTACACCTCGCGCAGGTAGTCTTTCTCCGGATAGGTGTCGCTGATGCGCTTGGTGAGCTTGCGGTGGTCGCTCTCGTTGTAGAGCAGCACGGCATACGATTTCTTGCCGTCGCGGCCGCCACGGCCGGCTTCCTGGAAGTAGGCTTCTATCGAGTCGGGCAGGTCGATGTGTATCACCAGGCGCACGTCGGGCTTGTCGATGCCCATGCCGAAGGCGTTGGTGGCCACCATCACGCGGGCACGGTCGTCCTGCCACAGCTGCTGGCGCTCGTCTTTCACCTCGGGGTCCAGACCGGCATGGTAGAAGGTGGCGCTGATGCCCTGGTCGGTGATATACTGGGCCAGGTCCTTGGCGCGCTTGCGGCTGCGCACGTAGACGATGGCACAGCCCGGCAGGGCCTGCAGAATGTGGATCAGCTCTCCGTATTTGTCGGTGGTCTTGCGCACCACGTAGGCCAGGTTCTTGCGCTCAAAGCTCATACGGAACACGTTCTCCTCGCGGAAGGCCAGCTGCCGCTGTATGTCGGCCGTCACCTCGGGGGTGGCGGTGGCGGTGAGCGCCAGCACGGCGGCATCGGGCTTGATGTCGCGTATCTGCTTGATCTCAAGGTAGGAGGGACGGAAGTCGTAGCCCCACTGGCTGATGCAGTGGGCTTCGTCGACGGTGATGAAACTCACCTCCATGTGGCGCAGCTTGGTCTGGAATATCTCCGAGGAGAGGCGCTCGGGCGATACATACAGTATCTTCACATGGCCCAGCACGCAGTTCTCGAGCGTGGTGAGTATCTCCTGGTAGGTCATGCCCGAATAGATGGCCGAGGCGAGGATGCCTTTCTGCCGCAGATGGGCCACCTGGTCTTTCATCAGGGCGATGAGCGGCGTCACCACGATACATACGCCATCGTGCAGCAGGGCAGGCACCTGAAAGGTGACCGACTTGCCGCCGCCGGTGGGCATCAGACCAAGGGTGTCGCGCCCTTGGTCTATGCTCTCGATGATGTCGCGCTGTATGCCCCGGAAGTCGTCATGACCCCAGTATTGGCGGAGTATTCGCTGATATTTGTCCATCTGCCGCGGTCTTTGAGGGATGTGCGCTACTTGGCGGGCTCCTCCAGCTCCTCGTTGGGGCAGATGTCTTCTATCTGCAGCTGCACGCTGCCGTGTTTGAAGATATTGTCTTCAAGGGTGTAGACAATGTCGAAACTGTGCTTCGACTTGATGTAGCGGGCGGCGGCGCTCTGGCCGAAGGCGATGCCGTTCATCACATGGCTCGACTTCGAGTCGACCAGCTCCAGCTTGATGTGCTCCTGGTCGCGGCCCACCACCTTGCTCGTGCCGAAGTCGTAGACGCCCTTGGTGCAGAAACGGGGCTTCTCGTTGCCGGGACCGAAGGGGGCAAACTTCTTCAGGTCGCTGTACAGACGCTTGGCGAAGATGTCCTTGAAGTCGATGACGGCGTCGACACGCAGCACGGCCTCTTTCTGCTCGGGCTGGATGTGCTCCTCTACATATTGCTGGAAACGGGTCCTGAACTCACGCACGTCTTTCCAGCGCAGCGTGAGGCCGGCGGCATAGGTGTGGCCGCCGAAGTTCACCAACAGGTCGCGGCAGCTCTTCACGGCCGAATAGACGTCGAAACCGGCCACACTGCGGGCAGAGCCCGTGGCAAACTCCTCGTCGCGGGTGAGCACCACTGTGGGGCGGAAGTAGATTTCGGTCAGGCGGGAGGCCACGATGCCTATCACGCCCTTCTTCCAGTTCTCGTCGTAGAGCACGATGCTCGACTGGTGCTTCTGATTCTCCAACTTGGCCACAATCTGGTTGGCCTCCTCGGTCATCTGCTTGTCGATGTCCTTGCGCTGCTCGTTGTATTCGTTGATGTGGCGGGCCTTGCGAAGGGCGTGGGGAAAGTCGCGCTCTATCAGCAGGTCCACACTCTCCTTGCCGCTCTCCATGCGGCCGGAGGCGTTGATGCGCGGGCCTATCTTGAACACGATGTCGCTCATCGAGATGTCGCGGCCGCTCAGACCGCAGATGTCGATGATGGCCTTTAGACCCACACTCGGATTCTGGTTCAGCTGACGCATGCCATGGAAGGCCAGAATGCGGTTCTCGTCGGTCACCGGCACTATGTCGGCGGCAATGCTCACGGCACAGAAGTCGAGCAGGGGAATGAGACGGCTGAAGGGAATGCCGTTGTTCTTGGCGAAGGCCTGCATGAACTTGAAACCTACGCCGCAGCCGCAAAGGTGCTTGAAGGGGTAGGGGTCGTCCTCACGCTTGGGGTTCAGAATGGCCACAGCATCGGGCATCACCTCGTCGGGCACGTGGTGGTCGCAGATAATAAAGTCGATGCCAAGCTTCTTGGCATAGGCTATCTCTTCGATGGCTTTGATACCGCAATCGAGAATGATAATGAGTTTCACACCCGTCTTCTGGGCGTATTCCAAACCCTGACGGCTCACACCGTAGCCCTCGTCGTAGCGGTCGGGAATGTAGTAGTCGATGTTCGAATAGAACTGCTGCAGAAATTTGTACACCAATGCCACGGCGGTGCAGCCGTCGACATCATAGTCGCCATACACCAGTATGCGCTCCTTGCGGCCCATGGCGTCGTTGAGCCGATCCACGGCCACGTCCATGTCTTTCATCAGAAACGGATTGATCAGGTCGGCCAGTTGGGGCCTGAAGAACCGTTTCGCCGCCGATTCCGTGGTGATGCCACGGCGCAGAAGCAAGGAGCTGAGAATAGGGCTTATATTGAGCTTCTCGCCCAATTCTTTAGCCGCTTTCGTCTGGTCCGGTGTAAGGGGTTCGTAATTCCATTTAAAATGCATTTATATTGTTATTTTTATTCTTCTCTTTCTGGGCAGTTCTAGTGCCTGCTGGGGGTGTTGGCGTAGGTATACAACAAACTGCGTGTAAAGATACAAATAAAAATCCACACTCGCAGCATCTTAAACATAATTAACGTTTTGTAAGTTCCGCAAAAATCATTATCTTTGTCGTGTCTTGCATTATTTACTCACTTAAATATCGAAGAAATGAAAACCAGAATGATATACCCGGCCCTCTTGTTGTCGGTATGTGTGCTGTTCTCACAGTGCAGAGCGAAGAGTGATGTCTCATCCGCTCAGGGCGTTGCCGGGGTGGTGGAAACTGCTGCCATAGACACCGTCGCGGCAGAGAAGGATGTGCCGGTGGCAGTGGCATCTGCCCCGGAGGAACAGACTACCGCCGCACCTGCTCCGGTGGAACCTGCGGTTAACCCGGTGCCGCAGGGCGAGCCTTACCCGGGGTTCGTGTATCTGAGAAGCCTCATTCCTGACCTGATAGAGGAACTGCGCTATTTCACCACCAACAACTTTATGGGCGTGAAGGTAGACGGCTATGAGGCTAATCTGGCCATCCTCTCCAAGGAAGCCGCCAAGGCGCTGGCATCAGCGGCCGACGAATTACGTGAGAAAGGCTATGTGATTAAAATCTTTGATGCCTACCGCCCGCAGAAAGCGGTAGACCATTTCGTGCGGTGGTCGAAGACTGACGACCAACGCAACAAGGCCGACTATTATCCTTCGCTCTCGAAAAAGAGCCTCTTCCCCACGTATGTGGCGCGCAGGTCGGGTCACAGCCGTGGCAGCACCATCGATATGACGATATGCTATAAGGACACAAAGAAGGAAGTGGACATGGGGGGACATTTCGACTATTTCGGACCGCCCTCACACCCCACTTTCACTGGGAAGTATCCCGGCGGCGAGGTCACCGAGGAGCACAAGCAGCGCCGCATGATGCTGCGGGAGGTGATGGTGCGCCATGGATTCAATCCCTACGACTCGGAGTGGTGGCATTTCACCTTGAAAAACGAACCTTATCCGAAGACTTATTTCGAATTTGTCGTGAAGTAGGTGGGCGGTCTTTTTCAGCAAGCCCCAAAAGGGTCCTTTTTCGCCAGTTTTTCTACAGAGTGTTATTTTCTTATTTTTTGTTATCAAACACTACTGTCCAAAGAAATTTTCCCATAAGGTCAACTGACCATTATCGGAGTCATTCTGAGGATTTTTTGGTTTAACAAATAGCTCGCCTAAGGGCTTCCTCTCAAAGAGAACTTTCCCTATGGCAG